>Ga0255336_100008_pt1 | contig 568758 bp, 505 predicted proteins | sample MeOH1_35cm_T3_17_FD_189102 | JGI IMG/M metagenome (GOLD analysis project Ga0255336, IMG submission 189102) | Sandy soil microbial communities from University of British Columbia, Vancouver, Canada - MeOH1_35cm_T3_179 | ecosystem: Engineered > Artificial ecosystem > Sand microcosm > Unclassified... | reverse complement strand
GGGCGGTGACGTCGTTCATGATGCCGACGAAATGGCGCACGCTGCCGTCGACCTCGGTCACCGGACTGATATGGAGGTCGTTCCAGAAGGTCTTGCCGTCCTTGCGGTAGTTGCGCAGGATCGCCTGGACCGGGCGCTTCTGCTCGATGCCGCGGCGCAGCCGCTCGACCGCGCCGGGATCGGTGTCGCGGCCCTGCAGGAAGCGGCAGTTGCGGCCCATCACCTCGTCCTGGCTGTAGCCGGTAATGCGGCAGAAGGCGCCGTTGACGAAGCTGATCGGCTGGTCCGGCTGCTGCGCGTCGCAAATGACGATGCCGCTGGTGACCGAGGCGATGGCGGTGGCGAGCACGGCGTTGCGCTCGGCGAGCTGGGTCAAGCGCAGCTCGCGCGCCTTGATGGCGGTGATGTCGCTGACGATGCGGAGCGTGCCACCGTCGCCGGATTTCGATTCGATGATGCGCAGCCACTGGCCGTTCGGCCGCTTCACTTCCTGGCGCCAGGGCAGGTGACGGTGGCGGTCGAGCAGGGCGGTGATCAGGGCCTCGGGATCGGCGCCCGGCTTCTCCGGCGCCTCCGCCGCGCGGGCGGTCTCGGTCTCGCCGTCAGTCCCGCTTGCCGGGTCGCCGGCTGTCACATGGCTCAGCGCCTCGGCATTCGCCGCCTCGGAATCCGTTGCTGCGTCGCCGGCTTCTGCCTCGGGCTTGGTGTCGGCAATGGCGAAGGGCAATTCGCGGCTGCGCGCCGTGCCGGCTGCAACCGTCGCCGTGCCGAGGCTGGAACTGCCCGCGCCCTCCTCCAGGCCGAGCCCGTTGCGCAGCACGTCGAGCCGGGTGAGATCGGCGTAATGGGCGCCCGGCTTCAGATCGGTCGCCAGTTCGGCATGCAGGTGGAAATAGACGATATTGACGGCGACCAGCCGGTCCTGGGCGTCGAAGATGGCGATACCTTCAGGCAGATCGGCAATGCTGCGCTGAAGCGCGCCGACGGCACTGAGGGCGCCGGTGCTGCCGCCGGCAAAGCCGGCGCGCTCCAGCACATTGCCGTCCGCGGCGGCGGTGTCGCGGCCGAGCGGCAGGCGGGCGAGGGCTGGGCGGGCAAGGATCGCGGGTTGCCCGATCACCGGCAGGCCGGCCACATCGCCGCGCTGGCGCGCCCGCGCCGCTGCCTCAGCCTGGCGGTCTTCCAGGCGCAGCAGGGCAGCCAGCGCCAGCACCGCCGGCACATGCAGCAGGGCAAGCAGCAGCAGGCCGGTTCCGCCGGTGATATTGGCGCCGTGGATCAGCAGGTTGGCGGCCAGGATCAGCAGCGGCAGGGCCGGGAACAGGGCGGCGGCGCCATAGGTGAAAAGGACGCGGGCGGCCGGATCGGGCAGGGCGATCGGCAGCCGGCGGGCGACGACCAGCCACAGCGCCGGCAGGAGCAGCAGGGGCAGGGTCCATAAGCCGAGGCCGAGCCAGGCCAGGCCGCACAGGCTGCCGAGGGCCAGCGCGCCCAGGGCCATCATCCGGTCATAGAGGGCGAGGCCGAGTATGCCGGCAGCCAGCGCATGCAGTGGCAGGGCGCGCAGCCAGCCGCCCAGCCACCAGCCGGCATTGGCCGAGGCGCCGGAAGGATAGGCGGCGGAAAAGGTGAGCGTGCTGAGGGCGAAGATGACCAGGGCCAGCCCGGCCCCGGCCAGGAAGCGGCCGAGCCGTCCATAGCTCTCGAGACGCTGGCCGCCGAAGGCGCGGTAGCCGACGGCGAGGCTGAGCATCAGGCTGAGATTGAAGCCCAGCGCCAGCAGCGGCAGCAGGGTGAGCAGGAAGCTGCTCAAGGGGGCATGCGGGTCCATCACCAACTCAACTCTTCAACCACCCGTCATCCCGCCCCATCGGTCTGCCGCCCGGTGAATTGCCCGCTTATCCTGATGCGCCCGCAATTCCCCCGGCAGGTGGGCCATTATATCACGATCCGGCTACAGTTGGGCGATCTAACCGTGCCCGTCATCTTACCGGCCTTCCATCTTACCGGCCTTCCGCCGCCGGATGCCAGGGGAGCCGCCACCCGGGATGGCGACCAGGGGCGGCCAGAGGCATGACCCGGAGGCCCGGGGCGGGAGGGGCGCCCAGCGAAAAAGGGGCGGGCAGGACCTAGCGTGCGGCCGGCGACGGGTCGGGCGCCAGCCGTTCGGCCTCGGCGCGCAGCCAGTCGCGCGCTGCCTGCCAATTCGTGCGCTGCAGGGCGGCGACACCCTCGCCGGCGGCCAGCAGATCGCTGACCCAGCCGCTGCGGCCGCCGAAATCGATCAAAACGTCTGCCTCTACCGAACCTTGGCGGCCGGCGCTGCGCAATTGCGCCCAGGCAGTCAGGCGTCCCATCATATCGATCGCCTGTTGCAGTTCGGCGAAGTCGAGGCCCGCTTCGGCGCGAATCTCATGCAGGTCGAGCTTGTCGGCTTCCGGCTGCAGCTCGCGCAACGTATAGGTGCCGCCTGCCTGCGCGCCCTGGCGCTGCATACCGCCCAGCTGCGCGCCGCCCAGCTGCACCGACGTAAGAAAGGCCGGGTTCATCGCCTGAAGCCGCCGCTCGATCGCGACCACCCGCTCGGCTTCGCTGGCAAAGCGCGGCTGCTTCTTCAACCGCGGCGCCATCGCCGAGCCCGGCTGGTATTTGAGGTCGAGCAGCAGCAGGTCACCCTCGGTGCTGAGCATCCGTTCGCCCGCCTTGTTGGCCGCCACCCGGATCAGGATGGCGAAGCGCGGCAGGCCCAGCGTGCCGAGCCCGGCGACCCGCCAACCGATATCGAGGATATGCCATTTGCCATGGCCGAGCCGGTGCTGCTGCCAGGCCACCTGGCGGATCGCCTGGGCAACGGCGCTGCGCTGCGCCGCCGTCAGCGGCAGGATCTTGCCGGTATCGAGGCGCAGCCGGCGCGTATCGCTGCCCTTGTCCCGGCTGCGCGGGTCGAGCTGGGCGGTGCCGGTGATACGGCTGCGGAGCCAGGCGCTGCCCTGGTCACCTGCCTCCAGCCGCTTGTCGAGCCGGTGCATCAGGGCGCCGATCAGGCCGCTGGTGAGATCGCGTTCCAGCCACAGCGCCTTGCCGCTGGAAAGCGCGTCGCGATAGGCGGCGAGATAGGTCTTGGCCAGCTTCCTGGCCTTGCCCGGGGCGAAATCCAGCAGCGGCATGGCGAGATGCAGCGAGGTGAGGAAGCGCAGCAGGTCGCGGCTGGCCGGGCCGAGGCCGCCCTCGTCGAAATCGCCGATATCGAAATAGGTCAGGCGGTTCTCGCCGCGATAGGTGCCGAAATTCTCCAGATGCAGGTCGCCGTTCAGCCAGACGGCGGGAAAGGCCTTGAGGCCCTTGGGAAAATCGGCATGGAACAGATGGCTGCTGGCGCGGAAGAAGGCGAAGGCGTCATCCGCCATGCGGCGGTATTTGCGCCCCAGCAGGGTCGGCACCCGTCCCTTGTCGCGGGCGACGAGCCGATTGATCAGCGCTGCCGAACTTGCCATCTTGCCCGCATGTCTGGTTCCTCCCCGCTATTGCCGCGTCCGTGGTGAGGTGGCGCAGCTGCTCCGGTCGCGACGGCAGCCGTGACGCTATCTTGGCCAGCCCGCCCCGCGGCGACAAGCGGTTATGGTCCGGCCGACCGTGAATTGAACGCGCCTATCGGAGATTTCCCTCATGCGATCCTGCTATCTCGCCGGCCCCGACGTCTTCCACCCCCAGATGGCCGCCCTGGCGGCAGGCAAGCGCGAGCTATGTACACGTTACGGCTTGCAGGGCCGTTTTCCGCTCGACAATGAATCGGATATCTCGGGTCTCGACGGGCGCAGGGCGGCGATGGTGATCTATCGCGCCAATATCCGCCTGATCGACAGCTGCGACCTGCTGATCGCCAATCTGACGCCCTTCCGCGGTGTCAGCGCCGATACCGGCACGGTCTTTGAACTTGGCTATATGACGGCGCGCGGCAAACCGGTCGCGGCCTATACGCTGGAAGCGGCGAGCTATCGCGACCGCGTCGCGGCGGCGGGCTGGCTCGGTCACGCTCCGCAACAGGGCAGCCTCGTCAACGACCGCGACGGCCAGATGGTGGAGGATTTCGGGCTGGGCGACAATCTCATGCTGCCCGGCGCCCTGGTCTCGCCGGACGGCGTCGACCGCTGGATCATCAAGCGCGGCGACTGGCGCAAGGTCGCGGATCACCTCGCCGCCTTCGAGCTCTGCCTGCAAAGCCTCGTCGGAACGACGCTCAGGGCATGAAGCGGCGCCTGAGGTTCAGGCCGCCACCAGCGCGAACTTGTCGACATCGACCAGGCCCTGGTCGGTGATCTTCAGATGCGGGATCACCGGCAGCGGCAGGAAGGCCATCTGCAGGAAGGGCTCGGCCAAGGGACAGCCGAGATCGCGCACACCCTGGCGCAGCGCCTTGATCTGCCCGGCCACGCTCTTGAAGTCGCGGTCGCTCATCAGCCCGGCCAAGGGCAGCGGCATTTCCGCGACCACCGTCTCGCCCTCGACCGCGACGAAGCCGCCGCCGAGTTCAATGAGGCGATTAACGGCCCGCGCCATCTCCTGGTCGCTGGCGCCGACGACGCAGATATTATGGCTGTCATGGCCGATCGAGGACGCCATGGCGCCGCGTGGCAGCTTCAATCCCTTGACGAAGCCGCGGCCCACGGCGATGCCGCGTCCGTCCTTGCCGGTGCGGCCATGGCGTTCAATGACGCAGATCTTGAGGATGTCCTGACCGAGATCGGCTTCGCGGCAGCCGTTGCGATAAGGCAAAGAGAGGGTGAGGAAATCGGTCAGCACCTGGCCTTCGCGGAGGCCGATGACCGGCCCCGAGGGGCCGCTCGCCGGCACGCGGAAGAGATCGGCGCTGACCGGGGCGAGCTTGATCGAGTTGTAGCCGATCGGCTGCGGCATCCGGCGTGCGGCGAACAGCTCCTCATCGACCACCCGCCCGGCGGCGATGACGCCGCCGATGGTGCAACTGGCGAGATCGTCCAGCAGCACCAGATCAGCGCGCTGGCCGGGCGCGATCAAGCCGCGATCCTTGAGGCCGAAGCCACGCGCCGCCGACCAGCTCGCCAGGCGGTAGACATCGATCGGCTGGGCACCGAGGCGGATCGCCTCACGGATCAGGTAATCGATATGGCCTTCCTCGGCGATGTCGAGCGGGTTGCGGTCATCAGTGCAGAAGCCGAGGAAGGGTGCGGTCATGGTGGAGATGATGCCGTGCAGGGCATGGAGATCCTTGCAGGCGCTGCCCTCACGGATGAAGACCTGCATGCCCTTGCGCAATTTCTCCCAGGCTTCCTGCGTATTCGTCGTCTCATGGCAGTTGCGGATGCCGCAGGCGAGATAGGCGTTGAGGGCGTAGCCACTGACCAGCGGCGCATGGCCGTCGATATGGCTGTCCCAGAAGGCCTCGATCTTGTCGAGCACGTCCGGCGCCTTGTTGAGGATACCAGGCACATTCATGAATTCCGCCAACCCACTGGTCTGCGGATGGTCGCGGAAGCGGACGAGATCGGCGGCATCAAGCCGCCCGCCCGCCGTTTCCAGATGCGTCGCCGGGACGCAAGAAGAGAGCTGCACCCGGAGATCCATCGCCGTGTGCAGGGCCGAATCCAGGAAGAATTCCAGCCCGGCAACGCCCAGCACGTTGCTGATCTCATGCGGATCGCAGATCGCCGTGGTGGTGCCGCGCGGCAGCACGCAGTGATCAAACTCGGCCGGGGCCACCAGGCTCGATTCCACATGCACATGGCAATCGACGAAGCCTGGCACGACGATGCTGTTCCTGATGTCGATTTCGCGCTTGCCGCGATACTGGTCATAGGTGCCGACGATGCGATCGCCACAGATGGCGATCTCGCCCTTGGCGATCTCGCCGGTGACGACATTGAGGAAGCGGCCGTTCTTGAGGACGAGATCGGCCTCCGAACGGCCCATGCCCTGGTCGATGATCTTCTCAATCTGCTGGCGCTTGGTGGTCATGCGTGCTTCCTCTGCAAACTGCAAGTGTAACACCAGGGAAGACGGGTAGCGAAATTTTCCCGCGTCGTCTTGCGGGGCAGCCATGCGGCTCGCGCCGGGGCTGGACGGTTGGCACCCCAGGGCGATCTGCTATCTTCGCCGTAACTCAAGAACATACAGGGAGCGAGGCGAACATGCGCGCCGTCTATTTCGAGAAATTCCGCGAGGCCCCGCGCATCGAGAAGGTGCCGGACCCGACACCTTCGGCCGATGGCGTCGTCATCAAGGTGCAGGCGACGGGGCTGTGCCGCAGCGACTGGCATGCCTGGATGGGCCATGACAGCGATGTGCATCTGCCGCATGTGCCGGGCCATGAACTGGCGGGCACCATCGCCGCCCTCGGAAAAGACGTGAAGAACTGGAAAATCGGCGACCGGGTGACGACGCCCTTCGCCGCCGCCTGCGGCATCTGCCCGGAATGCCAGAGCGGCAACCACCAGGTCTGCGAGGACCAGTTCCAGCCGGGCTTCACCCATTGGGGCTCCTTCGCCGAATATGTGGCGATCGACCGCGCCGACACCAATCTGGTGCGCCTGCCGGACAAGATGGATTTCGCCACTGCCGCCAGTCTCGGCTGCCGCTTCATCACCTCCTTCCGCGCCGTGGTGGACCAGGGCCGCGTTTCGCCCGGCGAATGGCTGGCGGTGCATGGCTGCGGCGGCGTCGGCCTCTCGGCCATCATGATCGCCAGCGCCATCGGGGCGAATGTCGTCGCTGTCGACCGCACGCCGGAGAAGCTGGCCCTGGCGAAAAGCCTCGGCGCCACCGCCACTGTCAATGCGGCCGAAGCCAATGACGTGGTCGAAGCGGTGCGTGACATCACCAAAGGCGGCGCCCATGCCTCGATCGACGCGCTCGGCCATCCCGCCACCTGCTTCAACTCGATCGCCAATCTGCGCCGCCGCGGCCGGCACGTTCAGGTCGGGCTGATGCTGGACGACCAGGCGCGGCCGCAAATCCCGATGGACCGCGTCATCGCCTATGAGCTGGAGATCCGCGGCAGCCATGGCATGCAGGCCTTCCGCTACGCGCCGATGCTGGCGATGATCGACACCGGCAAATTGCAGCCGCAGAAGCTGATCGGCAAGGAGATCGGCCTCGCCGAAGCCCCCGCCGCGCTGACGGCGATGGACAGGTTCGAGGGCACCGGCATGACGGTGATCACCGGCTTTTAAGCGCCGCCACGAAGCCGCAAAGGGTATCGCCGGCATAGATTAACGAGCCCGTCCCCGCGACCGCGGTCAGCCGATGAAGATTGTCGGCGCGTCCGGCGCCTGCTAGCGTCGTCAGGTGACGCGAAAGATGTCGGGGGGAGAGATGCGTGCTCATCGTCGAAGCGTGCCCGGACCTCACCTGATCGCTGCGGCAATGGCGGCCGCCGTCCTGTTGCAGGGATGCGCCGCCAAAGCACCGGAGAACGTGCAGGCGGGATCGGCCTCGGCCGATATGCCCACGGTCCGGCGCGAAGCGCGCACGCCCTCCGGCAATATCCCGCCGAAACCTTTCGACCGTGCCGCCGCCAGTCTGCCGCCTTCCCCCGTGACGGTCACCCCCGTGGCCCTGCCGGAAAAGCTCGCGGCGCTGGATGCCGCGCTCAACCAGCCGGATCTGCAGAACGAGCTCGACATCTTCGCCGGCGATGCCGCCGATGCCGAGCTGAGCCAGCAGGGACTGGTGGTCGAGACGTCTGCGATCAGCGACGCGGCTTTCGCCAAGGCGGCCGATCTCTATCGCCATCCGGCGGCGAACGGCTATGCGCCGGCGCAATTCCGTTTCGCCGTGCTGACCGAAACCGGTAGGGGCACCCCGCGCAACGAGCGTCTCGCCGCCTATTGGTACCTTCTGGCGGCCGAGCAGCTTCATCGCAAGGCGGCGGTGAAATTCGGCCTCACGGCCTTGCAGGGCAAGGCTTTCGCACCGGACCCCAAGATGGCGCGGCTGTGGATCGGCCGCGCCGCCGATCTCGGCGACCCCTCCGGCCTCTATGCGCTGTCGCAGCTCGACCGCCTCGGCATCGGCGGGCCGGTGGATAAGGATGAAGCCGATCGCAACTGCCGCATCGCCGCGCGTGCAGGATCGGCGCTTGCCAAGCAGGACGGCTGCTAGCTGCGACGTCGCGTGATCAAGGCCTGGTCGCCGATGGCGTATAAGTCGCCGTCTCGCGTGCCTCTTCCCTGACCCAGCGGGCGAAGGCGCGGATGCGGGATTCGTTGGCGCGGGAATCGGCATAGACCAGCCAATAGGCGAAGACATCCGGAATGCCGACGGCGAAAGGCTGGGCGAGCCGCCCGGCGGCGATATCATCGGTCACCACCATACGCGGTACCAGCGCGAAGCCGCGTCCCATCGCTGCGGCTTCCAAAGCGAGCTGGGAGGTGCCGAAGAGCGGACCCAGCGGCACTTTCTTCGCGGCTTCCGCTTCCATCACCCCGGCGGCAACCAACCAGGCCGGCCAGCCGGCGAGATCGGCGAGGCCGCGGCTCACCTGCTGGCGTGTCGCCGGCACCGCCACTCGCAACAGGCTATGACGCAGCACATCGGCCGGTTTCTGCAGCGACCCAGTCGCCAATAACGACGGCGCGCAGACGGCGACGATCACGCCCTCCGGCCACAATTTCTCTGCATGCAGCTCGCTGCCGTAATCGCCGGGCCCGTAGCGCAAGGCGACATCGACGCCGCCGCCGCCGGCAAGATCGGCCAGGGCATCACCGGCCTGCAGGCGAAGATCGATCGCCGGGTAGAGGGCCTGGAAGCGATGCAGCCGCGGTACCAGCCATTTGGCGGCGATGGTGGGTGCCGCGCTGATGGTCAGCGTCGCCGCCCCCGCCATCTGGCCGCCCGCTTCCAGCTCGCCCAGGACCTCTTCCAGCCGCGCGAAGGCATCGCCGGCCGCCTCGGCGAGCCGTGCCCCGCCGGGGGTCAGGCGCAGGCCGCGATTGAGCCGTTCGAACAAGGTGAGGCCAAGATGCTCTTCCAACCCCTTGATCTGATGGCTGATGGCAGCCGGCGTCACGCCAAGCTCACCGGCAGCGGCCTTGAAGCTGTTATGGCGCGCGGCGGTTTCGAAGGCGCGCAGGGCGCCCAAAGGCAGGGTCGAGAGGCGGCGTCTATCGGGCATGGCTGGGATATGTCGGGATTTCGGATGAGCAAAAGTAACCCGAAGCGCAAGCAAAGTCGTTTGCCAATTCGGCGGGGCCACCGGCAGATTCCGGGGCCAGGCTGCGACCGATCTCCGATCGCGCCGATCAGCGCTTAAACATCAGCGCTTAAACAGAGGACATCCATGACCGAGACCGCCGCAAACCATCAACCCGCCGGCCGCCATTTCCTCTTCCTTGTTTCCAGTGCACGCGCCGGCGGCAATACCGAGACCCTGGCCCGCGCGGCGGCGAAGTCCCTCCCCGCCGAGGCGCGCCAGACCTGGCTGCACCATGCCGAGCTGCCGCTGCCCGATTTCGTCGATATCCGGCACAGCGGCGACGGCACCTATCCGCTGCCGGAAGGGCACGGCAAGACGCTGCTCGATGCCACCCTCGCCGCCACCGACCTCGTCTTCGTCGCCCCGGTCTATTGGTACAGCCTGCCGACGGCGGCCAAGCTCTATCTCGATCATTGGAGCGGCTGGATGCGCCTCCCCGGCATCGACTTCCGCCCGCGCATGGCGGGCAAGACCCTGTGGGCAATCACCATGCTCTCCGACCGCGACACCGCGCAGGCCGAGCCGCTGCTCGGCAGCCTCAAATGGACGGCAAAGTATCTCGCGATGAACTGGGGCGGCGCCCTGCTCGGCTACGGCAACAAGCCGGACGATGTGCTGGCGGACGAGCCGGCGCTGAAGCAGGCGGCGGGGTTCTTCGCGGGATGAGCGCGCTTTACCGGCACAGATGTTCGCGGTTCAGGCGGCGGCCTTCCCGCCCCGCCGTCGGCTAGCATCACGCGGTTCAGCGCGCAATTGCAGACCGAGGGCATTGAGCACTTTCAGCACGGTGGCGAATTCAGGTCTTCCGTTTGCCGACAGCGCCTTGTAAAGGCTGGTGCGACTCATGCCGACTCTCTCGGCCAGCTGGGCCATACCCTTGGCCCGCGCGACATCGCCCAAAGCTGCGCCGATCAGCGCCGGATCTCCGTCCTCGATCGCCGCATCGAGATAGGCGGCGATATCGGCGCTCGTCGCCAGATGCCTTGCCGGGTCCCAGCGAGTCGTCTTGAGTTTTGCCATTTCATATCTTCAATATCGCATCAGTCTCTGGCCTAAAGTTTAGAGCGCCTCGACCATATGCAGCTTCTGATTATATTTACATCTAGAGATCATATTTTGTGGCTAAGCAAATAGGTAACGGCAGCACCGCAGGCGGAGAGCATGTATATTGCGTCCGCTTCACTGACGCGTGGCGTTTCACCTGCTTGTAGTGGATGTCTTATGCCCGGTGTATCATTTGCATAAGCAAGAGTTTTATTCCAAGAATCGGCAATTAGCCGAGGCACGTACTCGTCATTGACCAGCTTTTTTAGACTGTCACCAAAGCTCGCTTTTTGACCACCGAGCTGTGTTACGCATGACTCTAAAGTATCCCAACTTTCTTTTGCTGATTTGGCGTAATGTCCTTCGCTTAAAAAACTAATAGCTGCACGAAAGTGTGCCTTGATACCCCCACCTGCTGCCCTACTGGCTGTTATTGCCTTCTCGATTGTTTCGATTGTGAGGTCGTCCACAACAGGGTAGAGGAAGCCTTCTTCATGGGCCCTAAAAGGACTCATGTTACCGGCCAAAATATCAGCCAACTGCTCGACCATTTTTGCGTAGTACCAAGCCTCGTCCCCGAAATATTCCTGGTAGAAATCCCGACCTTTTATCAGCGAACGCAAAGTATGATCGACCAAAGCGTAAAAACGCTGTGCAGCAGATTGTTCAGCCGCCTTCTTATACCAGGACCGGATAGCAAAGGTATTCGTGGGCATATCCCCCAGCGGCCTTACCTCGAAATCTGACCATAATGCTGTAAACAAATAACCTGGGTTCCGTTCGGGATATTCTCTTGTCCCGTTATGGTAGCGGTATGCACTATCGAGAAAGTCTACAAGCTTGACTCGTAGCCTCTGCGAGACTTCCGATTTATCTAACTGCCGTGGAAGCGGTTCCCACCCTTCGGCTTGCGAAAGGGCCAATGATTTTCGGGTCTCAATTTCTTCTGGCGTTAATGGCATGTTGTTCGATAACCCGTAGGAAAGCCCAGAACCGCTGTGAAAATACTCTACCTTTGCAGGGCCACAAAGTTTGAACTGATGCGCTAACGAGCTCGTTTGAGCTTTCGAATAGCAGCTTACCTTCCCACGCCCACCCGCCGATAACTCAACGCCTCGGCGATCTCGCTCTGTCCCACCGCGTTCCTGCCGGCAAGATCGGCGAGCGTACGCGCGACGCGCAGCACGCGGTGATAGCCGCGGGCGGAGAGTTTGAAATTCTCGACGGCGCGGGTGAGCAGCGCGAGGCCTCCCTTGTCGGGAGCCGCCACCTTGTCGAGGATCTCGCCATCGGCCTCGGCATTGGTGGCGATGCGGCTGCCCTCTTCGCCGAATTCGGCATAACGCGCGCGCTGGATGTCGCGGGCTTGCGCCACGCGGGCGGCGACTTCGGCACTCCCTTCGGCCGGCGGCGGGAGTGCGAGATCGGCGGCGCTCACCGCCGGCACATCGACATGGAGATCGATGCGATCGAGCAGAGGCCCGGAGAGTTTCGCCTGGTAGTCCTGGGCGCAGCGCGGAGCCTTGCCGCAGCCGAGTACGGGATCGCCGAGATGGCCGCAGCGGCAGGGATTCATTGCCGCCACCAGCTGCACGCGGGCGGGATAGCTGACATGGGCATTGGCGCGGGCGATGACGGCGCGGCCGCTCTCCAAAGGCTGGCGCAGGCTCTCCAGCGAGGCGCGCTGGAATTCCGGCAATTCATCAAGGAAGAGGACGCCGTGATGGGCAAGCGAGATCTCGCCCGGCTTGGCGCGCGCACCGCCGCCGATCAGCGCCGGCAGGGTGGCGCTGTGATGCGGGTTGCGGAACGGCCGGCGGCGCAGCAGCTTCCCCTCGCTCAACTGCCCGGCGAGGCTGTGGATCATGGTGACTTCCAGCGCCTCGGAGGGTGACAAGGGCGGCAGCAGGCCGGGGAGCCTTGCTGCCAGCATTGATTTGCCGGAACCCGGCGGACCCTGCATCAGCAGGTTATGCGATCCGGCGGCGGCGATCTCCAGCGCCCGCTTCGCCGTCTCCTGGCCCTTGATGTCGCGGAGATCGGGCAGCGGCCCCTCCTCCTCGGCAAGGCGCGGCTGCGGCGCGCTAAGGCGCTGCGTCCCCTTGAGATGATTCATGAGGGCGATGAGATTGGGGGGTGCTGTCACCTCGATCTCGCCAGCCCAGGCGGCCTCGCCACCCTGCGCCGCCGGGCAGATCAGGCCGAGCTCCCGTTCCGCCGCATGAAGGGCGGCCGGCAGCACGCCGGCAACGGGTGCGATCGAGCCGTCGAGGCCGAGCTCGCCCAGCACTACCTGGCCGCTTACCTGTTCGGGGCTCAAGACCTGCATGGCGGCGAGCAGGCCGAGGGCGATCGGGAGATCGTAATGCGATCCTTCCTTGGCGAGATCGGCCGGCGCCAGATTGACGGTGATGCGCTGCGGCGGCAAGGCAAGCCCGATGGCGACCAGCGCCGCTCGCACCCGCTCGCGGCTCTCGCCCACCGCCTTGTCGGGCAGGCCCACGACCGTGAAAGCCGGCAGGCCGCTGGAGACCTGCACCTGCACGTCCACGGGGAGAACATCGACGCCCTGGAAAGCGACAGTACGGATGCGGGCGACCATGTCCACTCTACCGGTTGGCTGAAACTTATCACGCGATACTGGCAGAAGCGATTCCGCGTTACAACCTACTTAGGGTTGTCGGCGGGCTGTCGTGCCGCACGGGTTTGACGGTCCGTCGATATCGCGATCGTCGGCTCATTCCCGCTGCGTCAAACCGGCTTGCCCGCCGCGTCATGGCATGGACGGCTGCTTGCGTTTATGTCTATGTTCGTGGCTATCTGCAGTCGATCATCACCTCAACAAAAAGCCACCCGTCGTCTCCTAGCCTAGTGCCATGATCTTATCGCGGGGAGTCTCCATGAAACGCTGCGAAATTCCGTTTCGCGTTGCCGCATATTCATAGGCGCTGCATCGCATGCCGCCGCTTACAGTCGCGAAGAACCAGGGCGCGCAGCAATCAGCGCCCGCCATCCGCTTCGACGCCGTCGAGATCAGCTTCCAACTGCCGAAGGGCCGCAGTTATCATGCTGTCGCCGCGACCGATCTCAGCCTCGCCGAGCATGAATTCGTGGCGATCGTCGGGCCGACTGGCTGCGGCAAGTCCACCCTGCTCAACGCGGCGGCGGGACTGCTAAAACCCGCCGCCGGCGCCGTCTTCGCCTTCGGGCAGCGCCTGGACGCGCTCAACCGCCATGCCGGCTATCTCTTCCAGCAGGATGCACTGATGCCGTGGAAGACGGCGCTGGAGAATGTGGCGATCGGCCTCGAAGTCGCCGGCACGCCGAAGCGCGAGGCGCAGGAGCGCGCGCGGGCCTGGCTGGCGAAGGTCGGGCTGCTGCCTTTCGCCGAGCGCTATCCCCATATGCTCTCGGGCGGCCAGCGCAAGCGTGTCGGCCTTGCCCAGGTGCTGATCCGCGATCCGCGCGTGATCCTGATGGACGAACCCTTCGGCCCGCTGGATGCGCAGACGCGGCTGATCATGGGCGATCTGCTGCTGCAGCTCTGGTCGGCCGATCGCAAGGCGGTGATGTTCGTGACCCATGATCTCGAAGAGGCGATCGCGCTCGCCGACCGCGTCATCATCATGTCGGCAGGTCCCGCGGCGCGCATCATCGGCGATTACCCGATCCCGCTGCCGCGCCCGCGCGACATGGCGGAGATCAAGCTGGCCCCCGCCTTCCACGGCCTCCACCGCGAGATCTGGGGCGTCCTGAAGACGGAAGTCCTCAGGGGCTATGCGCAGCACGAGCAGGCGGCTTCCTGAGAACCGCCATGAACAGATTGACGCTGATCACCGCCCAGATCGCCATCGCCGTCATCGCCATCCTCTTCTGGCAAGTTGTCTCGACGACATCGCTGATCGGCGAGCCGCAGAAGATCGCCTTCTTCTTCTCGACACCCCTCGCGGTCGCGAAGCAGATCGTCGCCTGGTTCGCCGAGGGCTCGATCTGGTATCATCTCTGGATCACCCTCATCGAGGCGATCCTCTCCTTCGTCATCGGCGCCCTGGCCGCCGTCATCATCGGCTTCTGGTTCGCCCGCCAGCCGCGCCTCGCCGCCGTCTTCGATCCCTATATCAAGGGCGCCAATGCCCTGCCCCGCGTGGTGCTGGCGCCGATCTTCACGCTCTGGTTCGGCCTCGGCATTTGGTCCAAGGTGGCGCTCGGCTTCACGCTGGTCTTCTTCATCGTCTTCTTCAACGTCTACCAGGGCGTGCGCGAAGTGAGCGGCACGGTACTTGCCAATGCGCGCATGCTCGGCATGAACGAGCGGCAATTGCTGCGCCATGTCTATCTGCCCTCGGCACTCTCCTGGGTCTTCTCGTCCCTGCACACTTCCGTCGGCTTCGCGGTGGTGGGCGCCGTGGTCGGCGAATATCTCGGCTCGGCGGGCGGCCTTGGCTATCTGATCCAGCAGGCCGAGGGTGTCTTCGATGTGGCGGGCGTTTTTGCCGGCATGTTCGTACTCGCCGCCTTCGTCATCCTGATCGACTGGCTGGTCACCCTCGCCGAGCGGCGGCTGCTGATCTGGCGGGCGGGCCCGGGCGAGACAACGAAATAGTCAGAGAAATCCACAAGAGGAGAAAGCGATGCGGGGACTGAAGAAACTGGCGGTGGCGGCGGCTTTTTTCGCAGCGGGCTTGACGGGGAGCATGACGGCGACAATGAGCGGGGCGATGGCGGCTCCCAAGGTCACCGTCTCGATCGGCGGTGCCTCCTGCCTCTGCTACATGCCGACCGTGCTGGCAAAGCAGCTCGGCGAATATGAGAAGGCCGGCGTTGATGTCGATCTGGTCGATTTCAAGGGCGGCTCGCAGTCCCTGACCGCGGTGCTGGGCGGCAGCGCCGATGTCGTCTCCGGCTATTACGACCACACGGTCGAACTGGCGGCCAAGCACCAGGAACTGGTCTCCTTCGTGGTCTATGACCGCTATCCCGGCCTGGTCCTCGTCGTGGCGCCGGGCAAGAGCGATATCAAGAGCATCAAGGATCTCGCCGGCAAGAAGGTCGGCGTCAGCGCGCCCGGCTCCTCCACCGATTTCTTCCTGAAATACCAGCTGAAGAAGGCCGGGCTTGATCCCAAATCCGCTGCCGTCATCGGCGTCGGGGTCGGAGCCACCGCCGTCGCCGCCATGGAACAGGGCCAGATCGATGCGGCTGTGATGCTGGACCCGGCGGTCACCGTGCTGCAATCGAAGCATCCGGATCTCGTCATCCTCTCCGATACGCGCAGCCAGAAGGACACGGAGGCGGCCTTCGGCGGCGCTTATCCGGGCGGCGCCCTCTATACGCGTCCGGACTGGCTGAAGAGCCATGCCGGCGAGGCGCAGGCGCTGACCAATGCCATGGTCGCCACGCTGAAATGGATCCATTCGCATACGGCAGAAGAGATCATGGCGAAGATGCCGGACAATCTCGTCGGGCCCGACAAGGCGGGCTATCTCGCCGCTCTCAAGAACACCATCCCGATGTATTCTGAAGACGGGCTGATGGATCCGAAGGGCGCCAGCGCCGTGCTCGACGTCTTCAGCGCCGGCTCCCCGGAGGTTGCCAATGCGGGGATCGACGTGACCAAGACCTATACCAACGATTTCGTCAACAAGGCCAAGATCAACTGACCAGCATCATGCCGGTCGGCGGCGGCACGCGCCGCCGTTTAGGCCATGCGCTTCAGCGTGCCGTCCTTGAGGACGAACTGGTGATAGAGCGCCGCCGCCACATGCAGGCCGATCAGCGCCAGCAGCAGATTGGTCCAAAGACCGTTATGCAGCAGGTCGCCGATCTGGTTCAGCGTGTCATTCTTGCCGAAGGGCGAGGCGATGGTATTGCCAAAGAGCGTGATATCGCGGCCGCTGCTGGCATAGCGCAGGAAGCCGCTGACCGGCAGGCCTAACGTCGCGCAATAAAGCGCCAGATGACCGAGCTTGGCGCCGAGATGAATCAGCGGCGAGGCCGGCAAAGCTTCCGGCGACTGGCTGATCAGGCGCCAGAAGATCCTTACCAGGGTCAGGATGAAGATGCTGATGCCGAGCGAGGCATGGATGCCAAGCCACCAGTCACGTTCCGGCGCGCCGCGCTCATAGAAATCCCGCGCCTGGTCGGTCAGATACATGCCGGCCATGGCCAGGGCGATGAGCCAGTGCAGGCTACGCGCACCGAGGTTGTATTTGCTGACGCCAACGGCCAGCCGGTTGCCCATGGGCATCACGCCGTGCTGCATACCAAATCTCCCTCACCTTCGACAGAAACCTAGCAAGAGCGCCGGAAACCGGCCTTGCGATAAATCAAACGAGCTGGCGCCGGATTTCCGGTGCCGATTGACGCGACCGGTTCGCCGCAGCCGGACAATCATTCTAGGGTATCTTGATACCGGCCTGACGGCCAGACAGCCGGCCGACCTGATAGCCGAGACATCTGACAGAAATCTGACATCTCCCCCGACGAAGAAAGCCTCTCTTTCGGATCATTTCTGATCCAGTCTGCCCGTCGGCGGCGGCTTCGACAACGGGCCGTATCGCCGGGCCCGGGGACCGCCGGCACGCTAAATTTTCCGATCGCACATGGCGGGATGAGGTTCGGGCGGGACAAGGCCGACCGATCGATTTTTCCTATCGAACAACTATTCTTCCTGTCGATTCTATGGAATTTATTTTCCCTGTCGCTGGTCTGTGCAGCGCCGATCTTCGCTAAGATGGGCTGCGCAGCGTGCAGAGCGCGATGACGCGGCGGTGCGACCGCCCGCTCATGAATCGCCCTCGAAGCCGAGCGGGCATGGATCGCCTTGCGGCCGGGACCGTGACACCCGAGCCGCCTGGGCGATCCGACGGTCCGCTCAGACCAGTGGGGAGAGACGGCAAACTAATCGCCCCCCAAGCGCGGCATGACAGGCCGCAGGTGAAAGGCTGCATCCGCCAATGAGGCCGATGCGGCAAGACGGGGAGTATTCCTTGAATGGATTTGCTGGAGCGTGAAACACATCTCGAGGCCCTGAACGGCTGGCTGGACGAGGCCGCCGCCGGCCAGGGCCGCATCGTCCTCGTCGTTGGCGAGGCGGGGATCGGCAAGACCTCGCTGCTGCAACAATTCACCGAGGCGCGGCGTGACGATGACGGCGCGCGCGTTCTCTGGGGCGGTTGCGAGGCCTTGTTCACGCCCCATCCCCTGGCGCCGCTTTACGACATCGCCCGCCAGATCGGCGGCGACTTCCCGCATGAGATCGCCACGGCGGCGAAGCGCGAGGTTGTGTTCCATCTGACCATCGATCAGCTGTCGCGCGGACGCCAGCCGACCATTCTGGTCTTCGAAGATGTGCATTGGGCGGATGAAGCGACGCTCGATCTCATCAAGTTCCTCGGCCGCCGCCTGCAGCGGCTCGGCGTCATGCTGGTGATGAGCTATCGCTTCGACGAAGTGAGTGCCATCCATCCGCTCTGCTCGGTGATCGGCGATCTGCCGCCGGCGGTCCTGCGGCGGCTGGAACTGCAGCCGCTCAGCCTGGAAGCGGTGGCGACCCTGGCGGCCGCCGTGGGCCGCTCCGCCACCTGCCTGCACGCCATCACCGGCGGCAATCCCTTCTTCGTTACCGAGGCCCTGGCGGTGCCGGAAAGCCAGGTCGCCGGCCATAACGTGCCGCCCACTCTGCGCGACGCCGTGATCGCCCGGCTCGCACGCCTTTCCGACGCGGCCCGCGCCGTCGCCAATCTGGTCTCGCTCATTCCCGGCAAGGTGGAGCGGTGGCTGCTCGACGCCGTCACGCCGAGCGATGCCGAGACGCTGCAGGAATGCCTCGCGGTCGGCATGGTGGCGCTGGAAGACGGTGCGCTCGCCTTCCGCCATGAACTCGCGCGCCGCGCCGTCGACGAATATGTGCCGGCGCCGCAATGCCGTGCGCTGCATGGCCGTATCCTCGCGGCGCTACTGGCGCGGCCGGAGGGTGAAATTCCCGCCGCCCGCCTGGTGCATCATGCCGATCTCGCCGGCGATGGCGCGGCGGTGCTGCGCTTTGCCCCGCTGGCGGCGGAACAGGCGGCCTGCCTCGGCGCGCATCGCGAAGCGGCGGCGCATTACGCCACCGCGCTGCGCTATGCCGGCGCATTGCCGCCCGACCAGCGCGCAATTCTCCAGGAGCATCTCTCCTACGAATGCTATCTGACCGACCAGATCGCCGAGGGCATCGCCGCGCGCGCGGCGGCGCTCGACTTGTGGCAGGCGATCGGCAATCCGCAGCGCGAGGGCGACAACCAGCGCTGGCTCTCACGGCTCGCCTGGTTCAACGGCCAGAAGGCCGCCGCCGAGCGGCATGCGGCCGCGGCGATCGGCCTGCTGGAAGCCTTGCCGCCCAGCCGCGAACTCGCCATGGCCTACAGCAATTGCGCGCAGCTCTATATGCTGGACGACGATGTCGAGCGCGCCCTCATCTGGGGACGCAAGGCGATCGACCTCGCGACCGCGCTCGACGATCGCGAGGCGCTCTGCCATGCGCTCAACAATGTCGGCACCGCCAAGGTCTTCAAGCTGGACGGCGAGGGCTATGCCGATCTCGAGCGAAGCCTGCGGCTCGCCCTCGACGGCGATCTCGAAGAGCATGCCGCGCGCGCCTATACCAATCTCGCCGCCACCTCGGTCCGGCTGCACGATTATGCCGGCGCCCGGCGCTACCTCAGCGCCGGCATCGCCTATTGCGAGGAGCACGATCTCGACGCCTGGATGCGCTACATGATGGCCTTCCGCGCCACCGCCACCCTGGCTGAAGGCGGCTGGCAGAGCGCGGCGGAAGAGGCGCAGACGATCATCCGCCATCCCCGGCTCGCCCCGGTCACCCGGATACCGGCCCTGACCGTGCTCGGCCTGGTGCGGGCGCGGCGCGGCGATCCCGACAGCGAGACGCCGCTGGAGGAAGCCTGCGACCTTGCCTGCGTCACCGGCGAAATCCAGCGCATCGGCCCGGTGGTTGCGGCGCGCGCGGAGGCGGCCTGGCTGAAGGGCGAGCTGGCGGCGCTGGCGGGCGATGTCGCCGCCGCCTTCGACCTCGCGCGGCAGAAGGCGGATCCCTGGATCCTGGGCGAACTCGCCGTCTGGCTGCAGCGCTGCGGCCGGCTCGACGCCACGGAGATCGCTGCGCTGCAGCCGGTGGCGGAGCCCTTCGCCTTGCAGCTGCGCGGCGATTGGCTCGCCGCTGCCGCCGCCTGGCAGCGTCTCGCCTGTCCCTATGAGGAGGCGCTGGCGCTAGCCGCCGGCGAGGACGAGGCGGGATTGCGCCGGGCCCTTGCCCTCTGCGAACGGCTGGGTGCCGCGCCCCTGGCCGGCATCCTGCGGCGCAAGCTGCGCGCCAGCGGGGTGCGCGGCATCGCCCGCGGCGCCCAGGAGCGCAACCGCCAGAATCCGCATGGCCTCACCACCCGCGAGTTGAAGGTGCTGTCGCTGCTGGCCGAGGGTTGCCGCAATGCGGATATCGCCCGGCGGCTCTTCGTCTCCGAGAAGACCGTGGACCACCATGTCTCGTCGATTCTCGGCAAGCTGGCGGTGCGCTCGCGCGGCGAGGCAGCCGCTGTCGCCCGCCGCCTCGCGCTGTCGGATTAGCGCCGTCCGACCGGATTGCCCGGCGCGTGCTGCCCGGCAGATGCACCGGAACGAGGGGGCCGAACTCCGCACGGCATGGCTGGCGAAAAATGGGGAGAACTCCCGATGTGAGGGGAATTCCCGACGGCTACCTTGCCTGTCGCCGGTTGCCATAGATCGTCCCGACCGGCCCGGGCACGCCGGCAGGGCGGTCCGGCAATTGCGCAAGGAGAGACTCATGCCCCGTTACGTCGTCGAACGCGATTTTCCCAACGGCCTCAACATTCCCATGGATAACGGCGGCGCCAAGGCCTGCCGCGCCGTGGTCGACACCAATCTCGCCGACGGTGTGACCTGGGTGCATTCCTATGTCAGCACCGACAAGAAGAAATCCTATTGCGTCTATGACGGTCCCAATCCGGAAGCGATCCGGCGGGTCGCCACGAAGAACAATCTGCCCGCCGACAAGATCTCCGAAGTGCGGGTGCTCGATCCCTATTTCTACCACTGACGCCGCCGTCAGTCTTTTGAGGTGTCCCGAGCGCCGATCCAAACGACGTCCCCGGCGCGGATCGGCGGCGACAGCGCTGCGTCAGGCCGTACCCTGTTTCGGCCCGACGCAGCGTTTCCGCCATGCGGAAGACTGACATAATCCGGTAAAGATAAATGCCGTATCAACGCCATGGCCTCGGGTCACACCGGTTGATCCCGGTCGTGCATTTTGGTAAGTAAATATTTAGTCACCACGCCAGGCCGGATCGCACGGCAGCTTCGGTCGCGGGCCACTCTGCCGACTAACCGCGACCGGATTTGACGGATCAGCCGTACCAGGCGCGTTGAAACAGGGGCAAGGGTATATGCTAGCGGTTACCTACAATATCCAGTCGGGCCGGGGACGCGATGATGTCGTGGACCTCGCGCGTATCGCGCGCACGGTCCAGGCGGCGGATATCATTGCCCTGCAGGAGGTCGAGCGCCTGTGGAGCCCCGAGGCCGGGGACCAGACCGCGCAGATCGCCGCTCTGTTGCCGGAACACCATTGGATATTTGCGGCCGCCGTCGATCTTGACGGCTCGACCGTGACGCCGGACGGTCAGGTGAAAACATGCCGCCGGCAATACGGCAACATGACCCTGTCGCGCTGGCCGATCACCTCGGTGCGCAGCTGGTCCCTGACCAAGTATCCCGTCCATGGCAGGATGAACGACCAGTCGGTGCTGCTGGAAGCCGTGGTTGCGGCTCCGGGCGGCGATCTTCGCGTCTATAACACGCATCTCAACTACCTTGCCGCGGACCAGCGCCGCATTCAGGTTGAGGAAGTGTTGGCCATCATGGCCGATGCACCGGCCCAGGGGCCGGTGATCGTCGGCGTCGGCATGGAAGACCGCGCCTTCGAGGCGGAGGGCGGGTTGATGTTCAATCGCCGGCGGCCAACCATGCCGAGCGACGCCATTCTGCTCGGCGATTTCAATATGGAGCCGAACACCGCCGAATATCAGCGCATCGTCGGCCAGCGCGACCCGAATTACGGCCGGCTCCACGCCGCCGACCATCTCGCCGATGCGCTCACCCTCTGCGGGGTGGCAGAGGATGCCGGCATCACCTTTCCGGCCAGCGTCCAGGGACCGGCGCAACGGATCGACCATTGCTTCGTGACATTCGATCTGATCCCCGGCGTCACGCGCGCCTGGATCGACGAGGCCGCTGACGGCTCCGACCATCAGCCGGTCTGGACGGAAATCCGCCACGATGAAACCCGGGATCGGTGACGCCGATGTCCTGCGATGGACGCGCCTTGGCGTCCCGGCTTGCATGATGCGACGGCTTCGGCGACAACGGGCGCGGCAGCCCTTCAGGTAACCTCTCCCCGGGAGTTCACGAGCCCAATGGCACCCATCGCAGCTCGAGCTGGACGCAACAAGCCAAGTTACGACGAGACGCATACGCGTATCCTCGAAGCAACCATCGATTCCATCGGCACGTTGGGCCTTTCGGCAACGACGGTGCAGACGATTGCCGATCTCGCCAAGGTTTCGACGGCGACGGTCATCAAGCATTTCAAGACCAAGGAAGGCATTCTCGAAGCCGTCATCGCTATGCTGGCGCGGGATTTCGAGGTCGAACGCCACCGGGTGACGGACGAGGCCGGCGGCGATGCGGTCAAATGCCTGCTGCTGCTGGTAGAGCTTTCATTCGATCCGAAATTGAGCAGCGACCGCTATATCCGTGCCTGGTACGCCTATTCCGGCGAGGTAACCGCACGCTCGGCCTTCGAGCGGCACATGGGTCCCGTAGACCAGGCGTTCGAACGCCAGGTCAAGGGCCTCTTCCGACATCTGGCAAAGACAAGCGGCAATCCGTCGATCGATTCCGATGTCCTTGCCATCGGCTTCATCGGCACGCTGGAATGGCTGTGGCAGGAGCGCCTGCTCAGGCGATGGAAGTCGCGTCCGAACTGGGGCAAGAAGGTGATGCTATCCTATCTCGCCAGCGTGCTGCCGGATCACTTCGCCGCGCCCGCATTACGCGCCCGCAAATAGAAACGAGCGGGTCGGGATCTGCAACATGAATGCTGTGAAAGTGTCATCGACACGCCATTGACAGTAAGTAACTAGTTACTTACGAAACAGATAACCGGACCCGGCATGGGGAAATTGAGATAGGGCGGGAATCGAGATAGGGCAAAGAGAGCGGCGCGTTTCCAAAGCACCCCTCATTGACCGCGTTGCGCGCCAGCCAGCCGCGACGTCGCTTGGACACGGCGGTTCCTGATGAGACGATTGTTCCTTAACGGAGGATATTCATGGGCAAGGTTCAAACGAGGGCATTGATCGCGATCGGCGTGATGCTGTCGGCCTGGTCGCAACCGGCATTGGCGGACAAGGTCCTGCGCATGGCGAATGACCTGAGCATGGGCGGCAAGGAGAGCATGGATCCGCTCTCGCCGAACCGGTTCTGGGAGGTCAACGATCTCTTGTATAACCGCCTCCTGCGCCTGGACGAGAAGGGCACGGTTGTCGCCGAGCTGGCGGATTCCTGGTCGCCCAATGCCGATGCGACGGAATGGACCTTCAAGCTTCACAGCGGCGTCAAATTCCATGATGGCAGGCCCTTCGGCGCCGCGGATGTCAAATATTCCCTGGAGCGGATCAACGATCCAAAACTGGAATCGCCGGTAACGTCGGTGCTGGGCATGATCGACCATGTCGAGGTTATCGACCCGCTCACCGTCAAGGTCGTTCTCAAGACCAAACATGCCGGCCTGCCGGTTCTCCTGACCGATTATCGGGTTCGAATGATCCCCGACGGCTCGGGCGACAGTATCGCAAAAACGGGCATCGGCACCGGTCCCTTCAAGATGAAGGATTATGACCCCGAAGGTCTGACCACGTTGGTCGCCAATCCGGATTATTGGGAAGGTGCGCCGAAACTCGACGGGATTGAATTCACCGCCATACCGGACTCGGATGCCCGCGCCCAGGCCCTGCTGGCCGGCAAGATCGACTTCTCCCGTGTCGCCCGCGAACAGCTTCCCCTGTTCGCCGGAAATGCTAAATACACGGTCTCCGAATTTCCATCGGGCGGCTGGTTCGGCATTGCGTTCCGGACCGATACCAAGCCGTTCACCGATCCGCGGGTCCGCAAAGCGGTCCGCATCGCGGCCAATCGCGAAGAAATGGTGAAATTGCTCACCGGCGAAGGCCATGCGATCGTGACCTGCGACAATCCGGTCAAGGCGAACGACCCGTATCGCGCGGATATCACCTGCCCGCAGGATATTCCCGCTGCGAAGAAATTGCTGGCGGAGGCAGGCTATCCAAACGGCCTGGACATCGATCTCCATACGTCGAATGTCGAAACCGGCATGGCGCGCTTCGCCGAGGTCTATCAGCAGCAGGTGGCTGGCGCCGGCATCCGGGTGAAGATCGTCATGGATCCCGCCGACGGCTATTGGGATAATGTCTGGCGCAAGGAGACGGCGGTGGTGACGTCCTGGGACGAACGCCCGGCCGACCAGATCCTGAACGAGGCCTATCGCGCCGATAGTTCGTGGAACGAATCCTATTTCAGCAATCCCGATTTCGAGGCCCTGCTCGACAAGGCGCGCGCGACGCTGGACTTTAACCAGTCGAAGCAGGCCATGATCGAGGCGCAGAAGATGCTGTTCGAGGTCGGCGGGACTTTCATTCCCTATCAGGAGAACATCCGGTTTGTTTACAACAAATCCTTCACCGGCATCACGCCGATGATCGAGGATGAGATCCGTTGGGAAAAGGTGGATAAGGCCGACTAGGTCAGCCCTACTCAATATGATAGAGGGCGATTCACGTTTTAAGTGGAAGCCTATCCGCAGCCACTTAAGCGATCGCGCTCCAGGCAGCCGTGCGGGTCCCTGCCTGCCCGCCATGTGGGCCGGCGGGGGCCGATTGCGCGAAGGCGGAGATCGATGTTTCGACTGATTGTACAGCGTTTCTGTTCAGCCTGCTTCACCCTGGCATTCATTGCCGCGGTGGTATTCGGCGCGGTCGAGCTGATGCCGGGAAACGCCTGCACCGCCTATCTCGGGCGTGACGCCGTCGGTGCCAAGCTGGAGAGTTGCGAGGCACGCCTCGGCCTGAAGAGACCGGCTCTCGTGCGGTTCGGCGACTGGGCTCTCGGTGCGCTGAAGGGCGATCTGGGCGTCTCCGTTCAGCGCGGCAAGCCGATAACGGAGCTGATCGGCTGGCGTCTGCGCAATACAATCGTCTTGTCGTCGATTGCGATTCTATTCGGTGTCCCCCTGGCCATCCTGCTGGGCGTGGTGGCCGGATTGAACAAGGATCGGAAGCTGGATTTTGCCCTGTCGGGCGGCGCCATCTTCGCGATGACGCTGCCGGAATTCGTCTCATCGACCATTTTCATCCTGGTATTCTCGGTCAGTCTCGGCTGGGCCAGCGGCATCGTCACGATCGGCTACAAGGCGCCGATCCTGGACCTGATCGGCAGCTCGATCCTGCCGGCCACAACATTGACGCTGGTCCTGACCGCGCACATTTTGCGCATGGTCCGCGCTTCCGTGATCGAGGTCCTGGAGAGTGATTATGTCCTGATGGCGCGACTGAAAGGCGTGCCGTACCGGCGGATCATCCTGCGCCATGTCCTGCCGAACTCGCTTCTGCCTGCCATCAGCGTGATCGGCTTGACCGTCGCCTGGCTGCTGGGCGGCGTCGTGACGGTGGAGAGCGTCTATAACTATCCGGGCCTCGGCAGGATGGTGGTCGACGCGGTTTCCGACCGAGACATACCGCTGGTCCAGGCCATCACCTTGCTGATCTGCTCGATCTATATCCTGGTCAATCTGCTGACCGATATCCTCGCCATGCTCCTCAATCCCAGACTGCGGACTTATCGCGCATGACCATCCGGAACGCGACAGATCCGCAGACGTTGCCCGGCCGACAGCGCGGCCGGAGCCGCAAGCCGGGAGGCAGGCGATTGGCACGCCTGCTGACCAATCCAAGCGGCCTGGCCGGACTGGCGATCGTCACGCTTCACCTGGTGCTCGCCTGCTTCGGACCGCTGATCGTGCCCTATGATTTTGCGTTCCAGGACCCGAGCGCGGTGTTGCAGCCGCCATCCCTGGCGCATTGGTTCGGCACCGATCTGCTTGGCCGAGATGTGTTGACCCGGACCATTCTGGGCGGGCGCGAGGCGATGCTAATCTGCACTATCGCCACCGCGATCGCCATGTTGTGGGGCGGCATCCTGGGTATCTCCCTGGCCCTGATCGGCGGTTGGATCGACAACATTGTCATGCGGATCGCCGATGCGCTGATGGCGATGCCGTGGATTCTGTTCGTGATGGTCTTCGTCGCAGCGCTTGGTACCGGCACCACGGCCCTGGTGCCGATTCTCGGGGTCTCCTATGGCCTGTCCGTGGTGTATCTGGCGCGCAGCGCGGCCTTGGAATTCGTCACCAAGGATTTCGTCCTGGCGGCACAGGCGCGTGGTCAGCGGCGCCATACCATCGTCTTCAAGGAGTTGTTGCCGAATGTGCGGGACAGTCTGGCGGTACAGACCGCCATGCAATGGTCCTGGATGATTCTCGGCGTCAGCTCGCTCTCCTATCTGGGCTTCGGCGTGCCGCCCCCGGCGCCGGATTGGGGCCTCATGATCGCCGATGCGCGCGGCATCATGTCGGCGGCGCCCTGGACCGCGGTCTTTCCCATTATCGCGCTGAGCAGCCTGGTGATCGGCACCAATCTGGCCTTCGACGCCGCGGCCAAAACACTGGGCGTCGACCGCAACAGCAGGGCCGCCGGCCGATGAGCAGACCTATCTTGTTTCGCATCGAGCGGCTGACCATCGCCGGCGGCGATCGCCGCGGCGTGACGGCGCCCATCGTCGATGACCTGAGCCTGTCGGTGGAAAGCGGTGCGGCGCTTGGCATCGCCGGCGAGTCAGGCTGTGGCAAGAGTACGCTGCTCTTGGCCATGATGGGGGTGGTGAAATCCGGCCTGCGGCACCAGTCCGGGCATTGCCTGTTTGACGGCGTCGATCTGCTGCGCTGTGACGAGGTCGAAGCCGGCAGGCTGCGGGGCGGCCGGATTGCCCTGATTCCGCAAAATGCCGGCCTTGCCCTGACGCCCAATATCCGCATCGGCGATCAGATCGCGGAAGTATTGCGCCTGCATACCGACCTGCCACAAAGCGCGCATCGCGCACGTGTCGAGGAATTGCTGCGGCAGGTCAGGTTGCCGATGCCCGGCAGCCTCGGGCGCCGTTTCCCGCACGAGCTCTCGGGCGGGCAGTTGCAACGTGTCGGCATCGCCATGGCCCTGGCCGGCGAACCCGACCTGCTGCTGCTCGACGAGCCGACCACGGGTCTGGACGTGACGACGCAATTGGGCATTCTGGGCCTGCTTGCGGATCTGCGCCGCGACAGGGGCATGGCGATGATCTGCGTCAGTCACGATCTCGGCGTCATCGCGACATTGTGCGACCATGTGGCGATCATGTATGCCGGGCGGCTGATCGAGACCGGCCCGACGAGGACGATCCTGCGCAACCCCGCGCATCCCTATAGCCGCGCGCTGCTTGCGGCGATTCCCCGGATTTCAACTGCGCGAATCCCGTCCAGCATCGCCGGGCGGCCACCGGCGCCGGATCAGCCCTTGCCGGGCTGCCGGTTCGCGCCGCGTTGCGCCCATGTCATGGCCGACTGCCATGCCGGCATCGCGGAACTGGCGCCGCAAGGTCACGATCAATGGGTTGCATGCCGGCATCCGCAACTCGACACCCGGGAGACGCAACCGGAAGCGGCGAACCAGCAAAACCCTCTTGCAGCCGAAGCGCCGCCGCTGGTCGACATCTCCGGTCTTGCGGTGACGTATCGCCGCCGCCATGTCCTGGACAGGCTGTTGCACCGGGCACCCGCGCGCAAAGCGGTGGAGAGCCTGTCGCTGACGCTGCATCGCGGCGAAATCCTGGGGCTGGTCGGCGAATCCGGCAGCGGCAAATCGACGATCCTGCGGGCGATTTCCGGTCTCTGGCCGGTTCTGGACGGGCAGATCACCTTTGCCGGCACGGTCGATCTGACGATGCCGGTGACGCAACGAGAGCGGCAGATCCTGCGCCGCATCCAATTGATTTTCCAGAACCCGGACGCCTCGCTCAATCCCCGGCAAACCATCCGCGATATCCTGGCCCAGCCGCTGGAACTCTATTTCAATCTGTCACGCCGGGAGGTGACGGAACGGGCGCAGGCCTTGCTGATGGATGTCAGGCTCGACGCCGGCTATCTCGATCGGCTGCCCGGCGACCTCTCGGGCGGCGAACGCCAGCGTGTCGCCATCGCCCGGGCCTTCGCGGCCGATCCGGATGTCATCCTGTGCGACGAGATCACCTCGGCCCTGGACGTCTCCGTCCAGGCTTCGATCCTGCAGCTCATTCGCGATCTGGCGGTGAAGCGCAATGTCGCCTGCCTGTTCGTTTCGCACGATCTGGCCGTCGTGCAGGCGCTGGCGCATCGGATCGCGGTCCTGTATCGCGGTCGTTTGATGGAGGTCGGTCCGGCGCGCAGCATCTGCACCGCGCCGCGGCATCCCTATACGCGCGCTTTGCTGGCGGCGGTCCTTGAACCAGACATGCAGCCGGGCCGGGATATGGTCGGCGCCATGCGTGATGACGATGACATCGTGTCTCATGGCTGCGTCTATGCCGGGCGCTGCCTCAGTCGTTTGGAACGATGCGCCTCGGCCATGCCGCAATGGTCCGGCTTCGCGGAAGGACATCCCGCCTGCTGCCATTTGCTGGCGGATACAGGCATTCCCCTTGCCATGCCATAGGCCCGACGCAGAGCCTCCCGCCGTCAGATCTGGCGCAGGCGGATCTCGCCGACGCGGTGATCGGCCTGCTTGGTGAGGATGAGGCGCGCGCGGTCGCGGGTCGGCAGGATGTTCTCGATCAGATTGACGTGGTTGATCTCGCGCCAGATGCGCCTCGCCGTCGCCACCGCTTCTGCTTGCGGCAGGTCGCGATAGTGATGGAAGTAGGATGAGGGATTCTGGAAGGCCGAGCGCTGCAGCAGCAGGAAGCGGTCGATATACCAGCTTTCGATCGCCGCTTCCTCGGCATCGATATAGAGCGAGAAATCGAAGAAGTCGGAAACGATCGTGCTGGCCGGCTTCGCGCCGCTCTGGACGCCGGTCTGCAGCACGTTGAGGCCTTCGAAGATCAGCACGTCCGGCTGCGCCACCACCTGCCATTCATCCGGCACGATGTCATAGGCGAGATGCGAATAGACCGGCGCCTTTACCTCCGGCTTGCCGGCCTTCACGTCGGCCAGGAACTGCACCATGCGTTTCAGGTCATAGCTTTCCGGGAAGCCCTTGCGGCCCATCAATCCACGTTCCTGCAGCACCGCGTTGGGATGCAGGAAACCATCGGTGGTGACGAGCGCCACGCGGGGATGGTCCGGCCAGCGCGCCATCAGCGCCTGCAGGATGCGGGCGAGCGTGCTCTTGCCGACGGCAACGCTGCCGGCGATGGCAATGATATAGGGCGCCTCGCCGGCCAGCCGGCCGAGGAAGGCATCCTTGACGCCGTTGAGATTGCGCGCGGCGCGGACATGCAGGTTGAGGAGGCGCGAGAGCGGCAGATAGATATCGACCACCTCGTCCAGCGAGGTGCGCTCATTGGTGCCGCGCAGGGTGATGAGGTCCGCCTCCGACAGGGTCAGGGGCGTGTTCGACCTGAGCTTCGCCCAGTCGTCGCGGGTGAAAGTGCTGTAAGCCGCCAGTGACACGTATTCCACGCTTTCGCCGTCCCGCCGGTCGTGCTCCGGTCAGGGCGGCTGATGTTACGGCCCGCACCCTAATAAGTCGGCAGCGGCAGTGCAACCGGCACCGCTGCAAGGGCGCATGCAAGCGGGTCATGCAATCTGGGTGATTGCCAAAAGCAAGGCGCCACGCCTTCCGGGAGACGAAGGCATGGCGCTCAGCACAACGGATTCGCTGAGGGGGACGACGAATCCGCGCGGAACCTCAAGTCGGAACCCCGGCCGGAACTCCGACCGGAACTCCGACTGGCCGAAGCGTCGGATCAGACCACCGTCACCGTGGCCTTGATGTTGCCGCGGGTCGCGTTCGAATAGGGGCAGACCTGCTCATGGGCAATCTTGGCCAGTTCCTCGGCCTTGGCGCGGTCGATGCCGGGCAGGCTCACTTCAAGGGCTGCCTCGATGCCGAAACCGCCTTCGATCGGCCCGATGCCGATGGTCGCCTGGACCGTGGCGTTGTCAGGGATCTTCACCTTCTGCTGGCCGGCGACGAACTTGATGGCGCCGAGGAAGCAGGCCGAATAGCCGGCGGCAAAGAGCTGTTCCGGATTGGTACCCTCGCCGCCCGGGCCGCCCAGTTCCTTTGGCAAGGACAGCTTGACGTCGAGATGGTTGTCACGGCTGACCGCATGGCCACCGTCTCGGCCGCCCGTTGCCTTGGCACTCGTCGTGTAAAGAACCTGCATCTGTCTCTCCTATCAAAGGGCCTGCCGGACCGGCCGGCCGCCGTGGTTGGCTTGCTTTCCTCCCAAGTTCCAGACCGTAGCGAGGAACCCGGTTACGCCGCGGACCGCTTTCACGGCCCGGATCCTGGGACGGGCTCTATCGCCCGCCTGAGATAGAGATTGCATCCAATTTAATTTTACGCAATCTTTATTTTGCGCATGGCTGCCATGCGATATTAGATCGCATACAATCTAATCACGTCCTATGTCATACTGGTAACGAGATAACCATCCGGCTTGGCCGGGATGAGGAATTCAAGGGCACTGCATGTCGCTCGCGTTCAGGAGAACCGGCGGCTCCTCATCATACGACCGGCCCCTGGGCCGGGAGGAGAAAAATGTCGACCCGCATCACGCAGGATCCGGCCCTGGAGCTGGATAACCAGATCTGTTTCGCGCTCTATTCGACGACCCATGCGCTCACCCGCGCTTATCGGCCGATCCTGGAGGCGCTGGACCTCACCTATCTGCAATATATCGTCATGATGGTGCTGTGGGAGCAGGATGGACTGACCGTCAAGGAGATCGGCCAGCGACTGCATCTCGATTCCGGCACCTTGACGCCGTTGCTGAAACGGCTGGAAGCGGCGGAGCTGGTTCGCCGTCAGCGCGCCAGCAGCGATGAGCGGCAGGTGAACATCAACCTCACCGACAAGGGCAAGGCGCTGTATGAGAAAGCGCGTGGCGTGCCGGCCCAGGTGCTCTGCGCCACCGGTCAGACAGTAGCGCAACTGACGGCGTTGAAGAACGAGCTGGTCGCCCTGCGCGGCAATCTCGAAGGCAATGCCGGCGACGGCGGGGACGACAGCGGCATAGGCTGAAGCCGCCGCGCCTCACGCGGTTCAGCTCGGATTGCCCGGCAAGGCGAAAGGCAGCTTGTCGAGGAGATAGGGCTTCAGCTCTTCCCAGGTGAAATCGACCTGCTGCTCGCCCACCACATAGGGCCCGACCGAATAGAGGGGAAAGAACACCGCCAGCCCCTTGTCGCTGAGCTGCCAGAGCTGGGGGTCCTTGACGACATCGGCGATCGCCTTGTCGTCGACCTCGGTCGAGGCGCCTTCCATGATTTCGACCCAGCTCTCATGGCTGCGTTCCGTGAGGAAGCGCTGCCAGTCCGGGCCCTCCTTGAAGAGATCCTTGGCCGTCAGCTCGCGCATCTCACCGAGCAGGATGCTATGGGTTTCGGCGAAGCCGCTGGGATGGGCCGCGCCATGGCCATAGACGCCGTAGCTCAGGTTGAGGGAAATCATCTGCGGGGTCACCAGGCCGAAATCATAGAAGACATCGATATCGGCCGCCTCTGCCCGATCGATATCAGGCTTGACGATATTGCCCGGGGCCTTGCCGGCGGCCGCTGCCGCCGCGGCGCCGTCATCGCCATCGCCGGATGCCGCCATTTGCTGCGCGGCGATGGCGATCATCCGGTTCCAGCCAGCGGGATCGATGCCGGCCGGCGCCCGGTCGATACGCGGGAAGCTGATGCGGCGATAGCTGAAGCCTGCCCGTGTGCCGTGCGGCATCTCCGGGTCGCTGTCATCGGCGGCGAGCCCGTAGAGGTCGATGCGCTGGAACAGGAAACCGTTGAGCTCGACGGCGGCGCTGTCCAGATCGTCGAGGCGCTCCTGATATTCCGCTTTCAGGCATTGCTCAGGCGTCTGTTCGGCGGCTTCGGCCATTTTGGCATCGAGCCGGGTCTTGCAGATGCGGCGCGCGAAAGCCAGCCAGTCGCGCTGGCTGTCCTGCAGCAGCTTCTGGCCCTGCGGGCTCAGCGCCGCCTTGGCCTTCGCGTATCTGGCCGCCAGATCTTCGTCCATATGCGACAATTCGGAATCCCGGCAGATGCGCTGGTCGAGCGGCTGGGTTGCCTTGCCGCAGTCGAAACTGGCGGCCTGCGCCGGGGCGGAGATGCCGCCGAGACCCGGCACGGCAGCCTGCAGGAGGATAGCGAGACTTGCGGCAGCGATCCCCTTCGTGCCTTTTTCGCCGCGGTACAGCGGCGAACGGCCTGGCCTTGGCCGCCGCGTCATATGCCGGTTCATAAATGCCCTCATCACCCGCTTCCCTGCTAACCGTCGCCGCGCCGGTACTATCGATGAGCGTCTTTTCGCGTTCAAGATCAATCGCCGGCAGAAACTGTGCGGCTTCTCACAGGAGTCTTGCGCTGCGGTCCCGCGACGTGTTCGATATCGCCATGAGCAAACTACAATCGACCCGCGACGACGGCCGAGGCCACCCGTTGCTCCATCTCTTCGACATTTCCGGCTGCACACGCATTTCCCGGCATCGGCTGCGGCCATGCCCGGCGCGACCGGCGCTATCGCACCGCGTCCTGCTGGCCGGACTGCTGCTGGTCGGGTTGCTGCTGACCGGACTGGCGCCTCGGCCGGCTGGTGCGGTGGCCCTGGGCGGCGATGACCGCCAGGCGATCGAACGGGTCAAGGGCAGCGCCTTCGGTCCGGTCGGCCTGATGGTGCTGGACGAAGGCGCCGACGACGCGGTGGCCGGCACCGCCTTCCTGGTCTCGCCCTGCCATGTGCTGACGGCCTATCACGTCGCCGGCGGCGGCAAACTGATCACCGACAAGACGGTGGCGCATTTCTATCTCGGCCAGGGCCATGTGGGGCCGGATTTTGACGACGCCCAACAATTCGCCGAAGAGACCACGGCGCGTCCCGTGGTCTGGGGCCGCTACGTCCCCAATGAGGACGACAGCCCGCTGGCGACCCGCGCCAAGGCGATCCTGCAGAATGGCTGGGAAGACTGGGCGCTGCTGAAGCTCGACCGCTGCCTCGGCGACGACAAGACCGGCTACGGCTATTTTCGCCTCTATCCCCTGACCACGCGCGATCTCACGCGCCAGGGCCAGGGTTTGCGCATCAGCAGCATCGGCCTGCCGGGCGACAAGCCGCTGACCCGGCTGTGGTGGGATCCGCATTGCCGGGTGGTCGGCCAGGTGCATGATTCCGGCTGGCAGAACGATTGCGTGACGGTGCCCGGCAATTCCGGCGGCCCGCTGCTGCTGCGGCCGGATGGCGAGGATACACTCGGTTCCCTGCCACCGCAGAGCCGCCCACCGGTGGTCGGCATCACCATCGCCATCATCGGTGTCGACGGCCTGGAGAACGATCAGTCCGACCGCCTGGCGCTGGCGAAGAACGACCCCAACTATTACGACCTGCTGGGCACCGCCGTGCCGATTGCCGCCGTCATCAACAAGATTGCGCCCTATCTGCCGCCGGACCCGGTCGTCAGCGCCTATCTTGCCAAGCATCAGGAGGACGAGCACTACGCCGCCGACAAGGCCGATCTGGCGGTGCAGGATCTGACCAGCGCCATCGCCACATTGCCGCATAGCGCCGAACTCTATCTGCTGCGGGCGAGCTGGGAAGATGTGAAGGGCGACGCCGATGCGGCGCTGAAGGATTATACCGAGGCGGTGGCGGTCGACCCGAATTACGCGCCGGCACGCTATCTTTACGGCCAGGCGCTGTTGCGACGGGGCGATGACGATCCCGCCAATCTCGATGATGCGGTCGAGGCCTTCACGCGCATTCTCCGCGAATTTCCCCACTCCCCCGATGTGCTGCTCTACCGCGCCTTCGCCTATCGGGCCCTGAAGCAGAACGACAAGGCGGTCGCCGACCTGACGGCCACGCTGGCGACCCAGCCCGGCAGCGCCGTCGCCGTCAGCGCGCGCGGCGAAGCCTATCGCGATCTGCACCGCAACGATCTCGCCTTGGCGGATTTCACCAAGGCGATCGGCCTCAATCCCGACTGGAGCGACGCCTGGCGGGATCGCGGATTTCTCTATCACACGATGGCGAGATACGATCTCGCGCGGGCCGATTTCCAGCACGCGCTGAAGCTCGATGCCAGCGATGTGGAGGCAGCCAACGGGGTGGCGCTCTGCGATCTCTCCAGCGGTGCCGCTGGCCGCGCCATCGACGGCTTTGCCGCCGTCATCAAGATGGCGCCGGATACCGGTGTCTATTATGCCAATCGCGGTACGGCCTATCTGCTCTCTGGCGCTGCCGACAAGGCAAGCGAAGATTTTCGCAAAGCGTTGCAGCTGGAGCCGGACGAACCCTTCGACGCCCTTCTCCTCTATATCGCCGAGGCGCGAAACGGCAACCGCGCCAAGGCGACGCAGGAGCTGACCACTTTTGCCGCGCAATGGTCGGGCCCGAAAAAGACCCAGACGAGCACCAGCAGCAATGCCGCGACCGACTGGCCGCGGCCGATGATCGACTTCTATCTGGGCAAGATATCGGCGGCCGATGTCGCCGCCGCCGCCAAGCGCGGCGATGCCGATGCCCAGGCGGACCAGCATTTCGATCTCGACTTCTATCTCGGCCAATGGGCCTTGCTGGACGGTCGCCGCGAGGAGGGCCGCAAGCGGCTCGAGAATGTGGTCAAGACCGATATGCGGGAGTTCATGGAATTCGACATCGCGGCCGGCGATCTCAATCGCTTGACGCAATAGCGGGCGGTTTAGCCGGCCGATAGGGCCAAGGCGAGCGCCGCTTCGGCATGCAGGGTCGTGGTATCGAAAAGCGGCACCGCGGAATCCGGCGCGCCGACCAGCAGCATGATTTCGGTGCAGCCGAGAATGATCGCCTCGGCGCCGTCTTCGATCAGCCGGGCGATGACACCACGATAGGCCTCGCGCGAAGTTTCGCGGACGATGCCCTTCACCAGTTCCCGGTAGATGATCTCATGCACGGTAGCGCGGTCTGCCGCGCCGGGAATGATCACCTCGAGGCCGAACTTCTCTTCCAGCCGACGCCGGTAGAAGTCCTGCTCCATGGTGAAGGCGGTGCCCAGCAGGCCGACGCGCTTGAATCCTTCGGCGGCGATGGCGAAGCCGGTCGGATCGGCGATATGAAGCAGCGGAATGCCGACCGCCGCCTCGACCTCGCCGGCCATGCGATGCATGGTATTGGAGCAGATGACGAGGAAGTCGGCGCCGCCGCGCTCCAGGCTCCGCGCCGCCTCGATCATCGCCGCGGTAGCGCCGGCCCAGTCGCCCCGATGCTGCATCGCCTCGATCTCGCCGAAATCCAGCGAATGGATCAGCGACCGGGCGGAATGCACGCCGCCCAGCTTCGCCTGGGCGCCACGATTGATCAGGCGATAGTATTCGGCGGTCGATTCCCAGGAGAGGCCGCCGATCAGGTCGATCAGTTTCATCGCACCTCTCCCGTTCTTCGCTCGATGCTCAGGCCGCGCGGTCGAAGCCGCTCAGCACATTGACCGTGTTGACGCCGAGCGCTTCCACCGCATAGCCGCCCTCGAAGACGAACAGGGTCGGCAGGTCGGTCTTGGCAATGATCTCACCCATCCGCAGATAGTCGTCATGGTTGAGCTTGAAGCGCGAGATCGGATCCTGCTCGAAGGTGTCGAGGCCGAGCGAGACCACCAGCACCTCCGCCTTGTAGCTGCGGATCCGCGCCATCGCTTCCTCCAGCGCCGGCTCGTAGCGGTCCCAGGCGGTGCCCCAGGGCAGCGGCAAATTGAGGTGATAGCCCTCGCCCGGTCCCTGGCCGATCTCGTCGGCGTAACCCATGTAATAGGGAAATTCCTGATCGGGATCGCCGTGCAGCGAGACGGTCAGCACGTCGCCGCGCTCGTAGAAGATCTGCTGCGTGCCGTTGCCGTGATGATAGTCGACATCGAGGATGGCGACGCGCTGGGCGCCGGAATCGCGGAAGGCCTGGGCGGCGATGGCGGCATTGTTGAAGAAGCAGTAGCCGCCGTAGAAGTCGCTGCCGGCGTGATGTCCCGGCGGCCGGCAGAGGGCGAAGACGGCACGCTCGCCGCTCGCCACCAGCTTCTGGCCGGTGACGGCGACACTGGCGGCGCTGGTGATCGCCTTCCAGGTGCCGGCGGTGATGGCGGTGCCAGCGTCGATGGCGTAATGGCCCATCCGGCCGTCGATCGATTTCGAGATCCGGCTGCCGCGCTTGCGGCCCGGCACGAGGAGGCCCGGCACCGGCCAGACATGCGGCAGGGCGTCGAAATTGCGCCCGCTCTTCAACCAGTCGCTCCAGGCGTCGCGCAGGAAATGCACGAAGCCCTCGTCATGTATTCTGAGGATCGGCTCCAGCCCGACATCCTGCGGCGGCAGGACTTCACCGAGACGGACTGCCTTGATGCGGTCGAGCACGATATAGGCGCGGCGCGGCATCTCATGCGCCTTCACCAGCTTGCCTTCGATCAGCTCCCTATCGGCATCCTGAAAGCGATGATCTTCGCTATAGACCGTGCGCATGGACCTGCACTCCCCTCTTCGTCGGCGGCTTCACCAGCCGGCTCCGCCAGAAATCAACTATTCCACTCGCCCAAACCCGGGCCGCCACGCTGGCTCGGCGCCGGATGCAGGTATAGCACCCATGGACCGTCGTTTAATAGTCGAAGCCGGCGCGGCCTGTTCCGCGCCGGCTTCGACGACCCGCTTATTTCAGCAGGTTGTTCCAGATCTTGGCATGCAGGGCGACGACCTCGCGCGGGCAGGCCGGCACGAAGTTGTATTTGAAGCCGGCAGGCGGCGTCAGTTCCGGCGCGCCGATCATGTCCTTAGGCAGGAATTTCTCGCTGCCCTGGATGCCGTTGTCATAGCCGGCAAAGGCCGACATCAGCGCGGCGTTCTCGGGATCCATGATGAAGTTCAGGAACAGCTTGGCGTTCTCCTTGTTGGGTGCGTCCTTCAGGACCACCACATTGTCCATCCAGGTCTGCATGCCCTCTTTGGGATAGCCGTATTTCAGCGACGGCGTCTGCCGCTTGGCGCGCAGGGCCGAGCCGTTATAGTCGATGGTGGCGAGGAAGTTCTTGGCGGTCAGGTTCTCGATCGTGCTGTAGTTCATGGCGCGCCAATCCTTCTTCGCCTTGAACAGCAGGTCGTTCAGCTTCTTCATATCCGCCTTGTCGGCGCTGCAGGGATCCTGGCCGAGATAATAGCTGGCGGCGCTCATCGTATCGGTCATCTCCGGCAGGGCATTGATCATGCCCTTCAGCTCGGCCGGCGCATCGAAGATGATCTTCCAGGTATCGATATCACCCTTATAGGCGTCGGTATTGACGGTGACGCCGGTCGTGCCCCACAGCCAGGGCACCGAGTAATGGCGACCCTGATCCCAATAGATATTGACGAATTCCGGCCGCAGATTCTTGAAATTCGCCATCTGGTTCGGCTCGACCTGATCGAGCAGGCCTTCCTTGATCATCGCCGGCACGGCATAGCTCGACGGAACGACGATGTCATAACCCGAGCCGCCGGTCTTGACCTTGGCCAGCATCTCGTCGTTGCTGTCATAGCTGTTGAGCGAGACCTTGACGTTATAGGCCTTCTCGAATTTGGCGATCATTTCCGGGCTGGTGTAGTTGCCGAAATTGTAGATGTGCAATTCGCCATCCGCTTGCGCCTGGCCGGCCCCGGCCGCAACGGCAAGGCCGACGGTCATGACTTTCAGAATGTTCTTCATAGTTTCCTTCGTGATGTCAGTTGCTGTTAATGGGAGAAGATATCCGCAAGCTCATCCTTACCCCGCTGCGGCCTTCTCCAGATGCCGGCTTGATCGCCGGTATTGGTCGGGCAGGTAACCGCGACCGAAGCCCGTAATATCGGGCTTGTTCGTTCCTGTTGAACGAAACGTGGAAAACTCCAGGCATGAGAAAGGCCCAGGTGTTGCCACCTGGGCCTCGTTGCAGACTGCCGGTTACTTCAGCAGGTTGTTCCAGATCTTAGCGTGCAGAGCGGTGACATCCTGCGAGCAGGGCTTGATGAATTCCGTCTTCACGCCGGCCGGCACGGTCAGTTCCGGCGCGCCCTGCATTTCCTTCGGCAGATAGGCATCGGTGCCCTTGATGCCGTTGTCATAATGGGCAAAGGCCGAAATCAGTGCGGCATTCTCGGGGTCCATGATGAAATTGACGAAGAGCTTGGCATTCTCCATGTTCTTCGCATCCTTCAGCACGACCACATTGTCCATCCAGCTTTCCAGCCCTTCCTTGGGGAAGCCGTACTTGATGCTCGACACCTGCAGGCGCTGGCGCATCGCCGCCCCGTCCCAGGTCAGCGTGGCATAGGCATCCTTCGAGGTCATCTTGCCGATGGTGTCATAGTCCATCGTGCGCCAGCTCTTCTTCGCCTCGATCAAGGTGTCGTTGAGCTTCTTCAGGTCTTCCTTCTTGGCCGAGCAGGCATCCTGGCCGAGATAATAGCTGGCGGCGTTGAGCACATCTGTCATGCCGGGTTCGACATTGACGCGGCCCTTCAGCTCCGCCGGCGGGTTGAAAATGACCGCCCAGGTGTTGATGTCGCCCTTGTAGAATTCGGTGTTGACGGCCGGGCCGGTGGTGCCCCATTGCCAGGGCACCGAGTAATGGCGGCCCTCATCCCAATAGACGTTGACGAATTCCGGCCGCATGTTCTTGAAATTCGACATCTGGTTCGGCTCGATCTTCGCCAGCAGGCCGTCCTTGATCATGGCCGGCACCAGGAAGCTCGCCGGCACGACGACGTCATAACCCGAACCGCCCGCCTTGACCTTGGCATACATGTCTTCGCTGGCGTCATAGGTGTCGAGCGTCACCTTGACGTTATAGGTCTGCTCGAACTTCTTGATCAGATCGGGATTGGTGTAGTCGCCGTAATTGTAGAAGTGCAGCTCGCCATCGGCCAAGGCGGTGCCGGCACCGAGGGCCAGGACGGCCCCTGCCAGCAGCACTGACGCGAATTTCTTCATGGTATCCTCCCAGTTTGGTTCAGTAATAATCTGACTTCAGGTCTTCTTGCGCGTCACGATGAAGAAGATCGTGACAAGCAGCACCGATGCCAACAGGAACAAGGTCGACATGGCATTCACTTCCGGCGTCACGCCGCGATGCAGCTGGCCGATGAGATAGAGCGGCAGCGTCTGCTCGCCGGGGCCGGACACATGGACGGTGATGACGACGTCGTCCATGGAAACGACGAAGGACAGCATCAGGGCGCCGATGATGCCGGGGATCATCAGCGGAAATGTGATGCGGCGGAACACCCGCCAGGGCGTCGCGTAGAGATCGGCTGCGGCATTCTCATAGACCAGGTCCATATCTTCCAGGCGCGCCCGCAGCGGCATATAGGCAAAGGGAATGCAGAAGACGATATGGGAGACGACCAGGTAGACGACGCCGTAATATTCGGTGAAGCTGCGGATCGCGGCAAAGAATACCATGGTGGCGATGGCGGTGACGATCTCCGGCACCATCAGCGGCTGGTTGATGATGGCATAGACCAGCGGCAGGCTGCGGAAGGCCTTGACCCGCGTTGTCGCCAAAGCGGCCATGGTGGCGATGACGGTTGCCGTTACCGAGGCGATGGCGGCTACCTTCAGCGACAGCAAGGCCGCGCCGCGGATTTCCGGATCGTTGACAGCGATGCCGAACCAGCGCCAGGTAAAGCCCTTCCAGATCATGACGAACTGGTTGTCGTTGAAAGCATAGGCGACCAGCACGAACATCGGCGCATACAACATCGCCAGGCAGAAAACAGCGACCAGCCAGAAACCGTTCTGGCGCTTGACATCGAAACGCGGCCCGCGTCGTCCCGGCTTGTCGGAAGCGGGGGTGGCGGCGAGGTTCGTCGCGGCGGTTGTATCCGTCATGATTGCGCCCTTCCCACGGCCTTTTTCGCATAGATGAAGAGGGCGATCATGACCACCAGCATGAGACCGAGCGACAAGGCCGAACCCTGCGGCCAGTTGCGCGCCGTCAGGAATTGCTGCGAGATCAGGCTGCCGAACATCATGCGCGTGCCGCCGCCGAGCTGCGTGGTGATGACATAGTCGCCGATCGCCGGAATGAAGACCAGGATGCTCCCGGCGACGATGCCGGGCTTCACCAGGGGAATGATCAGCCGCCGCAGCACCTGGAAGCGGTTGGCGTAGAGGTCATAACCGGCCTCGATCAGGCGGAAGTCCAGCTTCTCCATGCTGGCGTACAGCGGCAGCACCATATAGGGCAGATAGGCATAGGCGAGGCCGTAGCTGATGGCGACATTGGTATACATCAGCTGCAAGGGCTGATCGATGATGCCGAGCCGCATCAGGATCTTGTTCAGGACGCCCTGGTCCTGCAGGACCATGATGATCGAGTACGTGCGGATCAGCAGGTTGGTCCAGAACGGAATGGTGATCAGGAACAGCATGAGGTTGCGCATCTTCGGCCCGCGCGTGGCGATGAAATAGGCGGTCGGGAAGCCGACGCCGATCGCCAGGGCGGTGGTAAAGAGCGCCATCATGATCGAGCGCGCGAAGATCGTGTAATAGGCGTAATTCGGCGCCAGCGCGTCGGAGAACATGTCCTGTTCGAAGAACAGGTTGATCCAGGCATCCGGCACCAGCTTGCAGCAGACGACGCCAGCATAATCGCCGGGCTGCATCAATGAATAGCCGAGGATGATGAAAAGCGGCAGCAGGCCGCAGCCGAGGATGATGACGAGGGCGGGGCTCAGCAGCAGCCAGCGGCTGACCACGGTCCGGGTCGCCGCCTTCTGTGCTGCGATCTGCGCCCGCCCGCTGTCGATCGAGGCCTGGCGCCCTGCTTCGGATGTCGCTGCCATCGCGGTCAGTCCTTCAGCACTTGCAGGGCGTCCGGCTCGACCTTCAGGCCGACCTGATCACCGATCTGCAGCACGGATTGATGGCCCCAGCGGTTCTGCATCCGCACCGTCATCTCGCCGGCATTCTCGACATCCAGGTGATAGGTGGTGTCGGTGCCGAAATAGACGATATTCTTGATCGTGCCGGCGAACTGGCAGCTGTCGTCCAGCGGCGCCAGTTCGATGCGTTCCGGCCTGACCACCAGGCTGATCCGCTTGCCAACCGATGCCTGGCCGGCGCGGGGATGAAAAATCTCGGCGCCGGAAGCCAGGCGCAGGCGCCCGCCTTCCGCGCTCAGTTCCACCACCTCGGCCTCGATGAAATTGGTCTCGCCGATGAAATGGGCGACGAAGCGGTCGCTGGGATGCTCATAGATCTCAGTCGGCGTGCCGATCTGCAGGATCTTGCCCTTGCTCATGACGGCGATGCGATCCGACATGGTCAGCGCCTCTTCCTGGTCATGGGTGACGAAGATGAAGGTAATGCCGGTTTCCATCTGCAGACGCTTCAGCTCGATCTGCATGCCCTTGCGCAGCTTGAGATCGAGGGCGGAAAGCGGCTCGTCGAGCAGCAGCACCTTGGGATGCGGCGCCAGCGCGCGGGCCAGGGCGACGCGCTGCTGTTGACCGCCGGAAAGCTGGTTGGTCTTGCGGTTGCGCATCGGCTCCATCTGCACCAGCTTCAGCATCGCCGTGACCTGGCTCTCGATCTCGCTCTTGCGCCGGCCGAGCATCTCCAGGCCGAAGGCGATATTCTGCGCCACGGTGAGATGCGGGAACAGGGCGTAAGACTGGAAAACCGTATTCACCTGGCGCTTGAAGGGTGGCAGATGGGCAACCGGCTGGCCGTCGAGCAGGATATCACCGGAGGTGGGCAGCTCAAAACCGGCGATCATGCGCAGCAGCGTCGTCTTGCCGCAGCCTGATGGTCCGAGAAGGGTAAAAAACTCGTTCTGCCGGATGGTGACTGAAACATTGTCCAGGGCGTGAACCGCCTCTGTGCCATTACCGAATGTCTTGATGACGTTGCGTGCTTCGATCGCTGTTGCGCCAGCCACCATTGCCCCCTGCCTGAAATCGCGATTGCCGTAATTGAGGATGTTTGAAGATAGTGATTTTTTTTTCAGCATAGGCAACAGCCGTGGCGGCGACAATAGCGCGCCGGAAGAATCCGCATAAAACTTTATGATGATCGGCGACGTATTTCGCGATGCCGAATGGCGCTTTCGAGCTGCTGTCGCCCAACCGCTTCATCCGCCATTTCACGCCGGCCATCTCGCTTGGCCTTCGCACCCGCCTCGGCGGCCTTCCGCCTTTGGCTTGCCAGCGTTGTCATCGGCACCGACCGGCCAAGGCCGAGACCTGCCCGGCGAGGAGACGCCACCAGTGCAATTTGCGCTGGTGGCGCGCCCGACAGTCTTCTACAGCTAGGAGATTAATCCGTCTTCATGCAGCCAGATCGTGACCGACAACAGCCCACCGCTCGCCACCGCTCTTTCTCCCGATAGACCTGCCGTCAGGGCCGCCGCAGATGCGGCGCAACAGGACCGTCCGGTTCGCGCCATCCTGCTGATGAACGGCGCGGTGCTGGTCTTTACCATCATGGATGCGGTGGTGAAGGGCGTTTCCGGCCATTATCCAACGGGCCAGATCATCTTCTTCCGCAATTTCTTCGCCTTTCCGCCGATCCTGTTCTTCCTCTGGCAGACCGGCGGGCTGGCTTTCCGCACCACCCAGGCCCGCAGCCACGCCTTGCGTGGGCTGTTCGGCGTCACCTCGATGTACTGCTACTTCCTCAGCTACAAGCTGCTGCCGCTCTCCGATGCGGTGGCGCTCAGCCTCTCCAGTCCGATTTTCATGACGGTGCTGTCGATTCCGCTGCTCGGCGAAAAGGTCGGGATGCGGCGCTGGGCGGCCGTCTTCGTCGGTTTCGTCGGCGTCCTCATCATGACCCGCCCCGGCGCCGGTATTTTCGAGGTGGCGGCGCTGGTGCCGCTGATCGCCGCGGTCTTCTATGATCTCGCCATGGTGACGGTGCGCAGGATGACGGCGGAGCGCAGCGGCACCGTCGCCTTCTATTTCACGCTGATCGCCTGTACCGCCGGCCTCGCCACCATTCCGGCCGGCCGGCCGGAATGGGCGGCCTTCGGGCTCGGCCCCTGGGTATGGCCAAGCGGAGCCGACCTTCTCGTCCTGGTTGTCATCGGCACGATCGGCGGGATCGGCCAGATCCTGCTCACCAACGCCTTCCGCATGGCGCCGATGGCGGTGGTGGCGCCCTTCGACTACACCGCCTTGGTCTATGCCTTCATTCTCGGCTATTTCTGCTTCGGTGAGGTGCCGGATGCCTATCTGATCACCGGCGGACTGACGGTGGTCGCCAGCGGCATCTACATCGTGCATCGCGAGGCGGTGACGGCCCGGGCGCGGCGCCGCGCCGCGATCATCGTGCCGCCGCCAATCGGCCAGCAATAACGGGGAAGAAGCGCTATAGCCGCGCTTCGATGGCATCCCAGATCTTGTCTTCGAGGACGGTGCCGTCGAAGCGATTGACTTCCTGCAGGCCGGTCGGCGAGGTGACGTTGATTTCGGTGAGATGGTCGCCGATCACGTCGATGCCGACGAAGATCAGGCCGCGTTCCTTGAGCGCCGGACCCAGGGCTTCGCAGATTTCCCGGTCGCGCCTGGTCAGTTCGACTTTCATCGCCTGGCCGCCGACATGCATGTTGGAGCGGGCTTCGCCCTCGCTCGGCACCCGGTTGATGGCGCCGACCGCCTCGCCGTCGATCAGGATGATGCGCTTGTCGCCCTGGCGCACAGCCGGAATATAGCGCTGCACCATCACCGGCTCGCGATAGAGATGGGTGAAGAGCTCCAGCAGCGAACTCAGATTCTCGTCGTCCGGCCGGATATGGAAGACGCCGGCGCCGCCATTGCCGTAAAGCGGCTTGACGATGATGTCCTTGTGCTCGGTGCGGAAGGCGAGGATCTCGCGCCGGTCGGAGGTGATCAGGGTCGGCGGCATCAATCCGGGGAAGTGCGTGGCGAAGATCTTCTCCGGCGCATTGCGCACATGCACCGGATCGTTCACCACCAGGGTCTTCGGATGGATATGCTCGAGGATATGAGTGGCGGTGATATAGGCCATGTCGAAGGGCGGGTCCTGGCGCATCAGCACCACGTCGACCGTCGACAGATCGAGCCGCTCGGCCATGCCGGCGGTGTAGTAGTTGCCCTTCTCGCGGCGGAACGTGACCGGCCGCGCCCAGGCCGTCACCTTGCCGTCGCGCAGCGACAGGTCGCGCGGATGATAATGATAGAGCTTGTGGCCGCGCCGTTCGGCGGAGAGGCCCATGACGAAACTGGAATCGCCCTCGATATTGATGCTTTCCAGCGGGTCCATCTGAATGGCGACAAGCAATGACATGGCGGGCCTCGGCGGGGTCGGATCAGCAGGTTGGATGCGGGACGGGTCAACGATTGTCCGCCGGCAGTTTGTGCCCGGCGCCCGCGATGGCGTCAAGCTGGCGCGTCCTGGGCAGGGCGGCCATGCCGGCTGCCCAGGTTCCGAGCCTCAGTTCAGCTGTCGCTCGATCTCCTGTAGCAGGCGGGCGGCCTGGTGGCGCTGGCTGACGCTGCTGTCGAAGGCAAGGAAACGCTGCAAGGCCGCCTTGGCGCGGGTGAGATGACCGAGACGGTGGTTGACCAGACCGGATTCGCGCCACAGGGGCGCCTGGTCGGGCGCGATCCAGAGCATGCGGTCGAGCACGGCAGCGGCGCGCTCCAGTTCGCCCTCCTGCACCAGGCGCAGCTTGATGTTGTTCTGCAGCCTGAGCAGGATGTCGCGATCGCCGACCGCGGCCGAATGCTCGAATTTCAGCTCCGCCTTTTCACCCACCAGCGCCTTCAGCTTCTCGCGCAGATCGACGATGCTGCGCGCCGCACCCTGGTCGAAGGGATCGAGAATAACCGCCTGGCCGCCGACCCTGAGGCGAATGAGGAAATGGCCGGGAAAATTGACGCCTTCGATCTGCCAGCCAAGGCCGCGCGCCGTCTGGATATAAAGGATGGCCAGGGCCACCGGCAGGCCGCGCCGGCGATCGATGACGCGGGTCAGATCGGCATTCTGCAGATCGTCATAGGTGGAATCATCGCCCCGGTAGCCGTGCCGTGACGCCAGCACGTTGCGCAGCATATCGGCGCGGGCCGCCAGGATGCTGTCATCGTCAGCGGCGGCGGCATCATCCAGCCGGTCCAGTTGGCGCAGATCCTCGACCAGTGTCGCCAGATGCCGGCGATAAGCACCGAGGTCGATATCCGGTCGGTCCTGCGCGGCGCAGGCCAGGGCCGCTTCGGCAAGCGCGAAGGGCCGGTCGGGCGCGGCCCCGATGGCTTGCAGGTAAGCGCCGGGCGGCGTCGAAGATTGATCGAACTCGGCACTGGTCATAAGGCATGCGTCATAGGTTATTCGGCCTAATTTCACGGCGGGTCATCCGCAAGGAAGCGCTCGCGGCAGCGGCACGGTGGCAACCGGCGGGCTGCGGCGTCGGCCTCCGGGCGCGACCGAGGGTGAATCATGCCTCATTCGGCGGAAGGTCGCCAAGCATCCTTGAGATGGTGCGGCCAGAAACCCGGGCCAAGGGTGATGACGTCGAAGCGGAGATTGAGCCCAGCGCAATCCCGCCGCCGTGCCTGGAACCCCAGGGCAGCACGTGCCAGCCGTGCCTGCTGACGCGGCGAGATCGCTTGCAGTGCCGTTGCCAGGTCGGGCCGCTGCTTGACCTCGACGACCGCCAGAATCCGCCCGCGCCTTGCGACGATATCGATCTCCCCCATCGGCGAACGCCAGTTGCGGGCAAGGATGCGGTAGCCGGTGCAGCGCAGGCGCCAGACGGCGAGGCTTTCCGCCCAACGGCCGCTGCGCCATGCCCGCTTGCGGTCGCGCGACTCCTTTTGCCGATCCCCGCCGGGTGCATCGCCGGCAATCATCCGCCGTCCGCCTCCAATCCATCGCCGTCATCCGCTGTACCGTCCTGTGCCGCACCGCCCTGTGCTGCTGCACCGCCCTGTGCCAGTTCCAGCGCCCGGGCATAGACCTGGCGGCGCTTCATGCCGCTGTTGGCGGCGACCTGCGCCGCCGCGTCCTTGACGCTCATGCGCGCGAGCGCTTCGCGCAAGGCGGCGTCGAGATCGAAGGCGACCGCGGTCTCGGCCTCCGGCGGCCCCACCACCAGCACGATCTCGCCGCGCGGCTGCCCGGCCGCGCGGTAATGCGCGCTGAGATCGCCGAGGCGACCGCGCCGCACCTCCTCATAAAGCTTCGTCAGCTCCCGCGCGACTGCGGCCGGCCGGTTGCCCAGCACGGCGGCGAGATCGGCGAGGCTGTCGGCTAGGCGCGGCGCTGTTTCGAAGAAGATCAGGCTGGCCGGGACGGTGGCCAGTTCGGCCGCGACCTGGCGGCGTGCCGCCGATTTGACGGGCAGGAATCCGGTGAAGAGGAAGCGGTCGGTCGGCAGGCCTGACAGGATGAGGGCCATCAGCGGGGCCGAAGGGCCGGGCAGGGCGGTCACTTTGATCCCGGCGGCGGCGGCCTCCCGCACCAGCTTATAGCCGGGATCGGAAATGAGCGGCGTCCCGGCGTCGCTGATCAGGGCGATTCGTGCACCTTGCGCCAGATGCCGCAGCAAAACCGGCCGCACCTCATCGGCGTTGTGGTCATGATAGGAGATCAGCTTCTTCTCGATGCCGAAATGCCGCAGCAGGCGACCGCTGACCCGGCTGTCCTCGCAGGCGATGAGGTCGGCTTGCCGCAGCCAGTCGAGGGCGCGCATGCTGATATCGCCGAGATTGCCGATCGGTGTCGCGACGAGGCCGAGGCACCCCGCGCCGGTACCCGGCTCATGGACAGCCTTTTTCGCTGTCATGTCAGCTGTCATGGCATCGTCATGCGCCGGCTGCGCTGCGCCTGCCTGGCCTGCTTCGCTCTGGTTTCCGGCCGCGATCGCAGCTTCGCCGTCTTCGCGCCGCCGGCCATCCGGTCTCGGTTTACTTCGCTGGCCGCTATGGCTACCCTTCACGCGCTTTCTCCGGCCGCCGGCAGGAAGCTGCCGGGGGATGTTCGACGATATGGCTGCCGCTGCCGAGGCGATCTCCGCCCGCGCTGGCGGTTCCTGGCACGAACGACTGTCAATATAGATTGTCATGGGATGAATGATGTCGGCATCAAGCGCAAGTGTGATTTCTCGGGACTTCCGCCCGCAACCGACATCCTTCCTTGAACGAGCGGCCGGCATTGGTGCCGGCGCCGGTCGATTCCTGGGCCGCCATACCCGCGCCAATACCGTCTCCCGCCCCCGCCGGGGCGTCGGCGCCGCCATCGCCGCCGTCATCGCCGGGGCGATGATGCTGGCGGGCTGCGCCGGCAACAACCCGCCGCCGCCGGCATCTGCCCCCAAGCCGGTAGTGACGCTGCCGGCGCCAGCCCCCGCGCCCACGCCGGCACCGCAGCCGGCCAAGCCCCAGATCGGGGCCAAGATCGGCCTGCTGCTGCCGCTTTCCGGACAATATGCCGGGCTCGGCCGTTCGCTGCTGCAGGCGGCGGAAATGGCTCTGTTCGATACCGGCGATGACAGCTTCACCCTGCTGACGGAAGACACCGCCAGCGGCCAGGGGCCGGAAGGTGCCGCGCGCAAGCTGCTGGCCGGCGGCGCCAATATCCTGCTGGGGCCGGTTTTCGGCGGCGATGTCCGCCGCGTGGCGCCGATCGCGGCCGCCGCGCATATTCCGCTGCTGGCCTTCACCAACGACACGACGGTGGCGCAAGGCAATATCTATGTGCTCGGCCTGACGCCGCAGGCCCAGGTCAATCGCGTGGTCGATTATGCCAACGCCCAGGGGCTGAAGAAATTCGCCATCCTGGCGCCGAATTCGCCCTATGGGCGCCTGGTCCTGACCAGTTTCCAGGCCGAGGTAGCCAAGAATGGCGGCACCGTCGCGCAGATCAGTTTCTATGATCCGGCCAGCCTCGATTTCACCAGCGTGGTGCAGGAGGTGGCGGCCGCGCAGAAGGCAACCGGCTTTGAAGCGCTGATGATCCCCGAAGGCGCCGCGAAGCTCCGGCAGATCGCGCCGCTTCTGCCGGCTTTCGAGGTCGGGCCGCAGCAGGTGCGGCTGCTCGGCACAGTGTTGTGGAACGATGCCAGCCTGGCCCAGGAACCGGGATTGGCGGGCGGCTGGTATGCCGCCACGACACCCGATCGCTGGCAGGATTTTGCCAAGCGCTACCAGGACAACTACGGCACTGCGCCGGACCAGGTGGGCGGGCTTGTCTATGACGCGGTGACCTTGAGCGTGGCCCTGGGCAAGGGGCCGAAAGGCGCCGATTTCAGCCCCGCCGCCCTGACCAATCCAAACGGATTCAGCGGCGTCAACGGCCTCTTTCGGCTGATGCCGGACGGCACGGTCGAGCGCGGCCTCGCGGTGCTGGAAGTGGCACCCGGAGGCGCTATCCAGCGCGATGCGGCGCCGGCCAGCTTCGTGCCGCTAACCAATTGAGGGGGCAATTGAGAGGCCAATGAAGGGGATGAGCTGACGATGCGCCGCGCGACCCAGCCTTCCAGCTGATCAGATGTCCGATCGGCAGAGCCGTCGCCTGAATGACAGGACGCCGCCGGCCCGGCAGCGCTTCGCCTTGTGGCGGCTGCTGCGCCGACCCGGCTTGCGTCCGCTCCAGGTTGCGGGCGTCATCCCGCTGGTTGCCTTGGCCTATGGCGCGACCGGCTGGGCGGGGCTGCAGATTCCGTTCTCCAATACCTTTGCGACCCTGGTCTGGGCGCCGAGCGGCATCGCCCTCTACGCCGTCCTGCGTTGGGGATGGGCCGGCCTCCTCGGCGCCTTGCTGGGTGCGCTTCTGCTCGGGCAGTCGCTCGGCCAGGGCCCAGTCTTCGTTATCGTCACCTCGATCACCAATATGCTGCCGGCCGTGATCGCCGCGCGCTTCCTGCCGGGCCTGCATTTCGACCGGCTCTTCGGTGACGTCAAGCGTGTCACCCGCTTTCTCGCCGCGGCGATCGGCAGCACCGTGTTCAGCGCGCTCTGCGGTGCGACGGCGGTCAAAACGATCGGCCTGCCGGTGCCGGCGTCCTGGCCGCATGTCTTTGCGACATGGTGGGCCGGCGATGCCATGGGCGTCCTCACCATTACGCCGGCGCTCCTTGCGCTCGGACAGCTGCGGCGGCTGCGCCAGCGGCGCCAATGGCTGGAATTCGTCGCCATCGCCGGCAGTTTCGCCGTCATCTGGGATATGCTGTTCGCGCAGATACGCGACCGCAATATCGCGTTGCCGCTGTCCTATATCGCAATCCCGCTGATGATCTGGGTGGCCCTGCGCTTCGATCAGGCGGTGACCCTGCTGACGGCAGCCATTGTCATCCTGATGGCGATCCTGGCGACGGCGAGCGGCTTCGGTCCCTTCATCCTGCCGGGTGGCGCCGAGCCGAGCTATGTCTTCCTGCATGGCTATCTCGCCGTCATCGCCGTCATCGCGCTCTATCTCAGCGCTTCGGCCGCTTCCGGACGGCGCGCGCTGGCGGATCTCCAGCAGGAGATCGTCGAGCAGCGGCGCATGCGCGGCCGCTTGATGGCGACCAACGAGCTGTCGGGCGACGCCATCATCACGGTCAATCAGGACGGCTTGATCACCTCGTTCAATCCGGCGGCCAGTAATCTGTTCGGCTATAGCCTGCCGGATGTGATCGGCCAGCCCTTCACCCGGCTCGTGCCGGCGGCGGAACAGGCGCAGCGCGGGGCGCAGCTGCGGGCGTTTCTCGACAGCGGCGAAAGTCCGCTGCAGGCGGTCCGCTTCCAACCGGCACACTACCGCCGCAAGGATGGCGGGGAGGTGGCGACCCTGGCGGCTATCGCCCGCGTCAATATCGACCAGACGGTTTCAGGCATCGTCGCCATCCGCGACATGACGGAGACGCTGGGCCGCGAATCGGCCCTGCGCGACGCCCTGCGCGAGGCGCAGCTGGCGATCCGCGCGCGCAACGAATTCCTCGCCAATATGAGCCACGAACTGCGGACGCCGCTCAATGCCATCATCGGCTTTGCCGAGACATTGCGCCTGAAGCTGTTCGGCGAGCTCAATGACCGCCAGGTGGATTACATCGCCGATATCGAAGCCAGCGGCCGGCACCTGCTGACCCTGATCAACGGCATCCTGAATTACGCGCGGCTGGAACAGGGCAATTGGCAGCCGGCCGCCGAACCGGTGGACGTGGCCCTGGCGATCGCCGCCAGCTGCCGCATGCTGAGCGAGAAGGCGGCGCGGCAACGGCTCAATCTGCGGCAGCGCACGGCGGCGCAATTGCCGCTGCTGTTCTGCGACCCGGTGGCGCTGCGGCAGATCGTCATCAACCTCGTCGATAACGCGATCAAGTTCTCATCGCCCGACGGGGTGATCGAGATTTCGGCCGAACTGGCGTCGGCAGGCGACCGGCTGATCCTGGCGGTAAGCGACAATGGCATCGGCATCCACGAAGCCGATCAGCGGCGCATCCTGGAGCCCTTCACCCAGGCCGCCCATGCCAGTACCCGCGACCATGACGGCCTCGGTCTCGGCCTTTCCATCGTCAAGCATCTGGTCGACGCGCATCAGGGCGAGCTGTCGCTCGACAGCAAGCCGGGGCAGGGCACGACGATCCGTATTCTCTGGCCGGCCGCACGGCTGCATCCGGCTGCCTTCTAACGCGATCGGCTTTAGACGTCGGTTCAGACGAGCGCCGCCAGGACCGCATCGAGACGCGCGCGCCCAGCTTCGGTGGCGCGCAAAGCCGTATCATCCAGCGTGACAAAGCCGCCGCCGACCAGACGCGGCAGGTTGCCGGCCGGCAACCACGCTTCCAGCGCCTTGCCGGTCGTCGCCTGCAGGCGCGCAAGATCGACGCCTTCATGCAGGCGCAGGCCCATCATCAGCATTTCCTCCATCTGCTCCTGCGGCGCGATCGGATCATATTGCCGGGTGGCATGGCCGTCGCGCTCCACCCGTTCCAGCCAGGCCTCGGGCGCGCGGTGCTGACGCGTTGCGATCTTCGTCCCGTCCAGCGTCAGCCGGCCATGGGCGCCGGGACCGATGCCGATATAATCGCCATAGCGCCAGTAGGTGAGATTGTGGCGCGATTCCTGGCCCGGCCGCGCATAGTTCGACACTTCATAGGCTGCAAGCCCGGCGGCATCGAGGCGCGCGGTGGTCAGCTCGTAGAGCTCGGCCTGCACGTCCTCGGGCGGCAACCGGAAATCGCCGCGCGCATAAGCCTGCTCGAACACCGTGCCGGTCTCGATCGTCAGCTGATAGAGGCTGAGATGATCGCCGGCGCGCTTGAGCGCCGCCTCCAGCTCCGCTTCCCAGGCGGCCACGGTCTGGCCCGGCCGGGCATAGATGAGGTCGAACGAAAAGCGCGGGAAGATGGCCCCCGCCAGATCGAGCGCCGCCAGGGCCTGGCGACTGTCATGCTGCCGCCCGAGAAATCTGAGGTCGGCATCGTTGAGCGACTGGATGCCGAGCGAGAGGCGGTTGACTCCGGCGGCGGCGAAGGCGCGGAACTTCTCCGCCTCGACCGAAGTGGGATTGGCCTCCAGCGTGATTTCGATGGCGGGATCAAAGCGCCAGTGTACCGCCAGCGCGTCGATGATCGCCTCGACGGTGGCGGGCGACATCAGCGACGGCGTGCCGCCGCCGAAGAACAGGCTCGTCACCTCGCGCCCCGGCGTCAGCGCCGCATAATGCGCCAGTTCGCGCAGCAAGGCCTCGCGCCAGCGCGTCTCGTCGATCGAGGCGCGCACGTGGCTGTTGAAATCGCAATAAGGACACTTCGCCTTGCAGAACGGCCAGTGCACATAGACGGCGAAGCCGGGGTTGCGGGTCACCGGGCGATCTCCTGGCCGGTTTCGGTTGCATCATCCAACGCCCCCTCACCCTGTCCCTCTCCCGCGAGGGGAGAGGGAACGCTGTTGCTTGCTTCCTTTGTGTTCGTTGGATTTTGCGCGTTGGTTAAAGATAGAGCAGCGTCATCTCTCATAACGTCGGCGGAATACAGCCGATCTTTTTCGCCTTGCTCGACGGTGGTCCCGGAGCAAAGGCTGCTTGTAACAGCGTTCCCTCTCCCCTCGCGGGAGAGGGGCAGGGTGAGGGGGCCGCTTGCCTGAAGGTGACGCAGGAGTTCGATCAAGACGCCATCCGTATTGGCCAAGACGTCATTGTTCCAGAATCTGACAACTGAATATCCTTCCGACATCAACCAGTTTGATCGTTGATGATCTCTCGCGATTTGATCGGCATGCTGGCCACCATCGAGCTCGACGACGACTTTGGCCAAAGCGCAGTAGAAGTCGACGACGTAGGGGCCGAGCGGCACCTGTCGGCGAAATTTCCATCCTCGGAGGCGCCGGTCGCGCAACATCAACCAGAAGCGACGTTCTGCATCCGTCGATCGTCGACGCAGAGAGCGTGCTTTAAGGGCGGATGCAGGGCCGCGGGTCATCTGTCCCCGAAACACGCCTCCACCAATTGGCGGAAGGCCAGCGCGCGGTGGCTGATGGCGTGTTTGGCTTCCGGCTCCATCTCGCCGAAGGTGAGGGCGCCGCCAACAGGCAGGAAGATCGGATCATAGCCGAAGCCCTTGTCGCCGCGCGGCGCGTCGATGATGGTGCCGGCGATGCGGCCTTCGAAGCAGTCGCAATGGCCGTCCGGCCAAGCCAAGGCAAGCGCGCAGACGAATTCAGCCGAGCGATCCTTGGACGGCTGCAGCAGCTTGAGGACCCTCGCCATGGCGGCAGCGAAATCCTTCCCGGGTCCCGCCCAGCGCGCCGAATAAATACCGGGCGCACCATCGAGCGCCGTAACAGCCAGGCCGGAATCATCGGCCAGGGCCGGCAGGCCGCTGGCTTTGGCAGCAGCCAGCGCCTTCAGCCGGGCATTGCCGATGAAGCTGTCCTCGGTCTCCTCCGGCTCCGGCAGGCCAAGCGCGCCGGCCGAGACGACGTCGGTGCCGAAGGGGGCGAGAAGATCGTGAATCTCGCGCACCTTGCCCGGATTGTGGCTGGCGAGGACCAGCTTTCCGCCGGCGAAAGGACGTGCCATTTCCGACCTTGCCTTACATCAGGCCGAGCGCGCGGCGCTGATGGCCGGTCAGTTCATTGACGCCCATGCGGGCCAGCCGCAACAGGCTCATGAACTGCTCTTCCGAGAAAGCTTCCTTCTCCGCCGTGCCCTGGATCTCGACGATGCCGCCGGTGCTGGTAAGAACGAAATTGGCATCGGCCTCGGCGTCGGAATCCTCGGCATAATCGAGGTCGAGCACGGTCTGGCCCTGATGGATGCCGCAGGAGACGGCGGCAACCTGTGCGGTCAGCGGAATGGCGGCAATGACGCCCATATCCTTCATCAGGCGGAAGGCCTGGTGCAGCGCCACATAGGCGCCGGTGATGGCGGCGGTGCGGGTGCCGCCATCGGCCTGGATGACGTCGCAATCGATCTTGATCTGCCGTTCGCCGAAGCCGTCGAGCTTGGTGACGGCGCGCAAGGCGCGGCCGATCAGGCGCTGGATTTCCTGGGTGCGGCCGGATTGCTTGCCCTTGGCCGCCTCGCGGTCGCTGCGGGTATGGGTCGAGCGCGGCAGCATGCCGTATTCCGCCGTCACCCAGCCCTTGCCGGTATTGCGCAGGAAGGGCGGCACTTTCTCGTCGATCGAGGCAGTGCAGAGCACATGGGTGTTGCCGAATTTGGCCAGGCAGGAGCCTTCGGCATATTTGTTGACGTTGATCTCCAGGGCGATCTCGCGCAGCTGGTCGACGGCACGGCCGGATGGGCGCATGGGGTCCTCGTTATGCGGTTGCTTTGGTCTGTCGCGGCGGACCCTACACCGCGCCGACAGCCGATGCCAGGGGGCGACATCTGCCGCCCTCTCGCCGGGCGGGAAGGGAAAGGCCCGGCCCGGCGGTTGCCATCGGTTGAGCTATCTCCGCCGCCGCTCCCGCGTCCAGCGGCTGCGGTCCAGATAATCGGGTGGGCGGCGGCACACCCAGGCGATGAAGCGGGCCAGTTCCGGCTGCTGGCACAGGGCTTCCATGGTATGAAAAGCGTCGGCCAACTCCTGTTCGCTCAAGGTGGCATGGATCGCCTGGTGGCAGATCCGGTGCAAGGTGACGGTCGCGGTGCCGCCATGGCTGCGGGGCAGCAGATGGTGTTCGTCCACAGTGGGACCGGGGAGGAGCGGCCGGCCGCAAAGCGGGCAGTTCGGCAGGGAATTCGGCCTATCGGACATAGTCCGGCATCTTGCCCGTCCCGGCCGAGACGGCCAAGACGGTCGCGAGCCGGAAATGCGATGGCGCTGCGGTGCACAAAAATCGCGCCGCAGGTTGACCCGACCGTGCCGCTTACCTAGATTCGAGACCTGAGATGCAATGAGCTGACCATATACTGCGGTGACCGGCAAGGTTCTGGCGCGATAAGGTAAGCCATTGATCCAACAGAATTACTGAAGGAAGCGATAGATAGGATGCTGCATCAGCCGCGATCCCAGGCAGGCGCACACCGACCGGTCCTGAGCGAGCTTTCCGAGCGCTCGCGGGAGATTTTCCGGCTGGTGGTCGACGCCTATGTGGAGACCGGGGAGCCGGTGGGCTCGCGCACCCTGTCGCGCCTGCTGGGCGCCAGCCTGTCGCCGGCGACGATCCGCAACGTCATGTCCGATCTCGAGGAGATGGGCCTGCTGTTCTCGCCCCATACCTCGGCCGGGCGCCTGCCGACGGATTTCGGCCTCCGCCTCTTCGTCGACGGGCTGATGGAGATCGGCGGGCTGACCGAGGCGGAACGGGCGGCCATCGACGGCAAGTGCCAGTCAATCGGCCGGTCGATGCCCGAAGTGCTGGAGCAGGCGACGACCATGCTGTCGGGCCTCGGCCGCTGCGCCGGGCTGGTGGTGGCGCCCAAGACCGACCGGCCGCTGAAGCATGTGGAATTCGTCTATCTCGGTCCCGGCCGCGCCCTGGTCGTGCTGGTGACCGAGGGAGGCATGGTGGAGAACCGCCTGATCGACATTCCGCTCGGCCTGCCGGCCTCGAGCCTTGTCGAAGCGGGCAACTACCTGACGGCGCGGCTGCTGGGCCGCACCATCGGCATGGCGCAGCAGGAAGTGCTGCGGGAGCTGGAAACGGCGCGGGCCGAGCTTGATGAGCTGTCGCGCAAGGTGGTCGAAGCCGGCCTCGCCAGCTGGGCCACCGGCAGCAAGGACGGCGCGCTCATCGTGCGCGGCCAGTCACATCTGCTCGACGAGGTCACCGAGGTCGCGGATCTCGAGCGGCTGCGCAGCCTGTTCGCCGCCTTGGAGACCAAGGAGCAGCTGCTGAAGCTGCTGGAAACCGCCGACCGCGCCGATGGCGTGCAGATCTTCATCGGCGCCGAAAGCGAACTTTTCGGCCTGGCCGGCTGCTCGGCGGTGATTTCGCCCTACCGGGACAGCAACCGCCAGCTGATCGGCGCCATCGGCGTCATCGGCCCCAGCAGGCTCAATTACGCCCGCATCATTCCCATGGTGGATTATACCGCCAAGGTGATCGGCCGTATCCTCGGCTGACAACACGTTCAAGACAGTATTCGCGTTTGAAGGAGATCAGGTCACCATGATGGCCGATGACAAGAACACCCAATCCGGCAATCCGCAAGCCGAGCCGGCCAACGATCTGGACAATGCGGCCCAGTCGCCGCTCGACAATCCGGCGGCGGATGATCCGCTCGCCGCTGCCCAGGCGGAAGTGGCCGGGCTGAAGGACCAGCTGCTGCGCGCCTTGGCGGAGACCGAAAATGTGCGCCGCCGCGCCGCCCGCGACAAGGAAGACGCCGGCAAATTTGCCATGGCCGGCTTTGCCCGCGAGGTGCTCGGCGTCGCCGACAACCTGTCCCGGGCGCTGGAGGCGATCAGTCCGGAAAGCCTGGAGAAGGATCCGGCCCTGAAGACACTGTTCGAGGGCGTGCAGGCGACGCAGCGCCAGCTCGATACCGCCTTCGAGAAGCAGGCGATCAAGAAGGTCTGGCCGCTGGGCGAGAAGTTCGACAGCAACCTTCATCAGGCGATGTTCGAAGTGCCGGGCACCGACAAGCCGGCAGGCACGGTCGTCCAGGTGCTGCAGGCGGGCTATACCTTGCACGAACGGCTGCTGCGTCCGGCCATGGTCGGTGTCGCCAAGGGCCAGCCGTCGCAGCCGGAACCCAATTCAGGCGAGGGCCGGATCGACACGGTCGCCTGAACCGCTCGCGCCTGAGAGAGCGCTGCCGCGGTTCGGCAGGAGCAGGCTGGCAGGAATTGCCGCGGCGTCTTGTCGATTTGCAAAAGGATGGCGAGCAACTACAGTGCGGCACAGTGAAGTGTGCCGCACTGTGCCGCTGGCGCTCGCCAGCCGGCCGGTGGAATGGGACTGAAAACCGTGGAACGACCCTATCGCCGCCAGCTGCCGCCCCTCAATGCCCTGCGCGCCTTTGAGGCGGTGGCGCGTTCCTTGAGTTTCACCAAGGCGGCCGATCAGTTGCTGGTGACGCAAAGCGCCGTCAGCCGCCAGGTGAAGAACCTGGAAGACATTCTCGGCGTGGCGCTGCTGAAGCGCAAGGGTGCCCTTGAATTGACCGAGGAAGGCAAGCGCCTCCTGCCGGTCCTGACCGACAGCTTCGACCGGGTGGCGGAAGTGATTGCCGGTTTCCGCCAGGCGCGCACCAAGCCGCCGCTGGCGCTTTCCGTGCCGCCCACTTTCGCCCACCGCATGCTGCTGCCGCGCCTGTCGGCCTTCCAGCGGCTGCATCCGGATCTGGAAATCCGCCTGGAGACGCCCAATAGCAATGTCGATTTCGATTCCGCCCCGGTCGATCTCGCAATCTATTTCGGCGACGTCAAGATCGACGACATGATCGTCGACCTGCTGATGCAGGAAGAACTGACGCCGATCTGTTCGCCCGCTTTGGCGCAGGGCATGGCCGACCTACAGAGCCTGCTCAAGAAAGGCCCCCTGCTGCATATCCGCCAGGGCGAGGATCTGCATCGCTGCTGGACGCTGTTCGTCAAGCAATCGGGTCTCGATGCCATCAATGTGAAGCGTGGCCTGGTGCTGGAAACCGCGGATCAGGCGGTGCAGCTCGCCATGAATGACGGCGGCGTGGCGGTGGTTGATATCCGCATGTGCGCCGAGGAGCTGGCGAGCGGCAAGCTGGTCGCGCCGTTCGACCGCAGCATCGTTTCCGGCCGCAACTATTTCCTGGTCAGCCGCGCCGAGGAAATCGAGATTCCGCGCATCGCCGCCTTCCGCACCTGGGTGCTGGATCAGTTCGCCAAGGAAGCGTAATCCGCTTCTACCAGCCGCCGCGCTGCAACCACTCGTCGACCATGGGCAGCCGGTCGGCGCCCCAGAAGGGCTCGCCATCGGCGATGATGAAGGGCGAGCCGAAAATGCCGCGTGAGACGGCTTCCTCGTTGATGATGCGCAGCCGGTCCTTGAGGGCCGGCGAGGCCATGGCAGCCTGCAATTGCGGCCGGTCCGCGCCGATGCCGCCGGCGATCTCCACCACCCCGGCGGGCGCATGGATTTCACGGCCCTCGCTGAAATAGGCGCGATAGACCGCCAGGACGAAGCGGCCGAGCAGATCGGGCCGCTCGCGCTCCAGCCAATAGGCAGCGCGGGCGGCAGCGACGGTCGCGGTGGGAAAGCTGGCAGGCAAGGTGAAAGGAATGCCGGCATGGCGCGCCGTGCGCGTCCAATCATGACGCGCATAATCGCCGCGCAACGGCATGTGCAGCAACGGCTGCATGCCGGTGGTCTTGAAGGCAACACCGAGCAGATAAGGCCGCCACAGCAGGCGACGCTCATGTTTGGCCGCCAGGGCTTCGATCTGCAGGGCGCCGAAATAGCCATAGGGCGAACTGAAATCGAACCAGAATTCGATGATGCCAGCCATTGCCGCCTCCCAACTCTTGCGCTGCTGAAAGCCGAGCCCTCCGCTTGCCCTCTGCCGCCGGGGCCAAGGCTAATGAGCAACGTGACGAAGGGGAAGCAAATTGCTTCACCGCAAAGAACGGGTCGGGCGTTACCTGGCAGCCCTGAGATCGAAGGAGGCGGCCGCCGGTAATGCCATTATCTTTACTCCACCGAACGGGACAAGGAATGCGGCTTCTCCTTTCCCGTCCTGGAAGCCGGCCGGCAGGTCATGGTCCGCCAGAGCGGCCTCGCTACATCGGTTACAGCCTGGCCGATAACTATCTTCACCGGCGCGATGTCCGGCGCACCGGCGTTGCGCTACTACGCGGCGCATGAAGGCAATGGGCGCGTCCGTCCGGTGGGTCCGGAATTCAGCCAACAGGGAATCGGCTTTGTCTTCCCGTTCGGTGATCCCCTGCGCCGGAACGTCAGCCCCATCCTGCTGGCGATACGCGAGGATGGAACCTATCAGCGCCTCTATGACAAATGGTTCGGGGCTGAACCTTAAGAAGGATAGCTGCATTGACCGCAAACCGCCTCGCGGCCATACTTCGGCAGGTTGCGAAAGAGAGCGGCCAGGCGACGCAAGTCCACGGCCTGTGATGGGGGCGAACCATGCGACGACTTCATCTGCACGGGTTTCATGCGACGGGGTACGGCCCGCGCTCGCACCATCTCGGCCGTTATGGCCTGATCGGGCTCGGCGTCTTCATCCTGCTGGTTCTGACCTTGAGCAATTTTTCCGCTGCCTCGGCTGCCACCGTTTGCAACGATATCCAACATCCGAAATGCCGGGTGCAGCTGATCACCGGCACCAGCATGACCTATCTGGAACTGGGTGTGCCGAAAGCGGGCGAGGAGCCCAGCGACACCGTCATCCTGATTCACGGCCTGACCGACAGCGCGCGTTCCTGGTGGCCGACGGCCCTGGCACTGCATAAGCTCAATCCCGGCCTGCACATCTATGCGATCGACCAGCGCGGCCATGGCGACAGCTCCATGCCGCCAGTCGCCGCCTGCGCCCCGGCGCCGGAAAAATGCTTCCGCATGCAGGATTTCGCCGACGACCTGGTTGCCTTCATGCAGGCAAAGCGCATCCGCAAGGCGACCCTGGCCGGCCATTCGCTGGGCAGTTTCGTGGTGCAGGAAATGGCGCTGGCACATCCGCAGCTGGTGGAACGCGCGATCCTGGTCGCCACCTCGACGAAGGGCGTCGACAATGTCGCCTTGCGCGACTACGTGCTGAAGGAGCCGCTGGAAGGCAAATGGCGTCAGGATCTGGAAGCCAAGGGCAAGGTCTATCCCGAGGATTTCTATACCCAGCGGCCGATCGATGCCGAACATGAAGCGCGCGACTGGATCGCCAAGAACTGGGTGGTCGATCCGGCGGCGCATCCCGAATTCCTGAAACCCTATGTGGGCGAGACCGCCAACGTAAAACTCGGCACCTGGATCGGCGCCACCAAGGCGCTGCTCGCCACGGACAACACAACCCGGCTCTTGAAGCTCTCTGTGCCGACCTTGGTGCTCTGGGGCGTGCAGGATAATATCTTCCTCGCCGATCCCGACCAGAAGGACGTCAAGGCGGTGCTGCACGACGCCGCCGTGCGGCAGAAGATCATCATCTACTGGAAGCAATACGGGCTGAAGAAGCTGCCGGCTTCCGGCATGCAGGAAGACGATATCGGCCATAACGTGCAATGGGGCGCCCCGGACCAGGTGGCGGCCGATATCGATGCCTATATCAAGACGGGCAAGCCGCTGCCGGGCGTGCCCTATAGCGATTCACCGCCGCATGTCGACCATATCTTGGTGGACGAGAAGCAGTCGCTGACCGAAAAGTGGCCTTGAGGATATCTGCCGCGCGAAGGCGCGGTCAGTCAAACAGCAGCGCCTTCAGCCGTTCGATCTCCGGCCCATAGCTGCGATCGCCTTCATAGGCCGGAATCTGCTGGCGGACGCGGGTGCGCAATTCCGCGACGGCGATGCTGGGCCGCTCTGTCTCGGCCGCTTCTTGCCGTGCATCCACCGCCACCAGCGCCGCATAGAGTTCATAGCTGAGGATGCGGCGATTGAGGCCATCGATCCGCGCCAGGCGATCGAGGGCCGGGAACAGCATGGTCATGACGTCTTCCTGACCGAAGGAGCTCTCGCCGTGCATGACCGAGGGCGGCACGCTGAGCGATCGCAATTCGGCGCTGAGGCCGAGCACCGCCTTGTGCAGGGTGACGAGGCCGGCATCGAGTCCGGGTTGCTTGGCGAGCTGCGGCGCGAGATTGCTGGCGCGCTGGTCGAGCAGGCGATGCAGCCGCCGCTCGGCAAGCAGGCCGAGCTGCATCTGCGCAAGAGCTGCTGCCTCGACCGCCTGGGTCAGCGCCGCCGCGTGGAAATTGCCGCAGTGAAGCAGTCGTCCGCCTATTCCAGTCTCTTCATCGGCGATAAAAGCAGGATTGTCGCCGGTCGAAATCATTTCGTCGCCGATCGCGCTGTCGAGATCGGCCAGTGCCTGTTCGGCGACGGCATGGATCTGCGGCGTCACCCGGAAGGAAACCGGCGCCTGGCGCGGCTGCCGAGTGATGCCGCTGTCGCGCAACAGCTCGCGCAGCCGCTCATTGGCATCTGCGAGACCGCGATCGCGGCGCAGCGCGCCGACCAGCGGATCATAAGGTTCCAGCGGCGCCGCCAGGCCCTCGATGCTAGCGGCCGCGATCAGCTCGGCCTGGGCCAGCGTCGCGCGCAGCTGGCGCAGGAGATCGGCGGCATAGGCCGGCCCCATCGCCGTGCCGTTGATCAGCGACAATCCTTCCTTCGGCGCCGGCTCATAGGGCACTACGCCGTTCTGCCGGCACCATAATTCCGTCGGCTGCGGCAGATTGCCGGCACCGAGCACAAAGCCCTCGCCGATCAGCGTCTGGGCGAGATGACAGAGCGGGATGATCTCGCCGGCCATGCCGAGGCCTTCGCTCGGCACATAGGGCGTGAAGCCGTCATTGATGCGCGCAGCCAGATAGAGGCAAAGTTCCGGCGTCACGGCGCTGGCGCCATCGAGGAATTGCGCAAGCTTGATGAGCAGCGCACCGCGCACGACCGGCCGCTTGAACGGCATGCCAATGGCGGCGGCACGTCCCAGCAGGATATGACGTGGCAGGGCGGCGCGATCGGCGGCGCTGAGGTCCTGCTTGGCAAGCGCGCCGAGGCCGGTATTGACGCCATAGCAGATGATGCCGGTCTCGAGATGCTGCAGGAACTGCCGGCGATGCCGGGCGACCCGCTCCAAAGCGATCGGATCGATCGCTACCGGCGCGCCGTCGTAGATGATGGCCTCATAGGCTTCCGCGGTCAGATCGCTGCTGCGGCCGAGCAGAACCCCGGCCTTCCCAGCCGGCTCACCGGCGACCGTCGCAGGATCGACAGGCGCGGTCGATTTATCGTCATATGGATCAAGTCCTGCCTGCATGAAGGCGCTCCGCTCAGGTTTTTTGCCGTTGCACCCCGAAGCTCGCTTGCCTGCCGGGCGGCGGGCTGACTATAGAAGACCTACGGACAGGAAAGACAAACTCTTTCGCGGCGCCTGCAGTTCCCGGGCGCGCGCTACTGTACCGACCGCGGATCGTCTATCTCATCATCGCCCCTTCTCCGGCCCAGCGAGCACGACATGCAGCAGATCCACCTCACCTATCTGAACGGACCCGATATCGCCGCGCTGGCGCTCACCAATGACGAGATCCTGGCGGCGGTGGAAAGCGGCCTCAAGGCCCAGGGGGTGGGGGAAACGGTGGTCGAGCCGCGCATGCATCTCGTTCCCGAGAGCTCCGACAAGGGGCACTTCAATGTGCTGCGCGGCGTGGTGAAGCCGCTGGGCCTCGCCGGCGTCAAGGTGGTCGGCGATTTCGTCGACAACTACAAGCAAGGCCTGCCATCGGAGATGGCGCTCTTGAACCTATTCGATCCCGAGACCGGCATGCCAAAGGCGATCCTGGATGCGACCGGCATCACCGATATGCGGACCGGGGCCTTGACGGCGATCGGCGCCAAATATCTTGCCCGCAAAAACTCGAAGGTGCTGGGCCATGTGGGCGCCCGCGGCACTTCCTATTGGAACGTGAAGCTGCTCGATCATCTTTTCGATTTCGCCGAGATCCGCGTCCATTCGCGGCGGCCGGAAAGCCGCAACGGTTTTGCCGAGCGCCTGAGCCGCGATCTCGGCAAGACGGTCATTGCCACCGAGGACTGGGAAAGCTGTGTCCGCGACGCCGATATCATCGTCGAGGCCTCGCGCCTGCCGCAGCCGACGCCGATGCTGAAGACCGCCTGGATCAAGAAGGGCGCCTTCGTCGTGCCCTATGGCACAATGAGCGCCGTCGAACTCTCCCTCACCGATATTATGGACAAGATGGTGGTTGATGACTGGGGCCAGTGCCGCAAGGGCCTGCCCTTCGGCGCGCTCCGCGCCCATGTCGACAGCGACCGCCTGAACGAGCATAACCTGCATGCTGAGCTTGGCCAGATCGTCGCCGGGCTGAAGCCCGGCCGCCAGAGCGACGGCGAGACCAATCTCCTCTGGCACCGGGGCCTCAGTCTCAGCGATATAGCGCTGGGCGCCGCCATGCTGGAGAAGGCGAAGCGCATGGGATTGGGTCAGCAGCTCAGATTTGCCTGACCAGAGTCCGTCGCTTCTATTGGGATTGATTGGCTGTCAGCGCGTGCCTTTTCCGCTATTGTGCGGCGACGTCAGCAGCGAAAAGCCATTTTGCCAAACGATCCCGCCACCACCAGCCGTGCTCCCACCATCTGGGCGATCAGCGCCTGGCGCGCCGGCGATCAGGCGCAGGTGCTGGCCTTGGCGGCACTGCTGAAAGAGGCCTTCGGCTGGGCGGTCGAGATCAAGCCGGTCTGCGCCCGCGACCAGGACCCGGCGAGCTTCGGCTATGCCGCCCCCTGGCCGGATGCGGTGCTCGGCATCGGCCGCGGCGGCACCCATATGGGCCTGTGGCTGAAGCAGGCTTCCGGCGGCAAGACCAAGTTCATCCAGCTCGGCCGCTCCGAGGGGCGCATGGATGAGTGCGATCTCATCCTGACCACGGCGCAATACGGCTTTCCCGACAATCCCAACCATATCCGCCTGACCTTGCCGTTGACGCAGCCGGTGCGGAGCGACGATCCGGCGGTGGTGGCCTGGGCACCGCGATTAGCCACCTGCCGCAAGCCGCTGATCGGCGTTCTGGTCGGCGGTCCCACTGATCCCCTGCTGCTGGGTGAAGCCGAAGGCAGGCGTCTCGTCGCCGATCTCGCCGCGCTCGCCGCCGCGACGGACGGCTCGCTCGTGGTCGCGACCGGCCGGCGGACGCCGCCGGAAGTGGTGGGGCTGCTCGGGGATCTGGTGGCACGCGATCCCGGCCGGCATCGCTTGATCGCCTTTCCGCCGGATGGCTTTGCCCGGCCGGCGGACAACCCCTATCGCGCGATCCTGGCGCTGGCGGACCGTTTCGTGGTGACGGCGGACAGCGTCTCCATGCTGGCCGATGCCTGCAATACGGGCCGGCCGGTGACCCTCTTCGACCTGCCGGCCGTGCCGGAAAGGCCGAGCTTCGCCCAATATTGGCGCCGGCGCCGGCGCCGGCGGTTTGCCGGCGGCAAGAGCCGCGATCCCATCGACCGGCTCTACGATGCCGCCATCCGCCGCGGCTGGATCCGGCCCGGCCGCGATGTGCCGACGCTGCTGAGCTGGCTGAAGCGAACCGGCGGCCTGTCGGGCGATCGGGCTGCGGCGGCGGCGCTGGGCGCCCGTCTCAAGGCGGAGCAGCAGGCCGTGCTGGACCGGCTGCGCAGCCTGCTGGCGCCGTCCGGTTGAATGCGGGCTGTGCCTTGCCGGCCGCCCTCCGTTGAATCCATTGGCGAATCCATCGCAGGGAGGGGTGGGCGCCGACCGCGCCACCAGCGGGGAACGTCGTGCGGTATCATAACACCGCCAATGTCCGGACAGAAAAGGCCCTGTCAACCCTCTGACTTGTGCCGCTCGCCGCTTGCAAAGCCTTGAAAAGCCCCTATATATCCACCGGAAACAGATTTCCCTAAGCCGCAAGACGGAAGCCCAGCGGGAATAATCCGTGCGTCTCTCGCCTGCGGTCTGGGGTTGCATGCAAATCAACCGGGGATCTCCGTGGTGCTTCATTGGGAAGGCCGCGCAGGGATCTGCTGAACCGAAGAGGTAGACATGAGCAAAGTTATCGGTATCGACCTCGGCACCACCAATTCCTGCGTCGCGGTGATGGACGGCAAGGATGTGCGGGTGATCGAGAATGCCGAAGGCGCGCGCACCACGCCCTCCATGGTCGCTTTCACCGATTCCGGCGAGCGACTGGTGGGCCAGGCGGCGAAGCGCCAGGCGGTAACCAATCCGGAAAACACCCTGTTCGCCATCAAGCGCCTGATCGGCCGCCGCTATGATGATCCGATGACCCAGAAGGATATGGGTCTCGTTCCCTACAAGATCGTCTCCGGCGACAATGGCGACGCCTGGGTCAATTCCCACGGCAAGAATTATTCGCCCTCGCAGGTCTCCGCCTTCATCCTGCAGAAGATGAAGGAAACCGCCGAGAATTACCTTGGCGAGAAGGTGACCCAGGCGGTCATCACCGTTCCCGCCTATTTCAACGACAGCCAGCGCCAGGCGACCAAGGATGCCGGCAAGATCGCCGGTCTCGAGGTGCTGCGCATCATCAACGAGCCGACCGCGGCCGCGCTCGCTTACGGCATGGAGAAGAAGGGCGCCGGCACCATCGCGGTCTATGACCTCGGCGGCGGCACTTTCGATATCTCGGTGCTGGAAATCGGCGACGGCGTGTTCGAGGTGAAGTCGACCAATGGCGACACCTTCCTCGGCGGTGAAGATTTCGACGCCCGCATCATCGACTATCTGGCCGATGAGTTCAAAAAGGAGCAGGGCATCGATCTGCGCAAGGACAAGCTTGCTCTGCAGCGCCTGAAGGAAGCTGCGGAAAAGGCCAAGATCGAGCTTTCGAGCTCGATGCAGACCGAAGTCAACCTGCCCTTCATCACGGCCGACCAATCGGGCCCGAAACATCTCAACATCAAGCTCTCCCGCGCCAAGCTGGAAGCTCTGGTGGATGAGCTGGTCGAGCGCACCATCGAGCCGTGCCGCAAGGCGCTGAAGGATGCCGGCCTCAAGGCCAGCGACATCAACGAGGTGATCCTGGTCGGCGGCATGACCCGCATGCCCAAGATCATCGAGAAGGTGAAGGAGTTCTTCGGCCGCGAGCCGCATCGCGGCGTCAATCCGGACGAAGTCGTTGCCGTGGGTGCTGCCATCCAGGGCGGCGTCCTCCGGGGCGACGTCAAGGACGTGCTGCTGCTCGACGTGACCCCGCTGTCGCTCGGCATCGAGACGCTGGGCGGCGTGTTCACGCGCCTGATCGATCGCAACACGACCATTCCGACCAAGAAGAGCCAGGTGTTCTCGACGGCGGAAGACGGCCAGACGGCGGTCACCATCCGCGTGTTCCAGGGCGAACGCGAAATGGCGGCGGATAACAAGGTCCTCGGCCAGTTCGACCTGATGGGCATTCCGGCGGCGCCCCGCGGCGTGCCGCAGATCGAGGTCACCTTCGATATCGACGCCAACGGCATCGTCCAGGTGTCGGCGAAGGACAAGGCGACCGGCAAGGAACAGCAGATCCGCATCCAGGCATCGGGCGGTCTCAGCGACGCCGACATCGACAAGATGGTGAAGGACGCCGAAGCGCATGCCGCCGAAGACAAGAAGCGGAAGGCGCTGGTCGAGGCCCGCAACAATGCGGAAGCCCTGATCCACAATGCCGAGAAGCAGATCGCCGAAGCCGGCGACAAGGTAGCCGCCGCCGACAAGTCGGTGGTGGAAGCGGCGATCGCCGATCTGAAGAGCGTGAAGGATGGCGACGATGCCGAGGCGATCGAAGCCAAGACCAACGCCTTGACCCAGGCGGTGATGAAGGTTGGCGAAGCGCTCTACAAGGCGGCGCAGGCATCGGGTGAAGCCGGTGCCGGCGATGCTGCGGGTGGCGCTCAGGCCGGTGCCTCGGGCGGCGACGACAAGGTGGTCGATGCCGATTTCGAGGAAGTGGACGACCGCAAGGGCAAATCAGCCTAAGGGGCCGCCTATCATGCACGGCATCCGCTGAACGAGCTGGGATGGCCCCTCGATCCGATCGCCTGATCGGCGAGGGGCCATCGCTCGTTTAGGGGACTGTCATCCTCCTTCCTGCATTTCTTGACTAGTCGGACCGATGTCGAAACAGGACTACTACGAGCTGCTCGGGGTCGCCAAAGGCGCCTCGGCGGACGACCTTAAAAAGGCCTATCGCAAGGCCGCGATGCAATATCATCCGGATCGCAATCCCGGCGACAAGACGGCTGAGCAGAAATTCAAGGAAGTCAACGAGGCCTATGACGTCCTGAAGGACGAGCAGAAGCGCGCGGCCTATGACCGCTTCGGCCATGCCGCTTTCGAGAACGGCCGTGGCGGTGGCGCCGGTGGCTTCAACGGGGCCGGCGGCTTCGATTTTACCAGCTCCGGCTTTGCCGATATTTTCGACGAGATGTTCGGCGAGTTCATGGGCGGCCGGCGCGGCGGCGGCCAGGCGCGGGGACGCGGCGCCGATCTGCGCTACAATATGGAAATCAGCCTCGACGACGCCTTCCATGGCAAGCAGGCGACCATTCGCGTGCCGACCTCGGCACCCTGCGAGGATTGCCAGGGGACCGGGGGCGAGAAGGGCTCGCAGCCGATCACCTGTCCGGCCTGCCATGGCCATGGCCGCGTGCGCGCGACCCAGGGCTTCTTCACCGTCGAGCGTACCTGTCAGACCTGCGGCGGCGGCGGCCGTGTGATCGAGAAGCCCTGCAAGACCTGCCATGGCCAGGGCCGTGTCGCCAAGGAAAAGAATTTGCAGGTTTCGATCCCGGCCGGCGTCGAAGACGGCACCCGCATCCGTCTCGCCGGCGAGGGCGAGGCCGGCATGCGCGGCGGTCCCGCCGGCGACCTTTACATCTTCCTCAGCGTGAAGCCGCATCGCCTGTTCCAGCGTGACGGCGCCGATATCCATTGCCGCGTGCCGATCCCGATGACGACGGCGGCGCTCGGCGGCCAGATCGAAATCCCCACGGTCGACGGCAGCAAGGCCAAGGTGGGAATTCCGGGCGGCGCGCAAAGCGGCCAGCAGTTCCGCCTCAAAGGCAAGGGCATGTCGGTGCTGCGCTCGCCGGCGCGTGGCGACATGTATGTCGAGATCAGCGTCGAGACGCCGGTGCATCTCACCAAGAAGCAGAAGGAACTGCTCGAGCAGTTTGCGGCCGAGAGCGAGAAGTCCGGCAAGCAGTCGCCGGAATCGGACGGCTTCTTTGCACGCGTGAAGGAATTCTTCGACACCCGGGAGTAAGTCCCGTCGAACCGCGCGGAGCGGCCGGCCAGACAAGAGACGCGCAGTTCCGGCTGCGCGGCCCATCGGGCTGAGGCGACCTCAGCATTCCAGCCAGAACGCGTCCGATGGAGAAAGGTAGCTGCCGCGCGCCATCTTGAGGCCCGCTCTTGCATTCAATCCCGGTCTTGCATTCGACGCGGCGGAACTCATATATAAGTCGGCTCCGGTCCCGGAGCTACATGGAGGCGGACCATCCAATCCCCGCCTTCCATGTTCGTCATGAGGGTTTTCGCCCTCAGTTCAACATGATCCACATCGCTGGTTGAGGCAGGCTCTGTCAGTTGCATATGCACATGCGTGCATATGCGAAGTGCATCCAAAGTCTGTCTTATCCGCTCACACATCCAATGCGTCACATCTCTAGACGCAGTCAAATATGGGCAGGTAACGCAATGACAGGTGGCATCGGCTTGGCACGATCCCTCATCGTGCCTATACGCAATATATCTCCATTTTCGACATTCTCCTCCTCAGCCAGTCATATCGCTACTGCGATATGGCCCTCGTTTCTGCTGCAACGCCGCGCAATGGACGCGCCTGCAGCAACGGACGTGTCCGCTGCATCGCTGAAGGCGAAGCGATTAGTCATGGCTCTCCAGGTTGCCGCGGCTGTCGTCTCGGCGAGCGTCATGACGAGTGACGCCGCACGGGCCGATGATGCGACGGCGCCGGGCAATGCTGCCGGCAGCGGCGCCGCCGACACCGGAACGAAAGTCAACACTGCGGCCGGAAACGCAACCGCCGACAAGCCGATCGCGATGGACAAGCCGGCGCCCGGACCGGAATCGTGGATGCTGGGTGACTGGGGCGGCTATCGCACGAAGCTGCAGCAGAAAGGCATCGATCTCCAGCTCGGCTATGTCAGCGAAATCGCCAGCAATCTGCGCGGCGGCGGCGAGACGAAGTGGGACTATACCGATCAGTGGACCTTCGGCACCACGCTCGACTTCGACAAGCTGTTCGGCATCCATGATGCGAAATTCCAGGTCTCCTTCACCAGCCGCGACGGCAATAATCTCAGCAAGAATGCCAATCTCGGCACCCTGCAGCAGGTGCAGGAAGTCTATGGTCGCGGCCAGACCTGGCGGCTCACGCAGTTCTGGTATGACCAGAAATATTTCGACCAGGTCTTCGACTGGAAGATCGGACGCCTGACGATCGGCGAGGATTTCGCCGCCTTCGATTGCGATTTCCAGAACCTCACCTTCTGCGGCTCGGCACCCGGCAACGTCGTCGGCAACTACATCTTCAACTGGCCGGTCAGCCAATGGGGAACGCGCGGCAAGGTCCGGCTCGGCAGTTTCGGCTATGCCGAGATCGGCTTCTACGACGAGAATCCGAAATACGCGACGGCCCAGGACGCGATCACGCCGCGTTTCTACTCTAACTCGAAAGGCGTGCTGATCCCGGCGGAGCTGGCTTGGCTGCCGACCTTCGGAAACGGCCAGCTGCCGGGCAGCTACAAATTCGGCGTCTGGGGCGATACCGCCCGGGTGCAGGATCTCGTGAACGATGACGGCACGCTGACCGCCGACAATCCCGGCGTCAGCGCCAACCATGTTCGCGGGCGCTACGGCGGCTATATCAACTTCCAGCAGCAGCTCACGCATACTGATACCGGAAATCCGAAAGGCGGCTTGAATGTCTTCCTCAACGCCGTCTTCACCGATAACCGGACCGCGACGACGGACCGCCAGGTCGCGGTAGGCGCCGTCTATACCGGACCGCTCTCCTTCCGGCCCGATGATGATGTCGCCTTTGCCGTCGGCACCACGCATGTGAACGACCGGGTCGCCAATGCGGAGGGCAATGAAGGCCTCGATCGCCAGCATTCGGAATACGCCTTCGAGCTCTACTACACGGTTCGGCCGATCAACGGCCTGCAACTGCGGCCGAACGTGCAATATATTCTCGATCCCGGCGGCACCAGCCATAACCGCGACGCCGTGGTTCTCGGCCTGAAGACAGCGGCGACCTTCTAGGCGAACCTGCCAGGCGCCGTCCCGTGCCGGCGCCTGGCGGCCATATCTGTGCGTCCGCCGCTCCACTATTATTGAATAGAGATGGATTCACGTCTTAGCTCGGAGCACTTCGTGATTCGGGCTAAGACGATCCGACTCTAGGGCGCGGCGCGCTGCAGAAATTCCACGATGAGCCGACTGACCTCGACAGGCCGCTGCTGCTGCAGCCAGTGCCCCGTCTTCGGCAGCAGGATCTTTCGCGTCAGCCCCGGCATGGTTTCTTCCAGTCTTTCGAAATCCGCCGGATATATGTCGCGCACCACGGAATCATATTCGCCGGCGATGAACAGGGAGGGCTGATAGAGCTTCGCTTGCGCCCAGGCCGCATTCATGTCCCAGCTGCTGCGGTCTATGTTGCGATAGTAATTTAGGCCGCCGCGAAAGCCGGTGCGCTGGTATTCCTGTACGTAGAAATCGAGATCGGTGTCGGACAGCCAATCGGGCTGCTGCTTGCCGCCGGCGCTTTGCAGAAGGCCCTCTCTCTTGTGCACCAGAGGAAGGCTGGGCTGCGGATTGCTGAAGCCGCCGAATATCGCGATGAAGGATTTGCGGATATCGGCTTCCAGCTCGGCCTCGGCCCGCCCCGGCTGCTGGAAATAGATCATGTAGAAGTCGTGCAGGCTGTCGCCGATCTGGCGCATCACGTCTGTCGGGCGCGGGCTGGTCCAGCGCCGCTGGATATAGGGCACGCTCAGAAGAACCAGGCGGCGAAACATGTCCGGCCGGAACAGCGCGCAGTTCCAGGCGACGGCGGCACCCCAATCGTGACCGACGATGATGGCCTGCTCTTCGCCCAGCGCATGCACGATGCCGACGATATCGGCCGCGACATGGAGCATCTGATAGGCTTCGACGGCTTTGGGCGCATCGGTCTGGCCGAAGCCGCGCAGATCCGGCGCGACGACGTGATATCCGGCCTCGGCGAGTGCCGCCATCTGATATCGCCAGGAGTACCACAATTCCGGCCAGCCATGGCAGAGGATGGCGAGCGGCCCCTCGCCTTGCTCGGCCAGATGCATCTGTATGCCGTTGCTTTCGATGAACCGGTGCTTGAGGGGAAACATGGGGCCTCCAGAACAGATGACCGTGGGATCGACGGCCTGCCTTGCGGATCTTCGCCGCGCGGCCCGCCCGTTTCGATCGCCTGTACCCCGTCTCGATCGCCTATGCGCAGTGCGGCACTTGGGAGATGCGCAGGCTCCCCTCAGTCAATTGGCGGCGCCAGGCTGCTGGTCAAGAGAAGCCGCGCCGATATCTGGTTACCGCGGTAACGCGAGCCGCTGCCCCGACCGCGTCAAGCGCTGCGCCAGGCGGTCGCGGGGAGCCCGGCAAGGCGTGAAGGCAGCAACCGGCTTGGCGCTTACGGCAGATCGAGCCGCCGCAGATTGACCTTGAGGTTGGTCCGGAGCGCGCGTTCCACCGCTTCGCGGAAGGCCGCCCGCTGTTCATCGCTCCAGGCATCGACCTGCTGGGGCCAGACCGCCTTGGGCAGATCGGCGTTGGGTCCGGAGATTGCCGCGCTGTCGCCCCAATGCGCGTTGTCGGCGTCGGCTTGGAACTCATCGATGGTCTCGCCGCTCTTTCCGTCGATCAGGAACGCATGATAGAGCATGAAGGCCTGAGGCTTGCGGGAAAAGTGGACGAAGCCGATGCCATGGAGATCCGGAATGCTGGCGCTGCCGCTGGCCTCGACCAGCACGAGGTAATAGGAGAGATCCCCCGGCCGGACGTCGCGGTGAATGATGTCGGCAAGATTGGGCCGGATGCGATCGAGCCAGCCGCTGCGGCTGACCGGGCCGCCCAGTGCCTGTGCCGAGAAGGCGGATTTCTCCACCGATACCGGCTTTACCTCGAAGCCCTTCTTTTCCAGCCAGTCGGTTGCTTCCTGCGTCGCCAGCGCATCGATCGGCCAGTCAGCCAGGGGATAGGTTGCACGGTGCCGCATCCAGCCGCCGGTCGCGTCGATCACGGTGACCTGGTCGCTGAGCGCGCTGATGACGCCGATGGTCTTCGGCGGCGGGGGCGCCTCCTCCATGTCGCCGCCCCAGGGCCACCAGGAGCAGGCACTCAGCAAGAGACAGGCTGATAATAGGCAGGCCGACAGCCTGAGCACGGGTTTCGACACGACGCTTTGCACCTCACTTCATCGTGACAGCCTAGAACGCAGCAGTTTCAAGGGGAAGCAGCTTTACTGCCGCAGCGTGTGATCGCTGCCGCAGAACCTGTCTTCCGGCGTGGTGGGATGTACCTGACGGCCCGCTGCTTTGCCGGCTTTGCGCAAGGCCCCGGCGCTCCGCCAGCTGGTGGCGTTCGTCCTTCCTCACAGCGTCCCGGCAAAAGGTCCCGGCAACACAGGAGCCCCAGAAATGATCGCTTTGGAAGCCGACGGCTGGCGCTAGACTGGCGCCCCGCATGATGTGAGGCGCCGAGATGACAGCCGCTGATTCCTTGCCAAGCCATAGTCGACAGATCGTGCTCGCCGCGCGCCCCGACGGCGAGCCGGCGGCAGACAACTTCCGCCTGGTTTCTGCACCATTGCCGGATCTGGCCGAAGGCCAGTTGCTGCTGCGGACCATCTGGCTTTCGCTCGATCCCTATATGCGCGGCCGCATGAGTGCGGCGAAATCCTATGCCGCGCCGGTCGCGATCGGCGATGTCATGGTCGGCGGCGCTGTCAGCAAGGTGCTCGCCTCCCGCCATCCCGGCTTTGCGGTCGGAGAAATCGTGCAGGGCCGCACTGGCTGGCAAAGCCATCCCATCAGCGACGGAACCGGGCTGGTCAAGGTCGATCCGGCTCTGGCGCCGATCTCCACCGCCGTCGGCGTTCTCGGCATGCCGGGGATGACGGCCTATGTCGGTCTCAAGAATATCGGCCTGCCGAAGCCCGGCGAGACACTGGTCGTCGCCGCTGCCAGTGGCGCGGTCGGCTCGCTGGTGGGGCAGATCGCCCGGCTCCAGGGTTGCCGCGTGGTCGGCATCGCCGGCGGCGCGGCGAAAGTCGCCTATATCCGCGACACCCTCGGCTTCGACGCTGCCCTTGACCACCACGCGCCAGATTTCGCTGCCCGACTGGCCGCCGCCTGTCCGCAGGGGATCGATATTTACTGGGAGAATGTCGGCGGCGCCGTCTGGGAAGCCGTCTTGCCGCTGCTCAATGATTTTGCCCGCGTGCCGGTCTGCGGGTTGATCGCCCATTATAGCGAGGATCAATTCGGCGATCGCGCGCCGCCGCCCGGCCCTGACCGCTCGGTGAAGCTGATGCGCGCGGTGCTGACGAAGCGCCTGACCCTGCGTGGCTTTATCGTCAGCGACTTCGCCGCCCAGCAGCCGGATTTCCTGCGGGAGGTCGGCACCTGGCTGCGGCAAGGCCGGATCACTTATAAGGAAGATGTCGTCGAGGGGCTGGAAAGGGCGCCGGAAGCCTTCATCGGCCTCCTGAAGGGCCGCAATTTCGGCAAGCTCCTGGTCAAGGTCAGCGATGCTTAAGCAAGCCGCGGCGGCTGGCATCCGGGGAAGCTCGGCATCCCGGGATCGCCCGGCGGCGAACCACCGCTACGTCATCGCAACCCTTCCCGCGGGGTTGCGATGGCTTAACCCAGGTAACGCCTTCCCGAGTTCAGCTGCCGCTGCAAGCGGTCTTATCAAGCGGTTCAATCAGGCTGTTTTTCCCAGACTGTTGCCGATCCGCGCGGAACCCGCTTAGATACGTGAAATAAACCTCGGGGGACCAATGGCAACGAAGAAGTCATCGAAGCCGCAGCCAGCCCGGCCAGCCGCCAAGCCGGGTGCCAAGCCAGCCGCTGTCAAAGTCGCATCGAAGCCCGTCAAGCCATTGAAAGAACAGCCAAAGACAAAGACCGCCGCAACTGCTCCGGTGACCAGGCCGGTGGCCAAGCCCGTCGCCAAAACGGCGCCCGCGACGAGTCCGGCCCCGAGCGCAGCCAAGCCCGCTGTCGCCAAGGCACCGGCACCGGCCCTGCCCGCTGCCAAACCGGCGCAGCCGAAAGCCATGCCGAGTCGCCGGCTGGGCAATGGCGCGATCCGGGTTGCGATCGTCGGTTGCGCCGGCCGCATGGGCCAGATGCTGCTGAAACTGCTGATCAACGCGCCGGGCGTCGTCGTCGTGGGCGGCACTGAGCGGCGCGGCTCACCTGCCATGGGACAGGATCTCGGCGCGCTCGCCGGGGTGGAGCCGCTCGGCATCTCAGTGACCGAGGATGCCTCGCTGCTGTTTGAAACCGCCGATGTGGTGGTCGATTTCACCAATCCCTCGGCCACCGTCCTGCATGCCAATCTGGCCGCCAAGTCCGGCTGCGCCCATGTGGTCGGCACCACTGGGCTCGATGCCGACCAGATCGCTGCGATCGGCCGGGCGGCGCAACGCACGCCGATCGTGCTCGCCGCCAATATGAGCCTTGGCGTCAACCTGCTGCAGCAGGTGGTCGAGGAAGTGGCGCGCATCCTCGATCCGGAATGGGATATCGAGATCCTCGAAATGCATCACCGGCACAAGGTCGACGCTCCCTCCGGCACTGCCCTTGCCCTGGGCGAGGCGGCGGCGCGCGGCCGCAATGTCGCGCTGCGCCGGGTCGCCCGCCGCTCGCGCGATGGACAGGTGGGTCCGCGCCAGCGTGGCGAAATCGGCTTTGCCGCCCTGCGCGGCGGCGATGTGGTGGGCGATCACACCGTCATCTTCGCCGCCGATGGCGAGCGGGTGGAAATCACCCATAAGGCTTCCAGCCGCGAGATATTCGCCCGCGGCGCGGTCAAGGCGGTGCTCTGGGCGGCCGGCAAGAAACCCGGCCTCTACAGCATGCGCGACGTGCTGGGCTTCAGCATCACCACGCCGCCGGCTTCCGCGGGCGGCGGCAACGGCCATAACGGCAACGGTAACGGCGGCGCCTGAGCCTGAGCCTGAGCGGCCTCTAGCTTGCCCGCGTCCGCCGCTGAAGAAAGCGGGCGCAGGCAAGGCCGCCGAGGATCAGGACGAGGGCGGCGAGGGCATTCCAGCCCGGCCTCTCATCCAGGCAGAAGAAGCCCCAGCCGATGCCCATCAGCGGCACCAGATAGTTGTTGAAGGCGGCAAAGCCCGCGCCGGCACGGCGCAGGATCAGATAGAACAGCAGGTTGCCGGCGGCGGTCGAGACGACGCCGAGCCAGAGGGTCGCCAGCAGAGCCGGTGTGCTGATCGTCATTTGCCATGGCCGGTCATGCAGCAGCCAGATCGGCAGCAGGCAAAGAAAGGCGAGCACGAGAATGACGCCGGTCGTCATCTCCGAGCCCATCGGCGGCAGCCGCCGCGCATTGACCCCGTAGAAGGAATAGCTGACGCAGCCGCCGAGAATGGCGAGCTGGCCGATCACCGTTGCGCCCAGGCCGCTCAGCGCATCGACGCCGACCAGCACGACGATGCCGATGAAAGCGAGGGTGACGCCGAGCGATTTGCCGAGAGTCAGCTTTTCGTCATGGGTCATCAGATGGGCGAGGATGACGACAAAGATCGGGATCACCGCCATCAGGATGGCGGCGAGATTGGAGGGCGTATATTGCTCGCCCCAGCCGATCAGGAAGAAGGGCAGGGCGTTGCCGATGATACCGAGCAGCAGCAGCCTTGCCCAGACGCCGGCGCCGCGCGGCGCAGCCTGACCGCGAAAGATTGCCAGCCCCGTCAGGATGACCGCGCCGATGCCGATGCGCAAAGTGGCGAGGCTGACCGGGGGCAGGCCGTGATCGACGGCGATCTTGATGGCGATGAAGGACGAGCCCCAGAGCACCGAGAGCAACAGCAGAAGGGCAAATTCAACCGGGCCGGAATGGCGGATGGCAGGCTGGGACTGAGAAGGGGCGCTGGGCATGATGCGTCGGGAAAGTCTTTTTGTTCTTGCTTCTGTTAGGCAGCTCTACGGTGCGGTGCGCGATCGCCGGCGCGGCAATGATCGACGGTTCAGGCGGTGCGCAGGCGGTGGAGCACGGCGCGCAATTCCTCGGCCACATCGCGGCGCTCTTGCGGGCTGAGGAAGCTGCCGATGCGCAACTGCTTGCCGTGCGAGCGCAGATAGAGCGCGCTTTCGTATTCATCCGGCTCATCCAGGATCACCTGCAGCCAATAAGGCTGGAAGCGATAGAGCTGGCGTTCGCCCTTGGCGGTGAAGACTTCGACCATCAGCCGGTCCTGATAGAGCCGCAGCCGCTCGTTGCGCTTGTCGCCCTGCATATGCTTGCGAAAGAGATAGACGAAGAGCAGCCATTCAGTGCCGCAGAAACCGAAGATCGGCCAGGCGCCCATCAGCCAGAAGGCCATCCCATAAGCAAAGCCGATGATGCCGGTCGCGGCGATCAGGATGGCGAAGCCGCGTGGGCTGAGGCTGCGGCGCGGATAAAGCACGGCCTGGAAAACCGGCAGATCGGCATCCGCCTCGGTCCGCGCCGCCGCGACATGTTGCGATGACTGGTCGTTCATGGGGGCGGAGTATAGACTGCCGCCGCCGCCGATAGAAGCCCGGCGGCGGGCCGCCCGAACGGCAAGATAGCCGGCAAAGCCGTATCGCCGGTAAGGTAAAGGACGATTGCGATCCGACGTGATTGGGTGGGACGCTAGGCTTAAGTGGGATGCAAGCGGGAAGCTGAGGATGGGGGAAGGATGCTGAAGAGGGACCAGATCGAGGCGTTTTTTGCGCGTCTCCAGGAAGCCAATCCCGAGCCCAAGGGCGAGCTGGACTACATTAATCCCTATACCCTGCTGGTGGCGGTGGCACTCTCGGCCCAGGCGACCGACGTCTCGGTCAACAAGGCAACCGGACCCTTGTTCAAAGTTGCAGATACGCCGCAGAAAATGGTGAAGCTCGGCGAGGCGAAGCTGAAGGACTATATCAAGACCATCGGCCTCTATAACACCAAGGCGAAGAACGTCATCCGGCTCTCGGAAATCCTCATCGAGAAATACGGTGGCAAGGTGCCGGAGGATCGCGAGGCCTTGCAGGAGTTGCCGGGGGTTGGCCGCAAGACCGCGAATGTCGTGCTCAATATCGCCTTCGGCCATCACACCATCGCCGTCGATACGCATCTCTTTCGCGTCTGCAACCGCACCGGCCTGGCGCCGGGCGCCACACCTTTGGCGGTGGAGCTGTCGCTGGAGAAGAAAGTCCCCGACAAATACAAGCGCCATGCCCATCACTGGCTGATCCTGCACGGCCGCTATGTCTGCAAGGCGCGCAAGCCGGATTGCCCGGTCTGCGTCGTCCGCGGGATCTGCCAATACAAGGCGAAGACATCCGTCGAGATCGGATGACCGATAAGACGCAGACATTCGTCGGGGCCGGATGACAGACAAGGCGATGTCATCTGTCGGGGCCGGATGACAGGGGCCCATTGCCACTCACAGCCTTTGTCTCAATCTTTGCCAAACAGTCACTGACCGGCCGGCGGCAGCTGCGCTAAGCTGCACCGGGGACCGGAATCGTGTCGGAGAGACTCATGCCTAGCCTGCGACGGCTGGCGGCTGCCATCATGCTGCTGCTGGCGTCATCATATGCCTTGGAAATCACCGCCGGTCCGGCCGTTGCCGAGGACGCCCAGCCAACGGATCAAAAAGCCGGAAATCAAAAGCCGGGCGGCGAGATCGCGGCCGTCACGCATCTCGACCAGCCGTTTTGCGAGAGCGACACCCAGGCGCAATTGGAGGCCCGGCACAAGACCGCGACAGCCGCGACGGTTGTCGATCTCGGCCATGGCTACCGGCTCAGCCAGTGGCCTGCCGCGGCCGAGCCTGCGGATGACGCCGAGGCGCCCGCCGCCTTCCTGCTGCTGGAAAAGGATGGCAACTGCCAGCTGCTGGTCGCCGGCCAGCAGGTCGGCGTCACCAGTCTGCGCCTGCCGCTCGGCGATGGAGCGCCGCCGCAACTGATCGTCAGCAGTTACAGCGGCGGTGCCCATTGCTGCTTCTCTTATGACGTCGTCAGCCTCGGCGCGCATTTTGCCGACGATGTCATCGACAGCGCCGATTCGCCGATCAGCCTGATGGGGCTCGGCGACGGCGACGCGCCGGACATCACCTATGCCGATATGGCCTTCGCCTATTGGAACACCAGCTTCGCGGAATCGCCGGCCGGCCAGGTGCGTCTCACCTGGGACAAGGACCGCTATCGCCTGATCGACCCCAAGGATCAGTCGGCGCCCAGTGACGCAACCCTCGCCGCCTGGCAGGCGGAGATGACGGAAGCGATCAAGGCGCTGCCCTCTGCTTATGTTTCCGTTGCCGATCAGAACAGTGGCAAGGAAGGGCCGCAGCTGGACCCGGTGATCTGGTCGCACCTCATCGAGCTCATCTATGCCGGCTATCCGGAACTGGCGGTCGATCTCTATACCAAGGCCTGGCCGGACGACGTGAAGGGCAAGCAGGTCTTCTGGAAGGACTTCGTCGCCCAGCTGCAACAAGCTTCGGTGCTGTGGACGCCATGGAAACTGGGCGATGTGCTGAAGCCGGATCTGCCGAAGGCACCATGAGCAGCGGGGCCGGTAGCAATCGTGCCGGTGGCATTGGCGAGATGCGGTGAGGCAGGCGCAGAATGGAAACGGAGATCGCCTATCTCAATGCCTTGCTGCGGCTGGAACTGACGGCCGTCAACCAGCAATTCATCCATATCCTGGCGTTGCGGCATGGCGGTGACGAAGCGCGGGCGTCGCGCATCTATGACGTCGACCGCATCGACTTCCCCAATGTGATGAGGCTGATCGATCGTTTGGTGGTGTCGGGCGCATTGCTGCCGCTCGCCAACGAGATGCCGCGGCCGGGATGCGGTCTGGCTGGAATATTGACGGCCGAAGCCGATATCGAAGAGCGGTTGCAGGCTTTGCTCGCCAATAGCCCAGCTCTGAGCGATCCGGCGCAGCGCCTGAGCGACACGGCGCTGCAGCCGCGGGCGGCCTATCGCGCCTGGCTGGCGGCGGAACGCCGTGCTGCGCCGCCGCCTGTTGCAGAGGGGGCGCAAATAGCGGTGAATCCTGCGCTGGATCGCCTCTTTTCCTGCCTTGTCGCCGTGCTCGAACAGCTGATGGTGCATGCCTTCGTCTATCGGCTCGCGGGTTGGGCGCCGGAGGCCGATATCGCCTGGGCGACCAGCGGCATCGCCATGGTGCAGGCGGGCGAGCTGGTAACGGCCCTTGCCGGTTTCGGAACGATGCCGCGACCGCAAGAGACCGGCCTTTTGCACATCAGCGCAGAGCCGCGAGAGGCAGCGCGCGAAGACCTGCGGTTGCTCGAGGCCTATGCTCTCCTTGCCGCCGCAGTCGGCGAGGGGGAAAGGTCCCAACCGCTTTCCAGCCTCTGCCGGCAGATCGCTGCGGTGAGCGGCAGCCTCGCGCGCTGGCGACGGGGCGAACCTCATCCGGCACAGACGCTTTGCACGCCGGTCTTCAGAAGCTTCGATGCTACCTGGAGGAAGTTCGTCGGCTGACAATCGCTTTGCTTCGGCGCGCGGCATAGGCCGCGTCAGAGCGTCACCACGACCTTGCCGAATTGCTCATTCGATTCCAGGTAGCGGTGTGCCTCGACAATCTGGTTGAAGGTGAAGGTCCGGGCGATGACCGGCCGCAGCGCGCCCGCGGTCAATCCATCGAGAATGAAGGCCTTGGCGGCTTCCAGCCGCGCCGGATCGGTGATGACCTCGTGGACAAGATAGCCGCGCAAGCTGAGACGTTTGCGCAAAACGGTGAAGAGCGGGAAGGGCGTCGGTTCGGCGCTGAGCCCGCCATATTCGATGAGCATGCCGCCGGGCGACATCGCCTCCGTCAATGGCACGAAAGCCGGACCGCCGACCGCGTCGAAGACGACGGCGATGCCATCCGGGCCGGCGACCTCCATCAATCGGGTGGCCAGATCTTCTTCCGACAACGCGATGACATCGGCAGCACCGATATCGAGCAGGGCTTCCTTCTTGCGCGCGGTCCGCGTCACCGCGATTGGGACCGCGCCGACCTTCCGGGCAATCTGGATCGCCGCCAGGCCGACACTGCTCGAAGCGGCGGTGATGACAACGCATTGTCCCCGGCCGAGCCTGGCAAGATCGATCAGCGCGCCATAGGCGGTGAGATATTGCATCCAGATGGCGGCGGCCTCTTCCCAGCCAAGAGCCGGCGGATGTCTGACGATATGGGCGGCGGGAAAAGTGGCGAACTCGCCATAGGCCGGCCAGCGGACCATCGATATCGGCGGGACGACACTGACGATATCGCCCGGCGCAAAGTCCTCGACGCCGGCCCCCACCGCCTCAATGATGCCGGCCGCTTCAAGCCCGAGACCGGAGGGAAAGCTCGGTTTCTCAATATAAGTGCCGGCCCGCAGCAGCGCCTCGGCCCGGTTGAGGCCCAGGGCCTTGACCCGGATCTGCACCTCGCCCCGTCCGGGTCCCGGCAGAGTGATATCCTCTATCCGCAGCACCTCGGGACTGCCCTCGGCATAAAAGCGAACAACCCGTGCCATTCGAGCTTAACTCCATCACGATTAAACCGAATGAGCTGTACCGGCCGGCCTGGAGGGGATAAATAGCGCTTCAGGCAGAACACTAAAAACCAGGGGTTTCTAATGGACCGGCTGGAGAGCATGGCCGTCTTCGTCAAGGCCGTCGACCTCGGCTCCTTTGCGGCGGCCGCTTCGGCGCTCGCGCTCTCGGCGCCGATGGTCGGCAAGCATGTCCGCTTCCTCGAGGAACGGCTGGGGGTACGGCTCCTCAATCGCACCACGCGACGTCAGAGCCTGACGGAATTCGGCCGCGCCTATTACGAACGGTGCCGGCTGGTCCTGGCCGAAATGGAGGCTGCTGATGCTCTGGCGGCCGATCAACTTGCCGAACCCTGCGGCAGGCTGCGCGTCACCCTGCCGGTGCATTTCGGCCGGCTCTGCGTGATGCCGGCGCTGCTGGATCTGGCGCGGCGCTATCCGAAACTGGAGCTGGACCTGTCTTTCACGGATCGTTTAGCCGATCTTGCCGAGGACGATGTCGATCTCGCCATCCGCACCGGCGATCTGGACGACAAGGCGGGGCTGATTGCCCGTCGCGTGGCGCGCCAGCGCATGATCGTCTGCGCCGCGCCGTCTTTTCTCGCGCAGCACGGTTGGCCGCAGCGGATCGAAGATCTTGCCGGGTACGAAGCCATCATCTATCGCCGTTCAGGCCGTATCCGCCCCTGGCTGTTTCCGCGCCAGGACCAGCCGCCGGTGGAGGTGATGCCGGCGAGCCGGCTGCGGCTCGATGATCTCGATGCGATCGCCGAGGCGGCGGTGGCCGGGATGGGGCTTGCCTGGCTGCCGTCCTGGCTGGTGCGCCACCGCCTGCAAGCCGGCACTCTCGTGCAGCTATTGCCGCAGGAACCGCCATTCCTGTACGACGCCTATGCGCTCTGGCTGCAGACGCCGCATCTGCCGCTGAAAGTCCGCCTCGCCGTCGATGCGCTGGCGGACGTCCTGCCTAAATTGATGGCGTGAGAACGGGCGGCGCAGGCGGTATCAGGCGCAATCCGAAACTTGAGTACGATTGGATGAAGCCGTGAGGGGCGGGTTTCAGTTCGCCGCGTCGGCGGTCTTCTGCACCGGACCCTTGTCGGCGGCGGCCACCGAGGGCTGCAGCAGCGATTGCATGCAGGCATGGGTAATCTCGGTCTGCGCCTTGCGGTCGCGCGCCTCGACATAGGCGACCTGGAGGCCGGCCGTTGCCTGATAGAGATAGAAGTCCACCACGCAATCGCTGGCCGCGTATTGCCAGATCGTGGCCGGCTCGTCATGGCGGATATGGTTGGGCTCGCCGAGCGCCGCGGTCAGATCGCGGTCAGCCAAGCCGACCAGCTCCTGATCCGATTTGCCGAGCATGGCAAGGGCCGAGGTTGCGCCGACCTTGCTTTGCGGCGGATGCGGCTGGGTCTTGAGAGGCGTCGTGCCCGCCAGATTGGCAGGCGCCTGGCAGGCGCTCAGCGTCATCGCCAAAGCGGAAAAAGTGAAAGCCGCTGCTGCCTGGCGCAGGAGCCGGCTATTCATCCCCGTCATTATGCGACAGGTGGTGAACGCACCCATCACAATCCCCTTCTCGGACCCGACACCCCGTGGGCCCAGTTACGCCGGATCCCCCATCGGACCCTGACGGCCGCCGCCCATCGGCGTCCGTCCGCGATAATCAGACGGGAATTCTCCCGCCACTACCTTAAGAATCTATTTACGCCGCGCGGCGGCGCGCTTGACGGGTTCGGATCGCGGCGAGCGGCCCCAATCCGCCGCGCCGCGATAACGATCCGTTCCGGATTAGGAGTTGCTGATCCCGGCGGCCTGCGCCGTTTCCGGCAGGGCTTCGATCGTGCCGGAGATGATGCCGCCACGTTCGATTTCCAGCTGGCCGTAACGGATCTTGCCGAGGACCTTGCCGGTGGCGCGCACGGTGAGGCGGCCATTGACCGTCAGCTCGCCGTCGAAACGACCGCTGATATCGGCGACCTCAATCGTGGCCGAGCCCTTGAATTCACCCGTCGGGGCCAGTTCCACGCTGCGGCAATCGCTGAGCACCGCTTCAACCGTGCCTTCGACGACGAGGCTGTCGCAGGTGCGGATTTCACCGTTGAGGTTGATCCCGCGGCCGACGATCAGCTTCTTGCTGTCGGTCTGGTGCGTTCCCGCCGCGGGAGACGCGGCCGACTGGCCAGCGGCAGCGGGAGCAGCATCGGCGCGACGCGGTGCAAAGGCGCTGAGATCCGGCGGCCGGCGGACGATTTCCGGATTCGGTGCCGGACGGCTGACGCCGGCTGCGGCTGCCTCGGGTTTCAGATAATTGCGGGCGGCCGTGTCCTGGCCGGGCTCATTGGTCGGCGTTGCCACGGTGTCGGAATCCTTTTTCTTGCCAAACATGTCGTACCCTTCGCTTCGGAGTGTCCCCCTCGGAGTATCCCGGCGGATCGCTTCATCACCCGAACGATCCGTGAGATGGCCCCTGCGCGATGGCTTTGCAGGCAGTCGCCCGAACGGTTATCCCCCGATGGAGGGCTGTCCCCGGTTATGGGCTGTCCCCGACATGACGTCGCACAGAGGCGGCGGCTCCCCCATGAACCCTACCACCATGCGGCCAACCTAAATTGCCGCCGGGCGCCCCTGAAAAGGCGACTCGGGTAACTCAGATTGACCGTATAGCTCTTTGATTTACCACAGATTCGGTGAGATGCACCATAAAAGCGGTGGCAATAACGGGGGCAATCAAATTTAGCCCGGGAATCGTCAGCACCACGGCGATCAGGATACCGGCCAGGGTGAAGCGCCCGCGCCGCTGCGCCATCAGCTGATGGGCGGCCCGGCGATCCAGCCGGCGATAGGAGACCATCTCGTAATACTCGCGGCCGATCAGATAGCCGCCGAGCCCCCAGGAGATGATCGGGTAGAGCGGCGGAACCAGCAGGAACGGCAGGGCGACGAGGTTGATCAGCAGCGAGAGCCCGGCGAGCTTGAGCCCGTCGAGGACCGAGGCGAGAATGGGCACCTCATGTGCCGGGCCGCGGCCAGGGTAATATTTCGCCTCCACCGCGCGCGCCACTTCCTCGCAATAGAAGCTGGCGATGGTGGCGGCGACCGCCGGAAAGGTGAACCAGGCGATCACCAGGGCCAGCAGCGTGCCGCCCCATTGCGCCACCTCGGCCCACCAGCCGTGCAGGCCGCTCAGCCAGCCCACCAGCCACCAGGCGAGCGCCAGCAGGACAATGAAGGATAGCAGGGTCCAGACGAGGGTTTTCAGGATCACCCGCCGGATCGGCGGATCGCCCAGCTGGCTCAGCGCCTTCAGAACTGCTTCGAACACGAAATATCCAATTCTATCAAATGGTTGGTAAAATGTCAGCGAGCTTGGCGCGGGTCGCCACGGCAACCTCTGGTATGTAAAGATTGTCATCCCCAGGCAGCGATACCAGAGGGGCAGCGACGCCAGATCTTCAGGTCGGCTCATCTTCCCGTCAGCTCAGGCGCCGGACTCCCCTGACCGCCGATGCCCGCCACCGGCGCCGGGCGGCAATGCGTCAGTTAAGCTTGTACCTTGGTTGCACCGCACTATACTGCGCCGCGTCCAAGGCGGCCGGCTCTTGTGTGCGGCGGCGCCAGTGACATCTAGAAGCTATCTCGACTTCGGACCGGCCCGGTGGCACGGCGCCGGAGCCTTTTTGTTATCTGCGGTTTCCCATGGGCCCGCAGCGCGGGTAAACGAAAGCCGGAGACCAGGATTACATGTCCGAGAAGATGATCGATGTGGTGGGCATCGGCAATGCCATCGTTGATGTGCTCGCCCCGACCGAGGACGCGGTGCTGCAGCGCCTCGGCATCGCCAAGGGCGCCATGACCCTGGTCGATGCGATCCGCGCCGCCGAGATTTATGATGCCATGGGTTCGGCGATCGAAATTTCCGGCGGCTCGGCCGCGAACACCATCGCCGGCATCGCCAGCCTCGGCGGCAAGGCCGCCTATATCGGCAAGGTCGGCAACGACCAGCTGGGCGGCATCTTCCGCCACGATATCCGCGCCAATGGTGTCCATTTCGAAACCCCCAGCGCCAAGACCGACACGCCGACCGCGCGCAGCATGATCATGGTGACGCCCGATGCCGAGCGCAGCATGAACACTTTTCTCGGCGCCTGCGTGGAGCTGACGCCGGAAGATGTCGATCCGGCTTTGATCGCTCATGCCCGCGTCACCTATCTCGAAGGCTATCTGTGGGATCCGCCGCTTGCCAAGGAAGCCTTCCTGAAGGCCGCGCGCATCGCCCATGATGCCGGGCGCGAAGTCTCGCTCTCGCTCTCCGATGCCTTCTGCGTCAACCGCTACCTCGCCGAGTTCCAGGCGCTGGTGAAGGACCATGTCGATATTCTTTTCGCCAATGAAAGCGAAATCAAGGCGCTATGGCAGACCGATGATTACGCGGAAGCCGTGGCGCTGACCCGCGAGTCCTGCGATATCGCCGCCCTGACCCGCAGCGAAAAAGGCTCGGTGATCATTGCCGGCGAACATCTGATCGAAGTCGCCGCCTTCCCGGTGAAGCAGGTGGTGGATGTCACCGGCGCCGGCGATCTCTATGCCGCCGGTTTCCTCTATGGCTATACCCAGGGCCGCGATTTCGCCGATTGCGGCCGCATCGCCTCGCTCTGCGCCGGCGAGGTCATCTCGCATGTGGGCGCGCGTCCCGAGACGCCGCTCAGTGAATTGCTGCTGGCGCATCTCGGCTGAGCGGAGATATCCATGCGCTATGCATCCGACAGATTGTCCGGAACGCCGCCGACGGGAAACCGCTAAGGCCTTTGCCATCGCTCGACAGCTTGTCACAGCCAGCAGCTAGACTGCCGGCCGTGATCTGCTTCATGCCTCTTTTATTGGATACCTACTATGCAGTTACGCAACATCGCCATCATCGCGCACGTCGACCATGGCAAGACCACCCTGGTTGACCAGCTTCTCAAGCAATCCGGTTCGTTCCGCGCCAATCAGCAGGTCGCCGAACGGGTCATGGATTCCAACGATCTTGAACGCGAGCGCGGCATCACCATTCTCGCCAAATGCACCTCGGTGCAGTGGAAGGAGACCCGCCTCAATATCGTCGACACGCCGGGTCACGCCGATTTCGGCGGCGAGGTCGAGCGCATCCTCAGCATGGTCGACGGCGTCGTCGTCCTGGTCGATGCCGCCGAAGGCCCGCTGCCGCAGACCAAGTTCGTGACCTCGAAGGCGCTCGCCCTGGGTCTTCGCCCGATCGTCGTCATCAACAAATGCGACCGCCCGGACGCCCAGCCGCATGAAGTGCATGACCAGGTTTTCGACCTGTTCTCCGCTCTGGGTGCGACCGATGAACAGCTCGATTTCCCGACCCTGTTCGCCTCGTCGCGTCAAGGCTGGGCGGCAGAGAGCCTGGAAGCCGAGCGGACCGATCTCACGCCGCTGTTTGATCTGATCGTCCGCCATGTTCCGGCCCCGAAGGTTGAGGCCGACAAGCCCTTCTCGATGCTGGTCACCACGCTGGAATACGACAACTATCTGGGTCGCGTTCTCACCGGCCGCATCTATACCGGCAAGGCGACGATGAACCTCAACGTCAAGGCGATGCATCAGGACGGCACCGTGGTGCAGACCGCGCGCCTGACCAAGATCCTCGCCTTCCGCGGCATCGAACGCGTGCCGGTGGAAGAAGCGGAAGCGGGCGACATCATCGCCATCGCCGGCCTCGAGGACACCACCGTCGCCGATACCATCTGCGTCCCCGAAGTCGAGGCGCCGATCCCCTCGAAGGATATCGATCCGCCCACCCTCGCCATGACCTTCTCGGTCAATGACAGCCCGCTCGCCGGCCGCGAAGGCGACAAGGTGACGAGCCGCATGATCCGCGCGCGCCTGATGCGCGAAGCGGAAGGCAATGTCGCCATCCGCGTTACCGAGACCGCCGGTGCCGATGCCTTCCAGGTGGCGGGCCGCGGTGAGTTGCAATTGGGCGTGCTGATCGAGCAGATGCGCCGCGAAGGCTTCGAGCTCTCGATCAGCCGGCCGCGCGTCCTCTTCCAGACCGATCCCGCAACCGGCCAGCGCCTGGAGCCGATCGAGGAAGTCGTCATCGACGTCGACGAGGAGTTCACCGGCGTCGTCATCGACAAGCTCGGCCAGCGCAAGGGCGAGATGACCGAGATGAAACCCTCGGGCGGCGGCAAGACCCGTCTCATCTTCCATTGCCCGGCGCGCGGCCTGATCGGCTATCACGGCGAATTCCTCACCGATACCCGCGGTACCGGCGTGATGAGCCGCCTGTTCCATTCTTATGCGCCCTATAAGGGTCCGATCGAAGGACGCCGCAACGGCGTGCTGATCTCTAACTCGCAAGGCACCACGGTTCCCTATGCTCTGTGGTATCTGGAGGAGCGCGGCCCGCTTTTCGTCGGCGGCGGTGTGGACACCTACGAAGGCATGATCATCGGCGAGCACAGCCGCGGCAACGACCTCGAGGTCAATCCCCTGAAGTCGAAGCAGCTGACCAACATCCGCACCACCTCGAAGGACGAAGCGGTGCGCCTGACGCCGCCGCGCCTGATGACCCTGGAAAAGGCCATCGCCTATATCGAGGACGATGAGCTGGTCGAAGTGACGCCGAAATCGATCCGTCTGCGCAAGGCGCTGCTCAATCCGCATGATCGCAAGAAGGCGAGCCGCCAGGCGGAGACTGTCTGATCCACAGCGGCATCTGCGGCATCAAATCTAAACGGCGGCCGCAGGGCCGCCGTTTCTTTATCTGCGATATCGTTCCGGTTCAGCAGCTTTTCAGCCGCGGCGGGCATCGATGCTGTAACGGCCGCCGCCAAAGGCGACGATCTGCAGCAGGCCGCCGGCGATGCTGAGATTCTTCATGAAGTTGATCGCCTGCTCGAATTGGCTGAAATCCCGGTGAAAGAACAGCGCCGTGGCGATGGCGAAACCGGACATGATGAGGGCGATCAACCGGGTCTGATAGCCGAGGATCAGCAGCGTGCTGCCGAGCAGCTCGATCACCGCGCCGATGGCGACGCCGACCTGCGGCAGGGGCATGTTGACGGAGGTGGCATAGCCGACATTGCCGGCGAAGTCGGTCACTTTTCCGTAGCCCGACCAGAGAAAAACGGCAGCGATGAGAATGCGGCCCAGCAGGGCGGCCAATGGTTGCAGGCCAGTCATGGCAACCTCCTCCGTTGACGGCGTCCCCGGCGAGACCGGTGTTCAGCAGCAACGCTTTCGGACCGCGGGGGTGGCCGCATCATCAATCATTCAACAATCAGTCGAGAATGCCAAGGGTAGTTCTTCCATCGGATGGCGCCGCGGGACGCTCCGATCCGCTGCATCACGGGGAATAGCCGCTGCCCATATTGCCGCCATTGCCCCCGGATTCCTTAACCAAAGGCTGCTGGCTGTTCTTGCCGTCGATCACCTTATCGGGCTGCAACGGGTCCCTGGATCCGAATTTCTGGATCGGCGCGAGGGAGTCGGTCGGCAGGCCGTGTCCAGGATCAGCGGCCATGCTTTCCAATTGCGCCCGCAACTGCGCCAGCTCTTCATCGCTCAGGCGGAAGGGTTCGCTGGGATCGCCGCCATCGGCGGGAACCCGCACGCCGAAGCCCGGCTGGCGGATCGACCGCCGGGCACCGCTGCGGCCCGTGACCGTGATCTCGATGCCATAGATGAAGGCAACCAGCCCATCCCGGCCGCGCGGAAAGCTGAACAGGCCAATCCCGCCCCGGATGGTGAGGGAAGCAAGCGGCGTGGCGATCCGCACCGGCGTCCTCTTGCTGATCTTGCCGCCGATGAAGCGCATGGCGCCTTCGACGAGGCCGACCGCCAGGCTGCCGCTTTGCGCTTCGGGATCATAGACATAGTCGTCGAGCACGACCGCCGAGCCATGGCCGATGGTGATGGTCGATTCATCGGCGAACATGATATCGGCGAGGCCCGTGGCATCGGTGCGGATCATCTGGTTAAGAAAGACGTCGGCGCCGAGCGTGAGCCTCTGCGCCGCCCCGCCATGGCGCTGGCCGGTGGCGACGGTATCGACGGCGCCGACTGAACCGATTTTCTCGACCGGGCCGGTATCGGCGGCATGCACACCGACAATCGCCGCCGCCATTCCGGTGCATGCGACGACAAAAAACGCGGCCGGCAGACAGGATCTGCGCCAATGCATGATCAGAGCCCCGCTGATCAAATCAGCCACTCGCCGTATCGCCGCCAGCGATATCGCGCGTCCCGTGGCGCATGCATGATAGCACAGTCCCCACGCGGCGCCGAACTGCGCGATGGGCGTGGATTGTGCGCGGGGCCACAAAGGCGGCGCGTTTCGGAGGTTCCTGGCGCGCTCCCTGATGGCCCCGGCCGACCGGCTGCGGGTGGGGCATATTCAGGTCGGCTCGCGGGTTGGCCGGAGGCGGCTCAGGGCAGCGGCGGCGTCATCAGGTGGTCGAGAATGCGATCGATCGGACTGGCGAGGCTGTCGTCGGAAGCGGCGGTCCGCCTGCGCAATTGGTCAAGCAGTTCCATCCAGCGTGCCGGCGGCGCGGTCGGCGGCAGGGTTGCGCCTGCCGGACCGATCAGCGCCGGCAAGGCGCCGAGATCGCTGCCGAGCAGGGTGCGTCCGAGGCGGCGGCAATGGTGAATCCAGTCGCGGTGGCCGATGGGCTGTTGCACCGGGATCAAGACGACTGCCGCCTCCAGCATAGCCTCCAGCAGCCCAGCCGGGTTGTCAGGACGCCGCCAATCGATATTGCCGCAGCGCGCAGCCCGCCCGAAAAGTGCCTGCCTCTCGGTCTCGGCAAGGCGCGGCCATTCGATGAGAATGAAACGCAGATCCCGCCGCATTTCGGCCAGCGTCAGGGTCAGGGCGATGCCGTCGCAGGGCCGCGCGCCCATGACGGCGATGCAATTCGGTCGTGCGGCAATCGTGGCGGCGGTGCCTGGACCGGCCGGCGGCGCGACCGTCGACACCGGCTGCTGCAGCATCGCCGCTGCGGTTTCGGCGACATAGGCGCTGTCTCCCCAGAAGCGGATGGGCGCGGCCGGGAGGAGTAGGCCAAGGCTGCGGAGATCATCCTCGCCGAGCCAGGCGACGCCATCGAGGCCCGGCTGCCGCAGCAGGTCATAGGCAGCCAACTGGTTGGGCAGCATCAGCAGTCGCGGCCCGCCCAGAGCGAAGGCGAGCGCCGGCAAGCTGCCGACCGGCTGGGAGCTGCGAAAGAGCGTGATGCCCTCGCTGTCGTCGCGCGCCACCAAGGCAGGGTCGAGCGCGGGGTCGGTGACCAGGATCGCCGGCCGCGCGCCACGCGCGGCGATCGCCTTGGCAAGGGCGAGGATGGTGCTGCCGGCGAGATATTGCGGCCCGGCGGGGACGGCCGTCCCGCTCGCGATCAGATAATCGATCTGGCGCCCCAGCCGCATGGCTCAGCCGGCGCCCTCGGTCACCGCGGCGGCCCGGCGCGCGATGGCGATGCGCTCCTCCAGCAGGGCGATGAAGCGATCGCCGATCACCCGGGACGAGCAATCGCTGCGATTGGCATGGGCGAGGGCCGCTCGCGCGGCCTCTTCATAAAAGGCGGCATCGTCCGCCAGCCGTCCCAGGGCCTCCAGCCAGGGGCCAAGGCCTTCGTCGATCGGCACCGTCAACCCGCCCGGCCCGATCGTCTCCGGCAGGGCGCCGCGTCGAGCAGCGATCACCGGAATGCCATTGAGCTGCGCCTCGGTCGCCGCCTTGCCCCAGCTTTCTTCCCAGATGCTCGGCATCAGCAGCAGGCGGGCGCGGCGGTAGACGGGGCGCATGTCATGGGCCGGGCCCAGCACCTCCACATTGCCGAGTTCGGCCGCGCGGTTGTGCAGGACGGCACGCCATTCATTGCTGACGGTCCAGCTTTCGATGGTGAGGAAGTGAAGGTCGGGCCGGGCCGCTGCCAGGCGGAAAAACGTATCGACGCCCTTGCTGAGCGAGGGATTGACCAGCAGCACGCTCTTTCCCTGGCCGCATTCTTCCGGCGCCAGCACGCAGGTCGCGGGATCGATCAGCGGTGGCAGCACCGGCAGGTCGATGCCGAACAAGCTTTGCATGCGCCGCGCGGTGAAATCGGAATTCGCCAGCTGGCCGAGCAGCGGATTGTCGGGGAAGACGGTGGTGACGTCGCGGGGATCGACGTTATGAATGGTCTGCATCACCGGTATCCCGGCGCGCAGGCAAAGCACCGTCATGGCCGCCTGGGCGCCGCCGCCCAAGGCAAGCGAGACGATATCCGGCCGCCACCCGGCCAGGATGCCGGGCAGGGCCTCGACCGGTTCGTCGGCGCGGGCCAGCGGATAGCTCAGCCCGTCGAAGGGCAGAACGGCGAACCGCTCCTTCTGGCGTTCCTGCAGCACGATGGCCTGGCCTGGCCGGGCGCGGCCGGCGAGGACCAGGACCTCATGGCCGCGCGTCTGCAGCCGCCGCGCCAGGGCATCGACGGTGGTCTGGTAGCCGCCTGTCGATTCCGGCAGATGCGGCACATAGCTGGCGAAGAGAACCCGCATGGTGGCGTCGGCGATCAGGAGATCGGCGAGGTATCGACGACGACGCCGTTCAAGATCGAGTTGTTGCCGACGCCGGTATTGAGCAGCGGGTTGTCCGGCTTGAAGGTGTCGTTGGAGCCGAAATTCCGGATCGGCTTCAGCGGATCGATCGGTGCGCCGCCTTGCTCGGGGCTGTTGCTCTCAAACTGCTGGCGCAGCGCCGCCAGTTGCGCATCTGTCAGGCGGAAGGGCTCGCTGGGGTCGCCGCCACCCGCCGGCACGATGACGCCATAGCCGGGCTGGCGGATTGATCGCGTCGTGCCGTTACGGCCGGTCACGGTCATCTCGATGCCGTAGAGAAAGGCGACGATGCCATTCTGGCCGGCGGGAAAGTTCAGCAGGCCGATGCCGCCGCGGATGGTCAGGGTGGCCGTCGGCGCATTGACCTTGACCGGCGTCGTCTTGCTGATCTTGCCGCCGATGAAGCGCATGGCGCCCTGGCTCAAACTCACCGCCAGCTGGCCGACTTCGTTGTTCGGGTCATAGACGAAATTGTCCAGCACCACCTCGGAACCGTGGCCGACGGTGATGGTCGACTGGTCGGTGAACATGATCTCGGCAAGGCCGTTCGCATCGGTGCGCACGGTCTGGTTCTGGAACACATCGGCGCCGACGAACAGCGTCTGGCTGGCGCCGCCCTGCAATTGCCCGATCGCTGCGGTGTTGACGGCGCCGACGGCGCCGATCTTGGTGTCATCCGCCTGAGCCGTTGCCGGATCGATGAGGCCGGCGAGCCCGCCCGCCGACAGCACGCTGCCGGAAAGCAGCCCGACGCCCAGCAACCATTCACGCTTGATCATCGCTTATCCTCATGTGCCGGCGGTTAACGTCCGGCTGACCTATCTCTCGGCTGGCGGTGCCCGGCCCGCATCAGCCCATGCTTCAGAACTGCCAGGTAGCCAATAGCGAGGCCGTGTAATTGTCGTAATCCGCGGTGCGCAGATTGGAATCGACCTTCTCGTAATCAAATTGTTGCGTGATACGCCAACTGTCGGTGATCGGGATCACATTACTGAATTGGGCGTGCCAGACATTGTCGCGCCGGGCATTGCTGCTGGCATTGCCGGGATTGACGCCGTCGAACCAGCGATGCTCGTAACTGCCGCCGATCCGCACCCACCAGTCATAGGTGAGGAAACTGAGCGGCGAATGATAGCCCTGCAGCAGGGCAATCCCGCCGCCGACGGAATTGTAGTCCAGATAGTTTTTGCGGGCATTGAAGAAATGTCCGCCGATATCGTTGATCAGATAGGTGCGCGGCACGATCTCCCAGGTCGAATTCAGGTTCACCGTCTGATCGGTGCCGGACAGGCGCTCGGTATCGCCGATCGCGCCGACATGCTTGTAATCACGGAACATGGCGTCATAGCCGAGGCTCAGGCGCCATTGATCGGCCGGCTTGTAGCTGGCTTCGATCCCGGGGCCGCCGCCAAGCTCCAGCAACTGCTGATCGCGGGTCGCCAGATCCAGCGTGATATGCGGCTGCAGGCGCATCTGGCCGGTGGCGAAGCCGGGAATGGTGAAGCCGAGACCGGTGCGGCCACGCAGATCGACCTCGTTCAGCTGATCATTCTCGACATAGAATCCGCCGCGCCCGGCGAGGCTGCTTTCCAGCGCGGCGCCCCATTGGCTGTCGAATTCATAGACGTGATTGACGGCGAAGCCGACCACGCCGTTGACGTCATCGTCCTTCTTGACGGCGGTGACGTTGAGACCGTTGCTGGCAAAGCTGGCCTTGCTGGCGCCGGCGGTGGCATTGCTCTGATATTGCATGCCGAAGGTGATGTTGCCGGTGAAGCGGCTCTTCTGCGTCAGCGGCGCGTCATGCAGCAGGAATTCCTGCGCCTTGCGCTTTACTTCCTCATCGGCCCCGGCCATTGCCAGCACCCGTTCGAACTGGTCCTTCGCCATCTGCGGCGAGTTCAGCCGGTAATACATGACGCCCAGTTCCAGGCGGATTTCCGGCTGCCGGGGATAGCGGATGGCGAGCCGCTCCAGCACCGCTGCGGCGCTTTCGAAATTGCGCTCTTCGACCAGCTTCTCGGCATAGGCGAAGGTCTTCCCGAGATCGCCGGGATCCGCCAGCAGATCCTGATAGGCGAGGCCGCTGGCCGATTTCGCCATCGCCGCCTGAAATGGAATTCCGCTCGCCAGGCCACTGATCAACAGGCCGATGCCGACAGCGATCCCCCGCCTCGAGGCGACCGCCCGCCTCCAGGCAATCGCTCTTGCCCCTGACATATCTCTTCCCAGTCGTTTTTGAACCGATGCAAATCTTAATGAATTGCCGGCTTATCCCCGTCCCTGGGTCCGCCCTCTTCCACCTCAATACCACAGAAAATGCAGCTATCCAAAGGCGCTTGCGCGATTCCGGGGACAAATCCGCCGCGAGTTCGCCAGCATCAAACAGTTAACGAATCCAACGCGGAGCTGTTAACATCCTGGGGATCAAAGACGTCGTCAGGCAGAGCGCGCGATGTCGTCAACTCTACCGAGCTCGGGCTTGAAATGACCTTGGAAAATGTGCCGGGACGCCGGACCTGGCTTGATAGTCTGTCGATCTATCTGCGGCCGCGCCTGCTCCTGATCCTGGCGCAGGGCTTTGCCAGCGGCATGCCTCTCCTCCTGACGCTGTCGACGCTCAGCTACTGGCTGGCGACGGTGAAGGTGGACAACACGACGATCGGTCTCTTCGCGCTGGCAGGGACGCCTTACACTTTCAAATTCTTCTGGTCGCCGATCATCGACCAATTGCATATACCCTTGCTGGGGCGCTGGCTCGGCCGTCGCCGCGCTTGGCTGTTCCTCATCCAATTGCTGCTGGCGGCGGCGATCTTCGCGATGGGCCGCACCGATCCGGCGATCGACCCGGTGGCGACCGCCGTCGCCGCCACCGTGGTGGCGTTCCTCTCCGCCAGCCAGGACATCGTCATCGATGCCTATCGCATTGAGCTGCTTGATGCCGACGAGCAGGGGGCGGGGGCGGGGGCTACGCAGACCGGCTACCGGCTGGGCATGTTGCTGGCGGGGGCGGGGGCGCTGGCCCTGTCCGATTTCCTGCCCTGGTCGGCGGTCTTTTCGATCCTTGCCGTCGCCATGCTGGTCTGCGCCGTGATCACGCTCGTCGCGCCGCGCACCAAGGAACCGCCGCAGGCCGTCGGCAAGCGCGACTATCGCGCCTGGATCCGGGACGCCGTCTTTCTGCCGCTGGCCGATTTTGCCAAACGCCGCGGCTGGGCGGTCATCCTGGTCTTCATCCTGTTCTATAAATTCGGCGACGCGATCGGCGGTATCATGGCCAATCCCTTCTATCGGGCGATGGGCTTCAGCGGTTCCGAGATCGCCATCGTCAGCAAGGTCTGGGGCGTGTGGATGACCGTGCTTGGCGGCCTCGTCGGCGGCCTCATGGTGGCGCGGCTCGGTCTCTTCCGCGCGTTGATGGTCGGCGGCGTGCTTCAGGCCGTGGCCAATTTCGGCTATTGCTTCGTCGCCTGGCGCGGCCACGACATCTGGGCCTTGAGCACCGCCATCACGCTCGATAATCTTGCCGGCGGCGCCGCCGGCGCGGCGATGGTCGCCTATCTCTCGCAATTGACCAATATCGCTTTCACCGCCACGCAATATGCCCTGCTGACCTCCTTCATGGCCTATGGCCGCACCGTCATGTCGGCCGGCGGCGGATGGCTGGCGGACCAGATGGACTGGGCGCAGTTCTTCAGTCTGACGGCCTTCCTCGCGGTCCCCGGCCTGCTGCTTCTGGTCTGGCTGGCGCGGCTCTATCCGGCCGGGCACAAATCGGCGGCGGAGACAATCTGATGGAGAACGGCCGCGACGATCTCCCCCGCATCGAGATCGAGTTCTGCACGCAATGCCGCTGGCTGCTGCGCGCCGGCTGGATGGCGCAGGAACTGCTGACGACCTTCCAGGACGAGATCGGCGAAGTGGCGCTCATCCCCGGCACCGGCGGGATTTTCGAGCTGCGCGCCGAGGGGCCGGGCATCGATGGGAAACAGCTCATCTGGTCGCGCAAGGCCGAGGGGCGGTTTCCCGAACTGAAGGACGTCAAGCAGCGGCTGCGCGACGTCATCGCGCCGGAGAAGCCGCTGGGCCATTCCGACCGCAAGGATTCCGCTTCATGAGGCGACGCGGCGCTCTTCGATCGCGACTCGCAACGTCGCGGCCGAAGCAGGCTGACGCATCGCCGCGAGCTTCAGTGCAATGACGGCGCCGGGAAGGCCAGGACCTCGCTGGTATAAGTCTCCACCACTTCGCTGAAGGGCGTCCCGTCCGGCAGGGCGAGGAAGGCCTGATGCTGCAGCAGCTGATGGGGGATCTGCAGACTGCCGCTGCCGGGGCCGATGGCGGCGCCGGTTTCCCAGCCCTCGGGCAAAGGCTGCCAGAGCAGCTTGGCGGAAAGGGTATGGCGCTGGAAATGCAGCGCCTGCACCGCGCGGCCGAAGGCGATGTCGCTGCTGTCGAGCTGCTTGTTCATCTCCGGCGTCAGGCGGCTCGGCACATACCAGTTATCAGCCTCGGAAAGCACATGGCTGCCGCAGGCCAGGCGCACGCGACGATAGCGGATCGGCTCGGCTGCGCTGACATGCAGCAACTGCCGCTGCTCCGCCGTCGCCGCCTTGTCGGTGCCGCGGTCGCGGTCGGCGACGATCTTCGCCGGTTCGGCGAGGTGATGTGCCGCGCACCAGCGATCCAGGGTCAGCGTGGCGCTGTCATGGCTGAGAAGATCGGCATTCAAGCTCTGCAACAGGGCCAGAGCTTCGAGCCGCGTGACGGCATTGTCCGGCCAGGATGTCTGTTGTGGGGCATCCTCGGCTCGCGCCGGCGGTGTCAGGGCGAGGAGAATGCAGGACATCGTCAAGAGCGGCCGCATCAGTCGCTGTAACAAGGTGGGTCGCAAGATGAACTCCGTCGGAATGGAGATGATCGGTCGGTATGCGGGCGAGAAGCAGCCGGCGCGGAGGGCGCGGCAGGGGAGGAGACGGAGCCGCAAGCCGGCTGGCATCGCGCCTTCTTCTCGTTGGCTGACAACGTCGCAGGAACGATTCTGTTGCCAGGTAATCGCTGTTTCCTGCGGATATAAAACCGCCCCCATTTGCATGGGGGCGGTTTCGTCTTTCTGACACTCCCTCTCTCAAGACCGAGGGGGAGGCCGGCAGCTTCCTTACGCCGCCGCGAGGTTGCGCAGCACGTAAGGCAGGATGCCGCCATGGCGGTAGTATTCGACCTCGTCCAGCGTATCGATGCGGCAGATGACCGTGATGTCCTCGCTGCTGCCATCGGCGCGGGTGATCTTCACCTTGACATCCATGCGCGGCTTGATGCCGTCCTGGATACCGGTGATGTCGAAGACTTCCGTGCCGTCAAGCTTCAGGGTCTTCCTATCCATGCCCTCCTTGAACTGCAGGGGCAGGACGCCCATGCCGACCAGGTTGGAGCGATGGATGCGCTCGAAGCTCTCGACCAACACCGCCTTGACGCCGAGCAGGGCCGTGCCCTTGGCCGCCCAGTCGCGCGACGAGCCGGTGCCGTATTCCTTGCCACCGATCACCACCAGGGGCGTACCCGACGCCTGGTGCTTCATCGAGGCGTCATAGATCGACATGGTCTCGCCCGAGGGCTGCAGCTTGGTGACGCCGCCTTCGGTGCCCGGCGCCATCTCGTTCTTGAGGCGGATATTGGCGAAGGTGCCCCGCATCATCACGTCATGGCCGCCGCGCCGCGCGCCATAGGAGTTGAAATCGACCGGCTGCACGCCGTGCTCGACCAGATACTTGCCGGCGGGGCCGTCCTTCTTGATCGAGCCCGCGGGCGAGATATGGTCGGTGGTGATGGAATCACCGAGGATCGCCAGCGGCCGCGCCTTGTGGATGTCGTGGAAGGTGCCGGGCTGTTTCGGCATGCCCACGAAGTAAGGCGGGTTCTGCACATAGGTCGACTTCTTGTCCCACTGATAGGTGAGACCCTTGGCCGTCTTGATCTTCTTCCACTTGGCATCGCCGGCGAAGACGTCGGCATAGCGGTTCTTGAAAGCGGCAGTGGTGACGTTCTTCCGCACCGCGTCGGCGATTTCCTTGTTGGTCGGCCAGATGTCCTTGAGATAGACCGGCTTGCCCTTCTTGTCGTAGCCGATCGGGTCCTTGGTGATGTCGATCTTCATGCTGCCGGCCAGCGCATAGACGACGACCAGCATCGGCGAGGCGAGGTAGTTGGCCTTCACATGCGGATTGACGCGGCCCTCGAAATTGCGGTTGCCGGAGAGCACCGCCGCGGCCACCAGGTCGCCGGTGGTGACGGCATCGGCGATCGGTTCGGGCAGTGGACCGGAATTGCCGATGCAGGTGGTGCAGCCATAGCCGACCAGGTTGAAGCCGAGCTTGTCGAGCGACTTCTGCAGGCCGGATTTCTTCAGATAATCGGTGACCACCTGGGAACCGGGGGCCAGCGAGGTCTTGACCCAGGGCTTGGTGGTGAGGCCGAGCGCCACCGCCTTCTGGGCGACCAGGCCGGCGCCCAGCATGACGCTGGGGTTCGAGGTGTTGGTGCAGGAGGTGATGGCGGCGATCACCACATCGCCGTCGCCGAGATTGTGCTTCGCCCCTTTGACCGAGACGCGGCCCTCATTGCCCTTGCGGCCGAAGGTCTCGACCAGGGCCTTGTTGAACTCGCCGGCGGCCTGGCTCAGCGGCACCCGGTCCTGCGGGCGCTTCGGACCGGCAAGCGACGGTTCGACCGTGCCGATATCCAGTTCCAGCGTGTCGGTGAAGACCGGGTCCACCGTCTTCTTGTCGCGCCACATGCCCTGGGCCTTGGCGTATTTCTCGACCAGGGCGACGCGGTCGGCCTTGCGGCCGGTGGCTTTGAGATAGCGGATGGTCTCGGCATCGACCGGGAAGAAGCCGCAGGTGGCGCCATATTCCGGCGCCATATTGGCGATGGTGGCGCGGTCGGGCAGCGACATGTCGTCCAGGCCGTCGCCGTAGAATTCGACGAACTTGTTGACGACGCCCTTCTTGCGCAGCATCTGCGTTACGGTAAGGACGAGGTCGGTCGCGGTGGTGCCTTCCTTCAGCTTGCCGGTCAGCTTGAAGCCGATCACTTCGGGAAGCAGCATGGAGACCGGTTGGCCCAGCATGGCCGCTTCCGCTTCGATACCGCCCACACCCCAGCCGAGCACACCGAGGCCGTTGACCATGGTGGTATGGCTGTCGGTGCCGACCAAAGTGTCCGGATAGGCGACGGTCTTGCCGCCGGTCTTCTTACCCTTCACCGTGACGGTCGGCTCTTTCTTGGTCCAGACCACCTGGGCGAGATGTTCCACGTTCACCTGGTGGCAGATGCCGGTTCCCGGCGGCACGACGCGGAAATTGTCGAAGGCGGTCTGGCCCCAGCGCAGGAAGGCATAGCGCTCGCCATTGCGGTCATATTCCAGCTCGACATTCTTCTTGAAGGCGCCCGGGCCGCCGAAATAGTCGACCATGACCGAATGGTCGATGACGAGATCGACCGGCGAAAGCGGATTGATCTTCTTGGCGTCGCCGCCGAGATGCACCATTGCCTCGCGCATGGCGGCGAGATCGACCACGGCGGGGACGCCAGTGAAATCCTGCATCAGCACGCGCGCCGGGCGATAGGCGATCTCACGGTCGGAGCGCTTGTCCTTCAGCCATTTGGCCACCGCCTTGATATCGTCCTTGGTGACGGTGCGTCCGTCTTCATAGCGCAACAGGTTTTCCAGCAGCACTTTCATCGAGTTGGGCAACCGGCTGAGATCGCCGAGCCCGGCCTTTTCGGCCGCCTTCAGGCTGAAATAGTCATAGGATTTCGTTCCAACCTTCAAGGATTTCCTGGTCTTGAAGCTGTTGAGTGCTGCCGTCACGAGCAATCTCCCGATCGTTTGTCAGTTTAAAAACGCAATAGCCGGACGGCGGCGATTGACTTTCGCCGGTCCGCTAAAGGTCGGTGGGGTGAGTATCCCCGCATCCAGCTCACAAATTCGCCGGATCAAGCCGCTACCACAACCGAATTTTGTAAGAATTTATTGTGAGTACAGATCACAAGGAGTCCCCGCCGCTTGGCGCGCCCTTTCTCAAACGCGGCGAGGATAACATAAGCGTGAGGGGGCGACGAGCCGCTCATGCGGGCACAAGTAACTCATTTATTCGAAAGGGATTTTTCGGCAGTTCCGCAGTCAGAAAAGGGGCCGGACCACAATTTTGCCATCTTCTCGTCTTATTGAGGCCACCTGGGCGACTGAGGATGCAACCAACAGAGATCATCCCCTCTGTTGTCTCGAGGTGACCCGACCCACCTCCCCCGATTGCCGGCCCCTCGTTCGCCAGCCCAACTGGATGAAACGGGCGAAGGACAGGTAAAGGTCGACGCGATGCGCCGCGATACCCCCGAGCGGTGCATGGCACAAGGGGCCCGGCGCCGCGACTTGAACCCATCCCCGATGGTCGCGGCGCCACCCACTCGCTTATATCCTCTTGTCTCTTAACTTGGCCGCCGGCTCCGCCGCGCGGCCTGTTTTGTTTCGGGGCAGCCCTCTTGCCGCCGCATCCTGGCATTGCCGTGGCGTCGCGGCGGCACCCATGGCATAAGGCCAAGCGGGGCCGGGCGGTCCCGGATCGGTCGGAAGAGGTGGGCCCTGTTCGAAGCACGAAATCTTGCCTGTCAACGCGGCGAGCGGCTGCTGTTTCAAGGCCTTGATTTCCGGATCGCGGCCGGGGAGGCGCTGCTGTTGACCGGCGCCAATGGCAGCGGGAAGTCCAGTCTGCTGCGCCTTGCCGCCGGGCTGATGCGCCCTGCCGCGGGCGGCTTCCTGTGGGACGGGCAGCCGGTGGCGCGCGAAGCCGAGGCGCATCGTCGGCGGCTGGTCTATCTCGGCCATGCCGATGCATTGAAGGCCGGCTTGACCGTGCGGGAAAACCTGCGCTTTTGGGCCGATCTCGCCGGACTGGCCAAAGCGGCGGCCGCGAGCAGGGTGGAAGCCGCCCTCGCGGCCAATGAGCTCCAGGGACTGGCCGATTTGCCGGCACGCTTTCTCTCGGCCGGCCAGCGGCGACGCCTGACCTTATCGCGGCTGTTGCTGCAGACGGCCGGGACCGCGCCGCTCTGGCTGCTCGACGAGCCGACCAATGCCCTTGACGCCCAGGCGCAGCAGCGTCTGCTTGGCCAGTTGCGCGATCATCTCGATGCGGGCGGCGTCATCGTGACGGCCAGCCACGAGCATCTCGAAGACCTGCCGGGCCGGCGCTTGGCGGTCGACGATTTCGAACCGGCCCCGTTCGACGAGGCGATGCTGCTCGCGCCGCATGATGCCCTGGGCGAGGTGGCATGAGCGCCGCCTTCGCCCTGCTGCGCCGCGACCTCCGCCTCAGTCTGCGCCAGGGCCTCGATGTCGCGCTGGTGGTGCTGTTCTTTCTGGCCGCCGGCATCCTGTTTCCCTTCGCCGTCGGGCCGGCGCCCAATCTGCTCGCCGCCATCGCCAGCGGCGTGGTGATGGTGATGGCCGCCCTGGCGGCGCTGCTGTCGCTGGACCGGCTCTATTTGCCGGATTTCGAGGATGGCAGCCTGGATGGCCTTCTGCTCTCGCCGCTGCCGCTGGAGGTGATTGCCCTGGTCAAGGCCCTGGCTCATTGGCTGACCACCGGCCTGCCGCTCCTGGTGGCGGCGCCGGCCCTGGGCCTCATTCTCAATCTGCCGCCGGTCGCCTATCTGCCGATGCTGACCGCCCTGCTGCTGGCGACCCCGATGCTGAGCCTGCTCGGCGGTCTCGGCGCCGCCCTCACCCTTGGCAGCCGCCGCGGCGGCGTGCTGATCACCCTTATCATCCTGCCGCTTTATGTGCCGGTGCTGATCTTCGCCATGGCTGTAATCGATGCCGCCCGGCTGGGGCTCGGCAGTGCCGCCGGTTTCCTGATCCTGCTCGCTGCCATGCTGCTTGCCAGTCTCGCTCTCACCCCCTGGGCCACGGCCGCCGCCTTGCGCCAAGCCGCCTGAGGACCGTAACAATTGCGCGGGCTTCCGGCCGGGCCTGGCTGCCGGAATAGGCGGCCGATCAGCCATTAATTGCAGAATCCGTTTCGCCGGCGGCTCTAGCGCCGGGGTGACGGCGATCACCTTTGTGGCCGTGGCCACCGCGGCATCCCTGCCACAGGGGCAACCCGTTTTACGCGAATCATACGCCCCCGGCCGTTCGCCCGGCTGTCCCATGGCAGCATGGGCGGGCCGCTTCCCTGGTTTCGGGCGCACTGCCCGCTTCAGCGGAAACTATTCCAATAATGTCCTGTTTTCAGAGCTGTATACAAAATCTCTCATCCATTTGATGGAGATTTCCGCGATCACAACACCAGGGTGTGAAATTCCGACAGGATCTGTTCAGGTAACCCGCACGAGGTTTGTTGCTTTCAGGCAACAGTTGCGGGATTTCTGACACAGTCGCCAAAGACTGGCGAAATCTGGTTGGATTCAACCAGAAGATTCAGCATATTCTGCAACCGTCCGGTGGGAGATCGCCGGATACGAATGCTTTCTTCCATGGAAACCGCATTTTCGTGACTGTCCCAGGGGGTTACAACATGAATCGCCATCTTAAACTGGCTCTAATCGGCTCGTGCTTGCTATCGGTTGCGGCTTGCGTCGCTCCCAACCGTGAGCCCGACCTCACCACCATCCAAACCAACGTTGACAAGACGCGCGAAGGCGACTTCGGTCAGTTCCTGTACAACCTCGTCGAAGCCGAGAACAAGGCTCAGGCGGCGGAAGACATCAAGACCAATCTCGCGGATGCTGCGCCTTATCTCTATACCGACCTGCCGCTGCGCCAGAAGGGCGTGCGCCTGTCGCAGGAAGCGCTCGATCACCGTCAGAAGGCTGAAGCTGCGTTCAACCGCATCCTCGACCCGATCCGTGCTCGCATCGCTTACCTCGAATCGCTGCACGTTCCGCAGAGCGTCGGCTCTCAGAAGGTTTCGATCTACTTCGATACCGGCAGCTCCAAGCTGCGGGCCGAAGACCAGGCGAAGCTGGAACAGGCCGCCAATTTCCTCAGCCAGTATCCGATCGCTGCTGTGGAAATCCAGGGCTATACCGATACCCAGGGTTCGGCTGGCGCCAACAAGGCTCTCGCTGCCCGCCGCGCTCAGGCCGTCGACAACGCCATGAAGAAGATGGGCGTGCCTTTGGCTTCGGCTATCTCGGTTGTCGGCGTCGGCGAACAGCCGGGCGCGCCGGACAATACGAAGGACCAGGAAAACCGTCGCGTCGACATCGTCGTCGAACCGCACGGCACCTACAACAAGGGCCAGTAAGCGGCTCTTGGGTCTGGCTGTCCGCCGGTTCATGGAGCCGCGGATGGACCAAAGCTTCGGACAGGGCGCCTTCGGGCGCCCTGTTTGCTTTCCCGGGATCGGCTCCGGACCGTCCCGTCCTCTGTTCCCGCCCGTACCGGCAATTGCCCCCCGCGACTAGACCCCCGCGATTAGACCTTGGTCGGAGAAAGCCTCGGCCTTGCATCGGGCCGTCAGCCGTTTGACAGCGTGGCGCGTTGCCGCGGCGGTATTTTTGCACCTTTGTCCTTGATTTGCCTTCTGGTATCGACCCCTTGGCCCCTATATAAAACGGGCCATGCATCGCTTTGCCAATCCCGGACGCTTTCTGCGGCTGGCCGACCGGCTGCAACCCTGGCTGATTGCAGCCACGGTCCTGGCCTTCGTTGGCGGCCTTTATCTCGCGCTGTTCCATTCGCCGGCTGACTACCAGCAGGGCGAGACGGTGCGGATCATGTATATCCATGTCCCGGCGGCCTGGCTGGGGATGTTCGCCTATTGCCTGATCGCCGTCGCCAGCGCCAGCGCCCTGATCTGGCGCCACCCCCTGGCCGATGTGGCGGCCGAGGCGGCCTCGCCGCTCGGGGCCGGCTTCACCCTTGTCGCCCTGGTCTCCGGTTCGCTCTGGGGCCGGCCGATGTGGGGCACCTATTGGGTCTGGGATGCCCGGCTGACCTCGTTTCTGCTGCTGTTCTTCCTCTATCTCGGCCATATGGCGCTGGCCCAGGCCTTCGAGGACCGTCAGCGCGGCCGCCGCGCCGCCGCCATCCTGGCCCTGGTCGGGGCCGTCAACGTGCCGATCATCAAGTTCTCGGTCGATTGGTGGAATACCCTGCACCAGCCGGCCAGCATCATGCGCATGGGCGGACCCAGTATCGATCCTTCCATGCTGCATCCATTGCTGCTGATGGCGGTTGCTTTCCAGCTGTTCTTTTTCTCGGCGCTGTTCGCACGGATGAAGGCTGAACTGCTGTCGGCTCGCTTGCGCGTCCTGCTTTTCAACCGCCTGCGCAGCCCGGCCGCGGCCGGCAAAGCGGCGGCAAGAGCCGGCGGTATCGCGGGTCACGCGGCCGAGGCCCGGCCCGCCGGCGAAGGTGCAAGCTGAGGATGCGCCGGGCATGACGGGACCGCGAGGATGACACAGGCGATGCACGATTATCTGCTCATGGGCGGCTATGCCGGCTTCATCTGGCCGGCTTACGGGGTCGCCGCCCTGGTGCTGGTCGCCTTCGCGCTCGACAGCTGGCGGCGGGTGCATCAGGCGACCACGGCCTTGCGCCGGCTGGAGAGCGAAGTCGCGGCCCAGGCGGACAGGGCAGCCCAGGCCGGCAGGACAGCGCAGCCCGGCGGGACAGCACAGGCTAAGGGCGCGGCATCGCCCGGCACGCCGCGGCATGCCAGCGATGGAAATAAAGCGCATCCGGCGGCGGTCTCCGGAAAACCCGATCAGCCGGCATCCGATCAATCCACGGTAGGCTCATGACCGATATCAAGGCAGGCGCTGCCCCGGCCAGCGGCGGCCCGCGCCGCAGCCTGACCCGTAAGACGCGACGCCTCTATCTCGTCATCGTCAGCCTGTTGCTGCTCGGTGCGGCGGTCGCCCTGGTGCTGACCGCCTTGCGCCAGGATATCGTCTTCTTCCTCAGCCCGACCGAACTGGTGACCAGGCCTCCGGCCCCCGGCCGCGTGATCCGCGTCGGCGGCCTCGTGGAAAAAGGCAGCGTGCAAAAGCTCGACGGCGAGGGCACCATCCTCTTCAAAGTGACCGACCTCACCAAATCGATCGAGGTGCGCTATCGCGGCATCCTGCCCGATCTCTTTCGCGAAGGTCAGGGCGTGGTGATCGAAGGATCGGTGGATGAGCAGGGACGGTTCATCGCCAACGAGGTGCTTGCCAAGCATGACGAGAAATACATGCCGCCGGAAGTCGCCAAGGCGCTGAAGGCCTCAGGCCGCTGGCAGGAAACCGGCGACCAGACAGGAAGTCCCGAGACCGGGACCGGCCCGGCGGGCGGCAACCCCGCAGGAAGCAATCAAGGAAGCCCGGCACAATGATTACCGAACTCGGCCATTACGCCCTGGTCCTAGCCCTGATTCTGGCGATCGCCCAGGCGATCATCCCCCTGATCGGCGCCCAGCGCGGCCTGCGGCCCTGGATGGCGCTGGCGCAGCCGGCGGCGGTCGCCCAGTTCGTCTTTCTCGGCTTTTCGTTTCTCGCCCTCATCCACGCCTATGTGGTGTCCGATTTCTCGGTGGCGGCGGTCTATGAGAACTCCCATTCGGCCCAGCCGCTAATCTACAAGATCGCCGGCGCATGGGGCAATCACGAGGGCTCGCTGCTGCTCTGGGTGGTGATCCTCTCGCTGTTCGGCGCGCTGGTCGCCCTCTTCGGTGACAACCTGCCGATGCGGCTGAAGGCGCGCGTGCTGTCGGTCCAGGCCATGGTCGCCATGGGCTTCCTGCTCTTCATGCTGCTGACCTCCAATCCCTTCGCCCGGCTCGATCCCGCACCCCTGGAAGGCCGTCAGCTCAATCCGCTGCTGCAGGATCCGGGCTTGGCCTTCCATCCGCCGATGCTCTATCTCGGCTATGTCGGCCTCTCGATGTCCTTTTCCTTCGCCATCGCCGCCCTGATCGAAGGCAAGGTCGATGCCGCCTGGGCGCGCTGGGTCAGGCCCTGGACTTTGCTCTCCTGGACGGCGCTCACCTGCGGCATTGTGCTCGGTTCCCGCTGGGCCTATTACGAACTCGGCTGGGGCGGCTGGTGGTACTGGGACCCGGTGGAGAACGCCTCCTTCATGCCCTGGCTGATGGCGACGGCGCTGCTGCATTCCGCCATCGTCGTCGAGAAGCGCGATTCCCTCAAAGCCTGGACCATCCTGCTCGCCATCCTCGGCTTCGCCTTCTCCATGCTGGGCACTTTCCTGGTGCGCTCCGGCGTCATCACCTCGGTCCATGCCTTCGCCCAGGACCCGGCGCGCGGCCTCTTCATCCTGGCGCTGCTGATGATCGCCATCGGCGGCTCGCTCTCGCTCTTTGCCTGGCGCGCACCCATCCTCAAGCAGGGCGGCTTCTTCGCGCCGATCAGCCGCGAAGGCGCGCTCGTCCTCAACAACCTGCTGCTGGCGGTGCTGGCGGCGACGGTGCTGTTCGGCACCCTGGCGCCGCTGATCCTCAGCGTCATGAATCTCGGCACCATCTCGGTCGGCCCGCCGTATTTCCAAACCGTCTTCGTGCCGATCGCCATGCCGCTGGTCCTGGTCACCGCGATCGGGCCGTTCCTGGGATGGAAGCGGGGCGATCTGCCGGGCGCGCTGCAGCGGCTGACCGCAGCGGGGATTGCCGCCCTCGTCGCCATCGGCGCCACCTGGTATCTGACCGACAGCGCCTCCTTCATGGCCTTCGCCGGCATGGCGCTGGCCGCCTGGCTGCTGGTCGGTACGCTTGCCGAATGGGCGGGCCGCGTTAAACTTGGGCGTGGATCACTGGGCAACAGCTGGTCGCGCGCCGTCAACCTGCCGCGCGCCGCCTATGGCATGACCCTGGCCCATGTCGGCCTCGCCCTCGCTATTGTGGGCATGACGGGATCGGTCGCCTGGAAGCAGGAAAAGGTGACGGTGTTGCATGTCGGCCAGTCAGTCACCGTTGGCGATATCAGCTACCGGCTCGATGACGTCCGCGACCTCACGGTGGAGAACTATCTCGCCGAGCGTGCGACCATCACCGCCCTTGAGGATGGCCAGGTGCTGACCGTGCTGAAGCCGGAGCGGCGGCAATATCTGGTGCCTTCGCCGCCGACCACGGAATCCGCCATCCACAGCAGCTGGAGCAAGGACATCTATGCCGTCATTGGCGAGCCGGACGGCAAGGGTGGCTGGACCGTGCGCATCTATCACGAGCCGCTGGTGCTTTGGATCTGGCTCGGCGGCGGGCTGATGGCGCTCGGCGGCTGTGTCTCGCTGAGCGATCGCCGCTACCGGGTCGGAGCTCCCAGCAAGGCGCCCGCTACGGGCGCCAAGGCGGCGGCGAAGGCCTGATCATGCGTCGATTGCTGTTCATTCTGCCGCTGATCGTGCTGGCTGCGCTGACCGCGATTTTCGTGCTCGGCCTCAATCCCAACCACGATCCCCGCGCCATCGATTCGCCGCTGATCGGCAAGAAGATCGCCAGCTTCACGGCGCCGGCCCTGGCCGATGGCCAGCCCGGCATCGCCGACAGCGATTTCATGACCGGCGCCTATAAGGGCCAGGTGGTGGCGATCAACTTCTTTGCCTCCTGGTGCGTGCCCTGCCGGGCCGAGCATCCCTTGCTGAAGAAGCTCGGCAGCGAGGCCGGCATTCCGGTGCTGGGCCTTGCCTGGAAGGACAAGAAGGAAGCCCTGCAGGGCTTCCTCGATGAGCTTGGCAATCCCTATGCGCGGATCGGCACCGACGAGAATGGCCGCATCGGCATCGTCGGCTTCGGCATCACCGGCGTGCCGGAGACCTTCATCATCGACAAGCAGGGCATCATCCGCGACCGCATCCCCGGCCCGCTCAGCGACGAGCTGATAACGACCCAGCTGCTGCCCCTGATCAAGGATCTGCAAAAGTGATCCGCCAGATCCGCCACGGCCTCATTGCCGGTCTCGTCGCCGGCGTCCTCCTGGCAGGCTTTGCCACCACGAGCTTCGCCGTGCGACCCGATGAGATGCTGAGCGATCCGGCACTGGAAGCGCGCGCCGAGGCGATCTCGCGCGACATACGATGTGTCGTCTGCCAGAGCCAGAGCATCGAGGAATCCGACGCTGATATTGCCCATGATCTGCGCGAGCTGATCCGCGAGCAGTTGAAGGCGGGCGCCACCGATGACCAGGTGCGTGCCTTCCTGGTGGCGCGCTACGGCGATTTCGTGCTGCTGAAGCCGCCTTTCGAGGCGAAGACGGCACTGATATGGATCGGGCCCTTCCTGCTGCTGGCGGGCGCTGCCGCCGGCATCTATCTCTTCTATCGCCGGGTCGGTCGGCGCGAGGCGGCGCCGCTTGATCCCGCCGAACAGGCGCGGCTCGATAAATTCCTGAAAGCCCATGACGATCATCCGGACGATCGCTCGCAAGGCGGTGCTGCATGATTGGTTTTTGGATTCTCGCCGCCATGATGACGCTCGCGGTCGTCATGATCCTCGCCGTGCCGCTGTTCGAGACGCGCAAGCTGAAGGATGAGAGCGGCTTTGCCCTCAATGTCTATCGTGACCAACTGGCGGAGATCGAGCGCGACCAGCAGCGCGGCGTGCTGCCGGAAGATCAGGCCAGGGCGGCACGGCTGGAAATCCAGCGCCGCATCCTGGCGCTGGCCGATACGCCCGCTGTGCAGCCTGGCCGCAGCCGCCGTCATCGCCGACTGATCGCCGCCGCCGCGGTGCTGTTGCCGCTGTTCGGTGTCGTTCTCTATCTTACCGTCGGCGCGCCGCAATTGCCGGGCCAGCCTTTCGCCGCGCGTCAGGCGGCCTTGCCGCCGGCAACGCCCGAGCTGCTGGCCCTCCGTCAGCACGTGGCGAGCCATCCCGACGATGCCGAGGCCTGGCTCGCCTTGGCGCGCCTCGCCCTCGATCAGCAAAGGCTGCAGGAATCATTGGACGGATTCAGCCGCGTACTGGCGCTCGGCAAGACCGCGCCCGACATCTATGCCGATTATGGCCGCGCCTTGATCCTATTCCATGACGGCGATGTTTCCGATGACACCAAGGCGGTGTTCCAGAAAGCCCTGGCGCTCGACCCCAAGGAGCCGACCGCGCGCTTCTTCCTGGCGCTTGCCAAGGCACAGCAGGGCGATCTTGCCGGCGCGCTCACGGATTGGCTGGCGCTGGAAAAGGAAAGCCCGGCCAATGCCCCCTATCGCCAGTCGCTGTCGGAAAACATCGACAAGGCGGCGCGCCAGCTCGGCAAGGATCCCGCCACCTTGCCGGGGCGCGAGCCCGGCCATCAGGGCGGCGCTGCGCCGGCGGATGATGCCGCGGCGCCGGACGCATCCACGGGAGCATCCTCGGGAACGGCAGGCGGGCCGAGTGCGCAGGACATGCAGCAGGCGACGCAGATGTCGCCGCAGGAGCGCGCCGCTTTCATCCAATCCATGGTCGACCGGTTGGCCGAGCGGCTGAAGCAGCAACCCGACGATCTCGAGGGCTGGCTGAAGCTCGCCCGCGCTTATAGCGTCCTCAACCGGAGCGACGAAGCCCGCCAGGCCTGGAGCAAGGCGGCGGCCCTGGCCCCTGACAAGCTCGATGTGCAACTCGACTATGCAAACGCGTTGATTGCCGGCCAGTCCAATCTCGACCACGATCTGCCGGCTGAGTTCGCGATCACGGTCAGCCGTATCCGCCAGATGGCCCCGGACAATCCGCTGGGGCTCTATTACGGCGGGCTGGTGGCAAGGGCCGGCGGCAGGACGGACGAGGCACGTCAGCTCTGGCAGCGGGTCCTGGCGCTGCTGCCGGTCGGATCGGACCAGCGCGCCGCCATGCAGCGCGAGATTGACGGCCTGGGCAAGGCCCCGGCACAGTAGATTAGATTGTCGTTGCTCCGTTTCCGGCGGAGGAATGCAGCAAGGCGGCAATCAATGCCGCAGCAACAAGGCGGCACTCAATGCCGCAAGCGGCCGCGCAACGGGCGGCCACGATCTGGGTCGAAAGAGGGGTGGCCGCGTCATGAGCGCCGACGGGATTCAAGCACAGCATCGTATCGAGGTACCCTTGCCGAAGGGGCTGGTCATGTCGCTGCCCGCCTGGGCCTATTGCGAGCGCCGCGTCTATGAGGCGGAGCGCCGCGAGGTCTTTTTCAAGGAATGGCAGTTCATCGGCTGCGAGCGCGACCTGCCTGAACCCGGCGATTATCTGGCGACGGAGATTACCGGCTGGCGGGTTTTTGTGCTGCGCGGCCGCGACGGCATCCTGCGCGGCTTCCACAACATGTGCTCGCATCGTGCCGCGCAATTGCTGGAGCCCGGCAAGGGCCATTGCGACGTGCTGCGCTGCCAGTATCACGGCTGGGTCTTCGACGCCGAAGGCAAGCTGAAGGCGACGCCGCATTTCGGCGAAGCCGAGTGGTTCGACAAGAACGACTTCCCGCTGCATCCCATCCAGGTGCAGAGCTGGCGTGGCCTGATCTTTGTCTGCCTCGATCCCGCGGCGGCGCCCTTGCTGGACAGCCTCGGCGCCCTGCCGGATCTCCTGGCACCCTATCCGATCGAGCAGTTCGCCAAGCTCGATGAGGCGCGCTTCGAGATGAAGTGCAACTGGAAGACCTATACCGACAATTTCGCGGAAGGGTACCATATCCCCGGCATCCATCCCGGCCTCATCAAGGCGATCGATTTCAACCGCTTCGAAACCACTTTCGCGGACCGGGTCGTCATCATGCAGGCGCCGCAGCGCGACGGCTCGATCTATGGCGGCATCTGGCTGTGGATCTGGCCCAACATGACGCTCTCCGTCTATCCCGACGGGATGAATACGTCCCGCATCCTGCCGCTGGACGAGGGGCGCACGCAGCTCATCTACAATTTCTATTTCGCCGATCTCAGCGCCGAGAAACTGCCCGCCCACCGCCAGACCATCGAAACCAATTGCGAAATCGTGCGCGAGGATTTCGGCATCTGCGAGATTTCCCAGGGCAATCTCGCCGCCGGCATCTATCAGCGCGGCCCGTTGAGCCCGCGCCATGAAGAAGGGCTTCGCTATTACCAGCACCGCCTGCGCCAAGCCCTTGATCGGGCGGGGATAACGGGCCTGTAAGCGCGCCGACAGGCGGGGACTGCCAGCAAGCCCTGTCCGGGGCCTGTCGAAGGCGATAAAATCCCCGTGGCCTGCGGTCACAAAATCTTGGGGGAGAGATGTCTTGTAAATGGCGGTCGGCGCGACCACGTTTCAATTACGTGATGCACATTTCCCCACGGCTTCCCCCTAGGCCGGTGCATCTCGTGATTCCCCTGATAGTGTCCCTGTTGCTGGCCGCCTGTTCCCCGGGCGGCCAGCTTCACAATGAGCAGGATGCATTGGCCCAGGCTGCGGCCCAGCCCTTCGAAAATACCGGCAAGCCGGAGCCGGTCTCGGGCGCTTCGCCCTTTACGATAGAGATGAAGCCGACACAGATGAAACCGATGCAGGCGAAGCCGGCAGCGGCGCTTCGTCCGGCAGCCGATACCGGCACCGCAGCGGCGATCGCATCCAGCATCGAAAGCAGCATCTCCCCGGCGGCCGGTCCGCAAGTGGCGCAGGTGACCGATCCCGCCGCGCCGGGCAAGTCGACAGCGCTCAATCCGACAGCAGCCAAGCCGAAAGCCGCCAATCCGAACGACCAATTCCTCTTGGCCCCCATTCCGGACAAGGCCGGGCCGGCGATCAATTATCAGCAAAGCGACAGTCAATCGGCGCCGGTGGTGGCGGTCTTCGCCACCGATGATCCGAAGCGCATCGAGATGATCGTGCGCGATCCCCTGCCGGTCAAAAGCGCCGTGCTGAGCGATCCGCAACGGCGGCAGATTCCCGCCGGCGCGATCAAGCAGAAGACCGTCACTTATGACGCAGAATCGGCTGCCGATACCGGTCTCGATGTCAGCCTGATGCGCAGTCCCGGTTCGCTTCTTTCCGGCGGCGGTGCCGGCGTGGGTATTCCCATCGTGCCGCTCGGCAGCACCGCCGGCGGCACCCTGCATGAAAGCCGCTTCAGCTTCGTCATCCCCGACCGTGCCGCCTATAACGGTTCCTGGCAGCGCTGGAAGATCCATATCGATCTTGATGACGGCATCAGCAGCCGCAGCATGGAACTCCTGCCGCCGAAGCCGGCCGCCGACTGACCGCAATTTGCCCCGTGATCGCAATTCGCCCCGGGATCGGGTGATGCCGCCGCGACGGCGGCTTGAAACCGCAGGGTGCGCGCCCGATTTCTTCTCCTGCGCCCTGCGGCGAGGTGTCGGGGCGACTTGGTCCGCCCGACGGGAATATCCTGGCGGGAATATTTCGCCCCGTCGGCACCTCACTATAACCGTGCGATCATCGATGAGGCGGGCCATCCTGTGAGCGATGGCCGAAGGAGATAAAGCTGCGGGATCGGTGGGACAAGATGAACGCTCGGCTGAAACTGCTGACCGGTTTCGGCCTGGCCTTGGCACTGGCCGCCTGCGGCAGTGACGAGGCGACGCAAGATCAGCCGGTCGCGCCGCCGCCCGGACCATCGGCCGATCAAAGCGCCAAGCCGGGTCCGTCCGGTGATTACACCGCTCCGCCGTCGCCGCTGCTCGACCAGCCGAAGCCGGCACAGCCCGCCAACCCGCGCTCGGCGGCGGATCTGCCACCGATCGTCAGCGTCATTCCGGCCGACAGGCCGAGCCGCATCGACGTCACCGTGCGCGATCCCCTGCCGGTCAGCGCCGCGCGCCTCATCGATCCGCAGGGGCATGAGATCGTGACGCCGCGCATCGACCATGACCGCCTGTCCTATAAGGGTAGCGGCATCGGCTGGCCGCGCATCGGCGTCGGCATCATGGGCGGCAGCAATAGCGGCGTCTCCACCGGCTTTGGCATCGGCCTGCCGCTGTTTCCGCAGACCACGGAAGCGGCCGGCTCGATCAATGAGAGCCGCTTCAGCTTCACCATTCCCGATACCGTCGCCTATGCCGGCAGCTGGCAGCACTGGAAGATTCATATCGATCTCAGCGACGGCGTGAACACCCGCAGCTTCGAGACGCTGCCGCCGGCGCCGCCGCGCAACTGATACCTGCAGCGATACGGCGCCATGCCTCGACCGGTCAGGACGAGATTAGGCTGCGCAGGCGATAGAGTTCTTCCAGCGCCGCGCGCGGCGTCAGCTCGTCGGGATTGATCTGCTTCAACGCTGCTTCGAGCGCATTGCTTTCGCTCAGCTGGCGCGGCGCCTGGGCGACGGCCGCCGTGAACAGCGGCAGATCATCGGCGAGACGGGTGAGGGCGCTGGCCTGCTCGCCCTTCTCCAAAGTGGCCAGCACTTCCTCGGCGCGGTGCACCGCCGCCGCCGGCAGCCCGGCCAGCTTGGCGACATGGATGCCGTAGGAGCGGTCGGCGGCACCCGGGCCGATCTCGTGCAGGAACTTCACCTCGCCCTGCCATTCCATCACCTTCATCGTATGCGGCCGCAAGGCCGGCAGGCGGGCAGCGAGGCTGGTCAGCTCATGGTAATGGGTGGCGAAGAGCGCGCGGCAGCCGTTGACCTCATGCAGATGCTCAAGGCAGGCCCAGGCGATGGAAAGCCCATCGAAAGTGGCTGTGCCGCGGCCGATCTCGTCGAGAATGACGAGGGCGCGCCTGCCGGCGAGATTGAGGATCGCCGCCGTTTCCACCATCTCCACCATGAAGGTCGAGCGGCCGCGGGCGAGATCGTCGGCCGCCCCCACCCGGCTGAACAGGCGGTCGACGATGCCGATGCGGGCGGATTTCGCCGGCACGAAGCTGCCGATCTGGGCGAGGATGGCGATGAGCGCGTTCTGCCGGAGATAGGTCGATTTACCGGCCATGTTCGGACCGGTGATCAGCCATAGCCGCTGCTCTTCCGCGAGATCGCAGTCATTGCCGATGAAGCTGCCGGCTTGGGCGCGGCGCAGCGCCGCCTCCACCACCGGATGCCGGCCGCCGCTGATCTGGAAATCGCGGCTGTCATCGACATGGGGACGCACCCAGTCCTCCGTCTCGGCGAGATCGGCCAGCGCCGTCACCACATCGATCTCGGCCAGCGCCGCCGCCGTCGACGAGATCGCTTGGCCCTGGGCCAGCACCTCGGTGCAGAGTTCGGCGAAGAGACTGAGCTCGATGGCGAGCGCCTTGTCGGCCGCCTGGTTGATCTTCTGCTCCAGCTCCGACAATTCCACCGTGGTGAAGCGGGTGGCGTTGGCGGTGGTCTGGCGATGGATGAAGCTGGTATCGGCGCGCACCTTGTCGGCCTGCGCCGTGGTCGCCTCGATGAAATAGCCGAGCACGTTGTTATGCTTGATCTTCAGCGAGGAGACGCCGACGGCATTCTTGTAGCGCGCTTCCAGGGCCAGGATATGCTGGCGGCTGTCGTCGCGCAGCAGGCGGAGCTGATCCAGTTCCTCGACATAATTGCGGGCGATGAAGCCGCCGTCGCGGGCAAGCAGCGGCAATTCCTCGGCCAGGGCCCGGCTGAGATGGTCGATCAAGGCGGCCTGATCGCCAAGGCCGCCGGTCGCCCCCTGCAGGAAGGGCGGCAGATTGCCGTTGCTGCGCTTGAGCAGAGCGCGCAGCCCGGCGGCGGCGCGCAGCCCATCGCGGATGGCGGCGAGATCGCGCGGGCCGCCACGTTCCAGGCTCAAGCGCGACAAAGCGCGTTCAAGATCGGGTGCGCGCCGCAGCGCCTCGCGCAGATCGCCGCGCAGCTGGCCTTCCTGCAGCAGGTATTGCACCGCCTCCTGGCGCGCGGCGATGGCAGCGGCATCGGTCAAGGGCGCCGCCAGCCAGTCGTTGAGCAGGCGTGCGCCGGCTCCCGTCACCGTGCGATCGATAGTGGCAAGCAGACTCCCCTGCCGCTCGCCGGAGAGATTGCGTGTCAGTTCCAGGTTGCGCCGGGTGGCGGCGTCGATTTCCATCACCGCGCCGCTGCCGATCTGCGCCAGTTGACTGAGGCGCGGCATCTTGCCCTGCTGGGTCAGCTCGACATAAGTGAGGATGGCGCCTGCGGCGGCGATCTCGGCCCGGCTGAAACTGCCGAAGGCATCCAGGGTCGCTACCTGGTGGAACTGCTGCAGCCGCAGCCGCGCATTCTCGCTGTCGAAGCGGGCGCTGGGCATGGGCGAAAGGGCTGCCTTCCAGTCGGCGAAGAGCTCAGCGAGATCCGGCTGGGCCAGCAGCCGGTCCGGCACCAGGATCTCGGTCGGGTCGAGCCGCGCCAAGGCGGCGGCCAAAGCAGGGCGCTGCAGGGCCTGGCAGCGGAACTGGCCGGTGGAGATATCGACCCAGGCGATGGCGAAGCCGCCGCCGGCCTCGCCCAGCGCCGCCAGGTAATTGTGGCTGCGGGCTTCCAGAAGATTGTCTTCGGTCAGCGTGCCCGGCGTCACCACCCGGACGACGTCGCGTTTGACCACTGATTTCGAGCCGCGCTTCTTGGCCTCGGCCGGATCTTCCACCTGCTCGCAGACGGAAACCTTGAAGCCTTGGCGGATCAGGCGGTTGAGATAGCCCTCGGCGGCATGCACCGGCACGCCGCACATCTGGATATCCTCGCCGTCATGCTTGCCCCGCTTGGTGAGCACGATATCGAGTGCCGCCGCCGCCTTGACGGCATCGTCGAAGAACAATTCGTAGAAATCGCCCATGCGGTAGAACAGCAGGGTATCGGGATGTGCCCGCTTGACGCCGAGATACTGCGCCATCAATGGCGTGACGCCGGCATCGTTCGGCGCGGGCACCGGCTCGCTCTGGCGGGCGGCGGGCGCGGGGGAATCGACTGTCGTGCTCTCGGTTGCGTCTTCCATCATGCCGTCTCGTCTAGCATCGGCAGACCGGTCATGCCACTGCTCATCCTGCTCAATAACTGATTCGCGGGCAGATCAGAACCCGGAAAGGCAGCGCTAACATCGCGCTGCAACATGCACCGCCTCTGCCGTGATTTTGTCGGATTCGCGGCGCAGAATTATAATAACGTGCCTGAGCAGATTGGACAGAACTGCGTCCCTATCTTTCCAACCTCTCCGAAACATGGCAGGTTTCGCATCAGTTTGGGGAGGAATGGTGCCATCATGAGCGTCAAGAAACCGACGATTACTGAAGAAGATGCCCTGCTGTTCCATATGCAAGGCCGGCCGGGCAAGATCGAGATCATTGCCACCAAGCCTCTCACCACGCAGCGCGATCTCGCCCTGGCTTATTCGCCCGGTGTCGCCTGGCCCTGCCTCCGGATCGAGAAGGATCCAAGCACCGCTTACGACTATACCGCCAAAGGCAACCTGGTGGCGGTGATCTCCAACGGTACGGCGGTGCTCGGCCTCGGCAATCTCGGCGCCCTTGCCTCGAAGCCGGTGATGGAGGGCAAGGCCGTCCTCTTCAAGCGTTTCGCCGATATCGATTCGATCGATCTCGAAGTCGATACCGAGGACGTCGACCAGTTCATCAATGCCGTGCGCTATCTGGGGCCCAGCTTCGGCGGCATCAATCTCGAGGACATCAAGGCGCCGGAATGCTTCATCATCGAGCAGCAGTTGCGCGAACTGATGGATATTCCCGTTTTCCACGATGACCAGCACGGCACCGCCATCATTTCCGCCGCGGGCCTCATCAACGCGCTGCACCTGACCGGCAAGAACATGCGCGACATCCGCCTGGTGGTGAATGGCGCCGGTGCCGCCTCTATCGCCTGTGTCGAGCTGGTGAAGTCGATGGGTGTCGCTCATGAGAATGTCATTCTCTGTGACACGAAGGGTGTCATTTATCAGGGCCGCACGGAGGGCATGAACCAGTGGAAATCGGCCCATGCCGTGCCGACCAAGGCGCGCAGCCTGGCGGAAGCCATGCAGGGTGCCGATGTCTTCTTCGGCCTGTCGGCCAAGGGCGCCGTCACCCAGGAGATGGTGAAGTCGATGGCGGAGAAGCCGATCATCTTCGCCATGGCCAATCCCGATCCCGAGATCACGCCGGAAGAGGTGAAGGCTGTCCGCAGCGACGCCATCGTCGCCACCGGTCGCAGCGATTATGCGAACCAGGTAAACAATGTGCTCGGTTTTCCCTATATCTTCCGCGGCGCCCTCGATGTGCGCGCCCGCACCATCAACGAGCAGATGAAGATCGCCGCTGCCCAGGCAATCGCTGCCCTGGCGCGCGAGGACGTGCCCGATGAAGTCGATGCCGCCTATGCCGGGCGGCGCCTGCGCTTCGGCCCGGAATACATCATTCCCGTCCCCTTCGATCCGCGCCTCATTTCCTGCGTGCCGGCGGCGGTGGCCAAGGCGGCGATGGATAGTGGCGTCGCGCGCAAGCCGATCATCGACATGGAGGCCTATAAGGCGGAACTTGCCGGGCGTCTCGATCCGGCGGCGGGCAGCCTGCACCTCGTCTTCGAACGGCTGCACAGCAACCCGAAACGCGTGGTCTTCGCCGAGGGCGAGGACGAGAAGGTCATTCGCGCGGCGATCGCCTATCGCGCCGCCGGCTATGGCACGCCGGTCCTGGTCGGGCGGCCGCAGCGCATCGCCGAAACCATCACCCAGGCCGGCCTGACCGATGCCGGCGGGCTGGAAATCACCAACGCGGCGATCAGCCCGCATAACAAGCTCTATCAGGACGTGCTCTATCAGCGCCTGCAGCGCAAAGGCGCCCTGCTGCGCGACGTGCAGCGCATGGTCAACCAGGATCGCAACATCTTTGCTGCCTGCATGGTGGCGGAAGGCCATGCCGATGCCATGGTGACGGGCGTCACCCGCAACTTCTCGGTCTGCCTCGAGGACGCCTTGAAGGTGGTCGATGTGCGGCCGGGCCAGACCCTGATGGCGCTTTCCATCGTGGTTGCGCGCGGCCGCACGGTGATCATCGCTGATACCCAGGTGCACGAGCTGCCTGATCCGGAGCAGTTGGCCGATTTCGCCAGCCAATGCGCCCATATCGCGCGCCAACTCGGTCATGAGCCGCGTGTCGCCCTGCTCTCCTTCTCCAATTTCGGCGATCCGGCGCGCGAGAAGGCCGCGCGTATCCGCGAGGCGGTGGTGGAGCTCGACAAGCGCCGCGTCGATTTCGAATATGACGGCGAGATGCAGGCCAATGTGGCGCTCGACTACCAGTTGATGAAGGAGCTCTATCCCTTCTGCCGGTTGAACGGCCCCGCCAATATCCTGATCATGCCCGCGCTCCATTCCGCCAATATCACCTCGAAGCTGATGAAGCAGCTGGGCGGATCGGTGATCGGCCCGGTGCTGATCGGTCTTTCGAAGCCGGTACAGATCGTGCAGACCGGCGCCACCGTCAACGAGCTGCTGACGGCGGCGGCCTTCGCCGGCATCGCCTCGATGATGATCGGGCGGTGAGGCGTTGATGGCGGCCCAGATCGATATCGACCGGATGCCGACCTTTCGGCACTTCTGATCGATGTGGTCGATGGGGCGCCTCGGTCTGGTCCGTGGCGCCGCTGGCGCAAGCGGCGGGCGACAGCTTCTGGCAATCCTGCTTCCAGGATGTCGTCGCCGGCGATCGCATCATCCGGGTGGCGCGAGACCGGGTGCAGGCCGGCCGCGTCGCTATGCCGCCGCCGGCATTCCCGATTATGCGCTTGATGGTCATGGCAAGCTCGCCGCGACGGCGCTGTTTTATGCGCGGCTCATGCCCTAGGCCTCGGCCTTTGGCTTTGCCCCAATCGCCTGGCCAGCTTGGTACGCTGCGAGAAATTCCCTCGATGACACCTCATCCGCAAGCGCCCGCAGCTTGCTCGCAGCATCATGTCCCAGCACGATTTCAGTGCGGCGGTTCGCGGCAGCCCACAAGGTCATCCCCTCAGCCAAGCGTTTTCTGCCCAGGGCCGTCAGCCAAGCGTGTTTCGTGCGCTTGTCGTGGGCGTCCTGCCGCAGCTCGATCAGCCCGTCGCGCACCAGGGGCCGCAGCGCATAGGTCAGAGACGAGATGCCGATAGCCAGGCGTTCGGCCAGCGCTTGCAACGTGGGACCATCCTCGCCCCCGAGACGGTCGGTCTGCGAGAGCAGGCCAACTTGCGTGGCCTTCAGACCGGTCGGCGACACCGCTTCGTCATAAAGATGGCCAAGCCGGCGGGCGGCGTGGCGGAGCGCGGTGTGAGTGCAGGCAAGTTCACCCAGCGCATCGCTCAGATCAATGCTCGGCGCGTCATGCTCGAGGGTGGAATCGTCTGAGTTGGTCATGATCTAAAAATAGTTGGGCACCATAGCATTGACAAGGGGCGATCGGGTTCCTAAATGGTTGGGTGCTCAATAGTTGAGTACATAACCTTTTAGGAGAAACCCATGTCCGACCGGAAAATCGCCGTTATCACCGGAGCATCCTCCGGCATCGGTGCCGTCTATGCCGACCGTCTCGCCAAGCGGGGCTATGATCTCGTGATTGTTGCACGCCGCCTCGACCGTCTCGAGGCTCTGGCTGATAAGATCAGGAAGGCCCATGGCGCGAAGGTGGAAACGCTGCAGGCCGACCTCGAAAAGGACAGCGATATCGCCAGGGTCGAACGCCTGCTGTCGACCAACCCCGCTATCCGCGTCCTGGTGAACAATGCCGGCGTGGCCCGGCTTAAGCCGCTCGAGCAATCCTCGCTCCAGGAATCGCTGTCGCAGATCGCGCTGAACATCACCGCCCTGACGCGACTCACCCATGCTGTCCTGCCGGCCTTCCGGAAGCTGAATGACGGGCTCATCATCAACATCGCCTCGGTGCTCAGCATTCACGCCTGGTCCGCCAGCGCGGTCTATAGCGGCACCAAGGGATTCGTGTTGAATTTCAGCCGCGGGCTTCAGGAAGAGCTCGCCTCTACCGGCGTGAAGGTGCAACTGGTCAACCCGGCGACGACCGCGACGGAAATCTGGGACAATTCAGGCATTCCGATCTCCGCTCTCAATCAGGACAGTATCATGACCACGGAGAACCTGGTCGATGCGGCTCTGGCGGGCTTCGACGCGGGCGAGAAGATCACTTGGCCGTCGGTCGCCGACGCGACCCTGTGGGAAAAGTACGACGATGCGCGCGGCAAGCTGTTCACCGCCACCCAGACCGGCAAGCCGGCTCCCCGCTACAACATCGCCTGACGGGCGATGACAGCGCTCGACCGGCAGAAAAAGGGCGATCCGGTACCGGATCGCCCACAGGGAGACAGGGAAAGAATGGGCGAAATCTGACCGCGGTCAGATCGCCTTCTTGCTCATCTGATCGGCGATATATTCCGACTGCCGGATCGCCAGGGCGACGATGGTCAGGGTCGGATTTTCTGCCGCGCCCGAGGTGAACTGGCTGCCGTCCGAGACGAACAGGTTCGGGACGTCGTGGGTCTGGCCGTGCTTGTTGACCACGCCGTCCTGCGGCTTCTCGCTCATCCGGTTGGTGCCGAGATTATGCGTCGAAGGGTAAGGCGGCGTATGGATTGTGCGCGTGGCGCCGACCGCGTCATAGATGGCACTGCCTTGCTTGAAGGCGTAGTTGCGCATCGCCGTGTCGTTGGCATGGTCGTCGAAATGCACGTCCGGGATCGGCAGGCCGAAGGCGTCCTTCTCCGTCGCATGCAAGGTAATGCGGTTGGTTTCCTGCGGCATATCCTCGCCGACGATCCACATGCCGGCCATATGACTATAGGCTTCCATGGCTGAGGTGAAGCCTGGACCCCAGGCGCCGGGATCGAGAAAGGCCGCCATGAAGGGCAGGCCGAGCGACAAGGTTTCCAGCTCGAAACCGCCGGCGAAGCCGCGTTCCGGCTTGAAGACCGCTTCGTCGCGGACGATGCCGGCCATGGTGGTGCCGCGATACATATGTACCGGCTTGTCGAAGATGCCATAGACCGAGCCGGTGGTGTGGCGCATATAGTTCTTGCCGACCTGGCCGGAGGAATTGGCGAGGCCGTCGGGGAATTTCGCCGAGGCTGAGTTCAGCAGCAGGCGCGGACTCTCGATCGAATTGCCGGCGACACAGACGACACGGGCAGCTTGGCGCTGTTGCTGGCCCTGCTTGTCGGCATAGACGACGCCGGTCACCAGGCCCTTGTCGTTATGCTCGATCTTGAGGACCTGGGAATTTGGCCGCACTTCCAGATTGCCGGTCGCCTCGCCCTTCGGAATCTCGGTGTAGAGCGTCGACCATTTCGCGCCGGACTTGCAGCCCTGAAAGCAGAAGCCGATCTGCTGGCAGGAGCCGCGGCCGTCGCGCGGCTGCGAGTTGATCGCCATATTGCCGGTATGGACGGTCTGGTAGCCGACCTTCTTGGCGCCGGCTGCCAGCACCTTGAAGTTGTTGTTGCCGGGCAGGCGCGGAATGCCATGGGTGCCGGTCACGCCCATCTTGTCTTCGGCCCGCTCGTAATAGGGTTCCATCTCGGCGAGCGTGATCGGCCAGTCCAGCAGATTGGCGCCGGCGATCTCGCCATAGGTGGTGCGGATCTTGAACTCATGCTCCTGAAAGCGCAGGGAAGCGCCGGCCCAATGCACGGTCGAGCCGCCGACGGATTTGACGATCCAGGCCGGCAGGTTGGGGAAGTCCTTGGCGACGCGCCAGCTGCCCGAGGTGGTGCGCTTGTCGAGCCAGGAGATGTTGGTGAAGCTCTCCCACTCGTTGTTGACGAAATCCTCGATTTCGTTGCGCGCCCCAGCTTCAAGGAGCACGACCTTGATGCCCTTCTGCGCGAGTTCGTTTGATAAGGTGCCGCCGCCGGCGCCGGAGCCGACCACTACCACCACGCTGTCGTCGGACAGATCGAATTTAGCTGCCATGATTGCCTCCCCTCACGCGTCTTTAAGCCAGGTGAGGTCATTGAAGCCGCGGTGGATATAACCACCGAACTCCGCCGACGACCCCTCATAGCCGAAGATCTTCCACACTTCCGGATTGTTGTAGATGCCGGTGACGCATTCGCCGCGCACCGCCTGGAAGAAGGGTGTCGTTTCCATCTCCTTGAGCGCGGCAACCTGCTTGGCCTGGCTGAGCGCGGCGAACTTGCTCTGCTGCAGCCCGGCGATGCCCTGCTGCAGGGTGGCCTTCAGCTGATCGTTCTTGGAAGCTTTCTCATCGAGGCTATGGGCGACATTGGCGTAAATCGCGTCCTTCAGCTTCTTATGCGGATAAATGGCGCGGGCGAACTTGATCAAGGTCGCCGTCTCCTGGCTGCTGAAGACCGTGGTCGAAACGGCCCAGGCGCCGTCCGGCGCCATGACAACGCCGGTTGTGCCCATAACCGCGAGGCTGGCGATCAGGGTCGAACTGCCGATCAGGAAATCCCGTCGTTTCAGATGTGCTTGGTTCATCGCTTTCTCTCCCCGTACGGCCGCCCGTCGCTTCCCGATCTTGGCGGCAAATAAACAGACATGAAGGCGGCCGCGCCTCAGCGGTAGCGGCCGTGGCGTTGCAGGACCTCGATCTTGTAGCCGTCGGGATCCTGGACGAAAAAGAACTTGGCCATCAGGCTGCCGTCGCGGTGGAATTCCTTGACCGGCAGCGGATTGAGGCCCTGTTCGGCGAAGCGCCGATGTTCGGCGTCGAGGTCGTCGACAGCGACGGCGACATGACCATAGCCGTCGCCATGGGTATAGGGTTCGCTGCGGCCGTGATTCCAGGTCAGCTCGATCTCGAAATCGGCCTCCGGATTGCGCAGATAGACCAGGGTGAAGTCGTCGAAGTCGTAACGGTCGGCCGGCGTGAGGTGGAACGCCTTGTCGTAGAAACGCAGGGATGCGTCGAGGTCGCGCACCCGGATCATGGTATGGATTGCCTTTGCCATCTCTCCCTCAGAACTGACTGAAGGGAGTCTAGGCCTTCCAGCCGCGTCCAGGTGTTATTCCATTACTACGCGGCGATCATCGCCCCCTCGGATTTGCACGCAAACCGACACCGCAATCAAAGCGCCGTCGCGCGAAACGACATACCCCACCGGCTTTCGGCCGCCGGGTTGCGAGAACGGCGATGCGCCGCGCACGGGCGAGCGGTTGGCGCATCCGGATCTGTTAGACCGGCGCGAGCTGCTCCTGGCTCTGCCGCGACGGCAGCGCCAGGCTCGGTGCTGCTGCGAGGCCCTGCTTGGCGACCGTCACCGGCTGCTGCTGATGATGCTTCTCGATGTAAGAGGCACAGGTCACCCGCAGCAGCGACGTGAAGTTGCCAACCTCGCCGCGCAATTCCATCACCTCGTCATAGAGCGTGCTGATGAAGCGTGGCGTCGACATGCCTTCCTGGGCTGCGATCTGGTCGAGCACCGACCAGAACAGGGCTTCCAGACGGATGCTGGTGCAAAAGCCGTTGAGACGGACCGACCGGGTGACGGTCTTGTAAATGGTCGCGTCCTGGCTGGCGAAGACCTGGCACATGATATTCTCTCCCTCAACTGGCCAGCGGATGAGTCTGGCCGTGACCGATGGCCGGCCTATCTGCCATTGCGCCGGGATGGCTTCTTGACGCCATCCTGCTTTGGATGATTGGCGGCTGGCATCCGAGGGAAGCCGTGGACTTCCCGCTGGACGCCGCCGCTTTCCAGCGCAGCGGTCCATCTTTCGCCCACAGGATCGGCCGTTTCGACGGGGGGATCAAGTCAAAGCAGGTACGACGCCGCTTTTGCCTGATGCTGCGTTGCAGCGCAGCGAGGGGTTGGGATTTTGGTCTGCGATCGTTATCGGCCGTCGGCGCTGTCAATGAGCTTGCAGATAGCCGATGATCAGCTTGCGCTTGTCGGGATCGCTCTGGTGATACAGCATCACCGTGCCGGGAATGACCTGTTGCGGATCCGTGATCCATTTGTCGATCATCTCGGGCGTCCAGGTGATATTGGCCGCTGCCTTGGCGAAGGCCGGCGAATATTTGAAGCCTTTCAGGGTGCCGGCGGGACGTCCCACCACATGGTGCAGGTTGGGGCCCTGGCGCAGCGGCGCCTTGGGATCGGTGGTATGGCAGGTGCCGCAGGATTTCTTGAACTGCTGGGCGCCGGGATCGCTGCCGTCATCGGCCAGGCTATCGATACTCCAGGTGCTGATGCCGGCAAACGCGATCATCGCCGCAAGGCAAGATGACAGCAAATTACGTCGGCGCGGTCTGGGATATCGAATGCACGGAAATGTCACCGTTGGCCTCCCTTTCTGTTTCTGATCATGGTTTCTGATTATTGCTTCAGGATATTCGCCGGAGGCTTCACCAGGGTGTTATTCCGCTACCACATTGGCTTCATCGCTTCGGGTCTTCGCGCTTTTACCGGCGGGTGAGATGAATCTTTGATGAAGCCATGCCGCCTGCGGCGAAGTTCGGCTAATCTCCCGAGTCGACGACTTTATTCATGACTTCCTAAACATGAGCGTTTCCCGCGATGGCAACCAGGCTGATGCGTCTCTTCGTGCCGATGACCGGCTTGACCGTCCTGGTCATGCTGGCGATTGCCGTCAGCGGAACGCCGGGCTGGCCGCTGCTGCTCTGTGCCGCACTCGTCTGGCTGGCCGGCACGGCCCTCCTGTTGCGGCCGCTGCTGCGGCAATCGGCGCTTTCCGTCTCGCTGCCAGTGCCGGTTTCGGATGCCGTCCTCGGCATGCCGGATGTGGTGGCCGATCGGGCGCGCGATATTCTCAACGCGGTGCCGGATCCGCTGCTGCTGATCGGGCAGGGGCGCGAAATCATCTGGGCCAACCAGGCGGCGGAACGCCAGTTCGGCGGCCGCCTCACCGGGCGCAATCTGCTGGCGGTGCTGCGCCATCCGCCGCTGCTGGCGGCGATCGAAGCCATTCGCCAGGGCCGCCAGCCGCAAGCGGATGACGAGAGCAGTCTCGATGCGCCGCTGCGGCTCGATATCGGCCATGAGACCGAATATCAGGCGGTCGTGGTGCCGCTGCATGCACCGGCCGGCACCGCGCCGGCAGGCTCGACCGCCGCAGCCGGCTTCAGGACCAATGGCAACGGCCGTCATGAGGGCGAATTGCTGATCCTGCTGCGCGATGTGACGGTGGCGCGCCGGCTCGACAACCTGCGAAGCGATTTCATCGCCAATGTCAGCCATGAGCTGAAGACCCCGCTGGCGACTCTGCTCGGCTTCATCGAAACCATGCGCGGGCCGGCAAAAGACGACCCGGTGGCGCAGGAACGCTTCCTCAGCATCATGCATGATCAGGCAAGCCGCATGACCCGCATGGTCTCCGACCTGCTCTCGCTGAGCCGCATCGAATTGCATGAACACAGCCGGCCGCGCGGCACGGCCGATCTGGCGCGGGTGCTGGGTTCGGTGGCCGACGGCCTCGGCTGGAAAGCGCAGAACCGCAAGATCAAGCTGAGCCTGCCCGATCCGGACCTGCTGCCCTGTGTGCCCGGCGATACCGACGAACTGACACAGGTTTTCCAGAATCTCATCGACAACGCGATCAAATACAGCCGCGAGGGCAGCAAGGTGACGGTCGACGCCAAGATCATCACCGACCCCATTCAGCTGAAAAGCCGGCTGACCGGGTTGCGCGATCCGAAAGGAATGGTCGCCGTCGCCGTCGTCGACCAGGGCGAGGGTATCGCCCGCCAGCATCTGCCGCGCCTGACCGAGCGCTTTTATCGCGTCGATGCGGCCCGTTCCCGCGACCTCGGCGGGACCGGCCTTGGTCTCGCCATCGTCAAACATATCGTCAGCCACCACCGTGGCAGCCTGGATATCGAGTCGGTCATGGGCGAAGGCAGCACCTTCACGGTCTACCTGCCGCTCTCCGAATAAAGCCGGAAGCGACATCCGCGACCAAGCCTGGCGCGGCTGCCAGGCGCCCCCGATTCTCGGCCGGAGGCAAGCAAAATTCCGCCGGAAATCAATTTGTTAGTGGCCGTCACACGATTGTCACCAAAGTGTCGTAATAGACTGTCATGGATCGCATGAAAGTCTTGCTCGTCCCGGCCGGATCGGGTCAGGCTCAATGCCGATGCAGCCGGCGGCTGCCGCCCGCGAGGGGGACCCGGCCGGCGCGGCAGGATGAGACGGAAAAGCCGATGCGCCGGTTGGCCGATCGGCGGGCAGTGGAGAAGGTGATGACGACGACCATGAGCGACCATACCCTCAAATCATTCGACAGCGACTTGCAGCACCTCAACCACGTGCTGGCCGAAATGGGCGGTCTCGCCGAATCGCAGCTGGCCTCGGCGATCGACGCCCTGGTGCGGCGCGACAGCGAGCTCGCCACCCGCGTCGTCGAAGGCGACAAGCGGATCGACGATCTCGAACACGAGATCGGCAATTTCACCGTGCGCATCCTGGCCCTGCGCCAGCCGATGGCGCAGGATCTGCGCGAAGTGGTGGCGGCGATCAAGATCGCGGCCGATCTGGAACGCATCGGCGACTATGCCAAGAATATCGCCAAGCGTGCGCTGATCCTCAACCAGGGCGTACCGCTGCGCCCGGTCAATTCAATCCCGCGCATGGGCATGCTGGCGCAGCAGATCGTCAAAGGTGTCCTCGATGCCTATATCGAAAAGGACGCGGACCGCGCCCAGGCCGTCTGGCGCCGCGACGAAGACGTCGATGAAATGTACAATAGCCTGTTCCGCGAGCTCCTTACCTACATGATGGAAGACCCGCGCAATATCGGCCCCTGCACGCATCTGCTCTTCATCGCGAAGAACATCGAGCGCATCGGCGATCACGCCACCAATATCGCCGAGATCATCTATTTCCTCGTCCATGGCAAGAGCCTGGATGAATCTCGCCCCAAGGGAGATACCACGAATGTTGCAATCGGCGACTGACCGCAATCGACCCCAGATGAACGCGCCCCGTGACGGCCAAGCGGCCCAGACTACCCAACCGTTGATCCTGATCGTCGAGGACGAAGTCGCACTCGTGACGTTGCTGCGCTACAACCTGGAGCGCGAGGGCTTTCGTGTGCTGGAAGCCGGCAATGGCGAAGAAGCCTTGCTGCTGATCAAGGAACAGCGTCCCGATCTCGTCCTGCTCGACTGGATGCTGCCGATCCTCTCCGGCATCGAGATCTGCCGCCAGATCCGCCGCAGCCCGGAACATCGTCTCACCCCCGTCATCATGCTGACGGCGCGGGGCGAGGAAGGCGACAAGCTGCGCGGCCTGGAAGTCGGCGCCGACGATTATGTCACCAAGCCCTTCAGCCCCAGCGAGCTGGTGGCGCGCGTCCGTGCGGTCCTGCGCCGGGCCAAGCCGCAGCCGCAGGGCGAGACTCTGGCCTATCGCGACCTCAATATGGATTTGATCACTCATCGCGTGCGCCGCGACGGCCGCGAGATCCATCTCGGGCCGACCGAGTTCCGCCTGCTGAAGTTCCTGATGGAAAACCAGGGCCGCGTCTTCAGCCGCGAGCAGCTGCTAGATTCGGTCTGGGGCCGCGACATCTATGTCGAGCCGCGCACCGTCGACGTGCATATCCGCCGCCTGCGCAAGGCGATCAATATCGAGGGCGCCGCCGATCTTGTCCGCACCGTGCGGTCGGCCGGCTATGCCCTCGACGCGGAAGACTGAGTGACCATCCTCCCCTTGGTCCTCACGAACTGATCCCACGAAGACCCGGCCCCCGCGGCCGGGTCTTTTCTTTGGGAGGGCTGTTCCCGCGCCCGCTTTACCATCCCCTGGTTGCCATGACTGAACGGGATCGCAGTTTTCTGCCTTTCGGCGCCGCGATTCTGATTCCCCGTATTTACTGTGGATAAAAAATATTTATTCTAAAGAAATCGCTTGATCGCTGTGGTCCGGCGACTGGTCAAATGGGGAGGTGAGGAATGCCGAAGAACATCCTATGCGCCGTCGATGGCTCACATATCGCCGACCGCGCTGCCGCCTGCGCCGCCGACCTGGCGAAGGAGACCGGCGCGAAACTGACTTTCGTCAACGTCAATACGGTGCCCAGCGAGCGCATGGCACAGACCTATTTCTGGGATGAAAAACTGGTTTCTGCAATCGACAGCCAGATCCACAGCCAGCTTGCTCTGGCGACCCAGGCGGCCGCCAAGCATGGCGTGACGAAATGTGATGCGGTGGTGATCACCGGCAGCAAGGTCGCTTCCGCCATCGTCGCCTATGCCGATGCCAAGCACTTCGACCACATCGTCATGGGAACCGGCGTCACCACCGAACTGGAGCGGCTCTTCCTCGGCTCGGTGGCGACCGATGTTGTCGCCCGCGCCCATTGCCCCGTCACCATCGTTCGGTGACGAGCCTCCGATAGCCTCGGACTGGGGCGGCGGCCCATCGCCGCCCCCGCTGCAGCCACGCCCGCGGCGCGGCGATAGGATCTCCTCTGCAAATCGCCGGCGGTGATCCCTATATCCTCCAAAGAACCGGCGTGATCGGCTCGCCCATGGCACCTCGGCCCATCGCGCCGGAATGGAAGGAGGAAGTCATGACCAGCAAGATCCTCTGCGCCGTCAACGGATCGGCCGAAGCCGATCATGCGGCGGCCTGTGCCGCCGATCTCGCGAAAGGGACCGGCGCCTTCTTAACCTTCGTGAACGTCAACGTCATGGCGCGGGGTCCCTTGGCCCGCGACGGCTATTGGGACGAGCTGCAGTTGGAGGCTCCCGATCTCCAGGGCCATGCCGTGCTCGGCCATCCGACTGATTTCGCCCAGAGCCATGGCGTCGACCGCTTCAATGCGGTGGTGATCAGCGGCGACCGCGTCTATACGGCCTTGCTCTCTTATGCCGAGAACAAGGGGTACGACCATATCGTGCTCGGCACCCATATCACCAACGGCCTCCGGCGCCTGATCGAAGGCTCGACGGCGAGCGACGTGTTCACACACGCGCATTGCCCGGTCACCATCGTGCATTGAGGCATAGCGTATTGAGCCGTGTCGGCAAGTGCCCGGCCATGGGTACTTGCTTCTTCAGTGCCGGAAGTGGCGCAGGCCGGTGAAGACCATGGCGAGACCTGCTCCATCCGCGGCGGCGATCACCTCGTCGTCGCGCATCGAGCCGCCCGGCTGGATGACGGCTGTGGCGCCGGCTTCGGCTGCCGCCAGCAATCCGTCGGCAAAGGGGAAGAAAGCGTCTGAGGCGACCACCGAGCCTTTGGCCCAGCTCTGCGCGTCACCGGCGGTCTTCGCCGCTTCGGCCGCCTTCCAGGCGGCGATGCGGCTGGAATCGACGCGGCTCATCTGCCCGGCGCCGATGCCAACGGTGGCGCCGTTCTTGGCGTAGACGATGGCGTTGGACTTCACATGCTTGGCGACGCGCATGGCGAAGATGAGGTCGGCGAGCTCGACCGCATTCGGTGCACGCTTCGTCACCACCTTGAGCGCCGCCGGATCGACGCGGCCATTGTCGCGGCTCTGCGCCAGGAAGCCGCCGGCGAGGCTCTTGAAGATGAGGCCGGGCGCGGCGGGATCGGGCAGGCCGCCGGTCTCGAGCACGCGCAGGTTCTTCTTCTTCGCCAGCACGGCCTGCGCCTCGGCGCTGACCTTCGGCGCGATGATCACTTCCGAGAAAACCTGGCTGATCAGGTCGGCGGTTGCGGCGTCAAGCTCGCGATTGACGGCGATGATGCCGCCGAAGGCGCTGACCGTGTCGCAGGCGAAAGCGCGGCGATAGGCGCTGGCGAGATCGCTGCCGGTGGCGACGCCGCAGGGATTGGCATGCTTGATGATGGCGACCGCCGGCTCGGCGAATTCCGCCACCGCCTCGAAGGCGGCGTCGGTGTCGTTGAGATTGTTGTAGCTGAGCTCCTTGCCCTGCAGCTGCTTCGCCGTGGCGATGCCGAAGCGCTGCTCGGATGTCGCATAGAAAGCGGCGCGCTGATGCGGGTTCTCGCCATAGCGCAACTCGGCGCGGCGTTGCCCGGCGATGGTCAGGCGATCCGGGAAGGCCGTCTCTTCCTCTTTCGCCATCCAGCTGCTGATGGCGGCATCATAGGAAGCCGTGCGGGCATAGGCGTCGAGCGCCAGGCGGCGGCGCAGTTTCAAACTGGTGGCGCCGCCCTGGGCCGCCATTTCCGCCATCACCGCGTCATAGTCCTTGGGATCGGTGACGATGGCGACGAAATCGTGGTTCTTGGCGGCGGCGCGGATCATCGCCGGCCCGCCGATATCGATGTTCTCGATGCAGGTCTCGCGATCGGCACCCTTGGCTACCGTTGCCTCGAAGGGATAGAGATTGACCACCACCATGTCGATATCGGCGATTCCGTGGTCGCGCTGGGCATCGAGGTGATGCTGCAAATCGCGCCGCGCCAGGATGCCGCCATGGATGACGGGATGCAGCGTCTTCACGCGGCCGTCCATGATCTCCGGGAAGCCGGTATGGTCAGAGACCTCCTTGACCGGAATGCCCGCTTCGGCGATCGCCTTGGCCGAGCCGCCGGTCGAGAGGATCTCGACGCCGCGATCGGCGAGGAAGCGGGCGAAGGGAACAAGATCGGTCTTGTCGGAGACGGAGAGCAGGGCGCGGCGCACCTGGCGATGATTGAGGGCGACGTCGCTGAGGCGTTTCTGCGGGGTGTGGCTGCTGCTCATTCTTCCTGTCTCTCAAAAGCAGCGCCTGCGGAGACGCCGCACTGTATCCTGCGAGGCATCGTGCCGTGGCGACGGCACGCGGCCTTCAGATAAAAACGGATCTCACTTGCCGCCTTCCTTCTGGAAGGCCCATTTGACGGTGGTGCTGTCGCTGTCGATCATGCCGAGCACCACCAGCTGCTGGCTCCTGCGCACCTGGCCGCGCTGGCCCATATAGATGCTTTCGGCGAGCGCGATATCGGCGCCCTGGATGCGCATGCGCCAGCCGCTGCCGCCCGGCAGCTTCAGCAGCGCCGCCTGGCCGTTCTGGGTGATCGAGGCTTGGACCTGCGGATGCAGGTGGAAGCGCAAGGCGAAGGAATTGCCGCCGGTGCCGTTCAATATGTCCTCGCCCATCAGCTCGCTGCCATCGGCGGCGAGGAACAGGCGGCGGCGATGCACCAGGCCGAAGGATTCGTCATAGCCGTTATGGCTGGTATCGAGCCAGACCTGGCCGTCGGTCTCGTCGCGCCGGCTGGTGACGATGGTCGGGATCAAGGCCATGCCGCCATGGTCCAGCAGCATGCTGGAATTGGTGTCGTCGACCACCAGGGTCGAATGGGCGGCGGTCGCCCGCTGCACCTGGCGCCATTCCGGCGCCGACGGATGGCCGGCGCCGCAATTGACGATCATACGGTCGGCGCCGTAGCTCATCTCGAAAGAAAGCGTGCCGGCATGGGCATGGGTATCGAGGCCATGGCGCGGCGGCGCGCCGCAATCCATGATGACAAGCGCTTTGCCGGCCTGCAGCCGCTGGAAGCCGGTCAGCGGCAGCTGCGTGAGATGCCGTTCGCGCTCGCCGCCGATGCGGCTGAAAACCAAAGCGAGCAGCTCCGGCGTTTCCTCGTTGGTATCGTTGAACAACGCCAGCTTGCCGTCGCCGTGGCACATCATGTGGAGAACGGCGCCCAGATTCTCGATGGCGATCTGCAGATGGTCCGGCAAGGCCTGGCGGGCCAGGGTCAGCACCTGGCGAAGATCGAGCAGATGCTGTAGCAGATCGAGGATGATACCGGGGCTGCGCTCGACATGGCCGCCATCGGCCAGCATCTGCTTGCCGATCTCCAGGGCGAAAATGCGCCGGCCGCGGGCGAGATAGGCATCCCCCTGCGGCAGCATGGCGCCGGCCATCATCAGAACGCTGGCCGCCTTGAGAAGCGCGCTGCCGGCAAGTCCGTCCGGCAAGGCGCGCGCAAGATGCGTTGCCTGGCGGTTGAGACTGTAGAGCAGGGCCGAGCGGAACAGGGCGTCGGTCTGCACCTCGAGGAAGGGATGATGCAGCAGGATCTGCCGCAGCCGGGCCGAGAGGATGTCGCTGCGCCAGGCGAAGCTGTCATAGCCGGGATTTTCATCCAGCCATTGCTGGGTCAGCTGCCGGGCGAGCTGCCGCGCCGTCGGTCCGCCGCAGGCGCGCAGATCGGCAAGCCAGGCGAAACCGTTCATCCAGCCGCGCCAGGCAAGGCTGGTGCCGATCGGATTGCCAAGCGGCTTCGGGCTTCTGACGACCTCGCTGCCATAGCGGTATTCGCCGCCGAGAAGATGCAGGCCGGCCTGCTCGTCGCCCGGCCAGACCTCGACCGGCGTCACCGCCAGATCGCCGCTGGAACGGTTGCCGAGCGCCCAGCCGTAGAAGCGGCTGCCATAGATCGGTTGGGCCAAGCTGCGCCATGTCTGCGACAGCAGCAAATCCCGTGGCAGGCTGAACATGGTCTGCAGCCGGGGGGCGATCAGCTTCGGCCGCTGATTGCCCTTGCGCGGTCGCGTCTGGCTCTGGATGAGGTCGCTGGTTGCGCTGTCCGCCACGGCCCCGATCCTCGCTCAGCCCCGCAAACGGGCGATATTGCCGGCGTATTTGGCCGGGCCGCCGGTGAAGGTGGCGGTGCCGGCGACCAGCACATCGGCGCCGGCGGCGATCGCCGTGGCGGCCGTCTCATGATTGATGCCGCCATCGACCTCGAGATCGATCGCCCGGCCGCCTTGCGACTCGGAAACGGCATCGATGCGGCGGCGGATCTCGCGGATCTTGTCGCTGGCGCTGCCGATATATTTCTGGCCGCCGAAGCCCGGATTGACGCTCATGACGAGAACGAGGTCTATCTCCGGCAGCAGGTAATCGAGCACCGAAAGCGGCGTCGCCGGGTTGAGCGAGACGCCGGCCTTCTTTCCCAGCGACTTGATCAGCTGCACGGTGCGATGGGGATGCGGTCCCGCTTCCGGGTGGAAGGTGATGATATCCGCACCTGCCTCGGCGAATTCCGTGACGAAGGCGTCGACCGGGGAGATCATCAGATGCACGTCGAAGGGCAGCTTGCTATGCGGGCGGAGCGCCTTCGCCACCATCGGACCGATCGTCAGATTGGGCACGAAATGGCCGTCCATGACGTCGATATGGACGTAATCAGCCCCAGCCTCGGTGATGGCGCGGACTTCGGCACCCAATTGGGCGAAATCGGCCGAGAGAATCGAGGGGGCGATCTTGATTTTTTGCTGCATCTTTTCTCCTTGGCCGATACCTACCATCCGCGCCCCGGCGGGGCAAGCCGAGGCGGGCGCTAAATTGCGGCAATAACGCGGCAATTTCATCCGGCGCGTGAGAATTTGGCATTTGCCGCCGGCCCCCCGCCTTCGCAAGATGCCGGCCTCGGCCAAGCTTTGCCCGGTTGCCGGTCCCGGTATTGGGTAAAGGGCCGGGAAGGGTTAAGATTTCCGGCGGCGACTCCTCAGGCGGCTCCCGGTCGGGACCGACATCAGCACGACAGGACAGATCAGATGGGCGGCAAAGCGGCTTTTTATCAATCGGTGACCGCGACGCTGGACGGCATCCGCGCCGACGGCTTCTATAAATCGGAGCGCCGCATCGCCGGCCACCAGCAGGCGGCGATCCGCCTCGACAGCGGCGCCGAGGTCTTGAATTTCTGCGCCAACAACTATCTCGGCCTCGCCGACGACGCGCGCCTGATTGCCGCCGCCAAGCAGGGCCTGGATCAATATGGCTTCGGCATGGCCTCGGTGCGCTTCATCTGCGGCACCCAGACCCTGCATAAGGAACTCGAATCGGCGATCAGCCGTTTCCTCGGGTTGGAGGATACGATCCTCTATTCCAGCTGCTTCGATGCCAATGGCGGCCTGTTCGAGACCCTGCTGGGCGAAGAGGACGCGATCGTCTCCGACGCCCTCAACCATGCCAGCATCATCGACGGCATCCGCCTCTGCAAGGCCAAGCGCTTCCGCTACCAGAATAACGACATGGCCGATCTGGAGGCGCAGCTGAAGGCGGCCCGCGCCGCCGGCGCCCGGAATGTGCTGATCGCCACTGACGGCGTCTTCTCGATGGACGGCATCATCGCCAATCTGAAGGCGGTCTGCGATCTCGCCGACCGCTACGAGGCGCTGGTCATGGTGGACGATTCCCATGCCGTCGGCTTCATCGGCGCCAATGGTCGCGGCACGCCGGAATATTGCGGCGTCGAAGGCCGGGTCGATATCATCACCGGCACCCTCGGCAAGGCGCTGGGCGGGGCGAGCGGCGGCTATATCGCGGCCAAGCAGCCGGTGGTCGATCTCTTACGCCAGCGCTCGCGCCCCTATCTCTTCTCCAACAGCCTCGCCCCCTCGATCGCGGCGGCGACCCTCGCGGTCCTGAAGCTGCTGGCATCGGCGGAAGGCGCGGAATTGCGCCACAAGGTCGGCGAGAACGGCCGCTATTTCCGCGACAAGATGGCGGCGGCCGGCTTCAAGCTGGTGCCGGGCGAGCATCCGATCATCCCGGTGATGCTGGGCGATGCCGCCCTCGCCACCCGCATGGCGGACGAGCTGCTCAAGGAAGGCGTCTATGTCATCGGTTTCAGCTTCCCCGTGGTGCCGAAGGGCCAGGCCCGCATCAGGACGCAGATGAGCGCCGCCCACACCCACGCCCATCTCGACAAGGCCATCGCCGCCTTCACCAAGGTCGGCAAGGCGCTCGGCGCGATTTAATCAGGCGCAATCCGAGCCGGACTTGTCCGGACTGATCGTAGAACCGATATCCGATCCCGCAGGATCTCACCCCGTTATCTCATCCCCAGGATTTCACTCAAGGAAACGCCGTCATGAAAGCCCTCGCGAAACTGGAACGTGGACCCGGCCTCACCATGACGGATGTGGCGAAGCCCGTCGTCGGCCATAACGACGTCCTCATCCGCATCAAGAAGACGGCGATCTGCGGCACCGATATCCATATCTGGAAATGGGACGACTGGGCGCAGAAGACCATTCCGGTGCCGATGCATGTCGGTCATGAATATGTCGGCGAGATCGTCGAGATCGGCCAGGAAGTGCGCGGTTTCGCGATCGGCGACCGCGTCTCCGGCGAGGGCCATATCACCTGCGGCTATTGCCGCAACTGCCGCGCCGGGCGGCGCCATCTCTGCCGCAACACGGTGGGTGTGGGCGTCAACGTGCCGGGCGCCTTCGCGGAATACCTTTCGCTGCCGGCGGTCAATGCCTTCAAGATCCCCGACAATATCAGCGACGACCTCGCCGCGATCTTCGATCCCTTCGGCAATGCGACGCATACGGCCTTGAGCTTCAACCTGGTCGGCGAGGATGTGCTGATCACCGGTGCGGGGCCCATCGGCATCATGGCGGCGGCGATCTGCCGCCATGTCGGCGCGCGCCATGTGGTGATCACCGACGTCAACGACTACCGCCTCGATCTCGCCAAGAAGATGGGCGCCAGCCGCGCTGTCAATGTCGCCAAGGACCGCCTCAAGGACGTGATGGATGATCTTCATATGGTGGAAGGCTTCGATGTCGGGCTGGAGATGTCCGGCGTCCCCTCGGCCTTCCGCGACATGCTGAACGTGATGAATCACGGCGGCAAGGTGGCGCTCCTCGGCATCCCGCCCGCCGATACCGCGATCGACTGGAACCAGGTCATCTTCAAGGGCCTGGAGATCAAGGGCATCTACGGCCGCGAGATGTTCGAGACCTGGTACAAGATGGTCTCCATGCTGCAAAGCGGCCTCGACCTCTCACCGATCCTGACACATCACTTCCCGGTCGCGGATTTCAAAACCGGCTTCGAGACCATGCTGTCGGGCCGGTCCGGCAAGGTCATCTTGGATTGGGCGGCGTGAAGGCAATCCAGCTCTCTATTGTCATGCCCGGGCTCGACCCGGGCATCCATTTTGGCAATTGCGCTCATGTTTGCCATGGATCCTCGGGTCAAGCCCGAGGATGACAGCGTGAGAGAGGGTCGATGCGGAGCGCCAAGGACAAACTACTTGTCATTGCCGGGCTTGACCCGGCAATCCATGCTCAAGACATACAAATGCGCAACGTGAAGGCTTAGCCTTCACCAACCGCGCCGCATAGAACCCGTCAATGCCGCCATATTGCGCCAGCTGATAGGGGAAGGAGCGGGTCGGGCAAGGTGTTTGGATTGGGCGGCTGAGGCATTAAACCGCTTATCTCGACCTCTATTGTCATGCCCGGGCTCGACCCGGGCATCCATTTTTGCATTTGCGCTCGCGTCTGCCATGGATCCTCGGGTCAAGCCCGAGGATGACAGCGAGGAAGAGGGTCGATGCGGAGCACCAAGGACAAACTACTTGTCATTGCCGGGCTTGACCCGGCGATCCATGTTCAAGACATACAATTGCGCAACGTGAAGGCTTAGCCCTTCACCAACCGCGCCGCATAGAACCCGTCAATGCCGCCATATTGCGCCAGCTGATAGGGGAAGGAGCGGGTCGGGCAAGGTGTTTGGATTGGGCGGCTGAGGCATTAAACCGCTTATCTCGACCTCTATTGTCATGCCCGGACTTGATCCGGGCATCCATGGTAACGACTGCGCTCGCGTCTGCCATGGATCCTCGGGTCAAGCCCGAGGATGACAGCGTGAGAGAGGGTCGATGCGGAGCGCCAAGGACAAACTACTTGTCATTGCCGGGCTTGACCCGGCAATCCATGCTCAAGACATACAATTGCGCAACGTGAAGGCTTAGCCCTTCACCAATCGCGCCGCATAAAACCCGTCGATGCCGCCATATTGCGCGAGCTGATAGGGGAAGGAGCGGAGGTCGCCTTCGGTGGTGAGGAGTTCTTCCAATCCGCCGACTTCGAAGGCGCCGATCGGGGCGCGGCGCATCTCGGGATGGCGCGCGAGCAGCGCGTCGATGCGGGCGCGGCCTTCCTCCGGCTGCAGCGAGCAGGTGCAATAGACGAGCGTGCCCCCATCGCGCAGCAGCTCGACCGCTGAATCGAGCAGGCGATCCTGCGTTGCTGTCAGCTTGGCGATGTCGCGCGGGTCCTTGAGCCAGGCGACATCGGGATGGCGGCGGATGGTGCCGGTGGCGGAGCAGGGCGCGTCGAGCAGGATCGCGTCGAAATCCTTGGCCTTGCGCCAGAGTGCGGCATCGGCGGTTTCGACATGCGCCGCGAGATGCAGGCGGGCGAGGTTTTCCTTCACCCGCTCCAGGCGCTTGCGCGAGCGATCGAGGGCCGTCACCTCCGCGCCGGCCGCCGCCAGCTGCGCGGTCTTGCCGCCGGGCGCTGCGCACATGTCGAGCACGCGCTTACCGGTCAGATCGGCGCCCAGCAGCTTCGCCGGCAGAGCGGCGGCGGCGTCCTGCACCCACCACATGCCCTCGGCGAAGCCGGGCAGGTCCTCGATGCGCGGCGAGGGGCGATAATGGTCCTGCGGATGGGCCGGGCGGCGCAGGCTGCCGGTCGGCAGGATTTCAGCTTGAAGAAGCTTTGCCCAATGCGCGGGGTCGCTCCTGCCGCTCATGTTGCGGAGCGTGAAATCGAGCGGCGGCTCGTCGAGATGGGCGGTGGCGATGGCGGTCGCTGCCTGCACGCCATAGGCCTTGACCCAGCTCTGCCACAGCCAGTCGGGCAGGCTGACGGCGCCGGTGAAAATGCCGTTGCCGGGCCGCGCCTGGCGGAAGAGATCGGCCTCGCGCGAGATCCGCCGCAGCACGGCGTTGACCAGGCCCTTATAGCCGGCTTCGCCGCCGCGCTTGGCGACCAGCCCGACCATGGTATCGACGGCGGCATGGGCGGGGGTCTGCAGGAACAGGCTCTGCGCCACGCCGAGGCGCAGGATGTTGCGGATGGCGATGGCGCGGGCCGGCAGCGGCTTTTCCAGGCATTGCGCCAGGCTGTGGTCGATCTGGCCGAGATGGCGCAGGGTCGCCATCACCAGGGCACGGACGAATTGCCGGTCGCGCTGGCTCAACTGACCAAGCTCGGCATGGGTGGCGAGCGCCTCATCCAGCGGCCGGCGCTGGCGCAAAACCGCATCCAGCAGGTCCAGCGCCGCCGCCCGGGCGGAAACCATCGGCGTGCCGGCTGCGGTTGAATCACCGCCGGCCGGGACTGTCTGCTCGGTATCGGGTGCGTCGCGGCGATTGGCCGGCGGCAGGGGGGCAGGGTCGGATTGCATGGCGACCTTATGCCCCAAGCGGCCGGCGCTGTCTAAGCCTTGTTGGCCATTCCGCTTATTTGGCCGTCGGTGATGTGCAGCCCGGCTGACGCGAAAAATTCATCCGGCCGGCCAATCTCACCCCCAGGGACCGCGCGGCCGGGCGCCGTCATCGACCGTGCCGCTGCGGGGGAAGCGGCTGGCGCCGGGCGTGGCCGCCGCCGCGGCCGGCGCCTCCCGCCAGGCGGGGGCGTTGCCGGTCGGCTGCATCGCCAGCAGCCGGTCGACCCGCTCCTGGGTGGAGGGATGGGTGGAGAACAGGCTGCCGATGCCGCCGCCATGCAGCGGATTGATGATGAAGAGATGCGCCGTGGCGGGGTTGGCCTCGGCTTCGGCATTGGGGATCTGCGCCGCGCCGTTGGAGATCTTGACCAGAGCGGAGGCGAGCCAGCGCGGCTGGCCGCAGAGTTCGGCGCCGAGGCGGTCGGCCTCGTATTCGCGCGAGCGCGAGATGGCGAACTGCACCATCATCGCCGCCAGGGGCGCGATGATGGCCGCCACCAATACGCCGATACCGCCCAGCGGACTGTCGCGCTCATCGCGCCGCATGCCGCCCCAGAACAGGCTCATCTGGGCGAAATTGGCCAGCATGCCGATGGCGCCGGAGAGGCAGGCGGTGATGGTCATGGTCAGGCTGTCGCGGTGCTTCACATGCGACAGCTCGTGCGCCATGACGCCGGCCAGTTCCTCGCGCGAGAGCATCTGCAGGATGCCGGTGGTCGCGGCCACGGCGGCGTGTTCCGGGTTGCGGCCGGTGGCGAAGGCGTTGGGCTGCGGATTGTCCATGATATAGACCTTGGGCATCGGCAGCTCCGCCCGCTGCGCCAGGGTCGCCACCAGGTCATAGAATTCCGGCGCGTCCTGCCGCTCGATCTGGCGCGCACCATACATGTGCAGCACCATCTTGTCGGCGTTCCAATAGGCGAAGAGATTGGTGACGCAGGCAAAGGCGAAGGCGATCAGCATGCCGGTCTGGCCGCCGATCGCGAAGCCTACCACCATGAAGAGGGCCGTCATGGCCGCCAGCAGCAATCCGGTGCGGATGTAACCCATTGCCTCTCTCGTCCTGTCCTCGTCGGACTCCTGATTCGCGCCGGCCGCAGATGCGGGCCGGCATCTGCTATGTTGGGTCGCGGGCGAGGTGGGTCAAGACATTGCGCCGGATGCGGGTATTGGCCGCCCGGCGCGCCGCCGGCCACGCCGCTTGCCGCCCCCATGATCCTGCTCGCAGGATCGGCTGGCACGGCCGGCTGGCGGCGATTATATAAATGTCATGAGCCAAGAGAAACGCCCGAGCCCGGCAGGCGCCGGCAACCATGCCCCGATCCTGCATCGCTATGATCCGCGTCAGACGCCGACATTGCCGCCCGTTACAACGCCACCTGCGGCCGCGACCGATCTTGTCCAATCGCAGCCGGCGTCCGGCAGAACGGCTCCGCCCGACCCAGGGGTATTGCCTGATGCGGGGAGCTCGCCCGATGCGGGCAACTCGGCTGAAAATCCGGCTACCAAGCCAGCCCGTCCGGTCGAAATCGGCGGGCCCACCGGCCCGGAACCGACACGTTATGGTGACTGGGAGCGTAACGGCCGCGTCAGTGACTTCTGAACGCAACCCGTGCCGCATAAGGGGAACCGCGTCGCTCGAACATCAGGGTGCCGTCCCGGGCGTCGGGTTAGGTATTAGCGAATGACCGTTTTCACCGCTTCGTGATTGGCCGCCAGAAAGGCGTTCCCGTTAATTTTTCGCCATCATGATCGATAGTCGCGCTCCCGCAGCCCGTCACGCCTTGGCGCTTGCATTGGGCTGTGTCCTTCTGACCGGCTTGGGAATGATTGCCGGGGTCGGTTCGGCGAGCGCGCAGCAGGCGCCTGCGATCAGCCTGCCCGGCGCTGCAGCGCCGGGCTTTTCCGCCGGCTCTCCGGCGCTCTCCTTGCCCGGCACTACACCACAGAATGGCGCCACGGCCGACGCCCCGGCCAGCCTGGTGACGCCGGCTCCGCCGGCCGGCGCGACGCCGAGTATAGCCCCGCCGACGCCGGCCGAAGCCGGCCTGGTTCCGGTACCCGCTCTCACCACCGCCACGCCGGTGGTGCTGGAATTGTTCACGGCGGAAGGCTGCGCCTCTTGCCTCGCAGCCGATGCCAATCTTGGCGATTGGGCCGGGCGCCGCTCGGTCCTGGTGCTCACCTATCATGTCGACTACTGGGACTATATCGGCTGGCGCGACATGAAGGCCGATCCCGCCTTCGCGCAACGGCAGCTCGGCTATGTTACCGCTTTCGGCCGCAACATGGTCTATACGCCGCAACTGATCATCGGCGGCAGCGATGAATCGCTGGGCACCGACCGCGACCGCCTCGCCGTCATCCTTTCGAACAGCCGCTACATCGCCGGCATGGCGCCGCTGCGCCTGTTGCGCGACGCGCAGGGCCGCGTCTTTGCCGACCTGCCGATGGCGAGCCTCAGCAAGCCGGCGACCGTCTGGCTGGTCAGCTATCGCCGCAAGGTGGAGACCGATATCCTGGCCGGCGAAAATGCCGGTCATCATGTCAGCGCCGTCAATGTCGTGCGGGCGGTGCGCCAGATCGGCCAATGGGCCGGCGACGCCGAGCGGCTGCCGGTGCCGGTCGACCGCCAGGCCGGCGGCGACATCCCGGCCGATGCCATGGCGGTGATCGCCAATCAGTCCGAATACGGCCCGGTGATCGCGGCGACCGCGGTCGCTTTCGATAGCCTGCACTGATCGGCGCTTGTTTCCGGCCGCCCATCTCCCGGCTTCGCACCGGCTGCAGATGCGCTTGCAGGCAATGCACTTCCACTGGCCGCCTTCGCGCTTTATGTTGCCTCCATCATGAGCCAAGTCACTTTCGTCACCGCCGCCGAGGTCGAGCGCCTGCTCGACTATCCCGCCCTCATCGAAGCTTTGCGCCAGGGCTTCGCCGCCGACTGGTCCGTGCCGGTCCGCCATCATTACGGCATCCCGATCGATGGCGAGCCGGAGCAGACCCTGCTGCTGATGCCGGCCTGGGATGCCGGGCGGTCGATCGGCATGAAGATGGTGACGGTGACACCCGGCAACGGTGCGCGCAGCCTGCCGGCGATCCAGGGGATCTATCTTTTGCTGGACGGCGCCACCGGCCAGCCCCAGGCGCTGATCGACGGTCCCGCCTTGACGGCGCGGCGCACGGCGGCGGCTTCGGCCCTCGCCGCCGATTATCTCGTCCGCAAGGATGCCGCGCGCATGCTGATGGTGGGGGCCGGTGCGCTCTCGCTGCCGCTGGTCGAGGCCCATCGTGCCGTGCGACCGATCGCGCAGGTGCAGCTCTGGGCACGCGACGGCGCCAAGGCGGCGGAGAAAGTCGCCGAACTGAAACAGCATGGCATCGACGCCAGTGTCGCGGCCTCGCTGGAGGAAGCGGCGCGCGGCGCCGACCTCATCAGCTGCGCCACCTTGTCGAAGACGCCGCTGATCCAGGGCGACTGGCTGAAACCCGGCACCCATCTCGATCTGATCGGCGCCTATACGCCGGAGATGCGCGAAAGCGATGACCGTTGCGTGACACGGTCGAGCCTGTTTGTCGATACCCGCGCCGGAGCCTTAAAGGAAGGCGGCGACATCGCCATCCCGCTGCGTACGGGCCTGATCGACGAATCCGCCATCAAGGCCGATCTCTTCGACCTTTGCCGGGGCAAACATCCCGGCCGCAGCTCGGCCGAAGAGATCACGCTGTTCAAATCGGTCGGCACGGCGCTCGAGGATTTCGCCGCCGCGCGCCTGGTCGTGCGGCGTCTGTAATTCAGCCGAATTTCTCAACCGTAACTTTAATCGTCCCGCTTGCGCTTTTAGCCTCTTGAGGGCAAGCGGGTTGTGTGTCTATCCTCCTAATCAGTTGGTTGGGGGACCTATCATTATGACTAAATCGACCATGCTGGCCTGCGTTGCCGGCATTCCGCTCCTATTCGCCTGCGCCGAACCGAATTCCTATGCACCGCCCGCCGGGCAGACGGTTACCATCGACGAAAACGTGGCCGAGGCCTTCGCGGCGTATCAGAAAACAGTGGGCTATACGCATCCGGGCGCCTTCGCCGTTTCTGAATCGGGCCGCAGCTCATTCTATTATTACTGTGAAGACACGATCTGCAATCAGGGGATCGTCTTCAGCCGCACCGCGCTCGAGCGCTGCGAGAGCCATGGCGAGCGCTGTTATGTCTTCGCCACCGGGCACGATGCTTCCTATCCCTTCCGTGTGCTGAATTAGGCATGGCCAGCCAACCGGCGTGGCCGCCGCGCCCGCCGCTGCAGTGATAGTCGAAGCGAGGTCGCATGAAACGTTTCTCAGTCTATTTCCTGCTGGTGTCGACACTCGTCGCAGCCGGATGCGAAGTGAATTCATCGAAACTGGCGCCGGGCCAGAAGCTGATGGTGACGGCCGAAGTGATGCAGGGCTACCAGGAGTATCTGCACATCAAGGGCGGCAGCGACGCCTTCGCCGTCTCGCTCTCCGGACACAATTACGCCTACAATTATTGCCCCGGTCAGCGTTGCCTTGGCGGCGCCAGCGCCTTTGCACCGCGCGCCATCCAGATGTGCGAGAGCGACGGCGAGAAATGCGTCCTCTTTGCGCGCGATGCCGGCATCATCGTTCCCTATGAGGTGGTGCCATGAGCGGCTTGCGCGCGCTTGCCCTGCTGGCGGCCGGGCTTTTCCTCGGCAGCTGCGCCACCGAAAACATCTATCACGTGCCGCCGGGTGAGAAGGTACCGATCAGCGCCGCCGCTCTCGACTTCTTCAAGACAAAATATCTGCCTGGTATCGGCTCGATCCATTCCGGCGCCTTCGCGCTGTCGGAGACGGGCTATTCCGCGGGCTACAGCTATTGCCCGGACTCCCATTGCATCGAACATGGCGGGACCGGCCAGCGGGCGATCGATCAATGCGCGCATGATGGCGAAAAATGTTTCATTTTCGCCATCGGGACCGAGGTCAAATACGACTATTACGTCCTGCCTTGAGCGGGCGGGATTCCAAGGGGGACCAGCATGAAACGTCGATTTGCTTTGGCGGCCGCGCTGCTGCTGCTGACGGGCTGCGTCAGCGAGAATCTTTATGCGCCGGCGCCGGGCCAGAAGATGCGGGTCAGCCAGCGGACTTTCGACGCCTTCAAGGAATATGAAGGTCTGATCGGCTCGACCCGGCCCGGCCCGGCGCCTTCGCCGTCTCATCGGACGGCGAGGCTTATTCCTACCGGTATTGCGAGGATACCTATTGCACCGACCTGGTTGCCATTGCGCAGAAAGCGCTGGGCAGCTGTTACGACTTTGGCAGGAAGTGCTATCTCTTCGCCAAGAACGACGAGATCAAGGTCGATTATCTGATCGTTCCCTAGCGCCGGATCGCTTTAGATCGAATCACGACGCGCTTCGATCCAAAGCGATCACACGCCAGGAATCATCAGAAGACCTGCTGCAGCAGGCCGGACAGGCGCTGGCCGAAAGCGGCGGGATCGCTCAGCGTCTCGCCTTCCTGCAGCTTTGCCTGGTCGAGCAGGACCCAGCTCGCATCGCCGACAGCATCCTTCTTCGCGCCGCTGGAGACGGCCTTGGCCAGGGCGGCGATCAGCGGATGGCTGCCGTTGATCTCCAGCACGCGTGGCAAGGTCGCGTCGAGCTGGCGATGCTGCTTCAAAAGCCGCGCCAGACGCATATCCATATCGCCCTCATCCGCCACCAGGCAGACCGCGCTGTCGGTCAGGCGCGATGACAGGCGCACATCCTTCACGGCATCCTTCAAGGTCAGCTTCATCAGCGCAACCAGGTTGTCGATGCCCTCGGCGGCCGGCTTCTTGTCCGGCGCCTTGGCATCGGGTGCCGCCTTGACCTTGTCGAGATCGGCGCCGCCGCGGGTGACGGATTTAAACTCCTTGCCGTCGAATTTCTCCACCGCCGGAATCCAGAACTCGTCGATCGGATCGGTCAGCAGCAGGACTTCAACGCCCTTGGCCTTGTAGCCTTCCAGCTGCGCGCTCCGCGCCACCGCATCCAGGCTGTCGCCGGTGATGTAATAGATCGCCTCCTGGCCCTCCTGCATGCGGCCGATATAGTCAGCCAGGCTGACCAGCTCGTTCTCGCCGCCGCTTTTGGTCGAGCGGAAGCGGGCGAGTTTCAGCAGCGTCTCGCGGTGATCGGCCTCTTCATAGATGCCTTCCTTGAGCACGGCGCCGAAATTTTCCCAGAAGGCCTTATAGGCTTCGGCGTCGTTCTCGGCCTTCTTGCCGAGCTCGGCCAGGACGCGCTTGACGAGACCGCCGCGGATCAAGGTCAGGATCGGATTCTGCTGCAGCATCTCGCGGCTGATATTGAGCGGCAGATCCTCGGAATCGACCAGGCCTTTGACGAAGCGCAGCCAGTGCGGCAGCACCTCTTCGCAATGATCGGTGATGAAGACCCGCTTCACATAAAGCTTCAGCGCCTGCTTGCGGTCGGGATTGAAGAGGTCGATCGGCTTGGTCGAGGGGATGAAGAGCAGACCGGTATAGTCGATCTTGCCCTCGGCCTTGAAATGCAAGGTTGCCCAGGGCTCGTCGAAAGCATGGGCGACATGGCGGTAGAAATCGCGATACTGCTCGGCCGTGATCTCGGATTTCGGCCGCGTCCACAGCGCCGCACCCTGATTGACCTTGCGCGGCTCGCCGTCACCGGTCAGGTGGATCGGCAGCTGGATGTGGTCGGAATACTTGCTGATGATGGTGCCGAGCTTGGCGGCATCGAGGAAATCGCCGGCATCGGCGCGCAGATGCAGGATGATGTCGCTGCCGCGGCCCGCCTTCTCGGCCGGTTCTACCGTGAACTCGCCCTTGCCGTCGGAGGTCCAGCGCCAGGCCTCAGCCTCGCCGGCCTTGCGCGATACCACCTCGACCTTGTCCGCCACCATGAAGGCGGCATAGAAGCCGACGCCGAACTGGCCGATCAGCGAAAGCTTCTTGTCGCCCTCGTCGCTGCCGCTGGCTTTGCTGGCCGCCAGTTCTTCCATGAACTTGGCCGAACCCGAGCGGGCGATGGTGCCGAGATTGGCAATCAGATCGTCATGATTCATGCCGATGCCGTTATCGGCCACCGTCAGCTGGCGCTTTTCCTTGTCGATATTGATGGTGACCTTGAACTCGGGGTCGTCCTTGACGAGGCCCGGCTCGGTCAGCGCCAGATAGCGCAGCTTATCGCAGGCATCCGAGGCATTGGAGACAAGCTCGCGCAGAAACACCGATTTATCGCTGTAGAGCGAATGAGCGACGATATCCAACAGGCGGCTCACTTCCGCCTGGAAGCCGTGACGTTCCATCTGCATGTTTCGTTCCTAGTCCAATCTCATCAAAGTCCAAATCCGGTTCCCCGGTCGCGGCGCGGCGCCAGGGCGCACATTCACGGGTCCCACCGGACGGGTTTTGCCGGCAGCGCGGTGGAGCCTGCCGGCGCTGATATGCGCAATTCGCATGCCGGCTTCAAGAGGGAAGGTCGACCACCGCTCTTCTGCCGGCAGCGTCCTTATGCCACAATCGCGCGGTCTTGCAGAGGCCATCGCATAACAAGCCGGGCGGATACGCGGTAGGGGCGGCGATTAACCAGTAGATCAGGGAGCGGAAGATGAGTGGCGCGGTACTTCAGGCAAAGAAGAGCGAGCATCCCGGCAGCAGCCGCGCCGGCACGAAAGAATGGGGGGCGGATGAATGGCGCCTGCGCCAGGAATTGGCGGCCTGCTATCGCCTGATCGCCCATTTTCGTATGACCGACCTGATCTTCACCCATATTTCCGTGCGCCTGCCCGGGCCGGAGCATCATTTCCTGATCAATCCATACGGCCTCTTCTTCGATGAGATCACGGCATCGAGCCTGGTGAAGATCGATCTCCAGGGCCGCGCGGTGGAACCCAGTCCCTATAAGGTCAATCCGGCCGGTTTCGTTATCCACAGCGCCATCCACGGCGCCCGCGAGGATGCGCAATGCGTGCTGCATACCCATACCAAGGCCGGTTGCGCCGTGGCGGCGCAGCGCGACGGATTGCTGCCGCTCAACCAGATCTCGCTCGAGTTCTACAATAACGTCGCCTACCACGATTACGAGGGCATCGCCCTCGACCTCGACGAACAGGCGCGCCTGGTCAAGGATCTCGGGGATAAACCGGTGCTGATCCTGCGCAATCACGGCCTGCTGACGGTCGGCAGGACGGTGCAGCAGGCCTTTCTGCGCATGTATTACCTGGAGAAGGCCTGTGAGATCCAATTGGCGGCGCAGGCCGGCGGCGGCGCCTTGGTGGTGCCGAGCGATAAAGTCTGCGCCCATACAGAGCGCCAGTTCAACGATCCCAGCCGCGATCTGAGCCAGGGCCAGCTGGCGGATGAAGACGGTTACCATCTCGCCTGGACCGCCTTGCTGCGTCTGCTGGACCGGCTCGATCCAGGTTACAAGGACTGAGGGCGTGCGTTTCCGCCGCCGCGCGGCCTTCGCCACCGCCACCTTGCTGGCGGTGATGTGCCTGGGCGGTGCACCCGCATCGCGGATTTCGGGGTCCTGGTTGTCGCTTCCCGCAATCCCGCCTGCCCGCGCCGACGAAGCCGCAGCGATCCGGATCATCCCCGGCGGCTATCATGCCAGCGGCAAGACCGCCGGCGGCAAGGCCTATGAAGGCGATGTCGAGATCGAGCCGCTCGGCCATGTGAAGGCGGTGCTATGGCATCTGAGCACCGGCGATGCCTATAAGGGTATTGGCCTGGAGGCGGGCCCGGTCTTTGGCGTCGCCTATGGCTCCGACAAGCCCTTCGGCCTCGTTATCTATCAGGTGAAGGGCGGTCAGCTCGACGGCCGCTGGACCCTCGCCGTGATGAGCGGCAAGGGCGTTGGCCGCGAAATACTGCAGGGGCCGGCGGGACTGAACGGCAGCTATAAGATCACGGACGGCGAGAATCCCAACGGCACCGGCTATACCGGCCGGGTTGAAATAAAGCCGACCGGCAAGACCTATACCTTGCGCTGGTTTACACCGCAGGCGGCCGAGATCGGCACCGGCATCCTGGTCGACGGTGTTCTGGTCGTTGCCTATGGCCGCGATCCGGGCTTCGGCGTCGTCGCCTATCGGCAGGACGGCGATCATCTGCACGGCCAGTGGGCGGGCGCCCTCGGCCAGGACCTGGGCAGCGAGGACCTGACGGCGAAAGCGCCGTAATCGTCAGACGACGATATTGGTCGGCTGGCCGGCGCGGAAATTCAGGATGTTATGCAGCCCGATCATCACCAGGCGCCGCGAGGTGGCGGTGCTGTTATAGGCCACATGCGGGGTCATCACCACATTGCTGGCCTTGCGCAGGGCCGATTTGTTCGCCAGTGGCTCCTCGGCGAAGACATCGAGACCGGCGCCGAAAATCCGCTTCTCCACCAGCAGCCGCTCCAGGGCGACCATGTCGAGAATGCCGCCGCGCGCGGTGTTGATCAGAATGGATTCCGGCCCCATCAGTTCCAGCAGCTGGGCATTGATCATGCCGCGGGTCTGGTCGTTAAGCTGCAGATGCAGCGAGACCACGTCGGAGGTGGAAAAGAGGTCCGCCAGGGTGACGAAGCGCACCGACGGAAAGGCCAGACCATAGCGCTCCGGCCGCCGCGCCCAGGCGACCACTTCCAGGCCGAGGCCGAGCGCCATCTTGGCGACTTCGCGGCCGATCGAGCCGAAACCGACGATGCCGAGGCGACGCCCCTGCAGCTCCAGCCCCGGCGGGTCTTCCGACCAGTTGTTATTGCGGACGGCGGCATCGAACATGGCGATCTGGCGCGAGACCGCGAACATCAGGGCGATCGCATGTTCCGCCACCGTACGATTGCCGTAGTTCGGCGTATTGCAGACCCGGATGCCCCGTTCGCGGCAGACCGGCAGGTCGACATAGCCGTCGATGCCGATGCCGAGGAAGGAGGCGATCTTCAGCTTCTTGCAGGCCGCCAGCACATTGGCGTTCAGGCGCGCCCAGCCCCACATGATGGCGTCGGCCCGTTTGCAGCGTTCGATCATCGCCGCGTCGCTGTCGCGCGGCCCGCAATCCACCGTCAGTTTCAGTCCCTGCGGCCGTGGCCAATCCTCGAGGAATTTGGCGGTTTCGGCCGAGGCATCGGGATAGACGATGTGGAAGGTGGCTGTGGACATAAAACCCTGCAGATACGGTGACTCAGCCGGGGGACGCGCCGGCGCCGCACATTAGCGCTATTTTACAGCCGTTATCCAGGCAGCTTGCTTGCCGGGAAACGAAATGCTTTGACGCTTTCGCCCCCAAGGCCCCGGCTCGGCGACAGCCATTTCCGGGGTGGCTCCAATAAGATTATAATCTTATCCTGGAATGCATGCCATCCCTGCACTTCGCCTTGCATTTCCGCTGTAAATCACTATATTGCCGGGCAAATCCCATGGTCATAAGGACCAAAAGACAAGGGTGGGCCGAAAGCCCGCCTTTTTTGTTACCCGCATGCCGGCCGCTTCAGGGACCTTGCAGAGGGATCGCTGAGGTTCGGCCGACGTTCAGACGGCGGCGCGTCCCGGGAATGGCCACGACAGGAAGGTACTGTATCGGACAATGAGTTTGGTGAACGATATCGCGCGCATGATTACCCCGACCATCGAGGCCATGGGCTTCGAACTGGTACGGGTGCAAGTATCGGGCAATCAGCGCCGCACCCTACAGATCATGGCGGAGCCTCAGGACGGCCGGCAGATGTCGGTCGACGATTGCGCCGATCTCTCGCGGGCGATTTCCGCCGTGCTCGATGTCGAAGATCCGATCTCGGACGCCTACAGCCTGGAAGTCAGTTCGCCCGGCATCGACCGGCCGCTGACCCGACCCAAGGACTATCAGCGCTTCATGGGGCATGAGGCGAAACTGGAAACCACCGAGCCGGTCGACGGCCGCAAGCGCTTTCGCGGCACGCTGGTGGCGCTGGAAGACGGCAAGCTCCGTCTGATGGCGGATGAGGGCGAAGTGACCCTGCCGCTCGATCTTATTCACAAAGCCAAGCTGGTGCTGAGCGACGCATTGATCGCGCTGCACCAGGAACCGCATACACTGGAGAACTGAGGCTTACCCATGGAAACGACGATTGCCATTCCGCGTATGGAGTTGCTGCAGGTTGCTGACGCCGTGGCGCGGGAAAAGAGCATCGACCGCGATGAAGTCTTGATTGCCATGGAACAGGCGATCCAGAAGGCCGGGCGCTCGAAATACGGGCACGAGCATGATATCCGCGCCGCCATCGACCGCAAGACCGGCGAGATCAAGCTGACGCGCGTTCGGGAGGTCGTCGAGACGATCGAAAACGAGGCGACGCAGATCCTGGTCAAGGATGCACAGCGCCGCGACCCCGGCCTGAAGCTCGGTGACCTCATCATCGACGAATTGCCGCCGATCGATTTCGGCCGCATCGCCGCCCAGACGGCGAAGCAGGTGATCGTGCAGAAGGTGCGCGAATCCGAGCGCAAGCGCCAGTTCGATGAATTCAAGGATCGCAAGGGCGAGATCATCAACGGTCTCGTCAAGCGGGTGGAATTCGGCAATGTCACGGTCGATCTCGGCCGCGGCGAGGCCATGCTGCGGCGCGACGAATTGCTGCCGCGCGAAACCTTCCGCAACGGCGACCGTGTGCGCGCCCTGATCTACGACGTGCGCGAGGAACCGCGCGGCCCGCAGATCTTCCTCTCCCGCACCCATCCCGATTTCATGGCGAAGCTGTTCGCCCAGGAAGTGCCGGAAATCTATGACGGCATCATCGAGATCAAGTCGGTGGCCCGCGATCCGGGCAGCCGCGCCAAGATCGCCGTCATCTCGCGCGACAGCTCGATCGATCCGGTGGGTGCCTGCGTCGGTATGCGCGGCAGCCGCGTCCAGGCGGTGGTCGGCGAGCTGCAAGGCGAGAAGATCGACATCATTCCCTGGTCGCAGGACCATGCCACTTTCGTGGTCAATGCCCTGGCCCCGGCCGAGGTTGCCAAGGTGGTGCTGGACGAGGATACCGGCCGCATCGAAGTGGTGGTGCCGGACGACCAGCTGTCGCTGGCGATCGGCCGCCGCGGGCAGAATGTGCGTCTCGCATCGCAATTGACCGGCTTCGATATCGATATTCTGACCGAAGCGCAGGAATCCGAGCGCCGCCAAGAAGAATTCAAGACCCGCTCGCAGATGTTCATGGATGCGCTCGATGTCGACGACGTCATCGCCCATCTGCTGGTGACCGAAGGCTTCACCAGCGTCGAGGAAGTCGCCTATGTGCCGACTGAAGACCTCTCCTCGATCGAGGGTTTCGACGACGAGGTGGCGCAGGAACTGAAGGCCCGCGCCCAGAGCTGGCTGGAAGCGGAAGAGCAGCGCCTGACCGAGCGCCGCAAGGAGCTGGGCGTCGCCGAGGACGTCGCCGCCATCGATGGCCTGACCCCGGCGATGCTGGTCGCGCTCGGCGAAAAGGGGGTCAAGACCCTCGACGATCTCGCCGATCTGGCGGCCGACGAATTGACCGACGAGAAGGACGGCATTCTCAAGGGCTTCGATCTGTCGCTGGAAGATGCCAATGCCATCATCATGGCGGCGCGGGCTCACTGGTTCGAGGGCGAAGCGGCCAAGGCCTGATCGGCCCTGCCACGCGTGTGAAATTTCGTGAAAGATGGAACCTATCGGTAGATGGATGCGGGCTTGAACAGGGATAAATCGGCGGGAACCGGTCCGGTCGCGGCAGGCGTCAATGACGCTGCGCGCGCGGCGAACCGGATGCCGGTTGATTCCGGCCTGAACCATCCCCATCTAGACGATATCCACGTCATCGAAGAACCTGTTGCCGATCAGTCGCCCAGCGGCAAATCGCCTTTGCGTCGATGTATCGTTACGCGCGAAATTCTCGACAAGACGGCGATGATCCGCTTCGTGCTGGACCCGAACGGCCAGGTGGTGCCCGATCTGCGGCAGCGTCTGCCGGGACGCGGGCTCTGGGTGAAGGCCGAGCCGGCGGCGCTGGCCCAGGCGATTAAGGCCAACGCCTTCGCCAAGGCAGCCCGGCAATCGACCAGGGTTCCGGCGGATATGACGGCGCGCATTGCCGGCCTGTTACGGCAGGATGTCAGTCACCTGCTGGGTCTGGCGCGGAAATCCGGCGATCTGACGGCCGGCTTTGAAAAGGTCGAGCGGGCGCTGCGGGCCGGTCACGTTGCCTTGCTGATCGAGGCCAGCGACGCCGCCGAGGACGGCCGCACGAAGCTAGCGCGGCTTGCCGGTTCTGATGTAGAGATATGGTCGCCTTTATCCGCTGCTGAGCTGGCGGCGGCGCTCGGGCGGGAAACCGCCGTGCATGTCGCCCTGAAGCCCAGTGGGATTGCCGAGAGATTGCTTCTCGCTTGCCGACGTCTGGCCGCCTTTGCGGCTGCCGATATGCCGGTTTCTGGCAAGCGAAGCTGAATGAGATGTTTTAACGCGGGACTTGAGAACGCATGAGCAGTGATACCGATACCCCGACCAGGAAGCCCTTGAAGCTGTCGTCGCCGGGTAAGCTGGAGCTGAAGAAGACCGTCGATGGCGGTCAGGTTCGGCAGAGCTTCCCGCATGGCCGCTCCAAGACCGTGGCGGTCGAGGTGAAGAAGAAGCGGACCTATGCACCCGGCGCCGGCGGCAAGATGGAAGTCGCCGCCGAGGCCGAGGCCAAGCCGCATGCGCCGAGCGAGGCCGTTGCCGCCGCCGCCGCTGCCTTCGATCTCGACCATCATGGCCTGACCGCGCATGAGCGCCAGGCTCGCATGAAGGCGCTGGAACAGGCCAAGCGCGACGAGGAAGTGCGCAAGGTCCAGGAGGCGGAAGAGGCTGTCCGCGCCGCCGAGCGTGCCGAACGCGAGCGTGCCGAGGCCGAGCGTCGCCGCAAGGAAGAGGAAGAGCGCCAAGTCGAATCCAAGAAGCGTGCCGAAGAGCGCGCGCAGGGCGGGCCGGCGACCGCCGAAACCGCCAGGACTAAGCCGGCGGAAGCAGGGGCTGGCACATCCGAGGCGCAGCGTGAAGCGGCCGCCCGGCCGGCGGCGGCTCGTCCCACGACAGCGGCCCAGCCGGCCGGCGATACCCGCATGCATCTTGCCAAGGCCTTGCCGCGCCAAGCGGAAGCCGAGGACGATGACGGTCCGCGCCGTCGCGTGGTGCCCGGTGCCGGCCGTGCCGTTGCGCCCAAGCCTGCGCCTACCAGAAGCCGTGACGACAATCGCCGTCCGGGCAAGCTCTCGGTCAGCAAGGCGCTGGATGAGGATGGTGGCGATCGTGTCCGTTCCCTGGCGGCAATGCGCCGGGCGCGGGAAAAAGAAAAGCGCCATATGCAGATGAACCAGGCGCAACAACAGAAAGTTTTGCGCGAAGTGATCCTGCCAGAAACCATTACCGTCCAGGAATTGGCCAACCGTATGGCCGAGCGCGGTGCCGACGTGATCAAGGCGCTGATGCGCATGGGTGTGATGGCGACCATCAACCAGACCATCGACGCCGATACCGCGGAGCTGATCATCGGCGAATTCGGCCACAGCTTCCGCCGTGTTTCGGCGGCCGACGTCGAAATCGGCCTGATGGGCGCCGAGGACCACGACGATCACCTGGAATCGCGGCCGCCGGTCGTGACCATCATGGGCCATGTCGACCACGGCAAGACCTCGCTGCTCGATGCCTTGCGGCAGACCGATGTGGCGGCACATGAAGCCGGCGGCATTACACAGCATATCGGCGCCTATCAGGTGCATCTGGAAAACGGCAAGAAGATCACCTTCATCGATACGCCGGGCCACGCCGCCTTCTCGGAGATGCGCGCCCGCGGCGCCAACGTCACCGACATCGTCGTGCTCGTCGTGGCGGCCGATGACGGCATCATGCAGCAGACCATCGAAGCCATCCATCATGCCAAGGCGGCGAAGGTGCCGATCATCATCGCCATCAACAAGATGGATAAGCCCGGCGCCAATCCGCAACGCGTGCGCCAGGAATTGCTCAATCATGAGATCGTCACCGAAGAACTGGGCGGCGACGTCCTGACGGTCGAAGTCTCGGCCAAGCAGAAGCTCAACCTCGACAAGCTCGAGGAGGCCTTGCTGCTGCAGGCGGAAATCCTCGACCTCAAGGCCAATCCGGATCGTCCGGCGCAGGGCGCCGTGGTCGAAGCCAGGCTGGAGCGCGGTCGTGGTACCGTCGCCACCCTGCTGGTGCAGAAGGGTACTTTGAAGGTCGGCGACATCTTCGTTGCCGGCACCGAATGGGGCCGTGTCCGCGCCTTGCTCGACGACCGCGGTCGTCCGGTGGAAAGCGCCGGCCCCGCCGTTCCGGTGGAGGTGCTGGGTCTCCAGGGCACGCCGCTGGCCGGTGACAGCTTCGTCGTCGTCGAATCCGAAGCCCGCGCCCGCGAGATCACCGAATTCCGCCAGCACACGGTGCGCCAGAAGAGCGCTGCCGCCTCGGCCCGCGGCACGCTGGAGCAGATGTTCTCGAAGATCCAGGCCGGCGAGGCCAAGGAACTTCCCGTGGTCATCAAGGGCGACGTGCAGGGTTCTGTGGAAGCCATCGTCAATTCGCTGAAGCAGCTCGGCACCGAGGAAGTCGCGGTCCGCGTGCTGCATGCGGCGGTCGGCGGCATCAACGAATCCGACGTGACGCTGGCCCGTGCCTCGGGCGGCCTGATCATCGGCTTCAACGTGCGTGCCAATCCGCAGGCCCGTGAAATGGCCAAGCGCGATCATATCGACATCCGCTACTACTCGATCATCTACAACGTGGTCGACGACATGAAGGCGGCGTTGAGCGGCATGCTGGCGCCGACCCTGCGCGAGAAGTTCCTCGGCAATGCCGAGATCCGCGAGGTCTTCAACATCACCAAGGTCGGCAAGATCGCCGGCTGCATGGTCACCGAAGGCATGGTCAAGCGGGGCGGCAAGGTTCGCCTGCTGCGCGACAACGTGGTCATCCACGAAGGCACCCTCAAGACGCTCAAGCGCTTCAAGGACGAAGTGCGCGAGGTCAAGGAAGGCTTCGAATGCGGCATGGCCTTCGAGAATTACGATAACATTCAACAGGGCGACATCATCGAGTGCTTCGAGCTCGAGGAAGTGTCGCGCCAGTTGGCCTAACAGCCACTGGAATATTAATCGGATTAACGCGCCCTCGTTGAGCGGGGGCGCGTTTCCGCTTTGAGATAAGACATGACGAGACAACAGAAATCCGGCGGCAGACGCGGCGGTGGCGCGCGCGACGGAGCCAAGCATGGTTCCGGCGAAGCCCGGCGCGGCCCCAGCCAGCGGCAGTTGCGGGTCGGCGAAGAGATGCGCCACGCCTTGTCGCGCATCATCGCCCGCGACGAATTGAACGATCCCGATCTCGCGCACCAGCAGGTGACCGTGACGGCGGTCGATATCAGTCCCGACCTCCGCAACGCCGTTGCCTATGTGGTGCCCTTCGGCGTCGCCGTCGAAGGTGCCGTCGATACTGCAACCTTGATCAAGGCGCTCAACCGTGCCGCGGCTTTCTTCCGCGGCCAACTCTCGCGGGAAGTCGACCTGCGGATGTCGCCGACCCTGCGCTTCCGCCTCGATGAAAGCTTCCAACAGGCCAATCGCATCGAAGCCCTGCTGCATGACCCGGCCGTGGCCCGCGATCTCCTGCCGCATGATGACGCGACGGATCGGTCCGCTGAAGATGCGTCGGACGAAGCTGCCGAGCATGACGGGAACGATCGTGACGGGGGCGAGAATGGCGCGGCGTAAGCGCGGCGAGAAGGTCGATGGCTGGCTGATCCTCGATAAGCCGCTCGGCATGACCTCGACCCAGGCGGTGGGCGCGGTGCGGCGCGTCTTCGATGCCCAGAAGGCGGGGCATGGCGGCACGCTCGATCCCTTGGCGACCGGCATCCTGCCGATTGCGCTCGGCGAGGCGACCAAGACCGTCCCCTATGTCATGGACGGCGCCAAATCCTATCGCTTCACGCTGAAATTCGGCGAGCAGCGCACGACCGACGACGCCGAGGGCGAAATCTCCGCCACCTCGGATATCCGTCCGGAAGACGCGGCGATCCGCGCGGCACTCCCCGCTTTTACCGGCCTGATCCAGCAGGTGCCGCCGGCCTTTTCCGCCATCAAGGTCGATGGCGAGCGCGCCTATGATCTTGCCCGCGACGGCGAGGTGGTCGAACTTGCCCCCCGCCAGGTCCGGATCGATGCGATCTCCCTCACCGGGCGACCGAGCCGCGACGAGGCGATCTTCGAGGTCCGCTGCGGGAAAGGTACCTATATGCGGTCATTGGCGCGGGATATTGCTCAATATCTTGGGTCTGTAGGCCATGTTTCGGCCCTTCGACGTCTATCGGTAGGGGGGTTCAGCGAAGAACAGGCGATTTCGCTGGAAAACCTCAAGGCCTTGGGGCATAGTCCGGCCGCTTTTGAGCACCTATTACCGGTCGAAACCGCGCTGGACGACATCCCGGCGCTGGCTTTGACCAACACCGAGGCGAGCCGCCTTCGGTCCGGCCAGACGGTCGGCCTGCTCCAACGGCAGGACCGCGATCGTATCCGCGAATTTGCCCCCGGCTGCATGGTTTGCGCCATGTCGGCCGGCAAGCTCGTGGCCCTGACCCGATTCGATGCTGGCGAGTTGGTCCCGGTGCGTGTCATGAACCTTTAGTTTGAAAGGAGTTTACGATGTCGATCACTGCCGAGCGCAAGCAGGAACTGATCAAGGAATACGCCAAGGGTAACGGCGACACCGGTTCGCCCGAAGTGCAGGTCGCTTTGTTGACCGAGCGCATCAAGAATTTGACCGAGCATCTGCAGAGCCATGACAAGGATTTCCATTCCCGTCGCGGCCTGCTGGTCATGGTCGGGCAGCGCCGTCGCCTGCTCGATTACGTGAAGAAGAAGAACAACGCGCGCTACCAGGACATCATCAGCCGCCTCGGCCTGCGCCGCTAAAATCGAAAGCCCGTCCCGGCTGTGCTGGGGCGGGCTTTTGCTATGCTGATACGGGGCACCGCCTGAACGACCGGGGCGATGGTATCAGCGTAATTCCCCGACGATGAAGCCGGGCCGACGTAAGCAATGTCGCCAGAAAAACTGGCCCTTGAGTTCACCAGAATCCAGGCATTGTTTTCGCGGGTCCGGCGAACCTTCCGGTCGAAGCTCTATTCTCAGAATGATTCTGAGAGCTGAAAGGACCTAATCTATATGTTCAAGATCTATCGCAAGGAATTGACCTGGGGCGGCCGCAAGCTCGTCCTCGAAACCGGCCGCATCGCCCGTCAGGCGGATGGCGCCGTGCTCGCCACCTATGGCGACACCGTGGTGCTCTGCACTGCCGTCGGCAACAAGGAGCCGAAGCCGGGCGTCGATTTCTTCCCCCTGACTGTCAATTACCAGGAAAAGGCCTTTGCGGCCGGCAAGATTCCCGGTGGCTTCTTCAAGCGCGAAGGCCGTCCCTCGGAAAAGGAAGTGCTGGTTTCGCGCCTGATCGACCGGCCGATCCGCCCGCTGTTCCATCCCGGCTACCGCAACGAGACCCAGGTGGTCTGCACCGTTCTCAGCCATGATCTCGAGAACGATCCGGATATCGTCGCCATGGTCGGCGCCTCCGCCGCGCTGACCCTCTCCGGCATTCCCTTCATGGGCCCGATCGGTGCCGCGCGCGTCGGTTACATCAACGGCGAATACGTGCTCAATCCGAAGGCCGAACAGCTGACCGACACCAAGCTCGATCTGGTGCTCGCCGGTACCTCGGAAGGCGTCTTGATGGTGGAATCGGAAGCCCAGGAGCTGTCCGAGGAGATCATGCTGGGCGCCGTCAATTTCGGTTTCGACAGCTTCCAGCCGGTGATCAATGCGATCATCGAACTGGCCGAGCAATGCGCCAAGGAACCCTGGCCGCTCGCCGAGGAAAAGGCGGAGCACAAGGAAGTCTGGGCCGCCTTGCAGGCGCAGTTCTCGGCGCAGCTCGCCGAAGCCTATCGCGAACAGGCCAAGCAGGCCCGTACCGACAAGGTCGCAGCCGTCAAGGCGGCGGCCAAGGAAGCCCTCGGCACCGATGAGGTGCGCAAGGAACTCGCCGGCAAGCTCTTCAAGGATCTCGAGCGCGATATCGTGCGCGGCAACATCCTGAAGACCGGCACCCGCATCGATGGCCGCGACACCAAGACGGTGCGCCCGATCATTTCCGAAGTGGGCGTGCTGCCGCGCGCCCATGGCTCGGCGCTGTTCACCCGCGGTGAAACCCAGGCGCTGGTCGTCGCCACCCTCGGCACCGGCCAGGATGAGCAGATCATCGACGCGCTGGAAGGCGAATACCGCGAAAACTTCATGCTGCACTATAATTTCCCACCCTACTCGACCGGCGAAACCGGCCGCATGGGTTCGCCGGGCCGGCGCGAAGTCGGTCACGGCAAGCTCGCGTGGCGGGCGATCCATCCGCTGCTGCCGAAGAAGGAAGACTTCCCCTACACCATGCGTATCGTCTCGGAGATCACCGAGAGCAATGGCTCGTCCTCGATGGCGACGGTCTGCGGCTCGTCCTTGAGCCTGATGGATGCCGGCGTGCCGATGGCGCGTCCCGTTGCCGGCATCGCCATGGGCCTGATCAAGGAAAAGGACGGTTTCGCCGTTCTCTCCGACATCCTCGGCGATGAAGATCACCTCGGCGACATGGATTTCAAGGTGGCTGGTACGGAAGCCGGCATCACCGCCCTGCAGATGGACATCAAGATCACCTCGATCACCCGGGAGATCATGAAGATCGCCCTGGAGCAGGCGCATCAGGGCCGCGTCCATATCCTCGGCGAAATGTCGAAGGCGCTGACCGGCGCGCGCGAAGGCGTCAACCAGAACGCCCCGCGCATCACCGTGATCAATATCCCGAAGGACAAGATCCGCGAAGTGATCGGTTCCGGCGGCAAGGTCATCCGCGAGATCTGCGAAGTGACCGGCGCCAAGATCGATATCGAGGACGATGGCACGATCAAGGTGGCCGCCGTCGACGCCAAGGCCTCGCAGGCGGCGATCGACTGGATCAAGGGCATCGTTGCCGAGCCGGAAGTCGGCCAGATCTATGAAGGCAAAGTCGTCAAGCTGATGGATTTCGGCGCCTTCGTGAACTTCCTCGGCACCCGCGACGGGCTGGTTCACATCAGTGAATTGTCGTCGCAGCGCGTCAAGCAGGTCAGCGACGTGGTCAATGTCGGCGATGTCGTCAAGGTCAAGTGCATCGGCATGGACGACCGCGGCAAGGTCAAGCTCAGCATGAAGTCGGTCGATCAGCAGACCGGCCAGGAGATCACCCCGAAGCAGGCCGAGCCGGCGGAATAACGCCGCCTGACCACCCGCAGAGGCGGACTATGAGCGCAACCATGGCGGCACTGAACCTGCCGCGTGTGATCGGTCATCGCGGGGCGGCGGAAGCCGCCCCGGAAAACACCCTGGAAGGCTTTGCGGAAGCGAAGCGCCAGGGTGCCGCCTGGGTCGAATTCGACGCCAAGCTGACGGCCGACAATGCCGTCATCCTGCTGCATGACGATACCGTCGACCGCACCAGCAATGGCCACGGTCCGGCGGCGCAGAAATCCCTGGCCGATCTGAAGGCGCTGGATGCCGGCGCCTGGTTCGGCCCCAGCTGGGCCGGCGCGCGCATCCCCACCTTGGCCGAGACCATGAGCGAGCTGGCGCGTCTCGATCTCGGCTGCAACCTCGAAATCAAGCCCTGCCCGAGCCGCGACCGGGAAACCGCCCGCGGCATCATTGCCGAATTGCGGCGCATCTGGGGCAGCAATCTGCCGGCCAGCGACGGCCAGGGCGGCCGGGCGCCGCTGATATCCAGCTTCGCTTACGAGAGCCTGCTGGAAGTGCGTGAGCTCGCGCCCGAGCTGCCGCTCGGTCTGCTGCTGGAAGATGCTCCGGCGGATTGGCGCCAGCGGGCGGAGCGGATCGGTGCGGTGTCGATTCATTGCTGGGATCAGAAACTGACCGCCAGCTGGGCGCACGACATCAAGGCTGCCGGTTATGGCCTTCTGGTTTATACGGTCAATGATGTCGACCTCGCCCGCCGTCTGTTCGGCTGGGGCGTTGACGCGGTTTTCACCGACGCGCCGGCTCGGTTGTTGGCTGGACTAGGCTGATAATTTATATATATGACACTGCCATACAGGTGAGGGCAGGCTGCGGGATGTCCCGCGACGAGGCATGCGGATGCCGGGCCTGCGGATGCCAGGCCTGAGGATGATTGAGCGAAGCGGGGATCGTTCAAGATCGGATCGCGGCACAGGGCGATCCTAGGCGATCCCGCTTTTTGGAGGGTATGGAGTGATGCAGCTGAAGCCTCTGATGATTTCCGGCCGCGAGGTTCTTCCCATTGTCGAGGGCGGCAAAGGCATCTCCGTCTCCAACGGCGAATCTTCCGGCGCCTGGGCCTCGGCCGGCGGCGTCGGCACCTTCTCGGGCGTCAACGCCGATTTCTACGACGAGAGCGGTAATCTCGTGCCGCAACTCTATCACGGCAAGACCCGGCGTGAACGCCACGAAGAGCTGCTGAATTACGCCATCAAGGGCGGCATCACCCAGGCGCGCATCGCCCACGAGACCTCGAATGGCCAGGGCCGCATCCACATGAACGTGCTGTGGGAGATGGGCGGTTCGGAACGCGTGCTGCATGGCGTGCTGGAAGGGGCGAAGGGCCTGATCCACGGCGTCACCTGCGGCGCCGGCATGCCCTATCGCATCGCCGAGATCTGCGCCGAATACGGCGTGCATTACTATCCCATCGTCTCCTCGGCCCGCGCCTTCCGGGCCTTGTGGAAGCGCGCCTATCACAAGTTCAAGGATTGGCTCGGCGCCGTGGTCTATGAAGATCCCTGGCTGGCCGGCGGCCATAACGGCCTTTCCAACAGCGAGGATCCGACCAAGCCCGGCGATCCGCTGCCGCGGGTGCGCGAACTGCGCAAGATGATGCGCGATGAATGCGACCTCGGCGATACGCCTGTCGTCATGGCGGGTGGTGTCTGGTGGCTCAGCGAATGGGCCGATTGGATCGACAATCCGGAGCTCGGCCCGGTCGCTTTCCAGTTCGGCACGCGGCCGCTGATCACCCAGGAAAGCCCGATTTCCGATGCCTGGAAGAAGCGCTTGATGACCCTCAACAAGGGCGATGTCTTTCTCAATCGCTTCAGCCCCACCGGCTTCTACTCATCGGCGGTCGACAACGCTTTTATCGGTAATCTGCGCGGCCGCTCGGAGCGCCAGGTCGCCTACAACACCCATAAGGTCGGCGAACATGACTGGGCCTTCCCGGTCGGCGCGCGCGGGCGTTTGGTCTATCTGACGGCAGCCGATAAACTGCGCGCCGAGGAATGGGTGCGTCAGGGCTACAAGGAAGCAATGCGCACACCGGACGGCACGCTGATCTTCGTGACGCCGGAAGAGGAAAACGAAATCCTCACCGATCAGATCAACTGCATGGGCTGCCTCAGTGCCTGCGGCTTTTCCAACTGGTCACAGGATGAAAGCGGCACCACCGGCAAGAAGGCCGATCCGCGCTCCTTCTGCATCCAGAAGACGCTGCAGGAGATCAGCCATTCCGATCGCACCGAAGACCAGCTGATGTTCGCCGGCCACAACGCCTATCGCTTCAAGGACGATCCCTTCTATGCCGGCGGCTTCGTGCCGACGGTGAAGCAACTGGTCGACCGCATCGCGACGGGCTACTGAGCCGATGGCGGGCGACGGACAGCAGCCCGGCCAATGGCCGACGGATCTGCTGGCGCGTGATTTCGCCAATGCCCGCGTCCTGGTCACCGGCAGCAGCCGCGGCATCGGCGCTGCCGTGGCGATGGCCTTCGCCCAGCTCGGCGCACATGTCGCCTTGCATGGCCGCAGCGCCAGCGACGGGCTGTGGGCCCTGGCCGACCGCCTGAATGCCGCCGGCGGCCATAAGGCGGTGGTCGTCACTGGCGATTTCGGCGTGGCGGCGGAAACCCGACTGGCGGTCGACAAGGCCGTCGAAGGTCTCGGCGGGCTCGACATCCTGATCAATAATGCCGGCACCATGATGGGCCGGCACAAGGCGGAAAACCTCAGCGAAGAAAGCTTCGACCGCATCCTGTCGCTCAATGCGAAATCGCTGCTGACCGCCTGCCAGGCCGCTTATCCAGCCCTGTGCCGGTCGCGCCAGCCCGGTATCGTCAACACCACCTCGATCTCGGCGCGCACCGGCGGCAGCCCGGGTTCGCTTGCCTATAGCGGCGCCAAGGCTTTCGTCTCCACGGCCACCCGCAGCCTTGCCGTCGAGTGGGCGCCCAAGGGCATCCGCGTCAATGCGGTCTCGCCCGGCACCATCGATACCGATTTCCACCAGCGCTATTCCTCGCCGGAGAAACTGGCGGCGACGGCGGCCAAGCTGCCGCTGCAGCGCCTTGGCCGGGCCGAGGATTGCGTCGGTGCCTATCTCTTCCTCGCCTCGCCCAGCCTCGCCGGCTACATCACCGGCCAGGTGATCGAGGTGAATGGCGGAGCGTTGATGCCGTAGCGGGATCGTTCGCCGCGGCATCTCCGGCTAGGCCTGCGGCTTGCGAATCTCGATCAGCTGACGGCGGCGATCATCGCCATCGGTATCCTTGATCTCAATCTGCACGACGCAGTGCAGGGCCGGCGCATACCAGACCGCCGCATTGGCAATCCAGTTTCCCTCGATCAGCCGCGATTCGCTATCGATCACGAAGGTATCGACGGCGCCCAGGGGCAATTGCAGGGTTTCGGCACGAACCACTTCGACCGTGTCGATCATTTTCCCGGCCTTCGGATGACGATTGAACATCACCTTGTTGCCAACGCGCAGCGGGAAGAGGCCGTTCATGTCGGCGACTTCGGTGTTCTCGTTGTCGGCCAAGGGGTCGGGAACGTAATAGAAGGAATGATGGGTGCCGATATAGGCGTTATAGAGGCCGCCGGCATGCTGGGCGACATGCTCTTCCATCACCTCGCCGGAGTTGAGGTTTCGCCACAGCAGGACAGTGCCCGCCGGGAGGTAATCAACCTCGCTGGCGGCAAGCTGTGCCAGGGGCTGTGCCGGGGCGCCTGGCAGCCGGTTCGTCGCCGGCGCCTGACATGCGCCGAGTGCGACGGAAGCCGCCAAAAGAAGGACGATGATCCCCTGCCGGAATCCGAAGGCGGATCCCGTCCTGTTTTCCTCGCTGCTCATCTTTCCCCCATCATTCCCGTCGTCAGGAAAGTCTGCACAATACGAGCGGAGGGGCAAGACCCGACAGGACGATTGTCTTCGGGTGGAGGCAGGCCCGTTTCGCGCGACTTGGCTGTAATGCAAGCGAGTTAGCGGCCAGTTCGGAACAATTTTAAAACGCACTTCAAAAAAGCATCTTTTTCCGCCATAGTTATAAATATGACTGAGTCACGACCTTTCGCCCCGATCGTTCAGCGCCTGCGCGCTGCCGGATTGCGGCCGACGCGCCAGCGTCTGTCCCTGGCCAAGCTGCTCTTTGACGGCGGCGATCGCCATTTGACCGCCGAGCAGCTGCACGACCTCGCCAGCGAGGCCCGTATCCCGGTTTCCCTGGCGACGGTCTATAACACCCTGCATCAGTTCACCGCGGCCGGCTTGCTGCGTGAGGTGGTGATCGAGGCGGGCCGCTCCTATTTCGACACCAATGTCAGCGACCACCATCATTTCTTCTTTGAGGAAAACGGCCAGTTGCAGGACATTCCCGGCGACCAGATCGCGCTGCCGCAATTGCCGGCGGCGCCGGCCGGCACCCATGTCGCCCGCATCGACGTGATCGTCCGCGTGGCCAAGGACTGATCGCACCCCCGCAGCCGTCTGCCAGATACCGTCAATTGCAACTCGATTTCATTTTCGTGTCGCAGCTAAGGCGCTTCTTTTTAAACGTTCTAAACTGTTGACTTCGACCGGCGCGCGGCGCGATAACTAGATCGGACGATGGTTCGGCTTAATGAGCCGGATCATTGCCGGGGCGCCGATCAGGGCCGCAACGGAGACGGGCCATCCCATCCTGGCCGCGACGGACCCAGCGGCGTGCTCCCCAGCTTCACGTCTTAAATTTCAGGGAGAGAATGAAATGGCAGCTTTGAAGGGTTCCAAGACCGAAGGCAACTTGAAGGAAGCCTTTGCCGGCGAAAGCCAGGCCAATCGGCGTTATCTCTATTTCGCACAAAAAGCCGATGTCGAAGGCTATAACGACGTCTCGGCGGTGTTCCGCTCGACGGCCGAAGGCGAGACCGGCCATGCCCACGGCCATCTCGAATTCCTGGAAGTCAGCGGCGATCCGGCTACCGGCCTGCCGATCGGCTCCACCAGCAACAATCTGAAGGCGGCGATCGCCGGCGAAACCCACGAATACACGGACATGTATCCGGGCATGGCGCGTACCGCGCGCGATGAAGGTTTCGATGAAATCGCCGACTGGTTCGAGACCCTGGCCAAGGCTGAAAAGTCCCATGCCGGCCGCTTCCAGAAGGCGCTCGATACCCTCGGCTGATTTGCAGCCTTGAGGCGCTGACATCTTCGATGTCAGGCCGGACGCTTGCGGCCAGATCAGCCGTCATTCGACGTTGAATGATCGCGGTCTGGCCCACCTCCGGGCATGCGCTTGCGCATTCACGATCACTCCGGCAAGCATAGCATCGACAAGCGCAACGACGAACCAGACGCAGGGGGCCGAACATATGCGCGAAGGCAGCTTGGAAGCGCCGACCCGACATCCGTTGGATTGGCAGAATCCCGACTTCTACGACATGGACAAGATCAATGCGGAGATGCATCGCGTCTTCGATATCTGCCATGGCTGCCGGCGCTGCTTCAATCTCTGCGATTCCTTCCCGCGCCTGTTTGACATGATCGACGAATCGCCGAGCGGCGAGATGGATGGCGTGAAGGTCGAAGATTATAAGCAGGTGGTCGATGCCTGCACGCTTTGCGACCTCTGCTTCATGACCAAGTGCCCCTATGTGCCGCCGCATGAATGGGCGCTGGACTTCCCGCATCTGATGCTGCGCTATCGCGCCGCTTTGCTGAAACAGGGCAAGGCCAGCAAGTTGGACCAGCAGCTGACCGAAACCGATCGCAACGGCAGGCTCGCTGCGTTGGCCGCGCCCGTCGTCAACTGGGCCAATAGCAACAGCGTGGTGCGGGCCGGCATGCAGGCCGTGGCCGGCGTCGATGCCGAGGCGAAACTGCCGAAATTCCACGGTCGTACATTGGTTCTGCGGGCCAGCGAGCAGCCGCTGGACGTGAACAAGGAGGCGCCGGCTTATGGCCGCAAGGTGGCGCTCTATGCCACCTGCTTTGCCAATTACAACAATCCCGATATCGGCATGGCGGCGCGTGCCGTCCTCGCCCGCAACGGCGTCGAGACGGAAGTCGTCTATCCGCGCTGCTGCGGCATGCCGCAAATGGAGCAGGGCAATATCGCCCGCGTCGCCGAACATGCGCAAAGCGTCAGCGAGGCGCTGCTGCCTTATATCGAGCAGGGCTACGACATCGTCGCCCTGGTGCCGAGTTGCGCCCTGATGCTGAAATTCGAATGGCCGCTCATCCTGCCGCTGGACCAGAAGGTGCAGAAGCTTTCGAAGGCGACTTACGACGTCAGCGAATACATCGTCGACATCGCCGCCAAGGAAGGCCTGGCGCCCGGCTTGCAACCCTTGCCGGGCGGCGTGGCTTTGCATATCGCCTGCCATGCGCGCGCCCAGAACATGGGCCAGAAGGCGGCGGAGATGCTGCGCCTCATCCCTGAACCGGATCTCGCGGTCATCGAGCGCTGTTCCGGCCATGGCGGCTCCTGGGGCGTCATGAAGGGCAATTTCGAGATCGCCCTGAAGGTCGGCAAGCCGGTGGCGCGCCAGGCGAATGCTGCGGCCAAGGCCTTCGTCGCCTCGGAATGCCCCTTGGCCGGCGATCATATCGTCCAGGGCATGGAGAAATTGAACGGTGCCGACGCGCCGAAGCCGGGTGATGCGGTGCATCCGATTCAGCTTTTCGCCAAGGCTTACGGCCTGGTCTGACGGCGCGGGCATTCCGGCGTGATGCATGTGATGCCACTGCCGCAGCGGCATCCTTGCTTTGGAGAAATGGAAAGATGTTGGCCATGACGAAGCGAGAAATCACCCCCGCAGATATCCTGCCATTGGCGGACTACGCCAAGCAGCGCGCCGATCTCCGGCGCAATATCGTCGCCAAGAAGAAGCTCCGCCGGATGGAGGTGGGGCCGGCCTCGACTTTCTATTTCGAATGCTACGAAACCATGCTGCAGCAGATCCAGGAAATGCTCTTCATCGAGAAGGGCGGCGAGGCGCAGATTGCCGATGAGCTGGAGGCCTACAACCCGCTCGTTCCCAAGGGCAGCGAATTGGTGGCGACGGTGATGTTCGAGGTCGACGATCCGGTGCGGCGTGCCCGCTTCCTGGCGCGGCTGGGCGGCGTTGAGAGCCATATGTTCATCCGCTTCGGCGCGGAAACGGTGCGCGGCATTCCGGAAGACGACCAGGAACGCACCAATGAAGAGGGCAAGGCGTCATCGGTGCATTTCGTGCACTTCCCCTTTACGGCCGAGCAGGTCAAGGCTTTCAAACAGCCGAATACCCAGGTGCTGATCGGCTTCGACCATCCGGAATACAGCCACATGGCCGTCATGCCGGAAGCCATCCGCAATGAGCTCGCCGGCGATTTCGCGTAGGTTTGCGCTCGAGCTAAGCCCCTTGCCCCGCCTGCTGACGAATGTCGGCCTAGGCCGACGGGGCGGGGAGAAGGCGCGATGATCCGACTCCCTCGCCCCATGCGAGTGGGGAGAGGGCCGGGGTGAGGGGTATTCAATAGCCTGATGAGGTTGCGCGGAAGGCGTTACCCCCGGATCGTGTCGATCTTGCCGTCATGCAGGTGGTAGACGACGCCGTGCTCGACCGTGAAGGCGGCGACATCGGCGCGGGCGAGGCCGAGATAGCGGCTGCAGATCAATTGTGACGTCAGGCCGTGCGAGACGGCGACCAGGCGGCCGGCCTGATCGGCCAGCCAGCTATCGACGCGCATCAAGGCCTGGTCATAGCCTTCGCCTTCCGGCGCCTCGAACAGCCAGTCGAGATCGTCATAACTGTCGATCAGATCGGCCCATTCCTCCTCGATCTCGTCAAAGGTCAGCCCTTCCCAGCTGCCGAAGCCGACTTCGGTGAGGCGCGGCTCGATGAGATACGGGGCCGAGGGCGTTCCCGCCGGCAAGAGCTGTGCGCGCATCAGATTGGCGGTCTGCTGCGCACGTCCCAAGGGGCTGACCTGGAAGGGCGGCAGTGGCTGGCCGGCGAAATGTTCGGCCAGCAGGATGCCGAGCTGCTGCGCCTGCCGGCGGCCGCTTTCGGTCAACGGTGAATCGTGCTGGCCCTGCAGCAGGCCGTCGAGATTCCATTCGGTCTCGCCATGCCGCAGCAGATAGATCTCGGCGCTCATCCGACCATGCTCACTTGGCTTCCACCTTCTCGTCCGGATAGACGCCCCAGAGGTCGCTGCGCGCCAGCCAGCCCCGGTAACCGTTGACGTCAAGGCGGCATAGGCTGCCGTCGCATTCGCGCAGATGGCCGATGACACCGGGGTCGAGCTTCGCCACCGGCACGCCGCCCGTGGGCTCGCTCATCAGCACGCGCTGCTGGTCTAGGACCTGGGCCGTGCGACGGCTGGACAGGAGGTTGGACTGAACCCAGCCGATTGCCCCGTCGCGATCGCGGATCCGCCGCCAGGTATCGAATTCCTGGACGATTTCCACCGGCAGGCCCTTGCGGTGATATTGCCAGAGGATCGGGTACTCCGTGCCCGGACCGGCGCGCATATTGACGTCATTGGCGTCGAGCGAGACGAAGCGGGGCAGGGGCAGCTTGGTTTCCTCGGCGCCCGCCGGCACCGCAAATGACAGGATCGCTGCCGCCAGCATGAGCATCGCGGCCAATGAAATCGGGCGTATCAAGGCTGTCATCCTACTCCGTCATATCTTCAGCGCAGCCCCTGACGGCGCTAACACGCCGCGATGGCTGACCAAACCCCCATTTGCGCCATGCACCGCGCTAATTTCGCCATCCCGTCCGGGAACCCGGCGCGCCACTCAAGGTCACCCCTCAGCCTGTCTCACCGAGACTTTCGCCGGGAACAGCCGGGCCGCCGCAAGGCCGGTGCGACGCGGAACATGGGTCTCTATGCCTTAATGAAGCGTCTTGGAACGGTCAAGCGTCGGCGCTCACATCTTCGTGCGACGGTAAGGGTGCCGCAAGCCCCCAGGGCAAAGGCGCGCGGCGACATCAGCCGCCAGCCATGTCGCCCCGCTGCGACTTGGTGGCGCTATAGCGCGGCCGAGGCGGCGGTGCTTGGCTATGTAATTGGTCGCAAGCCATTTCTTCTGCGGATGCGGGCGGCCTTGGACAACCGCCGGCCTGCCGCAGTCATGGACAAGAACGGGCTGTCTTGCTATGCCAGAGCAGCATGAGCGGCGACGCCAGGTCGCCCAGCCAGACGAAAGTCAGGCCGAGGCATGAGCATGAACCGGGTGGGAGGATAGCGGATGGCGTTGAAGCCGCTGGTCGTGGTGACGCGAAAGCTGCCGGATGTGATCGAAACCCGGATGATGGAGCTGTTCGACGTCCGGCTCAATCTGGACGACCATCCGCTGAGTCAAGCCGAGCTGATCGAGGCGGTGAAAATCGCCGATGTGCTGGTGCCCACCGTTACCGACCGCATCGATTCTTCCGTCCTCTCCCAGGCCAGCGACAAGTTGCGCCTGATCGCCTCCTTCGGCACTGGCGTTGACCATATCGATCTCGCCAGCGCGCGCCAGCGCGGCATTACCGTCACCAATACGCCGGGCGTCCTCACCGAGGACACGGCCGATATGACCATGGCGCTGATTCTGGCTACGGCGCGGCGCGTCAGCGAGGGCGAGAGGCTGATCCGCTCCGGCAACTGGCAGGGCTGGGGTCCGATGTTCATGCTTGGCCATCGCATTTACGGCAAGCGGATCGGCATTGTCGGCATGGGCCGCATCGGCACCGCCCTGGCGCGGCGCGCCCGCGGCTTCGGCCTCTCGGTGCATTACCACAACCGCCGCCGCGTCCATGCCGCCACGGAAAAGGAATTGGAGGCGACCTATTGGGAAAGCCTCGACCAGATGCTGTCGCGCATGGACATCATCTCGATCAACTGTCCGCATACGCCGGCGACCTACCACCTGCTTTCGGCGCGGCGGCTGAAGCTGATGCCGAAGCATGCCTATCTCATCAATACCAGTCGCGGCGAAGTGGTCGATGAGAACGCGCTCACCCGCATGCTGGAGAAGAACGAGCTGGCCGGCGCCGGTCTCGACGTCTTCGAGCACGAACCGGCCGTCAACCCGAAGCTGCTGCGCCTCGACAACGTGGTGCTGCTGCCGCATATGGGTTCGGCGACGATCGAGGGCCGCGTCGATATGGGCGAGAAGGTCATCATCAACATCAAGACCTTCGCCGATGGTCACAAGCCGCCCGATCGCGTGCTGGAAACCATGCTGTGAAAGAAACGGCCCGCCAGGCAACTGGCGGGCCGCTTGCCATCAATCCATCGGTTTCAGTTCCGGAGCGAACCGCAGCTCGGGCAATCGGCGCGGCGCTTGGCGCGGATCTTCCGGAAATTGGCGTCCAGCGCGTCATAGATCAGCAACTGACCGCTGAGGCTTTCGCCGAGGCCGAGCGCCTCCTTCAAGACCTCAGTCGCCTGCAAACTGCCCATGACGCCGGCGACGGCGCCGAAAATGCCCGCGGTCTCGCAGCGGGGGATGAGATCGGCCGGCGGCTCTTCCGGGAAGATGCAGCGATAGCAGGGATGGGCATCGCCAAGATGCGGCTTGAAGGTCGAGAGCTGGCCATCGAAGCGCAGCAGGGCCGCGCTGACCAGGGTCTTCCTGCCGGCGATGCAGAGATCGTTCAAGAGATAACGGGTGCGGAAATTATCGCTGCCATCGGCGATGATGTCATAGCCGGCGATCAGCGCGGCACCGTTCTCGGGCGTCAGCCGCGTCTGATGCGTGACGAGATTGATCTCAGGGTTCAGGCGCCGCAGCGTGTCGCTGGCGCTTTCGACCTTGGGCCGGCCGATATCGGCGGTGGTATGGACGATCTGGCGCTGCAGGTTGGAGAGATCGACCGTGTCGTCGTCAATAAGGCCGATAGTGCCGATGCCGGCCGCCGCGAGATAGAGCGCCAGCGGCGCCCCCAAGCCGCCGGCGCCGATCACCAGCACCTTGGTGGCGAGGAGGCGCAGCTGGCCTTCCTCACCTACTTCATCGAGCACGACATGGCGGGCGTAACGCTCCAGTTGCCGGTCGCTCAGTTCGGCCATGTCGCTCTCCCTTATGTTCCTTACTCCATGCCTTCGAACAGGGCGGTGGAGAGATAGCGTTCGGCGAAAGAGGGCAGGATGACGACGATGCGCTTGCCCTTCATCTCCGCCCGGCGGCCGAGTTCGACGGCGGCCGACAGCGCCGCGCCGGAGGAAATGCCGACCGGCAGGCCTTCGATCTTGGCGACCTTGCGGGCCATGGCGAAGGCGCTGGCATTGGAAACCGTCAGTACTTCGTCGATCAGGTTGCGATCGAGGATGTCCGGCACGAAGCCGGCGCCGATGCCTTGGATCTTATGCGGGCCGGGCTGGCCGCCGGACAGGACCGGGCTGTCTTCCGGCTCGACGGCGACGATGCGGGCCTGCGGGTTGCGTTCCTTCAGGAGGCTGCCGACGCCGGTGATGGTGCCGCCGGTGCCGACGCCGGAAATCAAGGCATCGACCTTGCCGTCGCAATCGCGCCAGATCTCTTCCGCCGTGGTCTTGCGGTGATAGGCGGCGTTGGAGGGGTTCTTGAATTGCTGCGGCATGACGGCGCCGGGGATTTCCTTCAGCAGCTCCTCGGCGCGGGCGATGGCGCCCGACATGCCGCGCGCGGCCGGCGTCAGTTCCAGCTCGGCGCCGAGCAGGCGCAGCATCTTGCGGCGCTCGACCGACATGCTCTCCGGCATGGTCAGGATGCAGCGATAGCCCTTGGCGGCGGCGATGAAGGCAAGCGCGATGCCGGTATTGCCGCTGGTCGGCTCGATGATGGTGCCGCCCGGCTGCAGCTTGCCGCTATTCTCCAGCCACTCGATCATGGCGAAGCCGAGGCGGTCCTTGACCGAGGCCAGCGGATTGAAGAACTCGCATTTGCCGAGCAGCTCGGCGCCGACATTCTCCGCCTTGGCCAGTTTTGACAGGCGCACGATCGGTGTCGCGCCGATCGTTTCCATGAGGTTGTCATAGATGCGGCCGCGGAATTGGACAGCTGTGCTGGAAACGGGGGCGCTGGTCATGATGAGTCCTTTCTAGTGGCTCTCCGTCGCGGGGATGGGGCGGAGAGCCGTTGGGGGAATAGCTCAGATACTGAAATCCAGCCGTGTCGAGGCATCCGTGCGGATGCCGGCCTGCTGGGCGCGCTGGCACAGATCCTCGAGGCTGACGGAATCCAGCTCGTCGAGCATCTTCTGTTGCAGCTCGCGCCACAGCGGGCGCACGACCTCTAGGCCGACCCGCGAGCCGCTGGCGGTCTCGATCGTGTCGGGCGTGCCTTCGAACTGCCGCACGGCGCGGACGATCTCGCCGATGGTGATGCGGCGACGCTCGCGGCCCAGCAGATAGCCGCCGCGCGGGCCGCGATGGCCGGCGAGGATGCCGGTGCGCACCAGATGCTGCAGCACCTGTTCGAGATAGCGGCGCGGGATGCCCTGGCGGGTCGAGATGTCGCCGCTTTGCACCGGCTGCGAACCGCCGTGATAGGCAATGTCGAGAACCGCTTCGATGGCGAAGAGCAGGCGTTTCGAAGGATGCAGCACGTCAGAAATCCATTATCTGAAATAGTGTCCGGTTCATCTGGCTGGTGAAGAGGCGGCGGGGGCGCCCCCCATCGTCTCCCGCCTCATCGTCTCCCGCCCCGTCGTGTCGCGCCCCGTCGTGTCGCGCCCCGTGGAGCCGAAGCCGCCTTCGCCGCGCTGGGTGGCGGCGAGGTCCTCGCTTTGTTCGCGCCAGGCAAGGCGGCTGACCGGCGCCACCACCATCTGGGCAATGCGTTCGCCGCGCCGGATGGTGAAGTTCTCCTGGCCGAGATTGATCAGGATGACGCCGATCTCGCCGCGATAATCGGCGTCAATGGTGCCCGGGCTGTTGAGCAGCGTGATGCCATGCTTCAGCGCCAGGCCGGAGCGCGGCCGCACCTGTGCCTCATAGCCGGCGGGCAAGGCGATCTTCAAGCCGGTCGGAACCAGGCAGCGCGCCCCTGGCGCGAGATCGACCGGGGCATCGATGGCGGCAATGAGATCGAGCCCGGCGCTATCCGGCGTCGCATAAGCGGGTAAGGGCAGATCGGCGGCATGGGGCAGGCGTTGTACGGAGACGGTGATCTCGCTCACTTGGCATTTCCCTTGTTCAATTCATCGGCGATGCGCGCAGCGAGTCGTGCGGCGACATCGGGCTTGCTCAGGCGCGGCCATTCCTCGGCACCGCCGCGGCTGACGAGATGCACAAGATTGCTGTCGCCGCCGAAAGTGCCGGTGCCGGGCCCGACATCATTGGCGAGGATCCAGTCGCAGCCCTTGCGCGCGAGCTTCGCCTTGGCATGCTCGATCAGCTTCTCCGTCTCGGCGGCAAAGCCGATGACGAGGCGCGGCCTTTGCGGGCCGGCGGCCGAAAGGGTTGCGAGGATATCGGGATTGGTGGCGAGCTGCAGGACGGGCGCTTCCTTGCCGGCTTCCTTTTTCAGCTTCTGATCATGGTGCGCGGCGATCCGCCAATCGGCGACCGCGGCGGCGCAGACGGCGATATCGACCGGCAGATTGGCCTCGCAGGCGTCCAGCATCTCGGCTGCCGTCTCTATATGCACGGTGCGGACACCCAGCGGATCGGGCTCGTGCGTCGGCCCGCTCACCAGCACCGTCTCGGCGCCGAGCTTTGCCAGGGCCGCGGCGATGGCATGGCCCTGCTTGCCCGACGAGCGATTGGCGATATAGCGCACCGGATCGATCGGCTCGTAAGTGGGGCCGGAGGTGACGAGGGCGCGCTTGCCGCTGAGCGGGCCTTGCGCATGGCCGAGCAGCCGCGCGATTGCGGCGAGGATTTCGGGCGGCTCGGCGAGGCGGCCAGAACCCACTTCACCGCAGGCGAGATCGCCCTTGCCGGGTCCGACCAGCTCCACGCCGCGCGCGCGCAAGGTGGCGATATTGGCCTGCGTCGCCGGATGCGCCCACATCTGCAGGTTCATGGTGGGCGCGATCAGCACCGGCTTGTCGGCCGCCAGCAGCGCGGTGCTGGCAAGATCGTCGGCCAGGCCATGCGCCATCTTGGCGATGATGTCGGCCGAAGCCGGCGCCACCAGGATGAGATCCGCCTCGCGCACCAGACGTATATGGCCCATCTCGCTTTCGTCGGTCAGCGAGAAGATGTCCTGATAGACCTTGTTCTCGGTCAGGGCAGCCACGCTCAGCGGCGTCACGAATTGCGCCCCGCCGGCGGTCAGGATGCTGCGGATTTCCAGCCCGGCTTCGCGGCCCCGGCGGATCACCTCCAGGACCTTATAGGCGGCGATGCCGCCGGCGATGACCAGCAGCAGCTTCTTGCCGCGCAGATCGAGGGTGGGGGAAGTGGTCGGCGCCATGTCGGGTCCATATTCCACAGTTTCAACTCGTATTTACTGTGGATTTTACAGCCAGACAAGAGGTGCTGCTGCTAGGTTTCCTTCACGGGTGTTGCTAGTTTTACCCGGATAATAATTGACAGGATATTATTACCCGGGTAAAACTCTCCGCCAAGGAGGACCCCCATGACCGAGACTGACAGCCGTTCCGACATGCATTGCATCGCTTTTTCCGGCAGCCGCAGGCTCGCCGCCGGGAGACCCGGCGATGTCGCCCTGGCGGTAAAGGCTGCGCTGGCGGCCGACCCCGAGCAGCAGATCCTGGTTTTCGACGCGGTCACCAGCCGCCCCATCGACTTCGATTTGCGCGGCGACGCGGCGACGATCCTGGCGCGCCTGTCGCCGCCCTCGGCAGCAGCAGAACCAGCACAGACGGCGGCACTGGCGCGGCCCGGCCGGCCGAAGCTGGGCGTGGTCGCCCGCGAGGTGACCCTGTTGCCGCGCCACTGGGAATGGCTGGCCAGCCAGCCGGGTGGCGCCTCGGTGACCTTGCGCAAGCTCGTCGAGGCGGCGCGCCGGCAAGGGACGGGCACGATCGACCGGCGTCAGGCTCAGGAATCGGTCTACCGTTTCATGTCGGCCATGACCGGCAACGCGCCCGGCTTCGAGGAAGCGATACGTGCCTTGTTCGCCGGTGACCGCGATCGCTTCGATGGGCTGATCGCGAACTGGCCGCAGGATCTGCGCGATCACATCGCGGCGCTGGCGATGCGGGCCTTTGACTAGGAGCCCGCTTTAATCGATAGAGCGTTCGCTTGCCACGACGTGCAGGCGACCGATTTACTTCGCCGTGTCGTTCGCGGGGCAACAGCTGTGGCGCGATCCTCATCCGGTTCTGCGCGCTTCCCGCGCCCTGGTAGTTCCACGACGATGCTTTGTAGAAGACGATCCAGAACGGATGTCACGCCACAACGAGCAAGCGTGGCGAGCAAGCGCGGCGAAGCGAATCCAGCAGCACATTTTACGCGCCCACAGTGTGACCGCTTCGTTGTCTTCGCCATGTCGCTGTATCTCGGTACTGCTTCCCTTCACATTCCCATGACTGCGACGTTTGGCCGGAAGCGACAGCGCCGATAGACCGTTCGCGCCTTCATTGGCACATAAGCGATCGGGTGAGCATATGGCATTCAGACGATTCAAGATCGATTGGAAACTAAAGGCCGCTGCGTTCAATTTTCTCAGCATCGCTCCGTTCGGCGAGACGCTCTATTACCTGCTGCAAAGATACGTCACCAAGACGATCCCGCGCCAACTCGCCCCTACCGAAGAGACCGGAGCGGCGCAGATAACTCATGCACGGAAGTTCCTGCTGCGCGGCATTCATCTCGATGAGACGACGCTGTTCGAATTCGGTGCCGGCTGGGATCTCTATAGCAATATCATTCTCTATTGCTTTGGCGCTAACCGGCAGATCACGGTTGATATCCGGCGCTGGGTCAAAGCCGAAGCGGTCAATGCCGTGATCAAGCATCTGCAGGTCGATCCGCCGCGGGGCTCGGTGCGCCGGCCGCCGGGCTGCATCCGGCAGCCGTATCTGGAACAAGATCTGCGCGAGATCTACGGTATCATTTATCGCGCGCCGCTGGATGCGACGGCCCTGGACTTTGCCGATGACAGTGTCGACCTCATCGCCACCACCAGCGTCCTGGAACATATACCCGACGAAACCCTGCAGGGCATCATGCACGAATGCTACCGGGTCCTGAGAAGCGGCGGACTGATGAGTCATGTCATCGATTATTCGGATCATTACGCTCATTCAGATCCGCAGATAAACGAGTTCAATTATCTGGCCTTTGATGACGCCAGCTGGGTGAAATACAATCCCGGCATTCACTTCCAGAACCGCAGGCGCAGCGCGTATTTCAAGCGGCTGTTCAGGGCAAACGGGTTCGCGGTGCGGGAAGCCGCGCCATGGTACGGCAAAGCCGATGCGCTGGATGAAATCCCGGTCCACCCGCAATTCAGGGAATATCCCCGGGCGGAGCTGCTTGAACTCGGCTGTCATTTCGTGGTGCAAAAACCGCCGGCGGAAGTGCAAATCGCGCGGGCGGCCTGATGGCAGGATACCGGTCTGCCTCGCCGCGCCGGTGGACTTCCATCGCGCTCCCCTTGGAACGCGATGGTCTTTTATCTTATGTCTTTATCTTATCGAGAGAGCCGGCCTTGCTGCGCGATTTCTTGTGCGCGAGCGGGACGATAGCTCGGCCGCCAAGGTTATTGTACGCAATCGTTCTGCGGAAGATATCAGGCAGCGCGGTCGGCGAATTTCGCGGCCGGGAAGCTGATCCGGATGGTGGTGCCGTGGCCAGGCATGCTGTCGATCACCAGCTTGGTGCCATGCAGTTCGGCGAGGCGCGCGACATTGGGGAGGCCAAGGCCGACCCCCTCCGCCCGACGGTCGCGCGCCGCCGGACGCCCGCCCTGGGGTTCATTGTCCTGGCCGGCGGCAACGGCTATCTGGCCGAAGGGCTCCAGGGCGACGCGCACGCCCTCGGCATCCATGCCGGGGCCGGTATCGCTGATCTCCAGACGCCCCGCGCCGCTTTCCGGATCGGTCACGAAGCGCATGGTGACGGTGCCGGATTCCGGCGTGAACTTGACCGCATTGGAGAGCAGATTGAGCAGGATCTGCTTCAGCGCCAGCTCATCGGCATAAAGCGGACCGGCGATGCCGTTATCGAAGCCGAGGGCAATCTGTTTGCCGGCCGCCAAAGGTGCGATCAGATCGAGACAGGACTGCACGACCGGTTGGGCGTCGAGCAGCACCGGATGAATCTGCCGCTTGCCGGTTTCAATGCGGCTGCGATCTAGAATGTCGTGAATGAGGCCGAGCAGCATCGAGCCGCTGGCATGAATGGTATCGACGTAATCACGGTAGCGCGGATTCTCGATCGGGCCCCAGACGCCTTGGCGCATCATGTCGGCAAAGCCGATAATGGCATTCAAGGGCGTGCGCAGATCATGGCTGGCGGTGGCCAGCAGCAAGGTTTTGCTGCGGCTCGCTTCCTCGGCGGCATGGCGTTCGCAGAACAAGGCGACAATGGTCAGAACGTTCATCGTCAGCAGCACGATCAGCAATCCGGCCAGTTGCAGCGGATTGATCACCATCTGGGCGTGGAACGGCCCGAGGCCGGCCGCCGTGCCGGCCATGGCGATGACGGCGACCAGCGAGGCCAGGGAATAGGCGGCGCCGAGGGAGATCTGCAGGGCGATCCAGGAAAGCGGCACGACCAGCAGGAAGGGAACCAGCGTATAGAGGCTGAAGGGCAAGGGGGGATAGGCGAAAAGGGCGATGCTCACGATCGCCACCGCCAGCCAGACGAGGATGTCGCGCTTGCCGATGCGCTGGCTACGTCGCGGCATCCGCTCGCTGCCGAGCCACAGCAGCAGGGTGGGGGCGAAGCAGAGCGTGCCGCCGCTATCGGATAGCCACCAGCTGATCCAGACTTTGTTGGCGACGCCAACCTCGAAGGACTTTTCCATGTTAAGCGCGATGGTGCCGCCGGTGGCGGTGATGGCGGGGTAGAGCAGGACGGCGCAAAACACGAAAATGACCACGCCGCTGAACCGGGTGAAGAGGCCGCAACTGGCGCGCAGATGGGCGATCAAGGCTGCGCCGATCACCGGCCCCAGCGCATTGGTCAGCGAGATCTGGCTCGCCACCATCAGGGGCTCCTGGAAATGCAGCGCATTGATCCAGAGCGAGCCAAGGAAGATGCCCGGCAACAGGCGCCAGCCGCCGATCATGGCTGCCACCAGGGCGATGCTGGCGGGCAGCCAGATCGGCGCCGGAAATAGCCCATAGGCGGCGAAATATGTGCCGACGGCATAGCCCAGTAGGTAATAGGCAACGGCGGCAATGATGTTGCCCGCCACCCAGACGGCGATCCGGGAAGAGCGCGACAGCTTGCCATAATCGATGACAGGGAAGGCAGCGGATGCCCGCGAAATCTGCATCAATAATTTCCTGCTGAAAGGAATATCGGGAAGATTAACCTTGAAGTGTTAACGCACTCTTGCGATGTAAAATCGAGTTTCGAGGCTTTTCCGACACTTGGCTGATCATGGGTTAGGTAAGGCGAAACAGCAGCGCTGCCGCCAAGACGGCGATGATCAGCCAGAGATACCAGTTGGACCCGGTCCGGGTAATCACCTGCAGCGCCTCGGGATCGAGTTTCAGGCCGCCTTCCGACAGATGCCCCACCAGCCGGTCGAGGTTGCGCATCACCGCCGGGAAGCGGCGGGCGACATGCAGCACTTCCTCGGCTGCCTGGCGGATGCGCGCCTCGGGGCCGCGATTCTCCCGCATCCATTGCTCGATCAGCGGGCGCGCCAGGGTCCAGATGTTGAGCGTCGGATTGAGCCGCCGGCTGACGCCTTCGGCCATCAGCATGTTCTTCTGCAGCAGCAGGAGTTGCGGCTGCACTTCCATCTCGAAATTCTCGGCGATGCTGAAGAGCTGGCCGAGGACGCGGGCGAAGGAAATCTGATGCAACGGCTGGCCGTGGATCGGCTCGCCGATGGAGCGCAGGGCGAGGGTGAATTCATCCAGTGGCTGGTTCTGGCCGAGATAGCCGGCATCGAGGTAGATATCGGCCATCTGCGCGTAATCACGCTCAAGGAAGGCCAGCAGCATATCGGCGAGGAAGAACCGCGTGGTCTTATCCAGGCGCCCCATGATGCCGAAATCGACCACCTGGATGGCGCCGTCGAAACCGACCGTCATGTTGCCGGGATGCTGGTCGCCGTGGAAATAGCCGTCGCGGAAGGCTTCGTTGAAGAAGATCGCCGCCGCCTTGGTCAACACCTCGTCGACATCCAGCCCGGCGGCGATCATCGCCTCCCGGTCGTCCATCGGGATGCCGGTCATGCGCTCCTGGGTCATCACCCGCCGCGCGGTGCGCTGCCAGTCGATCTCCGGCACGCGGTAGGTGGGGTCGCCCTCGAAATTCTGCCGCAATTCCGCGGCGGCGGCGGCTTCCAGGCGCAGGTCCATCTCGACCCGCACGGTGGCAGCGAAGGTTTGCACCACCTCAACCGGCTTCAGGCGGCGGAAGCGCGGCTGCGTGCGCTCGATTACCGTGGCGATCCACATCAGCAGATCGATGTCGCGCCGGAATGCGGCCTCGATGCCGGGCCGCAGCACCTTGACGGCAACGGGGCGTCCCTCGGGGAAGTGTTCGTCGGGCAAGGTGATCGCGAAATGCACCTGGCTGATCGAAGCGGCGGAAACCGGCTCGTCGTCGAAGCTCTTGTAAAGCACGCCGACCGGCCGGCCGAGCTCGGCCTCGATGGTGGCGCGCGCCTCGAAAGAGCTGAAAGCCGGCAGCTGATCCTGCAGCTTCGCCAGATCCTCTGCCACCTGTTCGCCCAGCAGATCGGAGCGGGTGGAGAGCACCTGGCCGAGCTTGATGAAAGCCGGGCCCAATTCGCTGAGGGCGGCGGCGAGGCGCTCGCCGGGCCGCATGTCGCGGCCACTGGAATCCTTCGGCGTGCGACCGAAGAAGACCAGCACCAGCCAGAGCAGCACAGGGGCGAGGCCGGCGCCGGCCAGCGCTTCCTGGAAGGGCGCCAGGGCGCCATGGCGGGCGAAGGCGACAGCGATCCAGAACAGCCGCACCAGCGACTTGAAACTGCGGATCATGGGCTCAGACCCGCCAGCCGGAATGCAAGGCGGCGATGCCGCCGCTGAGATTGCGGTATTTCACCTGCCGGAAACCCACCTCGGCCATCTCCCCGGCCAGCGTGTCCTGGGTGGGGAAACGGCGGATCGATTCCACCAGGTATTGGTAGGAATCGCGGTCGCCGGCGATGCGCGCACCCAGCCAGGGCAGCAGCTTGAAGGAATAGAGGTCATAGAGCTTGGCGAGCGGCGGTAGCGCCACATGCGAAAACTCCAGGCAGAGGAAGCGCCCGCCGGGCTTCAGTACGCGATAGGCGTCGCGCAGCGCCTGCACCCTGTCGCCGACATTGCGCAGGCAAAAGGCGATGGTATAGGCATCGAACGTCATATCCGGCGCCGGCAGGTGCTCGGCATTGCCGGAAACCCAGCTCAAGCCTTCGAGCCGGCCCTGGTCAAGCGCGCGGTCGCGTCCGACCTCCAGCATCGCCGGGGTGAGGTCGCAGACGGTCACATGGCTGCCGGGCGCGCGATCGAGGATGCGGCAGGCGATATCGCCGGTGCCGCCGCCGACATCGATGAAGCGCTGGCCGGTCCGCGGCGCCAGCCAGTCGATCATGGCCGACTTCCACAGCCGGTGGACGCCGCCCGACATCAGGTCGTTCATCAGATCATATTTGCCGGCGACCGAATCGAAGACACCGCGCACCAGCTCGGTCTTGCGCCGCGCGGTCACGCGCTCGAAGCCGAACCAGGCCTCGCCCGTCGGTTGGGCGCCGGCCCTGTCGGCCTGCGGCGCGCCGGCTCTCGCGGCGGCGGGCTCGGGGCCACCGGCATGGGGTCCTGCCGCCGGTGCGCCGGCAGGGGGCACTGCGGTCGGTTCGGAATCGCTCGGCAGGGATTCGTCGTAATCGGGGCTGGCGCTAGCCATCAAGCTCACGTCATTTGCAGTTTTTGCTTTGGCCGGAACATAGCCCGGCCCTGCCGGCAATGCCAGCCCGCCGCGCCGGCCCGCTACCGCCGGCCCGTGACCGCTTGGCCCGTGACCGCCTGGCTGGCCGGCCGCCGCGATGCGCGGCGCGGAACCGGCCGCTCAGCCGAAAGCCTTCAGCAGTCCGGCCAAACGCGGCCCGATCCGGCGCAGTTCCTCAAGATGGATGGCTGACATGCGAGTCAGGATTGCCTCGGCGGCCGGGGTGAGGGTGAGGAGGATGCGCCGGCCGTCCTGCGGGTCGGTCGATCGTTGCACTAGGCCCAAAGCTTCGAGCCGGTCGCAGAGCTCGACGGCGCTGTGATGGCGGATCAGCAGATGGTCGGCCAGTTCGCCGATGGTGATGCTGTCCTTGCCGGGAAAGCCCCGGATCGACAGCAGCGCCTGGTGCTGGCGCGGGGTCAGGCCCATCTCCTTGGCGGCGCGCTCGCTGAAATCGAGAAAGCGCCGCAAGCCCAGGCGGAACTCCGCAAGCTTCTCGTATTCGTCCTTGCTTAGCTTGGTGCTGCTCATGCTGCCCGGCTCTGTTGCCTTGCCGCCTCGGTCGCGGGCGTAAGGTCCGGCTTCTAGATAACCCCGCGGCTGTCCGGAAAGCGAGCGCGTCGCCATGTCGCAGGCGGTGCGCTGACGGTCGCTCTGGCGCACTTGTCGCCGCCCGTCTTGAATTTATATCGTATAACGATATTATCGCGCCCTCCCGCAGCGAGGGGCAAGCTGTTCCACCGCTTTGTCGACGAAAGTCCCTGATGTCCAACCCTCCCCAATCAACCGTGCATGGTGCCCGCCCGCCCGCTGTCCATCTCGGCGATTTCACCGCCGACCGCCGCGTCCTCATGCTGATGGCCATGGCCCTGGTGGTCGGCGCCGGTGGCGTCTTCGCCGCCTGGGCGCTCACGCGCCTGATCGCGCTTTGCAGCAATCTCGCCTATCTCGGCCGCCTCGGCTTCAGCATGCCGCATCTCGCGGATATGGCGCTCGGCCTTGGCACCATCGCCATTCCGGTGATCGGCGGTCTCATCATCGGGCTGATGGCGCGCTACGGCTCGGAAAAGATCCGTGGCCATGGCATCCCCGAGGCGATGGAGGCGATCCTGTTCGGCAAGAGCCGCATGGATCCCAAGATCGCCGTGCTGAAGCCGCTTTCCTCGGCGATCTCGATCGGCACCGGCGGCCCCTTCGGCGCCGAAGGACCGATCATCATGACGGGCGGGGCGATCGGCTCGCTTTTCGCCCAGCTCTTCCATCTCAGCGCCGCCGAACGCAAGACGCTGCTGGTCGCGGGCGCCGCCGCCGGCATGACGGCGATCTTCGGCACGCCGCTGGCGGCCGTGCTGCTGGCGGTCGAATTGCTGCTGTTCGAATGGAAGCCGCGCAGCTTCCTGCCGGTCACCGTCGCCGTCATCGTCGCGGCCGCGGCGCGTCACCTGGCGATGGATCCGGCACCGCTCTTCCCAATGACGCTGCTGCCCAGCCTTGCCTGGCCGCTCTTCATCATTGCCGCCGCGATCGGGCTGGTGACGGGCGTCCTTGGCGGTTTGCTCAGCATCTCGCTCTATGCCATTGAGGATCTCTTCCACAAGCTGCCCTGTCACTGGATGTGGTGGCCGGCGATCGGCGGCGTTGTCGTCGGCATTGGCGGCGTGATCGATCCGGCGGCGCTCAGCGTCGGCTATGTCAATATCCAGCATATGCTGCAGGGCGATATGCTGTTGCGGGCGGTGCTTCTGCTGCTGGTGGTCAAGGCGGTGATCTGGGTGGTGGCGCTGGGCTCGGGCACCTCGGGCGGCGTGCTCGCACCGCTGCTCATGATCGGCGGCGCGCTGGGTTTCGCGCTTGGCGCCGTCATACCCGGCGGCCAACCGGCGCTTTTCGCCATGTTCGGCATGGCGGCGATGATGGCGGGCACCATGCGTGCGCCCTTGACGGCCAGCCTGTTTGCCGTCGAGCTGACCGGCAACTACCTCGCCTTGCTGCCGGTGCTGGCGGCCTGCGCCGCCGCCTATGCGGTCACCGTGCTACTGCTGAAGCGCTCGATCCTCACCGAGAAGATCGCCCGGCGCGGCCTGCATATCTCGCAGGAATACGGCATCGACCCCTTCGATCTTGCCCGCATCAGCGATGTCATGGTGCGCGAAGTCGACACCGTGCCGGCGACCATGACGATCGCGGCCGCCATCGATTTCTTCACCGGCGATCCGATGGATGAGGCGGTCCGCCATCGGGCCTATCCGGTGGTCGACGCCCAGGGCGTCTTGCGCGGCATGGTGAGCCGGGCCGATGTCCTCGCCTGGACCTGCGAGCCCGGCCTTGCCGATAGCGATCCGGCGACCACGCCGCTGGCCGATCTCGTCTCCGATGCCAGCCTCGCGGTGGTTCATCCCGAGGATCTGGTGGGGGCGGCGGCAGATCTGATGGCGCATAACGAGATCGGCCGCCTGCCCGTCACCGATCGCGCCAGCGGCCGGCTGGTGGGGCTGGTGGCGCGAAAGGACCTGCTGCAGGCCCGCACCCAGATGCGGCGGCTGGAACAGGACCGCGCCGCCCTGCTGCTGCGCGGCAAGGCGGCGGGGAAGCCGGCCGTGCCGGTCCCCAGCGAATTGGGACGCTGACCCGGCTTGCCGCGCAGGCCCTTCCCATGACGGGCCGCAGGCGGTTATCTATCGCGTCTCGATGGCGATGGACCGATCATGCCCGAATTACCCGAAGTCGAAACCGTGGCCCGCGGCCTTGCCCTGCGTATGGTCGGCCGGACCTTTGCCAAGGTGGAACAGCGCCGGCCGGATCTGCGCTTCCCCCTGCCGGTGGATTTCGCCCGTCGCCTCACCGGACGTAGCATCCTTGCCATTCGTCGCCGGGCAAAATACCTGCTGATCGATCTCGACGACGGGCAGGTGGTGCTCGGCCATCTCGGCATGTCCGGCCGCATGCTGGTCAGCGACGCGCGGCCCGATATCCTGGAGACGCATGACCATCTGGTCTTCACGCTCGATGATGGCGCCTGCGTCCGCTTCAACGACGCGCGGCGCTTCGGCATGATGGACCTCGTGCCGCTCGCGGAGCTCGACCGGCACAAGTTGCTGCGCGATCTGGGGCCCGAACCGCTCGGCAACGAATTCAACGGCCCGGCTCTGGCGGCTTCGCTCAAAGGCAAGAAAACGCCGATCAAGAGCGCCATTCTCGACCAGAAACTGGTGGTGGGTGTGGGCAATATCTATGCCTCGGAATCCTTGTTCCGCGCCGGCCTGTCGCCGAAGCGCATCGCCGCAACCGTGCAGGGCGAACGCGCGGAACGCCTGGCGACATCGATCAAGCAGGTGCTGACCGAAGCGATTGCCGCCGGCGGCTCATCCCTGCGCGATTACGTCCAGGCCGATGGCGAGCTCGGTTATTTCCAGCACCAGTGGAAGGTCTATGACCGCGAGGGCCAGGCCTGCGCCGGCTGCGACTGCGATCTCGCCAAAACCGGCGGCATCCGTCGCCTTTCCCAAAGCGGGCGCTCCACCTTCTATTGCAGTCGGCGGCAGCGGTGAGAATTAATAGATTTATTTTATTGATACCATATTAGTAATTAGTTAGATTTATTTAATGCGCTCCGTAGATTGGCCATCCGAAAGGATTTCTCGCGATGGCCGAAAGTATTTCTTCTTCTGCTTCCCTGCCGACCGTCCCCATGGAGGGGTCGCTCCGGTTGCCGAAACCGCTACCGGGTCTGGCTCTGGCTGGCCTGATGATGGTGGTGGCGGAGATGCTGCATTCGTATCGCGGTTTCGCGACCTTCAATCCCACCATTCTCGCCTTGCTGCTGGGGCTCGGCTTCAACGCGCTGATCGGCACGCCGGAAAACTGCCGGCCGGGTACCGCCTTTGCCGCCCGCAGCCTGCTGCGGCTGGCGATCGCGCTGCTCGGATTGCAACTGGCGCTCGGCAAGCTGGTCGAGCTCGGCTGGGCGGGTGCCGTGATCGTGTTCGCCGTGGTGCCGGCCACGTTCCTCTTTACCTTGGGTGCCGGCCGGTTGCTCGGCGTGCCGCGCGAGCTGCGCGCGCTGATCGCTTTCGGTACCTCGATCTGCGGTGCTTCCGCGGTGATGGCGGGCAATACAGTGGTGCGCGGTTCGGAGGACGAGGCGGCTTACGGTGTCGCCTGCGTCACCATCTTTGGCACCGTCGCCATGCTGGTCTATCCGCTGCTGCCGGCTTTGCTGCATCTCGATCCGCATCAGTTCGGCTTATGGACTGGCTCGTCGATCCACGAAATCGGCCAGGCTGTGGCGGCCGGCTTTCAGAACGGCTCCGTCGGCGGCGAAACGGCCACCATGGCGAAGCTGTCGCGGGTCCTGCTGCTGGCGCCCGTGGTGCTCAGCGTCGGTCTCGTCATCGCCAGGCGGGCGCGGTGCGAGGCGGATGCGCATCATTCCGCTTTCGGCCGGGTGCCGATGCCGTATTTCATTTTCGCTTTCCTGGCATTGGCCGCGATCAACAGCTTCGGCTTCATTCCCCTTGCCATCCAGCAGCAGGCGCCGGATGTCACCGGTTTCCTGATGACTTTGGCCCTGGCGGCGATGGGCCTCAACACCGATGCCGGCAAGCTGTTGCGCCGCGGCTGGCGTCCGCTCCTGCTCGGGGCCTTGGCCAGTCTTTTCATCTGCGGCTTCAGCTACGGCCTGATCGTCGCGCTGACATAAGGCGGAGCGTTAAGATGAGGCCGCTGCGATGACGCTTGAACAATTGCGCATCTTCCTCGCCGTCGCGGAGCGCCAGCACATGACCCGCGCCGCCGAAGTGCTCAACCTGACCCAGCCGGCGGTGAGTGCCGCCATCGCCGCCCTCGAAGCGCGGCACGGCCTGCCGCTTTTCCATCGCATCGGCCGCAGCATCGAACTCAGCGAAGCCGGCAAGCTGCTGCGCGGCGAAGCGCAAGCAATTCTCCGCCGGGTGCAGGATGCGGAATCGAGCCTCGCCGATCTGCGCGGCCTGCGGCGCGGCCGCTTGCGTCTCGCCGCCAGCCAGACCGTCGGCAATTACTGGCTGCCGCCCTTGATGGCGCGTTTCCGCCGCGCCTTCGCCAATATCGATCTCGATCTCACCATCGGCAATACCGAGCAGGTTGCTTCCGCGGTGCGCGACGGTGTTGCCGAACTCGGCATCGTCGAAGCACCGGTCCAGGGCGATGTCTTCGAGGAACAGCTCTTGCCGGGAGACCGGCTGCTGCTGGTGGCCGCCGCCACCGATGCCGGCTTGAAGCTATCCCGCCAGCTCGCCCCGCTGAGCGCCGGGGATGAGGCGCTGCTCGGTGGCGCCGACTGGGTCTGGCGCGAAACCGGCTCCGGTACCCGGCAGTTGATGGAAATCATGCTGCGCAAGCTCGGTCTCGATCCGGTCAATCTGCCGCGGTCGCTGGAATTGCCGAGCAACGAGGCGGTGCGGCTGGCGGTGGAGGCAGGTGCCGGCTTCACCATCATCTCGGCTCTGGCGGTGGCGGCCAGCATTCAGGAAGGGCGCCTGCTTTCCTGGGAACTGCCCGAGGCGGAACGGCGTTTTCGCCTGTTAAGGCACCGTTCCTACCAGCCGAGCCAGGCCGCCATGGCCTTCTCGACCATGGTGACGGGGGTATAAAGGTAACCGGGGGTAAGGCCGGGATCGTCGGCCGCCGACCGCCATCATCCGCCCCTATTGTCCCCCTCCGCGCTTCCGGGCTACAACTTGGCCCATCCAACTTGGCCCAACTGACGGGGCGTCCCGTCACCCCCGGGAGACGCGACATGAAGACCAAAGCCGATGCGATCCGCCGCCCGAAAGCACGCAGCCTCCTGCGCGCGGGCCTGCTCGGCCTCCTGCTGCTCACACCGCTCACACTGCGCCCCCTGCCGGCCTGGGCGGTCGATTATCTCAGCGCCGTCGACGATCTGCCGCTGACCCAGGGCCTGACCGAGCAGAAGGACAAGACCACCGTTTTCGACGCGCCGGTCGGCAAGATCGTCACCGCCTATGCAACCGGCAATCTCAAGGCCCAGGACGTGGTCGATTTCTACGACACCACCCTGCCGCAGCTCGGCTGGCAGAAGACCGCCAGTGGCACCTATCACCGCAAGGCCCAGACCTTGAAGATCGATGTGCTGGGCGGCCAGGGCGGCGGTCCGGTCAATGTCAGTTTCACGGTTTCCTCCGAAGGCAAGTAAGTCATCATGACCTATGAGAACATCCAGCTGACCCGCGAGGGTCGCGTCGGCATCGTCACGCTCGACCGGCCGAAGGCCCTCAATGCGCTCTGCGATGCGCTGATCGCCGAACTCGGCCAGGCGTTTGATCTCCTCGAAGCGGATGAGGCGATCGGCGCCATCATCTTGACCGGCAGCGAAAAGGCCTTTGCCGCTGGCGCCGACATCAAGGAGATGAAAGACCGCGACTTCATGGATGTCTATCTCAGCGATTTCATCACCAAGGGCTGGGAGCGCGTGGCATCCTGCCGCAAGCCGGTGATCGCGGCCGTCGCCGGTTTCGCGCTGGGCGGCGGTTGCGAGGTCGCCATGATGTGCGACATCATCATCGCCGCCGAGAATGCGAAATTCGGCCAGCCGGAAATCACCCTTGGCATCATTCCGGGCGCCGGCGGGACACAGCGCCTGACGCGGGCGCTGGGCAAGGCCAAGGCGATGGACCTCGTTCTCACCGGCCGCATGATGACTGCAGAGGAAGCGGAGCGCTGCGGCCTCGTCTCCCGCGTCGTGCCGGCGGAGAAGCTGATGGAAGAGGCGAAGGCGGTGGCGGAGAAGGTGGCCTCGATGTCCCTGCCGATCGCGATGTTTGCCAAGGAATCGGTCAATCGCGCCTTCGAGACCAGCCTCGCCGAGGGGCTGCGCTTCGAGCGCCGGCTGTTCCATGCCGCCTTTGCCACCGAGGACCAGAAGGAAGGCATGTCGGCCTTCGCCGAAAAGCGGCCGGCCCGGTTCAGGCATCGCTGAGGCGCCCCTGTCCCGCCGGCGCCCTGTTCGGCGGCACGCAAGATGTCCTGCTGTCATCGGACTGCGGCTGGTGTAAGATAGCGCGGCGGCAAGCGCGGTGCCGTTGATGCGGTGCCGGCCACTACCTGACTGACCCGAAGGAAGAGCATGGCAAAAAAGCCGGAAGACGCTGCACCCTCGCCGCGATTCACCACCAAGCGCATCCAGGTGACGATCGACCAGCGCCCCTATACTGTCGTCAACATGAATGCCTTCGACATCCTGATCGCCGGTGCGCCGGACTGGATCGCGCCCAAGCAGAAGCTTGATTTCACGTTCCTGATCGCCGTCGGCGGAAGGGAAGTCGGCTTGCCGACCTATGGCGTGGTGTTGAAGAACGACGCGAGCGGGCTCGAAGTCCGCTACCAGGCGCCGAACAACCGGTGGCGCGATCTGCTCGCCCACGTTCTTACCGAAGAAAACGCCAAGGGCTAAACGCGAGAGGGCTAAACGCCGGAAGCAACACTGGCCCGCCGGGCTTGGCGGACCAGCGCCGCTCTCGTCATGTGTGGGATCCCGCAGAAAGAAACCGGCGCAGGTCGGGGGTGAGGGGTGAGACCTGCGCCGGCCACAGTCCCGTGGTCGGGGCCGACCACGGGGCATGCGATTGGATCGTCATCAGCGGCAGGGGGACGCTGCCGTGCAGAGTTTTGGTGAGATCCAATCGCCAGGGAAAGGCTTCAACAAACTCCTTCAATGCCTGAGACCAAATGCCCGGGCGATTATTCCATCAGGCGGCGGCCAATTTCACGGCAACGAACAATTCCTGGCCGTGGTGATCGACCAGCATCATGACGACGCTCTGATGATTGGCTTTCGCATCCTTGGTGAGGCGGCTGACATCCTGCGGCGTGGTGACGGCGGTGTCGCCGATCCGCTCGATGACGTCGCCCTCAGCGATGCCCTGCTCGGCCAGAGGGCTGTCGTCATTGACGTTGCTGACGATGACACCCTTGACGCTCTTGTCGATATTGAGCTGTGATCGCGCCGCCGCATCGAGCGGCGCGAAGCTGGCGCCGAGATCGGCCACATCGACGCTGTTGTCGGACGAACTGGGCGCGTTCTGGTCCGGCGTATCATTCTCCGCGACCTTCTGATCCGGCTTCAGCTTACCGATGACAATCGAAACCTTCACCATCTGATGACCGCGCCACACCGTCAGGTCGACCTTGCTCTGCGGCTTGGTGGCGGCGACGAGACGCGGCAGTTCGCGCATCTCATCCACAGTCTGGCCGTTATAACCGACGATCACGTCCCCGGTCTTCAGAAGTTTCTGTGCCGGGCTGTCGCTCTGTACATCGGCGACCAGCGCACCTTCGGGCTGCGGCAGGCCAAGTGCCTTGGCCAGGTCCGGCGTCACCTTCTGGATCTGCACGCCGAGCCAGCCGCGTTCGACGCTGCCATGTTCGCGCAGCGACTCGATCACCGGCTTGGCGAGGTTCGAGGGAATGGCGAAGCCGATGCCGACGCTGCCGCCATTGGGCGAGGCGATCGCGGTATTGATGCCGACGACGTCGCCGTCGGTATCGAAAGTCGGGCCGCCGGAATTGCCCCGGTTGATGGAGGCGTCGAGCTGCAGGAAGTCATCGAACGGGCCGGCGTTGATGTCGCGGCCGCGGGCCGAGACGATGCCGGCCGTGACCGTGCCGCCGAGACCGAAGGGATTGCCCACGGCCATGATCCAGTCGCCGACGCGTTCCTTGTCGGAATCACCGAAATTGACGAAGGGCAGCGGATGCGGTGCGCTGATCTTCAGCAAGGCAAGGTCGGTCTTCGTATCGGTGCCGACCAGTTTGGCCGGATATTCCTTGCCATCGGTCATGGTGACTTCAATGTCTGTCGCCTCGTCGATCACATGATTATTCGTGACGATGTAGCCGGCGGGATCGACGATGAAGCCGGAGCCGAGCGACATGATCTTCTCATTGCGATGCTGCCGGCGCTGCTGTTCCTGGAAGGGCCGGAAAAGCTGCTCGAAGGGGGAGCCCTTGGGGAAGTCGAAGGGCATGCCCTCGTCCTGCATATCGCTCTCGGTCACCTTGTGGGTGGATGAGATATTGACCACCGCCGGCGTTACCTTGGCTGCGAGATCGGCAAAGCTATCGGGTGCCGGATAGGCCTGTGCGGTGCCGCTGACCATGGGACTCAGCAGAAGGGCACCGCTCAGCGCCGTGACGGCGAGCAGCATCCCCCTCTTCGTCAGGCGGGTCCCGTGAGGCTGGGAATTGTTGAAATCTGGTGATGACATCTTGCTATTCCTTCTTCCTGTGCGGTCCCCCGCATCGGCCGAAAGATCGATCGATGCCCGGCCCACGCCGCGCTTGGTGATGAAGATGTGCCCTCAGCGTAACGCGGCAATGTCATCTGACTGCCTATTTGGTAACGCTGTTGCCACCCAACCAGCGGCTGTTACAATCGGTTACACTTTTGCCATCGCCGCCGAGGAAGCCGGTCCCCAAACTAATCAGGGCAACAAGACTGCGAAATTTTTCAACATGATGCGCAACTAATATGCCGACCGACCCTAGCGACCACATCCTGATCGTCGACGACGATCGGGAGATCCGCGATCTGCTCTCCCGCTTCCTGGTGAAGCATGGCTACCGCGTTTCAACGGCGGCAGACGGCCGCGACATGCGCCGCGTCATGGCCGATGCGCGGATCGACCTGATCGTGCTCGATGTGATGATGCCGGGTGAAACCGGTCTCACGCTCTGCGGCCAGGTCCGTGCCAGCTCGAAAGTGCCGATCATCATGTTGACGGCGGTGGCGGAAGAGACCGACCGCATTATCGGCCTCGAGCTCGGCGCCGACGACTATCTCGCCAAGCCGTTCAATCCGCGCGAATTGCTGGCGCGCATCCGCGCCGTGCTGCGCCGCACCGATATCCGCGAGCCGGTTGCGGTAGTGGAGGAGGGGGGCAATCCGGTGCTGTCCTTCAACGGGTGGAAGCTCGATCTCGCCACCCGGCAGTTGACCAATCCGGCCGGCGAGCCGGTGGAATTGTCGACCGGGGAATACGACCTGCTGGTTGCCTTCGCTGAGCGGCCGCAACGCGTGCTCAGCCGGGACCGGCTGCTCGATCTCGCTAAGGGCCGGGCGGCGGTTGCCTTCGACCGCAGTATCGACGTCCAGGTCGGCCGGCTGCGGCGCAAGATCGAGGTCGACGCTTCCGCGCCGCAGCTCATCACCACGGTGCGCGGCGGGGGCTACATGTTCACGCCGCAAGTGACGCGCGGCTAGGGCGGGTGATGCGGCGTTTCCTCCCCGATAGCATCGTCGACTGGCTGGTGGTGATCGTTGTAACCGGCATCTGCGCCTCGCAATTGGCGACGACGCTGTTTCACAACATCGCCCGCAACCAGGCGATCATCGCCCTCGAGGACGTGCGCGCGGCCGAGCGCATCGCCTCGATCGTCTCCTTCCTGGAAGAGACGGCGCCGATCCTGCGCCCCGGCGTCGCCGGCGCCATCAGCCGCTCCTCGCTCTATGTCGCCGCCAGCGAACGCAGCGCCGTTTCCGACGGCGATCCGGTGGACGGCCGCTGCGCCCGCTTGCGCGATGTCGTCAAGGCGCGGCTGCTCGATATCCATTGGCGGCAGGTACGCGTCAACTATGCGCCGCAGCCGGCCACCAGCGGCAGCTGGCTGGCGCGGATCTGGCCGGAGATCTGGGGCAGCGAGCAGGAGCGGACCGCGCAGATCCTCAGCCGTCAGTCGAGCGAGCGCCGGTTCCGCGTGGCGGTCCAACTGATGGATGGCGGCTGGCTCAATTTCGATGTGGCCTCGGTCAGCTCCCTGCCGATCGCTTCCTGGGATCTCATCGTCTCGATCATCCTGACCGTCGCCGTGGCTATCGCGCTCAGCCTGTTTCCGGTCTATCGCCTGACGCGGCCGCTGGCGCGCTTTACCCAGGCGGCGGAGGCCTTGGGGCGGGGCAATCTGGACGAGCCGGTGCCGGAGACGGGTTCCATGGAGGTGCGCCGGGCGGCGCATGCCTTCAACGACATGCAGGCGCGCATCCGCCGCCTGGTCGACGGTCGGACCCAGATGATTGCGGCGATCTCGCATGATCTCCGGACCCCGATCACGCGGCTCAGGCTGCGCGCCGAATTCGTCGAGGATCCGGAGGCGCAGCGCCGCATGCTGGCCGATCTCGACGAGATGGAGACAATGATCAAATCGACCCTGGCCTTCGCCCGCGAGGACAGCGACCGCGAGCCGGCGGTGGTGCTCGATCTCGTGGCGCTGTTGCGCGACGTGGTGGAGGATATACCGGGGACCGCGCTGGCGCCGGATCTGCCGCCGGAATGCACTATCAGCGGACGCCCGCTGGCGCTGCGGCGATGCTTCCGCAACGTCATCGAAAACGCCATCAAATACGGCAAGGCGGCTCGCATCGACCTGCGCGAGGAGGAGAAGGCGGTGCTGGTGACGGTCGATGATGACGGGCCCGGTATCCCCGAAGACCAGCGCGAACGCGTCTTCCGGCCGTTCTATCGGCTGGAAGCGTCACGCAACCGCGACAGCGGCGGCACCGGGCTTGGCCTCGCCATCGTGCAAAGCATCGTCCTCAGCCATGGCGGCGAGGTTGCGCTGGACAACCGCCCGGAAGGCGGACTACGCGTGACGATCCGCTTGCCGCGCTGAGAGCCGAGAGCCGCCTATTCGGCCGCGCGCTCGCCCAGGCCGGCCTTGTCGGCGGTCTTCTCGACAGGCTTGCCGGCCGCCAGCGTGGCTTGGCGCCGCTCCCAGTCGAACATGTAATCGCGGGTCACCGGCACCGCATTGATGCCTTTGCCCATCTGGATCTGGAACACCATGTTGTAGTCGTAGCGGAAGGAAAGCTCGCTGCCGATCAGATAGAACTCCCACATGCGGCAGAAGCGCTCGTCATAGAGCGCACGGATCTTGTCGCGCACGGCATTGAAGTTATGCCGCCAGGCCTTCAGGGTCTCGGCATAATGCAGCCGCAGCACCTCGATATCGGTGACCCAGAGCTTGGTCTTCTCGATCTTCGGCAGCACTTCCGACAAGGCCGGGCTGTAGCCGCCGGGGAAGATGTATTTACGCAGCCAGGGATTGGTGTAGCCGGGCCCGTCGCGGCGGCCGATCGCATGCAGCAGGGCGACGCCGTTATCGACCAGCAGATCCTGCACTTTGCCGAAGAACTCGCCGTAATGCTTGACGCCGACATGCTCGAACATGCCGACCGAGACGATGCGGTCATAGCGCGCCGTCTCCAGGCGATAATCCTGCAGCTTGAAAGTGACGCGATCGGAGAGGCCGGCCGCCTTGGCGCGCGCTTCCGCCACCTGGTGCTGTTCGGTCGAGAGCGTCACGCCGGTCACCTTCACATCGGCGACCTTGGCGAGATACATGGCAAGCCCGCCCCAGCCGCAGCCGATATCGAGGATATGCTGGCCCGGCTGCAGCAGCAGCTTGGAGGCGATATGGCGCATCTTCGCCTGCTGCGCCTGCGGCAGCGTCGTCTCCGGTGTCGAAAAATAGGCGCAGGAATACTGCATGCTCTCATCGAGGAACTGCTCGAAGAGCTGGCGCGACAGATCGTAATGATGCGCCACGTGCTCGCGGGCGAGGCCGATGGGATTGTGCTGGTGCCACCAGCGCAGCAGCTTGTGGACACCACCGACCAGGCGCTGGAGCGTCACCGACTGGACCTCGTCGGTGCCATCCATGGCGAGATCGATCAGGTCGTAGAGCGTGCCCTCTTCAATGGTCACCCTTCCGTCCATATAGGCTTCGCCGAGCTTGAGCCAAGGATTGAGGAAGAGACTGCGATCGGTTGCGGCATCGTGGATCCGTACCGTCACGCGCGGTTCGGCAGAGCATTTGAGTTCGTGGCGTTTCCCGGCAGGGTCGATAACGGTTACATGACCCCGTCGCACGCCAACTTTCAGCAAGCGTTCGAACATCCCCATGCGCTCCTAAAATAACGACTGCTTGAATCGCCGCAACGCATGACCCCCGTCAGGCTGCGCCGTAATCGCGACGACTCTTCTTCGCTTTTAGTTTGGAATAATTCAAATATGGCGAAACAGAGTCTGTCAATGATCCATTAACGATCTCTGGCCTGCAGGAGTTGCAGGTCTTTATGCTTATCCGCTTGCGGGCGGAATGGCCAGCCGCTCGTTGCACTCGGCATTAACGGCCGCACCGGCTGCCGCGGCACGGCCGCACAGATCCGACGCTCGCGACAATCAGGACTCACGACGACCCGCGGGACAGCTCGCAACGAGGTCCCGCAAGATCGCTATATGCCGTTCAACTGGATGGCAGAATAACGGTCAGGTCATCCTGGACGAGGACGAAGACCGGATGGGCGTGATGCCCGGTATCGCTCGCCTGGAACATCTGGTAACCCTCGGGTGCTTCGACCTCGGCGCGCGACCAGGCATAGCCGCGGTCGTTGGAGAGATGGACAGAATCGCCTTGCTCGCCGTTGATCACCAAAGCCTCAACTCCGGCGACAATTTCAGTGCCAAGATCCAGCACGTCGCTGACATTGAGGGCGATCGTCGCTTGATGGTGGCTATCCAATACCGGCGCTTCGACGGCAGCGGCCGAGTCGTCCGATCCGGCAAACACCGTGGGGCTGATTTCGACCATCAGATGGCCGGGCTTCAAGGCGCTGTCGCCGCTGGGCGAGGCGGTCGGGTTTTCGCGGACATCTCCTGTCGCGTCACCCGGGGGCATGACGGACATAGCGGTACTCCTTAATCATGGAAGCCGACGAAACGCGTCGCGGCTTGTGGATGCGTTCTGCTAAACAAAACTTAACGGCATGAAGCTGGATTTCAATATCCCTGTCACGGATTTATCCACACTCACGTGTAAGCAGGCTTCGATTGTGACGGTTTTAGCGCAATTTCGATCCTTTGGCGGCCTGATTCGTCGTAATTCCGGCAACGGCTTGGCGGATTCCGGCGAGTCCAGGGACCCTTTTCGATAGCATAATCGTCCGCGGCGTTAACCAATCGGCCCAAGGCCATGGCCCTCTATGGAACCGGGTCCCCGATTCGGCCCATATTGCCGGGTGGCAAAAGCGGATATCCGTGATGAATGACCAAGTCCTGCCAAGCGACGATCCCAAGTCCCTGATCTTTGAAGCCTTCGCGATGGGGGCGGAATTTCCCGGCCCGGCCGAGGATCTGCTGCTGTCCTGGATGCTCAGTCTGGATAGCGCGGCCGATCCCCGGGCGGCGGCGCTGCGGCTGATCGCCCGTCATGCGCCCGACAATGCCAGTTTCGACAATCCCCATATTGATCGCCTGGCCGCTCTGCTGCGCCAGACCGCTGCGACCGATCCTGCCGCCCGTGGCGGCCGGGGCCGCGTTGCGGCCCGCCGCGCCGCCAGCCGCGCAGGCGATTGAGGGCTCGACGATTGAGGGCCGGGCGACCGGATACTGCCCGTCTGGCGCTGTCTTTAACCCGGTATGGTGGAGAATCTCCTGGCGATTTCTCCCGAATCTAGGTCGATTTATGCATTAAGAGTAACGCATAAGTCAAAAATTCCATCATATATTCAATAAATGGATATGAAGATTTTGCGTATCCCGCTGGGGCTGACGAGAGTCGGTTGCTTCCCTCGCGGAGATGGCTAGAAATAGGCCGGCCTAGCAATAGGTCATTTGGAGCGGCGGGCCGATCTCGGCCCGCCTCTCTGCTTTTGGTGAGGGACCGGGGTTGTATCAGCCGCCATCGTTCGGCGATGGGCCGGAGGATCGGCGCCCGTATAAGGATGGCATCGCAGATGCAGCAGTCTCATGCCGAGACCGGCCGGAAATCACTCCCGGCTCTGGCGATCGGCGCAATCGGTGTCGTCTATGGCGACATCGGAACCAGTCCGCTTTATGCCTTCAAGGAATGTTTCAGCAGTCATCATGGGCTGAGCATCGATACGACCAATGTCTACGGCATCCTCTCGCTGATCTTCTGGTCGGTGATGCTGGTGGTCTCATTCAAATACGTCACCATCGTGTTGCGTGCCGATAACGGCGGCGAGGGCGGCAGCCTGGCGTTGCTGGCGCTGGTCTCGAATGCCGTCAAAAGCAAATTCGCGGTGGCTGCGGTGACTGCGCTCGGCATCTTCGCCGCGGCGCTGTTCTATGGCGACAGCATGATCACGCCGGCGATCTCGGTATTGAGTGCCGTCGAAGGGATACAGGTGGCGTGGCCAGGTTTCGAAATGCTGGTCATTCCCGTCACCCTCGCCATCCTCATCGTGCTCTTCATGATCCAGCGCCAGGGCACGGCCCGCATCGGCACACTATTCGGCCCGCTGATGCTGCTGTGGTTCGCCACGCTCGCCATTCTCGGTATCGTCCATATTGTCGCCCGGCCGGAAATCGTCGAGGCGCTCAATCCGCTCTATGCCGTCGAATTCTTCCGCGTCCATGGCTGGCTCGCCTTTCTGGTGCTGAGCTCCGTTGTGCTGGCTTTGACCGGCGCCGAGGCGCTTTATTCCGATCTCGGCCATTTCGGTGGACGTCCGATCCGCCTAACCTGGTTCGGCTTGGTGCTGCCGTCGCTGGTGCTCAACTATTTCGGCCAGGGCGCGTTGCTGCTCAATGATCCGACGGCGGTCGAGAATCCGTTCTTCCGTCTGGCCACGGAATGGGCGGCGCTGCCGTTGGTGGTGCTGGCGACCATCGCTACAATCATCGCCTCGCAGGCGGTGATCACCGGTGCCTATTCGGTGACGCAGCAGGCGATCCAGCTGGGCTTTCTGCCGCGATTGCGGGTAGTCCATACCTCGCATGCGACCATGGGGCAGATCTATGTTCCCTTCGTCAACTGGATGCTGATGACCGCCGTCGTCATCCTGGTGCTGGGGTTCCAAAGCTCCAGCAATCTCGCCGCCGCCTATGGTGTTGCGGTGACGGGCACGATGGTGATCGACACGCTGTTGATCGCCGGCGTGATCTTTTTCATCTGGCACTGGCCGCGCCTGCCGGCCATCCTGCTGGTCTCCGTTTTCCTGATCGCCGATCTCAGCTTCTTCTCCGCCAATGTCGGCAAGATTACCCATGGCGGCTGGTTCACCCTGGCCGTGGCGCTGGTGGTCTTCATCCTGCTCACCACCTGGAAGCGCGGCCGCCAGTTGCTGACGGCGCGCATCGACCAGGACGCCATGCCGGTCGATATCTTCCTGAAGTCGATCTCCAACCGCGCCACCAAGGTCGCCGGAACGGCGATCTTCCTGACCGGCCGGCCGCAAGGCATCCCGTCAGCGCTGCTGCATAATCTGAAGCACAACAAGATCATCCACGAACGCAACATCCTGCTGACCGTGGAAATGCAGCCGGTCGCCCATGTGCCGATCGCGCGGCGATTGCTGGCCGAGGATCTCGGCGCCGGCTTCCACCGCCTGACCATGATCTTCGGCTTCATGGACGATCCCGATGTGCCGGCCGCCTTGCGCCATGCAGATGAGATAGGCCTGCCCATCAACCTGATGGAAACCTCATTCTTCATCAGCCGCGAAACCATCGTCGCCAGCATGCTGCCGGGGATGATGCTGTGGCGCGAGGCGTTGTTCGCCTGGATGTCGCGCAATGCCGCCAATGCCATGGACTTCTTCGGGCTGCCGACCAACCGGGTGGTGGAACTGGGAACGCAGGTCGAGATTTGACCCATTATCGAAAACTGGGACGTCAGTTAGCTAACCGTTCCGCCTGCGACGAAAAATAGCGCCAACCGTCCGGTGCCGCGCGAGCTGGACCGGGAGTCCGCGTGACGAAGAGGGATCATAGTCCAGATGCAGCAATCTCACGCCGGGGCGGGAAACCGATCGATCACGGCATTGGCGATCGGCGCCGTCGGCGTCGTCTATGGCGATATTGGCACCAGCCCGCTTTATGCCTTGCAGGAATGCTTCAGCAGCCATCATGGGCTGGAGATCAATGTCGAGAATGTCTATGGCATCCTGTCGCTGATCTTCTGGTCGATCATGCTGGTGGTGTCCTTCAAGTACGTCACCATCATCCTGCGCGCCGACAATGACGGCGAGGGCGGCAGCCTGGCGCTGTTGGCCCAGGTCAGCACCGCCGTCAAAGGCCGCCTCTCGATCGCGGCGATAACCGTGCTCGGCATCTTCGCCGCCGCGCTCTTCTATGGCGACAGCATGATCACGCCGGCGATCTCGGTCTTGAGTGCCGTCGAGGGGTTGAAGGTGGCGCTGCCCGATATCGATGTCGTGGTCATTCCGCTGACCCTGGCGATCCTGATCGGGCTTTTTGTCATCCAGCGCCAAGGCACCCATCGTATCGGTATTCTGTTCGGGCCGATCATGATTCTCTGGTTCGCCGCCCTGGCGGTGCTGGGCGTCTTTCACATCCTGCAGCGGCCGGCCATCCTGGAAGCGATCAATCCGATCTATGCGGTGGACTTCTTCCGGCTGCACGGCTGGAAGGCCTTCTTCGTTCTCGGTTCCGTCGTGCTGGTGCTGACCGGGGCCGAGGCGCTTTATTCCGATCTCGGCCATTTCGGGCGCCGCCCGATCTACCTCGCCTGGTTCAGCCTGGTGCTGCCTTCGCTGGTGCTCAATTATTTCGGCCAGGGCGCTCTTCTGCTCAATGATCCGTCCGCTCTGGAAAATCCGTTCTTCCGCATGGCGCCGGCCTGGGCGACCTTGCCGCTGGTGGTGTTGGCCACGCTTGCTACTGTCATCGCCTCGCAAGCGGTGATCTCCGGCGCCTATTCCCTGACCCAGCAGGCGATCCAGCTTGGCCTGCTGCCGCGGGTCCGCATCGTGCACACCTCGCATCAGGCGATCGGCCAGATCTATGTCCCCTTCGTCAACTGGATGCTGCTGGTCGCAGTGGTCATGCTGGTGCTCGGCTTTGAAAGCTCAGCCAACCTCGCCTCCGCCTATGGGCTCGCGGTTACCGGCACCATGCTGATCACCTCGCTGATGATGGCCGTGGTGCTGTTCCGCATCTGGCATTGGGCGAAGCTGCCCTCGGCGGTACTGACGGCAATCTTCGTCACCGTCGACGCTTCCTTCTTTCTCGCCAATTTCAACAAGATCGCGCATGGCGGCTGGTTCACCCTGGCGGTTGGCCTTGTCATCTTCGTCATGCTGACCACCTGGAAGAAGGGCCGTCAGTTGCTGCTGGCATCAATCGACAAGGATGCGATGCCGGTCGACATCTTCCTGAAATCGCTGTCCAGCCGGGTGACGCGGGTGCCCGGCACGGCGATCTTCATGACCGGACGCCCGCAAGGCATCCCTTCGGCGCTGCTGCATAATCTGAAGCACAACAAGATCCTGCATGAGCGCAACATCCTCCTCACGGTGGAAATGCGGCCGGTCGCCCATGTGCCGGTGCCGCGTCGCCTGCTCGCCGAGGATCTCGGTTCTGGCTTTCATCGCCTGACCATGATCTTCGGCTTCATGGACGATCCGGATGTGCCGGCTGCGCTGAAGCATGCCGGCGAGATCGGCCTGCCGATCAGCATCATGGAGACATCCTTCTTTCTCAGCCGCGAAACCATCGTCGCCAGCATGCTGCCCGGCATGATGCGCTGGCGCGAGGCGCTGTTCGCCTGGATGGCGCGTAATGCAACCACGGCAATGGAATTCTTCGGCCTGCCGATCAACCGTGTGGTCGAGCTTGGCACCCAGATCGCGATCTGACCTGGCCCATGGGCCTCAGAACTGCTGCGATAAGGCGTGATAGAGCGGTTCACGGGTGAGGAAATTGGAGATGCCGGCGGCGATAAAGGTCGCGGCCAGCAGCGGCACCAGCAAATCGTTGCTGACGGTCATCTCCGTGACGATGACAAAGGCCGTCAGCGGCGATTGCACCACGGCGGCGAAATAGGCGGCGGTGGAAAGCAGCATGATGGTGCTGAGATCGCCCGTCGGCAGGAAGGCGGCGATGACGGAACCGAGCCCGGCCCCGACTGACAGCGATGGTGAGAACAGGCCGCCGGGCAGGCCGCTGGCCGAAGAGGCGAGCGTCGCCATCAGCTTCAAAGGCCCATACCACAACGGCATGGCCTGCCCTGTTTCCAGCGCCAGCTTGGTCTGCTCGTAGCCGGTGCCATTGGCATAGCCGGCGGTCAGCAGGCCGCTGACGGCGACGATGAGGCCACACAGGGCGGGGAAAGCATAAGGCAGATAGCGTTTCAGATGTTGCGGCGCGCTGCTGAGCCCGCGGCGATAGGCCTTGCCTGCTGCCAGCAGCGCATAACTGAAGAAGCTGCCGGCCAACCCGCAGGGGATGCTGCAGATCACCGCATAGGTCATCGCCCGGGTGAAGCTGGTGGTGATGACGGCGTGACCGAAATATTTGTAATTGCCGAGCAGCGAGACGCTGACGGCCCCGGCCACCACCACGGCGGCGATGATCAGCCCGCTGATCCGCTTTTCGTAGCTTTTGGCCATTTCCTCGATGGCGAACATGATGCCGGCCAGCGGGGTATTGAAGGCGGCGGCAATGCCGGCGGCTGCGCCGGCCAGCACCAGGCCCTGCGGTTTGCGCAGGCCGGCATAGCTGCCGAGCAGGAACATGATGCAGGCGCCGACCTGCACGGTTGGTCCCTCGCGGCCGATCGAGGCGCCGAACAGCAAGCCGACCAGCGTTAGGGCGATCTTCCACAGCGTGACTCTGCCGCCGATCAACTCGGCGCGCCGCTCAAGTTCCACCGTGCGCCGCGCGGCGATGACCTGGGGAATACCGCTGCCGCGCGATGTCGGAAACCAGCGCGTTGTCGCCGCCGCCGCGAGAACGAAGCCGGTCACCGTCAACACGACGACCAGGAGCGGCGAAGCCGCGCGCGCATGTTCGAAGAGTTGCTGGGCGAAATCGGCGGCACGGGCAAAGCCGGCGGAAACCAGCCCGATCAGGCAGGCACCGAGGATGAAGACGATTTTCCGGCGCCAGAAGCCGCGATAGAGCCAGCGGGGCTTGAAACTGCGGGTATCGGGTTGCCGTTGCCGGGAAGGTGGGTCGGACTCTTGCATGTTGTCGCCAGCATCGGGGAATTTTGCCGTGGTCGCAAGCGTCAAGCTGCGCCCCCAGCTTTTGTGCGGCCTATTGCGTTTGCCGGTTGCCGAGAAATGCCGTCATCGCCGCGCCGAGTTCGGTGTTCGTCACGGCGGACATGTGGTTGCCCGCGATGGCAACATGATGGCCGTTCGGCAGGGCATCAGCCAAGGCTTCCGCCGAGCCGTTGTCGTTATCGTCGGCTCCCGCCAGGACGAGAACCGGCAGATTGATCCGCGCCAGCGCCTCGCGCGGCGTGTCGACATAGGTGTCGAGGACATGCAGCAGCGCCACGGGATCGCCGCCGACTGTCTTCAGGAAGGCCTCGGCCATCCATTCCGGCGAGCCGCGCTCGAAGCTGCCGAGATGGGTGAGGATATGGCGGAAATGATCGCCGCGCCCGACGGCATCGAGAATGCCCTGCAGGCCCATTCCGGCGATGATGGCGCGGCCGGGCCTGGCGCCGCGCGCGAGCAGCCGCATCGCCGTGCGTGCACCCAGCGAATAGCCGCCGAGATCGTAATCGGTAAGACCGAGATGCTCGATCAGCGCGAAGCCGTCATCGGCCAGCACGTCCCGCGGATAGGCAGCCGCGTCATGCGGCTTGGCGCTGTCGCCATGGCCGCGCAGATCCGGCATGATGACGCGGTAGCCGGCGGCGGCGATCCTAGCCGCATGACCATAGCGCAGCCAGTTGACAGTAGCGGTGGAGAAGTAGCCATGGATCAGCACGACCGGCCGGCCCGCGCCGATCTCGCGATAGGCCAGCTGCAGGCCGTCCCGGCTCGGAAAATAGTGGATGGTGGGATCGGTCGACGTCTCTGCCACGGCATTCTATCCAGCGTTCTGCAACGCCTCTCTTAGCAGCCGACCGGGGACGACGAAAGGGGTTCCGGGCGGCGGGCGGCAAGCCGGCGCGCGACGACGCGCTGATGTCTCAACCCGCGCCGGGGGACGACGCGCAGACTGCGTGCGCAAGCTTCATCGCATGCCGCTCGACCATACCCGGCGCTGGAACCGGTGCGAAAGCGGCCGCGGTAGCTCGCCCTCGACCAGCATGATCCTCGCCGACCAGTTGATAGACCGCTGCGGTGCTGCCGGGCCCTCCACCGGTATGACCGATATACTGTCCCGGCGGCTCGCCACGACCGATCATCAGGCCCAACCCATAGCCCGCCGATTTCCACGGCCGTTCCGGATCGGCAAAAGGCAGGGCATGCGCCTCGCGCATCACCGTCAGCAGATGGGCAGGCAGCAGATGTCCGGCCAGCAGCTGGTCCAAGAACAGCGCCGCGCTGCTTGCCGGACCGATCAGCAAACCGTGAAAGACCCATTCCGGGTGATAGCCGTCGGCATTGCCCCAGGCCGTCTCGTCCAAGTCGCTGGGCGTCGTCGCCAGTTTGACGCCGCCGATGCCGAGCGGGGCGAAGGTCAGCCGCGCCATTGCCTGCTGCAGCGGCGCGCCGGCGGCGGCCTCGATCAGGTTGCGGACAATCCAGTAGCCGATGTTCGAATAGCTCCAGCCCGTCCCGGGCGCGAAAAGAGGCGTGCCGGCCTGGGCCCGTGTGGTCATTTCCGCGGGCGACCAGGGCGCCTCGCGGGCTTCGACGGCGCGATGATAGGCCGGCAGGCTGCCGTAATCGGCAAGCCCGGCGCGGTGCTGCAGCAACTGGCGCAGGCTGAAGCCTCTTCCCTCAGGCGGCTCATCGAGGCTGAGCCGGCCCTCCGCCACAAGCGCCAGGGCCGTCGCCGCGAGAACTGTCTTGCCGAAGCTCCACCAGGGCACCGGCAGCTCACAGTCCACCGTCAGGACCGCGCCGTCATGCACGACGGCGCTGATCATTTACTCAGTCATTATGGCCCGCCAATATGCTGTCCTTCCTTGCAGGGTAGGTTGCTTTGGCCAAAGGCCACCACCGCATTTCGCTTGTCCAGCAGCGCTTCCTGTGTATTAGTTGGTATACTAACCAAGAGTCGATTATGAGCCGGACCGACCTGCGCGAACGCATTTTGAAGGCGGCATCGGAAATCTTGCGGGCCAAGGGCCTGCCGGGGCTGACACAGCCGCGCGTCGCCAAGGCCGCCGGGGTCTCGCAGGGGCATCTGACCTATTATTTTCCGACCCGTGCCGATCTGCTGCAGGCGGTGCTGAAGGCCGCCGTGGAGGGCCAGCAGGCCAATCTCGGGGGCGCAATGACCAAACCATTGAGCTCGAAAGAAAGGTTGGCCGGGCTCGTGGAGGCCCTTGCCAATACGGAAAATACCCGCGTGCTCGTATCCCTCGTCCTGGCGGCGGATGAAAACCCGGCATTTCGCGACCTCTACGGACAGCTCGTCGCCACGATGCGTGCGCGGGCGGCCGCCATGCTGGCCGGCGCTGGCTTAAGCCCGACACCGCAGCAGGTGGCATTGCTGCACGCGCTCGGTACCGGACTCGCCGTCATGGGCGTCGCGCTCGGGAGCAAGGCGGGGCGGCAGGTCAGCGCGACAGTGCTTGGCGAGATGTTCCGCCTGCTCGGCGCCGAGATGTCCGGGCTGGGTGATGGCGGGACGACCGACGTGAAAGAGGAAAAATGAAGATGGGCGTCTGGCTCGACAACCTGATCCCCATCAAGGCGCCGCCCCTGACGCATGGGCAGCTTGCTGGTTGGCAGCCGACACGCGTGGCGGCGGAAGGACTCGGTTGCCGGCTGCTCGCGGACAAAAGGATCGATGTCGCGGGTGGCGTCACCCTCTCTGCCGATGTCTATGTGCCACGCGCGCCGGGCCGCTATCCGGCGATCGTGCAGTTCGCCGCTTATAGCCGGGAGCTGCACACCGCCGGCATGCCCACCGGCAGCAATGAGATCGGCGCGCCGCCGGTCTTCACCAATCGCGGTTATGCGCAGGTGGTGGTGATGCGCCGGGGCATGGGCCGCTCGGGCGGCGAACAGGACGTCTTCCTCTCGCCGGCGGAGGTCGACGACTACGAGCGCTGTATCGCCTGGGCGGCCGAACAGCCCTGGTGCGATGGCCGCGTGGTGCTGTTCGGCGCGTCCTATTACGGCATGACGCAACCGCTCGTCGCCCTGCGCCGCCCGCCGGCACTGAAAGCTTTTTTCTGCAACGAGATCTGCACCGACTATTTCCGCCACCTCATACAGTTCGCCGGCGTCTGCAACCTCTCTTTCTTCAACCTCTGGATGGGCGCAAACTTCACGCAGGCCATGTACGACCTGCGCGTGCCGCCGGTGGTCAGGGCGCTGCTCAGCCACATCACCAACTCGCCGCTGAAGCGGCTATGGCAGCCCTTGCTGATGCGCCGCGCGGATGCGATCTACCGCGCCTTCGCGGCCAAGACGCCGGTGAGGCGGGTGCGGGAGATCTATGCCAACTGGATGCTCGACGCCAAATCGCGCGAAACCTGCTCGCTCCAGTCAGGCCCGTCAGGAAGCCTCGAGCGCATCGGCATTCCCTTCGTCGCGGTGCAGAATCTCGGCTATTTCAACCTGCACCAGTTCGGCGCCTATGATCTTTATCAGAACGCTGCGACGCCAGCGGACCGGAAATGGCTGATCCTCGCCCCGCCGCATTACGAACTGCCGGTCTATGGCTGGCAGCTGGAGGCGCTGGCCTTCTTCGATCATGTCCTCCACGGCACCGATAACGGCTATGCGGGCCAACCGCCCGTGCGCTATTGGCTGGAGGGCACTGAGCGCTTTGTGGGCGCTGACGATTTCCCCGTGCCGGGCGCGACGGAACGGCGTCTCTACCTCGCCTCGAATGGCGCCGACGCCGCCACCCACAGGCTCGCCGATACTCCCGGAAGCGGCGAAAACCGCTGGGCGGCGGTACCGCTCGGCTTGCCGGTGCTCGGCGGGTTCGACGAGGTTGCGAATCAGATGCTGACCTTCGAATTTGCGGTGGACCGGCCGATGACGCTTGCCGGACCGGTGTCGCTGAATCTCTCCTTCAGCTCGAACGAGATCGATTCCCATCTAGTCGCGCGCCTGGGGCGCGTCGGAAGGGATGGCAGCTATCGCCTTCTTTCGCTCGGGGCGATGAGCCCGGCGCGGCGGCGGCGCGATCCGGCGCGCGACACCGCCTGCGAAATTGTGCACGATACGGCGGTGCGCGAGCCGCTCATTCCCGGTGAGCCGGTCGAACTGTCCTTCAGCCTCACCCCCGGCCCGACGCGGCTCCAGCCTGGCGATCGTCTGAGGCTTGACGTGGCGAGCCGCCTCGATCTCCTCAAAAGCAATGTGAGCCATGGCTATGTGCATTTCGACATGCCGGGCCCGCCCTATTTCGCCCGTAATACGCTGCATTATGGCGAAGCGACATATCTGACCGTCGCTGAGGCGGGAGACGCCTGAGTAAAAGACACCTGAGCACGAAGACGCGGGACTGCGGTGAAGGCTGTGCGCAGAATGTCGGGAAATATCAGGGGGCAATCGGCGGGGCACTGGCGGAGGGAGAGGGATTCGAACCCTCGATACGGTTTCCCGTATACACACTTTCCAGGCGTGCGCCTTCAACCACTCGGCCACCCCTCCAGTATCGCCGACAAGGCGGCGACGGCGCGGAACCTAGCCGAGGCTCTTGTCTTTGGCAATAACCTAAGGGATCGGCCGTAAGCCCCGCGCGCGGCGTGCCGGAACCGCGGCAAAACGGATGGCAACGGTCCCCGCCAGGCCTTCGCCTCGGCCCGGGCCGGGAGCAGATCAGGGGACCGAATCCTGCCGGCAGGCGCCTCTCGTCCCGCACCGGAAGACCGGGGATTGTCAGGTTATTGTGATAACGCAAGGCGATGCGAAGCAAAAAAGGCCTGGCTGGCTTGAGGCGGGGAAGATGCGTGTCGCCAAGGTATTGAGTCTGATCTGCATGTGCGCGGCCCTGTTCTTTGGCGCGCTCCAGTTGTTCGACCGGATGCGGCATATCCCGGAAGACCTGACTTTGCAGTCGTTCTTGCAGAATGCCGCCATCGATGCCGGCGCCCTGGTCGCCCGGCTGCCTGGGCGCGCGGTCCAGGACGTCGTTGCGACGATGTTTGCTACACCCGCCTGGCTGGTATCGCTTTGCCTCGGCGGCGTCTTCTGGTTGTTGGCCCGGTCGATGGATCACGGCGACTGACCGGGATCGCCGCGCCGAGTTCCGCGGCAATTTATAGTTAAGGCCGGCTGGCGGCTGTGATGCTATGGCGAGCGCCCTTTCTATTGACAAATGATAGGGGATGCCTTTCTTTCGCCGCATAATCCCGATATGTGCTGGCGAGACAGCCTCCGCCGCTTGGCCGAGTCTGCTCCAGAGCTATGCGTTGCGTAACCGGAATTGGTGGTTCTTCCGGCATAAAAGAAATTAGACTGGGAGTGCTGTTGGGCAGGGGGCCGGCGGAACGCGGGTATTCTGGCAATTCCCTGCCGCAGGCTGGTGACGATGATGACCGAGGCGATCGAGTTTCCGCATCGATCTTCGGCTGCGCCTACGGCGCAGGCCGAGGCGCGGCGCCTGCGCGCGCTGGTCGATGGCGGCGATCGTCCGGGCGCGACCTTTGTCTGGCGTCGCGAGCTGGTTCGCGTTCTGCTGGCAAGCGATCTCAATGAAGCCTTGATGGAGGCCCGTGCCCTGCGGGCCTTGACCGCCCAGGCGGCCGATGCGCTGTGGCAGGCGCGCGCCAATGTGCAGCTGGCGCGCGCCCTCCATCTCCTCGGCCGCTACCGGGAAGCGGAGATGGCGCTCGACGTGGCGCGTGACCAATTTCCCGGCGAGGTCCCGGCAATCGACAACGCGGAATTGCTGCTGGCGACCGGCCTGCTGCATGCCGATCTCAACCGCCTCAACCTGGCGCTCGATCATGCCGAGCGGGCGTTGCAGCATTTCATCGAGGCCGGCGACATCGTCGGCCAGGCCCAGGCCGAGCGCCTGCTGGGTGCCACTTATAGCCGCATGCATCTGCTCGACGATGCGCAGCGCCATCTCCTGCGCGCGCTCGACCTCGCCAATAGTGGCGCGCAGGATTTTTCCGGCCTCAGCGCCCGCGCCACCAGCCTGATGCGGCTCGGCCAGCTGGAACAGCTGCGGCATCGCTATGATGAGGCGCTGCGCTATCACCACCGGGCGCTCGACCTCGCCCGTCATATCGAAGATCGGCGCCTTCAGCTCCGCACCCTGAATGGCGCGGCGGATGCGATGATCAATCTCGGCCAGCTGCCGGAAGCGGCCCAGAGCCTGGAAGTGGCGCAACGCGTGGCGACCCTGTTCGAAAGCCCGGCTGCGCAGGGCGAAACCATGTGTCTGCAGGCGGCCTTGCAGCTGCGTCTTGGCAACGTGAAGGCGGCCTTGCAGATCGGCGACGAGGCGTTGCGCTACATCGAAGCGACCGGCACGCATGAAAACATGCCGCGCTGCCGGCTCATCCTGCGCGATGCCGCAAAGGCCAACGGCGATTACGATGCGGCGCTGCGCCATTTCGAGGTCTATCACGCGCTGCAACAAGCCAGCTTGATGACCATGGCCGACCAGCAGCGCCAAAGCCTCGGCTCGCGTATCGTCGATGAAAAGAGCAAGCGCCTCGCCCTGGACCGGGCGCATCGCCAGCTGGAAAGCATTGTCGCGCAGCGCACCGCCGAGCTCGCCGAGACGGTGCAGCGCCTGGAAGGAGAAGCGCAGGAGCGCCGGGCGATGACGGAATCGCTGATCGAGGCGAAGCAGAATGCCGAGGCTGCCAATCGCAGCAAATCGGAATTTCTCGCCAATATCAGCCATGAGCTGAGGACGCCGCTCAATGCCATCATCGGTTTTTCGGAAGCGATGATGCTGGAGATGTTCGGGCCGCTCGGCGGCGATCAGTATCGCAACTATGCATCCGACATTCATGACAGCGGCCATCTGCTGCTGTCGCTGATCAACGACATCCTGGATCTCTCCAAGATCGAGGCCGGCAAGCATCGTCTGCATATTGAGCCGCTGGATCTCTTCGAAGTGCTGCAGGCCGCCTTGCGGTTGGTGGAGCAACGCGCCCGCGACAACAATCTGCGCCTGGCCCTGCAGATGCCGCCGCGCCGCCCCGGCCTGAAGGCGGATCGCCGCGCCGTGACGCAGATGGTGCTCAACCTGCTGACCAATGCGGTCAAGTTCACCCCGGCCGGCGGCAGCATCCTCCTTGGTTGCAGCGTGCTGGATGACGGCGTCGCCATTACCGTCGAGGATACCGGCATCGGCATGACGCCGGAGGATATTCCGGTGGCGCTCTCGGCCTTCGGCCAGCTCGATAATCCCTACACCCGCAGCCATCAAGGGACGGGTCTCGGCCTGCCCATGGTGAAGGCGCTCGCAGAACTGCATGGCGGGACCTTCAAGATCGAAAGCGAGCCCGAGCGCGGCACCGCCGCCACCATCTGGCTGCCGCATGACCCGGTGATCCGCGCCGATCTATCGAGCAACAGCGATCGCGGCCAGCTCAGCCACGACCCGCAGGGGGATGCTTAAAGCCGGATCGCTTTAGTTCGCATCGCAACGTGCTTCGATCTAAAACGTGAACCCGCCCCAATATGTTAGAGGGCGTTTCACGTTCCAGGCATTCCGATTTTTACCGGGCCGATTCCTGGTGCCTACGGCTGTCATTGCCGGGCTTGCCCCACGGCTGTCAGGCTAGGCGGCATGTGCTTTCGCATAAGCTGCTGAAGGCAATTGTAGGTTCGGCTTACGCAGCAGGCTGTAACAGGATCTTGTCTTCGTCGCTGAACATCTCATCCGGTGGATTGATGGATTGCCGGGTCAAGCCCGGCAATGACAATGAGGGGAGACGTCGCCGCTGGTGCCAACCATTTCTTCGCTGTCACCCTCGGACTTGATCCGAGGGTCCATGGTAACGGCTGCCGAGGTATCATCCGACCCGCACTTAACCGGACAACAGCGGACTTGCCCCGGCAATCCCGGTCGGCGGTGGCGTGCTGATTCAAACGCGGACCCTCGGATCAAGTCCGAGGGTGACAATCCCATGATTCAGGCCCCGTCTCGGATGTCGCTCAGTTATCCGACATCTTCAGGGCGGCGATGAAGGCGGATTGCGGGATCTCGACATTGCCGTATTGCCGCATCCGCTTCTTGCCTTCCTTCTGCTTCTCCAGAAGCTTCTTCTTGCGGGTGATATCGCCGCCATAGCATTTCGCCGTCACGTCCTTGCGGAGCGCGCTGACCGTCTCGCGGGCGATCACCTTGCCGCCGATCGCCGCCTGGATGGCGATCTTGAAGAGCTGGCGCGGGATCAGGTCCTTCAACCGCGTGCAGAGCTGGCGGCCGCGATTTTCCGACTGGGCGCGATGGACGATCATCGACAGGGCGTCGACCGGATCGCCATTGACCATGATGTTGAGCTTGACCAGATCGCCTTCCTGATAGCCGTCCATCTGATAGTCGAAGCTGGCATAGCCGCGGCTAACCGATTTCAGGCGGTCATAGAAATCGAACACCACTTCGTTGAGCGGCAGGCGATAGACCAGCATGGCGCGGCTGCCCGCATAGGTGAGTTCCACCTGGACGCCGCGGCGGTCTTCGCAAAGCTTCAGGATGGCGCCGAGATATTCGTCCGGCACCAGGATGGTCGCCTTGATCCAGGGCTCGTCGATGCTTTCGATCTTCATCACATCCGGCATATCGGCCGGATTATGCAGCTCCATGACCTCGCCCTTGATGAGGTGGATCTTGTAGACCACGCTGGGCGCCGTGGTGATGAGGTCGAGATTGAATTCGCGTTCCAGGCGCTCCTGGATGATCTCGAGATGCAAGAGGCCGAGGAAGCCGCAGCGGAAGCCGAAGCCAAGGGCCGCAGAGGTCTCCATCTCGTAATGGAAGCTGGCGTCGTTGAGGCGCAGCTTCGCCAGGCTGTCGCGCAGGTTCTCGAAATCGGCGGCGTCGGTTGGAAACAGACCGCAGAACACCACCGGAATCGAGGGCTTGAAGCCGGGCAGGGCTTCCGCCGCGGGGCGTTTTTCCTCGGTGATGGTGTCACCGATCCGGCAGTCCGCGACGGCCTTGATGCCGGCGGTGATGAAGCCGACCTCGCCGGGGGTGAGCTGTGGCAGGTGCACGGCCTTGGGCGAGAAGACGCCGACCTTCTCCACCGTGTAAAGCCCGTCGGTCGCCATCATCTTGACCTTCATGCCGGGCTTGAGGACACCGTCCTTGATGCGCACCAGGATGACGACGCCGAGATAGGCGTCGTACCAGCTGTCGATCAGCATCGCCTTCAGGGGCGCGGCGGCATCGCCGGTCGGGGCCGGCAGGCGGTTGACGATGGCTTCCAGCACGAGATCGATGCCGATACCGGTCTTGGCCGAGATCGGCACAGCATCCGAGGCATCGATACCGATCACATCCTCGATCTGCTGCTTGACGCGGTCGGGCTCGGCGGCCGGCAGGTCGATCTTGTTGAGGACCGGGACGATCTCGTGATTGGCGTCGATCGCCTGGTAGACATTGGCCAAGGTCTGGGCTTCCACCCCCTGGCTGGCATCGACCACCAGCAGCGAGCCTTCGCAGGCGGCGAGGCAGCGGCTGACTTCGTAGGCAAAGTCGACATGGCCCGGCGTATCCATCAGGTTCAGCTGATAGGTCTCGCCGTTATTGGCCTTGTAGGTGAGGCGGACGGTCTGCGCCTTGATGGTGATGCCGCGCTCACGCTCGATCTCCATGGAATCGAGCACCTGTTCCTTCATCTCGCGGTCGGTAAGGCCGCCACAGGCCTGAATCAGGCGGTCAGCCAGGGTCGATTTCCCATGATCGATATGGGCGATAATGGAAAAATTGCGGATATGGCTGAGATCGGTCATCTAAAGTCCAAACAGAGTAACGCCAGACTGGCATGGTTGCGGCGCAAGATAGGGGTTGCGACGGGTAAGATCAACTGGCGGGAAATAATAAATCTTTCAATAAGTTGCTCGCTTCCGGACCGACCGCTCGCGATGGGGTTGCCGGCTGGCGGGAGCGATGCCAGGATCTGACATCCGCGTTGTCTTTCGCGGCGTCTCATGTCCCGACCCACCCGATCCCGCTCGTCTATCCGGCTAAGCCGCTCTGCCGGATGCTTCCAGGAGGCTTCATGACCGCGATTCCCTATCGCACAGCCCTGATCGTCGGCACCGGCCCCGGCATCAGCGCCTCGCTCGCCCGCCAGTTGTCGAAGCTCGGCCTCAAGGTCGGGATCGCCGCGCGCAACACCGCCAAGCTCGCCGACCTCGCCCGCGAGACCGGCGCCCAGAGCTTTGCCGTCGATGCCGCCGATCCGGCTGCCGTGGAACGGCTGTTCGATGCCGCGGATGCCAAACTGGGTCAGCCGGATCTTGTCGTTTACAATGCCAGTGGGCGCCTCCGTGGCCCTCTGGTGGAGCTCGATCCTGCCGGCGTCAAGCAGGCGATCGAGGTTTCTGCTTTCGGCGCCTTCCTGACCGTGCAGCAGGCGGCCAGGCGCATGCTGCCCAAGGGCCATGGCGCGATCCTGCTCACCGGTGCCACAGCCGGCGTCAAAGGCTTCCCGCTCTCTGCGGCTTTTGCGATGGGTAAGTTCGCGCTTCGCGGCCTGGCCCAGAGCGCCGCCCGTGAGCTCTCGCCCAAGGGCATCCATGTCGCTCATTTCGTGATCGATGGCGGTGTCCGCAGTGCCGCCAGGCCGGAACCCGCCGACAAGCCCGACAGCCTGCTCGATCCCGATGCGGTCGCGCAGTCTTACATCGCCGTGCTGCAGCAGCCGCGCAGCGCCTGGTCCTGGGAGATCGAGCTGCGGCCCTGGGTGGAGAACTTCTAAACTCGATCTGGTTGGGGAAAAGAATGACGGACCTATCTGGTCAGGTGGCGCTCATCACCGGCGCGACCTCCGGCATCGGCCATGCCATCGCGGCGCATTTCGCTGCCTGCGGTGCCCGCCTCATGCTGACAGGGCGCAATGAAGTGGCCGGCCGCGAAATCGCCGAGACGGTTGGCGGCCGCTTCATCGCGGGCGATATCGCCGATCCGGTCTTTCCCGACCGGCTTGTCGCCGAGACGGTGGCCGTTTGCGGCGCCATCGACATCCTCGTCAACAATGCGGGCATCACCCATCGCGGCTCGGTGCTGGAAACCAGCGATGACGACTGGGCGCGGGTGATGGAGGTCAATGTCACCGCCCTGATGCGCTGCTCGCGCGCCGCCTTGCGCCATATGGTCAAGGCCGGCAAGGGCAGCATCGTCAATATCGCCTCCGATTTTGCCGTCGTTGCCGGCCGCAACGAGGCAGTCTATTGCGCCTCCAAGGGCGCGGTGCTGCAGCTCACCAAGGCGATGGCGCTCGATCACGGGCCGCAGGGTGTGCGCGTGAATGCCGTCTGCCCGGGCGATGTCGAAACGCCGATGCTGGTGGAGGGCATCGTCTCCGGCGGCGAGGATCCTGCAGTCGGGCTGGCCCGCAAGGGTAACGCCTTTCCTCTGGGCCGCGTCGGTCGGCCGGAAGAGATCGCCAGGGTGGTCGCCTTCCTCGCCTCGGATGATGCCAGCTACGTCACCGGCGCCGGCTGGCTGGTTGATGGCGGCAATACCGCGGGATGAGGCGTCGGTCGCCGATCAATCTTCTGTTGAGAGCCCCTTGCAGCAGACCTCCCGTACGCAGCCGCGCAGCCAGCGGTGCACGGGATCGGCATCGAGCCGTGGGTGCCAGAAGAGCGAGATGGTGATGTCCGGTGGCGAGGCCGGCAAAGCGAAGCTATGCATGCCGGCGCGCAGATTGCCGGTATAGCGCTCCGGCACGGTGGCGATCAGGTCCGAGCTGCGGGCCAGCGCCAAGGCGGTCGAGAAGCCGCTGACAAAAGTGGCGATGTTGCGTTCCAGCCCCAGCGCTGCCAAGGCATCATCAACCGGCGCGCGGTCGATGGTCTGGCGAGCAACGCCGATATGGCGGCCGGCGGCATAGCGGGCGGCGGTGATTTCACCTTTGCCCAGATCATGGCCTTTGCGCACGACCCCGACGAAGCGGTCCCGGAACAGCGCCTGGATGCGCAATTCCGGCCCGGCAGCGGCCCCGGCGACGCCGGTTTCCAGATCGACGCTGCCTTCCCGCAGCGGCGCGTTGTCCTTGTCCGATTTCTGCAGGAAGCGCAGGCGGATGCCTGGCGCTTCTTTGCTGACGCGCGAAATCAGCGCCAGCCCGAAATTCTCCACGAAGCCTTCGCGGGTCCGCATGGTGAAGGTTCGCTCAACCTGGCGGAGATCGGGCTGCTCGACCGGGCGCAGCACTGCCTGGGCATCCTGCACCAGCCGGCTTGCGCTTTCCCGCAGCTCCAGAGCACGCGGCGTCGGGACGAGGCCGCGCCCGGCCCTGACCAGCAACGGGTCGCCGGTTGCCTCGCGAAGGCGCGCCAGCGCCCGGCTCATCGCCGAGGGGCTGAGTTGCAGGCGCCGGGCGGCGCGGGCGACGCTGCCTTCGGTCAGCAGCACATCCAGGGTAACCAGCAGATTGAGATCGGGCATCAACATGGCGGCATCCTAACACAGGTGAGATGGCGTCAAACGCACGAATAAAGTGCAATCGCTGCATATTCCGCCATGATATGCGGCCGGTTACGCTCTCCGGCAGGCCTGAAACAGGCATTGCCAGAGAGCGGAGTCGAAATTGAAATCCCCCACCGAAACCTTCCCGGCGTCAGGCCGAAAGGCCGCCGAGGCCCTATCTCAACCAGCCCGCCTGACCGGTGCGGCGCGCTGGGCGCTAGCCGCCCTGTCGCTCTCCATGCTGATGCCCTCGCTCGATACCAGCATCGCCAATGTCGGCCTGCCGACCCTGGCGCATGCCTTCGGTGCCTCCTTCCAGGCGGTGCAGTGGATCGTGCTCGCTTATCTCCTCGCCATCACCACCTTGATCGTCAGCGTCGGCCGGCTGGGCGATCTCGTCGGCCGCCGGCGCCTGCTGCTCTGGGGCATCGTGGTCTTCACCGCCGCCTCGCTGTTCTGTGGCGTCGCGCCGACACTTCAGTTGTTGATCGCTGCCCGGGCTTTGCAGGGCCTCGGCGCCGCCATCATGATGGCGCTGACCGTGGCCCTGGTCGGCGAGACGATCCCGAAGGCGCGCACCGGCAGCGCCATGGGACTGCTCGGCACCATGTCGGCGATCGGCACGGCGCTGGGACCGTCGCTGGGCGGTTTCCTCATCGCCGGCTGCGGCTGGCGCACGATCTTTCTCGTTAACGTGCCTTTGGGCATCGTCAACTTCCTGCTGGCGCAGCGTTACCTGCCGGCATCCCAGCCGGTTGCCAAACCGGCGCAGCCCGGTTCCGGTAAGCCGCGTTTCGACAAACTGGGGACGCTCCTGCTGGCCTTGACCCTGGCGGCCTATGCGTTGGCGGTCACGGTCGATGGCGGCCATCTCGATCGGCTCAATATCGTGTTGCTGGCGGCTGCTGCCGTGGGTGCCGTCCTTTTCCTGGTCGCGGAAGCGCGGGTGGCTTCACCGCTGATCCGGCTCTCGATGTTCCGTGATCCCGTCTTGAGCGGGAGTCTCGCGATGAGCGTGCTGGTCGCGACGGTGATGATGGCGACCCTGGTGGTGGGTCCGTTCTATCTCGCGCGCGGGCTCGGGCTGGAGACGGCTTTGGTCGGCTTGGTCATGTCGACGGGGCCGGTGATCTCGGCCTTCGCGGGCATTCCGGCCGGCCGCATCGTCGACAAGTTGGGCGCGCCCTTCATGGTCTTCGTCGGCCTGATCGAGATGGCGCTCGGCCTCACGGCCCTATCCGTATTGCCGGGGATCTTCGGCGTGTCCGGCTATATCGGCGCGATCGCTATTCTGACGCCGGGCTACCAGCTGTTCCAGGCGGCCAACAACACCGTCATCATGACCGATATCCGCGCCGATCAGCGCGGCGTCGTCTCCGGCATGCTGAGCCTCTCCCGCAATCTCGGCCTCATCACCGGCGCTTCCGTGATGGGCGCCATCTTCGCCGCAGCGACGATGGCGGTTGATATCACGACGGCGCAACCGGATGCCGTGGCCACCGGCATGCGGATCACATTTACGGTCGCGGCCTCGCTCATTATCGGCGCCATCATCATCGCCACCGCCAGCCGCACCATCGTCAGGCGGCGGTTGGTTCCCGGCGATATCTCGTGAGGTGAGCCCGGCCCGTGCAATTGCGACCATGGACCCTCGGGTCAAGCCCGAGGGTGACAGATGAGAGAGTATTGACGCAAGGCGACAACCTCAAACTCTCCTGTCATTGCCGGGCTTGACCCGGCAATCCACGTCATGAATTGAACATCCTTCAAATAGAGGCTTACTCGAGTCTCCGCGGGCATAAGCCGACGCAGGACGGGAGACAACATGAAGCGCCCGCACCCCTCACCCCGTATAAACGGAGAGAGGGGCGAGGGATTCGCGACATCGTCCGAGGGTATTTACGCCCTGAGTACGCCGCCGGTCGCCTTGTTGACAGCGGCGACGACCTTGGCGGCCGCCTGCTCGATCTCCTGGTCGGTGAGGGTCTTGTCCTTCGGTTGCAGGGTGACGCTGAAGGCGACCGATTTCTGGTCGACGCCCAATGATCCACCGCTGAACACGTCGAACAGCTTCACCTCGGTGATGAGCGCCTTGTCGGCACCCTTCGCCGCCTTGACCAGCTTGTCGGCCGGCACCTTGGCATCGACCACGAAGGCGAAATCGCGTTCGACCGGCTGGAAGGGCGAGGCGTTCAGCAGCGGCCGGGCCGTGCCCTTGGAACGCGGCAGCGGCAGGCGGTCGAGGAAGACCTCGAAGCCGACGGCAGGACCCTTCAGATCAAGCGCCTTCAGCACCGTCGGATGCAGCTCCCCGAACTGGCCGAGCACGGTGGGGCCGAGACGCAACACCGCCGAGCGGCCAGGATGGTAGTAGCCCGGCGCCTCGGCGAGGATCTGCAGGTTATCGACCGGCACCCCGAAGGTCGCAAGGATGGCGAGCGCATCGGCCTTGGCATCGAAGGCATCGACGCCGCGCGGCTTGGCTTCCCAGTGACGCGGCCTTGCATAGCCGGCACGGATGCCGGTCGCCGCCAGGATCTGGCCCTTCTCGGTCTCGTCGTGATAGGTCGGACCGACCTCGAACAGGGCCGCGTCGCTGATCCCGCGCGCCGCATTGCGGCCCGCGGCCTGCAGCAGGTTGCCGAGGATCGAGGGCCGCATGGCATCGAGATCGGCGCTGATCGGATTGTCGAGCAGCACCAGCTTCCCGGCGGTCTTGAAGAGGGCGGCAATGCCGCTCGCCATGAAGCTGAAAGTGACGGCCTCGGTGAGGCCGCGACCGGCCAGCAGGCGCTTGGTCAGCAGCACGCGGCGCTGGCCCGGGGTGACCGAAGGCTGCGGCAGCGGTGAGGTGCGTGGCATCGAGACGACGGGAATGTTGTCGAAACCGTTGACGCGCAGCACCTCCTCGACGAGATCAGCCTCGCCTTCGACATCGGCGCGCCAGCTCGGCACGCTGACCGACCATTTGTCGGCGCTGCCGGCGGTGACGCCGAAGCCGAGCTTCTCCAGGATATCCTTCTGGCCCGCCGCCGGCACGTCGACGCCGCCAAGGCCGAGCACACGGGCCGGACGGAAGTCGAGGCTGCGCTGCCACTTTGGCTCGGCACCGGTCTTGGTGGCATGGCTCGCCGTGCCACCGCACAGTTCGAGGATCAAGCGGGTACCTTCCTCAAGGCCAAGATCGACCGATTGCGGATCGACGCCGCGCTCGAAGCGGTAGCGGGCATCGGAATTGATGCCGTATTTGCGCCCCGTGCGGGCGACCGAAATCGCGTCGAACAAGGCCGCTTCGAGGAACACATTGACTGTCGCATCGGAGCAGCCGGTGGTCTCGCCGCCCATGATGCCGCCGATCGAGATCGCACCAGTGTCATCGGCAATGACGGTGACGCTGTCATCGAGCGCATAGGTCTTGCCGTCGAGCGCCAGTACCTCTTCACCCGCCTTGGCGCGGCGCATGGTGAGGTTGCCCTTGACCTTGTCGGCGTCGAAGACATGCAGCGGGCGGGCGAGATCGAAGGTGACGAGATTGGTGATGTCGACGAGTGCCGAGATCGGGCGGAGACCGATGGCGGTCAGGCGGTCCTGCAGCCATTTCGGGCTGGGGCCGTTCTTTACACCCTTGATATAGACGCCGCCGGCCAGCGGGCAGTATTGCCCGTCATCATTGAGCTGCCACTTGATCGGGCTGTCGAAGCTGCCGGCGATCTTTTTGGTCGCGAGCGGCTTCAGCTTGCCGATTCCGGCTGCTTCGAGGTCGCGGGCGATGCCGCGGACACCGAGGCAATCGGCGCGGTCCGGCGTCAGCTTGATCTCGATCACCGGATCGTCGAGCTTCTGATAGGCGGCGAAGCTGACGCCCAGCGGCGCGTCTTCCGGCAATTCGATGATGCCGTCATGGTCGTTGCCGATACCCATCTCGCGCACCGAGCACAGCATGCCGTTCGATTCGACGCCGCGGATGACGCCGGGCTTCAGGTCGACGCCGGTGCCGGGGATATGGCTGCCTGGAGGTGCAAAAACGCCTTTCATCCCTGTGCGGGCGTTCGGCGCACCACAGACCACCTGGACGATGCCTTTGCCGGTATCGACCATGCAGACCCTGAGCTTGTCGGCATTGGGATGCTTCTCGGCCGAGACCACATAGGCGACGGTGAAGGGCGCAAGCTCTTTCGAGCGGTCATGGATGCCTTCGACTTCGAGGCCCAGCGCCGTCAGCTTCTTCGAGATGGTCTCGAGATCGGCGCTGGTATCGAGATGCTCCTTGAGCCAGGAAAGCGTGAATTTCATCGCGTCAGCCCTCCGACCAGCGACGGCACATCCAGTGCCGGGAATCCATAATGTTTCAGCCAGCGGAGATCGCCGTCGAAGAAGGTGCGCAGATCGGGAATGCCGTATTTCAGCATGGCGATGCGCTCGATTCCCATGCCGAAGGCGAAGCCCTGGTACTTGGTGGGATCGATGCCGCAATTGATCAGCACCTTGGGGTGCACCATGCCGCATCCCAAAATTTCCAGCCAATCGCTGCCCTGTCCCAGCTTCAGCTCGCCGCCGGAACGGTCGCAGCCGATATCGACCTCCGCCGAAGGCTCGGTGAAGGGAAAATAGCTGGGACGGAAGCGCACCGGCAGGTTGTCGAGATTGAAGAAGGTGCGCACGAAATCGATCAGGCAGCCCTTGAGATGGCCCATATGCGTGGCCTCGTCGATCACCAGGCCCTCGACCTGATGGAACATCGGCGTATGGGTCATGTCGGAATCGCAGCGATAGGTGCGGCCCGGGCAGATCACGCGGATCGGCGGCTTCTTCGACTGCATGGTGCGAATCTGCACCGGCGAGGTATGGGTGCGCAAAACCATGCGACTGCCATCTTCCTGCGGCGGCAGGTAGAAGGTGTCCTGCATCTGCCGCGCCGGATGATCGGGCGGGATGTTCAAGGCCGTGAAGTTCTTGAAATCGTCCTCGATATCCGGACCTTCGGCGACGCTGAAACCCATCTCGCCGAAAATGGCGATGATCTCGTCGATGGTCTGGCTGATCGGATGCAGTCGGCCTTCCGTCTCGGGGCGGGGCGGTAGGGTGAGGTCGATCGCTTCGAAAGCGAGCTTGGCGTTGAGGGCGATCTCTTCCAGCACCGCCTTGCGGGCGGTGATCGCCTCGGTGACCGCGTCCTTGAGGAGGTTGAGGCGCTGGCCGGCTTCCTTGCGTTCCTCCGGCGTCAGCTCGCCCAGGGTCTTCATGAGGCCGCTGATCTCGCCCTTCTTGCCGAGCGCATCGACGCGGATCGTCTCCAGCACTTCGACCGCGCCGGCCTCGGCCACGGCACTCAGCCACTTATCCCGTAACGCATCCAGATTCTGCATCTTCCGTTCCCACCGCTTCTCTGCGGTTATCGAAAAGGTCTGCTGAAATGCGAAGGGGGAGGTCGTTGCCGGCCTCCCCCTCGTTTTCTCGGCAGGCCCGAATTAGTCGAGCTGCAACTTAAAGAGATTAATCGGCAAGGTCAGCAAATTCTGTTCCGCCCCGTCGATCGTCATCCGGTCGAGGGCGATTTTCTTGGTCTGATGGTTGTTCACCCAATCGACCATGATCTGATGATCTTTGCCGCTCGACCCTACCTCTTTGATCGTCGCCGTGACGAGGACGATATCGGTATCCTTGAAGCGGTCGGGCTTGGAGCCGCTCCAGTCGATCGAGCCATGGGCGCCGGCGATATCATTCACCAGCTGCTCATTGGTCTTGCCGGGCAGGGTTTCGGCCTGCTTGACGGCAGCGATGTCGTCGCCATAACCGCAGGCGCTCAGCAGCAAAGCGCTGCCGAGAGCGAGGGCCGAAATCAGGCGACGACATGAGCCGGTCAGCATGGAGGCTTTCCCGGGGATACTCCCCGTGGTGAAAAGTCTCAGGCCTTCTTGAGGGCGTCCTGAGCCTGCTTGACGATCGCCGCGAAAGCGGCGGGTTCCCGGATCGCCAGATCGGAAAGGACCTTGCGGTCGATCTCGATCCCGGCGCGCTTCACGCCGGCGATAAACTGGGAATAGGTCAAGCCGTGCTCGCGAGCACCGGCATTGATGCGCTGGATCCACAGGCCGCGGAAATCGCGCTTCTTGGCGCGACGGTCGCGATAGGCATACTGAAGGCCCTTTTCGACCTTCTCCAGAGCGATACGGTAGTTGTTGTTGGCGCGTCCCCGGTAGCCCTTGGCGAGCTCGAGAACCTTCTTGTGCCGGGCGTGCGAGGTGACGCCGCGCTTGGTGCGTGCCATGTCTGGGTCTCCTCTTTACAGGCCGTTCGGCAGGAAGAATTTAACGACCTTGCGCGCGTCCACATCGGCCATGACGCCGTCGCGACGCGACTGACGCTTCATGTCCTTGGGACGGTTGATCAGGCCGTGGCGCTTATTGGCAGGCTTGAATTTCACCTTGCCGGTGGCCGTGAGCTTGAAGCGCTTCTTGGCGCTGCTCTTGGTCTTCATCTTGGGCATTTTCTATATCCTTCAACGAGTTAGATCGTCCGAACGCGGTTGGGCATGCCCTATGCTTAGCCGTGGCCGCTCTGTGCCGGACGCGCGGTTATAACGACGCAGCTTTCGGAAGGCAAGGGATGCCCGCTTTAGGTCCAAATACCCACGAAACCGGTGGCATTGGCTGCTTCGGATGAATCCTGCTCATCTGGTATAAGGCAAAGTCGTTTGGCAATCAGACCGGCGGCGGGGAAGCTGCGCGCGAACAAAGGAACGCCCCATGCCTTACCGCCTGCCACCCCTCCATACCATGCGCCTGTTCGAGGCGGCCGGAAGGCTGCTCAGTTTCAAGCTGGCGGCGGCGGAGCTGCATGTGACACCCAGCGCCCTCAGCCATGCCATCCAGTCATTAGAGGATTGGCTGGGTGTCCAACTTTTCATCCGCGGCAATCGCAGCCTCGCCCTGACCAAAGCGGGTGCCGACTATCTGCCGCAGGTGCGGGAGGCGCTCGACCTCCTGGCCCGTGCCAGCGCCGGGCTGCCCGGGCAGGCGGCGAGCGGAAGACTGGCCGTCAGCGTGGCGCCGAGCTTCGGGCTCCATTGGTTGATGCCGCATCTGCCGCGTTTCCAGGCGCGCCATCCGGAAATCGAAATCGCCGTCGACACCCATCATCGTCAGGTCGATTTCCCGCGCGACGGCGTCGATCTCGCCATCCGCATGGGAAGCGGCGGCTGGCAGGGGCTGACGGCGATCCGCCTGGTGCAGGAGCGGTTGGTGCCGGTCTGCGCGCCGGGTCTTGCGAAGACAATGGCGAGGCCGGCCGATCTTTCCGCCGCCACATTGCTGCGCGTTGCCGATGTCAGCGAAGACTGGGATAGCTGGTTCGCGCGCGCCGGACTTGCCCTTCCGGCGGGAACCCGGTCGCTCAGCTTCGACACCATCCATATGGCCCTGGAAGCGGCGGCCCGGGGTCTCGGCGTCGCCATGGGCCGCCTGCCGCTGGCGGCAGGAGATCTCGCTTCCGGCCGGCTGGTCGCAATCTTCGGGCCGCCCCGCTTCTGCGATACCAGCTACTGGCTGGTTGCGCCGGCTGCGGCCCTGCGGCGGCCGGCGGTGAAGGCCTTCCGCCACTGGATCGAGGCCGAACTGAACGCGGCCTCCGAACGGAACGAAGCCCCTGACGATGCCGCGCCAGCGCGCGGCGCGCCTGTCAGCAGATTCCCGTCGCGGATTCGGAACGTCGCCGATTGAGCCAGCGATCCAGGCCCTCGCGCAAACCGGCGCCGCCGGCGAGCCTCGCGAACTGCTCGGCCTCGACCAGCAGTCCCTCGGCGATCGGCATATTGAGGCCCCGCGTTACCGCCTGAAGGATCGCGGCGATGGCCTCCGGGCTGTGCCGCAGGATAAGCAGGGCGAGCGCCGTGGCTGCGGGCATCAGCCCGGCATGCGGCACGACGGCATTGATCAGGCCCATGCCAAGGGCCTCGGCCGGGCTGAATGCCTCGCCGGTCAGCAGCAGATGGAGCGCGCGCTTGCGTCCCGCAAGCCGCGCCAGGCGCTGGGTGCCGCCGAAAGTGGGCGGCATGCCGAGCTTGATCTCCGGCTTGGCGAAAAGCGCATTCTCGCTGGCGATGCTGAGATGCACCGCTTCGGTGATCTCGCAGCCGCCCCCATAGGCAAGCCCGTTTACAGCGGCGATCACCGGTTTTGGGAAGGCTTCCAGCCGCGCGGTCAAAGCCTGTCCGCGCCGCACGAAGTCGCGGAGCGCCTTTGCCGGTCCCTGGGCGACGCTTGCGGAAAATTGGCTGATATCGGCCCCGGCGGAGAAAGCCTCGCCCGCGCCGGTCAGGATGACGGCGCCAATTGCGGGATCGGCTTCGATCAGGTCCAATTGCCTGAGCAGGCCGTCGATGAGTTCATAGCTGAGCGCATTCAGCTTGGCGGGGCGATTGAGCGTCAGCAGCGCGATGCGGCCGTCCAGCGTGCACAGCAGAGGTGCCTCCTGGGAACCGGCGGCGAGGCGATCAGTGGGGTCGTCGGTGGCGGAATGCGGTGCAGCGGAGGACGGGCGATGCATGGTGGCCTCGATGCGATTGGATCGAGGCCACTATTGCGAGGTCGGTTGTCCGCGACAAACGACAAGTCTTCATCTTCGCATGAGCGGCACTCAGCCGGCCGGCGCGCGCTGTCGCAACTCCGTCGTTGCCGCTGGCGCCGCAGGATGCTGGGCCGGCTTGCGGTGCTTGCCGCCGCGAGTCATCTCTTGCGCCGCGCGCTGCGCTGTGCTGTTCGGCGTGACTTGGCCGGATCGGGATTTTCCACCAGGCGGATGGTCCAGAAGTCGTCGGAGAGATTTTCGTCGGCCAGATACAGATAGGGCATGGTGAAATAGCCGCGCATGCCCCATTTCCTGCCCCAGGAATTGCGCACGATGAAACGCTGCGTGGCATCGTTGTAGCCGACGGCGAGCACGGCATGGCCGCCCACCACCTGCTCCTTCGGCTTCGGCATTTCGACGACGCCGGTCTTGGCAACCGTGTTGCTTTCGAAGCTGTCATAGACGGTGAAGCCAAAAACGAAGGGGAAGCCGGAAGCGAGGCAGGCTTTCATTTGCTGGAGACTGCGGGCCACCCGGCTATAAGCCAGGGCCTGATTCTTCAGGGCTTCGACATAGGCGGGCTGTGGCGGCTTGGTGGCGAACTGGCTGATATCGTAAGGCCAGGTCGTCTCGCCGCAGACGCCCTGCTGGGCGATGCTCTTGATGCCGTCGCGGATCTGCGCGCCGTTGTCATTGTCCACCGTTCCCTCGATGGCGCGCTCGTTGTAGTAGATGAACAGGCGCGATGGGACATAGTCCCGGCGGCCGATCTTCTGCTTCAGCCGGTTGAATTCGAACGCGGCGGCAATTGCGTTGCCGGTGCAGGAGCCCAATTGCCCTTGATCATAAACCGAAGGGCATTGCGGGCGCAGATCCGCTTTCGGCGGCAGAGCCGTCAGGATCGGTGTCGGTGCGGCATAAAGATGATCGCGCCGATCCGGCAGATCCGGCTGCCAGCCATATGATTTGATCGTGTAACCCATTTCCGCCTCCCTGTTGCTGCGTTTGTTCGCTTGAAAGATCGTAAGCCGACAAATCCAGAGGGACTGCTGCGCCGATAAGGGCCTGCGGTGATCGCGAAGGAGGGGGACAACCCAGCGTCGCCATCGTGCAATCCAGTCACCAAACTGGCTTGCTCTTGCTGCGCTCCGGTCGTGCTTGCCTGGATGACCCCGTAAGCTGTCCCCCTGCGCATGACCGCAGCGAAATGATCGCACAAGCCCGGCGCGCGCCCCAGCAATTTTCGCGCGGCAATTTTTTTGCGCAGCCCTTCACATCCGTCTTTCGGGTTGGTCCTCTACCAAGCCGGTCTTCTTTCGGATCGGCGCACGGTCATGGCCGTCGAGCGCGCGCATCCGCTCTCTCGCTCTCACGCCGGTGTTGGGATTTAAAGAAGTCCGCGCCGATATCGAGAGCTGCCGGCAGGGCCGGCGTCACCGGCTCGACAGCCGATGGGCGCTCAGCGGCGGTTCACTTCGGGCGCAATCGCCAGATCAATCGCCGAGCGCGGTCGGCTCGCGATCCTTGCGCTGGTCGGCAACGATCGGCAGCAGGTCGGAGGACAAGTCGGCCTCCTCCAGCGCAGCGGCGTCATGCGCAACCGCTACCGCGTCACCTCGCGCGGTGCCGGCGGCGATATTGGCATAGAGGGCCAGCATCTGCTGGCACATCACGTCTCGGTTGGAGCGCTGGCGGAGATTGTCGATCACCTGTTCGGCGCGCAGCTCGCGCTCCTCGGTGGGCAGCGAGAGGGCGTCGCGAATGGCCCAGGCCAGCGCCGCCTTGTCCTTGGCCGGGGCGAGCCAGGCCATGGAACTGCCGTCGACCATCTCGCGGGCATAGGGAAAATCGCTGGCGATGAGCGGGCGACCCAGCGCCTGCGCCTCGATGATGACGCGGTTATAGGTCGAGGGCGCGAGATAGGGGGCGAGCACCAGATCGGCCAGCATCAGCGCGGCCGGCATGTCGCGGCATTCGTCGGTCAGCTGGATGCGGTCATCGAGACCATGCGCGCGAATCTTGTTTTCCAGCTGCTCGCGATAGGCGCCGCCATCGGGCGAGGGGCCGACCATGAGGCAGCGCAATTCGAGATCCTTGAGTTCCGCCAGGGCCTCGATCAGCTGACCATGACCTTTCTGCGGCGCAAAGCGCGCCGGCAGCATGATGACCGGGCGATCATCCGGCAGGCGCCACAGATTGGCGAGCTGGATGACGCGCTGGGCGGCGACGCGGGCGGGATCGAAGCGGGTGAGATCGACGCCATAGGGCACCACGCTGATCCGCGGCCGGAGATCCGGCATCGCCTTGGCGATCTCATTGGCGGTCAGGTAGGACAGCGTCACCACATGGTCGCTGCTGGCGAAGGCCGCGCGCGTCTTCTTGGTTAGCGCGGCGAGATGGCCGGGGCCGTCATGGAAGGTGGTGACCAGCTTGCATTGCGCGCGCTTGGCCGCGGCGGCGCCGATCGCCGCCAGGCTGGCATTTTGCGCGTGCACGATATCGACCTTGTGCTGGGCGATCACAGCGGCCAGACGGCGCACCACGTTGTGGGCGGAGATCGGGTTGCGGCTGGTCAGCTTCTCTTCAACCGGCGTGATGCCATGGCGGGTCAGCTCATAGGTCGCGGCCTCGCCATCATAGGCGATCAGGGCGCGGCCGCCGGCCTCGCTCACCGTGCTCGACAATTCGATGGCGATCCGGCCGCCGCCGCCGCCATCCAGCCGGCTGATTAATTGTAGAACGGTGGGGCAGCCTTTGTTCAGGCTGGGATGAGACTCGGGGGAGGGGTCGAATTCGGCCGACATTCAAACCGCGATAAAGGTCACGATAAAATCTAAGGCGCCGCGTAGCATGCCGGTGTAATCGATTGCAAGATCGCAATAACGACACCACATGAAACCGATCACCATGACCGAATCGATCATCATGCCAGCTCCTGCCACCCGACTTGCACGCCCGTCTGGATATCATATGGCTTATCATCGCCAATCTGCCAGTGGATTCGGCACGCGTCTCCCAGGTGTGATCTTCCTTTCGGGATTTAAATCCGACATGCGTGGCAGCAAAGCCACGGCGCTGGCGGATTTCTGCCGATCGCGTGGGCAGGGCTTCCTTTGTTTCGATTATTTCGCGCATGGAGAGACGGGCGGCGATTTTGCCGAGGGCACGATCGGCATCTGGCGCGACGATGCCATCGCCGCCTTGGACGCTTTGAGCGAGGGGCCGCAGATCATCGTCGGCTCGTCCATGGGCGGCTGGCTGATGTTGCTGGCGGCGCTGGCGCGGCCGCAGCGCATCCATGGCCTGATCGGCATCGCCGCCGCGCCGGATTTCACGGAAGATCTGATCTTTGCCGCACTGAGCGCCGCCGATCAGGCTCGACTGCGGAGCGAGGGGCGGCTGGAGCAACCTTCGGCCTATTCGGACGACCCTTATCTCATCTCCTGGAAGCTCATCGAAGAGGCGCGCAGGCATTTGCTGCTGCGCGAGGCGATCGGCATCGATTGTCCGGTCAGGTTGTTGCATGGCATGGCCGATCCCGACGTGCCCTTCGCGGTAGCGATGCGGCTGACGCAGCGGTTGGCCTCTCCGGACGTGCAGTTGCGCCTGATCAAGGATGGCGATCATCGCCTGTCGCGGCCGCAGGATCTGGACCTGTTGTTCGACGAAGTGGAAAAGTTGTCAGCGCCGCGCTGACCTCATGCTGGGGGCGCCTGCTCCGCTGCCAGGATGGCCGCCAGGCCGGCGCGATAATCGGGATAAAGCAGGGAGACGCCGAGCTCCTGCTTGATGCGGTCGTTATGCACCCGCTTGTTGTCGTCATAGAAGCTGCGCGCCATGGGTGAGAGTTCGGCCTGATCGAAGGGTATCGGCGGCGGCGGTTCGATCCCCAGCAATCGGCAGGCATAGAGGACGACATCGGCCGGCGGCGCGGCATCGTCGTCGCAGACATTATAGGCGCGGCCCGGATGTGGCCGAGCGATCGAGGCCAGCAGCACCTGGACGATATCGGCGACATGAATGCGGCTGAACACCTGTCCGGGCTTGACGATGTTGCGGGCGCGGCCGGCGCGCACGGTGTCGAGGGCGGAGGAGCCGGGGCCATAGATGCCGGCCAGGCGAAAGAGATGCGCCGGCGGCGTCAATTCCAGCCAGGCTTTCTCCGCGGCCAGGCGGCGGCGGCCACGCTCGCCGCTGGGCTGCAAGGCGCTCTCTTCATCCACCCAGCCGCCCTGCCGGTCGCCATAGACGCCGGTGGTGGAGAGATAGCCGGTCCAGGCGAAATTTTTCTGCTGCCGCAGCACAGCGCCATGGAGATCGATCACCGGATCGCCGGCTGCATCCGGTGGCACCGAGCTCAGGAGATGGGTCACGCCCTGGAGATGGCGGGCGAGTTCCGCGACCGGGCGGTCACGGTCGAACAGGTGAGCTGTGATGCCGCGCGCCGCCAAGCGCGTCGCCTTCTCGGCCGTGCGGCAGGTGCCGCTCACTTTCCAGCCGCGCTGCAGCAGGCTATCGGCCAGAGCCGTTGCGCTATAGCCGAGGCCAAAGCAGAAGAGATGCGGTTGGGCGACTGACGGTCCCGGTCCTGGCGGCATATCGCTGTCCTATTCTAACTCATTGTTTGCTCTTGCTTTAGCACGGCTTTCGACCGATGGTGCCGCGGATCGGCGGGATCAGGCAGCAAGTCGCCCGCCGACAGGTTCGCAACATAGATGGTTTTAATGGCGCGAGGATATGCTTTCCGGAAGAACGCAGGCCGTCGGGCAAGGCTGACGATGTCGGTGGCACGCCTGCTCGCCTTCGCGGTGGTGACAATGGCAGCATCCGGTGCGGCGATGGCCGGTTCGGCGTCGCCGGACGATACGACGCTGGACTCCGCGAAGGAATACAGCGACTGCCTGTTACTGGCGAAGCGCCAGCCGGATCAGGCGGTGGAAAGCGCGGTCGCCTGGGAAAAGCAAGGCGGCGGCGATGCTGCGCGTCATTGCAAGGCGCTGGCCCTGATCAATCTTGACCGGCCGGAGGATGGCGCGCTGGAACTGGAACGCATCGCCCAGACCTTGCCGACGGACAAGGCCGCCTTGGCGGCCGATCTGTTCGGCCAGGCAGGCCAGGCCTGGATCAAGGCCGGCAAGCCGCAGCTTGCCTTGCACGACCAGAATGAGGGGCTGAAGGTGCAGCCGAAGAATGTCGATCTGCTGATCGACCGGGCGCTGAATTACGGCAATTCCGGCATGTATAGCGATGCGGCCGCGGATCTCACCGTCGCTGCCGGCCTTGCCAAGGACCGACCGGAGATCTTCGCCTTGCGCGCCGCCGCCTATCGCCATCTCGATAACAAGGCGGGCGCGCTGAACGACGTGGAAACCGCGCTCAAGATCTCGCCCGATTATCCTTTGGCGCTGCTGGAGCGGGGCAAGCTGCGTCTTCTCAAGGGCGACAAGGACGGCGCCCGCCAGGATTGGCTGAAGGTCGTCAACAAGGCCCCGAATACCCCGGCGGCCGACGAGGCGCAGCGCGATATCGAACAAATCGATCTCAAGCCGGACAAGGCGGTCGGGCAATAGCGGGGCACGCCGCGCCGCGATTCCGTTCGGGAACTAAACGCCCCCGGCGCTGTTAATATTTGCCGGCTATTGGCTGCGCTAACATCCCAAGCGGAAATATGTTTATAATCCCATATCGGCGAAGCCGCTTCGTATCGCTGCGCTTAGACCCAGATCGCACCGGTCAAGAGATAAAATAGATCAAATTTTAGATAAATTAGTCTCTAAATGAATCCACTCACATTCAGATGTGAGTGAGTCCCACCCCGATACATTGCCCTACATCCCAGTGGACGGTAGCCTTGTCCATCTGCCCGCCTAACGGGACAGACAGCGCCTTCATTTGTACTGCGGTTCGCCCTTACCGACCGCAATTTTGAAAAACCAAACTGGGAGTCGTGGGATGGCAAGCGATAACAGCGGCGTGCCGGCGAGCAACACAGCGCATGATCGAGATGAACAGGCTGATATTCCTACCACCATTCTGCTCGCTCAGGCCTCGGGTGAGAGCGGCAGCGCCGGCGAGGATGGTGGTAATGCCGCCGGTGGAACCGCTGGCGGCAATGCGGCGGCGCCTAGCCTGGGGCCTGTCATTCCGGGCGTGCCGAACGGCGAGGTCCATGTAGACATTCCGCCCGGCGAGACTGTGGTCCGCGTCCAGGCGGCGCCCGGCGAAACCATCGACCTGCCCTTCGCGGGGGATATGGCGGCCCGTATCGGCCAGCAGGGCAACCTGGCGATCAAAGTGGGAGACGAGACAATCATTCTCCTCGGCTATGCCGAAGCCAATCAAGAGGCCGGTGTTACGCTCCATGATGCCGCGGGCAAGCCCATCGACATTGCCGCGGTCATTGCCCAGACCGACCCTAATCTCGATATCCAGACCGCCGCCGGTCCGGCGGCCGGTCCGGCGGGCACTGCGGGCGGACACCTCTTTTTCGGGTTCAATCCGGGAGACGGCCTCGGCGGCTTCGGAGAACTCGGCCTCATCTCTCCGACCGCATTGCAATATGGCCTGATCCAGCCTGACGAGTTCATCCGCCCCTTCCGGCTCGATGACGGGCTCAACGATCATACGCTGGCCGTCAGTTCGACCGACGGCAGCGCCAGTTCGGAAACGACCAATCTGTCGCTGCGCAACGATCCCAGCGGCAGTCAGACGGTGGGCGACTATCTCTTGAATACCAGCGTCGAGGGCCAGCCGATCAGCCCGGCATTGGTGAACGGCGTTGATCCCAACAATCTGCATCTCAATTTCGCATCCGACGTGAATGTCACCTTCGAGCGTGGCGCGGCCAAGTTCCACAGCATCGTCGGCGTCTACACCTATGACGCCAATGGTCATGTCGACGGGGTGAAATTCGTCTGGCTCGACTCGACCCAGGCCAATCCGGATGTGCTGCATTCACCGCTGGTCACCGACTTCCTCGGCAACAGCCAGCCGCAGACCGTCAATATCGGCAGCATCGCCGCAGGCCAGAATATTGGCTTCTTCCTGCTGCAGGACGGCGCCAACAATGCCACCGATGTCGCCATCATCAAGGCGGCGATCGGCGGCGGTGGCAACGGCTATGATGCGGATATGGCCGCGCTCAATGCCAAGACGACGATCACGTTCGACAGCAACGGCGTCGGCCATATCTTCGTTGATGGCCAGGAACTCAGCGGCACGGTCATCTTCACCGAGAGCAGCCACAATCCAAACGACGACAAACAGGCAATCTCAGGCGTCAGCACCCCGGCCGACGGCCTGCTCTATGTCGGCTTCGAGGATCGCGGCATCAACAGCGGCGCCGACAAGGACTATAACGACGTGGTCTTCGGCGTCGATCTCGGCAAGGAGAACATCAGCCAGTTCGACCAGCAGATCTTCAGCCCGCATATCCAGCTGAGCGATAATGCCAATGACATCACCGCCTTCACCATCGACACGACCGGCTTCCTGGTCGGCGATCTCCTCAGCAACCTGAAGAGCGCCGATGGCTTCGACGTCACCGTCAATCATGTCGGCAACGATTATCAGGTGACGGTCACGGAAACGACAGATCATAGCTCCGGCGAGTGGCAGAATTTCATCAACAACATCAGCTTCACCACCAGCAGTCAGACCGAGGGCGAGCGCGACATCAAATACACGGTGACCGATTCCGCCGGTCATGCCGCCACCACGACGGCCTCGGTCGAGGTGACGACACAGCACACCGAAAGCCTCTCGACCGAGACCGAGGCCAAGCATCCCGGCACGGCCTTGCTGCATGACGGCGGCAATCCGGGACATGACGTCACCTGGGGATCGGGCGACGACACGCTCTATCTCGATCAGCACTTCGCCGCGACCGACGGCAAACTCGATATGGGTGCCGGCGATAATACGCTGGCCGTCGGGGTCAACGGCATCGGCATCACGAATGCCGACACGTCACATCTCGAGAATCTCAATCATATCGACATGACGGGATATAATGGCGGCGGCGGCAATGCCACGACGCTCTCCTTCCAGGACGTGATCAGCGCCACCGGCAGCGAACACGAGCTGACGATCACCGGTGACTCGGTCGACAGCGTCAATCTCGCCGGCGACGGTAATGCCACGGATGCCCATTGGCACAAAGCGGGAAGCGTCAATAGCGGCGGCGTCACTTACGATCAATATGATTGGCATAGCGGCGCCGGCAACGGCGCCGGCAGCATCGTCACCACGGTGCTGATCAACCACGATGTCCATCAGAACGTGACCGATCTCGGCTGATCAGCCGGGCGGTCAGCCCGGTTGTTGAGGCGGCTTGAGGATCAGGCCGCCTCCTCCAAATCCGGTTCTCGGCCGTGTCGGGTGGTCTCAGAAGTCGAGATCGGCATAATGCGCCGGCGGCTGGGTGCCGGGCAGGTTGTCGGCCAGCAGCGGCCGGAAGCTCGGGCGCGACTTGATCCTGGCATACCAGTCCTTGGCATCGGGGAAATCTTCCCAGGGCACGTCGCCCAGATAGTCGATGCAGGAGAGATGCGCCGCGGCGGTGATATCGGCCAGGGAGAAATGTTCTCCCGCCAGCCAGTTGCGACGGTCGACCAGCCAGGCAATGTAATCCAGATGGATGCGGATATTGGCGCGGCCGGCGCGAATTGCCGCCGAATCCGGGCCGCCCTGGCCGCAGATGCGCTTGATCAGCTTCTCATGCAGCAGGTTCTGCGTGACCTCGCGCTGGAACTTGTGGTCGAACCACTGCACCAGGCGCCGCACCTCGGCCCGCTCGCGGGGCAGGGCGCCCAGCATGGAAACGGCGGGCTGCGCCTCCTCCAGATATTCGCTGATGGCGTAATCGCCGCAAACCACCTGGCGGTTGTCGTCGATCAGGACCGGCAATTCGCCGGCCGGATTGAGCTTCAGAAACTCTTCGCGGCGATCCCAGGGGCGCTCGGTCAGAAAGTCGCAATCCAGCTGCTTCTCGCGCAGGAGCAGGCGGATCTTGCGGCATTGCGGGTGCAGTGGAAAATGCAGAAGGCTGCGCATCGGTTCGTCCGGTGATTCGCGGCGGAGAATAACAATCCGCCGCCGCGCCGACCAGCCCTTAGCGCTATCCCATGCTTATCCGGCGCCGTCCTTTGGTGATCGCGTCGCTTCTTGGATGCTGTGTTCCAATGCCCCCGTCGCGGATGCCCCCTCCCCGCCCTCCCCCGAATCGGGGGAGGGCGGGGAGGGGGCTTCTGCCGAAGCGAAGCGTCAACGTCACCGACCTAAGCCCGCATGGCGCTGGCAGGCCGGTCGCTCAGCGGCTGTTCCAGTCGGTTCAGCATTTCCTTCGGCACCACCTGCCAGAACTTGCCGCGCTCCAGCAGCCAGTCGTTGAGCAGACGGCCCGCAAACTTGGACTGCGTCTCGGCGGCATGTTCTTCCACCATCAGGCGCAGCCGCGTCTCCCAGTAATCCGAGTCCAGACGCTGCCAGACGATCGAATCGGGATTGGCGCGTTCGGGGAAGAGGCCAGCTTCGTCATAGATGAAGGCCATGCCGCCCGACATGCCGGCGCCGAAATTCTCGCCGACTGCCCCCAGGATGACGGCCATGCCGCCGGTCATATATTCACAGCCGTTCGAGCCGCAGCCCTCGACCACGGTCAAGGCGCCGGAATTGCGCACGGCGAAGCGTTCACCGGCTTGGCCGCCGGCAAATAATTTTCCGGCCGTGGCACCGTAGAGCACGGTATTGCCGATGATGGTGTTCTCGTTGCCGTTGAGCCGGCTTGAGGGCATCTGGCGGACGACGATGGTGCCGCCTGAGAGGCCCTTGCCGACATAATCGTTGGCATCGCCGAAGACTTCCAGCTTCACGCCCTGCACCGCGAAGGCGCCCAGCGATTGGCCGGCCGAGCCACGCAGCCGCACCGTCAGGTGGTTCGGCTTCAGGCTGGTCATGCCGAAGCGGCGGGTGATCTCGGCGGAGAGCCTCGTGCCGATCGCTCGCAACGTGTTGCGGATGTTGTATTGCAGCTGCATCTTCTCGCCGGCGTTGAACAGCGGGCCGGCATCCTTGATCATCTGCGCATCCAGGGTATCCGGCACCTCGTTGCGGCCTTCCAGGGTGCAATAGCGCGCCTGGTCGCCGGGATCCGCCTGGGCCAGCAGCGGATTGAGATCGAGGTCGTCCAGATCGGCAGCGCCCCGGCTGACCTGTTCCAGGAGTTCCGTCCGCCCGATCACCTCGTTCAAGGTCTTGAAGCCGAGCCCGGCCAGGATCTCGCGCACTTCCTCGGCGATGAAGCTGAAGAGGTTGACGACTTTTTCCGGCGTGCCGGTGAACTTCGCCCGCAACTTTTCGTCCTGGGTGCAGACGCCGACCGGGCAGGTATTGGAATGGCACTGCCGCACCATGATGCAGCCCATGGCGACCAGCGAGGCGGTGCCGATGCCGAATTCCTCGGCACCCAGTATCGCGGCGATAACCACGTCGCGACCGGTCTTGATGCCGCCATCGGTGCGCAGTTTCACGCGGTGGCGCAGGCGATTGAGCGTCAGCACCTGATGGACCTCGGCAAGGCCCATCTCCCAGGGAATGCCGGCATATTTGACGCTGGTATGGGGCGAGGCGCCGGTGCCGCCGACATGGCCGGAGACCAGGATCACGTCCGCTTTCGCCTTCGCCACGCCGGCCGCGATGGTGCCGATGCCGCTGCGCGCCACCAGCTTGACGCAGACCTTGGCGGTGGGATTGATCTGCTTCAGGTCATAAATGAGCTGCGCCAGGTCTTCGATCGAATAGATGTCGTGATGCGGCGGTGGCGAGATCAGCGAGACGCCGGGTGTGGCATGGCGCAGCCGGGCGATTTCCAGGGTCACCTTGAAGGCCGGCAGCTGGCCGCCCTCGCCGGGCTTGGCGCCCTGCGCCACCTTGATCTCGATCTCGCGGCAATTGCTGAGATATTCCGCGGTGACGCCGAAGCGCCCCGAAGCGATCTGCTTGATCGCCGAATTGGCATTGTCGCCATTGGGCTGCGGCCGGAAGCGGGCGGGGTCCTCGCCGCCTTCGCCGCTATCGGATTTGGCGCCGATACGGTTCATGGCGATGTTGAGCGTGCCATGGGCTTCCATGCTCAAGGCGCCAAGCGACATGCCCGGCGTCACGAAGCGCTTGCGGATCTCGGTGATGCTCTCGACCTCGTCGACCGAGCTGGTCTTGCCGGTCGGCACGAAGTCGAGCAGGTCGCGGATCGCCACCGGCGGCAGCTTGGCGACCGCCTCGCTGTAGCGCTTGAAGGTGGAATAGGATTCCGCCGCCACCGCCGTCTGCAGGGTGTGGATCAGTTCCGGCGCCCAGGCATGCACCTCGCCGCTCTTGCGGTAGCGATAGAAGCCGCCGACCGGCAAGGCGGCGACATCCGGCGCCCAGGCACGGTTGTGCAGCGCTTGAACGCGATGCTGAATACCGGTCATGCCGATGCCGGAAATACGCGACGGCATATTCGGGAAATATTCAGCGACCAGGGTGCGCGACAGGCCGAGCGCTTCGAAATTGGCGCCGCCGCGATAGGAGGAGATGACGGCGATGCCCATCTTCGACATCACCTTCAGGATGCCCTGGTCGATCGCCTTCCTGTAGCGCTCCAGGCATTCATCAAGGCTGAGATTGCCGAACAGGCCGCGCGCCTGGCGGTCGGCGATGCTGGCCTCGGCGACATAGGCGTTGACCGTGGTGGCGCCGACACCGATCAGCACGCAGAAATGATGCACGTCGACGCATTCGCCGGAGCGCACATTGAGCGAGGTGAAGGTGCGCAATTGCTGGCGCAGCAGATGCACATGGACGGCACCGGTCGCCAGGATCATCGGGATGGCGGCACGGCCGCGGCTGACCCGCTCGTCGGACAGGATCACATGGGTGGCGCCGCCGCGCACGGCGTCTTCCACCTGGCGGCGGATCGCCTGCAGGGCATCGCGCAAGGCATGGTCGCCGGCCTGGGGGTCGAAGGTGCAGTCGATCTCGGCGGCACTCTCGCCCATATAGGCGCGCATGGCCTGGAACTCGGCGGTGGAGAGGACCGGGCTTTCAAGCTGCAGCAGGCGGCATTGCGACTCGTCTTCGTCGAGCACGTTGCCGAGATTGCCGAGCCGGGTCTTCAGGCTCATCACCCGCGCTTCGCGCAGGCTGTCGATCGGCGGATTGGTGACCTGGCTGAAGTTCTGCCGGAAGAAATGATGCAGGCCGCGATACTGGTCGCTGAGGATGGCGAGGGGCGTGTCATCGCCCATCGAGACGATGGCTTCCTTGGCCTCCTCCACCATCGGCTGGAGGATGAGTTCGAGGTCTTCCAAAGTCAGGCCGGCGCCGACCTGGCGGCGGCGCAGCAGATCACGCTCGAAAATGGTCGGCTGGCCGCGGGTCTCGCGCACCAGGTCGTCGATCACGGTGATCTGCTTCACCCAGTTGCTGAAATCCGCGCCGGCAGTGAGCTTGTCGAGAATTTCCGCGTTGCTGTAGAGCTTGCCCTCGCTGAGATCGACGGCGATCATCTGGCCCGGCCCGAGGCGCGACTTGGCGATCACGTTCTCTTCCATCAGCCGCACCATGCCGGTTTCCGAACCGGCCACCAGCAGGCCGTCTTCGGTGATGGCATAGCGCAACGGCCGCAGCCCGTTGCGGTCGGTGAAGGCGACCACCCAGTTGCCGGCGAAACCGCAGATAGCGGCCGGTCCGTCCCAGGGTTCCATGACCGAATTGCAATAGCTGAAGAGGTCCTTATGGGCCTGCGGCATGGTCTCGCGACCGGCCCAGACATCGGGTACCAGCAGGCAGCGCACCATCGGCAGCGGACGCTCTTCCGTCACCATGATCTCGAAGACATTGTCGAGCGCCGCCGAATCTGAGCCGCCGGATTGAACGACCGGCTTCAGATCGGCCATATGCTCGCCATAGACGCCGGAATCCATGCGCGTCTCATGTGCGGTCATCCAGTTGACATTGCCCTTCAGTGTATTGATTTCGCCGTTATGGGCGATGACACGGAAGGGCTGGGCGAGGCTCCAGGTCGGAAAGGTGTTGGTCGAATAGCGCTGGTGATAGATGGCGAAATTCGAGACGAAGCGCTCATCGAGCAGATCGGGATAGAAGGCCGTCAGCTGTTCGGCGAGGAACATGCCCTTATAGATCATCGAGCGGCACGACATCGAGCAGATATAGAGTTCGCCGATGCCTTCGCCGGCCGCCGCCTTCTCGATTCGGCGGCGGATGACATAGAGATCGGTTTCGAACTGCTCTTCGGTGACGCCGCGATTGTTGCAGATCATGATCTGCTCGATCTCGGGGCGGGTGGCATTGGCCTTCTCGCCGATGACGCCGATATTGACCGGCACCTGGCGCCAGCCATAGATCGTATAGCCATAGCCGAGGATCTCGCGCTCGACGATGACGCGGCAGCGCTCCTGCTTGGAGAGATCGGTGCGCGGCAGGAAGACCTGGCCGACGGCGAACTTCTCGTTATTGATCTCCTGGCCGCCCTTGCGGATGAAATCCTCGAAGAAGGCATGCGGGATCTGCACATGGATGCCGGCGCCGTCGCCGGTCTTGCCGTCGGCATCGACGGCGCCGCGATGCCATACCGCCTTCAAGGCTTCGATGCCTTTCAGCACCACGTCGCGGCGCGGCTTGCCGTCGATCGCGACGATGGTGCCGACGCCGCAGGCATCATGCTCATCGGCCGGATCGTAGAGGCCGGTGGCGGCGAGCCGCTGCCTTGCGGAAATCCAGGATGCGGGTTGCTCGGCCATATGGGTCATCCTTCTCGGATCAAGCTTCGGAACACGGGTCCGAAGTCGCGGTAAAAGCTGATCGGGTATCTCGGCACTTATTCGGCAGCCCTGACGGCCGGCTTCGCGGCGGTCAGGTGCTGATGGATGGCGGCGGCGGCGTCACGGCCGTCGCGGATCGCCCAGACCACCAGCGAAGCGCCGCGGACGATATCGCCCGCCGCGAACACGCCGGGCATACTGGTCATCAACGTCTTCGGATCGACCCGCAAGGTTCCCGCCTTGCTGACCGAGAGCTGCGGCGCATCGAATATCTGCGGCAGCTCTTCGGGATCGAAGCCCAGCGCCTTGATCACCAGGTCGGCTTCCAGGTTGAAATGCGAGTTCTCGATCACCCGCGGCGTTTGTCGGCCGCCGGCATCGGGAAGGCCGAGATGGATGCGGTGCGCGCGCACCGCGCCGACCTTGCCGCTGCTGCCTTCGAGGAAGGCTTCGGGGGCGGCCTGCCAGACGAATTCCACGCCCTCTTCCTCGGCGTGGCCGACTTCGCGTTGCGAACCCGGCATGTTCTGGCGGTCGCGGCGATAGAGGCACTTCACGGAACGTGCTCCCTGGCGGATTGCGGTGCGGACGCAGTCCATCGCCGTGTCGCCGCCCCCAATGACGACAACATGTTTGCCTACGGCATCCAGCGACCCCTCGGCATCGGCGCCGGGCTTGTCACCGAGGCCGAGCTTGTTGCTGGCGGTGAGGTAGGCGAGCGCCGGGATGATGCCGCCGAGACCCGAGCCCGGCGCCGCGATATCGCGCGCCTTGTAGACGCCCGTCGCGATCAGCACGGCGTCGTGCTGCCTGCGCAGCTGGTCGAAGCTGAGATCGCGGCCGATCTCGATATTGCCTTTGAAGGTGATGCCGGCTTCCGTCAGATGCTTGATGCGACGGTCGACGATTGACTTGTCGAGCTTGAAATTGGGGATGCCATAGATCATCAACCCGCCGAAACGGTCGGCGCGTTCATAGATGGTAACCTGGTATCCCTGCTGGCGCAGTTGTTCGGCGGCGGCGAGGCCGGCCGGGCCGCTGCCGATGATGCCGATCGATTGCGCCAATTCCGTCTGGGGCCGGATCGGCTTCACCCAGCCTTCTTCCCAGGCCGTGTCGGTGATATGGCGCTCGATCGCACCGATGGTGACGGCGCCATGCCCCGCCTGCTCGATAACGCAATTGCCTTCGCACAGCCGGTCCTGCGGGCAGATACGGCCGCAGATCTCCGGAAAACTGTTGGTGGCGCTGGAGATTTCATAGGCCTCTTCCAGTCGGTCTTCGGCGGCGAGCTTCAGCCAGTCGGGGATATTATTGGAGAGCGGGCAATGCACCTGGCAGAAGGGCACGCCGCATTGCGAGCAGCGGCTCGCCTGGGCGGCAGCCTGGGTCGGGGTGAAATCCCGGTAGATCTCGCCGAAGTCCCGGCGCCGCTCGATGGCGGCGCGCTTGTCGGGGGTCGCCTGGCCGAGCGAGACGAATTTCAGCAATTTTTCGGCCACAACAAACCTCCCCGATTGAGATGAGCCGCCCAAGCGGCGCCGGCGACGCGGATTGCCGGGCCGGTTTCGCCGAAAGATAGGTCAGAAACCACGACCAATCCAGCAAAAAAATGCAAATACGACAGTGATACTGTCTTATATTTTATATATTCATCATGAATATTTTTGATCCGCCGGTCAAATTCCCGCGCTAGGAAAAATTTAGTACCGTTTTGGAACCAAATAGACGGATAGGCTTCCACCGAGTCTGCATGCTATATGTCGCGCCATCCGGGCGGCCTCCGCGCCACTGCTTGACGTGCCGGAGGAATACCCAGGGGTGACAGCGTGCCTCACATCGATATCCTGGTTTTGGCCATCATCCGCGGTGTGACGGAATACCTGCCGGTTGCCGCTTCGGGCCATCTCCTTCTCCTGGCGAAAACATTTTGCTGGCCGCTCGCCAATCCGGTGACCGCTCTGGCCGGCGAGATCGGTTTGCTCCTGGCCCTGGCGCTGTATTTCTGGCGAGAGGTCATCGGACTGGGCCAGGGCCTGCTCCAGGTGCTGAAGCGCAAACGCGATCCGCGCAGCCGGCTGCTGGGATACCTGCTGCTCGGCGCGATCCCCGCCACCATCATCAATATCGCTCTTCAGATTCTGCTCGAAGACAGCCTGGCCTCGGCCTGGCTCATTGCCATCATGTTGATCGTCTTCGGCCTGCTGCTCTATCTGGCCGACCGGCTCGGCCTCACGGTGCGGCGCATCGAGCATCTCAATATCGGCTCGGCGCTGGCGATCGGCCTCATGCAGTGCCTGGATGTGATGCCGGGCGTGAGCCGCTTCGGCATTGCCTTTACGACCAGCCGCCTGCTCGGCTTCGAGCGCCTGGAAGCCGCTCGCTTCGCCCTGCTGCTCGGCCTGCCGAGCGGCGTCATCTTCATTCTCTATCAGCTTTATCTGTCGGTGGCAGCGCAGATGGGCGCCCATGCCGCGCCGATCGATCCCGCTGGCGCCGCTCTGGCGCTGGTCGCGACTTTCATCGCCGGATTCCTGGCGCTCAGCTTCCTCATGTACTGGCTGCGCCGCGCTAGCGTGGCGCCTTTCGTGATCTATCGCGTGGCGCTCGGCCTTTACCTGCTCTACCAGCTCTATCGCGGCGCCGGCTTCACCTGCTGAGGACGGCCTGACGGCAACTCATGCCGGCACCACAGCGCGCTCGAAAGCCACCTGCATGAAATTGTCGTAGAGCCGTCGCGCCGTGCGGTTGAAATCCGGCATCAGTTGCAAGGCCTGATGCTCCAGCCGTTGCATCGAGCCGGCGCCGAGGGCTTCATCCAGGGCGCGCGCATAGGCCGGCACCCGGCTCCAATCGCTGACGGTCCGATCCAGCAACTCGATGTGGTACTGCAGGCCATAGGCGTGCCGGCCGACCCGCATGGCCTGGATCGGGCAGAGCGGGGAATGCGCCAGGGCGCGTGCATTGTCGGGCAGGCGCTGCACCTCGGCCCCGTGCCACTGCAGCGCCGCGAGACGCTGCGGCAGACCGGCGAAAAGCGGATCGGCGCTGCCGGCGGCGTTGAGATCGACATCGAGAATGCCGACTTCCGGCGCCGCCATCTTGCCCACCGCGCCGCCGAGGGCGCTGGCCAATAATTGATGGCCGAGGCACAGGCCGAGATAGGGCAGGCGCCGTTCCAGCACGGCTTCGCGAATTGCCTGCTTCTCGGCGATCAGCCAGGGATGCCGGTCCTCTTCCCAGACATCCATTGGGCCGCCCATGACCCAGAGCGCGTCATAGCGGTCGAGTGCGGGTATCGCGTCGCCTTCATCCAGTTCCACGGCGTCCCAGGCGATGCCGTCCCGCGCCAGGAAATCGCGGAGAATGCCCGGATGCTCGCAAGCGATATGCTGAAAGACCAGAAAACGCATGAAGGCAGGTCTCCTTGATACGGGGGCAGCTCGATGCACCGCCGGATTTACCAGGCGGCTGTGGCGCCGCGCCGGTATCGCGCCAGATAGATCGGCGCGACACTCTCCAGCGGCGTCGGCGCGATGCCAAGATCCGCCAATCCCGGCGCGTTTGGATCCACAATGTTGTCGCGGCGCAGCAGGCGCACCTGGTCGAGTGTCAGAGGCGGCGTCGGCAAGAGCTGCAGGACGGCGGCCTGCAGGCTGGCGATCGGGAAAGGAAGGTCGACGATACAGCGTTGCCGGTTGATCCAGTGCAGCATCAGCTTCAGCAGGTCGCGAAAGCTGTAGACGCGCGGCCCGCCCAGTTCGTAAAGCCGGCCGGCGGCTTCCGGCCGCTGCAGGGCTGCGACCACTGCCTGGGCGACGTCGCCGACATAGACCGGCTGGAAGCGTGTCTTGCCGCCGACCACCGGCAGGATCGGGCTCAGCGCCGCCATGCCGGCAAAGCGGTTGAGAAAATTGTCTTCCGGGCCGAACACAACGCTTGGCCGCAGAATGGTGGCGGCCGGGAAGGCGGCGCGCACCGCAGCCTCGCCCGCCGCCTTGCTGCGGCCATAGGCGGCCGGGCTGGCGGGGTCGGCGCCGATTGCCGAGATATGAACGAGGCGGGCGACGCCGGCGGCCTGGGCAGCCTGCGCGACCAGGCTCGCGCCCTCGGCCTGCACGGCCTGGAAGCGCTGCGGCCCGGCCTGGAACAGGATGCCGACCAGATTGACGACAGCATCGGCGCCGGCCACCACTGCCGCAACCGAGTCGCGGTCGCGGATATTGACGGCGAGCGGGGTGATCTGACCGATGTCGCCGCAGGGTTTCAGGAACAGCGCCCGGTCCGGATGCCGCACGCCGACGCGGATCTGGCAGCCGGCGCGGGCCAGCCGCTCGACGACGTAGCGGCCGATAAAGCCCGAGCCGCCGATGACGGTGACGACTTTGTCCCGCCCGACAGCGTTCCAGCCGCCGATATTTTCTCCGATCGCCATCATTTCTCACCCCGACGCTTGCGAGCCGTGCGAAGAGCAATCCGCCTTTTGTTAGCATAAAGGAGCGCCGCCGGGCAGCCGATACAAAAAGTCACAAAAAGGCGTTGACTTTGCTTTTATTCTGAACAGAATGCGCCGCGCCGCGTATGGCGCCGGGTATCCCAATCGGAGAAGCCGGCTCGTATGCACGGCGCCCAGGTGGCGGAATTGGTAGACGCGCAGGTTTCAGGTACCTGTGGGGCAACCCGTGGAAGTTCGAGTCTTCTCCTGGGCACCATCCTTCAAGTAGTCTCTGCGCGGTCCATCGACGCCGGCTTGCCGAGTGGCTGGCCAGGCAATAGCGCAGGATTTTTCGATGAGCATTCACGTATATCGCGGCGATCTGCCGGACGGATTGACTCTTGGTCCGGTGGTCGCGGTCGATACCGAGACCATGGGCCTCAATCCCATGCGCGATCGCCTCTGCCTGGTGCAACTGTCCGGCGGTGACGGTATCTGCCATCTGGTGCAGATTCCCCTTCTGCGGCCGGGCCAGATTCATCATGCGCCGAATCTGAAGGCGCTGTTCGAATCGCCCCAGGTGCTGAAGCTGTTTCATTTCGCCCGCTTCGATCTGGCGACGCTGAAGATGTATCTCGGGGTCACCTGCCAGCCGGTCTATTGCACCAAGATCGCCTCGAAACTGGTGCGCACCTTCACCGATCGGCACGGCCTCAAGGACCTCTGCAAGGAGCTGCTGGGGGTTGAGCTGTCGAAGCAGCAGCAATCTTCCGATTGGGGCGCCGAGGAATTGACGGCCGAGCAGCAGAAATATGCCGCCTCGGACGTATTATATCTGCATCAGCTGAAGGCCAAGCTCGACCCGCTGCTGGCGCGCGAAGGCCGGACCGAGATCGCCGAGGCCTGCTACCGGTTCCTGCCGACCCGGGCAGTTCTAGATCTCGCAGGTTGGGAAGAGCCGGATATCTTCCAGCACTGATTGCACCGTTAACGAATTCTCCCGCTGCGGCAAAGCAGTGACGCCGCCCCGGAATCGGCCGGCAAAACCTTGTAGCTTCGGGGGATAAGCGGCGCTATGGTCGGCTAGTTTCGTAAAGAGAGTTTCATGTCGAATATCATACCGGTCGATCGACCATCACCGGACCAGCAGGTTTTGGACCGCGCCCAAGAGGGCCTCGCGGCGGCGGAGTGCGTGCTGCGCCAGGAGGCGATCGCCCTCAATCTGTTGGCCGAATCACTGAATGAGAGTTTCCCCCAGGCGCTCGACTGCATCGGCGCCATCAAGGGGCGGCTGATCGTCACCGGCATGGGAAAGAGCGGCCATATCGCCCGCAAGATCGCGGCGACCTTGGCCTCGACCGGGACACCGGCGCAATTCGTTCATCCCGCCGAAGCCAGTCATGGCGATCTCGGCATGGTGACCGATAAGGATGCGGTCCTAGCATTGAGCAATTCCGGCGAAACCGCCGAATTGTCGGATGTCATCAATTACACCCGCCGCTGGCATATCCCGCTGATCGCCATGACCGGCGTTGCCGGCAGCGCTCTCGGCGCCGCCGCCGATATCGTTCTCGCCCTGCCGAAGGTCGCGGAAGCGGGGTCGATCGCCCTGGCCCCGACCACGTCGACCACCATGATGCTGGCCTTGGGCGATGCGCTCGCCATCGCGCTGCTCGAACGCCATGGCTTCTCGGCCGAAGACTTCAAGGAATTCCATCCCGGCGGCAAGCTGGGGCAGCGCCTGCTGCGTGTGGCCGATCTGATGCATGTCGGCGGTGAACTCCCCCTGGTGGCGGAGACAGCCTCCATGTCGGAAGCTTTGCTCGTCATGACCGCCAAGACCTTCGGTTGCGTCGGCGCCGTTGACGGCGCCGGCAAGCTGACCGGGATCGTCACCGACGGGGATTTGCGGCGACATATGGGCGGCGATCTCCTGCAGATGTCGGTGCGCGATGTGATGACGCCGCATCCGCGCACGATCCGCGCGGCGGCGCTCGCCGCCGAGGCGCTCGGTGTGATGAATGAAAAATCGATCACCAGTCTCTTCGTGGTGGATGCGGAGCATCCGGTCGGCATCATCCGCTTGCATGATTGCCTGCGCGCGGGACTGGTCTGACGGGGTGCAGCCGTGACGGATAAGCACACAGCCGCCAAGACAGCGCGCGCGCCGGACACGACCGCCGCGAACGCTGCCGCCGCGGCTGAGGAGCAGGATCGACGGGAAGAGCAGGGCGTCGCGCCGGCGGCGGAGCAAGCCGCGGCTGAGGCTGAGCCGGCCGCGACGGCGCCAGCCGCACCGGGACAGACGTTTGCGCCGCTATTCGGCAAGGCGGCGGAATCGGCAACTGCTGATGCCGTGGCGGCCGCCCCGACTGACGCCGAGGCGCTTCGTGGCCGCAGCGGAACGCTGCCGCCGGCATTGCGCCGCCGACGTTCGGTGCGCCTGACAGCGATCAAGTTCGTGCTGCCGGTCGTTGCCCTGGTGACGGTCGGCTATCTGGTCTATTGGTGGTATATTCATAACCGCGAGGCGGTGATCACCGTCGAGACGCCGGACAAGCCATCTGCCAATCCGCCGATGGTTACAGTCAACAATTTCAAATACAGTTCGACCGACAGCCAGAATCGTCCCTATACGATCACGGCCGATTCGGCGGCCCAGCCGCAGGACAAGGCCATCGACACCATCGACCTGGTCCGCCCGCAGGCGAATTTCACCTTGGCCAACAGCCACTGGATGACCATCACCGCGCAGCAGGGCACCTACCACCGCAATGCCGATACGATCGACCTCAGCGGCAATGTCACGCTCGACCATGACAGCGGCATGACATTCCATACGAGCGCGGCCCAGATCGACATGAAGGCGAAGGTGGCCGGGGGCTCGGATCCGGTGCAAGGCCAGAACGCGACCAGCGAGATCAACTCCGAAGGCTTCAAGGTGCTCGATGACGGCGACGTCATCATTTTCACCGGCAAGACCTTGCTAAGACTCCACGGCAAAGGAAAGGACAGCAGCCAATGACGCCGCGTTTATCACTTTCGCCCGCACCGGCTTCGCGGCGTCGTGCAATGATGGCTCTCCGGCCGCTCGGCCGCGCAGCACTTGGCTGCGGCATCGGCGCCATGCTGATGGCGGCCGTGGGCGGCGCGGCCCTTGCTCAGAGTGCGGGCGCCCAAAGCACGGGCGACACGCCGGCACCGGCGACAGCGGCGGCGGCGAGCAGCGGCGGCGATGGCGGCGGCTTCGATATCAGCGGCAACAAGCCGATCGATATCAGCGCCGATAACGGCATCGAGTGGCGCAAGCAGGACAAGGTCTATATCGCCCGTGGCAAGGCGCTGGCGGTGCAGGGCGATCAGTCGATCGCGGGCGATACGCTCACCGGCTTCTACAGCACCGACAGCAACCATATCGACCGCATGACGGCCGAAGGCAATGTGGTGATCAAGAGTCCGTCGCAGACCGCTTATGGCGACCATGCGGATTACGACACCACGACCAAGCTGCTGGTCATGACCGGCAATAATCTGAAGTCGGTCACCGACAAGGGCGATGTGGTGACGGCGCGCGATCGCATGGAATACTGGAAGGATCGCGACACCGTGGTTGCCAAGGGCAATGTCTACACGGTCCATGGCGACACCAAGGTCCATTCCGATCTCGCCAATGGCTATTTCCATGTCGATTCCACCGGCAAGAAGGTGCTTTACCAGGTCGAAGCGATCGGCAATGTGCGGACCGACACCGCCAAGCAGACGGCCTGGTCTGACAAGATGGTCTACAATCTTGAAACCAAGATCGCCGTGCTGATGGGGCATGTGCGCATCCTGCAGGGCAACAATACCTTCACCGGTGACCGGGCGGAGATCAACACGCAGACCAATGTCAGCCGTCTGCTCTCGGATCCGGGCAAGAGCGGCGGCCGCGTTCATACAACGATCGGGCCGAAATCGAACAATACGTCGACGAATTCCCCGAACAAGCCCGCCGCCAATGACGGCGGCAATGCAGCCGGCACGGAAACCAAGACGCAACCATGAGCAAGCGTAACGAGGCCGTCAAAAAACGCCAGGCGAATGGCCAGCAGGGGCCGGCTGCCGCGGCAGCGCCCGCTGGCGCGCATACGATCATGGTTCATGGTGTGGCCGTTGATCCTGCTTCGATCGACGGCCTGGTCGCCTATCACCTCGGCAAGCAGTATCGCACTCGCCCGGTAGTGCGCGATGTCACCATCGGCGTCAGGCGTGGCGAGGCGGTCGGCCTGCTGGGGCCGAACGGCGCCGGCAAGACAACCTGCTTCTATATGATCACCGGACTGGTGCGGCCGGATGCCGGCGCCATCTATCTCGACGGCGCCGACGTGACCGAGCAGCCGATGTATGAGCGGGCGCGCAGCGGCGTCGGCTATCTGCCGCAGGAAGCGTCAATTTTTCGCGGCATGACGGTGGAACAGAACATTCTCGCCGTGCTGGAAGTGGTTGATCGCGACGCCGCCTCGCGCCGCGCCAAGCTCGACCGGCTGCTGGGCGAATTCTCGGTCGGCCATCTTCGCAAGGTGCCGGCGCTGGCCTTGTCCGGCGGTGAACGGCGACGCGTGGAGATCGCCCGCTGCCTCGCCACCGATCCTCACTACATCCTGTTGGACGAACCCCTGGCCGGCATCGACCCGATCGCGGTCGCCGATATCCGCGACATCGTTTCGCATCTGAAGGATCGCGGCATCGGCGTGCTGATCACGGATCACAACGTGCGTGACACGCTGGAAATCGTCGACCGCGCCTATATCCTGCATGAGGGCGAAGTGTTGCGCGAAGGTACGCCGCAGGAAATCGTTGCCGATGCCGCGGTGCGGCGGGTCTATCTCGGCGAATCCTTCACTCTTTGACGAATTCTTCACCATTTTTCAGGCGAGAATCCGCCGGCGCTTCGGGCGTTCGGCGACTCGCAAAGCGGGCCGTGCAAGTTTCATGCTAACCTGCTAGTCTCGGTTCATTATGGCAGTGACCCAACGACTAGACTTACGTCAGTCTCAGACGCTGGTCATGACACCGCAGCTGCAGCAGGCGATTAAGCTGCTGGAGCTGTCGAATCAGGAATTGACCAGTTACGTCGAGCAGGAGCTCGAACAGAACCCGCTGCTGGAGCGGGGCGAGGACGCGCGCGCCGAATATGGCGATGCGATTACCGGCGAACCGGGCGACGAGGGCGGACCGGACGAATCGCTTGGCGCCAGCCGCGAGAGCGGCGATCCGATGGATGCCAGCGATTATGGCCGCCGCGAGACTTTGCCGGACGAGCGCAACTCGCCGCTCGATACCGATTATGAGAACGTCTATAGCAGCGACAACGGTGCCGAAAGCGCGGCCGCCGTCGCCGAAATGGCGGGGCTCAATTCCTGGCGCAATGCCGGGACCGGCGGACGCAGCGATTTCGGCGACGAGGACGGGCTGGAACAGACCCTGTCGCGCGATGTCACCCTTCATGAGCATCTGGAGCAGCAGCTCGGCCTCGATATCAGCGACCCCACCGACCGGCTGATCGGTCTGCAGATTATCGACCTCGTCAATGAAGCGGGTTATGTCGTCGGCGATCTCGCGGCTATCGCCGAGCGCCTCAATTGTAGCCCGGAGCGCGTCGAAGCCGTGCTGAAGCGGCTGCAGCAATTCGACCCCGTCGGCATCTGCGCACGCAACCTGGCGGAATGTCTGGCGCTGCAGTTGCGTGAGCGCGATCGTCTCGATCCGGCAATGCAGACCCTGTTGCAGCATCTCGACCTGCTGGCCAAGCATGACCGCGCGCAGCTCATGAAACTCTGCGGCGTCGATGCCGAGGACCTCACCGATATGGTGGCGGAGATCCGCAGCCTCAATCCGCGGCCCGGCGCCAGCTTCGAACATGTAACGGCGCAGACCGTGGTGCCGGATATCCTGGTGTTCCGCCAGCCGGATGGCAGCTGGGGCGTGGAACTCAATGCCGAAACCCTGCCGCGTCTGCTGGTCAACCAGCACTATTTCACCTCGGTTTCGGCCCGCACCCAGACCAAGCAGGAACGCGACTATCTGGCGGAACGGCTCTCTGCTGCCAATTGGCTGGTGAAGACGCTGCATCAGCGAGCGACGACGATCCTGAAAGTTGCTGCCGAGATCGTGCGTCAGCAGGAGGCTTTCTTCCTGCACGGCATCCAATACATGAAGCCGCTGATTCGGCGCGACATCGCTACCGCGATCGAGATGCATGAAAGCACGGTCAGCCGGGTCGCGACCAACAAGTATATGGCGACGCCGCGCGGCCTTTTCGAAATGCGCTATTTCTTCTCGGCAGCGATTCAAGGAGCCGATGGTGGCGCCAGCCATTCCGCCGAGGCGGTCCGGTCGCGGCTTAAGGAACTGATCGACGCGGAGCCGGCGGATGCCGTTCTTTCGGACGATCAGCTGGTCGTCATTCTTAAGGAACAGGGCGTCGATATCGCCAGGCGTACCGTCGCTAAGTACCGGGAATCGTTAAAAATTCCATCTTCGGTCCAGCGCCGTCGCGAGAAGGCCTTGCGTTCTGGCTGAGGCTGGCTACATGATTCGTTGCGGGAGGGTTCGATAACGACCCCGGGGATAACCGGGTGATTCGCACGCAATTCCACCGGGCAGACTGAAGTCCTAACTGGCGCCCTTGACTTGCCCAGGGACGGTTCTTATGGTCCGGCCGCTTTGCGTCAGTCGGGATATGGGAACGGCGGTGGACGCCGGGAACAACTTTGGTCCGCAAACCTGGGCGTAGGAAATGAACCTGACTGTAAAAGGGAAGAATCTCGATGTCGGCGATGCCCTGCGCAGCCACATCGGCGAAAGCCTGGACAGCGTCTTCAGCAAGTACTTTTCCAATCCGATCGAAGCGACAGTGACCTTGTCCAAACAGGTCCATCTGTTCGCGGCGCAGATTTCCGTGCATATCGGCCGGGGCATCCTGGTGCAATCGGAAGCCGAGGCCGATCAGGCCTACACGGCTTATGACCGCGCGGCCGAGCGCCTGATGGCGCGGCTGCGCCGCTACAAGCATCGCCTGCGGGACCATCATCGCGCCGAGATCGAAACCCAGCGCGTGGCTCAATATGTTGTCGCCGCCGGCGATCTGGCCGATGCTGAAGACAGCGAGCCGGCAGCCGATAGCGCGCCGGTCATCATCGCTGAAATGCAGACCGATATTCCATCTTTGACAGTGAGCGAGGCGGTCATGCGGCTCGATCTTTCCGACCAGAAGGCGATGATGTTTCTCAATCGCGCCCATGGCGGGCTCAACATGATCTACCGCCGCGAGGACGGCAATATCGGCTGGGTCGATCCTGGCATGAAGGCACAATCAGCGGCGCTGCATCCGTAATGCGGGCCGGTCGCACCGGGCCGCTGCCGCTGCCGCTGAAGCGCAGCTGGCCGGGTGAATGATGGAATTGGGAGACTGGCAGGGGACGCGACGTCCCGCCCGCCAGGACGAGGGAACCAATGGAAATAGAAGATCTCATTTCGCCGGCGCATGTGATCGCCCGACTGAAGGCGACCAGCAAGAAGCAGGTATTGCAGGAACTGGCGAAGCGCGCGGCTGAACTGACCCACCTGCATGAACGGGCGATTTTTGACGTGCTGCTGGAGCGCGAGCGCCTCGGCACCACCGGCGTCGGTAACGGCATCGCCATTCCGCACGGCAAGCTGCCCGAGGTGAAGGGATTGTTCGGCCTGTTCGCCCGGCTGGAGGAGCCGGTCGATTTCGATTCGATCGATGAACAGCCGGTCGACCTGATCTTTCTGCTGCTGGCGCCGGAAGGGGCGGGTGCCGATCACCTCAAGGCGCTGGCGCGCGTCAGCCGTCTGCTGCGTGATCGCAGCATTTGCGAGAAGCTCCGCGGCACCGATCAGTCGGATGCGCTTTACGCCCTGCTGACCGACACGACCGCCAGCAACGCTGCCTGATCCGGTTTTCATCGGCAAAACAATAACGGCGCCCGGTGACCGGGCGCCGTTATTGTTAGGTACCTCAGATTGAGATCACGCCGCGCAGCCACCGAGGAGGGCTACCGTCGGCACCGGCCCGACGCCGTAAACCGACGGCGCGGCAGCTTACTGCAGGGAGACGGGCGCCAGCCCGTTTTCCCAGGCGGCTGCAACGGCGGCGCTGCGATCCGGCAACAGCGCGATCTGCTGTCCGTTAGCCGCATGAATGGCAATGACGGTTTCGCCATCGACCTCGACATCCTTCAGATAAGCGATGTCCTTCAGGCCAAGCGCCAGCAATTCCTGGGCGCTCAGATGACGAATGCGTTCGATATTGTCCAACATGATGACATCCTTTCACCGTGCCGCTTCAAAGCCAAGCCACGGTCCTGTTTGCTCCCGCCTTCGGCGCGGAGACTGCCTGCTGCGCTTACTGCTTCTCGACCTTCATCGTTTCTTTGGCTGCGTCGCTAGCCTTGCGGATCGGCACGGTGCGGACCTGGGTCACCACCTTCGGCCGCTTCAGCTCAATGCAGAGCAGGCCGTTATCCAGGGAAGCGCCGGCAACCTCGATACCCTCGGCAAGCACGAAACTGCGCTGGAACTGACGCGCCGCAATGCCGCGATAGAGATAGACCCGGTTCGGGTCGTCCTTCTGCTTGCCGCGCACGGTCAGCTGATTGTCTTCGAGCTGGATCTCCAGCTCTTCCAGGGCGAAACCGGCCACGGCCAAGGTGATCCTCAGGCTGTCATCACCGATCTGTTCGATGTTGTAAGGCGGATAGCCTTCCGCGCCGGCTTTGGCAACCCGGTCAAGGGTTCGTTCGAATTGGTCGAAGCCGAGCAAAAGCGGGCTGTTGAAAAGCGATAGACGCGACATCTGGCTCCTCCTGCCGAGCGAGCATTCTCCTGAAAGCGCGATCACCCGATCCTTCGGCATCACCGCGCAGCCGATGGTCCTGGTCTTTCGACCGACCCATCACGCCTTGTGAAATAGTTAAGCTAGGTACCTGGAAAATCAAGGGCTGCTGATTGACGCCCGGATGGCCCTTCGCCATTGTAATTAACCATTTGTTCCGGCCGTCCTGGGTAACGGCTTGATTCTGGCCCCCTTTCGGCTGCTGACGGCCCTGGGGAACGCGCCAGGGCGGTAATACGCCAGTTCAGATCAGGGCCGGTCCAGCGCGGCCCGGCTATGCAGGGGGCAACCGGCCAGATGATCGCCTATCTTTATATCGCCCTTGGCAGCGCGCTTGGCGGCATGGCGCGCTACTGGTGTTCGGGCTTCGTCGCGGCGCGGGCCGGGGAGACCTTTCCCTGGGGCACCGTGCTGATCAATATCATCGGCTCTTTCGTGATCGGCTTCTTCGCCACCTTCAGCGGCCCTGACAGTCGCTATCTCATCAGCACGAATGCGCGCCAGTTCGTCATGGTCGGCTTGTGCGGCGGCTATACCACTTTCTCCTCTTTCAGCCTGCAGACGCTCAATCTCATCCGCGATGGCGAAATGGGCGCCGCCACAGCCAATATCGGCGTCTCCGTCGTGCTCTGTCTGCTGGCGGTATGGCTCGGCCATCTCGCCGCCGCCGCTTTCAACCAAATGAAGGGTTGAGCGGGAGGCTGCGGGACAATCGCGCGCCGTAAAGGTCGCTAGCGGCGGAAGTCCGGTCTCCGCTGCCCTTGAATGCAGGGCCGCGCCGTCGCGGGCGGGGCGGCTTAAGCGGGTCGCCAAAAGTCCGCCGCTTGCTATAGTGCGGCCGGAACAATTGCGGATTTCGACTCATGCACGCGCTTCACCAGGATCAATCGTCGCTTACGGCCAATGCACACCGTCCGCTCTCACGCCGGGACATCAAGACGCTTTGCCTCGCAGCGCTCGGCGGTGCCCTGGAATTCTACGATTTCGTCATCTTCGTCTTCTTCACCGCGACCATCGGCCAGCTGTTTTTTCCGCCTGATATTCCGGACTGGCTGCGACAATTGCAGGCTTACGGCATTTTCGCCGCGGGCTATCTGGCGCGCCCGCTGGGCGGCCTCATCATGGCGCATTTCGGCGATCGCAGCGGCCGCAAGCGCATGTTCACCTTGAGCGTCTTCCTGATGGCGGTGCCGACGCTGCTGATCGGCCTGCTGCCGGTCTATGCCAGTATCGGTTATCTCGCTCCTCTGGCGCTGCTGCTCTTGCGCATCCTGCAAGGTGCGGCGATCGGCGGCGAGGTGCCCGGCGCCTGGGTGTTCGTGGCCGAGCACGTCCCGCCGCGCCGCGTCGGCCTCGCCTGCGGTCTGCTGACCTGCGGCCTGACCGCCGGCATCCTGCTTGGCTCGCTGATGGCGACCGCGGTCAACCGCTCGCTGTTGCCGGAGGAGATCGCCGCCTATGGCTGGCGCATTCCCTTCATCCTGGGCGGACTGTTCGGCTTCTTCGCGGTTTATCTGCGCAGCTGGCTGGCGGAAACGCCGATCTTCATCGAGATCCGCGAGTGCGAGGCGCTCAGCGCCGAACTGCCGCTGAAGGCAGTCGTGAAATCGCACGGCAAGGCGATCCTCGTCTCTGCGCTGACCACCTGGACCCTGACCGCCGCCATCGTCGTCCTCATCCTGATGACGCCAAGCCTGCTGCAGAAGCTCGATGGCTTTGCGCCGCTCGCGACGTTGCAGGCCAACAGCCTCGCCACTGTCACCCTGTCGATCGCTTGCGTGCTCGTCGGCATGGCCGCCGATCGCTTCGGCGCGACGCGGGTGATGGTCATCGGCGGCTGCTGTCTTATCATCTCCGCTTATCTGCTCTATCTCCGCGTGCGCGTTCATCCGGAGCTGTTGCTGCCGCTCTATGCGCTGACCGGCTTCTTCGTCGGCACCATCGCCGTGGTGCCGTTCATCATGGTGCGGGTGTTCCCGCCGGCGGTGCGCTTCACCGGCGTCTCCTTCGCCTACAACATCGCCTATGCGATCTTTGGCGGTCTGACGCCGCTCATCGTCTCGCTGCTGGTGGCGAAGGATGCGCTGGCGCCGGCCCATTACGTCTCGGCCATCGTGGTGGTGGGCATCCTCGCGGTGCTCGGTCACGGCAGATGGGCGCGCCATCTCTCGATCGGGCGGGTGCAGGCGGCGGAGTGAACGCGCCGTTGAGTGTCGGTGAAATCCAAGAGGCATACGGGCTTGGCGAAAGATCGGATCGCGATCGATTTTTATCTCGGGCTTGGAAGTCGATACTCTTACTTGGCGGCAACGCAGATTGCCCGAATCGAGGCCGCTCATGGATGTGCCTTTCATTGGAAGCCGCTTGCCAGCGGCTTGCTGATGGACCGGCGTGGCGCCAATCCCTTCAAGGCGGATGAACCGACTTCCGGGCAATATGATGCTGCCTATCGTGCCGCGGATGCGCGTCGCTGGGCGGCTTATTACGGCGTGCCGTTTTGCGAGCCGGCCGGACTGCCGGCTGACCCCTCTCTGCTGCCGCGCGCTTGCCTCGCCGCGGACAACCAGGGCGCGATGGTTGCCATGTGTCAGGCGATCTTTCGCGCGCTCTTTGCTGATGGTGTCCGCATCGACGTGACGATACTTGGCGAAGTGGCGAGACATCTGGGGCTCGATGCGCGGCGCTTCCTCATGATGCTGCATGAACCGGCGATCGCGATCCGCCATGACCGGTTGATCGATGAAGCGATCGTGCGTGGCGTCTTTGGTGTCCCGACTTTCTGTCTCGGCGATCAGCTGTTCTGGGGCAATGATCGCATGGTCCTGCTGGAGGCTGCTCTACGCGGTACCCCGATGCGGTGACGAAGATGGCAATGATTGTCACGGAAAAAACAAAAGCGCCGCGTCTTGAGGACGCGGCGCTTTCGAATTGGTGGACCCAAGCGGGATCGAACCGCTGACCTCCACAATGCCATTGTGGCGCTCTCCCAGCTGAGCTATGGGCCCGGGAAAGACTTTGTCCGGTGAACCCGAGCCTGCCCTGAATCAGGGACCGGCTGGTCCGGAACGCGGGGCAGAACCTATGGACCTTGCCCGGCGAATTCAAGCGAAAAATGCAGGCGGGCGATTTTGCCCGATTTCCCGTGCGGGCCGGGGACTTACCGCCGCCCCCGCGCCCTTGATCGGTCCTATTGCTCGTCGTCGCCGCCTTCAACGATTTCCGAGACATCCTCATCGTCCTCGCCGAGGTCGGAGGTGTCTTCCATCACCGCATCCTCGTCGTCATCGCCGAGTGCCGCCTCGTCGATTTCGGCCTCGACATCCGGCAATTCCTCATCCGGCGCCGGCTTGACCGGGACCACCTTTTCGACGACACGGCCGCGGCGCGACTTCAGGACCGCCTCCGGATCATAGGTCGTGCCGCATTTCGGGCAAACGATCGGATCCTTGCGCAGGTCATAGAAGTGCGCGCTGCAGCTCTGGCAGGTGCGCTTGGTACCCCATTCAGGTTTGCTCACTCGGCAACTCCTTAGATTGCTTGAAAACATCCGGCCGGCACGCAGGCGCGCAAGGCGGGGCCGAATTTCCGTCTCGGCGCCCAATTGCCATGAAGCCGGCAGCCTGTCAACCGCCGCCAAGGCACAGATTCCGGGCGCGGAATCCGGCCGCCTCCGCCGCCTTCATCCGCCATAGTGATTGCCGGCGCGTTATGCTAAGGGAGGCGCGCTTTCAATGGTCGCCGCAGCGACCGCATCGACGCCTTGCCGCAGCGGTATCCCGGTCCACTCGCGGACCGCGCCCGCCGGCGAGGCAAAGTGACCGAGGTTTTCGTGGCTCATACTGCTGTCCTGCCGCTCGTTTCCGGTACCGCCGGCGCCCTCTCCGGCGTTGCCCAGGTCCCTGGCGACAAATCGATTTCCCATCGCTCGCTGATGCTGGGCGCCCTCGCCATGGGCGAGACCGAGATCCACGGCCTGCTTGAAGGCGAGGACGTGCTGCGCACCGCGGCCGCCATGCGTCAGCTCGGCGGCACGGCGGAGCGCGGCGCCGACGGCATCTGGCGCGCGCGCGGACGCGGCGTCGGCGGCCTCGTCGAACCGGCGGATGTGCTGGATCTCGGCAATGCCGGCACCGGCACGCGCCTCTTGATGGGCCTGGTTGCCGCTTATGATTTCACCAGCTTCTTCACCGGCGACGCTTCCTTGCGCTCGCGGCCCATGGCCCGGGTGACCGAGCCGTTGAGCCGCATGGGGGCGCAATTCGTCACCCGCTCCAAGGGCCGGCCGCCGTTGGCGGTGATCGGCACGGCGACGCCGATGCCGATCTCCTATGAGCTGCCGGTCGCATCCGCACAGGTGAAATCCGCCATTCTGCTGGCCGGGCTGAATACGCCCGGCATCACTACTGTGATCGAGCCGGAACCGACCCGGGATCACACTGAATTGATGCTACGCGGTTTCGGCGCCGATGTGCGGGTCGAACAGCGCCCCGACGGCCGGGCGGTCAGCCTGGTCGGCCAGCCGGAACTGACCGGCCGGCGCATCGTCGTGCCGGGCGACCCCTCTTCGGCCGCCTTTCCGCTGGTGGCGGCGCTGATCCTGCCCGGCTCCGACGTGACGCTGACCAATATCGGCCTCAATCCGCATCGCATCGGCCTCATCGACACCCTGCTGGAGATGGGCGCCGATATCCAGGTGCTGAACCGCCGGGAAGAAGCGGGCGAGCCGGTGGGCGACCTGCGGGTGCGTGCCAGCAAGCTGCAGGGCGTCACCGTGCCGGCCGCGCGCGCGCCCTCGATGATCGACGAATACCCGATCCTCAGCGTCGCCGCGGCCTTTGCCGAGGGCGAGACGAAAATGCTCGGCCTCGCCGAATTGCGGGTCAAGGAAAGCGACCGGCTCGGCACCATGGCGCAGGGTCTGGCGGCCTGTGGTGTCGCGGTGACGGAAGGCGAGGACAGCCTGACGGTCAAAGGCGGCAAGGGGGCGAAGCCGGCCGGCGGGGTGACCATCGCCGTCAAGCTGGACCACCGCATCGGCATGTCGTTCCTGGTGCTGGGGCTGGCAGCGCAGAAGCCGGTCAGCATCGATGACGGCGCCGCCATCGACACCAGTTTTCCCGGCTTTGCCAGGCTGATGAACGGCCTGGGCGCCGCCGTCGCGCCGAAGTAGCAGATGGGCAGGGGCTAAGCCGTGAGCAGTCTCGTCATCGCGCTCGACGGGCCGGCCGCCGCCGGCAAGGGCACCTTGGCCCGGCGCCTCGCCGAACGGTACAACCTGGCTTATCTGGATACCGGTGCGCTCTATCGCGGCACGGGCCTGGCTGTCTTGCGTCAAGGCCTTGATCCGGCAGAAGAATCTGCCGCGACAAAAGCAGCGGAGACGCTTGATCCGGCGATCCTGGGCGATCCCGAGATCCGCACTGAAGCCGCCGGCCAGGCCGCCTCGAAGGTCGGCGCCATCCCCGCCGTGCGCCGGGCGCTGCTGGACTGGCAGCGCCAGTTCGCCGCCCATCCGCCGGCCGCCTCCGGCGGCAAGCCGCGCGCCGGCGCTATACTCGATGGCCGCGACATCGGCACCGTCGTCTGCCCCGATGCCGGCGCGAAGCTGTTCATCACGGCGAGCACGGAAGCCCGCGCCCGGCGCCGATTCAAAGAGTTGCAAGAGAAGGGCTCCGGGGCTATATACGCCCGGGTTTTGCAGGACATGCAGGAGCGGGACGCCCGCGACCAGGACCGTGCCGTGGCGCCGATGACGGCGGCTCCGGATGCCCTGGTCATCGATACCTCGGCCTTGAGCGCCGACCAGGTTTTCGAGCTGGCGATCGCGCATATCGATCGGATCCTTGCAGGCAAGGGCTCGTCGGTGCTGGCAAAACCAGGCCGCTGACGCACCGCCGGCAGCCGGTCGAAGATCATCGGATGACCACGCTTACCCACATCGTTGTTTGAAGACCGCCGGAGACAACCGGTTGGCCGGAAAAACTTTTGAAAGGAATATTTGACATATGGCTAAAGCAGCCCTGAAAGAAGCCCCCGCAAAAGACAGTTTCGCCGCCATGCTCGAAGAGAGCCTGGGTGCGGCCTCTGGTCTGGAGGGCAGCGTCCTGACCGGTACCGTCGTCGGTATCGAAAACGAATTTGTCCTGATCGATGTCGGCCTGAAGTCGGAAGGCCGCGTGGCGCTGAAAGAGTTCGCGCTCCCCGGTCAGAAGCCGGAAATCAAGGCCGGCGACACCGTCGAAGTTTACCTGGAGCGCATGGAAGACAAGAACGGCGAAGCCGTTCTCAGCCGTGAGAAGGCGCGCCGCGAAGAGTCCTGGATCCAGCTCGAGAAGCAGTTCAAGGACAACCAGCGCGTCACCGGCGTGATCTTCGGCCGCGTCAAGGGTGGTTTCACCGTCGATCTCAATGGCGCCGTGGCCTTCCTGCCGGGCAGCCAGGTCGACATCCGTCCGGTGCGCGACGTGGGTCCGCTGATGGGCACGCCGCAGCCCTTCCAGATCCTCAAGATGGACCGCGCCCGTGGCAACATCGTTGTCTCGCGCCGCGCCGTGCTCGAAGAGAGCCGCGCCGAGGCCCGCAGCGAACTGGTCGCCAACCTCAAGGAAGGCCAGGTTCTGCAGGGTGTGGTCAAGAACATCACCGATTACGGCGCCTTCGTCGATCTCGGCGGCGTCGATGGCCTGCTGCACGTCACCGATATCGCCTGGCGCCGCATCAACCATCCGTCGGAAGCCCTGCATATCGGCCAGACGGTCAATGTCCAGGTCGTCCGTTTCAATCCGGAGACGCAGCGTATCAGCCTCGGCATGAAGCAGCTTGAGGCGGATCCGTGGGAACAGGTGGCGGCGAAGTATCCGGCCGGCGCCAAGTTCGTGGGCCGCGTCACCAACATCACCGATTACGGCGCCTTCGTGGAGCTGGAGCCGGGCATCGAAGGCCTGGTCCACGTTTCCGAAATGAGCTGGACCAAGAAGAACGTCCATCCGGGCAAGATCGTCTCGACCAGCCAGGAAGTCGAAGTGATGGTCCTGGACGTCGATCCGGTGAAGCGCCGCATCAGCCTCGGCCTGAAGCAGTGCCTCGACAATCCGTGGCAGGCGTTCCTCGACAAGCATCCGGTCGGCAGCGAGCTGGAAGGCGAAGTCAAGAACATCACCGAATTCGGTCTGTTCGTCGGCTTGCCGGGCGACATCGACGGCATGGTCCATCTCTCGGACCTGGATTGGGATCGCTCCGGCGAAGAAGCCGTCCAGGATTACAAGAAGGGCGATATCGTCAAGGTCAAGCTGCTCGACGTCGATGTCGAGAAGGAGCGCATCAGCCTTGGCATCAAGCAGCTGAAGCGTGACAACTTCGCGGAAACCGCCGGCGCCCTGAAGAAGGGCGAGGTCGTCACCTGCACCGTCACCCAGATCACCGACGGCGGCATCGAGGTTGCGGTTGCCGATGGCGCCATCGGCTTCATCAAGAAGGCCGACCTGTCGCGCGAGCGTGCCGAACAGCGTCCGGACCGCTTCGCGGTGGGCGAGAAGGTGGATGCGAAGATCCTGCAGGTCGATGCGAAGACCCGCAAAATCTCCTTGTCGATCAAGGCCCGCGAGGTCGAGGAAGACAAGCAGGCGATGGCCGAATACGGCTCCTCGGACTCGGGTGCCAGCCTCGGCGACATCCTGGGCGCGGCGCTGAACAAGGCCAAGAAGGCCAAGAAGGACGAGTAAGAAATATCCCTATAGCGACATCGATGTCGCTATAAGGTAAAAATTGGCCGGGATGGGCATCCATCCCGGCCTTTTTCTTGGCCGAAACGCCACGCCACCGAAAAAACGTTGAAAAATGAGCGACTTACCCTTGACGCCCTTAAATTCCGCTGGCAGCCTTAACCACACAGCGTGAATTCGGCAACAGGGGGTTGCCGCGCTGCCACAGGTTGGTGGGGCGATCTGGGATGAGATCAATCCGACTGCGTCACGACGATGCGCCAGCCTCCCTGGCACGCACATGCTGATGGGGAACGCCAGACCTGGACGAATGGCCGGTATGGACGCGCGACGGGGACAGCAATGACGAAATCGGAACTAATTCTGCGCATCGGTGCTCTCAACCCGCATCTCTATCATCGGGATGTCGAGCGCATCGTCACCACGATCTTCGACGAGATCACCAATGCGCTGGCGCGTCGCGACCGGGTGGAGCTGCGCGGCTTCGGCGCCTTCTCCGTCAAGGAGCGCGATGCCCGCAAAGGCCGCAATCCGCGCACCGGCGAGGCCGTGGCGGTGGACGAGAAGGTGGTGCCTTTCTTCAAGACCGGCAAGGAGTTGCGCGATCGCCTGAACGGCCGCGCCGAAACGCCGACCGCCGGGGACGGTGGTGCCGGCGCCAGCTCATCCTCTGCCGGCGGTCAGCCGGCCGGTGGCCAGTCTTCCGGCGGCCATGGTGGCGAGGCGCATAAGGAACCGGGCAGTCCGGCGGGGAACTGATCACAAAATCCAGTTCAGGGGCGAGGGGCAACAGCGCGCGGTGGGGATCGCGCGCTGTTGCCGTTTTGGGTCGCCGCCTGCAGATGCATCCCGCGCGCATGCCGCCCCTTGCGCATCAATATGTTAGCCGGCAAAACGGATCTCGGTCGAAGCAGCGGCTTCCACCTGAAACGATCGCGCTTTAAACTGGCGCCCGGATTTGCGTGAGGGCATCAATGCGGCATCTGATTTTCTGGATCATCACCCTGCCGGTGGTCATCATCCTGGTCGATTTCACCGTGATGAATACCCAGGAGATCGCCCTTAATTTCTGGCCGCTGCCCTGGGACATGCCCCTCCCGGCCTATGCGCTGATCTTCGGCTGCCTGCTGGTGGGCTTCCTGTTCGGGCTTCTGGTCATGTGGCGGCACGGCGCCCCGGCGCGGCGCCGGCATCGCGATCTGCATCGTCGCTTCAAACTTCAGACCAGTGAGCTCGACGAATTGCGCCGCCGCCCCGCCGGCATGCCGGTAACCGCGACCGGCAAGGCTCTGGCCAAATCGGACCCCAACGCCCTGGTTCCTCCGGCTATCTAAAAGCCAGCATTGTCAATATTTTAGGGGTGACTTCCCAGTCCTGAGCATCGCGCCGGCGCAGCGGAAGCCGGCGCTTCTCATGGATTGTTCGACGCCACTCCTCGCGGGCCGGCGATTCTGCTTCATTTGCTTCAAGCGTTCCGAAGGATTCATGGACTGTTCTGCTTCAGAATTGCCCAGTTTCCTTGACTCTCGCCAAGGAAAGACATAGTTTCCGGCCCGCTTAACCGACTTTGGGAAAGCCTTGGCTCCGAGGAGCCCCGTCCGTCCGCGAGTTTCGCGCACGGGCGCAATTCTCGTTGCGCCCTCCTTCGGGCGTGAGTGCGTCTGAGACGCAGGGGTCTTGTTTTGGGTAACTGTAACGGATCGCGGCGACGCATGTTCGACAAACTGTCAGAACGCCTGAGTGGGGTCTTCGATCGGCTGACGAAGCGCGGCGCGCTGTCGGAAGCCGATGTCGATGAAGCCCTGCGCGAAGTGCGTGTGGCGCTGCTCGAAGCCGACGTTGCCCTGCCCGTGGTCAAGGATTTCATCGCCCAGGTGCGTGAAGGCGCAGTGGGCGAGCAGGTGGTCAAGTCGATCACGCCGGGCCAGATGGTCATCAAGCTGGTGCATGACGCGCTGGTGAAAATGCTTTCGGCCGGCGATGCGACCGAAGCCGGCATCAGTCTGAATGCGCCCGCCCCCGTGCCGATCATGATGGTCGGCCTGCAGGGTTCCGGCAAGACCACCAGCACGGCGAAGATCGCCAAGCGCCTGGCCGACCGCCAGGGCAAGAAAGTGCTGATGGCCTCGCTGGATACGCGCCGTCCGGCGGCGCAGCAGCAGCTCGCCATTCTCGCCGAACAGATCGGCGGCCGTTCGCTCCCCATCGTTCCCGGCGAGCCGCCGGTGGCGATTGCCAAGCGTGCGATACAGGCTGCACGGCTCGAAGGTTTCGATGTCGTCATGCTCGACACCGCCGGTCGCCTGGCGATCGACGAAGAGCTGATGGCCGAGGTGGCGGAAATCCACGCCGCCACCAACCCGCATGAGACCTTGCTGGTTGCCGATGCGATGACCGGCCAGGATGCGGTCACCGTCGCCAAGGCCTTCAAGGACCGCGTCAATGTCACGGGCATCGTGCTGACCCGCGTCGACGGTGATGCGCGCGGCGGTGCCGCCTTATCGATGCGCGCCGTTACGGGCTGCCCGATCAAGCTGCTCGGCGTCGGTGAAAAGATCGATGCCCTGGAAGACTTCCATGCCGACCGTATCGCCGGCCGTATCCTCGGCATGGGCGACATCGTCAGCCTGGTCGAGAAGGCGATCGAAACCACCGAGGCGGAAGAGGCCGAGCGTCTTGCCCGCAAGATGCAGAAGGGCGAGTTCGACCTCGACGACATGGCCTCGCAGATGCGCCAGCTCCTGAAGATGGGCGGCCTCGGCGGCATCATGGGCATGCTGCCCGGCCTCGGTAAAATGCAGAAACAGCTCGAGGGCAAGGTCGACGACAAGATCGTCAAGCGCACCATCGCCATCATCGAATCGATGACGCCGAAGGAGCGCAAGAATCCCGACCTCATCAAGGCCTCGCGCAAGAACCGCATCGCCAAGGGCGCCGGCGTGCAGGTGCAGGACGTCAACAAGCTGCTGAAGCAGCATATGGACATGTCCCGCATGATGAAGCAGGTCAGCAAGCTGGGTAAGAAGGGCCTGATGCGCAGCGGCCTCGCCGGTCTCATGAAGGGTGGCGGCGGTCTGCCGCCCATGGGTCCCGGTGGCGGTATGGGCGGCGGCATGCCGGGTGGATTCCCGGGCGGCTTTCCGGGCATCGGAGGCAAGAAATGATCGATCACGTCTCGATCGGCGTTTCTGATCTCGGCAAGGCGCGCGACTTCTATGACCGGGTCATGAAGACCTTGGGCCAGGTGCGCAACCGCGATATCGACATTCCCGGCCAGGGCCTGGTGGCGCATGGCTACGGTCCGGCCGGTCAAGCCGCCGCCTTGTGGATCGGTGTCCCGGATTATCTCAATGCGGAAGCCAATCGCCGCGGCGGCGTGCACCTCGCTTTCACGGCGCAGAGCCGCGCTGCGGTCGATGCCTTCCATGCGGCGGCGATTGCGGCCGGCGGCACGGATAACGGCAAGCCCGGCCTGCGGCCGCATTATCACGCCGATTACTACGGCGCCTTCGTATTCGATCCCGACGGCAACAAGCTGGAAGCTGTCTGTCATCGGCCGGGATCGCGATAAACAGTAACTGAATTTTTGAGATACGACCTGAAAGGAGACTACCTAATATGTCGTTGAAGATCCGTCTGGCGCGCGGTGGCGCCAAGAAGCGTCCGTTCTACCGCATCGTCGTTGCCGAATCGCATTTCGCCCGCGACGGCAAGTTCGTCGAGAAGATCGGCACCTACAACCCGATGCTGGGCAAGGACGATCCGAACCGCGTCATCCTCAATACCGAGCGTGCGCAGCATTGGCTGAAGGTCGGCGCGACCCCCAGCGATCGCGTGGCCCTGTTCCTCAACAAGCTCGGCCTGGCCGAGGCGCCGAAGCGCCGCGAGCAGCCGAAGCAGAGCGCGCCGAAGGCGAAGGCCCAGGAACGCGCCAAGGCGGCTGCCGAGGCTGCCGCGAAGTCGGCTGAAGCCTAAGCGGCTTCAGTCGGTTCTGGCTCTTCGGTTTCGTCGGCTTCATGGCTGCGGATACGAACAACATGGTCCTGGTCGGTGCGATCACCGGTGCGCATGGCGTCAAAGGCGAGGTGAAGGTGAAGTCCTTCACCGCTGAGCCGGCGTCGATTGCCGCCTATGGTCCGCTCTTCGATGAGAGCGGTGGGCGTCGCTTCGATTTCAGTCTCTCCGGCAAGACAGCCGAGACGGGCAAGGACGTGTTGGTCGGTCGCATCCAGGGCATTGCCGATCGCAATGCCGCCGAGGCGCTGAAAGGCCAGAGGCTCTATGTCGCGCGCGCACAGCTGCCGCAGGCCGATGATCCGGACGAGTTCTATCTCGCCGATCTCATCGGTCTCGCCGTGCAGGATGAGGCGGGCGCTTCCCTGGGCCGCGTGGCCGATGTCGCCAATTACGGCGCCGGCGATGTGCTGATGGTGGAAGGTGGCGCCAAGGGTGCCTTCGATCTGCCATTTGCCAAGGCCTTCGTGCCGCAGGTCGATCTGGCGGCGGGTCTGCTGACGGTGGCCCTGCCGGCCGACTTCTTCGAAACGCCGGCACGGCCGGCCGATGAAGAAGCGGAAGAGGCGGGCGCCGACATGGCTGAAGAGGTGCGGCGGCCGTGACGGCTGAGAAGCCGTCATGGCGGGCTCGGGTTCTGACGCTGTTTCCGGACATGTTTCCGGGCAGTCTCGGCCAGAGTCTTGCCGGCAAGGCGCTGGAGCGGGGCGTGTGGCGTCTCGAGGTGATGGATATCCGTGATTTCGCCACGGATAAGCATCGCACGGTGGACGATACGCCCTTCGGGGGCGGCGCCGGCATGGTGATGCGGCCGGATGTGGTGGATGCGGCTCTGGCCGCGGCGCTGCAGCCGGAACGGGAGGGAGAGCCGGTCGGCCCGGCGATCTATCTCAGTCCGCGAGGCCGGGTCCTGAACCAGGCCCTGGTGGAAGAACTGGCGGCGGGGCCGGGTTGCGTCCTCGTCTGCGGCCGCTACGAAGGATTGGACGAGCGCGTCATCGAGGCGCGTGGGCTGATGGAAGTGAGTTTGGGTGATTTCGTTTTGTCCGGCGGCGAACCGGCGGCGATCGCCCTGATGGATGCAGTGGTGCGGCTGATCCCCGGCGTGATGGGAGCGGCCGAGACCCTGGATGAAGAGAGTTTCGAACGGGGATTGCTGGAATATCCCCATTACACGCGGCCCGCCGTCTGGCAGGACCGCCCGGTGCCCGAGATCCTGCTCAGCGGGCACCACGAAAAGATCAAGGCCTGGCGCCTGCGTCAGGCCGAAGAGGTAACGAGAACACGGCGGCCCGATTTATGGGCGGCTTATGAGAAACGCCAAGCGGGACCGAAAGGTTCGGGACAGCAAGGCTGATGGTTTCGGTCGGAAACGGCCGGTCGGTTATTACAAGGAAGGAACTGTGTCATGACGACATTGCATGATTTCGAAAAGGATCAAGTTGCTAAGCTGGCGGCGGCTTCCAAGCTGCCGGAATTCGGCCCGGGCGATACCGTGAAGGTCAACGTGAAGGTGGTCGAAGGCGACCGCGAGCGCGTCCAGGCTTTCGAAGGTGTCTGCATCGGCCGCAAGAATGCCGGTCTCAATTCTTCGTTCACCGTCCGGAAGATCTCCTACGGCGAAGGCGTGGAGCGCGTGTTTCCGCTCTACAGCCCGCGCCTCGTGAGCGTGGAACTGGTCCGTCGCGGCGATGTGCGTCGCGCCAAGCTCTATTACCTGCGCGGTCTGCGCGGTAAGGCTGCGCGTATCACCGAGCGCGCGTCAGAACGCCCGACGACGACGGCGGCGAGCGAGTAAGATTGCTGATCTTCATCGGCAGGGCCTGGGCGTGCAGCGCTCATGGCTGCCGGTGAGACGGCGAAGGTGATGCGACAGCCGATGGCCGCGCCTTGCGCGGTCGTCATCTGGTCGGAATGAAGAGGTGCGACAGAGGAACGGGGCCGAATTCCACCGTTCCCTGTCGCCTGGATAGATCATCTGTACAGACCATCAAGGACGTGGCCGCCATGGCGCAAGCGAAGACGCTGTTCGATAAGATTTGGGAAAACCACCTGGTGCACCGTCAGGATGACGGCACCTGCCTGATCTATATCGATCGTCACCTTGTGCATGAGGTCACCAGCCCGCAGGCCTTCGAAGGCCTCCGCAATGCCGGTCGCCGGGTGCATCGCCCGCAGGCCACCTTGGCGGTGGCCGACCACAACGTGCCGACCAGCGACCGCTCCAAGGGGATCGTTGAAGAGGAAAGCCGCATCCAGGTGGAAACCCTGGAGCAGAACTGCGCCGATTTCGGGATCACCTATTTCAAGATGGACGATCCGCGCCAGGGCATCGTCCATATCATCGGCCCGGAGCAGGGTTTCACCCAGCCCGGCATGACCATCGTCTGCGGTGATTCGCATACCTCGACTCACGGTGCCTTCGGGGCTCTCGCCTTCGGTATCGGCACCTCCGAGGTCGAGCATGTGTTGGCGACCCAGACGCTGATCCAGCGCCCGGCCAAGAACATGCGCATCTCGGTCGAGGGCGATCTGCTGGTCGGCGTCACGGCGAAGGACCTGATCCTTGCCATCATCGGCAAGATCGGCACCGCCGGCGGCACCGGCTATGTCATCGAATATGCCGGCAAGGCGATCCGCGACCTTTCCATGGAAGGCCGCATGACGATCTGCAACATGTCGATCGAAGCGGGTGCGCGGGCCGGCCTGATCGCGCCGGACGAGACCACCTTCAACTATATCAAGGGCCGGCCGCAGGCGCCCAAGGGTGCCGCCTTCGAACAGGCGGTCGCCTTCTGGAAGACCCTGCCCTCCGACCCGGGCGCCAAATACGACGTCGAAGTGACCCTGAACGCCGCCGAGATCGTGCCGCAGGTGACCTGGGGTACCAGCCCGGAGGATGTGCTGCCGATCACCGCCAAGGTGCCGGATCCCGCCGCCATCTCCGACGAGGGCAAGCGCAAGGCGGTGCAGCGATCGATCGACTATATGGGCCTGACGCCGGGCGAGAACCTCACCGACGTCAAGGTCGACCGCGTCTTCATCGGCTCCTGCACCAATGGCCGCATCGAGGATCTGCGCGCCGTGGCCGCCCTTGCCAAGGGCAAGAAGGTGGCCGCGCATGTCAATGCCATGGTGGTGCCGGGCTCGGGCCTCGTTAAGGCACAGGCCGAAGAGGAAGGCCTCGATAAGATCCTGATCGAAGCCGGCTTTGACTGGCGCGAGCCGGGCTGCTCCATGTGCCTCGCCATGAACCCCGACCGCCTGTCGCCGGGCGAGCGCTGCGCCTCGACCTCGAACCGCAATTTCGAGGGCCGGCAGGGCCGCGGCGGGCGCACGCATCTGATGAGCCCGGCCATGGCAACGGCCGCGGCGATCACCGGCCATCTCGCGGATGTACGCAAGCTGGGCTGATGCCCGCTGACAGGTTGCTGGCGCAAGCCGGCGGTTGTGAGGACCACCCGCGGTTTCGCGCCCGGGTGGTTTTTCTTTTGCCCGAAGGGCTTAAGGCGCACAGGTGGCAAGCGGCTCCGCTCGTGGCTGGAGAAATTTTTAGCTTCCTGTAAGATTGCTGACAGGGGATGTTTTTATGTTCCTGTCAGTTTCCAATCGTCCGGGGGTGCGGTGGATTGGCCTGATAGAGAGAAAACACCATGCGACTGCTCCTCGTGGAAGATAATGACCGCCTGTCCGAATTTCTGGAAAAGGCGCTGCGCGACGCCAACTTCACTGTCGACCGTGTCGCCGATCTGGCCGGGGCCGATGCGGCTCTTGCCGGTGCCCGCTTCGATGCGGTGATCCTGGATCTCGGGCTGCCGGACGGCAATGGCATCGATCTCATCGATCGTCGCCGCGCTGCCGCCGACCAGACGCCGATCCTGGTGCTGACCGCCCGTGACGGGCTCAGCGACCGGGTCGAGGGTCTCAATCACGGTGCCGACGACTACATGGTGAAGCCCTTTGCGATGGAAGAGCTGATCGCGCGTATCAAGGCTCTGCTGCGCCGCCCCGGCGCTGCGCTCGGCGTGCAGCTCAATCTCGGCAATGTGACGCTCGATACCACGGGACCCTCGCTGCTGGTGGACGGCAAGCGTGCCGCCGTCACGCGGCGCGAACTCGCATTGCTGGAGATCCTGCTGCGTCGCCCGGGCAATGTGGTCAACCGCAACATGATCGAAGACGGCATTTACGGCTTCGACGATGAAGTCGGCACCAATGCGCTGGAGGTGCTGGTCTCGCGGCTGCGCAAGAAACTGATGGCCAGCGGCGCCGATATCCAGCTTCATACGGTGCGCGGTGTCGGCTATATGGTCATGGAACCGAGCTGACGCCGCTTGCGTCGGCTTCCATCGCCGGCGCATGGTATCTCGGATCATAGCAAGGCGGATGACGACGAAAGCATGAATATGATGGGCCGGTTTCGTCGTCTCCTCTTCAATAAATCGCTGCAGTCGCGGCTGGTGATGCGGGTCAGTATCGTCTGCATCGCTTTCTGCCTGCTTGTCGGCGCCGTCCTGTTTCTGGTGTTCCGGAGCGCCGACAGCGACATCCTCTATGAGGACCTGCAGGAAAACCTGCGCTCCTTGCAGGCGGGTTTGCACTACCAGGCCGACGGCTCGTGGAAGCTCGATGCCGATGCGGTGGACCGCCATATCTCCTATATCGTGCGCGACGGCGACGACAATGTCCTCCTCAAGGGCGGCAAGGATCTCGATGTCGTGCAGCAATTGCCGCTCGCCAGCGCCAATGCGGCCAGCGGCGTCAGCAGCTTTTTCATCCAGCGGCCGTGGAAAAACGGCCAGCCGATGAAAAAGCGTCTTTTCACCCTGGTCGGCGGCGCCACCATCGACAACCGCTTCCTGGTCATCCAGGTGAGCGCGCGGCCGAGCGCCACCAAGGCCGGCTTGGACGCCCTGCTGCAGGAATGGTTCGGCGAGTTCCTGCCCTTCGCCATCCCCATGTCGCTGGTCCTGCTCTGGGTCCTCACCTATACGCTGCGCGGCGCCCTGGCGCCTCTCGCGCGCCTGCAGCGCTATGCTGAGGCGATCGGGCCCCTGCGGACCGACCTCAGGCTGCCGACAGAGGGGCTGCCGACGGAACTGCTGGCGCCGGTCCAGACGATCAATGCGGCGCTCAAGCGGCTGGATGACGGATTCCGCATCCAGCGTGAATTCCTGGCCGATGCGGCCCACGAATTGCGCACGCCGCTCGCCATTCTGGCCCTGCACCTGGACAGCCTCGGCCAGAGCGCCCAGTTGAAGCCGTTGCGCGCCGATGTCGATCGCATGACCCGCCTGGTCGGGCAGATGACCACCGTGGCGCAGCTCGAGGCGCTCACCATCCAGCCGCATGACACGGCGGATCTGGCGGCGATCAGCAAGGAACTGGCAGCCCTGCTGGCACCCTATGCCTTCAGCCACAAGCGCGGCATCGCCGTCACCGGCGCCGATCACCCGATCCTGGTGCGCGGCAATCCCGATGCGATTTATCAGGCGCTGCGCAACCTGACCGAGAACGCCCTGCGCTATACGGCGGAAGGTACCGAGGTCGAGCTCAGTCTGGACGAGGCCGGCAAGGTGGCCGTCGCCGATCGCGGGCCTGGCATTCCGGCCTGCGAAAAGGACAAATTGTTCAACCGCTTCTGGCGCGCCGACCGCAGCAGCGCCGGCAATTCCGGTCTCGGCCTGGCGATCGCCCAGCGCATTGCCGCCCTGCATCACGGCAGCCTGACCGTCGACGACAATCCGGGCGGCGGCGCCCGCTTCACGCTGGCTATTCCCTTGCTGACGGCGGCCTAGCCCATCCCGGCCCTCGATATCCTTTCATGTGTCTATGACGCCTCTCCTATACCCCGGGGGCTCGACTTCCAGGCTTGTCTCGCCCCCGGACGCGTGACATAAAACCAGCGATTCTGCCGGAATGATCCCAGCCAGCCCCGCGCGGCCCCGGCAGCGGCCTTAAGCGAGTCGAGAATTATGCAGAAATTCAATGTATTGACGGGCGTTGCCGCACCTCTGCCGATGATCAATGTCGATACCGACATGATCATCCCCAAGCAGTTCCTGAAGACCATCAAGCGGACCGGCCTCGGCAAGAACCTGTTCGACGAGATGCGCTATACGCCGGAAGGCAAGGAAATCCCTGATTTCGTGCTCAACAAGCCGGCCTATCGCAAGGCGCAGATCCTGGTCGCGGGCGAGAATTTCGGCTGCGGCTCCTCGCGCGAGCATGCGCCCTGGGCGCTGCTCGATTTCGGCATCCGCTGCGTCATCGCGCCAAGCTTCGCCGACATCTTCTATAACAACTGCTTCAAGAACGGCATCCTGCCGATCCAGCTGCCGCAGCAGGAAGTCGACAAGCTGATGGACGACGCCAATCGCGGCGCCAATGCCGTCATCACGGTCGATCTCGAGAAGCAGGAACTGCGCGGCCCCGATGGCGGCGTCATCAAGTTCGACATCGACCCCTTCCGCAAGCACTGCCTGCTGAACGGCCTCGACGATATCGGCCTCACCCAGCAGAAGGCGCCCTTCATCGACACCTTCGAAAACAAGAACAAGCTCAGCCAGCCCTGGCTCTGGTAAGGCGGTTCAATCAGTCAAACGGCCGGTCGGCGGCGAGCGTCGATCGGCCGTTCTTCCATCAGACATCCTCCAGGTCGCGGTTCAGCCGCAGCTCCTGATTTCCGAAAGCGATCGACATCATGGCAAACAACAAGAAGTTGCTGATTTTGGCCGGCGACGGCATCGGCCCCGAGGTGATGACCCAGGTGAAGCGGGTGGTGACCTGGTTCGAGAAGAACCAGGGCCTGCGCTTCGATGTGTCCGACGGCTTGGTCGGTGGCTGCTCGATCGACAAGCATGGCGTGCCGCTGACCGACGAGACGATGAACCAGGCGATGCAGGCCGATGCCGTGCTGCTGGGCGCGGTCGGCGGTCCGAAATGGGATAACCTGCCGTTCGAAATCAAGCCGGAACGCGGTCTCCTGCGCCTGCGCAAGGATATGGAGCTGTTTGCCAATCTGCGTCCCGCGCTGGTCTTCGATGCGCTCGCCGAGGCATCCAGCCTGAAGACCGAGCTGGTCAGGGGCCTCGACATCATGATCGTGCGTGAGCTCACCGGCGGCGTCTATTTCGGCCAGCCGCGCGGCATCGAGACCCTGCCGAATGGCGAGCGGCGCGGCGTCAACACCCAGGTCTATACCACCCATGAAATCCAGCGCGTGGCGCGCGTCGCCTTCGAGCTCGCGCAGAAGCGCAGCCACAAGCTCTGCTCGGTCGAGAAGGCCAATGTGATGGAAAGCGGCGTGCTGTGGCGCGAGGAAGTGACCAAGCTGCATGCCGACTACAAGGACGTCGAGCTCAGCCACATGTATGCCGATAACTGCGCGATGCAGCTGGTCCGCCAGCCGAAGCAGTTCGACGTCATCGTCACCGACAATCTTTTCGGCGATCTGCTCAGCGATTGCGCCGCCATGCTGACGGGTTCCCTCGGCATGCTGCCCTCGGCTTCGCTGGGCGCTCCCGACGCCACCGGCAAGCGCCGGGCGCTCTACGAGCCGGTGCATGGCTCGGCGCCTGACATCGCCGGCAAGGACCTCGCCAATCCGCTGGCCTGCCTGCTCAGCCTCTCGATGATGTTCCGCTATTCTTTCGACCTCTCGAAGGAGGCGGACTTGCTGGACAATGCGGCCAAGAGCGTGGTCGCCAGCGGCTTCCGCACCGGCGATATCATGGCGCCCGGCTGCACCAAGGTCTCGACCACGCAGATGGGCGACGAGATCCTCAAGACGCTGGAAAAACTGGCAGCCTGATCCCGGCCCGCGGACCGATCGTATCGCCCGTACGGGACGACGGATCGGTCGCAGTCCAACGAAAGCGGTGTTAAAATGGCAGCCGGCTCACGGAATGGTGAGCCGGCTGTTTGCTGCTGACCTGCCTTCCGGCTCGTTACGCTCTTGATCTGCCGCAAAGCGGATCCGATTTCGCTCCGCTAGTCTTGCGACCAGAAAGTGTGAGCGTGCGAGATGTCGAGAGAGGAGCACATATGAGCCTGAAACATATCCTGGTTCCCTTGCTGGGCATCGATACCGACCGACCGGCTTTGGAGGCGGCGCTGGCTGTCGCCAAGCCGCATGGCGCCCATATCGAAGCCTTGCACGTGATCGCCGATCCGCTGCAATCGACGCCCATGCTGGTGGGGGTGGGCTTTGCCATCGCCGAGGCGGCTGACGTCACCCGGCGGCACAGCGAAACCCTGGCGAAAGCCGCGCGCGAGACCTTCGAGAAATGGGTTCGTGACCACAACCTGACCCAGGCTGAATTGCCGCCGGTCGCCAACGGCGCCGTGTCGACGCAATTCGTCAGCGAGCAGGAACAAGAACTGATCCGCGATCCCTTGATCATTCATTCGCGCCTGACCGATCTCATTGTCTTCGCGCGGCCCGATCAGGATGACGACTATTCGCTGATGGCGATCCAGCTCGAGGACGTGCTGTTTGCCGCCGGCCGGCCGGCCCTGCTGGTGCCGAAGAGCCTGTCCGACAGCGCTCTGGCGGCGATCAGTTCGGGAACGGCGATGATCGCCTGGAACGGCAGCATCGAGGCGGTGCGGGCGGTGCAATCGCTGCTCGACCTGCTGCCCGGCTGCGCCCATGTGCGGGTCGCCAGCGTGCCGGAGGGCAACAACGAGAACGCCGCGGTTGAACTGGTACGCTATCTCGGCTGGCAGGGGATCGAGGCCAAAGTTGCCGAGATCGCCAGGGAAGGCGCCACGACGCAGCGCTTGTTGCAGGCGGCGGCCGAGCAGCAGGCTGGGCTGTTGGTGATGGGGGCCTATTCCCACGGCCGCCTGCGGCAGATGGTGCTGGGCGGCGTTACCCGCGACATGATTCATCATGCCGGCTTGCCGGTTCTGCTGGCGCACTGACGGAGAGCGCAGATGTCGACACAGCAGAATATCGCCACTTTGCGGACGATTCGCCTCGAACTCGCGCGCACCGCCGAATATCCCGAGGGCAATGCCCTGTGCGGCTACGAATTTACCGCACCCTTGCGCCCGGACGGGCATCTCGATCTTGCCGCCTTCAAGCAGCACAAGGAAAAATGCCGGGTGCATCGCTTCTGGGCCGGAGAGACGACCCAGGCCGGCGCCCTGCTGCATCTCGGCCATGACCGCTGGGTGTTTTCCTATGAGCCCGGCACGGAGGATGACGAGCCGGCCTTTCATTTCGACCGCCACCAGTTCGTGCCGGGCGAATATGTCTCGATCACCGAGCATGACGGGGTGACGCGGCCCTTCCGCATCGTCTCGGTACGTTAACAGCGTCCAACCGGCGAAATGGGGTTACCGCACCCGGCGATTCGCCGGCGTTTTCCCGGCGAGTTGGCGTTCCGACTCGACAGCGGGCCCGGACCAGGTATATGGTGCGCCGATTGGCTCCCTCGGGTTTCCAGATGGAGGTGCAGAAGATGAAGTTCGCGGCTTTTACGATTGCAGTGGTTTTGGGCGTTGCCATGACGGCAGCGACCGCCTCCGCTTGCAACTATCATGCGACGACCGCTTCCGCCCAGAGTAACGCGTCGGATAGCAGCCAGATGCCGACCACCGCGACCACGACCACCACCGGGAAAACCGGCGGCTGAGTCATCGCGGCAATAGGATCAGTCCGAAGGCCGCTCGATGCGGCCTTTTTCTTTATAAGCGCCTTTTTAGTTAACGTGTTTGAGATCGATGAGAGGATGAAATGGCTTACAAAGTGGCAGTAGTCGGCGCCAGCGGCAATGTCGGCAGGGAAATCCTGTCGATCCTGGCCGAGCGCGATTTTCCGGTGAGCGAGGTCGTCGCCCTCGCTTCCGAGCGTTCCGCCGGCAGCGAAGTATCCTTCGGTGAAGACGAGGTGCTGAAGATCCAGCGCCTCGATACCTATAACTTCAAGGGCGTCGACATCGTCCTCTCCTCGCCGGGCGCCAAGGTCTCCGCCGCCTTCGCGCCGAAGGCCGCCGCGGCCGGCGCCGTCGTCATCGACAACACGTCGCATTTCCGCATGGATCCCGATGTGCCGCTGGTGGTGCCGGAAGTGAATCCGCAGGCGATCGCCGGCTACAAGAAGCGCGGCATCATCGCCAACCCCAATTGCTCGACCATCCAGATGGTGGTGGCGCTGAAGCCGCTGCATGATCTCGCCAAGATCAAGCGCGTGGTGGTGGCGACCTATCAATCGGTCTCGGGTGCCGGCAAGGAAGGCATGGACGAGCTCTTCAACCAGACCCGGGCGATCTACATGAACGGTCCGGTCGAGCACAAGAAGTTCACCAAGCAGATCGCCTTCAACCTCATCCCGCATATCGATGTCTTCATGGATGACGGCTACACCAAGGAAGAATGGAAGATGCAGGTCGAGACGCGCAAGATCCTCGATCCCAGCATTCCAGTGACGGCGACCTGCGTGCGGGCGCCGATCTTCATCGGCCATTCGGAAGCGATAAATGTCGAATTCGAGCGGCCGATCTCGGAAGAAGAGGCCCGCAGCGCGCTGCGCGACGCGCCGGGCATCACGGTGATCGATCACCGCGTCGATGAAGGCTATGTGACGCCGCAGGAATGTGCCGGCGAGGACGCGGTTTTTGTCAGCCGTCTGCGCAAGGACCCGACGGTGCCGCATGGCCTCAACTTCTGGTGTGTCTCAGACAATCTGCGCAAGGGCGCTGCACTCAATGCCGTGCAGATCGCCGAAGTGCTGATCGAGAAGCATCTCGCGAAGCAGGCTGCGTAAGTTCCATCAACCTGTCTGACTGTGATGGCCCGCCGGCAATGGCGGGCCATTTTTTTCCTGAATCACAAATCAAGCGCCGTCAGAAATTCTCGACATGCCGTTTCGAGCGGCTCCGCTTTCCCTCATCGATCGCTCTTGATACCGAGCTGGCCTCCGTTATTGAAGGTTAAGCGGGCGAGCGCCGAGGCCATCTCGAGATCAAGTCCGGCGGCTATCGATCCAGTTTGCTTGCCCGGCTTACCGGCAAATTCGCCCAGGTCTCCTGGCTGCCGATGATTGCCAGCTCGTCCCGGTCCGCGGCGGCGGTAGCGGCGAAAATCGCGCTGGTGCCGGCGACCGCGGCCGACAGCGCCTGGGGCAGATCGCGGTTGCGCAGAAAGTGACCGAGCAGCAAGGCGGCAAAGCTGTCGCCGGCGCCGGATGCCGGCACCTCGATGCGCCTGCCGCAGGCGCGCCATAGGCCATCACCCGTTGCCGCGATGGCAGCGATCTCACCTGGCGTCGCGGGGTCGCTGACACCGGTGGCGATGACGTTGGCGATGCCGTGGCGCTCACGCAGGGTCTCGGCGGCGGCGATGGTCGAAGCCTGGCTGCCGACGGCAAGGCCGCTCAAGCGCTGCAGCTCGAACTGGTTTGGCGTCAGTATATCGGCGCGGCCGACCAGTTCCGCGGCGATGGCGTCGGCGAGCGCCGGCTTGACATAGAGGGCGCCATCGTCGCCCATCACCGGATCGCAGGCATAGATGAATTCCGGCCGGCCGCGTCGCAAGCGGTCCACCAGATCGGCGATAATCGGCACATTGTCCGGATCGCCGAGATAGCCGGTGGTCAGCGCATCCAGCCGATCGAGCACGCCGAGCTGTGACAAGCCGTCGATCAGGGCGGCGATATCGTCCCGGTGCAAGACCCGTCCCGTCCAGCTCGGCCGCGCCAGGTGGTTGGAGAACAGGGTGGTGGGGATGCTCCAGGTATCGTGGCCAAGCCGCTGCAGGATGAACAGGGCAGCGGAATTGCCGACATGGCCGTAAACGACCTGGGACTGGATCGAAAGAATATTCATGGAACGCGACTCATGATGCGGAAGCCCCCACCATGCCATGCGCTTCCCGCCGCGGAGAACTCAGAACTTGTTGCCAGACAATTTGGCGCGGCCGCGCGGCCAGGGCTTCGGCTACCGGTTTCGTCAATCGCCCCGCCGGACCGTATCCTCGTGCCGGCATGGGGCGCCGATCGCGGTCGGCCCGCTGCGTAACCCCTTGCCCGTCTTCACGGAATGTTTGCGGTCACATGGCTTGCGCATTGCCGCGCGCTGCCGTTACCCTGCTGCGCCGCAGCATGAGGGAGAGCAAGCCGCGCGATGAAGACCAATCCAGGCAATTATTTCGAGGATTTTCGTCTCGGTCAGGAGATCGTCCATGCCGTGCCGCGGACGGTGACGAGCGGCGATGTCGCTCTCTATATCGGCCTGACCGGCACGCGTTTCGCCTTGCCCAGCGCCGAAACGCTCGCCCAGTCGCTCGGCTTTCCGCATGCGCCGATCGATGATCTGCTGCTCTTTCATCTGGTGTTCGGCCGCACTGTCGCCGATATCTCGCTCAATGCGATCGCCAATCTCGGCTATGCCAATGGCAAATTCGGCGTGCCGGTCTTTCCCGGCGATACCATTTCGGCGCGTTCGACGGTGATCGGGCTGAAGGAAAATTCCAACGGCGAAAGCGGCGTCGTCTATGTCCATTCGATCGGCCGCAATCAGCGCCAGGAAGTGGTGCTCGATTACATTCGCTGGGTGATGGTCCGCAAGCGCGACAAGACATCGCCGGCGCCGGAAGCGAAAGTGCCGAGCCTGCCGGAAAGCGTTGCCATTGCTGATTTTCATCTGCCTGCCGGCCTCGATCTTACCCGTTACGACCCGGCCTTGATCGGCCAGCCGCATCTGTGGGACGACTATGCTGTGGGCGAGCGAGTCGATCATGTCGACGGCATGACGCTGGAGGAAAGCGATCATATGACCGCGACGCGTCTCTACCAGAACAATGCCAAGGTGCATTTCAATCAGCACAGCGAAGCGAAAGGCCGCTTCGGCCGGCGTCTGATCTATGGCGGGCATATCATCAGCCTCGCGCGCGCCCTCAGCTTCAACGGCCTGGCGCCGGCCTTCAAGGTCCTGGCGATCAATGGCGGCCGCCATCTCAATCCGAGTTTCGCTGGCGACACGATCTATGCCTGGAGCGAGGTGATCGAGCGGATCGAATTGCCGGGCCGCAAGGATGTGGGCGCTTTGCGGCTGAAGTCCCGCGCCGCGAAGGATCATCCTTGCGCCGATTTTCCCGGCAGTGAGGGCTCGGCGATACCGGCCGATCTGGTCTTGGAATTGGATTATACTGTGCTGATGAAGCGTCGGAACTAGAGGTCACGGCGTCGGTTCCGGCGGAGCAGCCATGCAGGGACTGCTCGGACGGCCCGGACCCCGAAAGTTGACGCTGCACTGCGAAAGCGTTATCAGAAAATCAACTACTGCACCGTAGCGTGTAGGCCGACCGCTCCGTGGTTAACGACTTTTCAGGGTGATTCATGCCCAGCCATCCGCGACCAACATCGCCGCATCTACAGATTTATCGCCTGCCGCTTACCGCTATCGCTTCCATTCTGCACCGTATCACCGGCGTTGCGCTGGGGATTGGGACGCTGGCCCTGGTCTATTGGCTGGTGGCGGCGGCGATGGGTGAGGAAAGCTTCAACACAGCCGAGACCATTTTCGGTTCCTGGATCGGCCGGCTCGCTTTGTTCGGCTGGACGCTCGCCTTCTTCTTCCATCTCGCCAATGGCATCAGGCATTTGTTTTGGGATGCCGGGCTTGGCTTCGAGCTGCCGGCGACCTATCGCAACAACGTGATCGTCTTCGTCAGTGCGGTGGTGCTGACCCTGGTGGCCTGGGTTCTCGGTTACATGGCGCGGGGGGCTTTCTGATCATGGCGCAGTCAAAGGGATTGCGGACCGAGCTTGGTCGCGTGCGCGGCCTCGGCTCCGCCAAGGAAGGCGTGGTCCATTGGTGGCGCCAGCGGCTGACGGCAATCGCCCTCGTTCCCCTGTCGCTGTGGTTCATCGCCTCGCTGATCTTCCTCACCGGCGCCGACCATGCGGCGGTGACGCATTGGCTGAGCTCGCCCATCAGTCTCGGCGTGATGATCCTCTTCATCGGCGCCTTGTTCTATCATGCGGTGCTCGGGTTGCAGGTGGTGATCGAGGATTACATTCATTCGCATGGCCCCCGCACGGTGCTGATCGTGCTGGTGCAGTTCGCCGGCTTTGCCCTGGCGATGGCGGCGATCATCTCGCTGCTGGTCATCGCCTTTGGCCACTGAATTTCTGAACGGGATCGAACCGGATCATGGCTGAGACAAAAGACACGGCTGCCCCGAACATCAACGGCACGGCCTATCCCTTCGTCGACCACGTCTACGATGTGGTGGTCGTGGGTGCCGGCGGTGCCGGCCTGCGTGCCACTTTCGGCATGGCCGAGAAGGGGCTGAAGACCGCCTGCATTTCCAAGGTCTATCCCACCCGCAGCCATACGGTGGCGGCGCAAGGCGGCATCTCCGCCTCGCTCGGTAATATGGGCGAGGATGACTGGCGCTGGCACATGTACGACACCGTCAAGGGATCGGACTGGCTGGGCGACCAGGATGCCATCGAATACATGGTGCGCGAGGCCGTCCCGGCGATCATCGAGCTGGAGCATTACGGCGTGCCCTTCAGCCGCACCGAAGCCGGCAAGATCTACCAGCGCCCGTTCGGCGGCATGACCACGCATTTCGGCAAGGGCATTGCCCAGCGCACCTGCGCCGCCGCCGACCGCACCGGCCACGCCATCCTGCACACGCTCTACCAGCAGGCGCTGAAGCATCAGGCGGAATTCTTCGTCGAATATTTCGCCATCGACCTCATCATGGATGACGAGGGGGCCTGCGTCGGCGTCGTCGCCTGGAACCTCGATGATGGCACCATCCATCGCTTCCATGCCAAGATGGTGGTGATGGCGACCGGCGGCTATGGCCGCGCCTTCTTCTCCTGCACCTCCGCCCATACCTGCACCGGTGACGGCAATGCCATGGCCTTGCGGGCCGGCCTGCCGCTGCAGGACATGGAATTCATCCAGTTCCACCCGACCGGTATTTATGGCGCCGGCTGCCTGATCACTGAAGGTGTCCGCGGCGAGGGCGGCTATCTTACCAATTCCGCCGGCGAGCGCTTCATGGAGCGCTATGCGCCCTCGGCCAAGGATCTCGCCTCGCGCGACGTCGTCAGCCGGGCGATGACCATGGAGATTCGCGAAGGCCGCGGCGTCGGCCCGCACAAGGACCACATCCATCTCCATATCGAGCATCTCGACCCGAAGGTCATCCACGAGCGCCTGCCGGGCATCGCCGAGACGGCGCGCATCTTCGCCGGCGTCGACGTGACCCGGGAACCGATCCCGGTCCTGCCGACCGTGCACTATAATATGGGCGGCATCCCGACCAATTACCGGGCCGAGGTCGTGACCCTGAAGAACGGCAATCCGGATCAGGTGATCCCGGGCCTGATGGCGATCGGCGAGGCGGCCTGCGTCTCGGTCCACGGCGCCAACCGCCTGGGCTCGAACTCGCTGCTCGATCTCGTCGTCTTCGGCCGCTCGGCGGCGATCCGCTGCGCCGAGATCATCAAGCCCAATGAGAATCCGCGGCCGATGCCGAAGAATGCCGGCGAGCTGGCCTTGACCCGCCTCGACAAGGCGCGTCACGCCAAGGGCGATATTCCCACGGCGGAGCTGCGTCTTGAGATGCAGAAGGTGATGCAGAATGATTGCGCCGTCTTCCGCACCGGCCAGACCTTGAAGGAAGGCTGCGACAAGATCCAGGCGATCTGGGCCAAGCGCGACCGGATCGGCGTCAGCGATCGCTCGCTGATCTGGAACAGCGACCTCGTCGAGACGCTGGAACTGGACAACCTGCTCTATCAGGCCGTGGTCTCGATCGAATCCGCGAATAACCGCCAGGAGAGCCGCGGCGGCCATGCGCGCGAGGATTTCGCCGAGCGCGATGACGACAAGTGGATGAAGCACACCATCGCCTGGTGCGGTGAGGACGGTAAGCCGAAGATCGACTATCGCCCGGTGCATATGCAGCCGCTCAGCAACGAAGTTGAGTCCATCCCGCCCAAGAAGCGGGTCTATTGATCGGACGACGGTTTAGACGACGGGGTTAACGACCATGGCTGAATTGAGCTTACCTGCCGAGATGCGCCCGGTTCCCGGTAAGAGCTTCAAGGCTCCCGCTGGCGCCAAGCGGGTCAAGACCTTCAAGGTCTATCGCTGGGATCCGGATAAGGGCGGCAATCCGCAGATCGATTCCTATGAGGTCGATCTCGATGCCTGCGGGCCGATGGTCCTGGACGCGATCATCAAGATCAAGAACGAGGTCGACCCGACCCTGACCTTCCGCCGTTCCTGCCGTGAAGGGGTCTGCGGCTCCTGCGCCATGAATATTGACGGCACCAATACCTTGGCCTGCACCAAGGATATCGGCGAGATCAAGGGCGAGGTGAAGATCTATCCGCTGCCGCATATGCCGGTGGTCAAGGATCTGGTGCCCGATCTCAACCGCATCTTCGCGCAATATGCCTCGATCGAGCCGTGGATGAAGGCGAAGAGCCAGCCGCCCTCGCGCGAGCGGCTGCAATCGCCGGAAGAGCGTGCCAAACTGGACGGGCTGTGGGAATGCATTCTGTGCTTCTGCTGTTCGACCTCCTGCCCCAGCTATTGGTGGAATGGCGACCGCTATCTCGGCCCGGCCATCCTGCTGCAGGCCTATCGCTGGATCGCCGACACCCGTGACGAATCGACGGGCGAGCGTCTGGATGATCTGGAAGATCCGTTCCGCCTCTATCGCTGCCATACCATCATGAACTGCACCCGGACCTGTCCGAAGGGGCTCAATCCGGCCAAGGCGATCGGCGAGATCAAGAAGCTGATGGTGGAACGTCGTTAAGGTTTCACCGGCGATGCCGATATGCGGCTGCCTTGATCCTGCCGCCGCAAGGACATGAAATCCACATATCGACCGGGCGTGATGCTGATCACGCCCGGTTTTTGTTGCCCGTGGTTGCAAAGAATTTCTGCTAAGTTGCCTCGATGCCCGGCCGCCGGCCGGGTTGCTTGTTTGGGAGTCGTTCATGAGAGTGATTGGGCGTGCCGGCCGCTTCGCCGGCCAGAGGCTCGCGATAGGTGGGCTCGCGATAGGTGGGCTCGCGGTCGGTCTGCTGCTGGCTGGATGCGACAAGGGGCCTGACCGAAGCCAGGTGGCCGCCGAGCTGCAGAAGAGCGTGACGGATTACCTCACTCAGATCGAAGGCTCAGCAAGCAACCGGCTTCTCAGTCATGCCACGGTCAAGGTGACGCCGCAGCAGGATGCCGGCTATCTGGTGGCGATTGACGGCGTCAAGTTCGGGACGCCCAGCGACGGCTATCTCGATGTCGGCGCGATCAGCTACGTGTTGACGCCGACGGATGACAAGACCTATGAGGCCGGCAAGTTGTCAATCGCCAGCGACATGCCGTTCAAGACCGCGGACGGTCAGACGGCGGGCGACGTCAAACTGACCAACAAGGCTTTCAGCGGCACCTGGCTGCGCGAGGCCGCGAGTTTCACGAAGCTCGACCTGCAGCTGGCCGATCTCGTGGTCAACGATCCCCAGCGCGGTGACAATATCAAGGCCGCCGCTGCGTCGTTCAACATCGACAGCACCGACAAGGGCAAGGGCGTCTGGGACCAGAGCGGTAAGTTCGTGGTGGCCGGCTTCGACATCGCGAACGAGAGTGATGGCCATCTCGCCATCAAGGAGGTGAGCGTCACTTCTGGCCTGCAGAACCTGAAGCTCATCGAATACACCACCAAGCTGCGCGCGCTGCGCGATGCCCTGGCCAAGCAAGCCGAGGCGAAGCAGACCGATGCCGCATCGCCACAGGCGACGGGCGGCACTGCCGACGCGCAGGCCGGCGGCGCGGGCAATGCCGCGCCTGCAACACCCGGCGCCGATCCGGCGGAAGCGGCGGTCAAGGATTTCGCCGCCGCCTTGCCAAGCCTGTTCTCGGCTTTCAATTCCGATTTCCATGTCTCGGGGATGAGCTATCAGGCGGCCGATCCGAATTCCTCCTTCGATCTCGGCAAGATCGGCTTCGCGCTGGCCGCCAGCGGCTTCGATCAGGAGAAGGTGTCGCTGAAATTCAGCATCGATCACGACGCCCTGGTGGTTCATGCGCCGATGGCGCAGAACGAGTTGGTGCAGGCACTGCTGCCGGCCAATGGCGCGCTGGTGATTTCGCTGAACAACGTTCCGACCAAGGACCTGGCCTCGCTCTGCGCCAGCATGGCGCCGCTGCTCAGTCACCCCGATCAGGCCGACATGGAAGCGCAGAGTGCGGTGGTCTTTGCGCAGTTGCAGCAATTGCTGCAGGAAGACGGCGTCACGGTGAAGATCGAGCCGTCGCACCTTACTTCCGCTGCGACCAACGTCAATGCGACCGGCGATTTTGCCATTCAGGCGACGGCGGTGCATGGTTCCGTCGGCAGTCTCGATGTTGACGTCACCGGTCTTGATCAGCTTATCGCCTTGGCGCAGAAGCAGGCCGATCAGGATCCCGAGGCGGCGCAATATGTCGCCATGATGCAGACCTTGCTGACCTATGCGACGCGCTCCCAAGGCAGCGACGGCAAGGCTGTCGACAAGTTCAAGATCGATGTGCCGCAATCAGGCCAGCCCACGGTGAACGGCAAGCCGCTGCCCTTCTAGGCGATGCCGGCATCGATGCCGAAGCTGATGATGAGACGCTGACCGGCGATGTAACGTGAAGCCCGGTACGGCTCGACTGCAAATCATCAGGTCCTGGCAATAATTTCTTTACCTCCAGCCGCGACGATCACTGCCGATCGTCGCGGTTTGTTTTTGTGCGACCGGCACCGGATGCATGGAAGAGGGGATCATTGCATCGCGTGCTTACGGCGAGTTGGCATGGCGCATCGATGCGCGACTGCCATACGGTCACATGCATCACGCGCGTGGTGCAGATCATGCCGGGGAGATGTTTTGGAGATGCTTGATGCAGTGATCAGACTCCCGATCGCCGTCATTCTGTTGCATCAAAGACTCATAGGGGCGGAAAAAAGAATGCGGCAAAAGGCAAGCGAAACATTTCGCCATGGCGATTTGACAAAAAATGTGGTGTCATATCTGCAACATGCATATTGACCGAGTCGCCACCTTTCACGTGTTTGATGCGTTGGTCTCCTCCATGACGGAAGACGGACCGCTGGCTGCCTTTCGCGCGCGCCAGCGCGATGGTCATTTGCAGCACGACGCAGCGCAGCTGCTTGCCGCCGAAAAGCTTCAATCGCTTCACAACGCGTTGAAGGAGTACCAGCCCGAAGCGCTCAATGCCGGCTGGGTGTCGAGCTGGCGCGAGCGGCTCGGTCTTGCGCGCCGCCGCGATGAAGTGGCGCCGCAAGGTCTCTACATCTTCGGCGGCGTCGGTCGCGGCAAGTCGATGCTGATGGATCTCTTCTTCGCAACTGCGCCGCTTGCGAAGAAGCGTCGGGTGCATTTTCACGCATTTATGCTGGAGGTCCACGCGACCTTGCATGAATGGCGGCAGGAGCGGCCGAAGCAGGTCGACCTGATGCCGGCTCTGGCCGACAAGATCGCCGCCGAGACGACCCTGCTCTGCTTCGATGAGTTTCACGTCACCAATATCGCCGATGCGATGATCCTCGGCCGGCTGTTCGAGGCCCTGTTCGAGCGCGGCGTGGTGGTGGTGGCGACCTCCAACTGGGCGCCGGACGATCTCTACAAGGATGGGCTGCAGCGCGACCGCTTCCTGCCCTTCATCGATCTCCTGAAGCAGAAGCTCGATGTGCTGGAGCTGGAGGGCGGCCGGGACTACCGGATGCAGCGCCTCAAGGACATGCAGGTCTATCACTACCCGCTGGGCGAACGGTCGGCGCGCGAAATGCGCGCGGCTTTCGATCGCCTGACGGGCGGTGCGACCCCGACGGCCCGCGTGCTGACGGTGCAGCAGCGCCGGGTCGAGGTGCCGCGCCAGGCCGGTGCGGTCGCCTGGTTCGACTTCGAGGAGCTCTGTGCGCGTCCCCTGGGTGCCGCCGACTATCTCGCGATCGCCACCCATTTCGATGCCGTGCTGCTCGACCGGGTGCCGCGGCTCTCGGAAGATCTGCGCGATCAGGCGCGCCGCTTCATGGTGCTGGTCGACGAGCTTTACGAACATAAGGTCAAGGTCGTGATGGCTGCCGCAGACGCGCCGGAACGGCTGTATCCGCAAGGCGATGGCGCCTTTGAGTTTCAACGAACCGTGTCGCGGTTGAATGAAATGCAGTCGGTCGATTACCTCGATCGACCGCATTTGACGTGACGCAGGAACGGCAAAAACAGTACCCGAGGAAGCGACCGAGAGTAACCACTTGCTCTTGAGGGAAAATGATAGTATTAACACAACAGCTAGTGTTGTGTGCAATGGGGAAATGTGCATTGCCGTATGATGCGTTGGCAATGCGTAACCGGATCCGGGGTGGATGAATGGCACGCAAGAAAATTGCCTTGGTTGGCGCCGGGCAGATCGGTGGCACGCTGGCGCTACTGGCAGGTCTGAAAGAACTGGGCGACGTCGTGATGTTCGACGTCGTCGATGGCGTCCCGCAAGGGAAGGGCCTCGATATTGCTGAAGCTTCGCCTATCGAAGGCTTCAACGCAGCCTATTTGGGCACGAACAACTACGCGGGTCTGAAGGGCGCCGATGTCGTCATCGTCACCGCCGGCATCCCGCGTAAACCGGGCATGAGCCGCGATGATCTCATCGCCACCAATGCCAAGGTGATCGACACCGTCGGCAAGGCGATCAAGAAGCATTGCCCGAAGGCTTTCGTCATCGTCATTACCAATCCGCTCGACGTCATGGTCTATGTCATGCAGGAGGCTTCGGGCCTGCCGCATAATCGTGTCGTCGGCATGGCAGGCGTGCTGGATTCCGCGCGCTTCCGCTATTTCCTGTCCGAGGAATTCAAGGTCTCGGTCGAGGACGTCACCGCTTTCGTGCTCGGCGGCCATGGCGACACCATGGTGCCGTTGACGCGTTATTCCACCGTGGCCGGCATTCCCTTGCCGGACCTGGTGAAGATGGGTTGGACCACCAAGGAGAAGCTCGATGCGATCGTTCAGCGCACCCGTGACGGTGGCGCCGAGATCGTTGGTCTCCTGAAGACGGGTTCAGCATTTTATGCCCCGGCAGCAGCCGCGATTCAGATGGCGGAAGCTTATCTGAAGGATCAAAAGCGGGTGTTGCCCTGCGCCGCCTATCTGGACGGGCAATACGGGGTTAAAGGGCTCTATGTCGGCGTGCCGGTCGTGATCGGTGCGGATGGCGTGGAGAAAGTGGTCGAGATCGAGTTGAACAAGGCCGAGAAGGCCGAGTTCAACAAATCGGTCGAGGCCGTTAGGGGCCTCATCGCTGTGGTGAGGAAGCTTCAAAGAGGAGAGAAGTAACATGACTGAGACCATCCTGTTGGCCGCGAAGAAGGCCGCCAAGAAGGCCGCGAAGAAGCCGGCCGCCAAGAAGGCTGCGAAGAAGCCTGCCGCCAAGAAGGCCGCCGCGAAGAAGCCGGCTGCCAAGAAGGCTGCGAAGAAGGCTGCCAAGAAGCCGGCCGCCAAGAAGAAGGCCGCGAAGAAGTAATCGCGCCTTTCTTAATATATATCTGATCCGCAGCTTTAATTGCGGATCAGATCTGCGCTCTGCGCAAAGGCCTGCGACGGCGACAGCCCTATCTCCTGCCCGGCGGTTTGAAGTTCAATTGGCTTGAACCCGCCCTGGAAGGTGATAGAGTACGAATTGCTGCACCACAGCAACTCGTTGGCTGTCGCTGTCGCCTGCTTTTTTTGGAGCGCCCTTTTAAATGTCCCTTCGCCTGACGTCCTTGGGCTTTTTTCATCGTTTTTTCATTATATCAGGCGCTCTGATTCCCCCGTCTTCGTTGCACAGCACAACCAGCCCTTTTGACTGGCAACATAATGGTAGCCAAGCATGAATATTCATGAATATCAGGCCAAGGCACTCCTTGGAAAATTTGGCGTCGCCGTCCCCCAAGGACATGTCGCCTATTCGCCTGAAGAGGCGGTTGACGCGGCCCGCAAACTGGCTGGCTCCGTCTGGGTGGTGAAAGCCCAGATCCATGCCGGCGGTCGCGGCAAGGCCGGCGGCGTGAAGGTCGTCAAATCCATCGACGACGTGCGCGATGCGGCGCAGAAAATGCTCGGCATGACCCTGGTGACGCATCAGACCGGCCCGCAGGGCAAGCTGGTGAAGCGCATCTATGTCGAGGGCGGCTGCGACATCAAGCGCGAGCTCTATCTCGGCATGCTGGTCGATCGCGCGACCTCGCGCGTCACCATCATGGCCTCCTCGGAAGGCGGCATGGAGATCGAGGAAGTGGCGGCGAAGACGCCGGAAAAGATCATCAAGGTCTCGATCGATCCCGCGACGGGCATTCAGCCTTTCCATGCGCGGCAGATCGCTTTCGGCCTCGGCCTCGAAGGCAATCAGATTTCCTCTGCCGGCAAATTCATCACCGCGATGTACAAGGCCTTCACGGAACTCGACTGCTCGATCGTCGAGATCAATCCGCTGGTGGTGACCGGTGCCGGTGACGTGCTGGCGCTCGATGCCAAGGTGAATTTCGACGACAACGCGCTCTTCCGTCACAAGGATGTCGAAGAGCTGCGCGACGAAGACGAAGAAGATCCGGCAGAACTCGAAGCCGCCAAGCACAGCCTCAACTACATCAAGCTCGACGGCAATATCGGCTGCATGGTCAATGGCGCCGGTCTCGCCATGGCGACGATGGACATCATCAAGCTCTATGGCGGCGCGCCGGCGAACTTCCTCGATGTCGGCGGCGGTGCCACCAAGGAACGCGTGACGACGGCCTTCAAGATCATTCTCAGCGATCCCAATGTCGAAGGCATTCTCGTCAATATTTTCGGCGGCATCATGCGCTGTGACGTGATCGCCGAAGGCGTTGTCGCGGCGGCGCGCGAAGTCAGCCTGCATGTGCCGCTCGTCGTGCGTCTCGAAGGCACCAATGTGGAATTGGGCAAGAAGATCCTGTCGCAATCCGGCCTGCCGATTCTCTCGGCCGATAACCTGGCCGATGCGGCGGAAAAAGTAGTCAAAGCGGTGAAGGAGGCGTGAGGTAATGGCCGTTCTCGTCAATAAGGACACGAAGGTCATCTGCCAGGGCTTCACCGGTTCCCAGGGCACCTTCCATTCCGAACAGGCAATCGCTTACGGCACCCGCATGGTGGGTGGTGTCACGCCGGGCAAGGGCGGCACCAAGCATCTCGACCTGCCGGTCTTCGACACGGTCGCGGCGGCGGTTTCCAAGACCGGTGCCAATGCCAGCGTCATCTATGTGCCGCCTCCCTTCGCGGCGGATGCCATCCTGGAAGCGGCGGAAGCCGGCATCGAACTGGTGGTCTGCATCACCGAGGGTATTCCGGTGCTCGACATGGTGCGCGCCAAGCGCGGCCTTTCCGGCACCAAGACGCGCCTCATCGGTCCGAATTGCCCCGGCGTCATCACGCCGGGCGAATGCAAGATCGGCATCATGCCAGGGCACATTCACAGCCGCGGCAAGATCGGGATCGTCTCGCGTTCCGGCACGCTGACCTATGAGGCGGTGGCGCAGACCACCGCTGCGGGCCTCGGCCAGACCACCTGCATCGGCATCGGCGGCGATCCCGTCAACGGCACCAATTTCGTCGATTGCCTGGAAATGTTCCTGAACGATGACGAAACCCAGGGCATCGTCATGATCGGCGAAATCGGCGGCAGCGCCGAAGAAGATGCCGCTGCTTTCCTGAAGGCGTCGAAAAAGAAGAAGCCGGTGGTGGGTTTCATCGCCGGCGTCACGGCTCCTCCGGGCCGCCGCATGGGCCATGCCGGCGCCATCATTTCCGGTGGCAAGGGCGGAGCCGGCGACAAGATCGAAGCGATGCGCTCGGCGGGGATCATGGTGGCGGATTCGCCGGCCAGCCTCGGTAGCACCATGCTGAAGGCGATGGGGAAATAATCCCCGCCTGATAATCGAACCGGTGATCGGCCGCGCTTCCCTTTTTCTGGCAGAAACCAGAAAAAAGTGGTTGCGCGGCCGACGCATCGGGAGGAAGGAAAGTGCCGCGGGATGCCGCCGATCGGGTTCGGCTTTCCGCAACCTGCCGGGCCGGTTTCGTTAACTGGTCAGAGCTCGTTGATCGACCTTGAACAACCAGGGTTTGTTAACTTCTCGACGGCAGGATCGTCACAGGGGAATCGACAGGGCCGCTGCCCGATCGCGGCCTCGGCTGATAAAGAGTGACCGCATCATGGATCAGACCAGTTTCCTCTCTGGCCCCAACGCCCCCTTCATTGAAGAGCTTTACGCCAAATACCTGCAGAACGCTGCTTCGGTTGACCCATCCTGGCGCAGCTTCTTCGAAGACCTGCGCGACGACGCCGCCACGGTGCTGCAGGATATCCGCGGCGCCAGCTGGGCACCGCGCGAGCGCGAGGTCGAGATCGGCAACGGCCATGACGAGGAACCGGGCGCCGCGGCCGACACGGCGCGCCCTCGTTCCACGGCGCGCGATCGCCAGAAGGCAGCGCAGGACAGCTTGCGGGCGATGATGCTGATCCGCGCCTATCGCGTGCGCGGCCATCTTGAAGCCAATCTCGATCCCCTGGAGCTGAAGCCGCGCGGCAAGCATGCCGAGCTCGATCCACGCACCTACGGCTTCTCGGAAGCCGATATGGATCGCGAGATCTTCATCGACAACGCTTTCGGCTATGAAAGCGCCACCTTGCGGCAGCTCGTTCACGCCGTGCGGCAGACCTATTGCGGCTCGATCGGCATCGAATACATGCATATCGAGAATCCGGAGCAGAAGGCCTGGCTGCAGAACCGCATCGAAGGCAGCCGCGCCCAGCGCGAATTCACCTCGCGCGGCAAGCGCGCCATCCTCGAGCGCCTGACGGCGGCCGAGATGTTCGAGCGCTTCCTGGACAAGAAGTTCACCGGCACCAAGCGCTTCGGCCTGGATGGCGGCGAAACCATGATCCCGGCGCTGGAACAGGTGATCAAGCGCGGCAGCCAGCTCGGCCTCAAGGAGGTCGTGATCGGCATGGCCCATCGCGGCCGCCTCAATATGCTCGCCAATTTCATGAACAAGCCCTTCTCGGCGATCTTCTCGGAGTTCCAGGGCAACTCCGCCAATCCGGAAGACGTGCAGGGCTCGGCCGACGTCAAATACCATCTCGGCACCTCCGCGGACCGTGAATTCGACGGCCGCATCGTGCATCTGTCGCTCAACGCCAATCCTTCGCATCTCGAAGCCGTCAATACCGTGGTGCTCGGCAAGGTGCGGGCAAAGCAGCGCCAGCGCGGCGACAAGAATCGCGAGCAGGTCATGGGTCTGTTGATCCATGGCGATGCCGCCTTTGCCGGCCAGGGCCTGGTGCCGGAATCGCTCGACCTTTCGGAGCTCAACGGCTACCGCACCGGCGGCACCATCCATTTCATCATCAACAACCAGATCGGCTTCACCACCAACCCGGTGGCGTCGCGTTCGGGCCCCTATTGCTCGGACATCGCCAAGGGCGTGCAGGCGCCGATCCTGCATGTGAACGGCGACGATCCCGAAGCCGTGCTGTTCTGCTGCGGCCTTGCCATGGAATTCCGCCAGGAGTTCAAGCGTGATGTCGTCATCGACATGTTCTGCTATCGCCGCTTCGGCCACAACGAAAGCGACGAGCCGGCTTTCACCCAGCCGCTGATGTATCGCCAGATCGGCAATCGCCCGACCACGCGCGCGATCTATGCCGACCGGCTGGTGCAGGACGGCTCGCTGACCCAGTCCGATGCCGACGGCATCATGCAGGAATTCCAGCATCGGCTCGAGACGGAGTTCGAGGGCTCGGCGAATTACAAGCCGAACAAGGCGGACTGGCTGGAAGGCGCCTGGACCGGGCTTGGCACGGCAAGCGGCGACGAGCGACGGGGCGAGACCTCGCTGGAGCCGGATCGTTTGCTGGAAATCGGCAAGGCGCTGACCACGGTTCCGGCGACCTTCAATGTCAATCGCAAGATCGCCCGCCAGCTCGCCCAGAAGGAAGACATGTTCAAGTCGGGCGAGGGGATCGACTGGGCGACCGGCGAGGCGCTCGCTTTCGGCGGGCTGCTGCGCGAGGGCGTCTATGTCCGCCTCTCGGGCCAGGATTGCAAGCGCGGCACCTTCTCGCAGCGCCACGCGGTGCTGATCGATCAGGAAAACGAATCCGAATATACCCCACTCAACAACATCGCCGCCGACCAGGCGCGTTTCGAAGTGATTGACAGCCCGCTCTCGGAAGCCGGTGTGCTCGGTTTTGAATACGGCTTCTCGCTCGCCGAGCCGCGCGCTTTGGTGCTGTGGGAAGCGCAGTTCGGCGACTTCGCCAACGGCGCGCAGGTCATCATCGACCAGTTCATCACCTCGGGCGAAAGCAAATGGCTGCGCATGTCGGGCCTGGTCATGCTGCTGCCCCATGGTTATGAAGGCCAGGGACCGGAGCACAGCTCGGCACGTCTCGAGCGCTATCTGCAGGCCTGCGCCGAAGACAATATGCAGGTCGTCAATGCGACCACGCCGGCGAACTACTTCCATGTGCTGCGGCGCCAAGTCAACCGCAACTTCCGCAAGCCGCTGATCATGATGACGCCGAAATCGCTGCTGCGTCACAAGCTCGCTGTCTCGAAGCTCAGCGAATTCGGACCCGGCACCAGCTTCCATCGCCTGCTTTGGGACGACGGCAAGAATCTCGGCCCGGACCAGGATATCCGGCGCGTGGTGCTGTGCTCGGGCAAGGTCTATTACGACCTTTTCGAAGAGCGCGAGAAGCGCGGCATCAAGGACATCTATCTGCTGCGCGTCGAGCAGCTCTATCCCTTCGCGCACAAATCCCTGGCAACCGAGCTGCAGCGCTTCCCCAAGGCGGAGATCGTCTGGTGCCAGGAGGAGCCGAAGAACATGGGCGCCTGGACTTTCGTGATGCCGGAGATCGAGAGCGTCATGGAGAGCGTCGGTCATCGCCAGGCGCGGCTCATTTATGCCGGCCGTCCGGCCTCCGCTTCGCCGGCGACGGGGCTGTTACGCCGTCACCTGCAGGAGCAGGCCAAGCTGGTGGACCAGGCCCTGACCCTGCACGGTCGCGGCTGAGAGGATTACCTGGCCGCCGGCGGGGTCGGCGGATCTTATCGAGGCCGACGGAGTCGGCAGGACAGATCGGTGCAGCCTGGTCAGGCGCGCCAAGAAACGAGGTGAAAGATGGCAACGCCCATTGTCGTTCCGGCTCTCGGTGAATCGGTGACGGAAGCGACGGTCGCGAAATGGATGAAGCAGGTCGGCGATCCGGTGAAGGTCGACGAGCCCTTGCTCGAACTGGAAACCGACAAGGTGACGCTGGAGGTTTTCGCGACTGCCAATGGGACCTTGGGCGAGATCGCCTCGCCGGCCGGATCGGTGGTCGCCGTGGGCACGGTCGTTGGCCAGATTTCCGATGGCGCGGCTGGCGCCAAGACCAACGGTAGTGGTGGTGCGCCGGCGGCCAAGCCGGCTGCCGCTGCTGCGGCGCCCGCCAAGGCTGCCGCCGTGGCCGCGCCAGCGCCCGCGGCAAAGGCCGGCACGTCGATCGTCGTTCCCGCCCTCGGCGAATCGGTGGTCGAAGGGACCATCGCCAAGTGGACCAAGCAGGTGGGTGACGCCGTAAAGGAAGGCGAAGCCCTGCTGGAGCTGGAAACCGACAAGGTGACGCTGGAAGTCTTCGCGCCGACCAGCGGCACGCTGAGCGAGATCGCGGCCCCTGCCGGTTCCGTCGTCGCGGTCGGCGCCGTGATCGGCCGGATCGGCGGCAGCGGTGCCGCCGCTGGCGTTTCCGCTGCGGCTCCCGCGGCTGCGGCGCCCACCCCGTCAACGCCCGCCCCGGCGGCGGGTGACGATCTTGCCCCGGCCGTGCGCAAGCTGGTCGCCGAGAACAACCTTGATCCGGCGAAGATTTCCGGCACCGGCAAGGACGGCCGGCTGACCAAGGAAGACGTGCTCGCCTTCATCGAGAAGCAGAAGGCGGCTCCGGCCGCAGCGCCGAAACCGGCCGCAGCGCCGGCGCCGGTCGCCCGCCCGGCCGTGCCGACGCCGCCGGCGGTGGAAACGCCGCATGTGCCGCGGCCGCTCGCAGCCAATGAAGAGCGCGTGCCGATGTCGCGCCTGCGGCGGGTGATCGCCAATCGCCTGAAGCAGGCGCAGAACACCGCCGCCATGCTGACCACCTTCAACGAGGTGGATATGGGTGCCGTCATGGCGCTGCGCGACAAGTACAAGGAAGGCTTCGAGAAGAAGCACAAGGTGAAGCTCGGCTTCATGGGCTTCTTCGTGCGTGCCGCCATCCAGGCGCTGAAGGAGATCCCGGCGGTCAATGCCGAGATCGACGGTACCGACATCATCTTCAAGAACCACTACGATATCGGCGTTGCCGTCGGTACCGAACAGGGGCTCGTCGTCCCCGTGGTGCGTGGCGCCGACAAGATGAGCCTCGCCGAAATCGAAGGCAAGATCGCCGAGCTGGGCCGCCGTGCCCGCGACGGCAAGCTTGCCATCGAAGAGCTGACGGGCGGCACCTTCACCATCTCCAATGGCGGCGTCTATGGTTCGCTGATGTCGACGCCGATCCTCAACACGCCGCAATCTGGCATCCTCGGCATGCACAAGATCCAGCAGCGGCCGATGGCGGTCGACGGCAAGGTCGAGATCCGGCCGATGATGTATCTGGCGCTCAGCTACGACCACCGTATCATCGACGGCCGCGAGGCCGTCACCTTCCTCGTCCGCATGAAGGATTGCCTGGAAGACCCGCAGCGCCTCATCCTGGAAGTCTGAGGCGCGGCATGGCCGCGACAAAAAAGGCAGCCAACCGGCCGCTCCGGGCGCGCGCCGCTGCCAAGGCGGCGCGTCCCGCAACGCCGCCCAAGAAAATCGCCTACTACAATCAGTCCACCGGTTTCACCTGCGGACCGTCATCGCTGATGATGGCGATGAATGCGCTTGATCCGAAGATCAAGATCGCGCGCTTGCTAGAGCTGCAACTGTGGCGCGAGGCGACCACGATCTTCATGGGCGACGGTCATGGGGGCTGTGGCGCTTTGGGCCTGGCACTCGCCGCCAAGCGCCGCGGCTTTGCCGCCGAGGTCTGGATGAACCGCGGCGGCGTCTTCCTGACGGACCGGCTGGAGAAGCAGCCGGAGGGCAAGGACCGTGTCGCTGCGATGCGGCTGCTGCAGGAAGCGGATCTCGCCGAGGCCAAGCGCCAGCGCATCCCGGTGCATCGCGGCGCGGCCGATATCGAGACCTTACGCAAGGCGATGGCGAAAGGGGCGGTTCCCATCGTTCTCGTCTCGACCACGCTCTTCCATGGCAGCGACGGGCCGCATTGGGTCGTGGTCAGCGACATCACCGACGACGCGGTGAAGGTCAATGATCCCTGGATCTCGCGCGACAAGGGACAGACGGCGCGGCATCAGACCGGCCGCACCGTGTCGCATGCCGATTTCATCCGCATGACCGCTTACGGTCCCAGACGAGAACGCGCCACCGTGCTGATCAAGCGCGGCGCGTGAGCGCACAGTATTTGCAGAAAGGAGCCGATCATGGCTGAAGAGAATTTCGATGTGGTGGTGATCGGCGGCGGTCCCGGCGGCTATGTCGCGGCCATCAAGGCGGCGCAGCTCGGGCTCAAGACCGCCTGCATCGAAAAGCGCGGCGCCCTCGGCGGCACCTGCCTCAATGTCGGCTGCATTCCCTCGAAAGCGTTGCTCACCTCCTCGCATAAATATGCCGAGGCGGCCCATAGCTTTGCCGAGCACGGCATCAAGGTCGGCAAGCTCGATCTCGACCTGAAGGGCATGATGGCGCGCAAGACCAAGGTGGTCGGCGACCTCACCAAGGGCATCGAGTTCCTGTTCAAGAAGAACAAGGTCACCTATCTGAAGGGCGCCGGCAAACTGCTCGGCGGCGGCAAGATCGCGGTCGATGGCGCGGACAAGCAGACCGTCGCGGCGAAGAGCATCATCATCGCCACCGGCTCCGATGTGACCCCGCTGCCGGGCGTCGCCATCGACGAGAAGCAGATCGTCTCTTCGACCGGCGCGCTCTCGCTCGAAAAGGTGCCGGAACATCTCGTCGTCATCGGCGGTGGCGTGATCGGCCTCGAAATGGGTTCGGTCTGGCTGCGCCTCGGCGCCAAGGTGACGGTGGTCGAATTCCTCGACCGCATCGTCCCCACCATGGATACCGAGATCGGCACGCAGTACCAGCGTATCCTCACCAAGCAGGGCATGGTCTTCAAGCTCGGCACCAAGGTGACGGCGGCGAAGAGCGCGAAGGGCAAGGTGACCTTGACACTCGAACCGGCCAAGGGCGGCGACAAGGAAGAACTGGTTGCCGACAGTGTGCTGGTGGCGATCGGCCGCAAGCCCTATACCGAAGGCCTCGGCCTCGATACCGCCGGCGTGGCGCTGGATGAGAAGGGCCGCATCAAGACCGACCATCATTTCCAGACCAATGTGCCCGGCATCTATGCGATCGGCGATGTCATCGCCGGTCCGATGCTGGCCCACAAAGCCGAAGAGGAAGGTGTGGCCATCGCCGAGATTCTGGCCGGCCAGGCGGGGCATGTGAATTACGCGACGGTGCCGAATGTGGTCTATACCTGGCCGGAGCTCGCCAGCGTCGGCAAGACCGAGGACGAGCTCAAAGCCGCGGGTGTCGCCTATAAGGTCGGCAAGTTCCCCTATACGGCAAATTCGCGGGCGAAATCGACCGGCGATACCGACGGCCTTGTCAAGCTGATCGCCGACGCCAAGACCGACCGCCTGCTCGGCGCGCATATTCTCGGCCCGGATGCCGGCACCCAGATCCATGAATGCGTGATGGCGATGGAATTCGCCGGCTCGGCGGAAGATGTCGCCCGCGCCTTCCATGCCCATCCGACCTTCAACGAGGCGATCAAGGAAGCGGCGCTCGCCATCGCCAGCAAGCCGATCCATATGTGAGCCATATATTTCGTCGCGATAAAAAAGGGCAGCCGGGTGATCGGCTGCCCTTTGCTGCTTTTATTGTCACCCTCGGACTTGATCCGAGAGTCCACGGCTGATGTCGGGCTTGTTGCCAGCATGGATGCCCGGATCAAGTTCGGGCATGACAAGGGTAAGAGTCCCGTTTGTCGTCCTTACTCCGCCGCCAGGGGCGGCTCGCCGACATGCGGCAGGCGCGAGCGGTATTCGAGATCGTCGAGCACCAGGTGGTTGCGCATATAGCTGGTGCTGGCATCGCGCAGCGGCTGGAAGTCCCAGCTGGTATGCCGGCCCTGCGACAAGGCCTTGTAGACGAGATGACGGCGGCGCTGGCTGGCGAGCACCTGGTCATGCAGGGCTTGCGCGTCCCAGCGCTTGGCGACCTCGGCGCGGAAGTCCTTGACCAGTTGCTGATGCGCAGCACTTTCCGCGAGGTTGGTCTTCTCGTAGGGATCGGCCTTGAGGTCGAAGAGCTGGTCCGGGTCCGGCGTCGAACAGACATATTTCCAGTTGTCCCGGCGGATCATCAGCAGCGGCGCGATGGCTCCTTCGCCGCAATATTCGCCGATCACCTCGTCATGCCCACCCGTCCGGTTGAGATGCGGCAGCAGCGAGCGGCCGTCGATCGGCTCGGCCGGGGTGAAGCCGGCGCCGTCATTGGCGATCTCCGCCAAGGTCGGCAGCAGGTCGATCGAGGAAACCGAGCTCGCGACACGGCCGCTCTTGAAGGTGCCGGGCGCCGAGACGATGAGCGGGATGCGGCAGGCATCCTGGAACCAGCTCATCTTGTACCACAGGCCGCGCTCGCCCAGCATGTCGCCGTGATCGGCGGTGAAGACGACGACGGTGTTCTCATCGAGGCCGGTCTCCTTCAGCGCCTGCATCAGGATGCCGACCTGACTGTCGATATAGGTGATATTGGCGAAATAGGCGTGGCGGGCATTGCGGATATGCTCGTCCGTGACTTCGTAATTGTCCATGTCGGAGACATGGCGCAGCCGCTTCGAATGCGGATCGAGCGGCACGTCGCCCTGCTTCACCGTGGGCAGCGGAATGTCGTCCGCCCGGTAGCGCGCCATCAGCTCCGGCTGCGCCGCATAGGGGTCGTGCGGATGGGTCCAGGAGACGGTGAGGCAGAAGGGGCGCTGATCGGCGCTGCGGGCAACGTCGTAGAGATGCCGGCGGGCCGTATAGGTGACCTCGTCATCGAAATCGAGCTGGTTCGAGCGGATGGCGGGACCAGCCTGAGTCACCGAGAGCATGTTGTGGTACCAGCTTGGCCGCACCTCGAAATGGCGCCAGTCCGGCGTCCAGCCGTAATCGGCGGGATAGATGTCGGTGGTGAGCCGCTCCTCGAAGCCGTGCAGCTGGTCGGGGCCGCAGAAATGCATCTTGCCGGTCAGGGTGGTGCGATAGCCGGCGGCCCGCAGGTAATGGGCAAAGGTCGGCACATCGCTGCCGAAATCGGCGGCATTGTCGAAGGCGCCGATCCGCTTCGGCAAGGCACCCGCCATCATGGTGAAGCGCGACGGGGCGCAGAGCGGGGCGTTGGTATAGAAGCTGTCGAAGACCGTGCCGCGATCGGCCAGCGCCGACAGGTTCGGCGCCTGCACCACTTTGTGGCCATAGGCCGGCAGATAGGTGGCGGCCAGCTGATCGGCCATCAGGAAGAGAATATTGAGTTTGCGCTGTGCCATGGTTGCGGCCCATCCCGACATGGTTATTGAATAATTAAATATCTGGCGCCCGCTGAGGGTTTCGCCGATATTGCAGATTACGCCCAATTTATTCGGATAAATCCCGGATCGCTAGCCGGGCTCGAGATATGGCTGATATAATCAATTCAAATATCACTGCGGCCTTGCCGCCACTCGCGACGCTGCCCGCCTTTGAAGCGGCGGCGCGTTTGGGCAGCTTCAGCAAGGCCGCCCGGGAGTTGAATTCGTCGCAGCCGGCGATCAGCCTGCAGATCCGCCAGCTGGAGCAGGCGGTCGGGCAGAAGCTGTTCCGCCGCAAATCCCAAGGCGTGGTGGTCACCGAGGCGGGGACGGAGCTGCTGGCCGCCGTGCAGCTCGGCCTTAGCGCCCTGCGCGAGGCGATGATTCGCCTGGGCCAGCCAAAAACGCGGCTCGATCTCACCGTGGCGACGGATTTCGCTTTTGCTGCCTATTGGCTGCTGCCGCGCCTCGATCGTTTCAAGGCGGAGATGCCGCAGGTCGATGTGCGTATCCTCACTGCCCAGCATGTCGATGATCTCGGCGGCGCCAGCGCCGATCTCACCATCCTGTTCGGCGAGGGAAAGGAATTGCCTGCGCCACCGGCCCGCCTTGCCGCGTCCGGTGAGATGCCGCCCGAGGCCGCCGCGCCCATGCCGGATCGTTTCCTGCTTTTCCCCGAAATCGTCATTCCGGTCTGCGCCCCCGGCTATGCCGAGCGGCTGGCGGCGGGCGCTGACTGGCTATCCGCCGCAACCTTGCTGCATCTCGACGACGTGCCGGCCGGACCGCATCAGCCGCAACGTCATGCGCCGCGCTGGTATCGCTGGCGCGAATGGCTGGAGGCTGCCGGCTTCAGCAGGCCAATCAGCGGCCCGCAACTGCGCTTCAACAACTACACGCTGGTGCTGCAGGCGGCGATCGCCGGCCAGGGTGTCGCCCTGGGCTGGCGGCCGCTGGTGGAGCCGCTGCTGGCGGCCGGACAATTGGTGATGGCGCATGATTTCGCCTTGCGCTCCAGTCGTGGCTATGTCGCGCAGCTTTTGCGCGGCGAGCCGACCGGCGGATTGCGCCGGACGCAGGCCAACGGCCCGGTCCCGGAACCGGCTATGCCGGCGCAGAGATTCCTCGCCTGGCTCCGGCGCGAGGCGATGGCAACCGAGCGGGGCGGGATTGCCGATCGCTGACCGCGCATCCGTGCCGCAGTGCCGTATCCCGTCTCGCGGCAGGTGGCGCTAGCCGGCCTTGCCGTCCCGGATCGGTGCCGCGGTATCGGAACGATCGGTTTGTCGTGGCAAGTGTCGCTCCGCCGAATTTTCTGTCGCACTTCCTGTGCCGCGCCCTTTTGGCGATGGGCGGTGCGCCTGCGCTAGTCTTGGCAGCTTGCCGCGCTGCCTGGCGCGACGCTTCAGCCACCACATGGTGAAACCGGTGACGGCAAAGAGCGGCAGGGTCAGGCCCGTCAGGCAGATCAACACCTGATAGACCGGACCGGCGGCCAAGCCGTAATGCAGCGGCCGCAGCCAGACCAGCAGGCTTTCGCCAGCGGTGTAGGCGGCGGGGTCCTGCACCTCGATCGGCACGCCGCGATAGGGATCGAGCAGAACGGTGATGCCGGGCAAGTCGGTATTCTCGCCGGCTCGGGCGAAGAGCAGCCGCCAGGGCTGTTCCGGCTTCTGCGGCAGATAGGCGACGGTGAAATGGCGGCCGGGTGCTGCACGCTGTGCCACGGCGATCGCCTGATCGAGGGGGAGGGCGGAAGCGCCCTCCGGTACCGCGACTTTGCTCGTCGTCACCGCTTCGCGCAGATCGCGGCCCGGCAGCACGCTGCGGATCCCGTCGCCGATGGTTTGCGGAAAACACATGGAAAGGCCGCTGCAGGTCATCAGCAGCAATAGCGGCAATGTCCAGAAACCGGCCATGCCATGGAGGTCGCGCTGCAGGCGAAAGCCCTTGGCGCCGTGCTTGACGGTGATGGCTTGGCGCCATTTGCCGTTGCGCGGCCACCAGAGATAGAAACCGCTCAGGGTCATTGTCAGCAAAGCCGCGCCGATCCAGCCGATGGTGGCGCGTCCGGGTCGCCCCTGCAGGAACAGATTGGCATGCAGGTTATGGACGAAGCGGAGCCATCCATCCTGCGCGCCGCGGATGGCGAGCACCTGGAGTGAGACGGGATCGAGGAAGATCTGCTGCGCCTCTGCGCGACTTCTACCGGCGGCGCGGATGATAGCGGCATCGCCTGAAGCGACCGGCATGGTCAGGCGATTGACGCTCAATCCAGCCGGCAAAGCTTTCTGAGCTGCGACGAGGATCGCCTGCGGACTCCGTATTTCGCCTGCCGCCGTCGCTCGTGGCACGGTGCCGAACAGGCGATCGAGATCGTCGCCATAGACCAGGATGCTGCCGGTGAGGCCTTGCAGCATGAACGGCAGCGACAGGGCAATGCCGAGCCATAAATGCAGCCAGTTCAGCATCCTTCGCAGCGGCCATCGCCGAATCCGCTGTGGCCAGCGTCCCATCCAGGCAGACCGTTTGCCGACGCGTTTTATGAACGGCACGGCGCACCGTGCGACGCCGGGTCGGCGACGCTCCAGCGGACTGCCGCATCGAAAAGAGCAAGCCCGGCCGGCATCAAATTGCCGAAGGTGTCATTGTCGAGAAAGACAAAGGCGCGTCGCGCCGGCGCCAGGAAATCGTAATCCATGGTGGCGCCGCGCTCATAACCGAAGATGGTCGCCTTCTCGGGCTCACCCGTCAGGGTGGCGATGCTGAGGGCCGCTTGCCATCGGCGCCAAGGCAGATTTCGCTGCAGGCACGTGCGGCTCATGGCTCTTGCTCCTTCCTTCCGTCAGGCATCAGAAATGCGCGCTGATCTTGCCGAGGACGGTGAGCGGCGCGCCCGGATAGTTTTCCGTGCGGCTGACCGGTGTCTCGATGTAATGGGCGTCGAAGAGATTGCGGCCGAGCAGCGACAGCCGGACATTGTCCGTCACGTCATAGAAGACGGTCGCATCGACCGTGGCATAGCTATCGACCTGGAAGCTGTTGTTGAGATCGCCCTGGCGGCGGCTCGCGGCCTGAATGCCGCCGCCGAAGCCGAAACCGCGCCAGGGCCCGTCGTCGAACTGATAGACCGACCAGATGCTGCCGCTGAATTTCGGCGCATTGACCAGCTCATTGCCGGCGGAGAAGGTATTGTCCTTGGTGACGATGGCGTGGAGATAGGCGGCATTCGCGGTCAGGTGCCAGCCCGGCAGGATCTCGCCGGAAAGGTCGAACTCCACGCCGCGCGAGCGCTGCTCGCCGGTCTGCACCTGCTCGGTGGAATCGTTGGGATCGGTGGTCAGCACGTTCTGCCGCGTCAACTGGAACACCGCCAGCGTGGCGGAGAGGCGATCGGGAATGAGATCGGCCTTCACGCCGGCTTCATACTGCTCGCCTTTCTCCGGCTTGAAGGCTTCGCCATCGGCACTGCTGCCGGCTTGCGGCACGAAGGAGGTGGCATAGCTGACATAGAGCGAGATCGGTTGTACCGGCTGATAGATGAGGCCGACACGCGGCGTCACATGGGTGCCCTTGGCGGCGCTTTCGACGCCATTCGTCGTGTCCGTCATGTCGAAGAAATCGGCGCGCAGGCCGCCGACCACCTTGATCTGCTCGGTAAAGGCGATCTGCTCCTGGGCATAGAGCGCGTAATTGTCGACGATCTTGGTGCGGTCGGTGCGCGGAGTGAAAACGCCGGGTTCGGCGCCATAATCCGGATCGTCGATGTTGATCGGCGCCAGGGTCGCCTGATCGAGGTCGAGATGGCGTTTGCCGTGGGCATATTCGCCGCCGAGCAGGAAGGTATGTTCGGCCGTCCCGGTATTGAATTTGGCGATGGCGTCGAGCCGCAGATCGGTGGAATGAGTCGTATCGTACTGGTCGGTGGCGCGGCGATTGAGGGTCACGTTGTCGGCGCGTAACGAGGTCGGATCGGCGCTGAGGCGATGGGCGTCGCCCCAATCGAAATGCGAGTTCTGGCGGATGGTCAGCCAGTCGGCGACATCGTGTTCGGCGCGGAAATTGAGCTCGCCCTTCTTTGCGGTGAATTCCGACCAATCCTCGCCGAGATAACGTGAGATCGGCAGCGTTACATCATCTCCCACGGCGACAAGGCCGCGGTCGAACGGCAGATCCTGATGGGTATAGGTGCCGCCGAGCCTGAAGCGCGTCGTTTCGGACGGCTCCCAGAGCAAGGCGAGGGAACCGAATTCGCGGGTGCTGTCCTGGTTGAAGTCGCGGAAACTGTCATCCGTCTGCGCCGAGGCAATCAGTCGTGCAGCCAGCGTCTTGCCGGGATCGAGCGGTCCGGTGACATCGATTTCGCCGCGATAGAAATCATAGCTGCCGCCCTGGATGCTGCCGGCAATTCCCGGTTCGAATTGCGGCTGGCGCGTCACCAGATTGATGAGGCCGCCGAGGTCGCCCTGGCCATACAGCACCGAGGCGGGGCCTTTCAGCACTTCGACGCGCTCGATATTGGCCATGTCGCGAAAGACTTCGCTGGCTTCCAGGGCCGGGTTGGTGGTGATGCCGTCGATCGCGTAGTCGGAGACGCGGAAGCCGCGGATATTGAAAGTCTCCGAGCGGTTGCCGGTGGTGGTGGCCGGACGCACATTGCTGACATTGCTGAGGGCGTCGACGAGGCGCGTATCCTGCTGGTCTTCGATCACCTGACGCGGCACTACCTGGACGGATTGCGGCACGTCGCGCAGCGGCGTGTCGGTCAAGGTGCCGGTGCTGCTTCGGGTGGCGCGATAGCCTTCGACCGGCCCGTCAGCGGTCTCCTGCGGCGCGCCGCCGCTGACCTGGACGGGCGGCAATACGATTCCGCCTCCGGGCGCGGCTTCGGCGCTCGCCGCCATGATCTGCACTTCGGTCGGTGAGGCGAACCGATAGCCAAGGCCGCTGCCGGCCAGCAATCGAGACAGTGCCACCTCAGCGGGATACCGACCCTGAAGGGCAGCGGATGTATGGCCGTCGACGCGGCCGACATCGCCGCTTACCGCAATGCCGGTGATGCCGCTCCAGGCGACGAGAGCCGCCGATAACGGCCCGGCCGGCTGATCGAAGCTGTATTCCTGTGTCGTTCCGGCTGCGGCTTCGGCCAATTGCCCCGGCTGGTGCTTCGCCGGAGAGGGCGTCGAGGCCGGGCCGGCGGCGGCAGTCTGGACCTGCGTCAAGATGGAGGCCGTGACAAGTGACGCACCCAACAGCGCTCGCGCCGGCGACAAGCTTCGCCGCGCGGAAATCCGCACGTTTTGCATGAATCTACCCCAAATGACCGCCTGAATAGGCGGTGCTTCACCCGCTCGGAGTATTAATGATAATGCGAATTATTCGCAACTAAAAAAATTTAAGATGTTGGCGAAGAGCGAACCCGGATTGCGAGCCGGTTATCGCCAGGAGGAATGAGATAGGGATGTTTCAGTCGAGGGAGAGCGTCATCCAGTCCAGCGCCTCGACATCCGCAGCGCCGAGCCGGCGATAGAAATCGACGGCAAGCTGATTGCCGCGATAGACCGCCCAGATGAGCCGCCTGGCGCCGCGCGCCTTCGCATGATCAGCGGCAGCCTGTATCAGCTTGCGGCCGATTCCATGGCCTCGCGTCTCCGGTTCGACCCAGAGATCGATCACCATCAGCTGGCGGATCGCGAGATCGACGTCATAGTTGGGACAATGCAGCAGATAGCCGACCGGCGTGTCGCCCAGCAGCGCCATGAAGCCGCCGAAGGCCGGATCTGCGCCGAAGCCATCGGCGAGATAGCGTTCGCGGCCGAAGCGATAGGGGTCGGTATCGCCCAGCGCCCGCAGATAAAGATGGAAGTGGTGCGACATCGCAGCGACCGCGTCGGCATCCGCCGCTGTCAGGATTTTGATCGAAGGCGTCATGGCCGGTCCTGGTTGGTGAAGGAATATCCGGCTAAAATCTAGCAGCTTCGGTGCCTGCGACGACAGGCCGGCGATGATCGACGGCGCGAAGAAGCCCCGCGAAGACGCCCGTTGAACGCCGCAACATCGTCGGGAGAACGGCATGAAACGCCGTGCGCTCATAGGCTTGCTGCTCGGCATCGCCATCCTCGTGCTGGTCCTTGCCAGCCATGACCTGGCGGCGGTCTTCGGCGCCTTGGCCGACGCCGGCTGGCGCCTCGGCTGGGTGCTGATGTGGCGCGTCCTCTCCATCTTCGCCAGCGCCGCCGCTTGGTTCTGCCTGTTCCGGCCCGCCTTCCGGCCGGGCTATCCATTTTTGGCCCTCGGCCGCTGGATCGCCGAATCGATCAATCATCTGCTCCCGGCGCTGCAGGTCGGCGGCGATATGGTGCGGGCGCGGCTGGCCTATCTGCTGGCGCGCCGGCAAGGCCTGCCCCTGTTGGGAGCGACGGCGGCGGCGGTCCAGGTGATCGACATCACCTGCGCGTTGTCGGCGCAGGTGATCCTGGTGATCATCGGCTTCCTGCAGCTCTGGCTGCGAGGCGCGCTGAGCCCGCTGCTGACCTTGATCGGCGTCGCCCTTACCCTGCTGCCCCTGGTTCTGCTGCTTGCGGTGCAGCGGCGGGACGTGCTGCGCGGGACAATGGGCGTTCTCGGCAAGAGCGGTTTGCGGCGTTTCCTGCAATCGATCGAGGAAGCGGGCGAAAACCTTGCCGCGGCATTCCACGATCTGCATGGGCGCAAGGGCGCGCTCGTCCTTGCCTTGGCTTGGCATCTCGCTGCCGGGCTGATCAGGGTCGGCGAGACCTGGTCGGCGCTCCGGGTCTTCGGCCATCCCATTTCGCTCGGCGATGCCATGCTGATCGACGTCATGACCGGCGCGGTCCGCAGCATGGCCTTCTTCATTCCCGGCGCGCTCGGCGCGCAGGAAAGCGGCATCCTGCTGATCTGCAGCATCGTCGGTGTCGATCCCAGCCTTGCGCTCGCCCTGGCCATGGCGAAACGCGCGCGCGACGTCATCCTCGGCCTGCCCGGTCTTGTCTGCTGGCTGCTGACCGAGCGCTTCTTCCTTGCCAGGGCGGAAGCACCCCTTCCGCGCGCACGGTGACGGGCGGATCCTACTTGCCTGCCCGGGGATGGGCGGCGTTATAGACCGCAAGCAGCTGTGCGGCATCGACCTCGGTATAGCGCTGCGTGGTCGAGAGCGAGGCATGGCCGAGCAGCTCCTGGATCGCGCGCAGGTCGCCGCCGCCGGCCAGGAGATGGGTGGCGAAGGAATGGCGCAGGGCATGCGGCGTTGCTGTCTCCGGCAGGCCGAGCCTGGCGCGCAGTTGCTGCATCGCCCCTTGGATGAGCCGCGGCTGCAGCGGCCCGCCACGGGCACCGTAGAACAGCGGCGCTTCGGCGCCGGCGGCAAAGGGGCAGGCGGCGAGATAGGCCTGGATGGCTTCGGTGACCACCGGTAGGACCGGCACCATCCGGGTCTTGTTGCCCTTGCCGGTGATGCGCAAAAGCGGCATCGTCGCGCCGACGGCCGGAACATCGCCGCGCTTCAGCCCGAGCGCCTCGCTGATGCGCAAGCCGCAGCCGTAAAGCAGGGTGAGGACGGCGATGTCGCGCTTGCCGATCCAGTCCTCCCGCGCCTGGTCGCCGATGGCGGAGACGGCCTCCAGCGCCTCACCGGCATTCAGCGGCTTGGGCAGGCTGCGCGGCAGCTTCGGCGTGCGCAAGGCGGTGACGCCGGTCTCGGCGATGAGGCCGCGCTTGATGGCATGGCGATAGAAACTCTTCACCGCGCTCAAAGCCCGCGCGGTGGAAGTTGCCTGCAGCTTGCGTTGCGCCCGCGTGGCCATCCACGCGCGGTAATCGGCCTTGCTCAACGCGGCCAGCTCGCTCATGGCCGGCGCGTTGCCAAGATGCCGTGCGGTGAAGGCGAGGAAATCGATCAGGTCGCGATAATAGGCTTCAAGTGTGAGGGCCGCGACGCGTCGCTCGTCCCGCAGCCAGACGATCCAGCCGGTGACGGCGGCCTTCACGTCATCCGCGACATTGAGGCCGGCAGCAAGCGCGGTCCCGTCGTGACGATCGGACATGTCCTCGCGCGGCGGCCGCGCCGTCGCCGGCGGCGTGGTCAGGCCTGCGGCAGATCGAGCCATGAGCGGATGCCGAATTCGATGATCTTGCCAAGGAAGCTCAGCAATTCGGTCGCCTGGCCGGGATGAAAATAGCCGGGATGGCGGGTGCCGAAGGCGATCAGGCCATGCGGCGCCGCCGGGCTGATGCGCAGGCGCAGCAGGGCATCGGAGCGCACCAGTTCAGCACAGCCGCCAAAGATTTCCGGATCACCCTCCACCTCGTCGCGCAACAGGACATTCTGGTTGTGGCCCATGATGCGATCGACCGCGCCGGGCTCCAGGATCTGGATGCCGTCTATATTGGAATCGCCCAGGCTGAGATCGGTCATCTCGATGCAGAGATTGACCACGTCGACATCCAGCATGAGGACGAGGTCGCCGGTCAGGATCTCGATGAACTGCTCGAAGCTTTCCGCTTCCAACAGGTTGAGCACGGCGATGTGGATGCGTTCCTGGGTGTTCAGGTTGTCGCGGCTGTTGGCGATGATCTCATCCTGGTCGGCGCGCAGCCGTGCGACGTCGCGGCGGAGCTTCTCGACCATCACCTGCTGCAGGTCGACGACCGCTTTGCCCTGATGGCGCGCCGGCGCCTGTTGCGCATCCAGCAGTTCAGGATGGCGCAACAGGAAGTCGGGATGGCGGCGCAAATAGGCGATGACCTGCGCTGCGCTGGGCAAGGCGGGGGCTGATTTCTTGCCAACGGCAACTTCGCTGGCGGCTGGATCTGCCTTATCGGTCATGCGTCACAATAACCCGGCATCGGTGACAGTTCGTAATGCAGCATCGCCCCATTTCAAGAACAGATGGTTAAAGGATCGACTGGCCGGTCTTGGCCCAATCGGCGAGGAAGGCGGAGAGGCCCTTATCGGTCAGCGGATGGTTGAACATCTGCTTCAGCAGCGCCGGCGGCAGGGTGGCGACGTCGGCGCCCATCTTTGCGGCCTCGATCACATGGCCCGGATGCCGCACCGAGGCGACCAGCACTTCCGTCTCGAGATGCGAATAGGAGCTATAGATCGAAATGATATCGGCGATCAGCTGCATGCCGTCGGTGCCGACATCATCGAGCCGGCCGACGAAGGGCGAGATATAGGTGGCGCCGGCCTTGGCCGCAAGCAGCGCCTGGGCGGGCGAGAAGCACAGCGTGACATTGGTCTTGATGCCCTGGCTGGTGAGCTGCTTGCAGGTCTTCAGTCCGTCCATCGTCAGCGGCAGCTTGATGACCACGTTCTCGGCAATCTTGGAGAGCTTGTCGGCTTCCTTGAGCATGGTGGCGTGATCTGTGGCGACCACTTCGGCGCTGACCGGACCGGGCACCACCTCGCAGATCTCCTTGACCACATCGAGGAACTTCTTGCCGGACTTCGCCACCAGCGATGGGTTGGTGGTGACGCCGTCGACCAGTCCGGTCGCGGCGAGTTCCTTGATCTCGTTGATATCGGCGGTGTCGATGAAGAATTTCATGATCTGGTGATCCCTTCGTGAAGTCGTTGCTGTCTGGCCGGTCCGCCTGGCGGCTTGAGGCGCACCGCCTGGCTGCGCCGGCAGTGCCCTGATCCGTGTCGCGCGATACCGACTACGGGCGGTGGCGACGGGCGGGCGGCTCGGTTAAAGTCGGGACTTGCGGTCATCTCTGGCGAGCGATAATGCCAGGAGATCGCAGCGGTCGAATCAATCGAGGTCGAGTCTAGCCCATGCCGGCGCAAACCGCCAGTTCATCGCCCGACCTTTTAGCGTTGCCGGGCAGGCCGGGACAAGCCGCTTTTGCGGCTTCGTTCCGCTCGCCGCTGCGTGCGACGCGCGGGCGATGACGACCGGATGACAACGCTGTCCCTTCCAGCGCAAGCCGGCGGTATGTCGGGCGGCGAGCCAGCCGAGGCGCTGCGCCGGGTCGGCGTCATGTTGCCCTTGCCGATCGGCGGCGCGCCGGGCGGCGTCTATGATTATCGCCGGCCAACCGGGCTTGAGCTGCAACCGGGCGATTTTGTCGAGGTCCCCCTGGGGCGCCGTTCGCTGATCGGTGTCGTCTGGCATGACGGCGTCGGCGACGTGGCGCCCGAGCGTCTCAAGGATGTGATCGCCCGCCTCGATCTGCCGCCGCTGCCGGCGGTGTCGCGCCGCCTCGTCGACTGGGTGGCGAATTACTGCATGGCGGCACCCGGTGCGGTATTGCGCATGGCGATGAGCGTGCCGGAAGCCTTCATGCCGCCGCGCAGCCTGAGGGCCTGGCGCATCGCCCCGGGCCTCGATCCCGCCTTGACCGTCACCGCCTCCGGCGGGAAGGGCAGCGATGGAAAGGACGGCGCAGGAAAGCAGCAGAAGCTCAGCCCGCAACGCCAGCGTGTGCTCGGCGTGCTGGCGCATCAACCGCCGCTGCAATCCACCGAACTGGCGCGGCAGGCCGGCGTCAGCCCCGGCGTCATCAAGCAGATGAGCGAAGCGGGACTGATCGAAGCGATCGACCTGCCCCAGCGACCGTCTTTCGGTGTTCCGGATGCTCTGCGCAACGGCCATGATCTTTCGCCCGAACAGCGCCGCATCGCCGATCAACTGGCTGGCGCGGTTGCCGCCGGCGCTTATTGTGCGACACTGCTCGACGGCGTCACCGGTTCCGGCAAGACCGAAGTCTATTTCGAAGCCATCGCCGCCTGTCTGCGGCAAGGCCGCCAGGCGCTGGTATTGCTGCCGGAAATCGCCCTCGGCGCGCAATGGCTGCGCCGTTTCGAAATGCGCTTTGGCACCTTGCCGGCACAGTGGCATTCGGAACTGACCGGTCTCGAACGTCGCCTGACCTGGCGCGCGGTGCTGCAGGGTGAGGCCTCGGTCGTTGTCGGCGCGCGCTCGGCGCTGTTCCTGCCCTATCGCGATCTCGGCCTCATCATCGTCGACGAAGAACACGAATCGGCCTTCAAGCAGGAGGACGGCGTCGTCTATCAAGCACGCGACATGGCGGTGGTGCGCGCCCATCTCGGCGGCATTCCCATCGTGCTCGCCTCGGCAACGCCGTCGCTGGAGACCTTGACCAATGTCGAAGGCGGAAAATATGCCGCCTTGCATCTGCCGGACCGCCATGGCGGCGCGCAATTGCCCAGCATGCATCTCATCGATCTCAGGCGCGACAAGCCGGCGCGCAATTCCTGGATCTCGCCGACCCTGCTCGATGCCCTGCACCAGGCGTTGGACCAGGGCGAACAGGCGCTGCTGTTCCTCAATCGCCGTGGCTATGCGCCGCTGACCCTGTGCCGCAAATGCGGCCATCGCCTGCAATGCCCCAATTGCACGGCCTGGCTGGTGGAACACCGCTTCCATCAGCGCCTGCAATGCCACCATTGCGGCTTCTCGGTGCCGGTGCCCAATAGCTGCCCGCAATGCCAATCGACCGAGGGCTTCGCCGCTTGCGGGCCCGGCGTCGAAAGATTGGCGGAAGAAGCGGCGGAGCGGTTTCCCGATGCACGGCGCTTGATCCTCACCAGCGATACCGTCACCGGCCCCAGCAAGGCCGCTGAACTGGTGCGGCAGATCCAGGACCGTGAGATCGACCTCATCATCGGCACGCAGATCATCGCCAAGGGTCATCATTTCCCCGACCTCACGTTGGTCGGCGTCGTCGATGCCGATCTCGGCCTCAATGGCGGCGATCTGCGTGCCGCCGAGCGCACCTTTCAGTTGTTGCACCAGGTGGCGGGCCGCGCCGGGCGGGGCGCCAAGCCGGGCCAGGTCTATCTGCAGACCTATGATCCCGATCGGCCGGTGATGCAGGCCCTGGTCAATGGCGACCGGGCCGGCTTCCTTGCGGCCGAGGCCGAGGAACGGGAGGCCGCCGGCATGCCGCCGTTTGGCCGTCTTGCCGCCGTCATCATTGCCGGCAGCAAGGAATCGGAGGTCGATGACCTGGCGCGAGAACTGGCCCGCGCCATCCCGCATCAGGATGGCGTCACGATACTGGGGCCGGCGCCGGCTCCACTTGCCGTATTGCGTGGAAAACACCGCCGCCGCTTCCTGGTCAAGTGCCGGCGCGATATCGCCCCCCAGGCGGTTCTGCGCCGCTGGCTGCAGGGCAAGGCTCGCAAAGGCGATCCGGCGATCCATATAGATATCGATCCTTACAGTTTCCTCTGAGGAAGGAACGCGGCGTGACCGACCAGCCGGATGTCTCCGTCATCATCGCCGCCTACCGCGCGGCCGATTTCATCGCCACCGCGGTGCGATCGGCGCTGGCGCAGGCGGAGATATCGCTGCAAGTGGTCATCGCTCCGGATGATGGCGCCGATTACGGTTTTCTGCGGGCGCTCGATCCGCGCGTTGTCGTGCTGGATCCCCTGCCGCCGGCCACCAGGCCGACGGGACCGGCGGCAGCGCGTAATCGCGCTTTGGCGGCGGCGCGCGGCCGTTTCATCGCTCTGCTTGATGCCGATGATTACTGGTCGCCGGCCTATCTGCAGCGCCTGCTGCCGCTGGCTTTCGCCGAAGGGCTGGCCTTCGGACGCACCGCGATCGCCGATTGGGACGGCACGGAGCGGCGTTCCATCCCGCGTCGGTCCAGTGCAATGCGGATCGATTACAGCCATTTTGCCGATGCCTTCGGGTCGCTGCATGCGGTTGTTCGGCGCGATGCGACCCGCGCCTGGCATGACATTCTGGCGGAAGATGTGCTGTTCGATGTCGAAAGCCTGGCGCTGGCCGGCGGCTCGGCGCCTTATGCCGAAGACGCGGTCTACTGGCTGCGGCTCAGTCCGCAGTCAATGACGCATGGGGATGATTTCATCAACGGCATCGATGCCGGCTATACGGCGATCATCGATCATATTGCCCGTGGAAAGACGCTGATCCCGGCACAGGAGGCCGGCGCGGCCATTGCCGTCTTCCGCGCCTGGCAGGCGATGAACCTGCGCTTCTCGAAGGCTCATGCTGTCGATCCCGCGCTGGAGTTCCACGCTTATATCGCCGGGCTTTGAGATCGCGTTCCGCTCATCGGCCGGGCTGCGGCCGCGGCTGAGCGCGTTGCGCGTCTCTCCTGACAGGCAGTGTCAGGAGAGACGGTGGCGGCGCGGTGACAGGGAAAGATATCTCAGGCACTGTCATCGGCACTGTCGCCGCCATGGCCGTTGGGGAGGAGGGGGAGATGATCAAGCTCTATGCCGGACCGCTCAGCCTCTTTTCGCGCAAGGTCAGCATTGCACTCGACGAAAAGGGCATTGCCTTCGCCGAGGAGCTGGTGCCCTTCACCCAGGAACGCGGTTATGCGCCGAAGCATCCGGTTGTGCTGGCCGAGAATCCCAAGGGCCAGGTGCCGGTGCTGATCGACGGCGATCTGGTCCTCTATGATTCGACCGTGATTCTCGAATATCTCGAAGACGCCTATCCCCAGCCGCCCCTCTATCCGCGTGACGCCAAGGCACGGGCGCGCTGCCGTCTCCTCGAAATGGCCGCCGACGAGATTCTGTTCGCGCCGGTCAGGGACCTCCTCCACCGTACCGAGCCGCCCCATGCCGACCCTGTTGTCCAGGCACAGCGGGAGGCAAAGGCGCTGACGGCGGAAGAAAGCCTCCGCCATCAATTCGGTCGATTGCAGGAGGGATTGGGCGATCACCCCTTCTTTTGCGGGGAGTTGAGCGTTGCCGATATCGGCCTCTTCATGACGATCCTCTTCGTGCAGCGCCTGGGCGGTCCCGGGCTCAGAGACTTGCCGCGGCTCGAGGCCTGGTACCAGGGCCTGCTGGCGAGGCCCGCCTTCGCTCGGGCGGCAGCGCAAATTGCCGCCGCCGATCGGGAACTCTCGCCGGCTTTGCGCCGCCGCGCCTGATTGGTTAGCGGAATGTTACCGGCATCAGCCGCCCGTCCCTGGGACGGCTCGTCGCAGCTGCGTCAAAACGCCTCGCCTTGCCCGAAAAAATCGCTCGATTACGTTTATATTTCAAACCGTTACCGTGGTGGATGCGGTGTTGTTGCAGACCCCGGCGGGTTGTGTTACACACCGCTCGCCTTGCGCGCCCGACAGGTGATCGCGCTGGGCCTGCGTGAGCATCGTCTGAGGGGGCGGTGCCGGGTAGATAAGTGAACGATATCAAATCGTTACGCTGAGACCACAACCAGGGAACGGGGGCATCAATTGGCAGCCCAGACATCTGAGCAAGGCGGGCTGGCGACGCGTTACGCCGCGGCGCTGTTCGAATTGGCCGAAAGCCGCAACCAGCTGGATGCGGTCGCCGCTGATCTTGCTACGCTCTCGAAGATGATCGCCGACAGCGCCGATTTGCGGCGCTTGATCAACAGCCCCGTGCTCAGCCGCGCCGAACAGGGCAAGGCCATGGCGGCGATCGTCAAGGCCGCCGGTTTCGGCGAGCTCTCCCAGAAATTCATCGGCCTGCTCGCGCAGAACCGCCGCCTCTTCGCCGTACCGGCGATGATCAAGGCCTATCGCAAGATGCTGGCGGACAAGCGTGGCGAGCTCACCGCCGAAGTGACCGCCGCCCGGGCGCTGACGCCGGCGCAGCAGGCTGCGGTCGGCGACGCCATCAAGCGCGTGTTCGGCGGCATCGTCGCAGTCGACGTCAAGGTCGACCCCAGTTTGCTTGGCGGCCTGATCGTTCGGGTCGGCAGCCGCATGATTGACAATTCGCTGAAAACCAAGCTGCAGAAGCTGCAGCTTTCCATGAAAGGGGTTGGATAATGGAAATCCGCGCCGCCGAAATCTCCGCCATTCTCAAGCAGCAGATCGAGAATTTCGGCAATGAGGCCGATGTCACCGAAGTCGGCCAGGTGCTGTCGGTCGGCGACGGTGTTGCCCGCGTCCATGGCCTGGACAACGTCCAGGCCGGTGAGATGGTGGAATTCCCGGGCGGTGTCCGTGGTATGGCGCTGAACCTCGAAACCGACAATGTCGGTATCGTGATCTTCGGCGACGACCGTGCGATCCGCGAAGGCGATACCGTCAAGCGCACCGGCACCATCGTCGACGTTCCGGTTGGCCGCGGCCTGCTCGGCCGCGTGGTGGACGGCCTCGGCAATCCGATCGACGGCAAGGGCCCGCTGGTCAATGTCGAGCGCAAGCGCGTCGAAGTGAAGGCCCCCGGCATCATCCCGAGAAAGTCGGTGCATGAGCCGATGCAGACCGGTCTCAAGGCGATCGACAGCCTGGTGCCGATCGGACGCGGCCAGCGCGAGCTGATCATCGGCGACCGCCAGACCGGCAAGACCGCCGTCGCGCTCGACACCATCCTGAACCAGAAGTCGGTCAACGCTTCGGGCGACGAGTCGAAGAAGCTCTATTGCATCTACGTCGCCATTGGCCAGAAGCGCTCCACCGTCGCCCAGTTCGTGAAGACGCTGGAAGACAACGGCGCCCTGGAATACTCGATCGTTGTCGCCGCCACCGCCTCGGAACCGGCCCCGCTGCAGTTCCTGGCGCCCTATACCGGCTGCACCATGGGCGAGTTCTTCCGTGACAACGGCATGCATGCCGTCATCATCTATGACGATCTTTCCAAGCAGGCCGTCGCCTATCGCCAGATGTCGCTGCTGCTGCGCCGTCCGCCGGGACGCGAAGCCTATCCGGGCGACGTCTTCTACCTGCACTCCCGTCTGCTGGAGCGCGCCGCCAAGATGAACGACGCCAATGGCGCCGGCTCGCTGACGGCGCTGCCGGTGATCGAAACCCAGGCCGGCGACGTGTCCGCCTACATTCCGACCAACGTGATTTCCATCACCGACGGTCAGATCTTCCTGGAAACCGGCCTGTTCTATAAGGGCATCCGTCCCGCCATCAACGTCGGTCTGTCGGTCAGCCGCGTCGGCTCCGCCGCGCAGATCAAGGCGATGAAGCAGGTGGCCGGCAAGATCAAGCTGGAACTGGCGCAGTACCGCGAAATGGCGGCCTTCGCACAGTTCGCCTCGGATCTCGACGCCGCGACCCAGAAGCTGCTGGCGCGCGGTGCGCGCCTGACCGAGCTCCTGAAGCAGGGCCAGTATCAGCCGATGCCGGTCGAGGAGCAGGTGGTGGCGATTTTCGCCGGCGTCCGCGGCTTCCTCGATACCGTCGAGGTGCGTGACGTCAATCGCTTCGAGCATGCGCTGCTCGGCGAAATTCGCGCCAAGCACAGCATTCTGCTTGAGACCATCCGCAAGGAGCGCGAGCTCTCGAAGGATAGCGAGGACAAGCTGACCGAGATCATGACCAACTTCGTGAAGACCTTCGCCTGATCGGCCGCGTAACGGCCGGACAGGCAGAACGTAACAACGAAGGCATTGGGAAGGGCGAGGGATGCCAAACCTCAAGGATCTGAAGATCCGCATCAACAGCGTGAAGTCGACGCAGAAGATCACCTCCGCCATGAAGATGGTGGCGGCGGCCAAGCTGCGTCGCGCGCAGGAACAGGCGGAAGCGGCGCGCCCCTATGCGGAGCGCATGGAACGCGTGCTCGGTTCGCTGGCCGCCTCGATGGCGGGCATCGACGGGGCCCCGGCGCTGCTGGCCGGCACTGGCAAGGACCAGGTGCATCTGGTGGTCGTCATGACCTCCGATCGCGGCTTGTGCGGCGGCTTCAACGGTTCGATCGTGCGCGGTGCGCGCAAGTTCATCCGTGAGCTGAAGCTCGCAGGCAAGACGGTGAAGATCATCTGCATCGGCCGCAAGGGTGCCGATCAGCTACGCCGCGAATTTGCCCATGACATCGTCGCCAATATCGAGGATGTGGGCAAACGACGCTTGAGCTTCGATGCGGCGGAAGCGATTGCGGTGCGCATCCGCGATATGTTCGAAGACGGCGCGTTCGATGTCTGCACGCTGATCTACAACAAGTTCAAGTCGGCGATCAGCCAGATCGTTACCTTCCAGCAGCTCATTCCCTTCACCGTCGGCGGTGCCGCCAACGAGAATGCCGATGCGCAGCTGGCGCAATACGAATACGAGCCCGATGAGGGCGCGATTCTCGCCGACCTTCTGCCGCGCAATATCGGCATGCAGGTCTATCGCGCGTTGCTGGAGAACGGTGCCAGCGAGCAGGGCGCGCGCATGACCGCTATGGATAATGCAACCCGCAACGCGGGCGAAATGATCAACAAGCTGACCATTACGTATAACCGGACACGTCAGGCCAATATCACCAAGGAGCTGATCGAGATCATCTCCGGTGCGGAAGCGGTTTGATAAGGGCCAAAAGGGGTCAAAGGAGCTAACACCATGTCGAAGAATGTCGTCGGCAAAATTACTCAGGTGACGGGCGCGGTCGTCGACGTTCAGTTCGACGGCGAATTGCCGCAAATTCTGAATGCGCTGCATGTGCAGAACCAGGGCAACCTGCTGGTGCTGGAAGTGGCGCAGCATCTCGGCGAGAGCACCGTGCGCGCCATCGCCATGGACTCGACCGACGGTCTGGTGCGCGGCGCCGAAGTCAGCGATACCGGCGCGCCGATCTCGGTGCCGGTCGGTCCGGAAACCCTCGGCCGCATCATCAACGTGATCGGCCAGCCGATCGACGAGCGCGGCCCCGTCAACAACAAGAAGACCCTGCCGATCCATCGTTCTGCCCCGGATTTCAGCGAGCAGTCGACCGAAGCCCAGGTGCTGATCACCGGCATCAAGGTCATCGATCTTCTGGCGCCTTACGCCAAGGGCGGCAAGATCGGCCTGTTCGGCGGCGCCGGTGTCGGCAAGACCGTCACCATCATGGAGCTGATCAACAACGTCGCCAAGGCGCACGGCGGTTACTCCGTCTTCGCAGGCGTCGGTGAGCGTACCCGCGAAGGCAACGACCTTTATCACGAGATGATTGAATCCGGCGTTATCAAGCTGGATGGCGAAGGCTCGAAATGTGCCCTGGTCTATGGCCAGATGAACGAGCCGCCGGGAGCCCGCGCTCGCGTCGCCCTCTCGGGTCTGACTCTCGCCGAATATTTCCGCGATGAAGAAGGTCAGGACGTGCTGTTCTTCGTCGACAACATCTTCCGTTTCACCCAGGCGGGTTCGGAAGTGTCGGCGCTGCTCGGCCGTATTCCTTCGGCGGTGGGTTACCAGCCGACCCTGGCGACCGATATGGGCGCCTTGCAGGAACGCATCACCTCGACCAAGAAGGGCTCGATCACCTCGGTGCAGGCCATTTACGTGCCGGCCGACGACTTGACCGACCCTGCGCCGGCCACCTCGTTCAGCCACTTGGACGCGACCACGGTGCTCAGCCGTCAGATCGCCGAGCTCGGCATTTTCCCGGCCGTCGACCCGCTCGACTCGACCTCGCGCATGCTCGATCCGCGCGTGATCGGCGAAGAGCACTACCAGGTTGCTCGCGACGTGCAGCGCGTGCTGCAGAGCTACAAGGCGCTGCAGGACATCATCGCCATTCTCGGCATGGACGAGCTTTCTGAAGAAGACAAGCTGACCGTGTCGCGTGCGCGCAAGATCCAGCGCTTCCTGTCGCAGCCCTTCCATGTCGCCGAAGTCTTCACCGGTACGCCCGGCGTTCTCGTGAAGCTCGAAGACACCATCAAGGGCTTCAAGGGCATCGTCGCCGGCGATTATGACGACCTGCCGGAATCGGCCTTCTACATGGTCGGCACGATCGAGGAAGCAGTCGCCAAGGCCAAGAAGATGGCGGCTGCTGCCTAAGCTGAAAGTATTGCCGGCGCCGCGTTCGCCGCGGCGCCGGTTCTCATATTGCGTTGATCTGTCGCCGGGCATCCGGCCGGGGCGGCAGGACAAAAAGGGTGGAACATGGCGGATCAGGTGCATTTCGAGCTCGTCTCGCCGGAGCGTCTGGAACTCGCGGCCGATGTCGAAATGGTCGTGGTGCCCGGAGCCGAGGGCGATTTCGGCGTCCTGCCGGGACATATGCCGCTGATCTCGACGGTGCGTCCCGGCATCATCTATGTGTTCCGCGACGGTAAGGTTTCTGAGCGCATCTTCGTCGAAGGTGGTTTCGCCGAGGTGACGCCGGAGACCTGCACCATTCTTGCCGAACATGCCCGCGTGGTGGGTGATATCGAAGCCTCGAAAGCCTCGCAGGAAGCGGCGGATGCGAAGGAAGATTTCGAGGATGCCAAGGACGAGCATGCGCGGGATCATGCCGCCAAGCTCCTGGCCATTGCCGAGGCGCGCCTCGCCGCCGTCACGGAAGCCTCCGCTTATTAACTTTTTCGGGAACCCGCTCGCTTCCGCGCGGGTTCTATCACTCTGAGCCCTGGCGGGTTTCCCTGCGCCTCTGGCGGCTGGGGTGACTGCCTTGTCAATCGGGCGGTGCTGACCTAGTCTGCCATCCTGCCTGGGCGATTCAGGCCGCTCCGTCTGCGAGTCGGCCCGGATGGCCGGCTGAGGGGGAGCCTCAAGGGTGGGTCAGACCTTAATGTTGAAAACAGAAACCCGCTTTCGCGCATCATGAGTCACTGGACGCTCGAACAGATTCCCTGGTCGTCTTTCGATCCCGCCAAGGTCGATCCTGATCTGGTCAAGGTCGTCAAGGCCGCCGCCATGGTCGAGTATAACGGCGGCGACTATGCGGCCTATCTTTGCGGCGTGTTCCAGGGCGACGAAGCCTTCCAGTCGGTGATTCGCGCCTGGGCGGGCGAAGAGGTCCAGCACGGCGCGGCCCTGGCCCGCTGGGCGAAGCTGGCCGATCCGGATTTCGATTTCGACGATTGCTTCAAGCGTTTCTCGGACGGTTTCAAGGTGCCGGTCGGTGCCACCGCCTCGCTGCGCGGCTCGCGTGCCGGCGAACTGGTTGCCCGCTGCATCGTCGAGACTGGAACATCGTCCTATTACACCGCTCTCATGGAAGCCACCGACGAGCCGGTGCTGAAGGCGATCTGCAAACGCATCGCCGCCGATGAGCTGCGCCATTACAAGCTGTTCTACCAGCACCTCGATACCTATCTGCAGCTGGACAAGATCGGTGCCTGGAAACGGGTGCAGATCGCGCTCGGCCGCATCACCGAATCGGAAGATGACGAGCTGGCCTATGCCTATTACGCCGCCAATCATCCGAACGAGCGTTACGAGCGGCGCCGCTTCACCCGTGCCTATGCGCGGCGCGCCTATCGCTATTACCAGCCGCGCCATGTCGAACGCGCCATTGCCATGGTCCTGAAGGCGACCGGCCTCAACCCGACCGGCTTCCTTAATCGCTTTCTCAGCCGCTTCGCCTACTGGTTCCTCACCAGCCGAGCCCGCCGTCTCGCCGAGGCCAACGCCTGACCGCGCCACTGTCGAACACGCCACTGTCGACACGCAGCTGTCGAACGCGCGCGGCTCACCTCACCGAGGTCTGCGGCTTTTCCGCGTCCTTCCGCTTCTTCTCCGGTGCCAATTCCTGAGCGGTGTATGAGCCGCTCGCCGATATGGGCGATACGCAGTTGAACTGGGGTCACTGACCTGCCGGGTGTGGGTGTCCCGGGGTGCGGGGGACCCTAGCCGCCGTGCGGCGGTGTTTCCTGCGGCGGATTGAGCTCGATATAGCGGCGGATCGCCTGCGCGCTATGCGAGATGGTCTGGCGCCGCAGCAACATCAGCGTGATGGCGCCGGTGGCGATCAGCAAGGCCAGCGGCCCCGCCACCCATGAGACCCAGGCGATGGCGAAGTAATAGCAGCGGATGCCGGCACCGAAGCTGCGCAGGGCGCTGGTGAAAACAATCGCCACCTGATCGGCAATCTCGCGTGCATGCGGGTGCTTGTCGCGCGGAAAGGGCGCGGCGCCGATCAAGGCGCAGCAGTAATTATATTGCCGCAGCGCCCAGGTGAAGCGGAAGAAGCCATAGGCCAGCACGAAGATCAGGCCGAGGATTTTCAACTGGATCAGCCCGGCGCTGGCCGGCGAGACGAAGGGCCAGGCGGCAATCACCCGGTAGGCATCCTCCGCCTTGCCGAGCAGGCCGAACAGCCCGGCAATGATGATGATATTGGCGGAGCTGAAGAAGGAGAGGGAACTCACCGTATGGCCCGTCAGCGCGGCATCGACGATGCGGTCCGGCCGCTCGATCATGCGTTGCATCCAGGCCCGCCGCACCTGATGCATCGAGGCATTCAGGCTTCTGCCGCCGCCCACCATCAGCGCGACACGACCATAGAACAGCAGGACGATGAAGAAGCAGCAGAGCGCCAGACCGTCGAGCCAGCTGAGTTCGTTGATCAGGAAGGAGCCTGTCATGGGCCTCGGAGAGATGCCGGATCAGCGCTTGAAGCGGCGGCTGAAACACTGCTCGAAGAAATCATAAACCTGCGGATTCATTTCCTCGAACTTGAGCGCCAGTTCATGCCGGTCGGTGCGATTGCGGATCACGCGAGCGGCAATCCGCAGCTTGAACTCCGCGGCGTCGTCCTTGGCCTTGACATCGAGCCGCACCAACTGGTCCTCGACCGCATTGCCGTGGTAGTCCGAGATCAACAGGCCGCCCAACGACCAGTTCACCGTAGAGAAGGTCTGGCCGTCGATCTTGACGCTGAAAACCGGCAGGGGCAGGCGCTTGTCCTTGCGCTTCTCCGGCCCGCGCGCGAGCGAATAACCCAGCGTATAAGATGACATCGATGCGGCCCCGCGACTCAGATCTGATGCGGCACCCTAGCAGAAATTAACTTCTTCGTCCCGGCTGAATGCCGCGCGGGGACGGCTGCCGACTGCAGTCAAAAGCTGCTGTCGAGGATTTTGCCGTCGGATTGCGACACGGCGATCGAGGGCCAGATCGCCACCCAGTGGTCGCGCGCGACGCCGCGATAGATCGGCAGCGCCGGCAGATGGATGGGGCTACCGTCGAAATAGGTGAGGATGGCGCCACCGGGATGGCGGTCGGCCCAGATCCAGGCCTGCTGCGGCGTGTGGACGACATCCGGCGCCTTGTTGAGCCGTCCCTGATAGTCGAACTCGCCGCGATAATTGCCGTAGATGGCGATCGGCTGGCCGGCATCCTGCAGCGCCTGCAGCCGGCTGGCGACCGGGCTGAGGTCGAAAAACTGCGCCAGGCTGCCGGGGAATTCGATGTTGAGACAGGTGAGCAGCAGGCTCGGCAGCAAGGCGACCTGCAGCGTGCGGAGCAACTGGTGATAGGGCGATATTTGCGCCAGCATATAGCCGAGGGTCAGCAGGATCAGGCCGGAGGTCAGGCCGATACCGCCCAGCCAGATCGGCAGCGGCACGCCGAAAACCGAGCGCCAGACCGCATCGAGATGGGCGATCGGGATGATATTCATCAGGAAGAAGATGAGGCCGGTCATCAGTGCCATGAAGCTCGGGATGATGGCGTGGAAGTCCCGCGACTTGATTTCATGGGTGGCCAGCAGGCGCGCGGCGATCAGGCAGGCCGGGGTCGTTACGACCAGCAGGCCCTGCAATTGCCAGCCGCTGAGCAGGCCGGCGGCAAAGGCGGCGATCAGATAGGCGCCGCTGAGGCGCAGGCCGGTGCCGATCGGCCCCAAGCTCGCCCGCCGGCTGGCGCGCCACAGGGTGCGCCAAAAGAGCCAGGGATAGAGCATCAGCGGAATGAACAGCAGGCTCCAGACCTCCCGCCGCGAGGCTTCCGTCGCGGGGTCCAGCCAGCCGTTGCCGAAGCGCAGGATCTGATCGGTCGCGTCCACCTGGGAGAGCCACAGCAGCACGCAGAGCAGCGGCGGCACGGCGGTGGTGATCAGCAGGCTGGCCCATTGCCGCCAGTTGACCTTGGTGACGTTGTCGAACAGCGGCAGCAGCAGCAGCGTGAAGGGAATGACCAGGGCGAAGGCCCAGCCGTTCTCCATGGCGGCCACGCTTTGCAGCACCGCCAGCGCCAGCAGCGATGCCAGGCGCTGCCCGAGCGGCAGGGGCGTCAGCCAGAGGCGCACGATGAGGGCGAAGGCGCCGACGATGAAGGGCTGCGCCAGCGGCTCGGGCGCGATCATCGTCAGCATGATGGCAAAGCCGCCCAGCCCGATCAGCAGGATGCGGGAGAAATGCGCCGTGCTGTTGCGGTGCGGCCAGAGGATCAGCGCGATCCTGCCGATCAGCCAGATATTGACCAGCCCGGCCAAAGGCGACAGCAGACGCGGCCACCAGGTGGTGATGCCGAAGGCTTTCCATCCCAGCAGGATCAGCCAGAGCTGCAAGGGCGGGATCTGCGGCGTCGGCAGATCGTTGCGCAGCGGCTGCCAGAAGCCATCCGTCCACATGTGCCAGGCGGAGGCCAAGGTTTCCAGCTCGACCGGGGCGGTCGGCGGCCGCCAGTAGAAGGCACCGACCGTCAGCAGCAGCCACAGGCAATAGGGCGCCACGCCGCCCACGCGCTGCAGCGCCAGGGGCAGGGCCTTTCCCGGTTCCGGCGGCGTCTTCACGGCATCAATCATCATCTGGCATGGCACCATCCGCAACTGCGCCTTCTTTTAACATTTGGCGGCGCGGTTTCCCTAGATGCAAAATCGCCGCCGCCGTGACGGCCGGCAAAATGGCAGCAGATTCTGATTGCCAAGCTGGCTAATATCCTGGCACTTGCCATCGCCCTTAAGGTCAACTGCGTATCAGGAGCCGTCATCTTGCTCGACCATCTTGTTGACCGCGCGGCCCATGCCGTGCCGGTTACTCCCCTCCGTGCCGCCGGTCTCGCCGCCTGGCTGAAAGCCCAGCCGGCGAATGTTCAGCGCTGGGTGAAGGCGCTGGATTTCCAGGCCAAACCGGGTAGTACCTGCCTGGTGCCGGATGCCGAGGGGAAGCTGGAGCGCGTTCTGTTCGGCCTTGAGGAAGGTGCCGACCGCTGGTCATCAGCCATACTGCCGACGACGCTGCCGGCCGGCGCTTACCAGCTCGATGCCGATGCCTCCTGCGATCCCACCCTGTTCGCCTTCGGCTGGGCGGCCGGCGGCTACCGCTTCCGCCGCTATCGCAGCGAGGCGGCCGGCAATCTTGCCCGGCTGGTCTGGCCGCAAGGCGCCGACAAGGCGCTGGTCAAGCGGCTGGTCGGCGCGTTGTCGCTGGCCCGCGACCTGATTAGCACGCCCGCCAGCGATATGGGCCCGGCCGAACTCGGCGCCGCGGTGAAAGCGGTCGCCAAGGAACACAAGGCCAAGGTCAAGGAAATCGTCGGCGACGATCTGCTGAAGCAGAATTATCCGACCATCCACATGGTCGGCCGCGCCAGCAGCCGGGCGCCGCGCCTCATTGATCTGCGCTGGGGCAGCGAGGGCCCGAAGCTGACGCTGGTCGGCAAGGGCGTGTGCTTCGACAGCGGCGGGCTCGATCTCAAGAGCGGCAACTATATGCGCCTGATGAAGAAGGATATGGGTGGCGCCGCACTGATGCTGGGCCTCGCCCAGGCGATCATGGATGCCAAGCTGAAACTGCAGCTCCGCCTGCTGATCCCGGCGGTCGAGAACAGCGTCTCCGGCAATGCCATGCGGCCGCTCGACGTGGTCAAGACGCGCAAGGGGCTGACGGTGGAGATCGGCGACACCGACGCGGAAGGCCGGCTCATCCTCTGCGACGCGCTGGCCGAGGCGGAAAGCGACAAGCCGGATCTGATCATCGACGCCGCCACCCTGACCGGTGCCGCGCGTGTCGCGCTTGGCACCGAGATGCCGGCGCTCTTCGCCACCAAGGACGCCACCGCCGAAGCCGTCCTGCTGCATGGCAGGAGCCAGGAGGATCCGCTCTGGCGTCTGCCGCTCAACAAGAGCTATCGCCGCATGCTCGACAGCAAGGTGGCCGATATCAACAACTGTTCGGAAAGCGGCTATGCCGGCGCCATCACCGCGGCGCTCTATCTGCAGGAATTCATCAATCCGGACAGCGACTGGCTGCATATCGACACGATGGGCTGGAACCTGATCTCCCGCCCCGGCCGGCCGGAAGGCGGCGAAGCCTTCGGCCTGCGCGCGCTCTATGCCTTCGTCAGCGAATGGGCGAAGCCGAAATCCGCGGCCGCCGCCAAGATCATCGCCAAGGTGCCGGCGACCCGGCCTGCACCGCGAAAGCCGCAAGTATCACGCCTGCGTCGGCGGTAAGTAGCTGCCGCCAAGCGGCATCCCAAAGAAAAGCCCCGATCGGACGGTCGGGGCTTTTGCTTTGCAGAACAGGACGGCCCGGCCTGCGCCTTGCCTTCTATTGCGTGGCCACGGTGACGCCCGCGCCGATCATCATGGTGCCGGCGGTGCGGTTGACGATCTTCAGGTAGCGGCGGTTGCCGAGGAAGCCGCGCGCCTGGGCAGCCACCAGGGCATAGGCGGCAATGATGCCGCCAACCAGCAGCACGACGATGCCCGCCATGGCCAGGGCCGTCGGCAGGGTCAGGTGCTGCAGGTCGATGAAGGTCGGCAGCAGGCCGGCATAGAAGGCGATGGTCTTCGGATTGCCCAGTGTCACGCCAAGACCGGCCAGCAGATTGCCGAGAAGGCCGCGCCGCGGGCGCTGGCTGCTCCCTGCCGTCGCGCCAGGCTGTGCGTTGTCGCGCTGGTCGAGTGCTGCCGCCGGTCCGAGATCGCCCTTGGCCCGCCACAGCTTGATGCCAAGCCAGATCAGATAGGCAGCGCCCGCCAGCTTCACGATGAAGAACAGCTCACCCATGCTATGGGCAAGTGCGGCCATGCCGAGGATGGCGGCGGTGAAATAGATAAGGTCGCCGATCACCAGCCCGCCGGTCATGGCAAGCGCCGCCTTCAACCCGCGGCCGATGGCGCAAGAGACGACGGCCAGCACGCCGGGGCCTGGAATGCCGGCGGCGATGGCCAGGGCAACGGCAAAGACCAGCAAGCTTTTTGCATCCATGACGGCGTTCTCCGCAGTTTCGCTCGAGGTTAATGGCCTGCCTGTCGCGCAGCAAGGGACGAAACATTCGGCATGCGAGCCCGGGCGGCGCTGCCGATACCGGGTCGAGGCTTAACGGCGTTCGGTTTGCCCCGGGCGCTCGCTGCCGGCTCCTTGCCAACAGCTCTATTGGCTGACGACGGCGATACCCGCACCGATCATCAAACTGCCGGCGGTGCGGTTGGCAAGCTTCTGATAGCGCCGGTTGGCGAGCAGCCGCCGCGCCCGCGCCGCCGCCAGGCCGTAGGCGCCGGGGATGAGGCCGATGGTGACGAAAACGATGCCGTTCATGACGGCGATCATCGCCGGCGTCAGATGGTTGAGGTCGATCACGCTGGGCAGCAGGCTGGCGTAAAAGATCATGGTCTTGGGATTGCCGAGCGCCGTGCCGAAGCCGATCAGAAGATTGCCGATAAAGCCCCGCCGCCGGGCGCCGGCGGGCACGTGGCCAGCCTCCCGCACCTCGTCGCTCATGGCAAGCCCGCCGCGTGCCCGCCATAACTGGACGCCGAGCCAGATCAGATAGGCGGCACCCGCCAGCTTGATGATGAAGAACAGTTCACCGAGATGCTGCGCCAGGGCGGCAAGGCCGAAGACCGCGAGATTGAAATAGAAAAGATCGCTGATGATCTGGCCGCAGACGATAGCGGCCGCCGTGCGGAAACCGCGCCCGATGGCGCTGGAAACCACGGCCAGGATGTCGGGGCCGGGGATGGCGGTCGCCAGACCCAGCGTCACGGCAAACAGCAGCAGGTTCTTGATATCCATGGCGAAGGTCCCTCGGATTGCGGCCTTGCGCCAAGCTAATAGCCGCGGGAGCGATCGACAACATGCTGCAACGGCAGACCGGCAATGTCATTTTCGATCTGCTGGCGGATGGCGCGCGCCGCCGCTGCGGGATCGGTGAAACTGGCATTGTGCGGCGTGACGAAAAGCCGGTCCTGGCACCAGAAGGGATGATCCTTCGGCAGGGGCTCCGTCTGGAAGACGTCGAGCGTAGCCGAACCGATCCGGCCGCTGCGCATGGCTGCCAGCAGGTCGGCTTCGTTCAACTGGGCGCCGCGCCCGGCATTGATGAGGGCGGCCCCCATCGGCAAGCTGGCGAAGAGATCGGCATTGAGCAGGCCGCTAGTCTCCGCCGTCAACGGCAGCAGGCAGAGCAGGATTTCGCAACCGGCAAGGAAATCAGCCAGCTCCGCCGGGCCTGCAAAACAGTCGACGCCCGCTATCTGCTTCCGGCTGCGGCTCCAGCCGCGCAGTTTGAACTTGAAGGCAGTCAAGTGCGCGGCAACGGTGCTGCCGATCTCGCCCAGTCCCATGATGCCGACGCTGCGGTCCCAGGGGGCGGGATAATACTGATCAAGCCATTCATGGCGCCGTTGCGCCGCCTCCGCCTCCCAGAAGCGGCGATGGTGATAGATCACCTGCCAGATGCAATATTCCACCATGCCCCGGGTAAGGCCGGCATCGACCATGCGAACCAGGGGCACCTTTTGGGGCAGGCTGGCATCGGCCAGGATACCGTCGACGCCGGCGCCCAGGCCGAAGATCGCGCGCAGATTGGGCAGGCCCATCAACTCGCCGGGCTTCGGCTTCCAGGCCAGGGCGTAGTGGATATCGGCTCGGCGTTGCCCGAGCGTCGATGGGTCGACAATATCGATCTCCGGTGCGGCTTCGCCAAAGGCCTGGCGCCATTCCGCCTGCCGTCCGCCGATGCCGGCGAAATAGAGCAGCGGCCGCTTGCCCGTCCCGGCGCCCTTCGCGGCGCCCATCATTGTTGCACCGCTTCGTGATGGATGACCTTGTGCTGCAGCGCCGCCGCGAGCAATGCCTTGGTATAGTCCTGCTGCGGCGCGTCGAAAATCTGGTCCACCGGGCCGCTCTCGACGATACGTCCCTGGCGCATGACCAGGACCCGGTCGCTCATCGCCCGGATGACGCGCAGGTCATGGCTGATGAAGAGATAGGCCATGTGATGACGCTGCTGCAGGTCGCGCAGCAGATCGACGATCTGCGCCTGGACCGACATGTCGAGGGCAGAGGTCGGCTCATCCAGCATCAGCAGTTTCGGCTTCAGGATCAGCGCGCGCGCGATCGAAATGCGCTGGCGCTGGCCGCCGGAGAATTCATGCGGGAAGCGATGCCGCATCACCGGATCGAGGCCGACTTCTTCCAGGGCCGCGATGACGGCGGCGTCGCGCTCTGCCGGCGTGCTGCCGGGTTCATGCACTAGCAGCCCCTCGGCGACGATGTCACCGACCGACAGGCGCGGCGACAGCGACCCATAGGGGTCCTGGAAGACGATCTGCATGCGCCGGCGATAGCCGCGGAGCTGGCCGCGGGACAGAGTGTCGATGCGGTCACGCTCGAAGCATATCTCGCCTTCGCTGCTGATCAGCCGCAGCAGTGCCAGGCCCAGCGTCGTCTTGCCGGAGCCGGATTCGCCGACAATCCCCAGCGTCTCGCCGCTCCGTAGGGTGAGATCGGCCTCCTCGACGGCGTGAACGTAGTCCACCACGCGGCGCAACAGGCCCTTGCGGATCGGGAACCAGACCTTCAGCCGCTTTGCTGCCAGCAATTGCGGCGCCGTCTCGGCCACCGGTTCCTTGCGGCCATGGGGCGCGGAGGCCAGCAGATGCCGCGTATAGGGATGTCGCGGCGCTTCAAAAAGCTGTTTGACGGGGGCGGTTTCGACGATCCGCCCCTGCTGCATGACGCAGACGCGGTCGGCCATCTTTCGCACCACGCCGAGGTCATGGCTGATCAGCAGCATGGCCATGCCGAGCTTTTCCTGCAGCTCCTTGAGCAAGGCCAGGATCTGCGCCTGGACCGTGACATCGACCGCCGTGGTCGGTTCGTCGGCGATCAGCAATTCGGGGTCGTTGGCCAGCGCCATGGCAATCATCACGCGCTGGCGCTGGCCGCCGGACAGCTCATGCGGAAAGGCGTTCAAGCGACGAGCGGCCTCATTGATGCCGACCAGTTCCAGCAGCTCGACGGCCCGCGCCCGCGCGGCGGAGCGGGACATGGCACGGTGGAGGTGGATCACTTCGGCGATCTGGCGTCCGATCCGATGCAGCGGGTTAAGACTGGTCATCGGCTCCTGGAAGATCATGCCGATGCGATTGCCGCGCAGATTGCGCAGAGAGGCGGCCGGGGTCTTGAGGAGATCCTCGCCATGCCAGCGGATGCTGCCGTGCGGGTGACTGGTCAGATGGGCCGGCAGCAGGCGCAGGATCGAAAGCGCCGTGACGGATTTGCCGGAACCGGATTCGCCCACCAGGGCCAGCGTCTCGCCGGCGGCGATGCTGAGGCTGACGCCGTGCACCACCTCCCGGCCGCTGAAGGCGACGGCGAGATTCTCGATTTCCAGCAGGGGTGCGGTGGCGGTCATTGCGTCTTCCGGGGGTCGAAAGCGTCGCGCACCGCTTCGCCGATGAAGATCAGCAGCGAGAGCATGAGGGCGATAACGATGAAGCCGACGACGCCCAGCCAGGGCGCCTGCAGGTTTTCCTTGCCCTGGCTCAGCAACTCGCCGAGCGAGGGCGAGCCGACCGGCATGCCGAGGCCGAGGAAGTCGAGGGCGGTCAGGGTCGTCACCGAGCCGCCCATGATGAAGGGCAGGGTGGCGAGGGTGGCGACCAGGGCATTGGGCATGATGTGCTTCAGCATGATGCGGCTGTCGCTCATGCCGAGCGCGCGGGCGGCGCGCACATATTCGAGATTGCGGGCGCGCAGGAATTCGGCCCGGACATAGGCGACGGGCCACGTCCAGCTGACCAGCAGGTTGATGCCGAGCAGGGTCCAGAAGCCGGGGATCATGACGCTGGCAAGGATCATCAGGATATAAAGCGTCGGCAATCCGCTCCAGACCTCGAGAAAGCGCTGGCCGAGCAGATCGAGCCAGCCGCCGAAATAACCCTGGAGGGCGCCGGCGAGAATGCCGACCAACGTGCTGCCGATGGTCAGCACCAGGCCGAACAGAACGGAAATACGGAAGCCGTAGAGAACGCGCGCAAAGACGTCATGCGCCTGGTCGTCGGTGCCCAGCCAGTTGATGCCGTCAGGCGGCGAAGGGGCCGGGCCGGGCAGATCGGTGATGATGGTGGTGGCGCCGAAGGGAACCGGCGGCCAGATCATCCAGCCCTTTTCCTCGATGCGCTGCCGCAGCGACGGATCGCGATAGTCGGCGAAACTCTTGAAGCTGCCGCCGAAAGTCGTCTCCGGATAATCGACCAGTACCGGCATGTAGAAGGCGCCATCATAGCGCACCAGGATCGGCCGATCATTGGCAATGAATTCGGAGAACAGGCTGCAGACGAAGAGGAACAGGAAGATGACCAGGGCCGTGAAGCCGCGTTCGTTGCGGCGGAAGGCGGCAAGGCGCCGCGCCGTCATCGGGCTGATCTTGACGCCGAGGAAGCGCGAACGCTGATCCCCGGCCATCGCGGGCGCCGCTGCTATGTCTGCCGCGTGAACATCGCCGCTCATAATTCACGGGCCTCGAAATCGATGCGTGGATCGATCAGCATATACATGATGTCGCTGATCAATTGCGTGAACATGCCGATCAGGGTGAAGATGTACAGCGTGCAAAAGACGATCGGATAGTCGCGGTCCAACACGGCCTCGTAGCCGAGCAGGCCGAGCCCGTCCAGCGAGAAGATGATTTCGATCAGCACGGATCCGGTAAACAGGATGCCGATGAAGGTGGCGGGAAAGCCGGCAATGACGATCAGCATGGCATTGCGGAAGACATGGCCGTACAGCACCCGCCGCTCACTCGCACCCTTGGCACGCGCCGTCACGACATACTGCTGATTGATCTGGTCGATGAAGCCGTTCTTGGTCAGCATGGCGAGTCCGGCGAAACTGCCGACCACCATCGCGGTGATGGGCAGCACCATATGCCACAGATAGTCGAGCACCTTGTCCAGCGGGCTCAAAGTCTGCCAGTTGCCGGAGACGAGCCCGTTCAGCGGGAACCAGTGAAGGTAGCTGCCGCCGGCGAAGACAACCACGAGCAGAATGGCGAAGAGGAAGCTGGGGATGGCCACGCCGATGACCAGGATGGTGCTGGTCCAGACGTCGAAGGCGCTGCCGTCGCGTACCGCCTTGGCGATGCCGAGCGGAATGGAGATCAGGTAGACCAGCAACGTCGTCCAAAGCCCCAGCGAGATGGAGACCGGCAATTTGGAGATGATGAGGTCGATGACATTGCCGCCCTTGAACCAGCTCTGGCCAAAATCGAAGTGCAGGTAATTCTTCATCATCATCCAGAAGCGCTCGGGGGCCGGCTTGTCGAAGCCGTACATGCGCTCGATCTCCTTGATGAATTTGGGATCGAGGCCGCGGGCGCCGCGGTAGTTGCTGCCCGGTCCGCTGCCGCCGCTGGCCTGGATCGTGTCGCTGCCGGCACCGGTAATATTGGCCGTCGAGCTGACCGCCGTACCTTTCAGCTGCGCCAGGGTCTGCTCCACAGGTCCGCCGGGCGCGAATTGCACAATAATGAAATTGATCAGCATGATGCCGAACAGGGTCGGGATCATCAGCAGAATGCGGCGCAGCAGATAGGCGATCATCGCGGCCCTTCTCCGGCGTAACCTGCGGGGCGGCCCTGTCTCATTTCCTTCGCCCGACCCGGCCGAGTGCGAAGCCGACAATGACGCCGACCAGCGCGCCATAGACCGGCGTCTGGCCGCGATCGGCAGGCGCCGCTGCCGGCGCGCTGCTGGTGCCGGTTGCGCCGGAGGCCGGCGCGTTGGCGGCCACGTCGTTCGTGCCGGTGCCGGCCGGTTCCGCCGCGCCGCCCTGATTACCACCCTGATTACCGCTCGTGCCGGCCGTTGCCGCGGGCTGGTTGAGGCCGGCGAGCTTCGCCGTGTCGATCCACCAGGAATCGGTACCGAGCCCATAGGCGGGATCGGGAAGTTTCGCCGGGCGCCCGAATTTGTCCCAATAGGTGATCAGCGTCGTCTTGGAGATCCAATGCGGGACCATGTAATAGCCCCATTGCAGCACGCGATCGAGCGCGCGTGTGCGGATCACCACATCATGATGGGTCGGCGCGGCGATGATCTGGTCGACCAATGCATCCACCACCGGGTTCTTGATTCCCATCCAATTGGAACCGTCCGGCTGGTCGGCACTGGCCGAGCTCCAGTAATCGCGCTGTTCATTGCCGGGCGACAGCGTCTGACCCATGCGGATCACCACCATGTCGAAGTCGTAATTCTTCGTCCTGTTGTCGTACTGCGCGTTGTCGACTTTGCGGATCGTTACCTCGATGCCAAGGCGCTGCAGGTTCTGGGCGAAGGGCAGTGTGACGCGTTCGAAAGTGGGGCCGTTCAGCAAGATCTCGAATTGCAGCGGCTGGCCGTCCTTCACGCGCTTGCCGCCCTCGATATGCCATCCGGCGTCGTCGAGCAATTGTGCTGCCTTGTCGAGATTGGCGCGGATATCGCCGGAACCGTCGGTCTTCGGCGGCTGGTATTCCCGGGTGAAGACCTCGTCGGGAATCTTGCCGCGATAGGGATCGAGAATCTTGAGCTCTTCCGGCGAGGGAAGCCCCGTCGCGGCCAGTTCGGAATTGTCGAAGTAACTGCGGTTGCGGCTATAGCGATTGTAGAAGAGCGTCTTGTTCGACCATTCGAAGTCGAAGGCATAGGTGATGGCGAGGCGTACGCGGCGGTCGCCGAAAACCGGTCGTCTGAGATTGAAGGCGAAGCCCTGGAAGCCGAAGGGATTGGCGTCGGGAAATTCCTCGCGCTTGATCTGTCCGTTGCGGACCGCCGGAATGTCATAGCCGGTCGCCCAGTTCTTCGAGATGTTCTCGCGGCGGAAGTCCACGGCACCGGATTTGAAGGCCTGGAACTCGATCAGCGGATCGCGGTAGTAATCATAGCGAACCGTGTCGATGTTATCGCGGCCGACATTGATCGGCAGGTCGCGGCCCCAGTAGTTCTCGACGCGCTGCATGGTGATCGAGCGGCCCATGGAATAGGGCCCAACCTTGTAGGGGCCGCTGCCGAGCGGCGGCTGCATCAGGGGATCCTCTATATTGCGCCCCTGCCAGAAATGCTTCGGCAGCACGGGCAACTGTCCCATGATGATCGGCAATTCGCGATTGTTGCCGTCCTTGAAGGTGAATTTGACGCGGAGCGGATCAAGCGCCTCGGCCTTGACCACGTCATGATAGTAGTAGCGATAGATCGGCGGCCCCTTCTCCTTCAGCGTATTGAACGAGAAGACCACGTCATCGGCGGTGATCGGCTGATCATCGTGCCAGCGCGCTTGCGGTCGCAGGTTGAAGATGATCCAGCTGCGATCCTTCGCCAATTCCATCGATTCGGCGATCAGGCCGTATTCCGTCAGAACATCGTCGCTGGGACTGGTGGTCAGGGTCTCGAACAGGCCGGGCATGCCGGCGGCCGTGCCGCGGATGGTATAGGGATTGAAATTGTCGAAGCTGGCCCCGTCGCCCTGGCCGGTCACGCTGTAGGTCACGCTGCCGCCCTTCGGCGCATCCGGATTGACATAGTCGAGATGCTTGAAGTCAGGCCCGTATTTCGGCTGATCGAGGAAGGTCAATGCATGAAGCCTGGTGGCTTCATCAGCGTGGAGGGCCGGGGAAATGCCGGCCAGCAGCAGGACGGCGCTCAGCAGGATGGTTGCCCAGTCTCCGAAGCTCAATCCTTGCCTTGCCATCAACACAACCCGCCTTTGACGTCCGAAAAACGGCAGTCTATCGAAGCAGTTCGGTGATGGAAAGCCGCCGGGGCGTTGAACGCGCTTTCGTGACCGCGATCAGGCGGACAGGAAGGGCAGCGCTTCGGCATGCAGGCGGCGGTCGCCGCAGGCCAGCACCTTGTCGCCGGATCGGCGGGTCAGCGGTTGTCCCTGCCAATCGGTGATGATGCCGCCGGCGCCTTCGATCACCGGCACCAGCGACAGGAAGTCGTAGATGCCGAGATTGGCCTCGACCACGATGTCGAGGAAACCGGTCGCCACCATGCCGTACTGGTAGCAGTCGCCGCCGTAAGTCGTGCCTTTCACGCGCGCACGCACCGTTTCGAACTTGCCGAAGGCCGCCGCATCGGGAAAGGCCTGCGGCGAAACGGTGGAGAGATAGGCGCTGGCGAGATCGGCGCAGGGCCGCGCTGCGCAGGCCTCGCCGTTGAGCGTGCTGGCCTGGCCCTTGGCGCCGATCCAGCGGTCGCCCAGGATCGGCATGTCGATGATGCCCATGACGGGCTTGTCTTGATAAAGCAGGGCGATCAGCGTGCCGAACATCGGCCGCCCGGTGATGAAGGCGCGCGTGCCGTCGAGCGGATCAAGCACCCAGAGGAACTCTGCATCACCCCGCTCGGTGCCGAATTCCTCGCCAAAGATACCGTGCGTGGGAAAGGTTTCGGCGATCAGCCTGCGCAGCGCCGCTTCGCATTCGCGGTCGGCCTGGGTGACGGGGCTTTCATCGGCCTTGTCGAGGATGGCCAGTTTGCGCCGGTAATAGCTGCGCAGAATCGCCCGGCTGGTATCAGCCAGGCGATTGCCGAGATCGATGAAGCTCTGCGTCTGATCCTGACGCAAGGTATCGTTACGCATCGCGTCAGGACCGGTCCGTTCTGTTACTTCGGCAGTTCAGCGGGGCTGTCGCTCTGATCCCGCAGCCAGCGCAGCAGGGCCGCGCGGTCCTCCGGCTTCTTCAAGCCGATGAAGGTCATCTTGGTGCCCTTGGCATAATCCTTCGGGCTGTAGATGAAATCGTCGATCGCCGCGAAATCCCACGACTTGCCGAGGCCCTTGACGGCGTCGGAATAGGCGAAGCCTTCATGGCTGCCGGCCTGGCGGCCGATCACGCCCCAGAGGTTGGGACCGATCTTGTTCGGGCCGCCCTTGGTGAAATCGTGGCAGGCCTTGCACTTGCCGGCGATCTCCGCACCCTTGGCGGGATCCGCCGCGGCGATCATCGACAGCGAGGGCTTGAAGGCGTCACCGCCGCTGGCGCCGCCGGCCGCCGCTTCGGCGGGCGCCGCCGCGGGCGCCGCGGCAGCAGCAGCCGGCTTGGCCGCCGCTTCCTGGTCCTTCTTGTACTGGTCTTCCGCCGCCTTGATATCGGCGTCGCTCGGCAGTGCCTCGGGGCTGTCCGACTGGGTGCGCAGCCAGGCGATCACCTCGGCGCGGTCCTCCACCTTCGGCAGGCCGGCGAAAGTCATCTTGGTCCCGGACACGTAATTCTTCGGGCCGGCGATGAAGTGGTTGATCATCTCATAGGTCCAGGGCTTGCCGAGCGCCTTGACGCCGTCGGAATAGGCGAAGCCCTCATGGCTGCCGGCCTGGCGGCCGATCACGCCCCACAGATTCGGGCCGACCTTGTTCGGGCCGCCCTTGGTGAAATCGTGGCAGGTGGTGCACTTCTTGGCGATTTCCGCGCCCTTGGCGGGATCGGCGCTGGCGAGCAGCTTGCTGACCGGCTCGATGGCTGCCGGTGCTTCCGGCGCCGCGGCGGGAGCGCCTTCACCTTCGGCCTTTTCGCCATGGCCAGGATGGTAGATGCCATTCGAGACAATACCGATGCCCAGCGTCAGCATGCCGCCGACCAGGATGGCAGCGGCGATTTTGTTCATTTCCAAAGATGAAGACATTCGTGTTCCCTCGGCCAAACGGACGGTCCGATTTCCCGATCGCGCACCCCATGCAGTGAGGTGGCGGCGCAATCCCCTGCCAGACCGCCAAAGTCGGGTCGGAATGTAGCGACTTTGACTGCCGCTGTCCAATGGCCGCTAGGGCTGCGGAATGAGGCCGCGCGGCCATTTATCGGCCGATTTGCGCCCGCCCGCGCGGCCTTCGGCAAGAAGCGGAAATGCCGCGGAAATCCCTCGCGCGCCGGGTCCGGACCAGCAGCCGGGAGGTCATCTCTGCTGCAGCGGCAAGCACTTGGCCGATATCGACCGGGCGGCCGGAAGTCGGCGCCGTTCGCGGCATAATGTCGCGGCGCCGATGACGGCGCCGCGCCGCGCGGCGATCCGGCGATATTCCTGTTACCTGCCAGCCGGGTCAATCGGACACGCCGGCCCGACCGTGATCGTGACCGCGATGCTGGCTGCTGGCGGGCGACAGGGTTAATCGAATCTTGCTGCCGAAGGCCGGGCAGGCCTGTTATCGTCGCGCCCGACAGGACCAGGCCCGCCGGCCGGTCGAACTCATTGCTTGCCAGGACTCGCATAACGATGAATGCCGTTTCGCCCGTCATCCTCATTCCCGCCCGGCTGGGCTCCACCCGCCTGCCGAACAAGCCGCTCGCCGATATTCACGGCGAGCCGATGATCGTGCAGGTCTGGCGGCGGGCCATGGAAGCGGAGATCGGGCCGGTCTTCGTCGCCGCCGCCGAGCCGGAAATCGTTGCCGCCGTGGAAGCCGCCGGCGGTCGCGCGGTCTTGACCAATCCCGATCATCCTTCCGGCTCCGACCGCATCTTCGAGGCGCTCGGGCAGATCGACCCGGTCGGCCGTTTCGATGTGGTGGTCAATGTCCAGGGCGATCTGCCGACCATCGATCCCCAGCTCATCCGCCGCTCGGTGGAGCCGCTGGCCGATCCGGCGGTCGATATCGCCACGCTCGCGGTGGTGATCAGCCGCGAGGAGGAGCGTCACGATCCCAATGTGGTGAAGGCCGTGGCGGGATTTTCGTCGGGCCGCGATATCGCCCGCGCGCTCTATTTCAGCCGCGCGACGGTGCCCGCCAATGACGGCCCGCATTACCATCATATCGGGCTCTATGCCTATCGCCGCGCAGCGCTTGCGCGCTTCGTCGCCCTGCCGCCGGGCATTCTCGAACGGCGCGAGAAACTGGAGCAGTTGCGCGCCCTGGAAGCCGGCATGCGGATCGACGTGGCGCTCGTTGACACGCTTCCGCTCGGTGTCGATACTCCCGGCGACCTCGACCGGGCTCGCGCGTTGTTGCGGCCCGGCGCTTAAAACGGCCGCCGCCGCAGACCCGTCGGAGCGATCGCTCATCGCCGTAATCCAGACCGCAGGCAAGGAACCCATTGTGACCACCACGTCAGACAATATCATCGCATTCCAGGGGCTGCCGGGCGCCTATTCCGATCTCGCCTGCCGCGCCGCCTTCCCGACGATGAAGACGTTGCCTTGCGAAAGCTTCGAGGATGCCTTTGCCGCCGTGCGCAACGGTGCCGCGCGTCTTGCCATGATCCCGATCGAGAACTCGCTCGCCGGGCGGGTCGCCGATATCCATCACCTCCTGCCGGAATCGGGACTCCATATCATCGGTGAGCATTTTCAACGGGTGAATCACCAGTTGCTGGCACCGAAAGGGGCAAACCTCGCCGGCCTCAAGACCGTGGCCAGCCATGTCCAGGCGCTGTCGCAATGTCGCAAGGCGATTCGTGAACTTGGTCTGACGCCGATCATTCGTGCCGATACGGCCGGCGCTGCCGCTGAAGTGGCGCAAGCGGGTGATCTTTCCGCCGGAGCGATCGCTTCCTCGCTGGCGGCCGAGATCCATGGCCTCGATATCCTCAAGACCGATATCGAGGACGCCGATCACAATACGACGCGGATGATTGTGCTGAGCCGGGAGCCGATCGATCCCGATCCGAACCAGGGCACGGTCATCACCAGCTTTGTCTTCCGCGTGCGGTCGGTGCCTGCTGCCCTCTATAAGGCGCTGGGGGGCTTCGCCACCAATGGCGTCAATATCACCAAGCTGGAAAGCTATATGGTCGATGGTCATTTCACCATCGCCCAATTCTATGCCGATATTCTCGGCCACCCCGACCAGCGGCCGGTCCGCCTCGCGCTGGAGGAGTTGAGTTTCTTCTCCCGCGAGGTGCGGATTCTCGGGGTTTATCCGGCGAGCTCCTTCCGCAGTCAGACGGAATAGTTTTCGGCGGATTCCGCCGGGTTCCGGCTATCTCGCTGGGAAATTTCGTTGGGAAATGGCGAGAAAGCGGATCGGGGCGGCGGCCCGGGCACGGATCCGGGGCGGCCGGTGGGCGCCGGGGCTCACGTTTTTTATACTAGCGCGCCCGCCAGGGACCGCCCATATTTCCATTGAGCGCAATTGTTTGCCGAGTAGGAGGTGCGCCATGCTGCATCGAGCTTTGTCGGTCCTGTCCGGAATGGTGCTGCCCCGCCTGGCCGGTGGGCTGCTGCCCCGCGGTCGCCATGCCGGATCTCATCGCCTGTTTCGCCGCGGCGCCGTGCGGCGCCTGGTGCGGAAATTCGTCTCGGGGGTGATCGGTTTCCTGGTGCCGCAAGTCGGTCTCGGCGTGCTGGTCCCCGTGCCGGTCAGGGCGCGCCGCCGGCGCTAAGCATTGCTTAAGGGGGGATTCCCGTTTTAGCGAAGCCAACGCGCTTCCACTTAAAGCGATCGCGCTCTGAAAGCAGGCGGGCGGCTCAACCTTCTTCGCGCAACCAGGCGGCAATTAGCTGACGAGAGATCGAATCGGTTCGTGGCAGGCGAAATTCATCGCTGTCGCCAAGAGCCAACAATTCCGCACGGGTGAGCCAGCGGGCGCTTTCCAGTTCGTCATTATCGAGATGGATCTCGTCGCTCAACGCCTCGGCCGTGAAGCCGAGCATCAGCGAGGACGGAAAAGGCCAGGGCTGAGAGGCGAAATACTGGATATTGGCGATATGAAGGCCGGCTTCCTCAAAGGTTTCCCGTGCCACTGCCGCTTCCAAGGTTTCCCCGGTTTCGACAAAGCCTGCGAGTACCGAATGCATCCCGGGCGCCCAGGTCGCTTGGCGTGCCATCAGGATACGCTCGCCATGCAGCGGATGGCGATGGGTGATCCGCATGATGACCGCAGGGTCGAGGCGGGGGAAATGAACCAAGCCGCAATCGGGGTTGCTGCAGCGCCGCTGATGGCCGGCGGCCTCGTTCTTGGTGGGGCTGCCGCATTTGCCGCAAAAGCGGTGCCGTTCATGCCAATGCATCAGGCCGCGCGCATAGCCCATCAGGGCGCCGTCCCGTTGCGGCACCAGCTGGCCGACGCTGCGCAGCTCGGCAAAATCACCGAAGGCTGTTGCCTCCGCCTCATCGATCTCGGAAATATCGGCCACGAAATAAGTGGTTTCGCCATTGCGACCGAGAAAAATGACCGTGGTGGCCCGCTTGATCACATTTTGGTGGTCTACCATATTTAGAAAATGCGCTTGCGGCTGTTCCGGCGCGATAATTAGGTTGCGACCGCGCCAGATCAGATGGAGCCGGCTGAGAGGGTCTTGCATTCTGGCCGCCAACCATGCTGAATCCTGCCGCAAATGGACGCCGCGGTCGAAATCGCCGGTGGCATAAAAGCTGACCGCCGCCAATGCGGCCTGGGTCGCTGAAGCCTCAGTCATGATGGTCACGCTGTCCTATAAATCTCTGGAGTTGTAGATGATCCAAAGCTCGTCCGTCGTCAATCAGGTCATGCGACATCCTCGACGGCTGGTCGCCGGTGCGGCGGCCTTGTTGCTGGCGACAGGTCTTGCCGGGCCGGCCTCGGCCATCACGGCCGAGGATGCACCAAGCGGCGCCTTCATCTATCAGATCACGCGGCAGGGCGAAGTGATCGGCGAGCAGCGGCTGACTTTTGAACGCCAGGGTGGCAACCTCGTCGTTTCCACCGATGCCAAGATCGACGTCAAGTTGCTCGGCCTCAGCCTTTACGGCTTCGATCAGCACACCGAAGAGACCTGGAGCAAGAATCAACTGATCGGCGTCAGCTCGACCGCCGATGATGATGGCACGCCGAAGAAGGTGGATATGGAGCTGCAGGGCGATCAGCTGGCGGGCGAATTCAACGGCAAAAACCGCACGGCGCCTCTCGGCATCTTCCCGAACAGCTTCTGGAATGAAGATTCAGTGAAGCAGAGGCAGATTCTCGATACCTCGCGCGGCAAGGTTCGGCAGGTAACCGTCGCCGACAAGGGCACTGAGACGCTGACTTTGCCTTTTGGCACGGTCAAGGCGCGGCATTTCTCGTTGAACGGCGAGATGAAGCGGGAACTCTGGTATGACGACAAGGGTGTCCTGGTTGCCGGCGAGTTGACGGCGCGTGACGGCTCCGTCGTGCGTCAGGAATTGATGCGCCTGCCCGGAAACTGATTTCCTCCCTGCTCGATAAGATAGAGGGCGATTCACGTTTTGTGGAAGCCTATCCGCTTTCACTTAAACCGATCGCGCTCTAGAAAACGGCCTCGCGGATTTCCTCTTCCTCGAGAATGAGGCGCTGCGCTTCGACCGGCGGCATTGGCCGGCTGAAGAGATAGCCCTGGCCGAGATCGCAGCCCAGGCCCTTCAACAATTCCATATGCGAGCTGCGCTCGATTCCCTCGGCCACCACTTCCAGCCGCAGCAAGTGGCCAAGTTCGATGATCAGCCGGGCCATTTCAAGATTGCGCGCGGCGTCGGTCAGGGGGCGGATGAAAGACTGGTCGATCTTCAAACTGTCGATCGGCAGGCGGTGCAGATGGGCCAGCGACGAATAGCCGGTGCCGAAATCGTCGATCGAGATTCTGAAGCCCATATGCCGCAGGCGATCGATCACCTGGATCGCGGCGTCCGGATTGTGCATCACCGAGCTTTCGGTCAGCTCCAGCTTGATATGCTTAGGCTCCGCACCGGTCTGGTCCAGGATCCAGCCGACTTCATTGATCAACTGCGGATGCGCCATCTGCAGGGCCGATAAATTGACGGAAATGAAGAAGTCATCGGCGATGCCGAGCGCCTTCCAGGAGACCAACTGCTCGCAGGCGCGGCGGAAGACAAGCTGGCCAAGCGGTACGATCAGTCCCGACCATTCGGCGATCGGGATGAAATCGGCGGGCGAAATCATGCCCCGGGTCGGATGCGACCAGCGCGCCAGTGCCTCGAACCCGGCAAGCCGCCCGTTATGCATCTGCACGATCGGCTGATAGGCAAGCCAGATTTCTTCGTCGACATGCAGGGCCTGGCGCAGATCGGCCTCGATCTCATGGCGTAACATCAGGGCGGTGCGGATGCTGGGGTCGAAAAAGACCGGCCCCTTGTGGCCGGTGCTGTCGGCCTGGACCGCGGCGATTTCCGCATCTTCGATGAGGTCGGCGAGATCGCGTTCGGGCGTATTCATGACGGCGACGCCGATCCGGGTGCGCAGGCTGACCTGGCGGCGTCCAAAGGCGATCGGCTCCTCGCTGACGGCACGGATTCGTTCCGTCATCTCGGCGACGACATGCGCGGCGCGGCTTTCCAGTACCAGCATGAAATCCGAGGTGCCGAGATGGGCCAGCCAGAGATTGCTCTCGCTGCTGAGGCGGGTTGCAAACAGCACCAGGATCTGTTCGGCGATATCCATGCCGAAGGTGCTGCGCAGGATTTTGAAGTCGGCCACCTGGACGCAGATCAGGGTTATTTCCTGGGTCGTCTCGGCCAATGTGTTGAGATGCTGGCGCAGGCTCGCCTCGTTGGGCAGGCCGCTTTCGCTGTTGTGATAGGCGAGCTGGGTCAGGTGCTGCTCGTATTCGTGCTGGCGCGTGGCGTCGCGCCATAGGCAGATCAGGCCGCCGCCTTCCAGTGCGCGCTGCTCCAGCGCCAACCAGCCGCTGCTGGCTTGGCGCAGCCGCAGATCGAGGTCGCCCGGCTGCTCGGCCTGCAGGCCGGCACTTAACCGCTCGGCCGATTCCTGTTCCAAGCTCTCGAGAATCGCCGCGAAATGATCGTGATAACCGTTCGCGCTGCGGCAGCGCGCTTCGATCTTGGTGAAAAAGTGCAGATAGAGCTCGTTGCAGCTGACGAAGCGCAACTGCTGATCGAACAGCACATAGCCGATGCCGACGCTGCCGAGCATCTTGGTCAGGTCGAATCGGCCGCGTTCCGCCTCGGTCTCGGCGGTAACATCGCTCCAGATGCGCAGCCAGCCGCCGCTGGACAGGCGAAAGACTCGGCTGCGGATCCAGCCTCTTTCGGGAATGAAGCGCGTATAGTCGGCTTCATCCTGGCGCAGCATCTCGACCGACTGGCGGACGACCTCCTCCAGATCTTTCGAGGCGCGGAAATGAGTGTTGTTGAGGAAGGACTGCCGCACCAGCTCATCCAGCGTGGCGCCGCTCCGGATGAAGTCTTCGATGTTATGAAAAAAACGTAAGGCGCCGTCATTCCAGCGTTGCAGCCGGTCCTCAGCGTCGAACAGGGCGATGGCGTCGTTTCCCGTTTCGCAGAAGCGCCAGAGCAGGTCGAATTCGGCACTGTCGATCAAAGTGCCGGAAATTGCCGCCAATTTATCGGCTGGATACGCCACGAGCCGCCTATGTGCTTATTAATTCACGCTTTTTGCGCCCGGCCCAAGACCGAAGGATACTGTTGCACATCGATCGTAAATTATTGGTATAATGGCTGCGGGAGGTTGGTGGTGGACGGGCGTCTCGCCAACCCGGTCAGGTCCGGAAGGAAGCAGCCGTAACGAGTTTCGCGCTCGGGTCGCTATCCAGCCTCCCACCTGTCGCACAAGGCAGGAACCGCTCGGCGGTCATGCCGGATAGGCGGCGCAATCGTCCGCCAGATTACCTGTTGGACCGGCCGAAACCAGATTGAGCATGACCGAGCCGACACCCCCAACCGACAAATCGCTTTCCGAGACTGCCGCCGGCGATGGCGGCTATCGGGTTCTCGCGCGCAAATACCGGCCGACCGATTTTACCACCATGATCGGCCAGGAAGCCTTGGTGCGCACCCTGACCAATGCCATCGCCCAGGGGCGTCTCGCCCATGGCTTCATGCTGACCGGTGTGCGCGGCGTGGGCAAGACCACCACGGCCCGTATTCTGGCGCGTTGCTTCAACTGCATCGGTCCGGACGGCACCGGTGGGCCGACCGTCTCGCCCTGCGGCGTCTGTGACAACTGCCGCGCCATCGCCGAGGACCGCCATGTCGACGTCATCGAGATGGACGCTGCCAGCCGCACCGGCATCGACGATATCCGCGAACTGATCGAAGGGGTGCGCTACCGCCCGGTCAGTGCCCGCTACAAGGTCTATATCGTCGACGAAGTGCATATGCTGTCGGAAAAAGCCTTCAACGCTTTGTTGAAGACGCTGGAAGAGCCGCCGGCACATGTGAAATTCATCTTCGCGACCACCGAGATCCGCAAGGTGCCGGTGACGGTGCTGTCGCGCTGCCAGCGTTTCGACCTGCGCCGCATCGAGGCTGATGAACTGGCCGCCCATTTTGCCCGCATCTCGGAAAAGGAAGGCGCCAGGATCACGCCGCAGGCCTTGGCGCTGATCGCCCGTGCCGCCGACGGTTCGGCCCGTGACGGGCTGTCGCTGCTGGACCAGGCGATTGCGCTGAGCGACGGTGAGATCACCGAGGCCGAGATCCGCGACATGCTGGGCCTTGCCGACCGGACCCAGCTCTTCGATCTCTATGACAAGATCATGCGCGGTGATATCGGCGCGGCCCTGACCCAGCTTGGCGCCATGTATCATGGCGGCGCCGATCCGGTGGTGGTGATCCAGGACCTGCTGGACCTCACCCATTGGCTGACCCGCGCCAAGATCACTCCGGATGTCCTCAACCAGCCGACCACGCCGGAAGCCGAGCGGCGCCAGGGCGAGGCGCTGAGCGCCCAGCTCTCCGTCCCGGTCCTGAGCCGCACCTGGCAGATGCTGCTGAAGGGGCTGGCTGAGGTGCAGCAGGCGCCGCAGCCCCTGGCGGCGGCGGAAATGGTGCTGATCCGCCTCACCCATGCGGCGCAATTGCCGACGCCGGGCGATCTTGTGCGCCATCTGACAGAAAATGGCGCCGCCGCCCTGCAGGGCGCGCCGACAGTGAATGCGCCGGGCGGTGGCGGTCGGCCAACGGGCTCCGGTGGAGGCGCCATCTCCGGCGGCAACGGCGCAATGGCAACGGCGCGCGTGCTGGTCAATCCCTCGCCGGTGCCGAGCCAGCAGCCACAGGCGCTTGCCAACGCGGAGCGCGAGCAGCCTCAGCCGCAGAATTTCGAGGCGGTGGTGGCGCTCTTTGCCGAGAGACGCGAGGCCATTCTGCATACCCATCTGCAGAAGGACGTGCATCTGGTCCGTTTCGAAACCGGGCTCATCGAATTTCGGCCCTCTCCCCAGGCGCCGCGCGACCTGGCGGCACGCATCGGCGCCAAGCTGCTGGACTGGACCGGCAAGCGCTGGATGATCTCCGTTTCCGGCGACCAGGGTGCCGCCACCCTGCGCGAACAGGCGACGGCGCGGGTCGCTGCGGCCAAGGAAGAGGCGGCGCGGCACCCCTTCGTCAAAGCCGTCCTGCAGGCTTTCCCGGGCGCCCAGATCGACGAGGTGCGCGACTTGACCGGCGGCCTTGTGCCCGATAAAGCGGGGCCGGAAACCAAGATGCCAGCGGCCGCGATCGAGCGGGATGCGGATAGCCCGGCTGATGATGACGACGACATGACGGAACTGGATGCCGATTTGGACGGCTTCTCCGGCATGGATGGTTTAGGAGACGACGAGTCATGAAAAATCTCGGCCAGATGATGAAGCAGGCCCAGCAGATGCAGTCCAAGATGGCGGAAATGCAGACCGCCCTGGAACAGGCCGAGGTGACCGGCCAGGCGGGCGGCGGCATGGTCAGCATCACCATGACGGCGAAAGGCGATCCGCGCCGCGTCAAGATCGATCCGAAGCTCGCCGATCCGGCCGAGATCGAGGTACTGGAAGACCTCATCATGGCGGCGCTGAAGGATGCCCGCAGCAAGGCCGACGCCCATGTCAGCAGCGAGATGTCGAAGCTGACCGGCGGGCTGCCCCTGCCGCCCGGCTTCAAACTGCCCTTCTGATCAAAGCACAGACGATCTCGGCATCGGCATGGCGGTCAGCGATATCGATCGGTTGATCCAGATCCTGGCGCGCCTGCCGGGTCTCGGACCGCGCTCGGCGCGGCGCGCGGTGCTGTTCCTGATCAAGAAGCGCGAAGCCCTCATGCTGCCGCTCATCCAGGCGATGCAGGATGTCGCCCATTCGATCCGGCCTTGTACGATCTGCGGCAACCTCGACAGCAGCGATCCTTGCGGCATCTGTCAGGACGAGCGCCGTGACGGCGGCTCGATCTGCGTCATCGCCGATGTCGCCGATCTCTGGGCGCTCGAGCGCACCGCCGCCTATCGCGGCCGCTACCATGTGCTGGGTGGCGTCCTCTCGGCGCTGGACGGCATCGGTCCCGAGCAGCTCAATCTCGCATCGCTCTATCGCCGGGTTGAAGCGGGCGGCATCCGCGAAGTGATCCTGGCGCTCGGCGCCACGGTCGACGGTCAGACCACCGCGCATTACGTCAGCGACCGCCTGCGCAGCTTCGGCGTCACCGTCTCGCGCCTCGCCCATGGCGTGCCGGTCGGTGGCGAGCTCGATTATCTCGATGACGGCACCCTCATCCAGGCTTTGAAGGCGCGCAGCAAGCTCTGACTGTGCGGGCCGTCTCACGCTCGCGTGACGCCACCTTTTTGCGGGTGTTTCGTCATAGTTTTTCCGCAATTCCGCGTTCATGATGCCCTGCGCCCGCAAGCTTGCTTGCGCGCCGCGTCATGATCGAAGAGGAATTGCCATGCGTTCGACGTTGCTTGCCGCCACCGCCTTGTTGTCCTGCCTTGCCGCGCCGGTTCTGGCCGATGAAACCCAGGTGACGCCGGAGAGCCAATCGGCGGTCGCCGTCACCATCTACAACAGCGATCTCGCTTTGGTGCGTGACAGCCGCAAGGTGACGCTGGCCCAGGGCGAGAATGACCTGGCTTTTGTCGAGGTTTCCGGCGGCATCCGACCGGAGACCGCGCTGCTGACCGCGCAGGATGATCCCATCTCCGTCATCGAGCAGAATTTCGATTTCGACCTGCTGACGCCGCAGAAGATTCTCGAGAAGTCAGTCGGCCAGCAGATCCGCGTCATCCGCACCAACCCGCAGACCGGGCAGGATTCGTCAGAGGATGCGACGGTGCTCAGCGTTGCCGATGGGGCCGTTGTCCTGAAGATCGGCGATCGCATCGAGACCACGGCGCCGGGGCGCCTCGTCTTCAGCATGGTGCCCGCCAATCTCCGCGCCCGCCCCACCCTGGTGGTCAAGCTCACCAGCGAGAAGGCCGGCGAGACGCCGATGGTGCTCTCCTATCTGACGCGCGGTCTCTCCTGGGCGGCGGATTACGTGGCGGAGTTGTCGCCAGATGAAAAGACCATCGACCTCAATGGCTGGGTGACACTGACCAATCAGAGCGGCGTCACCTATAATAACGCGAAGCTGCAGCTGGTCGCCGGCAACGTCAATCAGGTGCAGCAGCCGATGCCGCAGATGATGGCGATGGCGACCGATCGCGTGGTGCCGGCGGCGCCGAAGATGCGCGAAGAGGCGGCCTTCGAATATCACCTCTATACGCTCGACCGCCCGACCACGATCCAGCAGAACCAGACCAAGCAGGTCTCGCTTCTGACGGCGGCGGCGATTCCGGTGGAGAAGCAATATATCTTCACCAATCTTGCCGGCAATTACGGCGGCTATCTTGATCGCAGCGCCGCCGATCCGCAGCGCGTCAACGCCTCGATTCGCTTGAAGTTCGAGAATGACGAGGCCTCGAAGCTCGGCATGCCGCTGCCGCAAGGCACCATGCGGGTTTACAAGGCCGACCAGGCGGGCGAGGCGATTTTCGTCGGCGAGGACCATATCGACCACACGCCGAAGAACGAGCATGTCGACCTCACTTTGGGAGAAGCTTTCGACATCACCGCGCGCGCGAAGCAGGTGAGCTTCGACAAGCTCAGCGACCATGTCTATGAAAGCGCCTATGAGATCGAGCTGAAGAACGCCAAGAAGGAGGCGATCACCGCCACCTTGCGCGAGACCATGCCGGGTCAGTGGAAGATCCTGGAAGAGAACAACAAGCACGACCAGCTCAATGCCGCGACGGCGCAATGGCAGGTCCAAGTGCCGGCCGAAGGCAGCGCCAAGCTGACCTACAAGGTGCGGATCTCTTACTGATCCTGTCGTTCCAGCTGATAAAAAAGGGCGGGATGCATATCCCGCCCTTTCTCTTTGCGTATTTTTCCCTGACCTTCTCCCACAAGAGGAGAGGTGCGCGGCGGCATTTTCGGCACTTACGCCTTCATATAGCCCGCAGCCTTCAGATCCTTCATCGTCGCCTCGATCGACTGGCGCAGGATGCTGACCAGTTCATCGACCTGGGCGCGGGTCAGGACCAGCGGCGGCGAGATGATGTTGAGGGCGCCGATCGGCCGCACGATGAGGCCGAACTTCTCGGCATGGTCGGCGATGCGCTTGCCGATATTGACCTCCTCCGGGAACAGCTCCTTGGTCTGCGGATCGGCGACGTTCTCGACGCACATCATGAACTGATGGCCGCGGACATCGCCGACGATCGGTAGGTCCTTGAGGCTTTCCAGCCGCTCGCGGAGATAGGGGCCGACCTCGCGGACATGGCCGCAGAGATTGTCCCGCTCCATCACCTCGATATTGGCCAAGGCAGCCGCGCAGGCGATCGGGTGGCCGGAATAGGTATAGCCGTTGGTGAACCAGCCATCGGGATCTTCCGAGCTGATCACCTCATGGATCTTGTCCGAATAGATGCAGGCGCCGAGCGGCTGATAGCCGGAGGTCAGGCCCTTGGCGCAGACGATCATGTCCGGGACGATGCCGAAGACATCTTCCGAGGCGAAGAAATGGCCGAGGCGGCCGAAGCCCGTCACCACTTCGTCGGAGACATAGAGGACGTCATGCTTGCGGCAGACCTCCAGTGTCCGCTGATGGTAGCCCTTGGGCGGCACGATGACGCCGCCGGCACCCAGCACCGGCTCGGCGAAGAAGGCGGCGACATTCTCGGCGCCCAGTTCCAGGATCTTGTCCTCGAGATTCTTGACCAGGTGATCGCAGAACGCGGCCTCGCTCATGCCTTCCGGCCGGCGATAGCCGTTGGGCGAGGCGATGTGATGCACGAAGTCGGTGACGAAATGCAGGTTGGGATGACGGTCGGCCGGCTTGCCGCTCATCGAGCCCGTCAAATAGGTGCTGCCGTGATAGCCGTCGAGGCGGCAGATGATGTGCTTCTTCTCCCGCTTGCCGCGCTTGCTCTGATAATACTGGATCAGGCGCACGGCGGTGTCGTTGGCGGTCGAGCCGCCGCAGGTGAAGAAGACATGGTTGAGATCGCCGGGGGCAAGCTCGGCGAGCTTCGCCGCCAGCTCCGCCGCCGGGATATTCGTGGTGTCGACGAAGGGATTGAAATAGGCGAGCTGCATCGCCTGGCGGGCGATGGCATCGACGATCTCGCGGCGGCCATAGCCGATATTGACGCACCACAGCCCGCCGATACCGTCGAGATAGCGCTTGCCGCTGGCATCATAGACATAGGCGCCCTCGGCGCCGGCCATGATCAGCGAGCCGTCCTTCTTGAAGCTGTCGAAATGGGTCCAGGGATGCAGGAAATGGTCGCGGTCCTTGCGCCAGATCTCCTGCGCGTCATTGCGGTTGAGCGGTTGAAAGCCGGAAACGGTCGCGGCAGAAACGTGGGCGCCGGCGGCTGTGGGCGGGGTCATGGTGGCTCCTCCTGGATGTCGCCTTTTCAATAATGATTTTAATTTTATAATCGTTTCAAAATTTTTCGGCAAGGGGGCTTGCTGGAAATCCCGCGCCGCCCATTTCCCTGTTGATGCCGGCAAACCGATCGCCGATGGTGCTGAACTGGTTGTCGCCGCGACTCGGGGCGGACCGCCACTCTTCTGTTAAGCTATAGAAATATAGAGAGATTTCCGCGCTGAGATGGCTGGCCTACGCGATCAACAGAAGCAGAAACGGCGCGATGCCATCATGGCGGTCAGTGCCCGGCTGTTCGGACAGCAGGGCTATGCGGCGACCAGCATGGAAGAGATCGCCGCCGCCGCCGAGCTCTCGGTCGGCACCCTCTACAACTACTTCAAGTCGAAGGGCGACATCACCCTGGCGCTCTACCGGGCCGATCTCGAACTGGTGCGCCAGGCGAGCGAGGCGGTGATCAGCGAGCCGCCGGCCGATCCGGTCAAGGCGATCATCCGCCTGATGGAGGCCGATCTCAACACCACGCCGGATTATCTCGACGGCAATGCCTGGCAGGAATTGATGGTGGCGGCCTTCACCAGCCCCACCTCGATGATGGCGGCGGAATGGGAAGGGGGCGATCTCATGCGGGTCGATCTGTTCCATCGGCTGCTGGTCTCCCTGCAGCAACACGGCCATATCGCCAAGGAGGCCGATATCCGCAGTGTCGCCGAGGTGCTGGGCGCCTTGAGCCTGACCTATTTCATGCACTGGCTGGTCAATCTGAAGACCGGCCGCATCACCCAGGACGTCTCGCCGATCAGCGGCAACAGCAAGCGCATGCTCAACCGCCAGATCAAGCAGATCGTCGCCGGCCTGGCGCGCTGAGACCGTTTTATTTGGCTGTCACGCTGCCGGCTTGACGCGCAGGATCGTGCCGTCGACGCCGGTAACGGTGACGCGGCTGCCGGCCGGCAGGTCATCGCCTTCCACCCGCCAGATGCTGTCATTGACGCGGGCCGCACCCCGGCCATTGGCGATTGCCTCGGTCAGCACCACGGTGCGGCCGATCAACTGTTCGCCGCGGCGGCTGAGCTTGGTTGCCGGTGCGCGCCGCATCAGCTTGCGGCCGACCTGATGCCAGAGGATCAGGCTGAGGCCCGAGAGGATGGCGAAGATCACCACCTGCATTTCCCAACCGAGGCCGGCGAGGGCCAGGGCGATGGCGCCGGTGACAGCCGCCGCCGCCGCCAGCCAGATGAAGAAGAAGCCCGGCGCCAGCAGTTCGATCGTCGCCAGCAGGGCGGCGAGAATCCACCAGTGCCAAAAGGCAAGTTGCCAGCCTGTATCCATCATCGTCACTGCTCTTCACTGATCTCTATCGCCGGTACCGTCACGCCGCGTATTCCAGGCGGGGTGTCGCTCAGCTATTGGGCACCCGCGGCACGCTGCCGCCACGGCCGCCGCCGGTTGTCTGCTGTCCCAGCGCCTGCTTCGCCAGCTCGGCGATGCCGCCGATGGCGCCGATCACATTGGCGGCTTCCAGCGGCATCAGGATGAGTTTCTGATTGGGTGCCGAGGCGATCTGCTGCAGCGCCTCGACATAGCGCGTGCCGAGGAAATAGTTGATCGCCTGGATGTCGCCCTTGGCGATCGCTTGCGAGACGACTTCGGTCGCCTTGGCCTCGGCCTCGGCCGAACGTTCGCGGGCCTCGGCGGCGCGATACGCCGCTTCGCGCTTGCCTTCGGCGGAGAGAATCTGCGACTGCTTATCGCCTTCGGCCTTGAGGATCGCTGCCTGACGCAGGCCCTCGGCTTCCAGGATGGCGGCGCGCTTGTCGCGCTCGGCCTTCATCTGCCGGCCCATGGATTCCACGAGATCGCGCGGCGGGGCGATGTCCTTGATCTCGATGCGGGTCACCTTGACGCCCCAGGTGCTGGTGGCGTCGTCGACCACATGCAGCAGCTGGACGTTGATCTTGTCGCGCTGGGAGAGGAGTTCATCGAGATCCATCGAACCCATGACCGTCCGGATATTGGTCATGGTCAGGTTGAGGATGGCGTTTTCCAGGTTATTCACTTCATAGGATGCCTTGGCGGCATCCAGCACCTGGTAGAAGACGACGCCGTCGACGCTCACCATGGCATTGTCCTTGGTGATGATCTCCTGGGTCGGCACGTCGAGCACCGTCTCCATCATGTTGACGCGGGCACCGATGCGATCGAAGAACGGCACGATGAAGGCAAGGCCCGGCTTCAGCGTATAGGTGTAGCGGCCGAAGCGCTCGACCGTCCACTCGCGTCCCTGCGGCACGGATTTGACCGCCATGAAGACGACGACGATCGCCAGCAACAGCAGCGCCAGCGCAAAGATGCCAAGTATGCCCACGTCGAACATTGCGTTCCGTCCTCCCCAAAGCGGCCTTGCCGCCGCGCCCGTACCAGCATTTGGTCAGTTTCCGGGATTTTGCAAGCGATAGAATGATTATTCATGTGGATTTACCCGTTTCGAGTGAAGAGCGTATTTGAGTGCTCGCTGGCAAAGACGTGCCGGCATGGACTGTTGCGCCATGCAAGCCGATTGCCGCGCCACGATGCCGCAACACCGCGGCAGGCTTGCAAAGCATGCAAAAGTATTTATATTCGAATCTATGAATATAATGTCGTCACATAGGTCCGGGTCTGCCGGCAAGCGTCCGCGAAAAAAAGCCGAAAGCGCATCGGTCCGCGCCGGTGCTGCGGCCGCCGAAGCCTTTCTGAAAGCGCTGGCCAATCGCCATCGGCTGTTGCTGCTGTGCAGCCTGGTCGAGGGCGAAGCTTCGGTCGGCGAACTGGCGCATCGCCTGGAGATCAGCCAGCCGAACGTGTCGCAGCATCTCGCCAAGATGCGGGCGCTGGGGCTCGTCGTCGCGCGGCGCGAGGGCACGACAATCTATTACGGCATCGGCGACGCGGCGGTGGCGCCGATCGTCGAGGCGCTTTATCGGAAATTCTGCACGGCCTGAGACGGAGATCGTCATGTTGATCGATAGCGCGGCTTTTTTCGCCGCTTTTCTCGGCGGCTTGCTGATCGGTTGCGCCGCTTTGGTGCTGCTGGCGGGGCTCGGCCGTATCGCCGGCATTTCCGGCATTCTCGGCAATGCCCTCGATGTCGCCGGGACGGGTCTGCAGCGGTTCTGGCGCCTCGCTTTCCTCGCCGGGCTGATCGTCGCGGCGCCGCTCGCTGTCGCGCTGGGCTGGGGGCGGATGGCGGCACCGCTGGAGACGAACCTCCTGGTGCTGATCGGCGCCGGCCTGCTGGTCGGCTATGGCACAAGGCTCGGCAGCGGCTGCACCAGCGGCCATGCCGTCTGCGGCCTCGCCCGCTTCTCGCAGCGCTCGCTGGTGGCGACACTCATCTTCATGGCGAGCGCGGCTCTCGTCGTCTTTCTCCGCCGCCATATCTTCGGAGCTTGAGATGCGCCAGATCCTGACCGCACTGATTGCCGGCCTGCTGTTCGGTGCCGGCCTCGTCATCTCCGGGATGAGCCGGCCGGAAAAAGTGCTGGGCTTTCTCGATATCGGCGCCTTCGCGCAAGGCGGATGGGATCCCAGCCTCGCTTTCGTTATGGCCGGTGCGCTGCTAGTGACAGTGCCGGGCTTTGCGCTCATTCGCCGTCGCGCCAAGCCGGCTTTCGATGACAGCTTCCACCTGCCGACCGGCACGCGGCTCGACCGCAAGCTGGTTCTCGGTGCCGCGCTCTTCGGCATCGGTTGGGGACTGGTCGGCTATTGCCCGGGACCGGCGCTGACCGCCGTGCTGCTGGTGCCGCAGGCCTGGCCCTTCATCCTGGCGATGATCGCCGGCATGATCGTCTTCAGTCTCAGCCAAAGGCGGTGAGCCGATCGCGTACTAGCCTTCCGGCAGCAGGCTGGGAGAGGGGGCGAGGGCAGGGGCTTCCACCGGCGCTTCAAGCTCCAATTCGGTGATCTCGCTGCCGCGCCGGACGATCTTTTCGGTCGAGATGCGGATCTGGCGAACATCTTCGGCGCCCTGCTCGAAATGCTTCTGTAACTTGCCGACCCGGTCGTCGAGCCGGTCCACATCCTTGACGAGATCGCCGATCTTCGCCTGCAGGATATGCGCCTGCTCGCGCATCCGCACATCCTTGAGGACGGCGCGGATGGTCGTCAGCGTCGCCATCAGGGTGGTGGGCGACACGATCCAGACGCGCAGCTTGGCGGCTTCCTCGACCAGGCCGGGGAAATTGGCGTGCAACTCCGCATAGACCGCTTCCGAGGGCAGGAACATCAGCGCCGATTCGGCGGTTTCACCAGGCACAATGTACTTCTCGGCGATCGCCTTGATATGGTTGCGGATGGCGAGCGTGAAATCACGCTTCGCGACCGTTGTTGTCGCCTCGTCACGGGCGTCGCGCAGGGCGCGATAGGCTTCCAGCGGGAATTTCGCATCGACGGCGATCGAGCCCGGCGGATTGGGCAGCTTCAGCAGGCAGTCGACCCGCTTGCCGTCACCGAGCGTGGCCTGGAATTCGTAATGGGCCGCGGGCAGGGCGGATTGCACGATGTCCTGCAACTGGATCTCGCCGAAGGCGCCGCGCGCTTGCTTGTTGGAGAGCACGTTCTGCAGGTCGACCACCTGCGAGGAAAGATCAGTGATGGTCTTTTGCGCGGCGTCGATGGCCGCCAGCCGCTCGCGCAGATCGGCCAGGGTCTGGCCGGTCAGGGTGGTGCTTTCCTGCAACCGGTCGCTGACCCGGTGCGACAGCGAGGAGAGGCGCTCGTCGAGCGCTGTCATCAGGGCGCGTTCCTGCACTTGCAGCCGCTCGGCCAGCACCGTCTGGGTGGCGGCCTGGGTCTGCGCCTGATGGCTCGCCAACTGCTGGATCTGGCCGGCAAGCTGGGAAAGCTGCGCCTCGGCGACACTGCCGCCGGCCGGCGCGCGGCGGAGCAGCATGACCAGCAGCAGAACGACGAGGCCGGCGCAAAGCCCGACAAGCAACAGGGTGACCGGGTTTAAATCCATGATGTTCCTAAGTATTTTTCAGCCAAATCGGTCCGAGTCGCGGCCGGCCGGCTTCCCTCTTCTTGACGATACAGGGGGAAAACCATAGGTAAAGCCGAAAGGATATTTGCCATGGCCCTGCTGCCCATTCTCGTTGCGCCGGATCCCCGGCTGAAAAAGATCGCCAAACCGGTTGCCGCCGTCGATGCGACGGTGCGCAAGCTGATGGACGATATGCTGGAAACCATGTACCGCGCGCCGGGCATCGGCCTTGCCGCGCCCCAGGTTGGCGTGTTGCAGCGGGTGATCGTGCTTGACCTCGCCCATGAAGACGAAAAGCCCCAGCCTTTGCGCATGGCCAATCCGGAGCTGATCTGGGTTTCCGATGACGACGCCTCCTATAATGAAGGCTGTCTCTCGGTGCCGGATCATTATGCCGATGTGGTGCGGCCGGCGGGAATCAAGGTGCGCTATCTCGACGAGAACAACGAGAAGCAGGAACTGGAGGCTGATGGCCTGCTGGCGACCTGCATCCAGCACGAGATCGATCACCTCGACGGCATCCTGTTCATCGATCACCTGACGGCGCTGAAACGTAACGTCATCCTGCGCAAACTGCTGAAGGCGAAGAAGTCCCAGGACCCGCGCGGCGGCGCCGCGGTCTCGGCCGGCGACGGCTTCTGAGTATCGCGATGACACCCCCGGTCAAGGCGGCAGATCGACCCGCTGTCGCTTCCTCCCGCCGCCAACGCATCGTCTTCATGGGCACGCCGGATTTTGCCGCCGTGGCTTTGCAGGCCCTGGTGGCTGCCGGCGAGGAGCTGGGCCATGAGGTCGTCGCTGTCTACAGCCAGCCGCCGCGTCCCGCCGGCCGCGGCCATCAGCTGCAGCAAAGCCCGGTTCATGCGCTGGCGGAAAGCGAGCGGCTGAAAGTGCTGACCCCGCTCAGCCTGAAGACGCCGGAAGCGATGGCCGACTTCGCCGCCTTGCAAGCCGATGTCGCCGTGGTCGCCGCCTATGGCCTGATCCTGCCGCAGTCAATCCTCGACCTGCCGCGCCATGGCTGCCTCAATATCCACGCTTCGCTGCTGCCACGCTGGCGCGGTGCCGCGCCGATCCAGCGGGCGATTGCCGCCGGCGACAAGAAGACCGGTGTCACCATCATGCAGATGGAAGCCGGGCTCGATACCGGCCCGATGCTGCTCTGGGAAGCGGTGCCGATCAGCGAAGAGACGACGGCGCGCGAATTGCACGATACTTTGGCGGAACTCGGTGCGCGCCTCATCCTCGAAGCCCTGCAGCGCCTGCCGGGCGATCCCGCCGCGCGCGATCCGCTGGTGCCGGTGCCGCAGCCTGCTGCCGGCGTCACCTATGCCGCCAAGCTGACGCGGGCGGACAGCCAGCTCGACTGGCGACGCCCGGCCGAGGATCTGCTGCGCGCCATCCGTGCCTTCACGCCGGCCCCCGGCGTCGCCATCGATTTCGGCACCGAAAAGATCAAGGTACTGGCGGCGGAACTGGTGCGCGTGAAAGGCGTCGCAGCGGTGCCCGGCGCCATCCTTGCCGACGACCTGACCATCGCCTGCGGCCGCGATGCCCTCCGCCCCACTTTGGTGCAGCGGCCGGGCAAGAAGCCGATGGCCACCTCGGAGATGCTGCGCGGTTTCCAGCTGCCTGCCGACCGCCTGCTGCCGCTGCCGCAAGAACCGGCGCCGGCGGCATGAGCCGGGATCGGGAAAGATGACCCGTTTCAAGCTGACCATCGAATATGACGGCGGCCCCTTCGTCGGCTGGCAGCGCCAGGAGAACGGGCCGTCGGTGCAGCAGGCGATCGAAGAGGCGATCCTCAAGACGACCGCCGAGACGGTGACGATCCATGCGGCGGGCCGCACCGATGCCGGCGTCCATGCGCTGGGCCAGGTGGCGCATGCCGATCTCGATTACCGGATCGAGGCCGACCGCCTGCGCGACGCCCTCAATTTCTATCTGCGGCCGACGCCCGTCGCCATCATCGGCGCCGAGCAGGTTGGCGAGGATTTTCATGCGCGGTTCAGCGCCAAGGGCCGCGCCTATTGCTACCGCATCGTCAACCGGCGCAGTCCGCTGACGATCGATCTCGGCCGGGCCTGGCACGTCAAGTCGCCGCTCGACGTTCCTGCCATGCACAAGGCCGCGCAACTGCTGCTTGGCCATCACGATTTCACGACCTTTCGTGCCTCGCAATGCCAGGCGAAATCGCCGATGAAGACGCTCGACCGGCTCGATATCCATCGCATCGGTGAGGATATCGAAGTCATTGCCGAAGCGCGCTCATTCCTGCATCACCAGGTGCGCAATATGGTCGGCAGCCTGTCGATGGTGGGCATCGGCAAGTGGTCGGCCGATCGCCTGAAGGCGGCGCTCGACGCGAAAGACCGCGCCAAAGGCGGACCCACCGCGCCGCCGGATGGGCTTTATCTGACGGCTGTCCGCTACTGACCTGTCGTTCTTGCGTTGTCATCGACCGGTCATGGACGGCCTCTTGTCGCGCTGCCGCTTTGCCGCGCTTCACCCTCTAGGCATGTCAGCGCTGACTCGCTAATCTGGCGGCATCCGCCGATCGGCGTTCGACGATCGACCGTTACCCAGCACCCGCACGTTTTCCCGCACCCACGATTCATCGGAGGCAAAGATGGAATACCGTCAGCTTGGCCGCTCCGGCCTGAAAGTTTCGGTTCTCACCATGGGCACCATGACCATGGGCGGCAAGGGCGTCTTTGCCGCGGTCGGCGATGTCGGCCTGGCCGATGCCCGGCGGCAGATCGATCTCTGCCTCGATGCCGGCATCAACCTGATCGATACGGCGAATATCTATTCGACCGGTGCCTCGGAGGAAATGGTCGGTGAGGCCTTGGGCGGCAAGCGCAAGAACGGCGTACTCATTGCCACCAAGGCGCGCTTCCCGATGGCGGACGGCCCGAATGACCGCGGCCTCTCGCGTTATCACCTGATCAATGAATGCGAAGCTTCGCTCAAGCGCCTGAAGACCGATGTCATCGATCTCTATCAATGCCATGAATGGGACGGGCTGACGCCGCTGGAGGAGACGATCGACGCGCTCGATATGCTCGTGCGCCAGGGCAAGGTCCGCTATATCGGCTGCTCGAACTATTCCGGCTGGCATGTCATGAAGGGGCTCGGCATTTCCGACCGCCTGCATCAGCAGCGCTACATCAGCCAGCAGATCCATTACACCCTGGAAGCGCGCGAGGCGGAATACGAACTGGTGCCGATCTCGCTCGATCAGGGTCTCGGTATCCTGGTCTGGAGCCCCCTGGCCGGCGGCCTTCTCTCCGGCAAGCATCAGCGCAACAAGTCGCCGGACGGCACGCGCCAGCTGGCCGGCTGGAAGGAACCGCCGATCCGCGACGAGGACCGGCTGTGGCGCATCGTCGATACGCTGGTGGCGGTCGGCAAGGAGCATGATGTCTCGGCCGCCCAGGTCGCGCTCGCCTGGCTGCTGGGCCGCCCGGCGGTCAGTTCCGTCATCATCGGCGCCCGCACTGAGGCGCAGTTCAAGGACAATCTCGCGGCGGCGGAACTGAAGCTGACGGCCGAACAGCGCAAGCGCCTCGACGAGGTCAGCGCGCCGCCGATCCTCTATCCCTATTGGCATCAGTTGAACACGGCCAAGGACCGCTTCAGCGCCGCCGACCTCTCGCTGCTCGGACCTTACGTCTGACCGCATTGCGCCGAGCTGTTTCGTCGGGGTGTTGGGCTGGAGGCGTTTCGGTTAAACCCGGCTGGCGGCACGGTTCAGATAGCTGAGCCGGCCGTCGACCAGGGCGTCGATCCAGCCATGGGCGATCTGCAGCGCCTCCGCCGGCGAAAAGGACGTGGGGTCGAGGCAGAGTTCCAGCCACAGCCCGTCCATCATCGCGGTGAAGCCGAGGACGCTGAGACGGATATCGAGATCGAGATCGCGGGCTTCGGCGATCTCGCCGACCAATGCCTCGAGCGTTCGGCGATAATCGCCGTAAATCACCGCATGGATCTTGTGAATCTGCGGGTCGCGCCGCACCAGGCCCCAGAAGGCCAGCCAGACCGCCAGCAGATCGCTGTCGAGCACCGGCGGCCGGAAGCTCGCATCGATGAAGGCGCGCAAGCGGGCCAGCGGGTCGCCGCCGGCCTCGGCCATCGCGGCATCGAGCGCAGCCGCCACCAGTTCCCCGACATGGGCATAGGCAGCGGCGATCAGGTCGTCGATGCCCTCGAAATGATGGGTGACGAGGCCCGGCGAAACACCGGCGCGGGCACAGACTGCCCGCACCGAGGTGCCGGCATGGCCGAACTCCGCGAGGCATTGCAGCGTCGCCTCGATCAGCTGACGACGCCGGACTTCCGGCAGGTCGCGGGTGAATTTGCGCGTCTTTTCCATGACGCTTCTATAACCGATCTCGCCTGAGTCGTCTTGCGCTAGCTCCGGTTGCGGCGAAACGCCTTTCTGTCGTGGCGTCGCCGCTTTGATGTCAGGACGTTGATTTGATTGCCGTTTTTATGCGGCGATCAGCCGGACCGACAAAAGGCGCGTCGTTCGGGGCGATGATCATATCTCGGAATAGGCCGCCTCTGCGCGCGCCCCGCCGGAAGGCGCGATGCCGGCCTGCGCACGGGGTCGTCCCAGCAGGGCCGGCAGAAAGATCAGCGTCGTGACCAGGGTCCAGAACAGCGAGATCGCCAGCAGCTCGCCCATGCTCGCCGTGCCGGGATGTTTCGACAGCCAAAGACTGCCGAAGGCCGTCGAGGTTGTCAGGGCGCTGAACAGGATGGCGCGCGCCAGGCTCGTCTGCAGCAACCCGGCGCAGCCGCCGCGCCATGCGGCGACGAAATAGATGTTGAAGGCGACGCCGATGCCAAAGAGCAGCGGCAAGGCGATGATATTGGCAAAGTTGATCGGCTGGCCGATCAGGACGCAGGTCGCCAGCGTGAGCAGGCTGCCGAGAGCCAGGGGGGCAAGCGTCAGCAGCACATCGGCGATGCGGCGCAGAACCAGCACCAGCATGAGGGTAATGGCAAGCGAGGCCCAGAGCGCCGCCTCGATGAAGGCATGGACGATCGTGGCGCCGGATTCCTGGATCGATATCGGCGTGCCCGTCGCCTCCGGCGCGACCGCGCGGACCGCGGCGGTAAACCGTTCCAGCACGCTATTGTCGTTGCTGTCGCCCTTGGGAAATACCTGGACGCGAACGCGGCCATCGGCGGTGACCCAGTCGCTCCGCAGCGCCGCCGGCAATGTGCCCAGGCTGACCGGTTGCGCCTGCATCGAATCGCGCAGCTGCTGCAGCATTTCCTGCAGGCCAGGCACCAGCGCCGTAACCAGCCGCTTGCGCGCATCGGCATCGCCGGCCACCAGGCGGTCGAGGCCATCGGCGAGCCGGGCCGCAATATCCTTGGTTGGCGTCGTCGCCTTGGCCGCTTCCTGGTGCAGCGCCTGCGCCATCTTCGCCATGGCGGCGACCATCTGCTGGTCATCCGGCGCCGGCTTGACCTCGCTTGGCGCCAAAGTCGGGCCGAATAGCATCGCCGCATCCTCGATCGCCGCCAGCTTGTCCGCCTGCTGCTCGGGCACGAAGCTCGACAGGGTGACCGCCTGCTGCACTTCCGGCAAGGCCGATAGCCGGGTGGCGAGATCATCTGCGGCGGCGGCAGAGGGTGCGAGAATATCGATCGTATTGGGGGTCGTATCCGGGTCCCGCATCAGATCGAGCAAGGTGGCGACCGATTCCACCTTGGGACTCTTGAGGTTGATCGGGTTGAAATCGAAGGTGAGCTGGCTGACCAGCAGCGCCGCCCCCGCCGCGAGCACGGCAAACACGGCGAGCACAGTGCTGCGGCGACGGATGAGAAAGCGGTCGACGGGTGCCAGGAAAGCATAGCCGACCTCCGTGCCTTCGGCCGCTGGCCGGAGCAGCATCAACAAAGCCGGCAGGAGCGTCAAGCTGAGGACGACGGCGATGATCATGCCGGTGCCGGCAATCAAGCCCAATTCCGAGACCCCGAGATAGTCGGTGGGCAGGAAAGCGTAAAAGCCGATGGCGATCGCCGCCGCGGCCAGGCTCAATTGCCGTCCGACACCGGTCGCAGCCGCGCTCAGGGCGCTGCGCAGATCGGCCTGGCGGCTGCGCTCCTCGCGATAGCGGATGCAATACTGGATGCAGAAATCGACGCCGAGGCCGATGAAGAGAACGGCGAAGGCCACCGAGATCAGATTGAGCGGCCCGATCACGGCGATCCCGAAAGCTGCCGTGAAGACCAGGCCGACGAAGAGCGTGGCCACGATGGCAGCGATCATCTTGACCGAGCGCAGGCCGAGCCAAAGCAGCAGGATGACGGCGGCAATGGTCAGCAGCGAAGTCAGCGCAGCGCCGTCGGCCAGGGTCGCAAATTCTTCGTCCTCCAGCGGTACCGGACCGGTCAGGCGGACGCGAACATTGTTCTCCGGCGTCAGCTGGAGGTCGGCCGCGGCCTGGCGAATGGCGGTGCTGGCAGCCGCGCCCGGCGACAAAGCAGTATAGTCGAGCACCGGCTGGACGAGAATGAAGCGCCGCAATTCACGGGTGCTGGACGGCTTGCCTGTAATCAGCTGGCGCCAGGAGAGCGGCTGCGTCTCTCCCTTCAGCGCCGATTGGACCGTGTTCGCCAGGGCGGTGAGGGGTGTTGCCAGATCATCGAGTTTGGCTTCGCCCTGTTCGACACCCAGCAGGGCCAGCGACAATGAGTCCATCAGCCCGCGCAGACTGGGATCGGCGGCGAGGGATCCCAGCAATGGCTGGCCCGCGATGACCTGCGCCATGGTGGCGGCCACCTCATCCTTCGACAGGAACAGCAAGCCGTTCTGCGCGAAGAAGGGCCCACCATCGGGCCGGCGAACCGTCTTGAACAGGTTCTGCTCGCTCGAGAGACGCGCCGTCAGTGCTGCGGTCGCCGTCTCCGCCAGTTCCGCCGTTGCGGCATCAACGACGATGACGATCTGGTCGCGATTCTGCGGGAAGGCCGCATCGAAGGCCGCGTCGCGTTGTCGCCACGGCACCTGATCAGAGATCAGCTTGGCGCTGTCGGTATCGATCGCAATATGGCCCGCGAGATAAACGAAAGCGGCTGCGGAGGCCAGTATCGCCGCAATAACCACAAGCCACGCGCGGTTACAGCAAAAGCGAACGGTCGCCGCAATGGCCGAATTAAGCGCAGTCGATTGTGCCGCCTCTTTGCTGGCTAGTTCGCGCAATGTCAATTCCTATGGTCGCGAGAATTTCGCGGGCAGCAAGTGAACATGCCAGCCGGCACGCCGCCAAATGCCGGCGTTTCCGCCCTCTCGAATGCGCCGCCATAGCATGCTGCATCGAAAGAAGTAAATGGTGGTACCCGCGCGGGCCCGACCATGACGTGCCGATGTAAGGTAGCATTAATCTTTCTGAAAACCCTGTCATCGCGCTGTCGCGCGGCGAGCAGCGGAGCTATGTGAGAAAATGATACTCGGCGCATTGACGGCGTATGCCTTTTGTCGCCATTGTCAGGTTTGGTGTCAGGGAATTGGAAGGAGCACTCGCTAACAACTGAAACGAGCTTGAAGCCTGTCACGACGGCTCGGGGGCATTCAGAATCGCACTATGACCACTCACTATCTGTTGCAGTACAGCTTCATCCAGAGCATTGGCTGGATGTGCCTTGTCGTTGCCGTGGCGGGATTGACCTACACCTTGGCGGCGGCACGCTGCGTGAAGCATTTCTTTCGCCACCCCGGCACCGTTCCAAGCAATTTCCCGCCGGTCAGTATTCTGAAACCGCTTCATGGCGATGAAATCGGCTTGCGCGCCAATCTCGAGGCCCTGTGCGAACTGGACTATCCCGGGGAACTCGAATTCATCTTCGGCGTGCAGGATCCGCATGACCCTGCGATCGCCCAGGTTAAGAAGTTACAGACCGATTATCCCCAGGCACGCATTTCGCTGGTCGTCGATGCCCAGGAGCATGGCTCCAATCGCAAGATATCGAATGTCATCAACATCATGCGGTCGGCGCGCCACGACGTCCTGGTTCTCTCCGACAGCGATATCGGCATCGACCGCGACTACCTGCGCCGTATCGTGGCGGAACTGTTAAAACCGGGGGTCGGTCTGGTGACGTGCCTTTACCGCGGGCATGCGCATCCGGGATTCTGGTCCCGGCTCGGCTCCATGGCGATCGATTATAATTTTCTCCCCAGCGTCATCTTCGGCATGAAGGTGGGGCTGGCGAAGCCGTGCTTCGGCTCGACCATGGCGCTCCGCAGGTCGACCCTGGAAAAAATTGGCGGCTTCGAGGCGTTTGTAAATCATCTCGCCGATGACAATGCGATCGGCGAAGCGGTGCGGGCGATCGGTCTCAAGATCGCGGTTCCCGCCATGCTGGTAACGCATGCCTGTGCCGAACACCGCCTCAGCGACCTCATCACCCATGAGATTCGCTGGTCGCGCACCATCCGGCAGATCGCCGGCGCGGGCTTTGGCGGTTCGGTCATCACCCATCCCCTGCCTTTTGCCTTTGCCGGGGCCGCGGCGCTGCATGCGGCGCCGCTCGGCGTGGTCATCCTGATTGCCACGATCCTCGCGCGGCTATACCTTCGGCGGCAGGTCAATCTGGTGGTCGGCGAGGCGGCGAAATCCAGCCGCTGGTGGCTGTTGCCGATCCGCGATACGCTTTCTTTCATCGTCTTCTGTGCCAGTTTTTTTGTCGGAACCGTCACTTGGCGCGGCCGGCAATTCGTCGTCAGTGCCGACGGCATGATGTCTCCTGTTGAGGAAGTCTAAGATGTTGCGAACCCTATTCTTGCAGGCGCCTTCGTTTGAGGGCTTCGACGGCGGTGCCGGTTCCCGTTATCAGGCCAAGCGCGAAATCCGCTCCTTCTGGTATCCGACCTGGCTCGCCCAGCCGGCGGCCTTGATTCCCGGCAGCAGGCTGATCGACGCGCCGGCGCATAATCTGTCGCTGTCCGATGTCACCGCCGTCGCCAAGGATTACGACCTGGTGGTGTTGCATACCTCGACGCCTTCTTTCGCATCCGATGTAAAAACCGTCGAGGCGATGAAGGCGGTCAATCCAAATCTCAAGGCCGGCTTCGTCGGCGCCAAGGTCGCGGTCGATCCGAATGGCAGCCTGAAGGCCGCCGCCGCGCTCGATTTCGTCGGCCGCAATGAATTCGATTTCACTATCAAGGAAATCGCCGAGGAGCGGCCCTGGTCGGATATCAAGGGCATGTCCTATCGCAACGGCGAAGGGGTCATCGTCCATAACGACGAGCGGCCGGTGCTGGAAAACATGGATGCGCTGCCCTTCGTCACGCCCGTCTATCAGCAGAACCTGAAGATCGAGAACTACTTCATCGGCTATCTGAAGCATCCCTATATCTCGATCTATACGGGTCGCGGCTGCAAGTCGCGCTGCACCTTCTGCCTGTGGCCGCAGACGGTCGGCGGCCATCGCTACCGCACCCGCAGCGTCGCGCATGTGCTGGAAGAGATCGCCTGGGCGAAGCAGGCCTTCCCGCAGGTGAAGGAGTTCTTCTTCGACGACGATACCTTCACCGACGACCTGCCGCGCGCCGAAGAGATCGCCAAGGGTCTCGGCAAGCTCGGCGTGACCTGGTCCTGCAATGCCAAGGCCAATGTGCCGCGGCAGACGCTGAAGGTGCTGCGCGACAATGGCCTGCGCCTGCTGCTGGTGGGTTACGAGTCCGGCAACCAGCAGATCCTGCACAATATCAAGAAGGGCATGCGGATCGAGGTCGCCGAGCGCTTCACCAAGGATTGCCATGAGCTCGGCATCGCCATCCACGGCACCTTCATTCTGGGATTGCCCGGCGAAACCAAGGAGACGATCCAGGAGACGATCAAATTCGCCACGCGCATCAATCCGCACACCATCCAGGTGTCGCTGGCGGCACCCTATCCCGGCACCTATCTGTTCAAGCAGGCGCTGGAGAATGGCTGGCTCGATGAAGCCAATGCGGAGCTGGTCGATGAGAACGGCGTGCAGGTTGCGCCGCTGCATTATCCGCATCTCAGCCATGCCGAGATTTTCCACTCGGTCGAGGATTTCTATAAGCGCTTCTATTTCCGCACCGGAAAAATCGCCTCGATCGTCGGCGAAATGGTCCGCAGTCCGGAAATGATGCGGCGCCGACTGCGTGAGGGCGTCGAGTTCTTCCACTTCCTGCGCGAGCGGCGGGCAGCGCCTCTTTGAAGCGGCTGATCGTCACCGCCGATGATTTCGGCGCGGCTATCGAGGTCAACGATGCCGTCGAGGCGGCGCATCGGCACGGCATCCTGACGGCGGCCAGCCTGATGGTCGGGGGCGCCGCTGCGAGCGACGCGATTGCACGGGCGAAACGCCTGCCGGGGCTCCGGGTCGGATTGCACCTGGTCCTGGTCGAGGGCGTGCCGGTACTGCCCCCTTCCGTCATCCCCGATCTGGTCGATCATGAGGGACGCTTCCGCACCGACATGGCCCGCGCCGGCGCGCGTATATTCTTCCGGCCCGAGGTTCGCATTCAGGTGGCGGACGAAATCACCGCGCAATTCACCCGATTTAAACAGTCCGGCCTGCCGCTCGATCACGTCAATGCGCATAAGCACTTCCATCTGCATCCCTCGATCGCCAGCCTGATCATCGAGATCGGCCGCGGCTTCGGCATGACGGCGGCCCGGGTTCCGCGCGAGCCCACCCGCATCCTGAAATCAGTGGAGCCACCAGCGCGCGGCGCCTCTCCCTTGCTCTCGCCCTGGACCGCCTTGCTGGGCGCCAGGTTTTCCCGGGCGGGGGTTCTGACGCCCCGGCAGGTCTTCGGCCTGGCCTGGTCCGGCGCCATGACGCGCCAGCGGCTCGCCGGCCTCATCAATCATCTGCCGGCGGGGTTGAGCGAGATCTATCTGCACCCAGCCACATCCGACAATTTCGCCGACGCCGCGCCGGGCTATCGATATGCGGAGGAATTCAGCGCCCTCACCGATCCGGCGGTGCTCGAGGCGACCAGACGCAGCGATCTGAAGCTCGGCGGCTTCGCCGATTTCCTCGGCAATCCCGCGTCATGAAGCATCTCGGCAAGCTTCTGGCGCTGGTCGGGCTGATCGCAGCAATCTGGCTGTTTCTGCGGGATGATCCGGCGGCGATCCTGGACCTGCTCAAGGCGGCTGGTCCCGGCCTGGTTCTCGCGGGCCTCCTGCACATCCTGCCCATGGCCTTGAACGCTCAGGCCTGGCGTGTGCTGCTGCCAGGCGCCAGCAAGCCGGGCCTGGTTTCGATGCTGCGGGCGGTCTGGATTCGCGAATCGGTGAACGGCCTGCTGCCGGTGGCGCGCATCGGCGGCGAGATCGCCTCCTATCGGCTGCTGCGGCAATACGGCATCCGGCGGGCGCCGGCCGTTGCCAGCCTGACCGTCGATGTCGCGCTGTCGATCATCAGCCAGCTGATCTTCGCCCTCGGCGGCGTGGCGTTCCTTTATGCGGCGAAGGCGGATTCGCTTGCCGCCGGCGTTGTGCTCGGCATGGTCCTGCTGGCGGCGGCCGCGATCGGCTTCGTCGCGGTTCAGCATGCCGGCCCGTTCGAGCGCGTCATGCGTCTCGTCAATCGCTTCGCCGCCGGACGCTTCGAGGGGGCGGTGGGTCATTCCGCGCGAATCGACCGCGCAATTCAGACGCTTTACCGGCGCCGTCGTGCGATCGGCGCCTGCCTCACCTGGCAGCTCGCCGGCTGGATTCTGGGCGCGGTGGAGATCTGGGCGGCGCTCCGTTTCCTCGGCAATCCGGTCGGCCTGGTCGATGCGCTGATCATCGAATCCCTGATCCAGGCCGTCAGCAGCGCGGCCTTCATGGTGCCGGCCGCCCTGGGCGTGCAGGAGGCGGCCTTTCTGGCGATCGGCGCGACGCTGGGGCTTGATCCGACCGCCGCACTTGCCCTGGCCGGCGCCAGGCGAATTCGCGACATCGTTGTCTTCCTGCCGGGCCTTACCAGCTGGCAGTTGGCGGAAAACCAGTTTGCCCGCTATGCGGATTGACGTGCACCGGCAGATGCAGATGGCGCTGGACATCGGCCGTTTCTGAGCACATGTGTCGAGGCCCCATCCGCAATGTCTGCCGGTCCTTGTCCCATGTCTGTCCTGAAACGTCTCGTCGGGCTCTGTGCCGCGCTCGTCGCTTTGATGACGATGGCGTTCGCGGCGCGTGCGGCCGATATGGCCGGGCTGGCGGCGCAGCTGGAGCGGCAATGGGCGAAGATCAGCTACCAGACGCCCGCCGATGCGCAGAAGGCCGCCTTCAAGGAGCTCTTGCAGGAAGCGGCCGGGATGCGGGCGCAGTTTCCGGATCAGGCGCTGCCCATCGCCTGGCAGGGTATCATCCTGTGCTCCTATGCGGAGGCCACGGGCGGCCTGCAGGCGCTCGACTCCGTCAAGCAGGCACGCGACCTCCTCCTGCAGGCGAAAGCGCTCGATCCGAATGTCCTTGCCGGCACGATCGACGGTTATCTCGGCACGCTCTACTATAAGGTTCCGCCGTGGCCGATCGGCTTTGGCGACCGCCATCAATCGCTGCTCTACTTCCGGCAATCCGTCGCCAGCGACCCGGCCGGCATCGACGCAAACTATCTCTATGGCTTGTACCTGCTGGATAGCGGCGAGGCGGCCCAGGCGCGCGAATACCTGATGCGTGCACTGCAGGCCCCGGTCAGGCCCGGCCATGCCGAATATGACAGCGGCCGCCGCCAGGATATCGAGGCGGCCCTGGCGCGCCTGAAGTAGGCCCGCGGCGCCAAAGGCGTGCCGGGCTCCACCGGTCGTCCTTGCGTAGAACATTGATGCATCTCGGCTATAGCCGCCAGGCGCGGTCGTTCTTCTTCGGGTCGTCCTGCGCGCTCCCTTGTCCGGAAAAGAGAAAATTTGTTCAGTCGGCGACAAGCTCTTACGATGTGCTGCACCAGCTTTTTGGCGAATTGATCGAAGGACGATGATGGCGCCCACCGGGGAAATGATGGCCACCGAGGATGTGTCCACGACGCGGAACCGCACCGGCGGAAGCGGCAGCCTGATCGAAATCTTCAGCGTATTTCTTCGGCTCGGGCTCACATCCTTCGGCGGGCCGATCGCCCATCTCGGTTACTTTCGCGATCATCTGGTGGTGCGCCGGCGCTGGATCGATGAAGGCGGCTATGCCGACCTGGTCGCGCTTTGCCAGTTCCTTCCCGGTCCCGCATCGAGCCAGGTTGGCTTCTCGCTCGGCATCCTGCGCGGAAACGGCTTGCTCGGCGGCTTGGCGGCATGGCTCGGCTTCACCGCGCCATCGGCATTGATCCTCCTCGCCTTCGCGCTGGGCGCCGCGGCCTTTACCGGGCCAGCGGCCCAAGGCTTCCTGCATGGATTAAAGCTCGTGGCGGTGGCCGTCGTGGCGCAGGCCGTCTGGGGGATGTCGAGGACCCTGACGCCCGACCGGCAGCGCGCCGGAATCGCACTCGGCGCCGTGGCGCTGACGGTGTTTGCCGCGAGCGCCTTCAGCCAGATTGGCGCGATCGCCCTTGGCGGCCTTGCCGGTCTCTGGCTCTGCCGCGGAGACGGGTCGGCGCAACGCGGGCAGTTGCGATTTCCCGTCTCGCGCCGTCGCGGTTTCGCAGCACTCGTGATGTTCGCGGCGCTGCTTCTCGTTCTGCCACTCGTCGTGGCCGCCACGAAGGATCACGGTCTCGCGCTTTTCGACGCCTTTTATCGTTCGGGTGCTTTGGTATTCGGCGGTGGCCATGTCGTCCTGCCGCTTCTTCAGGCGGAGACTGTCGCTCCTGGCTGGGTCAGCAAGGAATCCTTCCTGGCTGGCTACGGTCTGGCTCAGGCCGTTCCCGGACCCCTTTTCACTTTTGCGGCTTATCTCGGCGCCGCCATGGGCCCGTCGCCCAATGGCGTCAGCGGCGCGCTCATCGCGCTTGTCGCCGTGTTCCTGCCGGGCCTGCTGCTGGTGTACGGCATGTTGCCGTTCTGGGATGCCCTGCGTTCGCGTCCCATTGCGCAGGCCGCCATGCGCGGCGCGAACGCTGCCGTTGTCGGCATCCTTGGCGCGGCGCTCTATGATCCGGTCTGGAGAAACGCGGTCCTGTCGCCGCGCGATTTCGCCCTGGCGCTTGCCGGCTTTCTGCTGCTGGCCGTCTGGAAGCTGCCATCCTGGATCATCGTCATTCTCCTTGCCGCGGCAGGTACGCTTTCCGGCTTTCTTCGATAGAGATCTACCCGCTTTCACCCCGCGTCTGGGCTAACCTCCGCAGGCAGGAAGAAGCGGAACCGCGGGCTGCCAATGAGCGCTGCTGCCAAAATCAAGACTGTTGCCGAAGTCGGCACCCTCCCGGGAGCTGGCATTCCCTCTGCTCGAGGCAGTGCGGGGACGGTGGCTGCGGGCATTTACTTCGGCGCGAGCCTGTAGTCGCGGGGGCCGAGAACGCGACCGTCCCGCGCCTGGAGTTGCAATTTCGCGAGCGGCTGGCCGCGCGGCTTGTCCACCATCGCGATATTCAACTCACCGGGCTTGAAGCAGTTCTCTTCGCCCCATTGCCATAGCGCGATGAGCACGAGGTAAAGCTGCTCGCCCTTTGGGGTGAGCACGTAGCGGTGGCTGAGGGCGGAGTCCGGATCGGGCTCGATTGTGAATATCCCTTCGTCGATGAGCTTCTTGAGGCGGCTCGAAAGGATGTTCTTTGCAAGCCCCAGGCTTTTCTGGAACTCGCTGAACCGCTGCTTTCCGCCGAACGCTTCTCGCACGATGAGCAGCGACCACCAATCGCCGATGATCTGGAGGGCGCGCGCGATCCCGCAATTGGCCTGTCCTAGGTCGGTGCGCTTTCCCTTCATTGGCTTCTCCGGTGATGAAGACGAATAAGGTTGCAAAGTTAAACCATTTAATCCAGAATGTCGAATGGTTGCAAAGTTAAACTATTTTCGATGCAAGCCGGTCTGGCGGAGGGAGTAGCGGAATGAGTGATCTATTGGAACTTGCGGTTGCGGCCCACGGGGGGTGGGATCGCTGGCAGAAGCTCAAGACGGTGAACGGGCATGTCGCGATCGGCGGAGGTGTGTGGCACCTGAAAGGCTGGCCGGACGTCTTCAAGGACGCCCATGTCTCGATCGACCCTCACAAGCAGCACACGGAATACGCGCCCTTTGTCGAGGCCGGCCGGCACACTGTCTTCGAGTCGGCGCGCACCGCGACAATGACCGACGGCGGCGAGGTCGTCGAGCAGCGTGCGCAGCCCCGGAGAGCCTTCGAAGGCCACAGCTTGATGACGCCGTGGGATGCTCAGCACCTCATCTATTTCACCGGCTATGCAATCTGGACCTACCTGACCACGCCGTTCCTGTTGAAGCTGCCGGGGTTCAAGGCTGAGGAAGTCGAGCCCTGGACGGAGGATGGAGAGACGTGGCGGCGGCTGAAGGTGACCTTCCCATCGAATATTCACACCCATTCGACCGAGCAGATCTTCTACTTCGATGCTGCGGGCATTCTTAGGCGCCATGACTACAGCGCGGACGTGATGGGCGGGACTGCGAGCGCCAATTATGCGACCGAGCCCGAAACGTTCGGTGGCTTCATCTTCCCTACCAAGCGCCGCGTCTTTGCGATAGGCGAGAATAACCTGCCTCAGCGTGAGCGCGTCGCGGTTGCTATCGATTTCCTCAGCATCGACATGGCTTGAGCGCGGACAAGACGAAGGCCTATCCCATGATGGGACACGGAAAACGAAAGCCGCATTGATAGCACCGGGTCGAGTCCGCTATCACGCGGGGCGGCATCCTGACTGCGACCGCGTTCATCGCTGCCAGCTCGATGATGGCGAACTCGATGATCTCGTCCTCGGAATGATCGAGGCCGCTCGTCTCGACGTCGGCGATGACCCCATCTTCCCGCCGGCAACCAGCGGACAGGTTCGGACGGCCTCGGCAGATTGACCATATCTGAGATGGGCCGAGGCAATTACGAGACTAACTAAGCAATTATGAGACGGCGCACAGCGCAATCGCTGCTTGCGTCGCGGCGATGCTTGTTGTACGATCGTAAAATAGAAAACCAATTCCGACATGATGGACCGGTCAGTTGTGGCTGCAACTGACCCGTTGCCGGCGGAATCAAATCGCAACAAGAAAGACGAATCAGAGGCGGAATATGTCAGCGCTGTTGAGCAACGCAACCCTCAAAGGTCAGGATGTCGAATTGAGCTTCAGTGACGGCCGGCCGCAGGCGGCCCTGTCGCTGTTCTGGCTGCGCGACCATTGCCAGTCGAGCCAGTCGCATCACCCTGAAACCAAGCAGCGCCTCCTCAATACCTTCGGTATCCCGAGCGACATTAGCGCCAAGGCCGTCGCCCTTGAAGAAAACGGCCGGGTGCTGCGCATCGACTGGGCCAGCGAGGACCATGTCAGCCGCTTCGATGTCGGCTATCTCGCCGATCTGCGCAAGGCGCCGGATATCCTGCCGGTCAAGCGCCGGATCTGGGATCGCGACGCCATGGCGGCCGGCGCCCCCTCGGTTGCCTATGACGGCTTCATGAAGGACGATGCCGTCCTCAAGGACTACCTTGAAAAGGTGGAGAGCTACGGCTTTGCTTTCGTTGAAGGTGTCCCCGGCACGCCCGAGGCCACCCAGGCGGTTGCCAAGCGCATCGCCTATATCCGCGAGACGATCTTCGGCGGCTATTGGGACTTCACCGCCAATATGGAGCACAAGGACACCGCCTATACCTCGATGGCGATCGGGCCGCATACCGACGGTACCTATGCCTTCGACGCGCCCGGCTACCAGATGTTCCATTGCCTGGCGGCGGACTGCACCGGCGGCGAGAATGTGCTGATCGACGGCTTCAAGATCGCCGAACTGATGCGCCACGAACATCCGGAGGATTTCAAGGCGCTGACCGAGATCGCCATTCCCGGCCAGTACCTCGATCACGAGCGCGGCGTCCACCTGATGGCCCGCCGGCCGCTGTTCCGCCTCAATGATCTCGGCGAACTCGTCCAGGTCAGCTACAACAATCATGATCGCGCGCCCTTCACGCTGAGCGCGGCGCAGCAGAAGACCTTCTATCGGGCGCTGGCCACCTTCGCCAAATATTGCAAGGATGAGCGCCTGCAGTATCGCCGCAGGCTGCTGCCGGGTTCCGTGCTGCTGTTCGACAACTGGCGGGTCCTGCATGCCCGTGACGCCTATACCGGCTATCGCCGCCTGGCCGGCGTCTATCTCAACAAGGAAGATGTCGAAAGCCGGCTGCGGGTGCTGCGCATCAAGGCCGGCGAGCCGGTCTGAGCCGGCAGTTGACACCGGAGATCAATGGTCAGCGGCTGCTGGAGGACCTCCGGCAGCTGCGGTCGTTTGGCGCCGCGGGAACCGGCGTGGTGCGGCTTGCCTTGTCGCCGGTCGATATTGCCGCACGGCATTGGCTGGCAGGTCGCATGGCGGAAGCCGGGCTCGCAGCCAACATCGATGGGGTCGGTTCGGTCTGGGGCCGTTCGACCAGGCCCGGACCCCGGCTGCTGATCGGTTCCCATACCGATACCCAGCCGACCGGTGGCTGGCTCGACGGTGCGCTTGGCGTCATCTATGGGCTGGAAATTGCGCGCGCCTTGCAGGAATGCCCGGCGACGCGGGATTTCGCGGTCGATGTCGTCTCCTGGAGCGATGAAGAGGGCACGTTCTCCGGCTATCTCGGCAGCCGCAGCTTTGTCGGCGAGCCGGTCGACGAATCGATCGCACAGGCAACCAACCTCTCCGGGGAGAAACTGGCCGATGCCCTGCGATCGGCTGGTCTCGGCGACCAGCCGCGCTATCGTCTGCAGCCGGGCCGCTACACGGCCTATCTCGAACCGCATATCGAGCAAGGCGGGCGGCTCGAAGCCGCCGGCAAATCGATCGGCATCGTCACCTCGATCGTCGGCATCCGCGAGAAGCGCATCACCTTCACCGGCCAGCGCAACCATGCCGGCACGACGCCGATGGCGATCAGGCGCGATGCGGGTGCCGCCCTGATTGATTTTGCCCATGGCCTGAATGGCGCCTTCGCCGCCTTGGCCGATGCCGACACGGTCTGGACCTTCGGCCGGATCGAGCTCGATCCAGGCGCCCTCGGTGTCATCCCCGGCCGGGCGGAATTGCTGCTGCAGTATCGCGATGGTGATCCGGCGCGGCTGCAAGCCATGGATGACTGCCTTGCTGCGCGTATGCGCGATGCCGATGCCAGGGGACCCGTGCGGGTGGCGTTGGCGGATGCCGATCTGCCGTCGGAACCGGCGCAGATGTCGGCCGCGATCCAGGATCATATCGCCGCCGCGGCCGAGCGGATCGCACCTGGCCGGTGGCTCCGCATGCCGAGCGGCGCCGGGCACGATGCCCAAGTCATCGCGCCGCACCTGCCGAGCGGCATGCTCTTCGTCCCCAGCATCGGCGGAATCAGCCATGACTTCACCGAGGATACGGATGTCGCCGAGATCGTTCTCGGCTGCCGGGTCGCGGCGCTGGCAGCGGTCGGTATTCTGCGCGCTGCGCAGATCTAGAGCCGGATTGTTTTAGACGGAATCGCTTCGCGATTCTGGCTAAAACGTGAATCCGTCCCTCCTCAAAACGATCGCACTTTGGAACCGGCTATGCCTGCTGCTTCGCGGCCCTTGCCGGGAGGAAAACGAAGGCAAGCGCGCCGGGCAGGGAGACGGCGATCGACAGGGCGCGGATGACAAGGCCGAAGAGAACGGCGTCCTGAAGCGGCCATCCGATCCGCGTCAGGCAGTAGGTGACGAGCGATTCCGCCATGCCGATGCCGTTGAAGCTGATCGGGATCAGTTGCACCAGTTGCAGCATCAGGACGATGGTGATCGTGCTCCAGAAACTGCCGGGCGGATATTGCCATAGGCCGAGGATTCCCGGCCCCGCCATCGTCAGCCCGATGGTGGCAAGGGATAGAAGCGCGATGCTGTAGAAGCGCTGGCCAAGGCTCCGCGCCGTCGCGCCGACAAGCTGCAGCTTGCTGAAGATCGCGACGATCAGGCGCGACAGCCGGTTACCGGTCCGGTGCAGCAGAAAAAGCAGGCCGATGCCGGCGATGCCGAGCGCCAGAAGGCCGATCGACCAGAAGATGAGGCGGTTGACGAGCAGCTGCAAAGGCCCGAGATCGACCACCAGAAGCAGTGCCAGCAGCACGATCAGCAAAGCGATCAGTCCGGAAATGCGATTGATCAGCAATGCCGAGACGATGGTGCCGAGGCGCTGATAGCGCCGCTGCAGGAAAGCGGCAATGGCGGCATCCCCGCCGACAGAGCTCGGTAGGAAGTTATTGGCGAACAGGCCCATCCAATTGAGGACGATCATCTGGCGGAAGGTGACATCGATGCCCAGTGCCCCGAGGATGATGGACTGGCGCAAGGCCGCGGCGATGTTGCAGACGATCATGGCCAAGGCCGCCAGCGCCATGGCCGTCGGCGATATATTCGCGACGGCGTCCCACAGCTTCTCCGGCTGGGCGAAATGGATGAGCCAGGCCAGGAGCGCCGCCGAAATCAGTATCTGCGCAATCACAAGATAATGGCGACGTCCGACCGTCATGCTGTCTGGGTATCCCGGTACGAAAGCGGATCCATGGTCGCCCGGCCTGGCCCCGCCAGGCGCCAATTGGCACCCAGCGATCTCTAAGCCATCGGCGGCTCGCAATCAACCATGACAGCGCAGCTTGTCCGGGATAGAGGGCGCGGCGAATTCGGGCGGCGGCGAACATCCCGCCGCCCGTCTTCCGGCCGTTCTTTTTCCAGCCGCCCGCCCTGTTATTCAGCCCTGTTATTCCGCCGCCACGGCGTAGCTCAGGTTCCGGCTGAGTTCCTGGCTCATTTCGCCGCAATACCAGTCGACGAAGTTGCGCACGCCGAATTCGATATCGGCGGAATAGGGACCCGGCTCATAGGCTTTGGAATTGATGCCGAGCTGGTTGTCTTCGGCCAGCTTGCGGTCCTGCTCGTTGGTCGCCGCCCAGACCTTGGACAGGCGCTCGACGTCATAATCGACGCCTTCGACGGCATCCTTATGCACCAGCCATTTGGTGGTAACGGCGGTCTCCTGCGGGCCCAAGGGCAGCACGCGGAAGGCGATGACGTGATCGGAGAGCAGGTGGTTCCAGCTATTGGGCAGGCTCAGCATGCGGCAGGAGCCCATATCGGGGTCGGTCAGCTGGCCGAGCAGCTTCCTGCTGGCGAGGGTGCCGTCCATGGTCATGGAATGGGCGCCGCGGATGAAGGGCAGGCGCACGGCGCGGTAGCGCAGGTTATGCGGCGTGGCGGCATTGGCGATGCCCATCGCATCCCAGTCGGCCGCTTTCTTCAGCAGCAGCTCGCGGTATTTCGGATCGAGCCGGGGATCGTCGGTGTTGTCGTATTCGGAGAGCGTGTTCAGCAGTTCCGGATGCGATCCCTTGCAGTGATAGCATTCGCGGTTGTTCTCGATGACCAGCTTCCAATTGGCCTTCTCGATCAGGGTCTGTTCGAAGGCGACCTTGCAGTTGTCGATGTCATGCGGGGCGAGATAGGGCTCGACGTCGCGGCGATAATCGTCGAAAGTGGGCGGGTTGTCGGCCAGGCTGATGAAGATGTAGCCGGCTACCACTTCGACATGCACCGGCTTCAGCGAGAAATGGCTCTTGTCGAAATCGCCGCCCATATGGCCGGCGAAGGCCAGCGAGCCGTCGAGATTGTAGGTCCATTGGTGATAGGGGCAGACCAGTTTGGCGCCGCTGCCCTTTTCCTTCAGGCACAGGCGCGAGCCGCGATGGCGACAGGTATTGTGGAAGGCCCGGATCTCGCGCTGCGAATCGCGCAGCACGACGACCGACTCATTGCCGAATGAAACGGTGAGATACTTCCCCGGCGTCGGGATCTCGCAGGTCAGGCCGGCGAACAGCCAGTTGCGGCCGAAGATGTGCTGCATGTCCAGCTCGTAGAAGGCCGGGTCGTTGTAGAAGGGCTGGGCAAGGCTGTAATTGGGCTTGCGGTTGTTGAGTTCGGTCAGCATTCGGCTGCTTGCGGTCATCGGCATGGCGCGGTCCATCTTTTGATCCTTCCCCACGGAAGGACGGTTGCGTGATGGATCATCGGCGGCTGGGTCCGCGGCCAAGGCGTGCATTATCCGTCGCTCGGCGCGTCGGTCGCACTCGGCCTTTGGACGCGATCACCCCCGCGATCCGTCTGGTATCAGAGCAAAGGCTGGTTTCCGGACTCGGCTGGCGCATGGACCCGGCTGGCGCCGAGTTCCCCGCTTCATCGCGACCTTCCCAGGACTCTTGGAGGCCCCAGTGGCTTGCCCGCGACGCTTGACCAGCCCCACCGTTGCGGGGCAGTGGCGGAATTGATGGGACGGCTACATCCGCCTCATCGCACCGCGCTTCCCAATTATCCAGCAATGACAAGCATTTCTGGCACCTTGGCTCGCCCGATGCATTTGCATCGGACAGGCAAACTCTAAGCTGCGAAGGGAAAATTGCGTCCGCATGGTTGCGACAAGATTTGCTGCGTTCTCGCCGCAAGCGCCAAAAGGCCGGTCGAATTTTTCGGCCACCTCATGAGTTTTCCGCAAAGCCTCCGGCGGGGCGGGTGCCGATGGATTTCCGCCAGCAAGCCGGTCGGCGGCAGGTCTAGAAAATCGGCACGCGGCCGATATGGTCTGCGATCGAGAAGAGGATCTGGCTGAGGATGAAATCGAGTATGACGAAGGCGGCGGCGAAGAAGGCGGATATCTGCAGGCAGACGGCAAGGATGAAACCTTCGCAGATCAGGGACAGAATCAGGCTGGCGATATCCAGTGCCGCCAGCATGTTCGCCTGCATCCCCGCCCAGCCGAGGAAGGCAATCGGCAGGCCGGTTAAGATGGAGAGAATGCTGAGCCAGTTATAGACCGCGATGCAGCCGATCACCCGCTTCTCCCGCTCGATATGGCGGGCGATCCAGAGCAGGAAGAGCGGGAAATAGATCCAGTTGAGCGCATAGGCGATGACCATGGCGGCGGACATGCGCCAGGTGATCGGCGGATCCTGCGGATCACGCAGGACATAGAGCCGCAACAGGAAGACCAGCAGCAGCGGCACGGACAGCCAGAACGAACGCAAGGCGCCGTCCCTGCTGCGGTCATAGAAGTCCATGAAACGGGGATCGAAGCGTAAAATGCGGACCAGGCCCCGCAGGGCATATCTGGTCTCAGCGAGGCTGATCATCAAAGAAGGCCTCGAGGACATGTTCATAAATGCGGCTGAGCGCGATGATATCGGCGACCGGCACGTTCTCGTCGACCTTGTGCATGGTCTGGCCGGCAAGGCCGAATTCCACCACCGGGCAGTAATCCTTGATGAAGCGGGCATCCGAGGTGCCGCCGGTGGTCGAGAGTTCCGGCTTGCGGCCGAGCTCGCGCTGCACGGCGTTCGACAGGATGTCGCTCAGGCGGCCGATGGGCGTGATGAAGGAGGCCGAGCAGGAGCCGAGGCTGAGCTCGTAATGACCACCCAACGCATCGAGCCGGCGGCGGATTTCCGCTTCCAGGCTGGCGATGGTGAAGCGGTCGTTGAAACGCGCGTTGAAGGTGGCACGGGCTTCCGCCGGAATGACATTGCTGGCGCCGTTGCCGACATCGACAGTGGAGAATTGCAGCGAGCTCGGCTGGAAATGCTCGGTGCCGGCATCCAGCGGCGTTTCGGTCAGGGCGGCGATCATCTTCGCCAGGCGATGGATCGGATTGTCGGCGAGATGCGGATAGGCGGTGTGGCCCTGGACGCCTTGCACCACCAGATGCCCGGTGAAGCTGCCGCGCCGGCCGATCTTGGCCATTTCGCCCAGTTTCTGCGGGTTGGTCGGCTCGCCGACCAGGCAGGCATCCCAGGTCTCGCCCTCGGCGGCGAGCGTTTCCAGCATCGGCTTGGTGCCGTTATAGGCCGGGCCTTCCTCGTCGCCGGTGATGAGCAGCGAGATGCTGCCGCTGAAATCGGCGCTCTGCCGGTCGAGGAAACGTCCGGCGGCGGCGGCGAAAGCGGCGACCGCCCCCTTCATATCGGCCGCGCCCCGGCCATAGAGCCGGCCGTCGATAATGGTGCCGTCGAACGGCCCGACGCTCCAGCTCTCGCGCCGCCCGACCGGCACCACATCGCTGTGGCCGGCAAAGCAGAAATGCCTCGGCTTGTTTTGCCGGCCGGCGCCGGTGCGCGTCGCCTTGGCATAGAGATTGTCGATGCGGTCGGTGCCGGGCTTCTGGAAGGGCATGCGCCGGCAGGTGAAGCCGACCATTTCCAGGGCGGTGGTGAGGACATCGAGCGCACCGGCATCTTCCGGCGTGACACTGGGGCGGCGGATCAGTTCCGCCGCCAGCTTAACGGGGTCGAGGACCGGTGCGCTCATGATGCTCCTAGGCGGTACGCTGGTCGGTATCGCGCAGCAGCTCGTTGATCGAGGTCTTCGAGCGGGTCTTCTCATCGACCCGCTTGACGATCACCGCGCAATAGAGGCTGGGGCCGGGCTCGCCATTGGGCAGCGGCTTGCCGGGCAGATTGCCGGAGACCACCACCGAATAGGCCGGCACGCGGCCGTAGAAGATCTCGCCGGTCGCCCGGTCGATGATCTTGGTGGTCTGGCCGATATAGACGCCCATCGAGAGGACCGCACCTTCCTCGACCACGACACCTTCGACCACTTCGGAGCGGGCGCCGATGAAGCAGTTGTCCTCGATGATAACGGGACCGGCCTGCAGCGGTTCCAGCACGCCGCCGATGCCCACACCGCCGGAAATATGGCAGTTCTTGCCGATCTGGGCGCAGGAACCGATCGTCACCCAGGTATCGACCATGGTGCCGGAATCGACATAGGCGCCGACATTGACGAAGCTCGGCATCAGCACCACGCCGGGGGCGATATAGGAGCTGCGGCGCACGACGCAGTTCGGCACGGCGCGGAAGCCGGCATCGTTGAACTCGGTCTTGCCCCAGCCGGCGAATTTCGACGGCACCTTGTCGAACCAGGCGCCCTTGCCCGTCCCCAGCGCGGTGTAATCGTCGCCGGCGGGAATGACCTGCGAATCATTGAGCCGGAAGGAAAGCAGCACGGCTTTCTTCAGCCACTGATTGGTCTCCCATTTGCCGTCGCGCTTCTCGGCGACGCGCAGCTCGCCGCGATCCAGCGCGGTGAGGGCGGCATCGACCGCGGCGCGGATATCGCCGCCGGTCGCGCTGTTGATCTCGGTACGCTTGTCCCAGGCGCCATCGATGGCGGCCTGCAATTGAGCGATATTCATGCGGATTTCCTGCTCCTGATCACCGTGTCGTTCAGCCAAGCTGCCAGGTCGTCAGTGGCATGATGCACGAAGCTCATGTCATCGAGGGCCTGGGCCCAGTCATTATGGGTCTGGATCCAGATGGTGCACATGCCCAGTTCCGCCGCCGGCTGCAAATTCCGCGGCATATCGTCCAGCATGGCGGCGCGTTCCGGCGCGATGCCGAAGCGTTCCAGCATGGCGCGGTAGCTGCCGTGATCCGGCTTCGGGATGTAGTTCGCGTGGGCGATATCGAAAATTCCGTCGAAATGGCTGCCGATTTCCAGCCGCCCCATGACGTTCTCGGCGTGCTTCACCGTGCCGTTGGTGAAGATCACCTTGCGGCCGGGCAGGGCCGTCAAAGCTGCATCCAGCCGCGCATCGGGTTGAACCCCGCTGACATCGATCTGATGCACGAAATCGAGGAAATCGCCCGGCTCGACCCCATGGTTGATCATCAGGCCGCGCAGGGTGGTGGTGTGTTCGCGGAAATACTGCTTCTGCAGCGCGCGGGCATCTTCCGGCGACAGATTGAGCAACTGCTGAACATAGAGGCCGATGCGCTGGTCGACCTGATCGAACAGCCGGCAGGAGGCGGGGTAAAGCGTGTTGTCGAGATCAAAGACCCAGGTCTCGATCTCCGTCAGAGACGGCGGCATATATTCCTCATGAGAAGCCGCTCGCACCTTAAGATCAGCCGTCAGGGATGGCAAGCGGTGCCGGCGCCGCCGGGGCTCTCAGGTCTGCCAGGGCTTTCAGGCCTGCCGCGGCCTGCGTCTCCGGGCTGGAGCGTCCGGGGCGACAAGGGGAAGGGCCGGCAAACGAAACGCGGCGGCATTGCTGCCGCCGCGTTGATGGTCGCCTGCCGCCGAGGCCGGTAAGCCCCGGTTCTGAGGGCTTAGGCGCGCGGCTTCAGGCCGATATCGGTGACCGCATCCTGCAGCTTCTTCACGCCGTCGGCCTTCTTGTCGGCCGACTTGCAGAGATCGCCGCCATCGGTCCGGGCCTGCTTGGCATCGGCGGCCTTCGGGTCATTGGCGTGCTTCTTGATCGCGGCGTCGAACTGCTTCTCCAGCTTCGTGCACTGCTGCGCCGGCGTCAGGGTCGCGGCATAGGCAGCGGTGCCACCGGCGGCCAGCATGGCGCCGGCAGTGAGAATGAGAGCGAATTTCTTCATAGTCGTAGTCCTTGTGTCTGTTGCCCCAACCGCGGAATCGGGGCGGATGATCGCGCATTCATCTCCAGCCCATCGCCCGCTGCCGATCCGATCGCCTGGCGATGTCATCAGCTGCGAGAGATGCATGGCCAATCCGGCATCGCCTTCATTCGGGCTCGGCGGGTTCCGGCACATGTGCTGTTGTCAGCAAGCTAGCGGCGCGATGTAACGTTGCGATGACCGGCAAGCGGGCTTTTGTAACGGATTGCAACAAGTCCCCGGCTGTTACCTGCCGTTACCATTTATGCTTGCGGCTCATGTCCCGGCGGCGACGGGAGGGCGGCTGTGCATCTCAGTCGTGGAAGCCGGTATGCCGCTTGAGCCAGGAAAACAGCCGGCTGCTTTGCAGGCGCTGGTCCCGTGTTTCAAGCTCGAGGCCGATCGACCGCACCCGGCCGTCACGCACCTCGCGGACCACCAGTTCCACCTCGCCCAACGCGACCCGGTCACCCACCACCACCTGCTTGCCGAGTTGCCGGTGCAGCAGTTCACCCAGATTCTCGTTGGGATCGATCGTCAGCGATCCCGCCGTGGCCAAGGTTTCGAGCGGCAGTCCATAGAGCAGCGCCAGATGGCTGGCCGGAGTATCGGCGGCGAAGACAAATTCGCCGAAGCCTTCCGGCTCTCCCTTGGCGCCGACATCGCGGGCGGCGAAGAGCCGCTGCAGGGAGGCGATGTCCTGCGTCGGCACCAGGGCGATCACATAGTCGGCGACGGCCGGACGGCGCTCGGCCAATCCCTCCAGGGGCAGGTTGCCGCGGATGACCGACAGGATCTGGCTGCCTGCTGGCAGATGCAACGCGCCGTAATCATGGTTGAGCGCCCGGGCCGCCTGGCCGATGCGCAGCCCGCAAAGTTCGCGGTCGCCGGCCGAACCGAAGCCGAGATCGGGATAATCCTCGTCGCCGGGCTGTTCCGGCACCAGGAGGTCGAGCCAGCGACCGGCATGCGCCGCGGTCCAGCCCTGGATCAGGAGCGAGGCGAGGACGGCGACGAAAGCGACATTGAAATAGGTCTGCGCATGGGGCAGCCCGGCGAGGATCGGCATGGAGGCGAGGAAGATCGGCACCGCCCCGCGCAACCCGACCCAGGCGATATAGGCCTTCTCCCGCCAGTTGAAGCGGAAGGGCGCGAGGCAGATATAGACGGCGGCCGGCCGCGCGATGAAGATCAGGCCGAGCCCGATTGCCAGGGCAAAGGTCAGGTCGTTCAACAAGGCCGAAGGTGTGACCAGCAGGCCGAGCAGCAGGAACATGGTGATCTGCGCGAGCCAGGCTAGGCCATCGAGGAAGCGGCCGATGATCTGCTGCGCGCGGTGTGGTGCGGAAGCCAGCATCACGCCCATCAGATAGACCGCGAGAAAGCCGGAGCCGCCGATCAGGTTGGTGCCGGCGAAAATGGTCAGCACGGCGGCGGCGGCGAGTACCGGATAGAGGCCGGCCGATAAGGTGAGGCGCTCCAGGAGAAAGCGCAGGACCAGGCCCCCGATGACGCCGAAGACGGTTCCGAAAACCAGCTCGGACGACAGCTCGCGCACGACCAGCCAGCCGACCTGCATATCAGGATGGCGCACCAGTTCGAGGCAGATCAGCGTCAGCAGCACGGCGACCGGATCGTTGATTCCGGATTCCATCTCCAGCGTGCCGGTGACGCGGCGATTGACCGCCCGACCTTTGCCATGCAGCAGCATGAAGACCGCGGCGGCATCGGTCGAGGCGAGGACGGCGCCGACCAGCAGGCCCTCTGCCGGCGAGCGGTGACCCACCGTGATGGCCAGGGTGGCGACGATGCCGGCGGTGATGAGCACGCCGACCGTGGCTAGGCTGAAGGAAGGCAGGCCCACCAGCCGCGCAACATCGCGCGGCATCTTGAGGCCCCCCTCGAACAGGATGATCGCCAGGGCAACGCTGCCGACGCCGAAAGTCAGGCTGAAATTGCTGAAACGCAGGCCGCCAATCCCGTCTTCGCCGGCCAACATGCCAAGAACGAGGAAGATCAGCAGCAGCGGCGCGCCGAGCTTGGCCGAGAGGCGGGTGGCGAGAATGCTGATAGTGGCCAGCCCGCCGCCGAGGAAGATCAGCTGATTGATCGCGTCCACGCCGCTGATTCCCCCTCTTCGTGATCCGATGCGTCCATAGGCAAAGTGCCGTAGCCCGGCGGTGAGATCAACCTTGCGGTAATCACCTACGTCCCAATCGCGACATTTTAGCGGCGCCGAAGCGGTCCGAAGCTGGGCGCCATGGCGGATGCCCGGTGCGAGAGGCCCGCTGCGAGAAGCCCGGCGGGCGACGGCAAGGTGGATTGACCGGCGCGGTCAGTTCCCTAAAGTGCTTCCGACGAAGCCGCGCGAGGCGGCGCAGGACAGAGACGGGGATCATGTTCGACAAGGCAAAGCCGACCAAACAGGAATTGGGCAAGCTCGACAAGGGACTGCAGGCTGCCGTCAGGCTGGCCGACCTCCTGGCCAATCTGGACCGGGCGATCGAAAGCGACATCAAGGCGCTGCTTTTTGTCGATGAGGCGGCCCGCAAGGAGCTTTCGCGCACCCAGCTGTCTCTGGGCGTCGGCAATGCCTATCTGAAGCGCCTCGCCGCCGACGGCGCCGCCTATCTCGCCGCGCAGGCCGGCAAGCCGGCCCCGAAGGCCAAGGCGAACGGGGCCGCGAAGAAGCCAGCGGCAAAAAAGCCCGCCAAGAAGCCGGCTGCCAAAAAGAAGGCGAAGAAGTAGATCGTCGCGGCGGTGGTGACCGCTAACCGGCGCGTATCTCTTACTTTGTCATGTCCGGACTTGATCCGGGCATCCATATCCAACGTAAATGCGGTCTTGCCGATGGATCCTCGGGCCAGGCCCGAGGATGACATTTGGCCTAGGATGGCGCGGCCCGCAGCCGGACAAAACGAAAGGCCGGCATCGAGCCGGCCTTTTGCATTCTAGCTATTGCGACGGTCGCTTGAGACCGGTCAGCCCCGCGTCACCAGCGTTCCCTGGCCGGCCGGGGTGAAGATTTCCAGCAGCATGGAATGCGGCACGCGGCCGTCGAGGATGACGGCGGCCTCGACCCCGCTTTCGACCGCCATCAGGCAGGTCTCCAGCTTGGGGATCATGCCACCCGAGATGGTGCCGTCGGCGGTCAGTGCCCGCACCTGGCTGGCGGTGAGGTCCGGCACCAGCTGGCCGGACTTGTCCAGCACGCCGGCGACATCGGTCAGCATCACGAGGCGCGCGGCCCCCACGGCGGCGGCGATGGCGCCGGCCGCGGTATCGGCATTGATGTTATAGGTCTGGCCATCCGGGCCGAAGCCGACCGGCGCGATCACCGGCACGATGCCGGCCTGCTCCAGGCAGCTGATGATGCGCGGATTGACCGCGGCGGGTTCCCCGACCAGGCCGAGATCGACCGGCTTGCCATCCTTGATCATTTCGGCCTTACGGGCTTGCAGCAGGTTGTCGTCCTTGCCGCTGATGCCGACGGCATGGCCGCCGGCTGCATTGATGGCGGCGACGATCTGCTTGTTGATGGTGCCGGAAAGTACCATTTCAACCACTTCGACGGCGGCGGCATCGGTGACGCGCAGGCCGTCGATGAAACTCGACTGGATGTTGAGGCGCTTCAGCATCTCGCCGATCTGCGGTCCGCCGCCATGCACGACGATCGGCAGAATGCCGGTCTGGCGCAGCAGCGTGATATCGGCTGCGAAGACCTTCGCCAGTTCCGGATTCACCATGGCGTGGCCGCCATATTTGATGACCAGGCGCCGGCCGGCATATTTCTGCATGTAAGGCAGCGCCTCGGTCAGCGTGCGGGCGGTGCGGAGCCAATGTTTGGTGTCGGTGAAGTTGATCTGGGACATCAGTATGACCTGGACCTTAAAGCGGTGAACCGTGAGGACACCGGACCGGCTCGGCTTATGGCGGATCGCCCCGGGGCAGTTGCGGATGCGTCGATGCGCTCCGCAGCGCGGGCAGAAAGTGCGGCTTCCGGCTGCAGAAATCAACAGGGGAATTCGCCGCAGGCGGGGGTGGTCACAGGCTTGTCAAAGAGCGGCCGCGGCCATGGAGACGGATGTCAGGCGGTTAACCCTCGAAGCCCTCGGCCAGGATGAACTGGCAGCGCGAGGCCTTGGTGCGGAAGGGCAGGATGCGCTGGTATTCCGGCGAATGGTACCAAGCCTCGGCTTTCTCTCGGGACGGGAATTCCAGCAGTGCGATGCGCTGGAACGGCATCTCGCCCTCAAGGGCGGTAAAGGCGCCGCCACGCACCAGAAAGCGGCCGCCATGGGCCTCGATGGTCGGCATCACCTGGCTGCGATACTGTTCGAACATCTGCGGATCGTCGATGATCTCGTAGACGATGCAATAGGCTTTCATGGCGATCCTCCAGGTCGGCGAGAGGGAGACGACGGGTGGCCAGCTCTATGCGCCATCACTGGCCGCGCGGCCGGGGTCGCTCATCTAAGCGGCTGTCGGCGGGAAAGACAAGGCGATGGGAAAGATCACGACGCGGGCTTGTCGCCTCGGCCGCTAGGCTCAATTGCCCTTGGCAATTTCGGCCAGTTGATCACGCAGCTCGCCGATGCCGATGCCGTCATGCGCACTGGTGACAAGGATCTCCGGATGGCAGGCCGGACGTTTCGCCACTTTGGCCGCCAGCTTTGCCCGCATCGTCTCGACCTCGGGCATTTTCGCCTTGTCGGCCTTGGTCATGACGATCTGATAGGAAAGGCCGAAGCTGTCCATCAGGTCCATCAGCCGCTCGTCGGATTCCTTGTAGCCGTGGCGGCTGTCGACCAGCAACTGCACCCGGCGCAAGGTCGAGCGGTTGCGGATATAGGTCTCGGTGACGGCGCTGAACTGCTTGCGCATGGCTTTGGAGACCTCGGCATAGCCATGGCCGGGCAGATCGACCAGCCACAGCTTGTCGCCGAGATTGAAGAAATTGATCTGCTGGGTACGGCCCGGCGTGTGCGAGACGCGCGCCAGGTGGTTGCGGCCGGTGAGCGCGTTCAGCAGGCTCGATTTGCCGACATTGGAGCGGCCGGCGAAGGCCACTTCGGTCAGGCCGAGGGGCGGCAAGGCGGCGGCGCGATCGGCGCCGGCGACGAATTGGCACTCCTGGGCAAAAAGCCAGGCGCCATCATAATCGTCACCGGTACCGCTCATATCGCTTCGATCCAATACTTCAAAAGCTGCCGATAAAGCCGCAGGTCACGCCTTGGCGCGGCTCGGCATCGGGTGATTCATCCGCCACATCAGGAAACGCTGCTGCAAGATCGAGAGCGTGTTGTTCCAGGCCCAGTAGATGACGAGGCCGGCCGGCATGCTGCCCAGCATGAAGGTGAAGATGATCGGCATCGCCGTCATCATCTTCGCCTGGACGGGATCCGGCGGGGTCGGGTTGAGGCGCTGCTGCATCCACATGGTGAAGCCCATGACCAGCGGCCAGATACCGATCGAGAGGGTATGGACGATGGGGCCGACCATCGGCACGGTCGCCAGGTGCGAGACGTCATAGGGCAGCAGGCCGAAGAGATTCATCCAGGAGGTGGGGTCCGGCACGCTCAAGTCGTGGATCCAGCCGAAGAACGGCGCCTGGCGCATCTCGATGGTGACGTAGAACACCTTGTAGAGGGAGAAGAAGACCGGAATCTGCACGAAGACCGGCAGACAGCCCGCCGCGGGATTGACCTTCTCGCGCTTATAGAGCGCCATCATCTCCTGATTGAGCTTCATCTTGTCGTCGCCGAACTTCTCGCGCATCGCCGCGATCTGCGGCGTCAACTGCTTCATCCGGTTCATCGACTTGTAGGATTTGTTGGCGAGCGGGAACATCAGTGTCTTGACGCAGATGGTCAGGATCATGATGGCGATGCCGAAATTGCCGACCGTCTTGTAGAGCCAGTCGAGCAGCAGCATCAGCGGCTTGGTGAAGAACCAGTACCAGCCGAAATCGATGGCGAGATCGAAATTGCCGATCGCCTGGTTGTCGCGATAGGCGCGCAGTACGTTGACTTCCTTGGCGCCGGCAAACAGGCGCTGGGTGGTGCTGGTGCTCGCACCCGGCGCGATGTCGCGTGCCTTGCCGGCATAGTCGGCCTGGTAGGAATCGCTCTTCGGCTCATAGAAATAGTCGCCGGTAATCGGCTCCGCGTTATCGGCGATCTGCGCCACCAGCCAGTATTTATCGGTGATGCCGGCCCAGCCGCCAGTGCCGCTATAGGTCAGGATGGGGTTGGCAGGGTCTTCGGCCTGCTTGCGGACATTGGCATAGGACGGGTCGCGCAAGGCACCGCCCAGTTCGCCGATCATCCCCTCATGCAGCACATAGGTCTGGCTGGGATGGGCCGGGGTGCCGAAACGCTTCACCCGGGCATAGGGGCGCAAGCTCACGGCAGCGCCGCCTTTGTTCTCGACCGACTGGGTCACGGTGAACATGAAATTGTCGTCGATCGCGAAGACGCGCTTGAAGGTCAGACCCTGGCCGTTGTCCCAGCTCAGGGTGACGTTCTTGCCGGGCGCAAGCGCAGTGCCGTCTGCCTGCCACAGCGTATCAGCGCCGGGTACAGCTATCTTGCTGTCGTCGCTGGTCCAGCCGTAATCGGCATAATAGGCATTGGGCGCGCCATAGGGCGACAGCAGCGTCACCAGCGGGCCGTTGCGATCCTCCGTGTCGCGGTAATCCTTGAGCTCGAGATCGTCCAGCCGGCCGCCCTTGAGGGCGATCGAGCCCTTGAGGCGCGGGCTGTCGATGGCGACCCGCGGGCTCAAGGCGAGGGCGGCGGGACGATCCAGCTGCGGCGTCGCCGGTTCGGCGGGCACATTGGCCGCGGTGCTCTTGCCTTCGGCCTGCTGGCTCGCGGTCTGCGCCGCCTGCTGCTGGGCGATCTGCTGCTGCTGGCGCAGGCGCGGCGCTTCGATGAAGAAGTTCCAGCCGACCAGCACGGCAACGCTGAGCACAATCGCGAGAATCAGGTTCTTTTGTTCCATGACAGTCCTAAGTTTCGGCTGGTCTTCAGTGGTCGACGAGGCCGCTCCGCTCAACAGAGCGAATGCGGGGCGTGATCGGCATGGCGGCAGGTCGGGGCGCGATGCCCGGCATCCGGTTGCTGTGCCGCCACATCCGGCACCGGATCGTAGCCGCTGCCGCCCCAGGGGTGACAGCGGGCGAGGCGCCGCAGGGTCAGCCAGGCACCGCGCAGCAACCCGTGCCGCTCGACCGCCTCGACCGCATAGGCCGAGCAGCTGGGGTGATAGCGGCAGCTGGGTGGCAGAAGAGGCGAAATCGCCAGCTGGTAGAGACGGATCGGCAGGATAGCGATACGGCGCAGGCGCGTCATGTCTGGCGATCCGGCTGATAGGCGCCCATCTTCTTGAGCCCGGTGGTGAGATCCTGCAGCAAGGCGGCAAAATCCCGGCTGACGGTGGTCTGGCGCGCGATCAGCACGATATCGTGGCCGGGGGCACCGTGTTCCGGGAGGATGATATCGACGGCCGCGCGCAGGCGCCGCTTGGCGCGGTTGCGCTGCACGGCATTGCCGACCTTGCGGCTGGCGGTGAAGCCGACCCTCATGGGTGACGCAGAGGGGGCCGGCGCTACGGCCTTGGCGTCGGAAGCTGCGGGGGCCGGCGGAAGGGAAGAAGCGGCCGTCGCACCATCGCGCGGGCGCAAAACATCAGCGCCACCTTTTCGGGTGGCGTTGACAGTCTCCGATCGACTGTGGCGGCAGACCTGCAAGATCAAGCCGGGAGCGACCCATTTGCGGTTGGCCGCCGCGACTTGAAGGAATTCGGCCCGCCGCTTCAGGCGGCCGATCACCGGTCAATCCTTAGGCGCTGAGGCGCTTGCGGCCTTTGGCGCGGCGCGAGGCAAGAACCTTGCGGCCACCAACGGTCGCCATGCGCGAACGGAAGCCATGACGGCGCTTGCGAACAAGCACGCTGGGCTGATAGGTGCGCTTCACGGTAAATCTCCACTCATTCCAGTATTTTACGGTTGCGGCGGGTGTATAAAGAAAGCCATCGCCGGAGTCAATTGCCGGGACCGCTCGGACGCCACTTCCCGTGCGCCTTCAGATAGCCTGCGGCCCGCCGTTCTGCAACCCGAGCGCCCCGGATTACCCGCCCGTGACAGCGAATCCATCCCGATATTGAGCAGCTTCGGGAAATATTTCGTAACATATTGAAAGAACGACCAAGTTTCATTAACTGACAGGGCTTGGGGCAGCGACCCACCATGATCCGCGACGGGCGGGCAGGGGCGCCGCCCGCGAAAAACTTTCGCCGGACCCGTAGTCCAGCTACAACCGGCAGTAAGCGGACGAGCGGGGCCTCGCCCTTGATCCTGATGCCGAGGCCGATTGGGAGGAGAATGTATTCCTGTCCCACGATTAGAACGCGGGTGCAAGAGCCGTCCAGGCGCTGCGCGGTAAGCCATCTTGCGCTTGCCGGCCCCGGCGGCTGTCCGGGCCCGGGCCGCGAGAGGGCGACGAGCGGCCGGTCCCAGGACAGCGAGGCTCGGCCCGGGACATGAAGAAGCCCGACGTCACATTGCCCGGCTTTGGCCTATCGGCGCGCGTGCTCGTTCTGACCGTCCTCTTCGTCATGGTCAGCGAGGTGCTGATCTATGCGCCGACCATCGCCCGTTTCCGCATGTCGTGGCTCGACAGCAAGCTGAGCTCGGCCCATCTGGCGATCATGGCGCTGGAGGCGCAGCCCAATTACATGATCGACCCGCAGCTGGAGCTGAAACTGCTCGATCATGTCGGCGCCTATCTGATTGCCCTGCACACCACTGACGGCAAGAACCTGATGCTGCGCGGCGCCTCGCCGCCGCTCATCGTCAACGCCACCATCGACCTCTCGGATCGCAGCTGGACCGACGATCTGGGCGATGCCATCGATACCCTGCGGCAGCACGACAAGCGCCTGCTGCGGGTCAAGGGCTATGCCGACCGGGCGCCCGATACCCAGGTGGAGATGGTGATCGACGAATGGCCCCTGCATCAGGCCATGATCGCCTATTCCTGGCGCGTGCTGGGCGTTTCCGTGGTGATCTCGCTGATCACCGCCAGCCTGATCTTCGCCGCCTTGCAATGGCTGATCATCCGCCCGATCAAGCGGGTCACCCGGCGCATCCTGCGCTTCCGCGACAATCCGGAGATTGCCGTCGATGATCAGGCGGTCTCGCGCCGCAGCGACGAGATCGGCGTGGTCGAGCGCGAACTGGTCGATATGGCTGCCCAGGTCCGCCAGGCCCTGCTGCAGCATGCCCGCCTCGCCGCCTTGGGCACCGCGGTCGGCAAGATCAATCACGATCTGCGCGGCATTCTGGCGACCGCCCGGCTGGTGGCCGATCGCATCGTCGAAAGCGACGATCCCGATGTGCGTAAGGCGGCGCCGGCGCTGGTCCGCTCGCTCGACCGCGCCGTCGATCTTTGTTCCGACACGCTGAATTTCACCCGCGAAGGTCCGCCCAAGCCGGAATTGAGCCAGTTCCCCCTGGCGGATCTCCATAGCGAGATCGGCGAAAGCCTGACCACCCAGCTCAATGGCAGCAATGCCTGGCTGGCGGACTTCCCCAGCGATTTCACCCTGACGGCGGATCGTGAGCAGCTGTTCCGCATCATCCGCAACCTGGCGGAAAATGCCTTCCAGGCCGGCGCCCGCCAGGTCTGCCTCGCCGCCCGCCAGGACGATGGCCATACCCGTCTGGAAGTGCGTGACGACGGGCCGGGCCTGCCGCCGAAGGCATTGCAGAATCTTTTCGTGCCGTTCCGCGGTTCGGCGCGGGCCGGCGGCACCGGCCTCGGGTTGGCAATCGCGCGGGAGTTGCTGCGCGGCCAGGGCGGCGACCTCACCCTGCAGCGCAACGGCAGCGACGGCGCCACTTTTGCCCTCGATCTGCCGCGGCGGCCGGGCCATATTGCCGCCTGACCGTGATATAGCCGACCGCGATTTAGCAGCAAACGGACCATGCTCACCATCTCGCCTGAGACGCCGCAACAGCCGGAGGTCGCCGCCCTCTTCGCCTTGTCGGAAGCCTATGCCGCGGCACTCTACCCGCCGGAGGACCGGCATATGGTCGATGCCGATTTTCTCGAGGCGCCGCATATCCGCTTCCTGGTAGCGCGCTGGCAGGGCAAAGCGGTCGGCTGCGGCGCTCTGGTCATCGGCGCCGGCGGCTTTGCCGAGTTGAAGCGAGTGGTGGTCGATCCAGAGGTCCGCGGCCGCGGCATCGGCCGCGCCCTGATGGAGGCGCTGGAGGCGGTCGCCAGGGTCGAGGGCATCCGGGTCATCCAGCTGGAAACCGGCCCCGACAGCACGCCGGCCTTGCGCCTCTATCGTGCCTGCGGCTATCGCGAGCGGGGACCCTTCGGTGTCTATCGCCTCAGCCCCTTCAGCCTTTTCATGGAGCGGGAACTGGCCTGAGCCGCCAAGTCACCTGCCGGCCGGCTGTTGCCTCCGCCCCCTGTTGCCTCCTCTGTCGGACTTGGCCTATAAGATCGGCAACTTTTGAGATCGCCAGCAGATGGGGTGGATGCGATGCAGGATCTTTCGCGGCTTGGGATGATGCTTTTGATCGCCGTTTTCGGCGTTGGCGCCCTGTTTGTGGCGGCCAATGGCCAGCACGGCCTGCCCTATTGGGGTGGCATCGCTTTCTTCGTCTTCTGCATCCTGCTGCTGTTCAAGCTGATTGCCGTGCATGACGAGCACGCGCACTGAGCGCTGAGATCGGGAAAGCGGCCGCGAGGCCAAAGCGAACGGGCGCCCCAGGGCGCCCGTTTCTTTTTACCCGCTTCTGGTGACTTGCTCAGTCGAGCTGCAGGGTCAGGGCCTTGAGATAGGCGCTTTCCGGCAGCGAGGGATGCACCGGGTGGTCGGGTGCCGCAAAGGTCTGGAACAGGATGCGTCCCTGGCGGCCGATGTCATTGAGCCCGCGTGCCACCTGGGCGCCGAATTCATCGACCGGCATGTTGTGCGAGCAGGAAGCGATGAAGAGAATGCCGCCCGGCGCCACCCGCGCCGCGGCCAACCGCGCCAGCTTGCGATAACCGCGGGCGCCCTGGTTGAAATCCTTCTTGGATTTGACGAAGGCCGGCGGATCGGCCACCACGACGTCGTAAGTGGGCTTGTTGGTCGCTGCTTCCAGGAACTCGAAGACCTCGGCCTTCTCGGTGCCAAAGCGGGCGCCGACGCCGTTCTGCTCGGCCGCCGCCATCGCCGTGCGCAAGGCGAGATCCGAGCGGTCCACGGCCAGGACCGAGGCCGCGCCGGCCAGCGCCGATTGAATGGCGAAGCCGCCCATATAGCTGTAGAGGTCCAGCACCCGGCGATCCTTGGCAAAGCGCGCCACCAGGGCGCGGTTGTCGCGCTGGTCGAAGAACCAGCCGGTCTTCTGTCCCTCGCGCGGATCGGCGAGGAATGTCGCCTGATATTCCACCACCGGGACCGGTCCGTCGATCTCGCCTTTCAACATGCGGCTATAGGCCGGCAGCCCCTCCATCTCGCGTGACGGCCCGTCGCCGCGCATGAGGATGGCCTTGGGCGCGATCAGGCTGTCGAGGGCCTCGGCCAATGGCTCCGCCAGCCGCTCCATGCCCGCACCGGCGGCCTGGATGACGAGGGTGTCGCCATAACGATCGATCACCGCACCCGGCAGGCCATCGGCCTCGGCATGGGCGAGGCGGTAATGCGGCACGCCGATCAGGCGCTGGCGCAGGTCCAGCGCCCGCTGGAGCCGCTGGCGCAGGAACGCGGTATCGATCTTGGCCTGCGGATCGCGGCTCAGCAGACGGGCGCTGATCAGCGGCTTTGGATTGAAGAGTGCGGTGCCGAGCTGCTTGCCGTCGCTCCTGAGCACGGTGACGACGATGCCCGGCGTCAGGGCCTTCGTCTCCGGCGTCATGTCGATCTCGTTGGAATAGATCCAGGGATGACCGGTCAACAGGCGTCGGTCGCCACCGGGTTTCAGGCGCAGCACGGCGCGATCAGTCATCACCAACTCCCATTGCATTAGGTACGCAGTTTCGTCGCGGCCGGTTGCTGTGGGCCGCCTCTTCAGTCGCCGAGCGCCACGCCGTCCCGCCGGGGATCGCTGGCGCCGGTCAACACGCCGTCGCGCATTTGCACGATATTGAGGCCGCTCATCAAGGGCTGAATTTTTACCCGCTGTCCCAGCGCTTCGAGGCCGGCGGCGAGATTAGCCGCCGCGCTGTCCTGTTCCAGCACGGTCGGGCCATTGCGGTTGAGGATATGGGCGGCGGCGACCGCCTTGCCGGGGCTGAAGTCATGATCCAGCATCAGCAGCAGCGCCTCGGCCACATAGCCGATGATATAGGAGCCGCCCGGCGACCCCACCGCCAGCACGGGTCTGCCCCGGCGATCGAGCACGATGGTCGGCGCCATGGAGCTGCGCGGCCGCTTGCCGCCTTCCACCCGGTTGGCGATGAAGCGTCCCTGATCGACCGGCTTGAAGGAGAAATCGGTCAGCTCGTTGTTCAGCATGAAACCGTCGACCAGGATATGCGCGCCGAAGGCGCTTTCGATGCTGCTGGTGAAGCTGACCACATTGCCGGCATCGTCGGTCACCACCAGATGGCTGGTGGAGACCGGCTCGAACTGGGACTGGCTCGCCTGGCCCAAAGTCGTGGAGATATCGACCCGGCCGGGTTCCGCCTTTTCCATCACCCGATCGCCGCGGATCAGGCCGGCGCGGCTGGCGAGGTAGTCGGGCGCAATCAAGGCCGCCGTCGGCACGCGGACCTTATCCGGATCGCCGAGATAGCGGTCGCGGTCGGCGAAGGCGAGCTTGCTGGCCTCGCCCAGCAAGTGCGCGGCGGCGAGGCTGTCCGGCGCCAAATCGGCATAATCGGTATGGGCCAGCAGGCCGAGGATTTGCGCCACGGTGACGCCGCCGGAGCTGGGGGGCGGCATGCCGCAGATCTGATAGTCGCGATAGGCCGTGCAAAGCGCACCTCGTTCCTTGGCGCGATAGGCGGCGAGGTCGCTCGGCTGCAGTGTCGCCGGCTTCAGGGGCGAATTGGCGCGCACAGCGGCGACAATGTCTTCGGCGATCCGGCCGCGATAGAGCGCATCGGCGCCCTCGGCGGCGATGCTGCGGAAGGTCGCGGCCAAAGCCGGATTGCGCAGGATGGCGCCCGCTGCCGGCGGCTTGCCCTCGGCGTCGAGGAAATAGCCGCGCAAGGCCGGGATATGTGGAATGTCCTCATCCTCGGCGATCGCCTGGGCCAAGCGCGGCGGCACTGGGAAGCCCTGCTCGGCGAGCCGGATGGCAGGATCGAACAGGCGCGACCAGGGCAGCCGCCCATGCTGCCGATGTGCCAGTTCCAGCATGCGCAAGGCGCCGGGGATGCCGACCGACTGGCCGCCGATCTGCGCCGTATGGAAGTCGACCGGCTGGCCGCGATCATCGAGGAAAAGATCGGACTGGACATTGGCCGGCGCCGTTTCGCGTCCGTCAAACGCCTGGACGGTGCGGCCAGCGGCATCGCTGTAAAGCAGGAAACCGCCGCCGCCGATGCCGGAGGATTGCGGCTCGACCAGCGTCAGCACCGCCTGCATGGCGATGGCGGCATCGATTGCACCGCCGCCGGCCCGCAGGATCTCCCGGCCCGCCTCGCTGGCCAGCGGTGTCGCCGAGACCGCCATATGCTGATAGGCGGTGACATCGACCGCCGCCGCTACCGACCCGGCGGAGCGGCCCGCCGGTGTTGCGGCAGGAGGCGTTCCCACTTGGCAGGCGGCAAGGCAGAGGGCGCCGAAGAAAACGGCGGACAAGGCTTGCCGGTGCAGGCGGGGTTTCGGGGATTGTGCCGATCTCTCGATCATCCGCTTCGGATTCCTTCGCGTTTTTCAGCAACTGGAAGAGGCTGCCGCGTACCGGAGGGGGCGCGGGCGCACGATATCGTGCTCCTGCTATAGAACGAGCGGCCGGTCGAAGCCAAGGCCGCATCTCCGGCAAGAGCGTGGCCGTCCGCCTGGGGCAGGCCGCTGCCCTGTCATGCGGTTGCGACAGGACCCCTTGGCGGAAAAGCTGTTGTGCAGCGCAAAAAGATGGCGGAAAATGTCAAGACAAGTGTTGCCGAAGAGCCCGACACTGGCCGTTGCAAGAATGGGCCGCTGCAAGAACTGGCGACTGCGAGAGTAGTGATCTGCGTACCGACGTGCGGGAGGGTATCTTGAGTGTACATCTGTCCGATCAAGGCGCTGGCAATCAAAGCGGTGCGCGCCAGACGCGCATTTCATGCCCGGAGCTGATGGCACGCAAGGGCGGCGAGCCTATCGTCTGCCTGACCGCCTATACGATGCCGATGGCGCAGCTCCTCGATCCCCATGTCGATCTCCTGATGGTCGGCGATTCCCTCGGCATGGTGCTCTACGGTTTCGACAGCACGCTGCCGGTGACGCTGGACATGATGATCGCTCATGGCGCCGCCGTGCGGCGCGGCTCCAGCCGTGCCTGCATTGTCGTCGACATGCCCTTCGGCAGCTATCAGGAGAGCACCGAGCAGGCCTATCGCAATGCCGTGCGCATGATGCAGGAAACCGGTTGTTCCGCCGTCAAGATGGAAGGCGGGCGTGATCTCGCCCCGACCGTCGAATTTCTCGTGCGGCGCGGCATTCCGGTGATGGGCCATGTCGGCCTGATGCCGCAATCGGTGAATACGCAAGGCGGCTATCGCGCGCGTGGCCGGGCCACCGATGAGGGCGCCGGCATCATGGCCGACGCCATCGCCATCGCCGAAGCTGGCGCCTTCGCCATCGTGGTTGAAGGCGTCATGGAGCAACTGGCCGTGGCCATTACCGGCCGGGTGGCGGCACCCACCATCGGCATCGGCGCCTCGGCCGGTTGCGATGGCCAGGTTCTCGTGGTCGACGATATGCTGGGCCTGTTCAGCAGCTTCAAGCCGCGTTTCGTCAAGCGCTATGCCGATCTCGGCAAGACCATCGACGAGGCGGCGGCGGCCTATGCTGCCGATGTACGCGGCCGCACCTTCCCGGGACCGGAACATATTTTCGGTGCCATGAAGAAGTCGAGCTGACCCACGCCTCATCAAGACGCAGAGTAAAGGGAAAACCGCGATGTCGACGCCGGTTGTTCGCAGCATTGCCGCCTTGCGCGTGACGGTTCGCAACTTCCGGCAGGCAGGCGACAAGATCGGCCTCATCCCGACCATGGGGGCGCTGCATGACGGCCATCTGGCGCTGGTTGCCGCTGCCAAAGCGCGCGGCTGCAAGGCGGTTGCCACTATTTTCGTCAATCCGAAGCAATTCAGCCCGAGCGAGGATCTCGCTACCTATCCCCGCGATGAAGCCGGCGATCTTGCCAGGCTGACGGCGGCGGGAACCGATCTGCTGTTTGCGCCGCTGCCGGAAGAAGTCTATCCGACGGGTTTCGCGACTGCCGTCGATGTTGCCGGCGTCAGCGATCATCTCTGCGGCGCGACCCGGCCGCATTTCTTCGGCGGTGTCGCAACCGTGGTCACCAAACTGCTGCTGCAGGCGCTGCCGGATATGGCTTTTTTCGGCGAGAAGGACTTCCAGCAGTTGCAGGTGATCCGCCGGCTGGTCCGTGATCTCGACATTCCGGTCGAGATCGTCGGCGTACCGACCGTGCGCGAGGCCGACGATCTCGCCATGTCGTCGCGCAATCGCTATCTGTCAGCCGACCAGCGCCTGACGGCCGGGCATTTGCCGTTGATCATGCGCAATCTCGCCGAAACCCTGCGCGACGGGAAGCCGGCGGAGGACCGCATCCTTGCCGCCAAGGATCGTCTGCTGGCGGCTGGTTTCGACAAGGTCGATTATCTGGAACTCTGTGACGCGGAACTGGTTCAACCGATTGCAGCGGCAAGGCCGCCATGCCGGCTTTTCGTCGCCGCCTTCGTCGGCCGCACCAGGCTGATCGACAACTGGCCGGTCCTGTAACCGCCGCCGCCCTCATCGGCGCCGCGAACCGATCGGGAGGAGCCCATGGATATCGCCGGCTTTCGCGCCTCGCTGTCTCAGGCCGCGCCGCCGCAAGGCCTGTCCTGCGCGCTGCAGGCCTTGTGGTGGGATGCCAAGGGCGATTGGCACAAGGCGCATGAGCAGGCCCAGGCCAAGGAAGATGCGGCCGGCAACTGGGTCCACGGCTATCTGCATCGCAAGGAAGGCGATCTCGGCAATGCCGGCTACTGGTATCGCCGCGCCGATCGCCCCGTCGCCCGGGTCGGGCTCGATCAGGAATGGCAGGCGATTGTCACCGCCCTGATTGCGGATCGCGGATGATCAGCGCCAGCACCGGGTGACAGCGAGCCGGTCGACCGTCACGCCTTCCGCTGCTTGACGATCGGCTGCACGAATTGCGGTTCGATATCCCAGGGGAAATAGATCCAGGTATCCTGGCTGACTTCGGTGACGAAGGTATCGACCAGCGGCCGGCCGGCCGGCTTGGCATAGATGGTGGCGAAATGCGCCTTCGGCAGCATCTCGCGGACGAACTTCGCGGTGCGCCCGGTATCAACCAGGTCGTCGATGATCAGCCAGCCCTCGCCGTCGCCGCCGATGCCTTTCAGGAGATTGATCTCGCCCGGCCGATGCTCATCGCTATAGCTCGCCATGCAGACGGTATCGATCAGGCGGATGTCGAGTTCGCGGGCGATGATCGCCGCCGGCACCAGCCCGCCGCGGGTGATGGCGACAATGCCCTTCCATTCCGTGGTGCCGAGCAGGCGCCAGGCCAGGGCCTTGGCGGTGCGGTGCAATTCTTCCCAGGAAACCGGGAAATGCTTCTGCTGGCTGACGGACATCAAAGCCCCCTGCTATGAGCGCGGCCGGTCGCCGCAAACGGCGGGATCAATAGCGGATCGCCCCGCTCTCGGCAAGCCGCCGCCTGGCCAGCGGCCGAGCGGATCCCCAAAACGAAACCGGCACTCAAGCTATGCGCCTGGGTGCCGGTCCGGTTTGAGGTTACGTCCGGCCGGGGCCGGGAGCGTAGAGGGTGAACTGCCTGACGCCGATATTAGCCTAAAAGCCGGTCCGGCGCAAAATCCGTTGAGCGCAGGTAAAGTTAGCGCACGTAGAGATGGACCTCGTTGGTCTGGACATTGGGGTCGGTCACCTGGGTGACGCTGAGCCGGTCCTGCGGCAGGCCCATATTGAGCAGTGAGCGCATGACCTTGTTGGCATTGGTCCGGGCGATGTCGCTGTTGAGGGCGACTTCGGCCGGCGTGCCATTGGCCGGCGCCACCGCGACCAGGTCGAAACCGGCATTGGGGCGCCGCTCCAGCGCCTTGCTGGTCGCCTGATAGAGCGCCTGCTCATAATCCACATTGGCCTTGTCGAAGCGGATGATGACCAGCGGCCGGCCGGTTGCCATGCCGGTACCCGGCTGGGCCATCGGCTGCGGCTGCGGCGTCGTGCGGTTCGCCAGCGTCGTCCCGTAGAACTCGCCGTTATTCACCGCCATGGCCAATTCCGTCAGGTTGCTGCGCTCGATGCCGAGGAAGCGGTTCTGCCGGTTGATGTCATCGCTGAGCTGGTTGAGCAGCCGGTCGATCGAAACCGAGGTCTGCTGGGTCGAATCTTCCAGGATGCGCAGCTGCCGGTGATCCTCGTCGACCGCGCCCGAAACTGTATAGGAGGCGCGGATCGAATCCAGCAGATAGGAGGCGAAGGCGGCGTTATTGGCCACGTCATTGGCCAGCTGGTTCATCTGGTTGAGGTCGCTGTCGACCCCGCCCAGCTCGTTCTGCGCCTGCTTCCAGGCGGAGACGACGCCGGGATTGCCCGGCGTGGTGCCGATCTGCAGCTTGGCATTGATGGCGCCGACGGTAGTCTGATAGGTCGAGGCGTTCTGCTCGGCATCCTCGTGCAGCTGCTGATGGCGAGTCGCCTGCTGCTGCACGCCCTGCTGCAGCTTGGTCAGGTCGGCGCGGAAATCGACCACGCGCTGGCCGACCAGCGTACCGGTCGGCTTGCCGGGCTGCGAATTATCAAGCTGCGCGACTGTGATCGGCTTGGCCGGCGCCGGTGCCGCTGCTGCGGTATTGGCCCCCATCGGCGCGCCGGAAGTGCCGGAATTGACCGGCGATACGCCGTTCTGGGTTGTTTGGCAGGCGCCCAACGCCATCCCCGCGGTGATCAGGACCGCGATTTGCCTCAGCTTTTTCATTGATGCCCGAACCCCACCAAGCGGCATGATGATGTGCCGATTAATCCCTGAATTGTTTGGCAGCTTTTGCGTAAATAATCAACCGCCTTGCCCAAATCGTGGCAGCTCTAGGCTTTCCACGGGCGGGGCCGCGAGGGGCGCCGCGGCGACATATGGCAATCTTCCGAAGGCACCGTCCGGGCGGCGTTTTTTACCGTGATAATCCAGCTGACTCAGCGGTTTAAGTCTTTATGACGAGATTTTTGCAATGATCCGCATTCGGGACTTGCCAGCCCAGGTTCCGCCGTGTAGGTTCCGCCACCGCAAGCGACCGCTGCCCCTTGCGGGCATTCGTAACGCGGTTCTGCGAGTGCGCCCGTAGCTCAATTGGATAGAGCATCTGACTACGAATCAGAAGGCTGGAGGTTCGAGTCCTTCCGGGCGCGCCACTTTATCTCAGCGGTTTAAGAAAGCCGCCCGGTTCCTTAAATCTTCTCGGGCCGGTTTGCCTGGCTCTGTCCTAGGTCGAGGCTTGAACCTCGCCGATCTCTTCTGTCACTTTCGCTGTCTAGGTCGCCAGTGACTTCACCTCGCCGGCAACCACGGCGAAGCCACCCCCGGCCTGGCCGATCATTGCGTCACGCTTGCCCGCCAGCTGCGCCAGAACCTCTTATGCAGCCGCTATGTCAGCCGTCATGACCGCGAAACCCGCCTTGCGGGAAGCGCTTCGGCGCTTCTGCATAGGCAGCTGCCATGGTATCGACGGCTTGATGTTGTCTGGCGAGGTCTTCGCCGAATTGCTGACCCTTGCTGACAAATTCCTCATATGCGCGGCGCCGCCGAGACCATGCTTCAGTCGCGTACCGGAAGGCTTTTCCGATACCGATACTCCGCCCGAAGAAAATACCCAGGCACTAAGGGGCGACATCGCCGATGGCAGATTTCGGGGAATATTGCGCGACTTGAGTGACCTAGATCAGCGAGAGCATGGAAAGGCTTCCGGCCCAGGCCGCGTCGGTCATGTTCCGGCTACCTCAGCGCGGCAGCGGCAGGAAGAAGCCGAGTTTGAGCGCCAGGCTCAGCGATGGTCGAAGAACCGGGCGACCCGGTCGCCGATCGCCTGGATGAGCGAGACGAGGGCGATCAGCACGACAATGACCGCGATCATCACGCCGGTCTCGAAACGCTGGTAGCCATAGCGGATCGCAAGATCGCCCAGGCCCCCGGCGCCGACGGCGCCAGCCATTGCCGAAGCGCCGATCAGCAGAACCAGGGTCACGGTGAAACCGGCGACAAGGCTTGGCAGAGCTTCCGGCACCAGGACCTCGCGCACGATGGTCCAGCGATTGCCGCCCATGGCGCGCACTGCGTCGATCAGATTGCCGTCGACCTCGCGCAGGGCCACTTCGGCGACACGGCCGAAATAGGGAATGGCGGAGACCGTCAGCGGCACGATCGCCGCCGCGGTGCCGATCGAGGTCCCGATGATCAGGCGCGTGAGGGGAATCAGCGCCACCAGCAGGATGATGAAAGGGAGCGACCGGAAGGCATTGACGATCGCGCCCAGCACACGGTTCAGCCAAGGGTACGGCCAGATGCCGTCTGCGGCGGTAGCCACCAGAATGAGCCCCAGGGGTAAACCGAAGATGAACCCCAGGGCACCGGAAGCGAAGGTCATGGCAAGCGTTTGCCAAAGTGCATTGAGCAGAGCGCCGTAAGGCAGGTCGAATGTCATCAAAAGGTCTCCAATCCGAGCTGGGCGGCGGCGAGCAGGCGCTTGGCGATGTCGGATTGTGGATCGGCAAAGACACGGTCCGTGGCGCCCTGTTCGACGATGCGGCCCTGATCGAGTACGACGACGCGGTCGCTGATGGACCGGATGACCGCCATCTCATGGGTGATCAGCAGGATGGTGACGCCAAGCTTGCGGTTGATATCTTTCAGCAGGCCAAGGATCGAGGTGGTGGTTTCCGGGTCGAGGGCGGATGTTGCCTCGTCGGAGAGCAGCAGCGCCGGCTGGGCTGCTAAAGCCCGCGCGATGCCGACACGCTGCTTCTGCCCGCCGGACAATTGCGCCGGATAGGTATCCGCCTTGGCTTCCAGGCCGACGAGCGACAGCAATTCGGCAACGCGCGCCTTGCGCTCGGCACGGGCGCGTCCGGCGATCTTCAGCGGCAAGGCAATGTTGTCGGCAACGGTCTTCGAAGAAAGCAGGTTGAAATGCTGGAAAACCATGCCGATGCGGCCGCGAATCTTCTGCAAGGCGCGTTCGCCGAGCGGCACGATGTCCTGCAGCTGCTCGTCCGGGTCGAGGATCTCGATCCGTCCCGAATCGGGCTTCTCGAGGCCGTTGATGCAGCGGATCAGCGTCGATTTCCCGGCGCCGCTGCGGCCGATGATGCCAAGAATCTCGCCGCGATTGATATCGAGCGAGATGTCCGTCACGGCAGCATGCGTGCCGAAGCGCTTGGTGACGCCGGTTAGGCGCAGCATCGGAAGGGCGACGGGATTGAGCGAGTTCATGGCCATACAATTCAAAGGACCATGCGCCGATCTGGGCGCATGGTCCGGTAGGTGAAGATTGCGAAGGGCTTACCAGGCCGGCAGGGCGGTGCCCTTATAGACCTTGGCCAGCGTCTCCTTCACGGTATCGTTCTGATATGCCGCAACCAGGGTCTTGACCCAAGGCTTATTTTCGTCGCCTTGCTTCACGGCGATGAAGTTGCGGTATGGGTTGTTGTCGACCGCCTCGGTCGCGATACGGTCCTGCTGGGTCAGGTTGGACTTGATGGCCCAGTCGGTGTTGACGACGGCGGCGCTGAGATCGTCGATCGAACGGCCGACGATGCCGGCATCAAGCTCTTTGACCTCCAGCTTCTTCGGGTTGTCGACGATATCGGCAGTGGTCGCGAGAATGCCGGCATCCGGCTTCAGCTTGATGAGGCCCTCGGCCTCAAGCAGCCTCAGCGCCCGGCCTTCGTTGCTGGGATCGTTGGGCACGCCGATCACGGCGCCTTCCGGCAATCCGGCGACCGAATGCACCTTCTTCGAATAGAGGCCGATCGGCCAGACCGCGGTATAGCCGACGGGCACGATGTGATAGCCGCGGGTCTTGATCTGGTTGTCGAGATAGGGCTTGTGCTGAAATGCGTTGGCGTCGAGCTCGCCATTTTCCAGCGCTTCGTTCGGCTGCGTGTAATCGTTGAAGGCAGTCAGCTTGATGGTGAGGCCATGCTCCGCAGCGACCTTCGAAACCACCGCCCAGACGTCCTCGTCTTCGGCGCTCATGATGCCGACGCGGATCGTTTGGTCGGCAGAGGCATGATTGGCGGCCAAGGCCGGCAGCAAAGCGAGACCGGCTGCAAGCAGCAAGCGGCGGGTGAATTGGATGGACAAGATCAATCTCCGATTTGGGATGGAACACGATGCCGCCCGCATATGGGCGAGGCGGCGATAAATCAGGCCCTGGCCTGGTTTGAGCGCAGATGCTTTTTTCGAGAACAAGCGATCGCGCTTCATGTGAAAGAAATATCAATCCTGGGACGCAACGACGAACGAGACTTTCTCACGTGATTGGGAGAATTTCTTGATAATCTGCGAGTCGCGGCCGAGCCGGACGACGTCGCCGTCAAACAGCCCTGAGCACCTGCCTTTCCAGATGCGCAAGTTCCATGTCTTCGAGGGCGCGGGGCCGCTTCTGTGACACCATTTCGTCGAAGACGATGCCGCCATCACGCAGCACCAGCACACGATCTGCGAGGGTGATCGCCTCATGCACGTCATGGGTGATCAGGATCGGTGTGAAGCGATGCTGCTGCCAGATCTGGGTGAGGAGCTGATGCATCTCGATCCGGGTCAGGGCATCGAGCGCGCCGAAAGGTTCGTCGAGCAGCAGGACACCCGGGTGATTGACGAGGGCGCGGGCCAGGGCGACGCGTTGGCGCTGGCCGCCGGACAGTACCGCCGGCCAGTCCTGGGCGCGATCGGCGAGGCCGACATCGCGCAAGGCGGCAAGGGCGGTCTCGCGCCAGTCGGGGCCGCGGGCGATGCCGACATTGGAAAGCACCCGTTGCCAGGGCAGCAGCCGCGCTTCCTGGAACAGCAGGCACACGGCGGACTGCAGGCCGTCGACTTCCTGGCCGGCGATGGCGATGCGTCCGCTGCTGGGGCTGTCAAGGCCGGTCAGCAGGCGCAGCAAGGTGGACTTGCCGCCGCCGGAGCGACCGACAATGGCAACGAACTGCCCCGCCGGTATCTCGAGATCGATGCCTTTCAGGATATCCCGCCGGCCGAAGGAGTTGGTGACGCCCTGCAGGCTGATCGCCAAGCCCTTGCCATGGGAAGCGGCGGAAGCATGCCCGTCGAGGCGCGGGGGCGACACGTCTTCGCCGCTCTGAAGCGAAGGCTGTGGCGGAAATGAAGCCGGGTTGGCATCCGGCCGGTAGATCTGCTGGCGCCGGTCGCCGACGGTGGTCTTGGCATGTCCGAATTCCGCGGTATTGGCCGTCATGCTGGCACCTCCGCCGTTTTGCTGCTGCGGGAGAATTGATAGGCGGGATGCCAGGACAGGGCCTTGCGTTCCAGCCAGCGCGTGGCGAGATCGGCGAGCTTGCCGAGCAGGGCGTAAGCGAGGATGCCGAGCAGGACGATGTCGGTCTGCAGGAACTCGCGCGCATTCATCGTCATGTAGCCCAGTCCCGACGAGGCGGAGATCGTCTCGGCGACGATCAGCGTCAGCCACATGATGCCGAGCGCATACCGCAAGCCGACCAGGATCGACGGCAAGGCGCCCGGCAACAGAACGCGCCAGTAGAGTGCGCGCCCCGACAGGCCGTAGACCTGGGCCATCTCCACCAATGTCGCATCGACCGTGCGGATGCCATGGAACGTGTTGAGATAGATCGGGAACAGGACCCCGATCGCGACCAGGAAAATCTTCGCTTCCTCGCCGATGCCGAACCAAAGAATGACGAGCGGGATGATGGCGAGATGCGGGATCGTGCGCAGCATTTGCATGGAACTGTCGAGCAACCGTTCCGCAAGCGGCAGCGTGCCCGTCACCAGGCCGAGCACGAATCCGAGACTGCCGCCGATGAGCAGGCCGTAGAAAGCCCGCAGCGTACTGATTGCCACGTGATGCGCCAGCGAGCCGTCGCGCAGGCCGGTCCAGCCGGCGAGGGCAACGGCGCTCGGCGCCGGCAGGACACGTGCGGAAAGCAGGCCGGATCGGGCGGCAATCTCCCAGACCATAACGAGAAGCACCGGCAGCAGCCAGGGCAGGAGGCCATCGACGGCAGGACGGATCTGCGCCCATTGTTCGAGACAGCGTCGCCGCGGCTGGCGCAGCCGACCGGCTTGCGCCGTCCCGGTGTGTCTCGCCTCGCCGCGGTCCGCGCCGGATAGGCGATGCCGCGCGGCCCGGTAGGCAGACCAGCGGCTTTTCGGCTGCCGATGCACACTTTCGTTAAAGCGAATCCTGCTCATCATGTCGGCCCCGGTCTGGCTGGTGGGAGAGGAGCCGCGCGCCGCGATCGGTCAAGGAACCGCGGCACGCGGCGGCGATCGCTCCGGCTCAGGCGCCGGGCTTGCGCACCACATCCGCCACCGCGATCGGCTTTGGAATGAGGCCCAGTTGCAGGAAGGTGTCGGCGATCTTCTGCTGCTCGGCGACGACCTTGTCGTCGATCGGGTGCAGGCCGAATCCGAGGCGGCCGATGGCTGTCTTCAAGACGTCGACCGGAATGCCGGTCTTCGGGCTGAGGTCTTGCGCGACTTCATCCGGATGCTTGGCTGCCCAGGCATCGATTTCATTCAGCGCGGCCAGCGTCGCATCGATCACCTGCGGATTGGCACCGGTGAACTTCTGCTCGGCGAGGAAGAACTGATGGTTGGAGACGAGGCCCTTGCCGTCGCTGCCGGTGCCGTCGACCAGTGTTCGGGCGCCAGTTGCCGCCTGGCCCGCCGCGTAGAACGGATCCCAGATCGCCCAGGCGTCCACCGAGCCGCTTTCGAAGGCGGCACGTGCATCGGCGGGCGCCAGGAATACCGGCTGGATATCCTTATAGGTGACGCCGCCGGCTTCCAGCGCCTTGACGAGGAAGTAGTGGACGTTGGAGCCCTTGTTGAGCGCGACCTTCTTGCCTTTGAGATCGGCAATCGACTTGATCGCACTATCCTTCGGCACCAGGATCGCCTCGCCGGTCGGCGCCGGCGGTTCATAACCGACATAGAGCAACGGCGCGCCGGCCGCCTGGGCGAAAATCGGTGGCGCTTCCCCGGTGGTGCCGAAATCAATGGCGCCGACATTCAGGGCTTCGAGCAGCTGGGGGCCGCCGGGGAACTCCGTCCAGGTGACGGTGTAGCCGAGCGGCTTCAGCTTCTCTTCCAGCAATCCCTTTTCCTTGAGGATCACCAGGGTCCCGTATTTCTGATAGCCGATGCGCAGCTCGGCCGCTTCCGCGCTCTTCACCCCGGACAAACCGGCAATCGTTGCTATGTTGATGCCGGCGAGGGCCATCGCCGTCAGCATGATCTTGCGAACCATGGTGCTTCCTTCCCGTCTATCAGGTTCCTGTCGTCCGTCGCGGCCGCCCTTCGGCTAAGCCAACCATGCCCCATAATCTCTAGTCATCTGATAGAGTAAACCGAGCAAAATTTAATGCGACCCAAGAAAAACTCGCGCGAGGAAAGCAAGCGGTACGGCTCAGCCGGCGATTCGGACCGGTCCCGTCGCCGCCGCGAGGGCATCGAGCACGGCGCCCTTTGCCTGTGTGAAGGCGGCGGACAGCAGGTCCCGGGGCCGCGGCAGGTCGATGACGAACGCGGTAAAAAGGCGGCCGGGGCGCGGCTGGAGGACGATCACGCGGTCGGCGAGTTTCACTGCTTCCTCGACATCATGCGTGACCAGCAGCAAGGTCGGGCGATAGGCCTGCCACAGCAGCAACAGATGCTCGTGCAGGTTCGCGCGGGTCAAGGCATCGAGAGCGGAGAAAGGCTCATCGAGGAGCAGCACTTTCGGCTCCGCCGCCAAGGCGCGCGACAGGGCGACGCGCTGCGCCTGGCCGCCGGAAAGCTCACGTGGCCAGCGGTCGTGATAGGCATCAAGCGCGACGCGCGCCAAGGCCGTCTCGACGATCTTTCGGCGCTGGGCCGCGGGCAGATGGGCGAGGCCGAAGCCGACATTCTCCGCGACTGTCAGCCAGGGAAACAGGCGCGGTTCCTGAAAGACGAAGCCGATTGCGGGATGCGGCGCGCGGATCGCCTCGCCGTCCAGCGTGATGCTGCCAGACGACGCGTGTTCAAGGCCGGCGACCAGGCGCAGCAATGTGGTCTTGCCGCAGCCGGAACCGCCGATCACGGCGACAATTTCGCCGGCATCGATGCGGAGTGATACCTCGCCCAGTGCCGCAACGCCGCCGTCATAGGTCTTCGCAAGTCTGTCGAGGATGAGCATGGCTCAGCGATCCCGGCCACGGCGCTGTGCGACGCGCGCAGATTCCCGGGCGCGGCCATATGAATCCTGCCAGCGCAGCAGCGGCGCAAAGACGGCAATCAGGAGATAATCGGCGGCCTTGCCGATCAAGGCGAAGGCGACGATGGCGGCCAGAATCTGGTCCGGCTTGCCAAGCTGCTGGCCGTCGACCAGCAGGAAGCCGAGACCTTCCGAGGCGCCCATGATCTCCGCCGCCACCACGAACATGAAACCGAGGCCGAGGCCGGAGCGCAGGGCGCCGACATAATCCGGCAGGATGGCCGGCAGCAGGATGCGCCGCATCAACGCGGCGTGGGAGAGGCGAAACATCTGCCCGACCTCGACCAGGCGGCGGTCGACATTGGCAAAGGAGGTCATCACGCCGAGATAGACCGGAAAGAAGACGCCGGTGGCGATCAAGGCGATCTTGGAAGCTTCGAAAATGCCGAGCCAGAGGATGAAGAGCGGCACCCAGGCAAGAGAGGGAATGGCCCGCAGCGCCTGCACCGTCGGGTCGAGGAGACGCCGCAGCAAAGGCAGGCTGCCGGTCAAGGCACCGTGCGCGGTGCCGGTGGCTGCGCCGATGGCAAAGCCGGCGAGAACACGCAGGCTGGTCGCCATGACATGGGTGGCGAGGTCGCCGGCGCGGGCCAGGTCGTACAGCGTCGCGAGGATATGACTGGGCGCCGGCAACAGGCGCGCTTCCACCAGGCCGAGTCGGAAGGCCAGCTCATAGGCGGAAGCGGCAAGTACCGGCAAGGCGAGGCCAAGCGCGAGCGGATGCGCGGCGAGGCGATGCAAAAAGGCAGGGTGCGTCCGGACCCGTGATGGCGCCGCGGCCAGCCGCCGGTTCTCTACCGCCGATCCCAGTTCCAGCATCTCGGCAGACCGTATCGCGCTAATTCGCCGCCACGGCGTATTGCGTGTCGATGAGCTGATCAACCGTGGCCTTCACATCGACATCGGGCTTGATGACGCTCGCCTTCTGAAGTGCCTCGCCGGCAAGGGTGATGGTCTGGCGCGTTTCGTTCGTCACGCTGCGATTGGAGAAATCGGTGCGCTCCAGCTGCTTCGTCACCACCGCATCCGGCAGCTTCGTCACCTTGGCGAGCAAGGCCTTGAGCTCCGCCGGATGGGCGCGTGCCCATTGCCGTGCTTGTTCGTAGACCGCGAGAACGCGCTTCACGGTTTCCGGGTTCTCCTTGGCAAAGGCTTCGCGCACATTGATGACGCCCCAGGAATTGGCCGCGGCATTGCGATAGAAGAGACGCGCGCCGCTTTCGACCTCGGCCTGAGCCATCAGCGGATCGAGCCCCGCCCAGGCATCGACATCGCCGCGCAACAGGGCGGCCTTGCCGTCTGGATGCTGCAGCAGGACGATGCCGAGATCGCTCTCGGCGAGGCCGGCTTCGTTGAGTGCGCGGATCAGAAAGATATGAGGATCGGTGCCGCGGGTGACGGCGACCTTCTTGCCCTTGAGATCGGCAACCGAGGCGAAGGTGGAATCGGAACGGCCGACCAGGGCGGTCCATTCGGGGCGCGAATAGACACCGACGACCTTCACCGGATTGCCGTTGATGCGGCCGATCAGTGCCGCGGCGCCGGCGGTCGAACCGAAATCGATCGAGCCGGCATTGAGGAATTCCAGCGCCTTGTTGGAGCCGAGCGATTGCACCCAGCGGATCGTCGTGCCGTCCTGGGCAAATTCCTGCTCGAGGAGGCCCTGGTCCTTAAGCACCAGTGAGAGCGGATTGTAGGTGGCGAAGTCGATATTGATCTCCTTGGCCGCCGCCCGCGCCTTACCGGCGATGAAGGGCAGGGGTCCCACGCCAAGGAGCGCGGTAGCCAAAGCCGACTTCAGGATGGAGCGGCGGGACGGACGAAGAGTTGTCGATGGCATGGTTCCCTCGCGGCAAGAGATCAGCAGGAAGAAGTTGCTTACCGGCTACCCCGCGCATCCCGCCAACGAGAAAAACTCCGTGACGGCGCGAGGATTCATGCGGGGGGTCCTTCTGCACCCTTGCCGGGTCTGTCAGACAGGTCCGTCAGACAACGGCGTGTTCCGGCGACCTCGGCCTGCGCTGCTGCTAGGCGAGTTTTTCTTGTGGGTCGGCGAGGATTCCTCCGTTTACACTACTGATTTGATAGAGAATTCTGATCTCGCTCATACACAGCGCGCGCCTTCCTGCGCATGTCTTTTCGACTTCGAGATGGACCGCACCATCATGACCTCTACTGTGACGCAGATTAATCAAGCTGCCCCGACGGAAAAAACCGCAGACGTCTTGTGGTTCTTGCCGACCCATGGCGATGGCCGGTATCTCGGTTCCGATGTTGGCGCCCGGCACGTCTCGCTCGGCTATCTCAGCCAGATTGCCCGGGCCGCCGATGAACTCGGCTATTACGGCGTGTTGCTGCCGACCGGCCGTTCCTGTGAGGATTCGTGGATCGTCGCCTCGGCCATGGTCCCTGTGACCCAGCGCTTGCGATTCCTGGTGGCGGTGCGTCCGGGGTTGAGCGAACCGTCAATGGCGGCGCGTATGGCGGCGACCCTTGACCGCATCTCGAACGGCCGCCTGTTGATCAATGTCGTTACGGGCGGCGACCCGGCTGAATTGAGAGGCGACGGCGTCTTCCTCGACCACAAGGAACGCTACGACGTCACCAGCGAATATCTGGCGATCTGGCGCGAGTTGATGACCGGGAAATCGGTCGACTACAAGGGTAAGCATCTCTCGATCGAGGGAGGCAAGCTGCTTTATCCGCCGGTCCAGCAGCCCTATCCGCCGCTCTATTTCGGCGGCTCATCGGCCGCCGGGCTGGAAGTCGCCGGCGATCACGTCGACGTCTATCTGACCTGGGGCGAGCCGCCGGCCGATGTCGCGGCGAAGATCGCCGATATGCGGCGCGTCGCCGAAGCAAGGGGTCGCAAGCTGAAATTCGGCATTCGCCTGCATGTGATCGTCCGCGAAACCGCCAAGGAGGCCTGGGCGGCGGCCGATGACCTGATCAAGCACCTTGATGACGACGCCATTGCGACGGCGCAGCGTGCTTTTGCCAAATTCGATTCGGTCGGCCAACAGCGCATGTCGCAACTGCATGGCGGGCGGCGCGATAAGCTGGAAGTCAGTCCCAATCTCTGGGCCGGCATCGGCCTGGTGCGCGGCGGTGCCGGCACGGCCCTGGTCGGCGATCCGGACCAGGTCGCCGCACGCATGAAGGAATATATCGATCTCGGCATCGAGAGCTTCATCCTTTCCGGCTATCCGCATCTCGAGGAATGCTATCGTTTCGCCGAGCTGGTCTTCCCGAAGCTGCCGCTGAAGGCGACGACCGGCAACAATCTTGGCCCGGCGCGCAATGCCGGACCCTTTGGCGAAATGATCGCCAATGTGGTGGCGCCGTCGCTTCGCCAGTCGCAATCCTGATCGGCAGCGTCTCGTCGTGCCGGGAATGCCGCATATCGTCATCGTCGGTGGCGGCTTTGCCGGCGCGACCGTGGCGCTGCATCTGCTGAAGGCGCAGCAATCCGCCGATCTTGCCCTGACGGTGTTGGAGCCGCGTGCCGTGATCGGCGCCGGGCTCGCTTATTCGGCGGAAGATCCCGAGCATCGCATCAATGTGGCGGCGGCGCGCATGATGCTGTTCCCCGATGACCCGGAGCATTTTGATCGCTGGTTCCGGCAATCGGCTGAAGCGGCAACCGATCCCGCTGCCATCATCGCCGATGGCCGCGCCTATCCGCGCCGTCAGATCTTCGGCCGCTATGTCGACGGCTTGGTGCGCGCCGCCGCTGCGCAGGCGCCGCATATCCGTTTCCAGCATCTGCGCAGCCCCGCCACCGCCATCGTGCCCAACGGCGAGAACTATCGTGTTACCCTGGCCGATGGGGCCGGCCTGGATGCAGATCTCATCATTCTGGCGACCGGCCATAACCGCCCCGGCATTCCCGGCGCCTTTGCCGGCGTTGCCGATCATCCGCGCTTCATCGCCAATCCCTGGGAAAAGAACGCATTGAAGCCGATCCGGGCCGGGGACTGGGTGCTGCTGATCGGCACCGGCCTCACCATGGTCGATACGGTCGCGTCGCTGCGCGCCAAGGGCCATACCGGGCAGATCACGGCGATTTCGCGCCGCGGGCAATTGCCGCAGCCGCGCACCTCGCTGCCGGTACAGGCATTCGGCGATTTTTCCACTGACCCGGCGGTCTCAGTTTCGGCACTGCTGCATCGGATACGCACGGCGACGCGTGACCTGCAGCGTCAAGGTCGACCCTGGGAAGATGTGATCGACGCCATTCGCCAACAGGCCTACGCTATCTGGAACAGCCTGCCGCTGGTGGAGAAGCAGCGCTTTCTGCGGCATCTGCGCCCCTACTGGGATTCTCATCGCTATCAGGTCGCGCCGCAGGTCGATGATGTGCTGCGCAGTGAAATCCACCGGCGCGGTCTGCAGGTCATTGCCGGACACTTCACGCGAGTCACGTTCGAACAGGAAGTATTCCGCGTCAAAATGCATCCCCGTGGCGCTAAGGCAGGCGCATTGCAGGAACGGCATTTCCACGCCGTGGTCAACTGCACCGGTCCAGATCATTCGGCGCAGATTGCCGGCAATGATGTTCTGAGGTCGCTGCAGGAACAGGGGTTGCTCGTGCCGGATCCGCTCAAACTCGGGGTTTATGTCGACCGCGACAGCCAGCTGCTGGACGCGGCGGGCCGCAGCCAGCCCGGCTTGCTGTTTGCCGGCCCGGCGGCCCGCTACACATTTGGCGAGCTGATGGGGCTGCCGCAGGTCACGCTGCAGGCGAAGACCGTGGCCGACCAGGCCGGAGTCTGGCTTGCGCAGCGGGCCGGTCAAGCGCCCGGCCGCTACCGCGCCGTCTATGCCTAGCGGCGGTTCTTCCATATTTGTTCCTGACAGAGAGGATATCATGACCAAGCTGCGGATCGTCGACTTCAGCGGCAATTTTTCCCGCCCCTCCCGCACGCGCGGATTGGTGAAAGCGGTGCTCGGTGAAATCTCCCTGCGCGGCCTCGGCGAAACGCAGCTCTTTGACTTGGTCGATGTGGGACCCGAATTCTCCGGCGCCTATCGCCGGGCCGACCTGTCGGCCCAGGCGAAGACGGTTGCCACAGCGATCGAAGAGGCCGATGCCATCGTTGTCGGCTCGGCAATCTACAAGGGCGCCTATAGCGGCCTCTTCAAGCACTTCTTCGATCTCTTCGAGCCGGTGGCATTGACCGGCAAGCCGGTCATCCTGACCGCGACGGGCGGTTCTTCGCGCCATGCCCTGGTGATCGAGACGCATCTGCGTCCGCTTTTCTCCTTCTTCAATGTCGTCTCGGCGCCCGCCGGCATTTTCGCGACCGAGACGGATTTCAACGGCTATGATGAGATCAAGGAGAATTTGTTCGCACGCATTGACGAGGCGATCGGCCAGTTTGCCCGTCTTCTGCCGGCCGCCAATCCCGCGCTGCCCCTGAGCCGGATTGCTTGAGCGGCTCGCTGCGCGACGATCAGCGAACCTTTTATTGCGGTAGGTGGAGAAGGCTGCCGGCAGGCGCGCCGGGCTAAATCCTTTATTAAATCAATCCATTGGCAAATTATGCATCCGGCCGACTTCCATCGATAGGTTCTTTGCCGGAAGACCTGCGCCGCGTCGAGAGGCGGTGTGAGGCGGCAAAAAAACGCGTGACGACGTAACGGATCTGTTCTGACCAGCGAATGCTGCTGAGACGCGCGACCGGAGAACAAGCCGGCTATGCGACAAGACAAGGTGGCAAGGTAGCGGACAGGATCGGCGACCCTCCCAGGGACCTATGCCGACGTTCTGCTCAAGATTAGGTCGGAGCTCGCATGATTGATTTGCCGACGACTGTGCTCAGCCCGCGCACCCTCATGGCGAGCGCGCTGAGCGAGGGGGAGCCGTTTACGCGCGCTTTGACGCCGGCCATCCACGTCGCCACGACCTATATACGCGACGCCGATAACGGCTACAGTTCGGGCAATGTCTATGGACGGGCGGACAACACCTCGGTTCGGCAGGCCGAATCGCTGATTTCCGACTTGGAAGGCGCTGCGGAATCGCTGCTGTTCGGCTCCGGCACCGCGGCGGCCACGGCACTCTTCCTCTCCTTGGAGCCGACGCATATCCTTGCCCCTCAGCTCATGTATTGGGGGTTGCGTACCTGGCTGCAGCAGCTGCCGCGCTTCGGCCATCAAGTCACCTTCGTCGACATGTCGGATGTCGCTGCGGTACAGGCGGCGATCCGGCCCGGCGAGACTGGGCTTGTCTGGATCGAGACGCCCAGCAATCCGCTCTGGACCATTACCGATATCGCCGCCGTCGCTGCCTGCGCCCGCGCTGCCGGCGCGCTTGTCGCGGCGGATTCGACGGCCGCCACGCCTATCCTGACGCAGCCGCTGGCCTACGGCGCCGATCTCGTCATGCATTCGGCCACGAAATACCTCAACGGCCATTCCGATGTCAGTGCCGGCGTCCTGGCGATCGCCCGCCCGGGTGAATTGTGGAGCCGGATCCGCAAGATGCGCGAGCAGCATGGCGCAGTTCTCGGCCCCTTCGAGGCCTGGCTGTTGACGCGCGGCCTGCGGACACTCGACATTCGGGTGAAGGCGCAAAGCAAGAGCGCCGAGATACTGGCTCGGCGGCTGGCGAAGCATCCGGCGGTGGCCTCCGTGCTTTATCCCGGCCTCGCCGATAGCCCCGGCCATCGCATCGCCGCCAGCCAGATGACGGGCGGCTTCGGCGGCATGCTGTCGATCCGCTTGAAAGGCGGGCCGCGGACGGCCATCGCCACTGCCGCCCATGTCAGCATCTGGCGCCGGGCGACGTCCTTCGGCGGCATCGAGAGCCTGATCGAGCACCGCTCCTCCATGGAAGGCGAAGGCTCGCCCTGTCCCACCGATCTCCTGCGTCTCTCCGTCGGACTGGAAGACCCGGATGATCTGTTCAGCGATCTCGATCGGGCCATCGCGCGCTCGGCGTGATATCGGCGCATCTAAGGAGTAACCATATGCTGCCTACCGTCGCTGTGGCGATCATGTGCAAAACCCCCCGGCCCGGTCTCTCGAAGACGCGGCTTTCGCCGCCTTTGCGACCGGACGAATGCGCCGAGATTTCCGGCTGCTTCATTCGCGACCTGGCGGGCACGATCTCGCATCTGACCGCCGAAGGGCAGTCGAAAGGTTATGCGGTCTATACGCCGCTCGGCTCGGAGCGTGAACTGACGCGCTTCCTGCCATCCGGCTTCGGCATGGTACCGCAATGTGAGGGCGATTTCGGTGTGCGGCTCTATCGGGGCATCGTCGACCTGCTGGCGATCGGTCATGCTGGTGCGATCCTCGTCAATTCGGACAGTCCGACCCTGCCGCGCGCGATCCTCCGCGCGGCGGTGCAGGCAGTACGGGAGGGCGACAAACTGGTTCTCGGCCCGGCGCTCGACGGCGGCTATACGCTGATCGGCCTCTCGCGGCCACATCGCCATCTGTTCGATGACATTCCCTGGAGTACCGGGGAGGTCTACCGGCTGACCTTGCAACGGGCGCAGGAGATCGACCTGCCGGTCGCCATCGTCGACGGCTGGTATGATATCGACGACGCGGCCTCATACGCGGTCCTGGAAGCGGAGATCGACGGCAAGCGCCCGGGCTTCGCTGCCGATCAGCCGCTGGAACTGGCCCCGGCTACCCGGCGTTTCCTGACCAAGCGCCGCACCATGCCGCATGTAGCGTGAGGATCATGCAAATACCGGTCATTGCCGTCGTCATCCCCTGTCTCAATGAAGAGGCACCGATCGGCGTCGTCATCCGCGAAGTGCTGGCGCAGCCGGTCGCCGAGGTGATCGTCGTCGATAACGGTTCGACGGATGGCACCGCCGAAGTTGCGGCTGCCGCCGGTGCGCGGGTCGTGCGCGAGCCGGTGCGCGGATATGGCCGCGCCTGTGCCGCCGGAATCGCCGCGTTGCGTCCGGAGACGGATATCGTCTGCTTTCTCGATGGCGATGGCAGCGACGTTCCCGCCTTCATTCCCGCCCTGGTTGCGCCGCTGACGGAAGATCGGGCCGACTTCGTGATGGGATCGCGCCTGCGCGGGCGGCGCGAACGCGGCAGCCTGGCGCCGCAACAGGTCGTTGCCGGCTGGCTTGCCGGTCTGCTCTTGCGCATGACCTATGGCGTGCGGTTCACCGACATGTCGCCGCTGCGGGCGATGCGCGCCGATCGCCTGCAGGCCCTGGGCATGCAGGAGGCGACCTATGGCTGGAACCTGGAAATGCAAATGCGCGTGGCGGCCGCCGGCCTGCGGAGCATGGAGATTCCCGTCGATCACCGTTGCCGCCGCGGCGGCAGGTCCAAGGTGTCCGGCAATCTCGCGGCCGGCCTCATGGCCGCATGCAAGATCGCCTCGACCTTCTTTCGCCTGGCGCGAGAGCTGCCCGCCCGGCGCCGCGATATTCCGCGCGGTGTCTATTGATTCGGCAGACATGGAGAGAAGCATGCGTGTTCTGCTGACGGGTGGTGCCGGTTTCATCGGTGACCATGTGCTTCGGATCCTGCTCGCCAACGGTCACGAGGTCCGCGTAATGGACTCGTTGCGTCCGGATGTTCACCGCGGAGCGCGTTGGATGCCGCCCGAGGAGGTCGAGTTCCAGGTCGCTGACCTGTGCGATCCCACCGCAATTGATCGCGCGCTCGGCGGAATGGACGCCGTCGTTCATCTCGCCGCCAAGGTGGGCCTCGGCGTCGCTATCGGCGATATGCCGGATTATGCCGCGTCGAACGATCTCGGTACCGCCGAATTGCTGGCCGGTATGGCGCGGGCCAATGTGGGCCGCCTCACCTTGGCGAGTTCCATGGTGGTCTATGGCGAGGGTCTCGGCCTCTGCCCGGATCATGGCGAGGTGACACCGGCGCCGCGTCAGCCGGCAGCATTGGAGGCCGGCGATTTCGAACCGCCCTGCCCGGTCTGCGAGCGCCCGCTCGCGCCGCTCCTGGTGCGGGAGACGGCGAGACCCGATCCCCGCAACGCCTATGCGACCAGCAAGCTGGCGCAGGAATTCTATGCCGCAAACTGGGCGCGGGCGACCGGCGGCAGTGTCGCCATGATGCGCTACCATAACGTCTACGGGCCCGGCATGCCGAAGGACACGCCCTATGCCGGCGTAGCGGCGATTTTCACCTCGATGCTGCGGGCGGGCAAGGCGCCGCAAGTCTTCGAGGATGGCGGGCAGCGGCGGGATTTCATCCATGTGAGCGACGTCGCGGCCGCGACGGTGCGAGCCTGCGAGGCCCACGGTGCGGGTGTCACAGCATTCAATGTAGGCTCCGGCATGCCGCGCACGGTCGGCGAGATGGCGCAGGCCCTGTCGCTGGCGCTCGGCGGCCCCGAACCGGTGGTGACCGGCCGCTACCGATTGGGCGATGTTCGCCATATCACCGCCGATTCCCGCCGTCTGCGCGACCAATTGGCTTGGCACCCAGAGGTCGATTTCAACGCCGGCATGGCGGAGCTTGCCGGTGCATCCGACCCCAAGTCGGCAACGGCGAGCAGGCGGCGCGCGGTGGGGCGATGAATCGTTTCGGCCTTATCGCGCTGATCCTGGTGAGCGTTGCGGCCAACGCTTCGGCGCAGATTCTGCTGCGCTGGGCAGCGAAAGGCGGCCTGGTGCCGGCGGGCGGCTGGACGACCGCCTCGTTCTTTGCGCTGCTGTTCCGGCCGGGGATCATCGGCGGTCTTGCCTGCTATGCCCTCAGTCTCGTCGTCTGGGTGATTGTGCTGAGCCGCACCGAGGTCTCGTTCGCCTATCCATTCCTTGGCGTCGGCTTCGTGCTCGTCACCTTTGTCTCGGCTATTCTATTGAACGAGGACGTTACCGCGCAGCGCATGGCCGGCACCGCTCTTATCGCGCTCGGCGTCGCTGTCCTTGCTCGCAGCTGACACCCGCAGCGGACAGTGGCAGCGCGCTATTTCCGTGCTTGTGGCACAGCAGGGTCATCGCCGTCAGCCGCGACATAGATGCGCCATTTTCCGTCGGCGGCCTCGGCCAGGCGGAACAGCCTGCTGGCGGCAAACAGGTCACGCGCCCAGGCGCCGTCCTGCGGCGTCACCACGGCGGCGCGGCATCCGTAATCGTGATAAAGACGGTCGACATCCTCCGGCGCACCGCTGCCATCGAAGACCCGCAGGAACAGCGCCGATATTTGCAGCCGCTGCTCGGGCGCCAGCGAGGCGAAGGCGATGGCCAGCTCGTTGCCGGCAAAGCAGGAACGGCGGTCGGAGAGAAGTGCCCAGGATATATTGACTGGCCAGGGGGTCATTTCCTGAAGATAGGCGGGGTTGTTGGCGATCCGGGTCTGTGCGGTGGTATATTTTCGCAGCGCTGCCCAGAGAGCCGGCGACCGGGCGAAGGCTGCGGCCGAAGGTGTCATGTGACCGAAAAGATTGCCGGAGATGTTATGGGCAGTGTCGGGCAATGCGGCCATGAAAACCGCCAGCAATGCCGCCGCCGGGGGCAGGATGCGTCGCGCGGGATACGCGGCAAGCCAATGTGTGACAGCGATCGCCGCTGCAATTGTCAGGATGAAGAGTCCCGGCAGTACCGCGCGCCAGCCGAGATCGTTATTGTCCCCGACGGTACTCAACAGCAGCCAGCTGCAACAGAGCGAGCCGAGGCACAATGCCGTGAAAGCCTGGATCGTCAGCCGCCGTTGCCCGCTGTCAACGGAAGCAGCGGCGAGCTGACGCAGGCCGATCAGGCCCGGCACGAAGATCAAGGGAAATTCGATGGGGAGCAGGACGAGCCAATAGGCAGGTATGTCGAGGATCCGCCGCAGGCCGGGCGGAACCAGCGTGCCGAGCACGGGAGTCGGATGGATTGTGATCGGCAGGCCGCCGCGTGCTCCCTGTTCCTGCAACTGGCTGGCGATCAGCGGGTAGGAGAGAAGGAAGGCGCCGGCAGCACCCGCCAGGCTTGCGGTCAATAGAAGCCGGCGTTGCGGCGGATTGATTCTGGCCAGCAAGAGCGGACCGATCACGGCGCCGCACAGGGCCAGCGTGATGCCGCCGACCCAGATCGAGCTTTGAAACCCGGCCGCCAGAATCAGCGCCAGGATCACCGTGCCGAAGAACGTCGGGCGAAGGGCCAGTTCGACCAGAAGCAGGACCGTGACCAGGACGCAGGCCGCCGCCATGACGTGATGCGGGCTCCAGCTGCTCTGGAACAGCCAGCCTGCGAGGCCGCTGCCGTGCTTCAGCGCGGCATGGAGCGGCTCTTCCCCGAAGAGGCCGACCAGCGCCGGCCGCAAAGAACCCATCACGCTGAGGATCAGCACCAGCAGCGCGGGCCTGCGGCGCCCCGATAGACGGAGGGTAAGCCCGGCCATGGTCATAAGCGAGCCGAAGGCCGAGAACCAGCTGAGGCCGATATCGGCTTCCCAGCCACTGGCGCCGGTCAGCCTCGCCAGCTGCGCCGCGCTGAAGTGCCAGAGATAGTAATAAGAGACGCGGCCCTCGCCGCCACCGGCTGCAAAGAAAGGATTGGCGGGCGGAACGCCGCCGCGCAGCATCTCATCGATTAGGGCGATTTTGGAATGGTCAAAGATCGGGCCGGCGAGAATCACGCCGTCGGCGACGGCTTTCGGCATGACCGCGGCAGCGGGCAGAAGGGCGACGATGGCAGCCACGATGTAAAGGGCGAAAGGCAGGGCCGGCGCCCGCGATGCAGCTTGGCTACTGGCATCCGGCGTGCTGTAACGGTGCCGCTTGGCGAGCGCTAGGCCGGCGATGATGATTGCCGCGGCAAGCACGGCCACGACGGAAAAGGCCGCAGCCGTACTTAAGGCGAGCGAGACCACGCTCTGCGTGGCCCAACCGGTGATCGGTGCCAGGGGCAAGGCGAGGTCGCGCCCCAGCGCCAGCCGCCGGTTGACGAGCCAGCCGAGGCTCATCCACAGCACCAGGGCGGCGACACCGCATAGAATTGAACCTGAAAGTGAAGCCATCAGTAACCGGCAGCTCCGCGGCTATTTTTCATAGCGTCAATCCCCCCGCGAGCATTCTACCCCAGGCCAGCGGCTTTTGCCTTTACGGATCGCGGTTTGATCAGTCCCGGTGTCATATCCCGCTGAACCAGTTGAAGCCCTGCTTTTCCCAAAAGCCCTCGACATAGGTGTTGGTTACCTCGATCGCACGGATCCATTTCGCGTTCTTGAAGCCGATCTTGACCGCGGTGCGTAAACGCAGGGGAAAGCCGAAGGGATCGGTGATCGGCTCGCCGGCATATTTCGTCGCCAGGATCGTTTGCGGATGCAGCGCCGAGGGCATGTCCAGGCATTCGGTGTAATTGTCATTGCAATGGAAGACGACATATTTGGCGGTAAGATCCGCACCGATCTGGGTCAGAAACTGCTTCAGGTTCGGTCCCGACCATTGGCCGATATAGTCCCAGCCTTCGACGCAGATATGCTTGATGATCTCTTCCTGTTCAGGGAAGGCGTAGATCTGTTCCAGCGGCCAGGGTCGCTTGTCCTGAACCAAGCCCGCCAGCTCGAGCTTCCAGTCCTTGCGATCGATCGGTTTCACCCGCTCGATCTCATAATAGGCATTGAACCGCGGCGGCTTCACCACTTGCGAGGCCGGGTAGGTGGGGGCGAGCCGGTTCGGGTCGAAAAGCAGGCTCTGGACCCGGTCGTTGAATCCGGAAATAGTTCGCAGGAAGGATTGCACGGCGTCCCGGTCGGAGATGTTGCAACCGGTCAGGAATGTCAGCGCGCCTAGCGACAACGTCCCCTTCAGGACGCGGCGGCGCTCGATGCTTTCGATGAGTCTGGCATTCTCGGCAAGGATACTTCGGTCGGGCACGACCTTCGGGCGGAAGAGCGATCGCACGGGCAATCGGACGGACATCATCGATTCCTTTCAGCGGTGCGTGTCGGCGTTGGCGTCGGCGGCGGATGCCGAGAGGCGCGGGCCGCCGGTCAGCATGGCAAGGATTGTCTTCGGCACCAGCAGTGCCAAGGTTACATGGACGATGGCGAACAGCACGATCGCCGTCATGCCGAGGAAATGCACCAGACGTGCGCCCTGGAAACTGCCGAAGAGCGAAACGAGGCCCGAGAATTGCACCGGCTTCCAGATCGCAATGCCGGAAACGACCTGTAGGACGACGATAAGGATTACGCCGACATAGAGCACTTTCTGTACGGCATTGTAATGGGTGAGGTCGGCATGTTTCAGGCGGAGGGTAAGCGCGGCAACCACCTCCCGGATCACCTCCGAGACCCGGATCGGCAGCAGCATGCGGCGGAATCTGCCCGTGAAGACGCCATAGCCAAGGTAGCAGAGGCCGTTCAGCACCAGGATCCACATGACGAAGAAATGCCATTGCAGCGCGTGCTGCGCCCAGATGCCGAGGGTGATCTGGTCGGGGAAATGCAGAAAGCCGAAGATCACCTCGTCGTTGTAGATTTTCCAGCCGCTCATCACCATGAGGATCATCGAGATTGCGTTAACCCAGTGCATGATGCGCAGCGGAAGCGGGTGCATGCGCCGCGAATCCTTTCCTCCGTGCATCTCTCGATTGGGGGTCATGCGCGTTACCTTTCATCAAACGTCCCGTGAGAGACGGCGGGTTGCGGAAAATCAAGTGGTCGAAGGCTCAGCGCCGGCTGATGGCGATGCGGATCGTTTCATCGGGACCGAGCGGTGTCCCCTCAGCCCCGCTCCAACTCGCCAGCTTGAAGAAGTCCGCGCGGGAGATGTCGAGCACATCGATCTGGCGCGCGAGAATGGCGACGGTTTCGATCGGGACCGCGACCTGGTGGCGGTTCCAATCGAAATAGCCGCAGCACGTCGAGATCAGCTGGATCTTGCCGTCACCGCTGCGTATGACGTCGGTTACGCGGCCCATTGTTCGGTCGTCGTAGTCGAGCAGTGGCAGGCCAATCAGGTCGCCGACCCGCACCTTCTGCGGGAAGCGGCGGCTCATCTTTTCCTCCGGCGTCAGGTTGCCGCTCGCGTCGGGAGCGGCTTCAGTATGGGCGCCGCCGGGCACCCCACCCGCCCAACTCGCCGGGGCGGCGCAGGTGAGGAACAGGAGGCCGCAAGCGAGAATGGATGCGGTCTTTTTCATGACGATAACCTCGAAGAGCGATGGGTTGAGTTCCGGGAAGTCGCCTATTGATCGTTGATGCTCATGGCGAAGCGATTGACGGCGCTGATTGTCGGAAAAGCGGCGGGGTGAACCGCCAATGCCCGCCCCATTTCAAGAGCGCGGCGCTCACAGGCGGCGCGCCGAGGCTCATCCGAAATGGCTTCCAGTTCGGCCGCATGAGCGAGACCGAGGATACGCCTGTGCATCTCAATTCCTGCAAAGCCGAGGGAATCCCGCCAGATATCGGTCAGCTGCTGCTGCAAGGCGATTTCACTGCCGACGGCATCATTCGACTCTTCGAAAAATTCGCGTCCCCCCAGAATGCCTGTACGCTCGCGCCGCCAGAGGTCGGAGAATTCGGCGGTAAAGACCCGCCATATGGTGCGCGCAACTTCGAGGATCCAGGCGCCGTGCTTCTGCGCGGCTTCGCCCGTCTGGTGACCCTGCTGCGCGAAATAAGCGAGCCAGAAATTTCCCAGCAGCGAACCGATATCAAAGCCCATCGGGCCATAGACGGCAAACTCGGCATCGATCACCCGGCTATCCGTTTCGGTGACCATGACCGATCCGGTATGGAGGTCGCCATGCAGGAGCGTCTCGGCGCGACTGCAGAATTTCGCCTTCAGCATGCGTGCGGCGAGCTTGAGGTCCATGTCCTGCCGTGCGGCGCGTGCGCTGCTCTCCAGGCCTGGGGTGTGGCGATTGCGGGAATGAATGATGAATGGATCGGTGAAGAAAAGATCCTCCGTGATCCCTGTCAGCTCGACGTTCCGGGCAAAGAGCGCGAGATCCGCCTTCCGATCTGCTGTATTCAGGCACAGGTCCGAGCCGCGAAACAGGGTGCGGGCGAGATAGCGCCCGAGATGCTTGCCAAGATCCGGCAACCGCAGACCGTCGATAAGCGCCTTGCGAAGGATCACATGCGGATGCAGATGCTCCATGACGATGAGCGCCTGCTTCTCATCGAAATAGTGAAGCTTCGGTAACCGGCCTGGATCCCGCGCATCGAGGCGCATCAGGGCGTTGTACTCGAAGAAGGTGCGGTCGAGCGACATCGGCCAGCTGTCGCCGACAACGCGCGCATAAGGCAGCGCCTGCTTGACGACGAGTGAACCCCGGGGGCTTTCGACGATAAAGATCAGGTTGAGATTGCCGTCGCCTACTTCCCTGACCCGCCAGTGGGTCGCCGGGCCGAGGAGCTCCTTCAACGCGTGAACAGGGGCAAGCCGTTGAGGCAGGCTCGCTGCCGTTAACGGTTCGTATCGGGTTTTCTCCAGCACTTTCATGCGCTTCCGGCCCTGATGATATGTGGCATGACTGCGACCACGGTTCACAGCGATCGCGTTGATCGGCAGCTGTTGCTAAGCCAATTCGGTTGCTGCCATCGCCCGGTTACGCCCGGGGACATTTATTTATGTCGTTCGGAGCCGGCCTGAGGACGGTATGGCAGGAAGGCCGGTGGCGCAGATATGCGGCGGCAGGGGTCGGCAAGCGTTATAAGAACACCGCCAGGGCACCAAGTCCTTCTTGGCTCTCAGCCCGCCTAGGGCGGCGCCACACCCGATGCTGTTTGCATTTGCCGCCTTGAATTGCCCGGGCGGGCCGTTCGGTTCCGCGCCTTCGCTCACCGCTTGAGGGCGGCTGTCGCGCGGGGGCGAGGCAGCTCCGATTTAAGGCGGCAGCTTAAGGTCGCGGCGAAGCGCAAAACGCAGACTGTCATCAAATCGCTGGAAGAGAATTTCGCTGTGCTTTAAGCTCCGTTCCAGCGATCTGATCCAGACAGCGATCATCGCATCGCCGACCGATGTTTTTTATTGCCGAGCGCATTCCGCTCCGTCGTCGGTTATTTCCTTCGCGTCGTCGAATCTGCCGATAAGACAGCGGGGTTGAGCAATGGATTCTTTACATTCGCTCGATAAGCTCCGTTCATTCAGGCTTTGAAGATCGGGATCGGATCATGGACAAGACGAAATCGACTTTAGGAAAATGGGCTTGCGCAATCCTTGCCTTGCTGATGTTACCGGCAACAGCTTCCGCGCAGGAGGTGGTGAAGTTTCCCGCGAACCGGCCGGATATTTCCGAACCCGTTCTTTTGCGCGCCGAACTCTTCAAGCCGGAAGGTGCCGGACCCTTTCCCGCGGTGGTCTTGATGCATGGCTGCGGCGGCTGGCAGCCGGCCGTCCATTTCGGTCTCGATAATCACGCGCGCTATCTGCGCGACCACGGTTTCGTCGTGCTGAACTTAGACAGCTTCGGGCCGCGTCATACCGCCGGGGGCAAGCTTTGCAGCAGCGATCCCGCGCTCTACCACGCCCTGGATTACCGGACGCAGGATGCCTTCGATGGTCTTCATTACCTGCAATCGCTGAAATACGTCGCAGCCGATAAGATATTTCTCATGGGGCAGAGCAATGGTGGCGCCGTGGCGATCCGCGCAGCCAAGGCCTCGTCGCCCCGCTCGTATAATTCCACGACGGCATTCCGCGGCGTGGTCGCCTACTATCCCTGGTGCGGCGAATTCGGCGGATCGCAGGTTGCTCTCGCCTCGCCGCTGCTGATCTTCGCCGGCGGCCGGGACAACTGGGTCCCCGCCAGCGAATGCCAAGGCGTGCACGCGACCGGCGCCGATCTCACCTTGAAGGTCTATCCCACGGCGGTTCATTCCTTCGATCTCGATATCATTCCGCAAAGCTATGGCGGCAAACTGATCGGCGGCGATCCTCAGGCCACGGCAGATAGTCGCGAAAGGATGCTGGCCTTTTTCGAGCAGAACCTCTCGGCGCCGCGCAAGCCGGTGCCGACGCAGATCGCGCAGACTTCGCTCAGCACGGAGGCAAGCAATACGCCGCTCGCCAACATGCCCGTGAGCAATGGGAATCGGAAATAGCCGGACCGCGAGGCGGTACACCTGACTGTCCGAAGGATTTCATTTCGGATCGTGCTCGAATGGTAGTCCGGGCTCGAAGGATAACTGCGTATAAGTCAGCGTGCCGTGATCGAAAACCGCCTCCAGCCGGATCGGGCCCCTGAGACGCTCGAAGACGCAGATCAGTTTCGACGGGAGCCAGCTTGAGGAGGTCTCGAGATGAGTTTCGATCGTGAGCGTCTCCTTCTCGCCATTGGGGGCGCTTACGCATTGGCAGCGCATATAGGCGAAGGGTTCCTTGAGATAAGGTGAGAGCGAGAGGCCGAGCCACCGCGCCACAGGATGAGGGACAATCGGTGCGGGCTCTGCCCATGTCATCCCCGGTGTCGCCGCGTAAGGGATCGAAGGAATGACCAGGGCTAATAAAGTCAGCAGCGGCGTAGCCGCGCCCTTCACTTCGACGATCCGCCATGCGTCGGCACCAAGGCTGGCGGTCAATGCGCCGGTGCCGGCGCGATAGATATGCTGCCCGGCCTCATCGAGCAGAACGGTGGTCCGCTGTGTTGAAGTGGATTTCGTGCGCCAATGCTTCCGCGGTATTCTGCCGGTGATTTCGGCGGTCCATATAACTGTGCCCGGGGACAGGCTGCCCAAGAGCGCCCGGATGCGTGGATCAATCCGGGCTGGCGCGATGATTGTGCCCTGTTCCGGCAACGATGCCGAGTTCCACCGGGACAATGGCCGTTCAGGATCGTTGGAGGACAGGTAGTTCGCCAGACGGAAAGGAATGGTCGGCGAGCCCAACTGCGACGTCCCTTGCACCTGCACATGCAGATGCGGCACCGGCGAGCGGCCTGAATTGCCGACCTTGCCGATATAGGTCCCGATATCGACACGCATGCCGGAGGGAACGGCGATCGAATGCTGCTGCAAATGCGCCAGCATGGCCCACCCACCTTGTTCGAGCCGGATGGTGACGTAGTTGCCCCAGTTGTTTGCATAGTTGCAGATGCCGAGTGGATTGTCGGGCACCGAGGTCTCCAGGTGCTCGATGCGCCCCGCCGCGGGAGCGGTCACGGCTGCGCCCCATATCGACGTGCCTTCCACCGTCCCGTCGCTCGCGCCGCCGGGCAGAAACTGCAGATCCAGGGCATGGCGCCAAGGACCGACATGGCTGAGCTGCCCGTCATCACCCTGGGTGATTTGCACCGGGCCCTGCACCGGAACGGTGAGAAATGGCTCCCCGTGACCAGCGCGGCGGGCCCAATAGGCGTCGCTCCACCAGACTTCCTCGGGCGGCAGGTTGGTGACTCTGTTACGGCGAAAGAGCTTCTGCTCGCTTGCCTGCTGCAGCGCGTAGATGCCGATCCAGACGATGAGTATCGACGATACCGGCAGATATCCGTAAGCCGCGTATGGAAAGAGATGCTGGAGCGCCACGGCGATGACCGCGGCACCGCAGCCGCCGATCGCCGCGATCACCAGGCTGGCCCGCCCGGGCAGCAGAAAGGCGGCGCCCAGACCCATGCCGGCAAGGAAGAAATTGTAGGCTGTCGGCATCCAGTAATAGACGACGCCGAGCTTCACGAGGCCAATCGCGGTGGCGACACCGGCGATCCATCCGATGATACCGGCGAGCAAGGCCGATCTTGACCACAGCATGATTGCAAATACGAGGATGACGCCGACCTCGGGGGTCGGCTTGAAAAGCAGCGCTCCCAAGCTGCTGAAGAAATGCCTCACCCAGCCCAGCATGTCTGTCGGGACGGGACCCCATGTCATCACCGCCGATGCTTGATATGTCCAATCCGGAAAAATCGCGAAAAGCATGGCGGCAATGATGCAATAGCCGAAGGTCATGGTGGGCAAGGCTCTCGGCGTCAGGGCCTTTATAATGGCGGCGGTCACCATCGCCGCCATCACCGCACAGGTCGCGGCAATGGCGATCTGCACTTCCACCGGCACGAAGGAATGGGTGAGCCAGGCCGCGGCGATTGCCGACAGCACCGCATTCGCCTTGATGCTGCCATCGACCGGCGAGGAATCAGTGATCTGGCAGCTCCTGGCGATCATTTCGGCCAGGGCGATGCCGAGCAGGGCGAAGGCGGCGTGATTCAGATCCTGGAAAACTGCCAGCCAGAGAATGGTGCCGATCCAGGGATCGGCGATCAGGAAGGCGCCGCCCAACGCCGGTCCGAGAATTGAAACCAGCGGCGTTGGGAACTTCTGCGCGGCTTTGACCGATTGCGACCACATTTCGAAGCGCGGACCTTCCTGGTTATCCTGGCCCCGCCTATTTCGGGGCGAGGTGGGCGGGAATCCGTTCCAGATGTTCGATATCTTCCAGCCTTTCCCGCTTGCGGACAATCTCCGGCTTGCCTTCGGGATCGATCAAAACCACGGCCGGCCGGTAGGAGATGAACTGCATCGATTGGGAAAGGTTGTAGGCCCCCACCGGATGCATGGTCACGGCATCGCCCACCTGAAGCGGCGGCAGATCTACATTGTCGCGGATGACGTCGATGGCCATGCATAGCGGGCCATAGATCCGTGACGGTGCGGGCGGCGCGTCGGCCGACGCCGTCGGCCGCATCGATAGCTGATACCAGGCCGCCGTGAAAAGCAGGTTGATGCCGGCATCGAGGACGTAGCCGATCTTCGGGTCCTCTCCGAGCACCAACTGCTCCTTGTAGTCCCGCGCGGACAGATCCGAATCGGTCGTCGCCGGCCGGTTCATTCCCTTGACCGCGACGACCGTGCTCAGCAGATAGCCGGCCTCGTCGATCAGATGCCGGCCGGTTTCCAGGCGCAGCAGCGGCCGCTTCTTTTCCGGCAGGGCGTTCAGGACGTTGGAGATAGCGTCGGCATAGGCTTCGATGGGCGGAATCACGGCTTCTGCCGGACCGACCATGCCATGCAGCAAGCTAAGGGACGGGAAGCCGCCGCCGAGATTGATGCATTCGACCAGGTGGTGATGCGCGTCGTGGATGCGCTCACGCAGCGCGACAAGCTTTTGCGCGGCAACACCATAGGCGGATGGCGCCAGGATATAGGTGCCGATATGCGTGTGCAGCGTATGAAGCCGGAGGTTCGGGTTCTTGACCACACGCACCGCCGCGCGCTCCGCTTCGCCATTTGCCAAGGCAAAGCCGAATTTTGACCAGACCGGCCTTATCCCCGCATCGAGCCAGATTCGGAGCCCGACATCGACCGGCTTGTCCGCGTCCTTCACCAGCTCCTCGACGATATTGAGCTCATCCCAGTTATCGATCTGGACAAGCGCACCTTCCTTGATGGCGCGCGCCAGTATCTCACGGGGCTTGTATGGGCCGTTGAACACGATGTCCTTGCCGGCAAAGCCCAGCTTGCGCGCTTTCTCGTATTCGAAATCGGAAACGACCTCGGCGATCCAGCCTTCCTGCCGCAAGACCTGGCAGACCACATCGAGATAATTGGTCTTGAAGGACCAGGCGAAGCTGGTTTTCGGATAACGGCTTTTGAAGGCGCCACGTTCTCGCCTCGCCTTGTCGCGCAGCGTCCGCTCCGAAAAGACGAAGAGCGGCGAGCCGAATTCGGCGAGAAGCGCCGACACGGGCACGCCGTCGATCTGGGAGATCGTCGGGGCGTGCAAGCCGCGCGCGTAGAAGTTGCGGTCGGAGGCTGCTTGCGGGCTCGATCGGCCCAGTTCGCCGCTGATGAGGGGCTGGGTATAGGTCTGTGTCATGTCGCGAGTTCGCTTTCTAGAGGTGCGCTGTCGGCGGAGCGGCCCAGGTCTTCAATGCGCTGACCGGTGGTGACGAAACGGGCGACATCGCCGATATCGGCCACCAGATCGATGCTGTGCCGGATGAACATCTGCCCCGGCGTGCTATGCCGCAGGGGCTCTGGCTTGTGATGGAGCAAGCCCTCCAGCAGGCGCACCGGCAGGTTGCAATCGATCTGCGAGGGAAAGTCGACCCATGCGGGGAAGCGTGGATTCATTTCAAAAAGGGCATGCGGACGGTTTGGCACCTTGATGAACTCCAGTTCGAACGGGCCGGCCCAGCGCAGCGCCGCAATGACGCGCCGAACGAGATCGTTCAGCGCAGGATCATCGACGACGATGCCGGCAAATCCCTTGCCCGCGGAGGTACGCAGCATCTTCCTGATTGAGCACGAGCCGATCAGCCCGCCCTTGCCGTCGCCCAGGCCGACGATATCATACTCCTCGCCAACCACCGTCTCCTGGACCAGCACCGGCCCGCCCCAGACGCTGACGATCTTGTTATAGGCCTCCCAGAGCTCTTGCGGCGAGGTTGCCAGATGGGCTTCGTAGAAGCGCCCTTTGACATAGACCGGATAGCCGATTTCCTGGGCGCGCAGGGCAAGCGTCGAGGCGTCGGCGACGACGGCGGTCCTCGGCGTCAGTATCTCGAGTTTGCGGCAGAATTCAGGGAGCTTGACCTTGCTGCGCGCCTCAAGCGCGTCCTTTGACGGCAGCATGCAGGAGATGCCACGGGTCCGCAACTCCGGTTCCAGCTCGATGAAATTGCCGATTTCAGAATCCAAACAGGGAATGATGAAGTCCAGCTTCTCCCGTTTTAATATTTCATCCAGCCGTTCCAAGACGGCGCGCGGGCCGACGCCAGGATAGGGTATCAGATAGGCAGCATCGGGCCGGCTGCCGTCATTGCTGTAAAGTGCGCTCTCCAAGGGATCGTAGCAGAGACCGATGATGCGCAAATTCGGAAAGCGCCGGCGCAAGCTGGCGGCAACAGCAGCGCCCGGTTGCGGGTTCTCCCCACGATGAAGGCCGGTCAGGGCGACGCTTGTCATGACGGTCGTCTGGTCGATTGCAAACGGGCAGGGCTGAGCAGCTGAAGTGCCGTCAGGTCATTCAGAAACAGCGCGACATCATGAGACGCGCTGGCCGCGCTCAGTTTGTAGCGAGACTGCAAAAGGCCGGGAAGGTCGGCGGTCTCTACACCGTCTTCCAGCATGCGCAGCAGGAATGCGGTCGTCGGACTGATCCGATAGAACAGCCCGGACACGGTATTGAAGACGAATTCATCGCCATAGAATCGAAGTTGCGACTTCTTCGTCTCCTTCTTCTGAAGCGACGGGCGCAGACCGTCCGATCGTTTCAAGCGTACCATGAAATTGCGACTCTCCACATATTAGTAGGTCACGTCCGTCAGTCTGTCCGGAGTTTGCGCGGTTAATGCTCGCTAACCAGTTTGGCTTATTCTGGAAGCGCATGCTGAATGGCGCATGATTAATTCAACTTTAGCCCGAGAGATTCAGCGTGCTTTGATGTGCGTCAAGTCGGCGTACTTTCGCCGCCGGTCGACGCAACGGTCTGCGCCCGGAGAGGTCTGCGTCACGAGAGGTTTGCGCCACGAGGCGTAGCGGACTTGAGTCTCGCCTGCATACAAATTGGGTGAAGTTTTCGTGCTGCTCCTCGGACAAAATCGCTCTTGCTTGATCAAGGTCAAGTGTGGAAGCGGCGGATAGCGCTACCAGAAAGAAAGCCCTCGCTCGCTGTGGGCACGGCAATGAACGGAGCTTCCCATGCCCTTTAAACTGAAAAACAACCTGGCCGCGGTAATGGCGCTTGCCTTGCCGCTGGCCCTGGGTGCATGCACGGATACTCTCCGCATCGCATCCCACGCGCCGTTGACAAGCGTCGATCCGACCTGGACCACGGCCTATGTGACACGCAGCCATGGATACATGATCTATGACACGCTCTTCGCCATGGACCAGAACTTCGAGCCGCAGCCGCAGATGGTCGATAGCTGGACGCTGTCGGACGACAAGAAGACCTATACGTTCAAGTTGCGGGATGGCTTGAAATGGCAGGACGGCCTCAGCGTGACGTCCTATGATTGCGTGACTTCGCTGGAGCGCTGGGGTAAGCGCGATGGTGCAGGCCAGCTGCTCTTCAAGAATGTGGAGAGTCTGACTGCGCCTGACGACAAGACCATCGTCCTGGTGCTGAAGCAGTCTGACAGCACGACGATCAATGTCCTGGCAAAGCCGTCGGCCAATGTCCCCTTCATCATCCCCAAACGTGTCGCCTTTACCGATGCCTGGGAGCAGATCGACAATACCACCGGTTCCGGGCCGTTCATCTTCGACAAGAAAGACAGCACGCCGGACAAGGCCGTCTATCTGCGCAATCCCAACTATGTGCCGCGCAAAGAGGAAGCCTCGCTCGCAGCGGGCGGAAAAGTCGCGAAGGTCGATCGCGTGGAATGGATTTATTTCCCCAAGCAGGCCGATGCGGTGAAGGCGCTGATCGATGGTGATGTCGATTATGTGGAGTCGCCCTCGACGCAGCTCGTGCCGATGCTGGAAGGGAAACCGGACGTCACGGTGGCTTCGACCGATCCGCTCGGCAATGTCGCAATGGTCCGCTTCAACAGCCTCATTCCGCCGTTCAACAATCCGGCGATCCGGCGGGCCGTCCTGATGGCGATGAAGCAGGACGATTACATGCAGGCAGCGCTCGGCGATCATAGGTACTGGCGCAACTGCTACTCGGTCTATCCCTGCGGCACGCCGCTCGCCAATGAAGCCGGCAGCGAGGTGATGAAGACCGCAGATCTCGAAGCGGCCCGCAAGGCCCTGGCCGCCGCCGGCTATGACGGCACGCCTGTGGTGCTGATGGACCCGACCGATCAGCCGGTGATGCATGCCTTGACCGGGGTGACGGCTGATCTGTTGCAGAAGATCGGCATGAAGGTCGAGGTGCAGGAAATGGATTGGGCCACGCTGGTGCAGCGGCGGGTCAATCAAGGGCCTGCTTCCGAGGGTGGCTGGAATATGTTCCACACTTGGTGGATCGCCGGTGACCTGATGGACCCGACCGCTATTGCCTTCTCGGGCGATCCCAAGACGGGCTGGTTCGGTTGGGTCAACGACCCCCAGCTTGAAGATCTGCGTGCGCAATATGCCAAAGCCGCCAGTGAGGACGAAAAGCAGGCGCTCGCGGTGAAAGTGCAGCAGCGGCTGTGGGATATCGGTGCGTTTGGCGTGCTCGGTCAGTTCTTCGAGCCGGTCGCCTTCCGCACGGAGCTGAAGGGTATCACCTCCCCGATGCAGTTCTATTGGGGTGTTTACAAGGACTGAGTTCCGGCGATACGGCTCCGCGGCTGGTGACGCCCGGAGCCGCCCCTGAGGTGAATTGCGTTCCGATGTTCCGGCCAAGGCCCCATTCAAGCAAGGATGGGGCCTTCTCTTTCATGGACCTTTGATGCCGGGAAATGGCCAGCCCGCGAGATCGAAGAACAGCAGGCCGAGCGCCCGGTAGTCGGGCTGATTCGGCGCCCATCGATCGACAACGTGGTAGCCGGTTCCTTGCCGGCCTTCGATGACCCATTGCTCGCCGTGCTGTCCAAACATATTGCCGGAGGTCGGCAGTGCCCAGAAATGTGCCTGCTGGAGGGCGGCTGCCAGCCGGTCCCAGTCGGTTGCCGGCAGTTCCTTGCGGACAACAGCGGAGACGAAGCCCGGATCGCCACCGCCTGTTCCCGAAAGCCGGATCGCCAATAGCCAGATCCGGTTGTCCTGCCGGGTGATGCGGATCGAAGCCGGCTGGGAAAAGGTGTCCAGCCACAAAAAGCGATAGGCGTCCGCGCCTGTCCAATCGCCGCAGGAGAGCGACAGTTCCTGCATGCGGATATAGGCGAGCGAGTACCAGCGCCGGCGTGCGTCGTCGGAGTTCGGATAGGAAGCGGGAAAGGTGCCGCGGGGAAAGTACCAGTCATCGGCGCCGCATCCGGCGACCGTCGGTTGCGGCTTCGTGGTGCTGCAGCCGGACAGGGCAAAGACCAGCAGCGCCGCCAGGCCGGCGGCGCGCAGGGCATTGTCGGCTCTCAATCGCTGTCGCAAGGCGCGTCCCTCAATAGAGGATCGATTATCAGCGGCGGCCTTCCAGACCCGGCAATGGCATCCGCAGGGGGCCCAGGTCAGTGTCACCGGCAAAGCGCGCGGCTATCAGGTAGCGTGAGCATAGCAGATCGATGGCTGCCGCTGAATGCGCTTGTAACCATCTTGCCGTGCAAAAGGCTGGAATGTCAAAGCGCCTGCCTGCCGGCGCCGAAGCTGCGGCCGCGCGATACAGGAGCCGGCCAGGATCTGGCGGCTCGGCGCCGGCTGTCAGCCCAGCATGGAGCCCTTCTCGCGCAGCCTTACATGCCAATCCAGCGCCTGCTCGATGATATGCGGGGTCTGTCCGCCACGCTGCAAGGCCCGGTCGAAATAGTCCTTGAGGGCATCGCGATAGAGCGGGTGGACGCAATTCCTGATGATGACCGCGGCGCGCTCGCGCGGCGCGAGGCCGCGCAGATCGGCCAAGCCGATTTCCGTCACGACAATATCGACATCATGTTCCGTATGGTCGACATGACTCGCCATCGGCACCACGCGCGAAATCTTGCCGCCCTTCGCGGTCGATTTCGTGACGAAGATGGACAAGTGTCCGTTGCGGGCAAAATCGCCGGAGCCGCCGATGCCGTTCATCATATGCGTACCGCCGACATGGGTGGAGTTGACGTTGCCGTAAATATCGAACTCCATCGCGGTATTGATGCAGATGACGCCTAGCCTACGGATCACTTCCGGATGGTTGCTGATTTCCTGCGGTCGCAGGATGAGCCGGGATTTGTAGCGCTCGAGATTGGGCAGTACCGCGCGATATTTCTCGGCCGATAAGGTGATCGACGAGCCGGAAGCGAAATCAAGCTTGCCGGCGTCGAAGAGGTCGAATGTACTGTCCTGCAGCACCTCCGAATACATCGTCAGGTGATGGAAGGGTGCCTCGATCAGGCCGTGCATGACGGCGTTCGATATCGTGCCGATGCCGGCTTGCAGCGGCTGCAACCTGTCGGTCAGGCGGCCGAGCGCGACCTCCCGCTTCAGGAATTCCGTCAGGTGGGCGGAGATCGCCCGGGTCTCGTCATCGGGTGGCTGCACCGCTGCGGCGCTGTCCAGCTTGTCGGTGAAGACGATGGCGGCGATCTTCTCGACCGGGATCGGGATATAGGGCAATCCCACCCGGCTATCTGGTGCCAGCACGGGAATCGGCTCGCGCCGCGGCCTGTGGGTCGGGATGTAGATGTCGTGCAACCCCTCCAGCAGCGGCGACTGGTGCAGGTTGATTTCGACAATCACCCTTTCCGCGAGGATCGCGAAGGTGGCTGAATTGCCGACCGAGGTGGTCGGCACGATGCCGCCGGTCTCGGTGATGGCGCTCGCTTCAATGATAGCGATATCGATCGGGCCGATCTGACGCGACCGTAGCTGCTCGACGGTCTCGGACAGATGCTGATCGATGAACATCACCTTGCCGGCATTGATCTGCTCGCGCAAAAAGGGGTCGGATTGGAACGGCAGGCGGCGCGCAAGGACGCCGGCTTCCGCAAGTGTCTTGTCGAGATCGTTGCCCAGCGAGGCGCCCGTCATCAGGGTGATCTTGAGCGGCTCGGTCTTGGCGCGCTCCGCCAGGGCCATCGGGACGGCCTTGGCCTCGCCGGCCCGCGTGAAGCCGCTCATGCCGATCGTCATGCCATCGGAAATGAGACGCGCAGCCTCCGTCGCGGTGACCACGCGGCTTTGCAAGCCGGAATGGCGTAGACGCTCACTCGACATATCGATCCTCTCGTCATGAAAGCTACTTCAATACCGGTTCGGCAATGATGATGCCTTGCGTCAAATCAAACGCGGGTCCGGCAGAAGCGAAGGAAACCATCAGAAATCGTAGAAATCCGTTGCAAATCAGCGGCGACGCGAGTTTTGCCCGCATCCGGCCGGTTGCAGAATTGGTTTTTTTGCGCCTGAGCGTTGCTTGCGGCGCTGGTCGCAATCGCGCCACCCGGCTGCGGCGGGGCCGTTGCCCGGCGTTGAACGGTGCCCGCTCAGTGCCCGGCCGGCATTGACGCCGAACGGCACCGGCCGGCGCCCAGCGTGCCTGAAAATACCGGGGGTGGTTTTGGGCTCCATCGGCCATGCGAAATTGGCGAGATCGGCACGACGCCGCCGAGAGTCATCCGGCCGGACAAGAGGAAAGTTGCCTGACGCCAATCCGTCATAGTTCCACAATCGGCAATATTTTGATCGAAACATCTAGTTCATCAAACGGTCATGGCGCGCTCCTAGAGTCCTCGCCACCGGGCACTTCGCGTCATGAAGGTCCCGTGCGCGAGCTTATTTCCAAACAGGAGAGCGGTATGTTCAATCGGTGGGGTGGTTTGATTCTGGCGGCTGGTGCCGCTGTCATTGTCGGCGCTGCGGCGGCGCCGGCCAATGCGGCCAATGCGGCGGATTGTCCGAATGGCGGCGAAGTGCGATTCGGCGTCGAACCCTATGACACGGCACCGAAGCTCGCTCCCATCTATGAGCATATTGGCAAGCTGATCGGTGAAAAGATCGGCTGCGACGTCAAGGTTTTCGTTACCACCAACTACAATGCCGAGATCGAGGCGATGCGCAGCGGCAAGCTGGAGCTCGGTGAATTCGGCCCGCTCGGCTACGTGCTCGCGCATCAGGTTGCCAAGGCGCAAGCCATCGCCACCTTTGCCGACAAGCAGGGCAATCCCTCGACCTATTGGGCCAGCATCGTCACCTGGCCAGGTTCCGATGTGAAGACGATGCAGGACATCAAGGGCCATTCCTTCGCCTTTTCGGATCCGGCCTCGACCTCTGGCCATCTCTTTCCGGCCTATGCGCTGCGCAAGGCCGGCATCGATCCCGACAACAACGTGAAGGCGCTCTATGCCGGCAGCCATACGGCGTCCTTCGAAGCCTTGCGCAACCACAAGGTCGATGCCGCCGAGCTGAACAGCCAGCAGATGGAAGCGGCGACGCAGCGCGGCGCTTATAAGGACGGCGATGTCGTGTTTCTGTGGAAATCCGATCCGATCCCCCTCGACCCGATCGCCATCCGCGGCGACCTCGAAGACGGCTTCAAGAAGCGCTTGACCGATGCCGTGCAGAATCTCGATCTCTCGCAGCTCTCCGCGGCCGACCTCAAGATCATCGGCGACGACGGCGGCAAGCTGGTGCCGCAGAGCGACGCCGCCTATGACAACATCCGCGATCTCGTGAAGACGCTGAACATCGATCTTGCCAAGCTGGACTGATCGACGCCGAAGCAAGCACCGGGTTTGAACGATTCCGCTGCGGCGGAGAGGAGGTTCCATGCTGGAAGTTCGCGGTCTTTGCCTGACCTATCCCAACGGCAAGCAGGCCCTGAATAATGTCAACCTCACCGTTCGGCCCGGTGAACTGGTCATCGTGCTGGGGGGCAATGGCAGCGGCAAGACCACACTGCTGCGTTGCCTCACCCGCACGCTTCAGCCAACGGCTGGCCAGGTTTCGGTCAATAGCCGCGACCTGACTGGCCTCAGCGGCGAGAAGCTGCGTCAGGCGCGCATGGCGCTGGCGCTGATTTCCCAGCATGCCAGCCTGGTTCGGCGGCGCAGTGTCTGCGCCAACGTCGCCTCGGGCGCACTCGGTCACTATTCGGATGTACTCACCTCGCTCGGGCGCTTGCCGCGGTCGGAGATGGAAACGGCGCTCGGCTATCTCGCCGAGGTCGGGCTTGAACACCTGGCGGGACAGCGCGCCGGCACCCTGTCGGGCGGCCAGGCGCAGCGCGTGGCGATCGCCCGCGCCCTGGCCCAGCGGCCGCGTGCTTTGCTGGCCGACGAACCGGTGGCAAGTCTCGACCCGGAAGCGGCCGAAGAGATCATGCGGCTGTTGAAGCGCCTCGCCAAGGACGACAATCTCGCCGTGCTCTGCGTCCTGCATCAGGTCGATCTCGCTTTTGGCCATGCGGACCGCGTGGTCGGCATCCGGGGCGGCCAGGTGGCTTTCGATCTGCCGCGCGAGGAACTGTCGCGCGATCGCATCCGCAACCTCTATCTGAGTGAAGCCGCGTGACCGACCGCCTGACTGTCCTCGATAACCGCCTCCGCATGACGGTCGCCCGAGCCGGTTACAAGCAGCCGGGCCTCGGCGGCGCCATCCAGTTCACCATCCTGCTCGCCTGCATCGCGGTCATCGCGCAATCCCTCTATGTGGTGGAAGCGCGGCCGCAGGACCTCATCACCGGCGCGCATGGCATGGCCGATATCATCCGCCGCGCCATGCCGCCCGATTTCTCGAAATTCCGCAGCGAGATCTGGCCTACCCTGGAAACCATCGACATCGCCATTTTCGGCACCGTTGCCGGCGTCGTCATGGCCCTGCCGCTGGCGGTTCTGGCGGCCGCCAACGTGACCCCGGCGCGCTGGCTCTATTATGTGGCGCGCGGCATCATCGGCTTCACCCGCGCGGTGCCCGATCTCGTCTGGGCGCTGCTCTTCGTCGCCGCCGTCGGCCTCGGCCCGTTCCCCGGCGCGCTCGCCCTGGCGGTCCATTCCATCGGCATGCTGGGGCGCCTCTTTGCCGAGGTCATCGAGCAGATGGATATGGCGCCGGTCGAAGCATTGTCGCTGACAGGCGCCCGGCGGATGCAGGTCTTCAGCCACAGTGTCCTGCCCTCCGTCATCCCCTCGCTGCTCGGCATCACCCTCTACCGGCTGGATGAGAATATCCGCTCCTCGCTGGTGCTCGGATTCGTCGGCGCCGGCGGCATCGGCTTCCAGCTTCTCACGGCGATGAACCTCTTCCAATACCAGGAGGTCTCGCTGCTGCTGATCATCGTCTTCGTGGTGGTGCTGGCGGCGGAACGCGGCTCGGCGATCCTGCGCGCCAAGCTCGGCTAATCGGCTGTGACTGTGCCCTTGGTGTGCAGGGCGAAGCCGGATGCACCGGGATCGCCCAGTTCGGGACGGAGCTGCATGCTGGGGATCAGATAGTCGCCGCCATTCTGCCGGCGATAGGGGATCGGCGCAGTGGTGGCGAGGCTGCGCATCCGCGCGCGCAGGCGCTCGGCGATCGTGTCGAAGCCGGCTGCGTCGAGGCGATCGACCCGGTAGGCCACGAAGGGCGGCAGCACCTCATAGCCCGGATAATAGAGGATGCCGTGATTGATCGGGAATAGCAGGTCGTCGATTGGCCCGTTGATGCCGCGCGGGCTGTAATGTGCCTCCCAGCCGCCGGCGGTGACGATCAGCATGGCGCGCTTGCCCGCCAGTGTTCCCTCGCCATAGCGGTCGCCCCATCGCTGATCGCTGTGCTCGCCGACGCCATAGGCGAAGCCATAAGCATAGACGCGGTCGACCCAGCCCTTGAGGATCGCCGGCATGCTGAACCACCAGAGCGGAAACTGCAGGATCAGCAGATCGGCCCAGAGCAGCTTCTCGATCTCGGCTTTGACATCCGCCGTCAGCGCGTCGGATGCGAAGGCCTGTTGGGAGGCGGCGGCCGGCTGCAGCCGCGCCTCGGGCGCCAGCATCGGGAAGTCGGCGCGGTCGATCTCTGATTTCCAGCCCTCGGCATAGAGGTCGGAGACCTGTATCTCATGTCCTTGGGCCGTAAGTTCCGCGATGGCGACGTCGCGCAGCGCGCCGTTGAGCGAGCGGGATTCCGGGTGGGCAAAGACGAGCAGGACTTTCATGGCGGCACCGATCCTTTGAAGGGCAATGATCTCCAGGTAGACGCTCGCGGGCTGATCCGCTAGATGTAGTAAATGCATATGATTTTGCCGAAAAATGGATAAATCGGACATTACGCTGGAGCGCATGCGGAGCTTCGTCCGTGTCGCCGAGCGCGGCAGCCTGTCGGCGGTGGCGCGCGAACTCGGCCTCGGCCAGTCCACCATCACCCGGCATCTGCGCGAACTGGAGGAAGCAGTCGGCGTGAAGCTGCTCAGCCGCACCACAAGGCGGGTCGCGCTGACCGATGAAGGCAGCCGCTATTATGCCAACTGCGTGCAGATCCTCCGCCTCGTCGACCAGGCCGGCGATGAGGCGCGTGGCGCGCGCGGGGAACCGGCCGGCATCATCCGCCTCTCCTGTACGGCAGCGTTCGGGGTGCTGCATGTCAGCCGGCTGATCTTCGCCTTCCAGGATCGCTATCCCGACATCGGCGTCGATCTCAGCCTCACCGATGAACGCATCGATCTGGTGCAGGAGGGCGTCGACATCGCGCTCCGTCTGGGACCGCTCACCGACAGCTCGATGAAGCTCCGCGCGCTCGGGGTGAGCCGGCGTCTGCTGGTGGCGGCGCCGGCTTATCTGGCGGCGCATGGGCGGCCGATGATGCCGACGGATCTGGCGGCCCATCAGGGCATTCGCATGTCGAACATCGCCGGCAGCGACATGCTCGACCTCCAGGGGCCGGACGGCAAGCGCCACGCAATCCCCTTCGGCGGACGATTGCGGGTCGATCACGGGCTCGCCGCGCGCGAGGCGCTCATCGCCGGACGCGGCATCGGCCCCGCACATCATTGGCTGGTCGACGATCTCCTGGCTGCCGGCCGGCTCGAGGCGATCCTTGCCGATTACGCGCCGGCGCCGGTGCCGCTCAACATGCTGATCGTGCCGGAACGCGCCGGCATCGCGCGGGTCCGCCTGCTGGTCGACTTTCTGGCTGATGCGATCGGCCGCGTGCCGGGAATCGACAAGTCGCGGCCGGGACGTTAGCCCGGCGTTTAGGCTTCCAGCAGCCGCAGCAAGGCATTTCCCGCCGTGGCCAAGGTGTCGCTGTTGTCTATCTCGATGATCGGGTGCGACAGGCGATCGAGATCGATCTGCCGTTCGATCCGGGCCTGGATGTCGCCGCCCGATTCGCGCTGGCGGGATTCCAGCCTTGCCATGCGAATTCCCGCCGGCGCGGTAATGAGGACCGGCTGCAGATCGGGATAGAGCGCCGTCGCCTCGGCGAGATAGGCGCGCGAACCGTTGACCACCACGGTGCTGCCGCTCTCCAGCCAGAGATCGATCTCGCGGCCGATACCGTAGCGCAGTCCGTGGCTTTGCCAGTTCAATGCGAACCAGCCCGCCTGGCGACGGTTCTCGAATTCCGCTTCGGAGAGCGCGATATGATTTTCCGCATCGGCCAACGGCGGCCGGGTGATGTAGCGATGCGCGAAAGCCGTCTTCGCCGGATCGCCATTGACGCGTGCAAAGCCGATGACACTATCCTTGCCGGCGCCGGACGGGCCCATCACATAGATGAGGCGGCCGGCCATCACGCCGCCCATCACGCCGACCGTGCTGCCACGGCGTCGCGATCGGCGTATTTGCGGGCGAAGTCGGCGGCATCCAAGGCGCGGAAATCCGGCATCGCGGCGCGCAGTTGCGCCGGCTTCCAATCCCACCAGGCGATCTGCTTCAAGAGCGCCTCGGTCTCTTCGTCGACGCGTCGCTTGATGACGCGGGCGGGATTGCCGGCGACAATGGTGTAGTCCGGCACGTCCTTGGTCACCACCGATCCGGCGCCGATTGCAGCGCCGGTGCCGATCGACCGTCCCGGCAGCACAATCGCATTGTGGCCGATCCAGACGTCATGCCCCACGGTCACGCGATGCGACCGGCGCCAGGCGAAGATCTCGGCGTCGTCGCTGTCGGCCAGGTGATGCGAACGGCTGCGATAGGTGAAGTGATGCTGGCTGGCGCGACCGGTCGGGTGATTGGTGGGATTGAGCCGGACGCCGGCTGCGATATTGCAAAACTTGCCAATCACCGCATTGAAGAGATCGGCGCCGTGGACCGCATAAGACCAGTCACCGAAATCCACCTCCAGGAATTTGCAATCGGGGCCCACGACCGTCCAGGCACCGAAGCGGCTGGCCTTGACGAAGGCGCTGGGATGCAGCATCGGCTCCTCCGTCATGGTGCGGCCATCGGCCCAGGGATGCTCGGCTTCGCCTTGCTCGCGCAGATACATCTTCTCGCAGACATACATGATCAGGCTACCCGCTCGCCCTGGCACCACACCATGCTGACTACCGGCAAGGCGCCGCGCTGGGCGACCCGCACCAAGTCGGCGCGCAGGCCGATTTCGATCCGCCCGCGGTCGAACAGGCCCATGGCCGCCGCCGGGTTGGCGGTGGCGAGCCGCACCGCCTCCGGCAGTGAATAACCGGCTTCTTCCGTCAGGCGGAATGTCGCCGGCAGCAGGCTGGCCGGCACGTAATCGGAGGAGAGGATATTGACGAGGCCGCGCTCGGCCAGGGCCAGGGCCGAGACATTGCCGGAATGCGACCGCCCCCGCACCACATTGGGGGCACCGCTCAGGATATCGATATCGTGCTCGCGCAGCGCCACTGCCGCTTCGAAAGTGGTGGGGAATTCCGCGACCACGGCGCCGGCTTCCGCCGCCTCGGCCGCATGGGCCGGCGTCGCGTCGTCATGGCTCGCCAGCTTGATGCCGCGGCTGCGCGCCAGCTCGATCACCGCCGCCTTGTTGGTATCTCCGTGCTGCGCGCGATCGGCGCGGCATCGGGCGACGAAGGCCTCCAGCTCATCTTCGCTCAGCTGGTACTTGTTCTTGTAGTAGTTCTCATACTGCGCCAGATCGGCGAATTGCCGCTGGCCGGGCGTGTGATCCATCAGCGAGAGCAGGCGCAGGTTAGGCGTATCGGAGAGATGCTCCAGATGATCCAGCAACCCGCCATGGGAAATCTCGCAGCGCAGATGCAGGAAGTGCTCGACCCGCAGCATGTCCTGCTGCTGGCAGGCGGCGAGGCCCTGGACCATATCGGTCAAGGTGCGCAGCCGGTCGCTGCCGTGATGGATGTCGCCTACCGCCACCGAATCGAAGACCGTGGTGATGCCGGCCGTGGCAATCTGCGCATCATGCGCCACCACTGCCAATTCCGCCGGCCAATGCACCTTGGGGCGTGGCGCGATATGCTTGTCGAGATTGTCGGTGTGCAGCTCGATCATGCCCGGCATCACCACATCGCCCTTGCAGTCGATGGCGCCGGGGATGGTGCTGGGGCCGCTGTCGATCGCGGCGATCATGCCGTCGCGCAGCAACAGGCTGCCCTCGATGACATCGTCCGGGGTTACGATGCGGCAGCCGGTCAAGACGATCTCGGACATTATGCAGCCTGTTCTCTCAGGGGGACGGAATAGAAGCGTGTTGCCAGAGCGGCCCGCGTGGCTTCCTCGTGGCAGATGGCGATGATGGCCGTGCCACGCGCGCGGGCTTCCGCCAGCAAGGCGACGACGGTGGCGCGGTTGGCCGGGTCGAGCGAAGCGGTTGGCTCGTCGACCAGCAGGATCGGGTGACCCGCGATCAGGCCGCGGGCGATATTGACGCGCTGCTGCTCGCCACCGGAGAAGGTCGCCGGCGGCAGATCCCAGAAGCGTTGCGGCAAGGCGAGGCGCTCCAGCAGCGCCGCCGCGCGCGACCTTGCGGCATGCCGATCGACGCCGAGTGCGAGCAGCGGCTCGGCGACGATCTCGATGGTGGGGACGCGGGGAATGACACGCAGGAACTGGCTGATATAGCCCAGGGTGCGGCGGCGCAGGCCCAGGATCTGCCGTGGCGTTGCCTGAACGAGATCGATGGCAGTCTCGTCCTTGCGGATCAGGATGGCGCCCGCATCGGCACGGTAATTGCCATAGAGGGTGCGCATCAAGGTGCTCTTGCCGGCGCCCGACGGCCCGTCCAGCACGACGCATTCGCCGGCATGGGCGGCGAGATCGATATCGGACAAGACGGCGAGGCGCAGCCCCTCGCGCGCATGCAGGGTGAAGCTCTTCGCCAGCCCGCGCGTCTCCAGGGCCGGCCGCGCCTTTTCCGTCGTCATATCGGTCATAGCTGCAGCACCGAGGAAACCAGAAGCTGGGTATAGGGTTGATGCGGATCGTCGAGCACCTGGTCGGTCAGGCCGGATTCGATGATGCGCCCGGCCTGCATCACCATCAGCCGGTCGGCCAGCAGGCGGGCGACGCCGAGATCGTGGGTGACCAGAATGACCGCGAGGTCGAGATCGGCCACCAGGCGGCGCAGCAGATCGAGCAGCCGCGCCTGGACCGAGACGTCGAGCCCACCGGTCGGTTCGTCCATCAATACCAGGCGCGGACCCGTTACCAGATTGCGGGCGATCTGCAGGCGCTGCTGCATACCGCCGGAGAAGCGCGCGGGCGGCTCGTCGATGCGGTGGGGATCGATCTCCACTTTGGCCAGCCAGTCACTGGCGATCTCGCGGATACGGCCGTAATGGCGCAGGCCCGCTTGCAGCAGGGGCTCGCCGATATTGGCGCCGGCGCTCAGATCGAGGCGCAGGCCGTCGCGCGGATTCTGATGCACGTAGCCAAGATCGCTGCCGATCACGCGGCGGCGCTGTGATTCGCTTAAATCGGCGAGGTTGACCGTGCCATGGTTGCGCGAGCGGAAGCCGACTTCGCCCGCGTCCGGTGCCACCTGGCCACCGATGCAGCGCAACAACGTTGTCTTGCCCGACCCGGATTCGCCGACGATGGCCAGGACTTCACCCGGCCAGAGCGTCAGCCCGATATCGCTGAGGACCCGGCGGTCGCCGAAGGATTTGGCGAGATCGCGGACCTCGAGCAGGGGCTGGTGCTGGTCGAGATTCACCGGCGGCCTCCAGCTGACAGGCGACTGTCGCAATAATCGGTATCGGAGCAGACATAGCTGCGGGTGCCGCGATCGTCGATCACCAGCTCGTCGAGATAGCTGTCGCCGGCGCCGCAACGGGCGCATATGTGCGACCAGCGTTCCGTGGTGAAGGGATGGTCCTCGAAATCCAGGCTCTTCACCGTGGTATGCGGCGGGATGGCATAGATCCGCTTCTCGCGTCCGGCGCCGAACAGCTGCAGGGCCGGCGAGCGGTCGAGCTTGGGATTGTCGAGGCGCGGGATCGGCGAGGGCGACATCAGGTAGCGGCCATTGACCATGGTGGGAAAATCATAGGCGGTGGTGACGCGGCCGAAGCGGGCGATGTCCTCATAGAGCTTCAGATACATGGGGCCGTAATCGCCCAAGGCGTGCATCCGGCGTGTCGCCGTCTCGCGCGGCTCCAGCCAGCGCAGCGGCTCGGGGATCGGCACCTGGAAGACGATGACCTGACCGGCCTGCAACGGCGTTTCCGGAATCCGATGGCGGGTCTGGATGAGGCTCGCTTCCGCCGTCCTCGTGGTGGTGCGCACGCCAGCGGTCCTGGCGAAGAATTTGCGGATGCTGACGGCATTGGTCGTATCGTCGGCGCCCTGGTCGATCACTTTCAGCACGTCGTCGCGGCCGATGATCGAGGCGGTCACCTGAATGCCGCCGGTTCCCCAGCCATAGGGCAGCGGCATCTCGCGCCCGGCGAAGGGCACCTGATAGCCGGGGATCGCCACCGCCTTCAGGATGGCGCGACGGATCATGCGCTTCGACTGCTCGTCGAGATAGGCGAAGTTGTAGCCGTTGGTGCCGCTGGCGGCAGATGCCGCTGTCTTAGTCGTCGGCGCGTTCATTCGGCGGCCTCCTGCAGGCTCGGCTCGTCGCGCAGCCGGCGCAGCACATCGAGCTCGGCCTGGAAATCCACGTAATGCGGCAGCTTCAGATGCTGGACGAAGCCGGAGGCCTCGACATTGTCGGCATGGCTCAGCACGAATTCCTCGTCCTGGGCCGGCGCGGTGATTTCCTCGGCGAATTCCGCCGCCCGCAAGGCGCGGTCGACCAGCGCCATGGCCATCGCCTTGCGCTCGCTGCGGCCGAAGGCAAGGCCGTAGCCGCGGCTGAATTGCGGCGGCTTGTCGGCCGAGCCCTTGAACTGATTGACCATCTGGCATTCGGTCAATTCGACCTCGCCGATGGTGATGGCAAAGCCCAACTCCGGCGGCACGATCTCCACCGCGACATGGCCGCTGCGGATCTCTCCGGCGAAGGGATGGTTGCGGCCATAGCCGCGCTGGGTCGAATAAGCGAGGCTGAGCAGAAAGCCCTCGTCGCCGCGCGCCAGGGCCTGCAGCCGCACGTCGCGGGCGGCGGGATAAGTCGGCGGCACCCGCGTGATATCGCCGACCGGCTGGCCGGCATCGGCGGCTTCGCCTTCGATCAGCCCGTCGCGCTCGAGGATAGCCGTGACCGGTTTCAGCGCGCTCGGTCCGGCTTCGGTCGCATGGTCCTCTCCCGCGGTATCATCTATCGCGGTATTCTGTGCCGCCTCGTCCTCAAGCGCGAAGTCCAGCAGGCGATGGCTGTAGTCGAAGGTCGGACCGAGGAATTGGCCGCCAGGTATGTCCTTGAAGATCGCCGAGATGCGCCGCGCGATCGCCATGGCGGCGGTATCGACCGGCTCGCTCGATCCAAAGCGTGGCAGGGTGGTGCGATAGGCGCGCAGCAGGAAGATGGCTTCGATCAGATCGCCGGCCGCCTGCTTGATCGCCAGCGCCGCCAGCCGCCGATCATAGAGGGCACCTTCGGCCATCACGCGATCGACCGCGAGGCCAAGCTGATTTTCGATCTGATCGACCGCAAGCACGGGCACTGCCGCGTCGCCGCGCCGGTCCTTGGCCACCAGTTCATGGGCCGCGTCGATGGCCTTCTCGCCGCCTTTGACCGCTACATACATGATGACTCCGGCGAATTCGGCTCGAACGAAACCGTACGCGGCAACCCCATCAGTCGGGCGCCACAGGTGAGGATGACATCAACGCCGCAGGGAAAGAGCCCGTGATTCGCTGCCCATTGGCGGGCGAAATTTTCCGGCAGGCCGTCGATCGTCACATGCCGCAGTTGGGGAATGCCGGGACCGCGCAGGGCGATTGGCCCGCCTTCCTGCAACGCCCGAACCTCGATGATCAGTGTCGCGGAGCGGTCGGGGTAGTCCTCGTGACCGGTATTGAAGGCGTCGAGCGGGCGCTGATCCGCTGCGCCGAACAGCGCGAATTGCGCCTGCGCGGGATCGGCAACGATTGCAGCGCCTGTGTGAAAGCGCAGATAAGCCGCGAGAGCGGGCGCGCGCTGTCCGAGCCACAGCGGCGTGTCGCCATCGGTCAGGGTCAGCAGCACGGCAAGCGCGGCGGAATCCACATCCAGCCCGGTCGGCGTCGCGAAAGAAACCTGCATGACCCGGCCCGGCTCCGCCAGGGCGGCCAGGACGGTGCGGAAAATCTCCTGCGACCGGTGTACCGGGTCGTCGAGGCCCGGCTGCGAGACAGTGGCTGCGTCAATCATCGCCGCGCACCATGGTGGTGAAATCGACTTTCGTCGCGCCGACCGCGGCGGCGCGGGCGCGGCGGACGGCTGCGCGGTTGGCCTCGATCGGCTCGATGAGGTCGCGCCACAGGCCGGGCCGGCGGGCCTCATCCTGCAGCAGGGCGTCGAACAGGGCAGCCAATTCGGCATGCCGTTTCGCCCTTCCGGCGACATAGCCGAAACCGGTCAATGGTGCAGGGGCCTCGACCACGGCGACGGCCCGGGTGGCGGTCATCTCGCCGAGATTGAAGGCCTGGCCGTTGCCGCCGGCCCGGCCGCGCAGCATCACCAACCCGGATTCTGCCGACCGCAGCCAGCGGAAGGCGGGTTTCGGATCAAGCTTGGACCAATGGGCTTCGAGCAGCGCCGGCTCGGCCAAGCTCAATGTCGAAATCCAGCGTGCCCGCTCAGTGTTGGGGATTCCGCAGTTTTTAGGAATGTCGTCTCTTGCCATGGATGGCATATTCATCTATACATCTAGATGAGTCAATGACCTTTCAGGCCGTCACGAATTCTTCTCGGAAAGAGCCTGTGGTAGGGCTTTGGTCGGATGGCTCTTGCTTGAACGACTTCTGGTGCGGATGTGAACAGCAATATTGCCCGCGGACGCGGCGTGACCCTGTGGCGGCAGATCGTCGACAGCCTGCGGGCCGATATCGAGGCCGGCCGTTTGAAGCCGGGCGACCAGTTGCCGATCGAGCCGGAGCTGGCGGAGCGCTTCAAGGTCAATCGCCACACGGTGCGGCGGGCGCTGGCCGTTCTCGCCGAGCGCGGCCTGCTGGAAATCGAGCAGGGGCGCGGCACCTTCGTGCGCCAGACGACCATCCCCTATATGCTCGGCCGCCGCACCCGTTTCAGCGCCAATCTCCATGCCCAGGGTCGCGGCCCCAGCCATCAACTGCTGACTGCGCGTGAGGATATCGCCTCCAGCCATGTCGCGGCAGAGCTCGATCTGCCGGAGGGTGCGCCGGTGGTCTGCATCGAAACGCTGAGCGTTGCCGACGGCACGCCGATCAGTTACGGCGTCCATGAGTTTCCGCTGCCGCGCTTTGCCGGTTTCGACGAGGCCTATCGCCGCCTGGGATCGCTGACCGATGCGCTGCTGGAATTCGGCGTCGCCGATTATACCCGCCGGGTGACGCGTCTCATCGCCCGCATGCCGACCGAGAAGGAGGCTTTGCATCTCGCCCAGAGCACCAGCCAGCCGGTGCTGCAATCGGAAGCCGTCAACGTCGACGCTGAAGGCCGGCCTACCCATCACAGCGTCGCGGTCTTCGCCGGCGACCGGGTACAGATGATCGTGCAGCCCGATGAGGATGGCGCGCCGCATCGCTGAACGCGGTGACGGGCCGGGTGACGGCCTTTCCCGCGCGCCGATATCGACACCACACATGGCAGTTGATCCTTTGATATCGACTGAGATGCCGATTGAACCCTAGGCAGCACGCGCTATCTGGGTATTTCACAAAGATGATGATCCGATGACAATTCAGTATCGCCAATACGTGCAATCCGCCCATCGCCTGGCGCTCTACTGGGCGCCGCCTGTTGGCTCGGCGCTGGCAACCATCGGCGCCGCCTGGCTCGGTCGCGACGCCACGGGAGCCCGCCTCGGCGACCGGCCTGTCCTGCAGGGCTTTGATGCCGAACACCTCGCGCAATTGACCGAGGCGCCGCGGCATTACGGTCTGCATGCCACGCTGAAGCCGCCGTTCAGTCTGGTCGAGGGCAGCGACGAAGCACAGCTCGGTGCGGCAATCGATGCAGCCGCGCGTCAGATCGCGCCCTTCATGATGCCGCCATTGCTTTTGCGGCTGCTCGACGGCTTTCTGGCGCTGGTGCCGGCGGCGCCCTGTCCGGCGCTCGATGATCTGGCGGCACGATGCGTGGCCGATTTCGACGGCTTCCGTCGCCCGGCCTCGGCGGCGGAGCTGGCACGCCGCCGCGCTTCAGGGCTCAGCCCGCGCCAAGACGAGAACCTGTTGCGCTGGGGCTATCCCTACGTCTTCGAAGACTTCCGCTTTCATGTCACCCTGACCGGCCGGCTCGACCCGGCCGAGGCCGAGCGGCTGCAGCCGCTGCTGGCGAGGCTCTTCGCGCCCGCGATCGGCATCCCCTTCGAGGTCAACGACGTCACGCTCTTCGTGCAGGACGAAGCGGCGCTGCCATTCTATCAGCGCTGGCGCTTCTCACTGACCGGACGATCGTCGTGACAGACCGGTACGGCCCGCCTCTATTCAGTATGATAGAGGGAGATTCGCGTTTTAAGTGGAAGCCTCTCCGCTTCCACTTAAAACGATCGCGCTCTAGATCGAGCTGCTGAGCAGCTTGACAAGACCCGTGGTCGAATCGCCGGCCGCCTTGGTTTGGGCGGCGTTCTGTATGCGGTTTTTGATGTCGGTGGCCATCTGGCTTTCGATCGCCTGGCGTTCATCCGCCGGCATCGCATCGAGATCCGCTTCCGACAGATGATGGGCGGCAAGCCAGGCATCGCGCATCCGCTGCTCCGGCGTCTTCTTCATGTAGTCCTGAAAATTCTTGACCGCCGAGCTGTCGGTGATCGCCTTGGTCCAATAGCCGCCAGCAGAGCCCGCCGTGCTCTGCTGCGCAGTGTCGGACGAGCCGGCGCTATTCTGCAGGCGATTGACCGCCATACCCGTCGCACTTTGCTGACCGAGCAATGCAGCCAAACCCGACGCCCCGGTATTGATCAGCATAAAACCTCCCCTGGCCGCTGCCGGCTGGTTGTCAACTTCCGTATCTTCCTAGTACGGTGCAGCGTACCGATCCGGGCGAAACATTTTGACACGATCGGCGAAAGACCGCGTTGCGCGGCCGCATTGCTCAGCCGCGCCCCGGCGCGCATGGATGGGGAATCAATCTTTGGGCCGGCGGAGATCGTCATTGCTCCAGGAGAAGACCAGCAGCACGGTGGTTTTGCGTTGATGCGATGAGACCGGATCGGGGCGGGACGACGCGATGAAATTGCCCTGCTTGGCGTCGAAAGCCGTTGCCGCGAATTTGGCGATGCCCTGCTGCGTCTCGCGTTTATAGAGCGCGATTTCCGGCACCGACAACTGGCCGGCCAGCGGGATGGGCAGGTTCAATTGCGGGACACCAATGAGGAACGAGCGGTCGTCGACCGATAATGCGCCGGCGCGGATCTCGACGATGGTATTCGCCTTGCCCTTGTCGTCGGTCAGCCGCAGACCCTGCTGCAGGATATGATCGCGAATCGAGCCGATCGCGTATTTGCTGTCATAGCCCTCGAAATTGGTCGCATCGAGGAAGACCAGGTTGTTCCTCGGAATATTGAGGGAAAGCTGCGCCGCCGCATGATCGGCCGCGGTGGAGATCAACAGCTGCTCGGTCGCCGTCCGCTGCGGATCGGTGCTGCGGACGGTGGTACAGCCGCTCAAGACGATGCTTGCAAGAACAGCGGCCAGACCGGCTGGAACCAGCCGGAGCGAGGCGGTGTGGGCAGGCATGGAAAATCCTTTACGCTGGTTCCGGCAGAAGGGCGCCGGCTGATCCGACAGCAACAACGCGCGGGGGTGATTTCGCCCGATCCTCACGCTTATGTGACATCGCCGGATGTGTGCGGGAACGCGGCGAGACGCGCCGATTCAGTTGCTGCCTGAACCTGTCTCTGGACTTGACCGTTGCTTCGCCGGCCCGATGGCGCGCGTCAGGTTGAGCGCGGTATTGACGAGTGCGATATGTGAGAACGCCTGGGGAAAATTGCCGAGCAGCCGCCCGGCTGCGGGATCATATTCCTCCGACAGCAGACCGACATCGTTGCACAATGCCAGCAGCCGTTCGAACAGCGCGCGCGCCTCCTGCAATTTTCCTTGCAGAACCAGGTTGTCTGCCAGCCAGAAGCTGCAGGCCAGGAAGACGCCTTCACCCGCCGGCAAGCCGTCCTCGGCCTGCTTGGTATCGTATCGCAAGACAAATCCGTCGCGCATGAGGTGGCGCTGGATGGCTTCGACCGTCCCGATCACACGCGGATCCTCGGCCGGCAGGAAGCCCACCAGCGGCAGCAGCAGCAAGGCAGCATCCAGTTCGGCCGTGTCATAGACACGGACGAAGCTGTTGATCGTCGTATTGAATCCCCGCTGGCAGACCTCATCATGTACCCGGTCCCGCAAGGCGATCCAACGATCGAGCGGGCAGGGCGTCGCGGCCTCCTGCGCGGTGCGGATGGCACGGTCCAGCGCCACCCAGACCATCATCTTCGAGAAAGTGTAGTGCCGCCTTCCGCCGCGCGATTCCCAGATGCCGTCATCCGCTTCCTGCCAGATCTTCTCCAGGTGATTGATCAGGGCCGTCTGCAATGCCCAGGCCGTATCGCTGGCGGCGAGCTCGCCCTGCCGCCCCTGATAGAGGGCATCCATCATCTCGCCGAAAATATCGAGCTGCCGCTGCTCGGCCGCGGCATTGCCGACCCGCACCGGCACGGAATCGTCATAGCCGGGCAACCATCCCAGCTCCAGCTCCGGCACCCAGCGTTCACCGGCGATGCCATACATGATCTGGATCTGCGCCGGATTGCCGGCCACCGCCCGCAACAACCAGCTGCGCCAGGCATCCGCCTCCTGGTAATAGCCGGTATGCATCAGCGCCAGCAAAGCGAGGGTGGCGTCGCGAATCCAGCAATAGCGATAGTCCCAGTTGCGTATGCCGCCGATCCATTCCGGCAGCGAGGTGGTCGGCGCGGCGATGATGCCGCCGGTCGGCAGATAGGTCAGGGCCTTCAACGTGATGAGGGAGCGGGTGACGATCTGTTGCCAGGGGCCGCGATAACTGCTGCACGCGGCCCAGTCTTCCCAGAACGACTGCGTTGCCGCGAAGGCCGCTTCGATATCGGTCGCCGCCGGCAGCGGCACATGCGACTGCGTATAGGTCAGGCTGAAGGCGGCGCGCTCGCCCGCAGATAGCTGGAAATGGGCGAAGGTGTGGAAGTCCCTGCCCTCGGTGGGGACCGGGCTGCGCAAGACGACCCGATGCGGCCCGGCAATGGCCGTCAAGCCGGTGCCGTCCTCCAGCTTCTCGACCCAGGGCACGGTGACCCCATAGTCGAAGCGCAGCACCAGGTCCATCTCCATGTCGACCGTCCCGCTGCGGCAGATGACCAGCCGGACGATATCTGCCAGGTGGTTGCGCAATGGCATGAAGTCGATGACAGAGACGGTGCCGCTCGCGCTTTCGAAAAGCGTTTCAAGGATCAGTGTCTGGCCGAGATAGCGGCGTGTGATGCTCGCGGGCTTTGTGCGCGGCGCCAGCAGCCACCGCCCGTGTTCCTCGTTCCCCAGCAAGGCTGCAAAGCAGGCCGACGAATCGAACCGCGGCCAGCACAACCAGTCGATCGACCCGTCCTTGCCGACCAGCGCTGCCGTATGCAGATCGCCGATCAGGCCGTAATCCTCAATGCGCCGCGCCATGCGGCTCTTCGAGGGTGAAATCGATCACCGTCTTGATGTCGCCCGGGCGGCGTTCGAAAGCCTGTTGCCAATCCGCCAAGCCGACCCTACGCGTGATCAGGCCTTCGAGCCATGCATAAGGCGCCTGTTCGAGAGCATCCGCCGCCTGCCGATAATGTTGCCGGTTGGCGTTGACGGAGCCGAAGACAAGGCTGTTTTCCAGGACCAGGCGGCTGCCGAGCGCGGCGAGATCGAGGTCGACATCATGATGGCCGCTGGACAGGCCGGCCAGGCAGAGGATGCCGTTCGGCGCCAGCCGCGCGAAGCTGTCGATGATGATGGGGGCGGCGCCGGTGCATTCGATGACGATGTCGGGCCGCAGGGGAAGCGCCGACAAATCGCCGCTATGATAGGCGGCGCCGAGTGCGCGTGCCAGATCCGGCTTCGGCCCGGTGGCATTGCGATCGAAGATATGCATCTCGAAGCCGCGCTGCTTGCCCAGCAGTGCCGCCAGCAGCCCGACCGGCCCGGCGCCGGTGATTAGCACGTGACGGGGCTGCCAATTGCTGCGATTGCCGATCTTGAAAATCTGGTCCCAGGCCTTGGCGACCACGCTGGTCGGCTCCAGCAGCACCCCGACCGAGCGCAACGAAGGCGGCAGCTTGATGGCGAAGTCCGGCGACAGCAGGAAATGTTCGGCGGCATAGCCGTCGGCCGCTTTGATGCCGCGCTCCGTGTAACGGCCGTTGCGGCACATATCCCATTCGCCGGCGGCGCAGTTCTCGCATGGCACGGGGTCGGGACGCCGCACGAACCCGACCACGAGGTCGCCCGGTCGGAAGCCACCCGCATCCACCGCCTCGATTACCTCGCCCAGGCATTCATGGCCAAGTACCAGATGAGCTTGCCCCGGCGGCGCCTCTCCATAGTGCCCAGCAACGATATCGGCATCCGTGCCGCAGATGCCGATCTGCAGGCACCTGACGAGCAGCTTGCCGGGATCGCGGAGCGGCGGGTCGATTGATATAAGGGCCAGCGATTGCGCTTGGCCCGGCTGGACGGTCAGTGCACGCATCGGAATCCGCCTGAGATGGGCCACGTGGCAATAACTGCCGATACCGCCGGAGGTTCCCGGTCGGCGCCCAAGGCGGCCGGCAGGGCGAGGGAAGCGATCTTTGCCGGATAGGCAGGGGCCCGATGCGTGTTAAAGTGAGCACCTATCGAGCGGGAATTCGGGGGAGCCATGCCCGGCGGCAGACGTATCAGCACCATTCAGGTCGCGCTGAGGAACGTCATTTTCACATTGAAGACTTTTGCCGGGGCCATCCTGGCGATGTTCATTTCCTTCGAACTCGCGCTTGAGAAGCCGTCCTGGGCGATGTTGACGGCCTATATCGTCGCCCAGCCTTTCGCCGGTATGGTGCAGTCGAAGGCGCTCTACCGTGTCATTGGCACACTGGCGGGCGGCGCCCTTGCCGTCATTGCGCTCGGCAATGTCTCTTCCGCCCCGACGCTCCTTGTCTTGATCCTGGCGGGGTGGCTCGGTCTCTGCGTCTATCTTTCGCTGCTCGACCGGACGGCCCGCAGCTACGGTTTCATGCTAGCCGGCTATACCGCCTCGATCATCGCTTTTCCGACGGTCGACACGCCCGACGTCATCTTCGACACCGCCGTCGCGCGTTGCGAAGAGATCATCATCGGCATCGTCTGCGCCGTCATCGCCAATCAGCTCATCTTTCCCCAGCGCGCCGGCGCTGCCCTGCAGCGCCGCATCGAAACCTGGATGCGAGATGCCTCGCGGCTGATCTTCAACGTGATGCATCTGCGCAACCAGGGCGATGCCGCCCTCTCGGCGCAAGCGCGTCTGCTGAGCGATTCGATCATCATCAACACGCTACAGGAACATGCGCTCTTCGACACACCGGGCCTGCGCGACGCACGCGCCTGGATCTATGAGCTGCAACGCCGCATGCACAGCCTGATGGCGATCGTCGGTTCGATCGAGGACCGGCTGGCACTGTTGCAGCGCGAGCGTCCCGAACTCTTGCAGGCGCAGACCGATCTTCTCAACCGTACCGCCGCTTATATCAGGGCCGAAGACGGCAGCGCGGCCCAACCCGCCGACATGAAGAACGCCCTGATCAGCGATATCGAGGCTGCTTCGCCGGCCGATCAGCAGATCGTCCAGGACAGTCACCTGCTGCTGCTGACGACGATCGTAGCGCGGCTCAAGGACCTGCTGGTTTACTGGGACGAATGTCGCGATCTGCAACGCAAGATCGTGGAACATCGCCGCGCGCCGATGGCGGCTGTGCCTTTGGCGCTGCACCGCGACCACTTTATGGCCCTGCTGGGCGGTGGTGCCGCGGCCTTGGCGATCCTGATCTGCAATATGCTGTGGGTCTATAGCGCCTGGCCCAGCGGCTCCGGCGCGGTGATCCAGGCCGGCGTTCTCTGCTCGATCTTTGCGGCCTCGGACGATCCCGCGGCGCTCACGATCGGCTTTCTGAAAGGGACTATCATCGGCACGCTGATCGGTGCCATCTATGTCCTCTTTCTTCTACCGCCGGCGACCGGCCCCATTTCGCTCGTCATCGTGCTGGCCTTCTTCTATCTGCCCTACGGCCTGCTGCTCGCCATCCCGTCGCAGGCACCCAGGGCATTGCCCGTCATCCTGGGGTTCACCACCGGGGTCGGCATCCAGAACAGTTACACCCTGACATTCGACAGCTATCTCAACAGCGGTGCCGCCAGCATCATCGGCGTTGCCGCCGCAGCCATCATCCTGCGGCTGGTACGCAATATCGGCGGCGACTGGATCATCGAGCGCCTGATCAGCGCCATCCGGCGCGACCTTGCGCGGGTGGCGGTGGCGGACCGGACGCTTGATCGCGGCACTTTCGAAAGCCGCATGTTCGACCGCCTGAACGGGCTGCTGGCGCGCCGCCGTCCGGATCATGCCCGCACCGGCATCATCCGCGGCAGCCTCGCCGCCTTGAGGATCGGCCTTAATCTTCTTCTATTTCAAGCAGTCGAAGGCGAGCTCTCACCCTTGGCGCGCAAATCCAGCCGACTCGCGCGGGCTGAGCTGGCGCGGCTCTTTCATCGCCGCCTGGCGGAGCGGACGCAGCTGGATCAAGCCTGCAGGCTGCTCGGAACGGCCATTGCCGACATCTCGCTGGACGCGCTGACGCCCGCCACCAAGCAGGCGGTCCTGGCGTTGGGCGCCATCCGCCTCCTGCTGCGCGGGCATGCGGAATTCTTCTGCCGCGAACCCTATGCGCAATCCACTTACATGCCTGTGGCACCCGACGACGCGAAGGCGGCGACATGATCAAGGAACTCGATATCGGCGGCGTCTATATCACGCCCTTTCTCGCCTGGGCGGTGGTCGCCCTCATCATCAATTCCCTCTTGGGCCGCTTTTTCATGCGGATCGGATTCTATCGGTTGATCTGGCATCGCCACCTTTTTGACGCTGCCGTCTTCATCATTCTCTTCACAGCCATCACTTTCATCATGTCACGGGAATAAGAAATGAAAGGCCTGCTCCTCCTGCTTCGTCTGTGCATCACCTTGGCGGTGGTCGTCGTGGCGGGATTCTGCGGTTGGTATCTCTGGGACTACTACATGGACGCGCCCTGGACCCGGGACAGCCGGGTGCGTGTCGATATCATCCAGGTGGCACCCGATGTCTCCGGCCTGGTGACCACGGTCAATGTCGTCGACAACCAGACGGTCAAGGCCGGCGACGTCCTGTTCGTCATCGATCGCGACCGCTACCAGCTGGCGCTGAACCAGGCGCAGGCCAGCCTGGAAAGCCGCAAGGCGACCCTGGCTCAGGCGCAGCGCGATCTTGCGCGCGTGACGCAGCTCAGCACGGTTTCGATTTCGGTCGCCCAGCGCGAGCAGTATCAATCGGCTGTCGATGTCGCCCAGGCCAATGTCCGCGAGGCGCTGGCCTCGCTGGATATCGCCAAGCTCAATCTGGTGCGCACCGAGGTCCATGCCTCGGTCGACGGCTATGTCACCAACCTGCTGCTGCGCCAGGGCGATTACGTAACCAGCGGCACGGCGGTGCTGGCCCTGGTGGATCGCAATTCCTATTACGTGGCCGGCTATTTCGAGGAAACCAAACTGCCGCGCATTCATATCGGCGATCGAGCTTCCGTGCGCCTGCTCGGCGTCGAGCCGCCGATCGAGGGCCATGTCTCCGGCATTGCCAGCGGCATCGTCGATCATGAACGCATGACCAGCCCCAACCTGCTCGCCAATGTCAATCCGACCTTCAACTGGGTGCGCCTCGCGCAACGCATTCCGGTCCGCATCGATCTCGACCGGGTGCCCGATGGCGTAAAGCTGATCGCCGGCCAGACCGCGACCGTCGTCATCCAATCGGACGACGAGCGAAAATGACGATCCTTCTTGTCAGAAGCGCCGGGTGAAGAGGCCTCGCCGCTCATAGACCTCGGCCGCTTCGACGATGAAATCCGCCATCAGGACGGCGCCGAAATCCCTGCGCAGCAGGGCGGCGGCGGCGAGCAGCTCCTCCTTGTCCTTGGCCCGGCCAGGGCGCAGCAGTTCATAGATGCGCAGAAGGGTCTCCTGCGGCACGTCGACGAGTTCGGCCGCCCGTTCGAAATTTTGCGCCAGCGTCGCGCGGCCGGCGGCCCGGGCAATCGCCGCCTGCTGCCGCAAGGCGGCGGCGGTGATGCGCAGATCGGCCATGGTGACCTCGCCGGCCGCGACCGCCGCCAGTGACAGCTCGGTAAGCCCCTTGCCGGATGCCGTGCGGACCAGATCCGGCCGTTTCTCGGCAAGGGGGTAGTCCGCGGTTGTCAAAGCAGGATCGTCGGCCGCCCGCGCCGTCATGGCTTTCGCTCCAGAAAATCGATGGCTGTTTCTTTCGGCGCCGCGCCCTCCCGCGTCAGGCCGGTCTCGATCGCATAAATCAGCGCCACCTGCGCGTGATAGCGTGCGCCTAAGGCCTCGCCCGCTGTCGGGACGACCACCGGCTCCGGCATTCTCCCGGCGGCATAGGCGGCAGCGTTTTCGCCGAGGCGGCGGTAATGGTCGAGCCGGGTGACCGGCGCATTGGAAAAAAGCTCCAGGTTGTGATGCGGCAGGCGGTCGGCCTGGTGGATGACGGCCGTGCCCTTGGCTTGCAGGCCGATACCGATGCCGGAGCCCGATAGGCGCGCGGCGCTGAGGCCGAGGAAGGAGGTATCGGCGGTATGTCGCATGCGCACGAAGCGCGCCGTTCCGCCGCCACCGGCAATGCCGGCCTCAAGCTCCCGCAGGATGGCGGAGAGCGGATGGCCGGCCAGGCTGCGAAACAACTGGCATCCGAAGGCCGGGCTGAGGCCGACGACCACCTCGTTCGCCGCTGCCCCGCGTTCGGCAATGCCGAGATCGCGATAGCGGATGCGCGTTGCTTCGAGCGGCGCGAAGGTCGCTTCGGTGCGCAAGACTTCTTCGCGGTCCAGCACGTCGCGGATCGCCGCCAGTTCGCGGCGCCGCTCAGCGCTGAGGCGATAGCCGCTGCCGGGCCCGGTATAGGCGTTGGGATCGTTGACGGCGCTGATGATCCGGCCCTTGCGGATCACGGCCGCCGTTTGCAGATAGTCGCCGGAGACGCGCAGCCGCAGCAGATTGAGGAGATTTTCAGCCTCGTCGCGATAGCCGCGCCTGGCAAGTGCGCGAATGACATCGAGCACGGTGATGCCGCGGGCCTTGATTGCCTCGCTGATCTCGGCGACCTGGCCCGGCAGATAGCTTGCCGTGTCGTGCGAGCCGGAGGCAACGGCGACGCTGGCCTTCATCGCCGCCGTCGGCTCGCCGAGTCCCAGTTCCTGCAGGACGGCGCCGAGCGCGTCGACGGCGCGCCGGCGCACCTCCAGGGCGCGGCCTTCCTCGATCGAGGTCAACCCGCCATCGGCTTCGAAATCGCGCTGCAGGATCAGGAAGTCCTCCATCTCCTCGCCATTGAAGGAAGAGGGGTTGAAGGAATTGTCATAGGCGAGGATCGAGCCGAAGCCCGAACAGATGAGATCCGAGCCGGCCAGCAAGGTGGGCGCGATCTTGGCGCCGACGCGAATCTCCGATTCCGAATGCCGCGCGTCATTGCCGGTGGCGCATTCGAGATCGAGCCAGACGGCGATCAGGTTCTCCGCCATCAATTCGCGTACCCCGCCCGGCATGGTGGCGGCAAGCGGCGCGCCGTCGATGCCGCCGTTCTGCGTGCCTTGGACGCCCATGGCGCGCTGCAGGCAGAGGCAGCGTGCCTCGAGATAGAGCAGCGATTTCGCTTCATGAAAGCCCATCAGCAATTCCGCGGCTGCCCCCGACGTGCAGCGCATCTTGACGCCGCGCGAGGCATAGGTGGCGGCAAGGAAGGCTTTCGACCAGGGCGTATCGTCGCCGTCCATGAAGGCGCGCTCGGTGCCGTAGACCGAGACGGTCTCGGCATAGGAGGTGAAGCCGGCCATGGCGATCTGCAATTCTTCCGCTTCTTCGCTGGCGCATTGGAACAGCGTGCCCCAGCGCCCGACCGCGGCGCCGACGGCGCCTGCCAGGGCATTCGACCAGGCGTTGCGGGCGACCCGCATGGTGGTTTCCACCTCGTCGAAACCGAAGGCGACGGCGGTGGCGGCATCGGCCGCCAGTTGCAGCGGATCATCCTTGGCATTGGTGACATGGGCCTGGTTGCCGGGCGTCTGCCGGGCCCGCATCTTGGCAAAGGCGAAGGCGATCTCGATCGCCGAAAGCTGCGCCACCACCTCGGCGAGCTTGGCCGGCGTCATGCCATGGGCGAGGCGCACCAGCTCGGCCCGGGGCACATTGATATCGACCAGGCGTCTTGCGATCTCGGTCGCGGGCAGCGCCATCACCTCCGGCGCGATCGCGGGATCGAGGTGATACCGGGCGATGAAGGTATCGATCATGTCGAAGGAAGCGGCCGGAACGCCGTCCATCACCGTTACCCGGCCGTTCTCGATCGTCAGGCCGGGGGCGGGATCGTTGGCGCCCTGGAAGGCGGCGAAGCCGTTGGCGGGATCCTCGACGGCGAAACGGTCCCGCCGCAGCGGACGTTCGTCCCAGGTGGCAAAACGCTGCCAGCGATTGCTGGCGGCTGGTGCCATTGCCGGTTGTTTCTCGCCACTCATATCGGGACCTCGTTGCTCCACCGTCCGCCAGCTTAGCAGCAGAAGCAGGGCCGCGGCGACATCTTCGCGACGGCGATCTCGCTGCAAGGCTGCGCTGCGTTCTGAGCAGAGATTGGAGGCGGGCGGCCAAAAAGGACGATGCTATAGTGCGGCGCCGATCGGGGAGTGGAGATGACACGGGTAACGGATTTGCAGACGGTGATCACGCGCGGCCTCTGTACGGGCTGCGGCCTGTGCGAAAGCATGCTCGGGCGCGATACCGTCGCGATGGGGATCAGCAGCAACGGACAGATGCGGCCGCATATCAGGCGGCCGATCGAGCCCGCCCGCCAGGCGCGCGTACTCGAGGTCTGTCCCGGCGCAATCACCCGGGGTCCCGAAGCCGGGATGCTGGAAGGGCAGGGACGGCTCGACCCGGTCTGGGGGCCGATGATCTCGCTCTATCGCGCCTGGTCAAGCGATCCCGCCATCCGGTTCAAGGCGGCGGCGGGCGGCATGTTGACGGCGCTTGGCTGCTATCTCCTGGAAACCGGCGCGGTCCAGGCAATCCTGCATGTGAAGGCCTCGCCGAGCGAGCCGATCCTGACCGATGCCAATATCAGCCGCACACCTGCCGAAGTGGTCGCCGGATCGCAGTCGCGCTATGGCCCCGCTGCACCCCTGGTTCATGTGGAGCGGTTGCTGGACGAAGGCATCGACTTCGCCGTCATCGCCAAGCCCTGCGACGTCGCCGCCATCCGCAACCTGATGCGCATCGACCCGCGCGCCAAGCGCCAGATCAAATATTGCCTCAGCCTGTTCTGCGGCGGCGTGCCGAGCACCAAGATGGCGGAGAAGATTTCCCGCTATGTCGGTTTCGAGCCGGAACAGCTTTCCGTGCTGCGCTGGCGCGGCGAAGGTTGGCCGGGGCCGACCCATCTCGAGACCAAGGATGGGCGCAAGGCCGACCTCACCTATGACCAGTCTTGGTACGATCCTTCGGTTCCCTGGACCTATGACATGCAGTTCCGCTGCAAGATTTGTCCCGATGCGATCAGCGAACTCGCCGATATCTCCTGCCCCGACGGTTGGGTCATGCAGGATGGTAAGCCGCTGCACCGCGAGGCGCCGGGCATGAATATCGCCATCTCGCGCACGCCGGCCGGCGAGAAGCTGCTGCAGGCCGCCATTGCCGCCGGTGCCGTCGAGACGGCGCCCTTCACCCGCGACGAGCTGCACCAGATGCACAGCGATCATCTCGATCGCAAGCTCGGCTTTCCCGCCCGCAATGCCGGGCTGCGCCTCGCCGGCGAACCCGGTCTGACAGCGCCTGGCTTCCGTCCTTGGTCCATGCTGCGGGAGGTGGGTTTCCTTGCCAGCTGGCGAGCCTTCTGGGGTGGCTTCCGCCGCGCCCGGGCCGGCGCCAATCGGGAAAGTCTGGATTAGGCGTCGAATTATTCGGTCCGGAATGCGGTAAGTGCTTGATTCAATTGTCCGGGACCATCGTTCATTGAGAAACAACCTATTGATTTTCATGCGAAATCGATTAGGTATAGCGCCGTCCTGCGCGTGGCGGCGGCCTGTGTTAATCTAATTTTGGAATTTCGCCGCGCGACCAAGGGCTGCCAAGGGCAGCGGCGCCGCGTTCGGCGCCTGAAGTGAAAGCCAAGATCGTCATTATCAATCGGCGTGCAAAGCGACGCGCGCGCAGCCGATGTAACTGGTCGCAAGATGGAAACCGCGAAGCAACTCTTCTCCTATCGCAAATACTGGGCGCATCGTTTCGGCACGGCGCCGTTCCTGCCGATGTCGCGCGCCGAGATGGACGAGCTTGGCTGGGACGAATGCGACGTCATCCTGGTGACGGGCGATGCCTATATCGATCATCCCAGCTTCGGCATGGCGGTGGTCGGCCGGTTGCTGGAGGCGCAGGGCTTCCGCGTCGGCATCCTGGCGCAGCCGGATTGGCAGAGCGCCGAGCCCTTCAAGGCCCTGGGCAAGCCGAAACTGTTCTTCGGCGTGACCGGCGGCAACATGGATTCCATGGTCAACCGCTACACGGCCGACCGCCGCCTGCGCCACAACGACAGCTACACGCCGAATGACGAGGGCGGCAAGCGGCCGGACCGCGCCGTGATCGTCTATTCGCAGCGCTGCCGCGAGGCCTATCGCGATGTGCCGATCGTGCTTGGCGGCATCGAAAGCTCGCTGCGCCGCATCGCCCATTACGATTACTGGTCGGACAAGATCCGCCGCTCCATCCTGGTTGATGCCAAGGGCGATATCCTGCTTTACGGCAACGCAGAGCGCGCCGTGGTCGAGGTCGCGCATCGCATCGCCAAGGGCGACAAGCCTTCGGAGATCGACGACATTCGCGGCGTCGCCGTCATGAAGGACGCGGTGCCGGAAGGCTGGACCGTGGCGCCCGCCAATGATCTCGAGGAAGGCAGCGAAGCTGCCCGCATCCTCACCGAGAAAACGGTCGTGCGCCTGCCGTCCTTCGAGCAGGTGACGCAGGACCGCGAGGCCTATGCTCGTGCTTCGCGCGTGCTGCACCGGGAAAGCAATCCCGGCAATGCCCGCGCCTTGGTGCAGCGCCATGGCGATCGCGACGTGTGGCTGACGCCGCCGCCGATCCCGCTGACCACGCCGGAAATGGATGCGGTCTATGAACTCCCTTATGCGCGGGCGCCGCATCCGGTCTATGGCGATGCCAAGATTCCCGCCTGGGAGATGATCCGCTTCTCGGTCACCATCATGCGCGGCTGCTTCGGCGGTTGTTCCTTCTGCTCGATCACCGAGCATGAGGGCCGCATCATCCAGAGCCGCTCGGAGAAATCGATCCTGAGCGAGATCGAGGTCATCCGCGACAAGACGCCGGGCTTCACCGGCATCATCTCCGATATCGGCGGGCCGACCGCCAATATGTACCGCATGGCCTGCAAGGATAAGCGCACGGAATCGCTCTGCCGCCGGCCGTCTTGCGTGTTCCCGGATATCTGCCCCAATTTGAACACCAGCCATGACTCGCTGATCCAGCTCTACAAGAAGTCGCGCGAGCTGCCCGGCATCAAGAAGGTCATGGTGGCCTCCGGCGTGCGCTACGATCTCGCGGTCAAGAGCCCGGCCTATATCAAGGAACTGGTCGAGCATCATGTCGGCGGCTATCTGAAGATCGCCCCGGAACATACCGAGGATGGCCCGCTCTCGAAGATGATGAAGCCCGGCATCGGCTCCTATGACAAGTTCAAGGAGCTGTTCGACAAGGCCGCCAAGGACGCCAAGAAAGAATACTTCCTCATTCCCTATTTCATCGCCGCCCATCCCGGCACCAGCGATGAAGATATGATGAACTTGGCATTGTGGCTGAAGCGCAACCGCTACCGCGCCGATCAGGTGCAGACCTTCCTGCCCTCGCCCATGGCGCTGGCGACGGCGATGTATCATTCCGGCTACAATCCGCTGCGCCCGGTGCGGCGCGGCGTGTCGGAAGAAGTTGCTGCGATCAAGGGGCTGAAGCAGCGCCGCCTGCACAAGGCCTTCCTGCGCTATCACGATCCGGAAAACTGGCCGCTGCTGCGCGAAGCCTTGAAGCGCATGGGCCGGGCCGATCTGATCGGTCCCGGCAAGCATCAGCTCATCCCGGCCTTCCAGCCGGCCGGCACCGGCCATAGTGGTGGCGAAGGCCGACGCTTCGGACGCAAGCATCAGGCGCAAACCTTCAAGACGACAGGCCTCGGCCGCAAGTCGGTCTGAACGCCCCTACTGAAAGCCGTCCTGCAATAAAGAAAACGCCCGGTCGCACCTGCGCCTGGGCGTTTGTCTCTGGGCGATGGCCAGCCGGCCGCGCCTGCCGATCTTATTGCAACGGCTTGGCATCCATCGACGCGACGCCGCCCACCAATCCGCCCTGGTTGGTCATGTCCTTGTTGCCCCAGGTGACATGCGCCTTGTCGACATTTACGACGTAGCAGTTCTGCTTGCCGGCAAGCAGGCTCGACCAGGTGATGCAGACATCGCCATTCTTATCCAGCATCCAGGTGCCGTGATCGCTCTTGTTGCGGTTGTCCTGATAGGTGACCATGCCGCCCGGCAGGAAATAGACCCGGAACGTGGCGCCATCGGAAGCCTTGCCCACCAGCGTGTTGCGCTGCACGACGTTGATGAAGTTGGAGCCTTTCAATTGCTCGGCATTGCCGGCAGTCGGCCAGGCAAAGGCAATGGATGCGAAAGCCAGCGCCAAACCCATGAGACCTTGGATCTTCATCTTCCCCTCCTGCAGAATCCGACCGGTATGGCGGATCGAAACGACGCGACAAATTGACAAGCGGGCGAGCCGCCGAAGCCTGGATGCGGGATAGGGACTGAATAGTGAACGCTTATTGGTTGCAAGGCAATAGAGGTGCGTCGGCCGGCTCTGCCACCCGCATCGCTTGGCGAGGCGGGTCGGCTTGGCTCTGCGGAGCCCGGGCCGGGCGGCTAGGCGATGACGGCCTGATAAACGGCGTTGCGCACGGCCATGGGGAAGCGGCCCGTCATGCCGGCCACGGCCGTATTGGTGAGACCGATGACGGTGAGCCCAAGAGCAGGATCGACGAACCAGGAATGTCCGTAGACGCCACCCCATTGCAGCGTGCCAGCGCGATGCGGCGCCGATGCCGCCACCGGATCGTTGAGGACTGACCAGCCATAGCCGAAACCCCAGCCGGGATCGCGCAGATCGACCGGGAGATCGCCGATCTGGCTGCGCGTCATTTGTGCCACGCTGTCTCGCTGCAGGATCGGCGCACCGCCCGTGCGGATCGTCTCCAGGAAACGGGCGAAGTTCTCCGCTGTTCCCAGCATGCCTGCACCTGCCGAGGGAAAGGAGCCAGGATCGGCGAAGCGATCCGGCGCGACGCGTATGCCCGATGCGCCGCCAAAAGGGATGACGGCGGTGTTGCCCAGACGCACAGGTTCCGGGATGGCGTCGCCATAGGCGACCGCGAGACGCGCGGGATCGCGGCAGACGAAATCGGTGTCGTGCATTGCCAATGGTGCGGTCACCAATCGCCTGACCAGGTCCGGCAAGGCTTCGCCGGTCAGCCTTTCCAGCGCGGCCCCCAGGACATCGAGCGCCACTGAGTATCCCCATTTCGTTCCGGGCGGATAAGCAAGCGGAATCTCGGCGATGCGCGCGAGATTATCCGAAAAACCGCGTCCGGGCGCATCAAGTCCGTCGGAAATGCCGGCTGTGGGATAAGGTCCGTCGGAAGGCTGCAGGAAGCCATAGGCCAATCCCGCCGTATGGGTCAGCAGGTGATGGATGGTGATCACCGGCACCGTCCCGTCAGGCAGACGGGGCCGGAAGGCCGGCAGATAAGCGTCGATCGGATCGTTCAGGCCGAGCCGGTCTTGCTCGATGAGGCGCATCACGGCTGCAGTGACGATCGGTTTGGTCAGCGAGGCAAAGCGAAAAATCGCATCTTCCCGCATCCGGCGGCCGGCCTCCCGATCGGCATAGCCGGCAGCGCGCGCATAATGCAATTCACCGTCCCGCAGCACCAGGAGCACGGTGCCGACCAATGCCTTCTCCGCCAGGAACTGATCGAGCACGGCGTCGAGACGTTCAGTAAGACCATGGTCATCGCGTTTGTTCTGCACCTTCATGACCTCCTCTCAATCTGGTCGCGCCGTTCCCGGCAATAACCGGGCAATGAGCCATTCAGTGATATCGGCTCCTTCAATGCCGATATAATCAATTTGCGGCAAATGTTCTTTATCGCCGTTATCCCGCGCTATCCGGAATGTTACAGCAGGCGATTTCCCATCGTCTGCATGTCAGGGAATGCAAAACCTGATCGCCATTGGGGAATTTTTCCGATAGAAGTTTGGGACAGCAAATCGCTGAGGCTGGGCGGTTTGGCTGATATGACCGATTAAGCCGGGTTTCTGACGATATGCAATCTGTCGATATGCGAGCCGAATGGAGAGGTGCTTGCGCGCGCCCATCATGACCCTGACGTCAGCGTTGCTGACCTTGGCCATGGCCGCGGCGTATGTGATCGGCAGCGACTGGCCCGCGACGCGCCGGCTGGAAGGCCAGTTGCTCGATCTACGCTTTCAGATGCGTGGCGCGAACGTGCCGTCACAGGATATCACCCTGATCGCCGTCGATGAAAAGAGTCTGCAGCGCTATGGTCGTTGGCCGATCGGCCGCCGCCTTTATGCCGAACTGGTCGACCGCCTGTCGGCGGCCCGGGCACGCACTGTCGTCTTTGACATGCTGTTCAGCGAGCCGGAACTCAATCTTCCGGCCGAGTTGCGCGATTCGCTCGCGAAGCTTTCCGCCAGCGCTGGCGACACGGCGCAGCGTGCAGCCATGACGCAGCTGCTGACACGCACCACGCCCGATGACGATCTGGCGGCGGCATTCAGGAAGGCCGGAAACGTCATTCTGCCCTTCAGCTTTCGCCCGGATTATGCGCCGCCGGCCGCCGGCGTGCCGAACGCATCGGCTGCGGCGGGCGATGCCCTGGCCAGGCGATGGGCTTTCAATATCGTCAGCGGCAAGCCGCACCCCTCATTCAATGCCCCGCTGCCGGTCGGGTTGTTGCTGCCCGTGGCAGAACTCGGCGCTGCGGCTGCCGGCGCGGGCCATGATGCCGGTATCTTCGATGCGGATGGCGCCCTGCGCTATGACTATGCTGCCGCCGGCCTCCAGGGAAGCATCTATCCATCGCTATCGGTGCGCGCCGCCGCCGCCTATCTCGGCATAGACTGGGCGAATGTGCAGCTCTATCTCGGCCACGGCATCGCCATGGGCGATTTGCATATCCCGCTCGATGAACGGAATCGCATCGTCGTCAATTACGACGGGCCGGACCGGACCTTTCCCACCTATTCGCTGGTCGACGTACTGGACGGAAAGGTGCCGGCCGAGGCGCTGGCTGGCAAGCTGGTTCTCATCGGGCCGACCAGTGCCGGCATCACGGACTTCGTCCGCACGCCCTTTGCCGACCAGTTGCCAGGGATCGAGCGCTACGCCTCGATCATCGACCACATTCTCCACGGCGGGGCGGTGCAAAAGCCTGACTGGCGCCTGCAAGCCGATCTCGCCGCGATCATCCTGCTCGGCTTGCTGGTGACGTTTACTGCGCCGCGTTTGAACCTGGCGGCCGCTCTCGGCATTGCCGCTGCGGCCCTGCTGGCCTGGATCGTCCTCTGCCAAGCGATCTTCGTCAGCCAGCAGCTGTGGCTCAATCTGCTGTTTCCCGGCGCAACCGTGGTCGTGACTTTCGCCAGCGTGGTGCTAATGCGGGGCATTGCCGAGGAGCGTCGCCGACGGGCGGTCGAGGCGTCATTGCGGCAGAGCGAGGAGCGCTATGCCTTGTCGGCGCGCGGCGCCAATGACGGCCTCTGGGACTGGGATCTGGCGCAGGAGCAGTTCTACACCTCGCCGCGCTGGCACGATATCGTGGGTCTTGCGCCAGAACAGGCGAGCGGACGTATCGGCGACTGGTATAACCGGGTGATAGCCGACGACCTGGCTTCCCTGCAGGCCGCGATCCAAGCGCATCTCGCCGGGACGACGGCGCATCTCGAACAGGAGTTCCGCCTGCGGCATGCCGATGGCAGCGAGCGCTGGATGCTGGCCCGCGGCCTGAAGGTCACCGACGCGGCAGGTCGCCCGATCCGCATGGCCGGGTCTATGACGGATATCACCACCCGCAAACAGAGCGAGCAGCAATTGCTGTTCGATGCCCGGTTCGACCGGCTGACCGGCCTTGCCAATCGTGCCGCCTTTCGCGAAAGAACCGGCTTCGCCCTGCAGATGATGGCAAGCGATGCGTCACGCGATGTCCTTGTGGCGATCATTGATCTCGACCGCTTCAAGGACATCAATGACAGCCTTGGACTGGGCAGCGGCGATCAATTGCTGATCTCGGTCGCGCGCGCCCTGCAGCAGGCCCTGGGTAGCCAGGATACCCTGGCCCGCCTCAACGAGGACGAATACGCCGTCCTGAGGCTGTTCGAAGGGGAGGTCGACGCTGCAGTGGCGCGGCTGGTGGGAACCATCCAGGAAGCGATCACACGCCCCTTCACCATCGACGATCGTGTCGTTGAGATCACGGCCAGTATCGGCGTCGCCGTCGCCAGCGAAGCCAAGACCCGGTTGGCCGAACCGCTGATCTCCGACGCCAATCTTGCCGTCTACCGGGCCAAGGCGCAGGGCCGGGCGCGGGCGGTGAAGTTCGATCCCACCATGCAGCAGAGCGCCCTGAAGCGGCTTGATCTGGTCGGCGATCTGCGCCAGGCCGTGGCCAGGGGCGACGAGCTGGAGCTGTTTTACCAGCCCATCATGCGCTTGGCCGATGGCGGCATTCATGGTTTCGAGGCGCTGATCCGTTGGCGCCACCCGCAAAAGGGACTGGTTTCGCCCGCTGATTTTATTCCCTTGGCGGAGGAGACCGGGCTGATCGTGGAAATCGGCCGCCGCAGCATCCGGGCCGCCTGCCGGCAAATCGCGGATTGGCAGGTCACCACAGGCTTTGCGCCGCAGGTCGCAGTCAATGTTTCCGGTCGGCAATTGGAGACGGAAGCGATTGTCGATGATATACGTTTAACGTTGGACGAAACGAAGATCCCGGCCGACAGGCTGAAAATCGAGGTCACCGAGAGCATGGTGATGGATAATCCGGAGCGGACCCAGGCCCTATTGGCCCGTATTGTTGCCCTGGGCGTCAAGGTGTCGATTGACGATTTCGGCACCGGCTACTCATCTTTGTCGCATTTGCATCGTTTCCCCTGCCATACCTTGAAAATCGATCGTTCCTTCGTCGTGCGCATGACGGAGAACCGCGAAGGCTTCGAGATCTGCAAGGCGATCGCAAAACTGGCGCAGATCCTGCGGCGCGACGTGGTGGCCGAGGGGATCGAAACGCCGGCCCAGGCGGACCATCTGCGCAATTTGAATGTCGAATACGGCCAGGGCTATCTATTTGCCAAGCCGATGCCTTTGGCCGAGGCCACGGCTTTCCTGCGCCAGCATCTGGGCTCGGCCATCAAGCAAGCGGTGGGGGCATAATGGTATCCGGTCCCGTCGCCGCATTGCCGAATTTGCGCGATGAGCGGCTGCTCAGGCTCTACGGCTATTGGCGGGACAAGGCCGCCGGCCGCCGCATGCCGTCTTATCGCGATATCGACGCCTTGGACATGAAGGCCTGGCTCGGCAACCTGGTGCTGGTCGAATTCACCGACAGCCTGTTCAACTACCGGGTCCGCCTCGAAGGCACCCATATCGAAGATTACTATGGGGATCGCCGTACCGGCCACGGGGTCGAACTGGTGACCTCGGCGCAGGAGCGCGAGCTTCTGGTGCGGCAATATCGGCCGGTCTATGAAGACGGTCGGCCCGCTTATTACGAGGCGGCTTTCGAGAACAGCTACGGAATTTTTTCACATCAGGCGAAATTGCTGCTGCCGTTGTCGCCCGATGGCCAGCGGGTAAACATGATTCTGGCCGGGATCTATTTCCTGTAGCGGCAGATAGATCTCGGCAGTTCTGTTTGGTTCTGCAAAACCCCAGCGTCTCGACACACAAACGTGTGGTAGCAATTCGCTTTCGCTGAGGTCGGGCTTCTTGTAGCTTGATCGATACGAGAAGCTATTCCCGATGTGACATGCGCCGCCATGATCTGCCGCCCAATCCGATTTCCGGCGTCCATGCCGGCTCGGTCGAGCCGACGACGAGCTTTTTAAGCCCGCGTGTCCAGCGTCTTTATGAATGGTGGCGGGAACAGGCCCTTCCGCCGACCGGTCTGCCGCTTTGGCGCAACTTCGATATCGTCGAGCATCGGGCGCTGGCGCCATATCTCTTCGTCGTCGAGACCCCCGCTGACGGCGCCTTCCGCTTCCGCCTGCTGGGCGAGGTGGTGATCGGCATGATTGGCCGGAACGTCTCAGGCGAACTGGTGGCGAACCGGCCTAGCGAAGACTACGGCCACGAACTCTATCAGTACTACCAGTCGATCGTTGATGCCCGCCAGTGCCGCATGTGCCGCGGTGATCTGGATTTCATCGGCAGCACGCATCGGCGATTTGAATCGATTGATTGTCCGGCGGCCGATGATACGGGCGCTGTCACGCGTATCATCGGCATCATGGACTATATCGATTGACGAGGCCGCCAGCCGGCGGCCCGCTGCCTTATTTGCGCGCCCCGCCCTTGGCCGGGGTCGGCACTAGGTGCGACTCGATCAGCCAGATCTGCTGATCGACGCCACGCGACACTTCCGTGAAGATATCGGCGGTATCGGCATCGCCGAAGCCGGCTGATTCGTCGATCGCCTTGCGGGTCGAGGTGCCGAAGTCGGCCAATGCCGTGGTGACGGCCTCGATATGCGCCTTGCTGTCGGCAATGCCGAGCGGATAGGGCTTCAGGAAGGACTTCTTCACCGCCGTCTGTGACGTTCCCTCCGCGGTGCCGCCCAGGGCACCGACGCGTTCAGCGATCGTGTCGTAGAAGGTGATGGTTTCAGCCGCCACCCGGTCGAACAGTTCATGGATGGCGATGAAATTGTCGCCGCGCACATTCCAGTGCGCCTGCTTGATCTGGCCATGCAGGTCGATGGCAGAGGCCAGATGCTCATTAAGCAGGGCGATCGATTTCGCGCGAATGTTTTCCGACAAAGTGTTCTTGGTGCGATACATGACGATCCGTCGTCCTTTCTGCGGGAAGTTTGGACAGGTGGTTCCGGGCTGGATAAACCGGATGATTATCCGGTCGTATCTGGGGCGCCTATCTTTTCTCCCCTGGTTTGCGCGGTCAATGGTTGTATTGCCGGTAGGCTGCGACGATCTGTGCGATCACCTGAGACTATCGGCAGGACCAGGTCCTTGCCCTTATATAAGCTCGATCCGTGCCGCCTGTACCAGCGGCTTGACGTAAAAAATCGTTAAAGGTCTAGCTTCAACCTGGCCGAGCGCGAGCGCGAGCAGCAGACCGTGACGCAGGTGTTGGAGTCCTTCTCCTCGTCGGTGAGGATCTGGTCGCGGTGATCCGGCTCGCCTTCCAGCACATTGACGATGCAGGTGCCGCAAATGCCCTCCTCGCAGGCGCTGGGGATATTGATGCCGTTGTCGCGCAGGACCGAGAGGATGCTCTCCTCGGCCGGGACGGTCAGCACCTTGCCGGAACTGGCAAGCTCGATCTCGAAGCTCCGGTCGCCGCCGGCAGGGACTTCCGGCTTGGCGGCGGGATCGGCGCTGAAGGCTTCGAAATGCACCCGGTCGGCGGGCCAATGGCTGGCGGCCGCCTTGACGGCGTTCATCAACCCGGTGGGGCCGCAGCAATAGAGCCGGGCATTGGCGGGCACGTCCTTCAACAGGGCCTTGACGTCGAGCCCCTTGGCCGGATCGCCACCGTCATGGATGAAGGCGACGCGCTCGGCAAAATCGGTGCCGGAGAGACGCTCCAGATAAGCGGTCATCTCCTTTGCCCGCGTGCAGTAATAGAGCTTATAGCCCTTGCCGAGACGGTTGAGCCGGTGCGCCATGGCAAGCAGTGGGGTGACGCCGATGCCGCCGGCGATCAGGATATAGCTGGCGGCATCTTCCTTGAGTTCGAAATTATTGCGCGGCAGATCGACGGTGAGGAGATCGCCGACCTTCACGCCCTCATGCATGAAAGTGGAGCCGCCGCGGCCATCAGGCGCCCGCAAGACGCCGATCTCGTAACGATGGGTCTCGCTGGGATCGTTGCACATGGAATATTGGCGGACGAGGCCGTTGGGCAGATGCACCAGGACATGGGCGCCGGCAGAAAAGGGGGGCAAGGGGGCGCCGTTCGGGCTCACCAGTTCGAAGCCCTTGATGCCGCCGGCCTGCGACCAGATGTCGGCGACGCGCAGTTGCAATTGTTCCATGTCCCGGCTCGATCCCTATCTTCATCTGCCCGTCCGTGCGGAGACGGGCGAGTGCCATTTGCTGCCTATTTTCTATAGGGCCGGACCGGGCCCGGTCGAGGGGCGAAAGCGGCATGAAACATTTCCGGCGCGACGAATATTTCTCGTCGCGGCCCCCGATCACGGCAATGGACGATATGCCGATCCTTGGTCATACTTCCGCCCTGCACGGCGCGTCCAATCGGCGCCCTTTCGCAAGACGTCTCATCGGACACGGCCGGCGCTCAATCCCGGCCAGAAAGCGGTTCCTCATGACACAGGTCGATATTCGCCCCCTCACGCCGGATCTGGCCGCGGAAATCCGCGGTCTGGATTTGCGGCATCCAGAAGCGGCCGTGCCGACGATTCGCGAGGCGATCGCCCGCCATGGCGTAATTTTCCTGCGTGACCAGGAATTGACCATCGACCAGCTGCTCGCCGCCACCGCGGCGGTCGGGCCGGTCCTGCGCGTGCCCTTCGTCAAGGGTATGGACAGCCATCCCGATGTCATCGCCGTCCTCAAGGAGGCGGACGAGAAGCGCATCTCGACCTTCGGCGGCACTTGGCACAGCGACTTCTCGTTCCTGCCGGAGCCGCCCAGCCTGACGCTGCTCTATGCCTCGGAACTGCCGCCGGTCGGGGGCGATACGCTTTGGGCCAACCAATATGCCGCCTATGAGGCCCTGTCGCCCGGGCTGCAACGCCTGCTCGATCCGTTGCTGGCGGTCCATACCGGCTGGCCGCATGGCACCAATGGCCCCGGCGCCGATGCGGCGGTCAGCCGCTCGGTCCGCATGGTGCGCAACGATCCCACTGCCGATCGCGAGGAACTGCATCCGGTGGTGCGTGTCCATCCCGTCACCGGCCGCAAGGCGCTGTTCGTCAATCCCGTCTACACCCAGCGCTTCGACGGAATGACGGTCGCGGAATCGAAGCCGCTGCTGGATTATCTCTACCAGCACAGCATCCGCGCCGAGTTCACCTGCCGCTGGCGCTGGCAGCCGGGCACGCTGGCGATCTGGGACAACCGCTGCACCCTGCATCTCGCCATCAACGACTATGACGGGGCGCGCCGGCTGCTCTACCGCACCACGGTGGCCGGCGAACGGCCGATCCCGGTCGGTACTGCACAGGCACCCGGGCAGGGGCAGACACCGGTCCGGCAAGCCTCGTAATTTCGATTTTTCAGGTGGTGGAAACGGCAGGGCGCATGCCCGGCCGTTTCTTCTTTGCACCCCAGAAACGATCGGCCGCCAGTTTCAGCGGGACCATGGCGAGGCCAGCTGCCAGCACCCACCAGCACGGGCGGATGTGGAAGGCAAAGCGCAGATCGGCAAGCAGGATGCGGCTGCCGCCCAATCCGGTCGCGAATTGGTACCAGGCGGCTTCGCCGAGCGCGGTTGCGAGACCGGCTGCCACCGCCAGCACCGTCAGCTGCCACAGCGCCAAGGCGCGCTCGTCATTCCAGCGATAGGCTAGGCGGTAGAGCATCAGCCAGTAGAAGAAACCGGTGGTCAGCGCAGCTTCAGTGACATTGGCCTTGGACTGCAGGAAGAAATGGAACAGGCCGAGCACGGCGATCGGATAGACTAGGTAATGCAGCCGCTGCCAGTTCCTGCCGCCCAGCCGCCGCATCATGCGGTCGGTCGAGGTGGCGGCCAGCGCCAATAGGCCCAGCAGCGTCACGAAGCCGATGGTCAGATAGAAACGCAGCAGGATCTCGCTGGCGACGAAGCCGAGCCGGAAATGCTGCTGCACGACGTAGATCGTCAGATGGATGGCGGCATAGGCGAAGGCGGCGACGCCCAGCATGCGGCGCAACAGCATCAGGCGCGGCCAGACGCCGATCCGCCGCAAGGGCGTGACGGCAAGCGTGATCAGCAGCAGCCGGATCGCCCAGAGGCCGATCTGATGCAGCGCCTCGGTCACCGGCATGGCGCCCAGCGGCAGCGCGCCAGGGCCGATTGCACTTCCGCCGATCCCACCGCCGATCCCACCGCCGTTGGCGGAGAGAGCGTCGCCGGGGGTGAGAGGCAATGGGGCATGCAGATTGGCAAGAAACCAGGCGACGGCAACCCAGAGCCCCGGTGCGATCACACCCAGCAGGCAAAGCGTCTTGAGCCATGAGAACTGCCCGGCCCGGTCGAACCAGGGAAGGCGGCGCCGGGAGAGCGAAAGGGGCGAGGACAAAAGAGGCTCCATCGAGAGCTGCGATAGGCGACGATCACGCGAAGCGCGCCGGATCGGCCATGCACGGTTTCCTGCCGCTCCGCCTGTCCGACGTTTCCTGTCCGACGCTTCGTGACGTTATTCGTGGGGCCGTCGGCTGAGGTTACGCCGATGGAATTAGCGATACAATATCAATAGTTTGCTGCCTATCCAAAGGCGAAGGCGTCCATCCGCAGAAAGCCGAAAGTGGTACTACGGTGGAGATGTTGAGCGGTCGCCTTTTCGCCCCCCGCGCCACAAGCGACGAAGAGCGGCAGCAGATGTTCCTCGCTGGGATGATGCGCGGCGGCATAAGGTGCCTGCCGGCGATAGGTGAGCAGATCGCAGGTGGCGCTGCGCATCAATCGCTCGGTCATCCAATCAGCGAAGGCATCGACATCGGGTGCCGCTGGACTGTCGAGGCGCTGGCCGCGAAAACGCGACAGGTCATGGGTGAGGCTGCCGGAGCCGACGATCAGCACATCCTGCTCGCGCAGCGGTGCCAAAGCGCGGCCAAGCTGCAAATGATGGGCGGGGCCCAGGCCCTGCTGCAGGGATAGTTGCAGGACCGGCACATCGGCCTCGGGGAACATCAGCATCAGGGGCACCCAGGCGCCGTGATCGAGGCCGCGATGGTGATCGATCTGGCAGGCAAGGCCCGCCGTGCACAGGAGATCGCTGACGCTCTCCGCCAGTTCGGGCAGGCCGGGCGCGGGATAGGTCAGCTGATAGAGCGCTTGGGGGAAGCCGTAGAAATCGTGGATCGTCTCGTTGGCGGCGACGGCGCTGACCGCTGGCGTTGCTGTCTCCCAATGCGCGGAGGCGACGAGAATAGCCCTCGGCTTTTTCAACTGCAGCCCGAGATCGACCAGGAAATCATGCGCCGGGCAACTGGTCAGGGGCAGCGTTGGCGCGCCATGGCTGAGAAAGAGGCTCGGTTGCATGTTCTGCTTCCATCGGTGAAGGGGGCGGCGGGGGCACCGGTGACGGCGCCCCCGCGTAATGGCAATTCAGGGAATTCAGGCGGCAATCGCCTTTTTCTTGACGCTCGGCGCCAGCGCATAAGCACCGTCACCCAGCAGCGCCTGGACCAGAAGGGCGACCGCCCAGAAGCCGGGATATTCCCAGCCGCCATTCTGGTTGGTGAAGAAGAAGCCGGCATGGATATGAACGGTGACGATGGCACCCAGCAGGATGACGCAGCCGGCCAAAGCGGCGATCCGGGTCTGCACCCCCAGGATCAGGGCGACGGCGCTGACCAGTTCGACCAGGATAGTGAGATAAGCAAGGGCGCCGGGCAGGCCGATGCTTTCGAAGAACTGAGCCGTGCCGGCCGGGGTGAAAACGAAGATTTTCAGGCTGGCATGGGCCAGGAAGAGGGCGCCCAGCGTAAGTCGCAGCAGCAGGGCGGCATAGGGAGCGGTACGGGAATCAATCATGGCAGTCTCCAATCGCGACCCAGCACGGCCCCATGCCGGTGGGCGACCACACAGATATCCTCGAACTAAAAACGCATAGAAAGAACCATAATAGGTGACCAATTATGCATTTTCGCATAATATCCCTTCATGCTCGATTGGGATGACCTCCGCCACTTCCTCGCCATCGCCCGCCAGGGCAGCCTCTCGGCTGCTGCCCGCAGCCTCGGTGTCCGGCAATCCACCATGGGCCGGCGGCTCGCCGGGCTGGAAGAGCGCACCGGCGCGACATTGCTTCAGAAGACGCCGCGCGGCTATGTGCTGACGCCCGCCGGCGAGGCGATCCTCGGCAATGTCGAGCGCATCGAGAGCGAGGCCCTGGCGATTGAGCGCGTGATCACCGGCAAGGACATCCGCCTCGAAGGGACCATTCGCGTCACCTCCGTCGAAACCCTGACAGCGGAGATCCTGACGCCGATGTTCCACGCCTTCCAGGAGGCTTATCCCGGCATCAGCCTCGAGCTCGTCACGGATTCGCGCAATCTCAGCCTGACCAAGCGTGAGGCGGAGGTTGCCCTGCGGCTGTCGCGTCCGACCCAGCACGAACTGGCCGCACGGCGCGTCACCGATCTTGCCGTCGGCATCTATGCGGCACAGAGCTATCTCGATCGCCACGGCTTGCCGGATTTTGCCGCCGGCGCGCCCGGCCATCGCCGCATCCTGGTGCAGGAGGACCTGATGCAGGTGCCGGATATGCAATGGTTCCAGCAACTGACCTCGCAAGCCGACATTGTCCTGCGCAGCAACAGCCGCTTCACCCACGTGGCGGCGACGGTTGATGGCATGGGGCTCGCCTGTCTCGCGCGCTTCCTAGGTGATGCACGACCGCTAGTGCGCCTGGAAGTCCCCGTGCCGCCGCCCCTCCGCGAAATCTGGATGGTGGTGCACCAGGATATCCGGCACATGCCGCGCATCCGGGCCTTCACGGAATTTCTGACAACCGCGCTGAAGCAGCGGGCCTGGCAGCTCAATCCAACTTAGCCGGTTGACTTATCCGGCCGGCTTAACTGGCCTTGGGGGCATCAAGCAGGCGCAGCCGGTAGCCGACGCCGGGTTCGGTCTGCAGATAGGCCGGCTGCTGCGGATCGTTCTCCAGCTTCTGGCGCAACTGGCGCACATAGACCCGCAGATATTCGACATCGTTGCGATGCGCTTCGCCCCAGACGGCAGTCAAGAGCTGCTGATGAGTGATGACCTTGCCTGCATGTTCGGCCATGAAGCGCAGCAGGTCGTATTCGCGCCGCGACAGGCGCAGTTCCTGGCCGCGCAGTTTGACGACGCGCTGCAGGAAATCGATGCTGAGCTCGCCGGTTTGGAAGACGGGACCATGCCCCTGGGCCTGCAGGCGATGACGCAAGGCCGCCCGCATGCGGGCCAGCAGCTCATCGACGCCGAACGGCTTGGTGATGTAGTCGTCGGCACCGCTATCGAGGGCTGCGACCTTGCCGGCCTCGTCATTGCGCACCGAGAGGACGATGATCGGCACGGCGGATTGCGTGCGAATCTCACGGATCACGTCGAGCCCGTCCCGATCGGGCAGGCCGAGATCGAGAATGATGATATCAGGCTTGGTCTGGCGCACCGCCAGCAGGGCCGACGCCGCCGTCTCCGCCTGCTCGACGACGAAACCTTCGGCCAGCAGGGAACTGCGCAGGAAGCGCCGGATGGCAGGTTCGTCATCGACGACAAGAATGCGGGTACCGTGACTCATTGGTTCTCTATTCCGCCTTCCTGGTTGCGTGCTCGGCGATCGGTCGAGAGTCCGTCATGTCGTCGATATATTTCTCCTCGGCCAGCTTGTCGAGGCTGCTGCGCTCGACGCCGAGGTCGTTGGGAAAGAGGATGATGAAACGCGCGCCGCTGCGGTCCGTCCGGTTCTCCGCGTAGATCCGGCCGCCCATCAGATCGATCAGGCCGCGGCAGATCGCCAGGCCGAGACCGGTGCCGGCGCGCCGCCGGTCGCCGCCATGGACGCGGAAGAACTTGTCGAAGATGCGCTCGAGATCCTCGGCTGGAATGCCCGGCCCCTCGTCGATCACCTCGATGCGCAATTCCGTCTCGCCGCGTCGCGCGCGCACCAGGATCTCGGTATCATGCGGCGAATATTTGGCGGCGTTGTCGATCAGGTTGAACAGCACCTGGCCGAACAGGACGAAGTCGAGCCGCAGCAGCGGCAGGTCCATGGCGATATCGAGGCGCAGGTGATGGTGGCCCAGCAGGCGCACCGCGGATTTGGTCGCCGCGACGATGGCGTCTTCAAGGTCGACCGGGCTGCGGCGCGGCTCCAGCGCGCCCGATTCCAGCTGCGTCATGTTGAGGATGTTGCCGACGAAGCGGTTCAGGCGTTCCGCCTCCTCCTGGATGGTCAGCAGCAATTCGTCGCGCGTCTCGCCATCGAAGCTGGCGCCGAAGGAACGCAGGCTGCTGGCCGAGCCGATGATCGAGGCGAGCGGCGTCTTGAGGTCATGGGAGATCGAGGTGAGCAGCGCCGAGCGCAGGCGCTCTGTCTCGGCGACGACCCGCGCCTGGTCGATATCGCCGGCGAGGTTGATCCGCTCGATGGCGATTGCCGCCTGATCGGAGATCGCATCCAGCAGGCGCCGGTCGTCCGGCGTCAGCAGCGGTCCCTGCTGTTCCCGGTCGATGCCCATGACACCGACCAGGCCGCGCTCGGTGCGCAGCGGCAGGAACAGGCGCCGCGCCCCCGGCAGCGTTTCCGCGTCGCGGCCGGCCGGCTTGCCCTGCGTCCAGGTCCAGGTCGCGGCTGCCAGATCGGCTTCGTTCAATTCATCCTCCGGCGGATAGCCGGCACGCACCTGCAGCACGCCGCCTTGCGGCAGAACCAGGACCACATGCAGCTTCAGCATGGCGGCGATCTGATGCGCCGTCGCCCATAGCAGGTCATCCATGTCGCCGATGCCGGCGATCTTGCGGCTGAAGGCATAGAGGGCGGCGGTCGAATCGGCGCGCCGCTTCGATGCCTTCGCCTCCAGCCGCACCCGCGCCGCCAGCTGGCTGGTGAAGATCGCCACCACCAGGAAAAAGAACAGCGCGACCACATTCGACGGGTCGGCAATGGTGAAGGTGAAGAGCGGCGGCAAGAATAGGAAGTTATAGGTCAGCATGCTGACCAGCGAGGTATAAAGCGACGGCCAGAGGCCGTAGCGCATAGCGCTGAACAGCACCGCCGCCAGGAACAGCATGGAGATGTTCGGCAGGCTGATCGCCTGGTTGAGCGGGAAGCCGATGCCGGCGGCCACCGCCACCATCACGGTGCTGACCGCATAAGGCCAGAGGTCGAAGGGCTTGACCGCGGGGGTCGCCGGGGGCTCGGCGATCTCCGCCACCGGCTTGGCCTCGCCGGCGACGACATGGACGTCGATATGGCCCGAGTGCCGCAGCAGGTCATGCACGACCGAGCCGTGCAGCAGTTCGAACCAGCGCGGCCGTCGCGACTTGCCGATGATGATGCGGGTGATGTTGTTGGCGGTGGCGTAATCCACCAGGTCGGCGGCGATATGGCGACCCGGGATCGTCACCGCGCCGCCACCCAGATGTTCGGCCAGACGCAAGGCGCCGGCGATACGGTCGCGATCGGCTTCGCGCAGCGTCTGGTGCCGCACCGTTTCGATATAGAGCGCTTCCCATTTCGCCTGCAGGCGGTCGGCTGTACGCTTGGCATAGCGCACCAGGCTGGCCGAACTCGGATGCTCGTTGATGCAGACGACGATGCGCTCGCCGGCCGCCCAGGGTCCGCGGATCGCATGCGCCTGCATGTAATCCACCATTTGCTCGTCGACCCGTTGGGCGGTACGGCGCAGCGCCATCTCGCGCAGCGCGGTCAGATTGCCTTCGGAGAAATAGTGGTCGACGGCCCGCTCGGCCACCTGCTTGCCGTAGATCTTGCCCTCGCGCAGGCGCTGGATGAGGTCCTTGGGCGTGAGGTCGATGACTTCGATCTCGTCGGCCTCGTCAATCACATGATCGGGCAGGGTCTCGCGCACCCGCACCCGCGTGATCTGTGCCACGACATCGTTGAGGCTTTCCAGATGCTGGATGTTCAGCGTCGAATAGACGTCGATGCCGGCGGCGATAATTTCCTCGACATCCTGATAGCGCTTGGCGTGCCGGCTGCCGGGCACGTTGGTATGGGCGAGTTCGTCGACCAGGACCAACTGCGGTCGGCGGGCCAGGATGGCGTCGAGATCCATCTCCGCCAGCTTGCGGTCGCGATAGGCGACGTCCTGGCGCGGCAGGATCTCAAGGCCTTCCAGCAGCGCCTTGGTTTCGGCGCGGCCATGGGTCTCCACCAGGCCGACGACGACATCCACCCCTTCGCGCTGCTTGGCCTTGCCGGCCAACAGCATTTCGTAGGTCTTGCCCACACCGGGGGCGGCGCCGAGAAAGATCTTCAGCCGCCCCGTATGCCGGTCCTCGGTTGTTGCCAGAAGCGCATCCGGGGATGGCCGTTTGCTGTCTTCGGGCAGGGATGAGCGGGGATCAGGCATCCGGGGCGGCATTCCTCGATCAGGGCTTCTTGAGTTGGTCCAGAGCGAGGTTCAGAGATAACACGTTGACATGCGGCTCGCCAACGAAGCCGAGCTGCCGGCCTTCGACATGGTCGTTGACCAGGGCCTGGACCTGGTCGGGGCTCAGGCCGCGCGCCTTGGCGACCCGGGCGACCTGGTAATTGGCGCCCGCCGGGGTGATATCCGGATCGAGGCCGCTGCCCGAGGTCGTGACCAGGTCGATCGGAACCGGCTGATCGCCATTCCCTCCTGTGCCATTCGTCTTCTGCAGATCCTTGACGCTGGCCGTGACGCGGTCGATCAGCGCCTTCGAGGTCGGCCCCAGGTTGGAGCCGCTCGATGAGGTCGCATCATATCCCTGGCCCGCCGCCGAGGGGCGACTGTGGAAGTACTGGTCGCCGGCGAAGCCCTGGGCGATCAGGCTGGAGCCGATCACCTTGCCGTCGCGTTCGATCAGGCTGCCATTGGCCTGATCGGGAAAGGCGACTTGGGCGACGCCGGTCACCGCGTAGGGATAAACCACACCGGTGAGTGCCGTCATCACGACCGTAAGCATAATGGCTGGACGAAGTTGAGCTAACATAGTGGTCCTCCTGGAGACCGGATCAAACCAGATGCAAGGCGGCGACAACGACGTCGATCGCCTTGATGCCGATGAAGGGAACAATGACGCCGCCGATGCCGTAGATGGCGATGTTGCGACGCAACAGGCTGGCGGCGCCGCGGGCCTCGTAACGCACACCTTTCAGGGCCAACGGGATCAAGGCGATGATGACCAGCGCATTGAAGATGATGGCCGAGAGGATGGCGCTCTGGGGCGACGCCAGATGCATGATGTTGAGCGCTCCCAGTTGCGGCAGGAAGGCCGCGAACATTGCCGGGATGATGGCGAAATACTTCGCCACGTCATTGGCGATCGAGAAGGTCGTCAGGGCACCGCGCGTCATCAGCAGCTGCTTGCCGATCATGACGATTTCGATCAGCTTGGTCGGATTGCTGTCGAGATCGACCATGTTGCCGGCTTCGCGGGCCGCCTGGGTGCCGGTCTGCATGGCGACGCCGACATCCGCCTGGGCCAAAGCCGGGGCGTCATTGGTGCCGTCACCGCACATTGCAACCAGCTTGCCTTTGGCCTGTTCGTCGCGGATCAGTTTCAGCTTGGCCTCCGGCGTTGCCTGCGCCAGGAAGTCATCGACACCGGATTCCGCGGCAATCGCCGCCGCCGTCAGCGGATTGTCGCCGGTGATCATCACGGTACGGATGCCCATGCGGCGCAATTCGTTGAAGCGTTCGCGAATACCGCCCTTGACGACGTCCTTGAGGTGAATGACGCCCAGGATGCGGTCGTCCTTGACCACGGCCAAAGGTGTCCCGCCGGTCTTGGCAATGGTCTCGACGATGCCATTGAGTTCGGCGGGGGCGGCGAATTGCCCCCGCTTCAACTGCCGGACATATTCGATGATCGAATCAACGGCACCCTTGCGGATGCGTGATCCGTCGAGATTGATGCCGCTCATCCGGGTTTGTGCCGAGAACGGCACGAACTCGGCATGGATCGGCGCCATATCGCGGCCGCGCAGGCCGTATTTTTCCTTGGCAAGCACGACGATCGAACGGCCTTCCGGCGTTTCGTCGGAGAGCGAGGAGAGCTGGGCCGCATCGGCCAGTTCCTGTTCGTTCACGCCCGGCAACGGCAGGAAGGCCGAGGCAACGCGGTTGCCGAGGGTGATGGTACCGGTCTTGTCGAGCAGCAAGGTATCCACGTCGCCGGCTGCTTCGACCGCGCGGCCGGACATGGCGAGCACGTTGAACTTCACCAGGCGGTCCATGCCGGCGATACCGATTGCCGACAGCAGCGCACCGATGGTGGTGGGGATCAGGGTGACGAACAAGGCGATCAATACGATGATCGGTACTTCGCCGCCGGCATAGTTGGCGAAGCTCGGAATGCTGGCGGTGGCCAGGATGAAGATCAGGGTCATGCCGGCGAGCAGGATGTTGAGGGCGATTTCGTTCGGCGTCTTCTGCCGCTTGGCGCCCTCGACCAGGCTGATCATGCGGTCGAGGAAGGTCGAGCCCTGCGCCGCCGTGATCTTCACCTTCACCCAGTCGGAGAGCACGCGCGTGCCGCCGGTGACGGCCGACCGGTCGCCGCCGCTTTCGCGGATGACCGGAGCGGATTCGCCGGTGATCGCCGATTCATCGACCGAGGCGATACCTTCGACCACTTCACCGTCGCCGGGGATCATGTCGCCGGCCTCGACCAGGACGAGGTCGCCGAGCTTCAGGGTCAAGGCCGAGACATTCTCGGTCGTGCGGCTATCGAGCCGCGCCAGCTTCTTGGCGATGGTCTGGCTGCGGGTCTTGCGCAGGGCATCGGCTTGCGCCTTGCCGCGGCCTTCGGCAACCGCTTCGGCGAAGTTGCCGAAGATCACCGTCAGCCACAGCCAGAAGACGATCTGTGACGAGAACAGCACCGATTGGCCGATGCTGAGGTCACGCAGCACCAGGATGGTGGCGCCGAGCGCCACCACCTCGACCGCGAACATCACCGGGTTATGCACCATCTTGCGGGGATCGAGCTTTAAGACAGAGTCCCAGATGGCAGCTTTCAGGATCCCGCCATCGAGGATCGCGATCTGTTTGGACTTAGACATGGTTTGCTCCAAAGATTACCGCTGCGCGCTCAGAACTGCTGTCCGGCCAGCATCATCAGATGCTCGACGACAGGGCCGAGGGCGAGGGCAGGGAAATAGGTCAGGCCGACGACAATCACGATCACGCCCAGCAACAGGCCGACGAACAGCGTGCCGTTGGTCGGGAAGGTGCCGGCGCTGGCCGGGGTCAGCTTCTTCGCCGCCAGCGAGCCGGCAATGGCCATGCTGGGGATGATGATGAAGAAGCGGCCGATGAACATGGTGATGGCGCCAGTGATGTTGTAGAACATCGTGTTGCCGGTGATGCCGCCGAAGGCGCTGCCGTTATTGCCGGCGCTGGAGACATAGAGATACATGATCTCCGAGAAGCCGTGCGGACCGCTATTGGCGAGGCTCTTCAAGGCCGAAGGCAGGATGGTCGCCGTGGCGGCGAAGCCCAGCACCACGAGCGGCACGCAGAGCAAGGCCAGCATGGCGTATTTGACTTCCTTGGCCTCGATCTTCTTGCCGACATATTCCGGCGTGCGGCCCACCATCAGGCCGGCAATGAAGACGGCGATGATGGCGAAGATCAGCATGCCATAGAGACCCGAGCCGACACCGCCGACGATCACCTCTCCCAGCATGATGTTGACCAGCGGCACCATGCCGCCCAGGGGCGTGAAGCTGTCATGCATGGAATTGACGGCGCCGCAGGAAGCGTCGGTGGTCACGGTCGCAAAGAGCGCCGAATTGGCGATGCCGAAACGGACTTCCTTGCCTTCCATATTGCCGCCGCTCTGCATCGAGCTTGCCAGCTGATCGACCGGCAGGCTGGTATAGGCAGGATTGCCCTGGGCTTCCGCCCAATAGCAGACCAGCGTACCGGCCAGGAACAGCACGCCCATCACCGCGAACAAGGCCCAGCCCTGACGCTGATCCTTGACCATGCGGCCGAACATGTTGGTCAGGCCGGCGCCGAGCGCGAAGATCAGGATCATCTGGATGAGGTTCGACAGCGCCGTCGGGTTCTCATAGGGATGCGCCGCATTGGCGTTGAAGAAGCCGCCGCCATTGGTGCCGAACATCTTGATGGCGATCTGCGAGGCGACCGGGCCCTGGGCGATGGTCTGCTGACCGCCTTCCAGCGTGGTTGCCGTGACATAATCATGGAAGTTCTGCGGCATGCCCTGGAACACCAGGAACAGGGCCGCGATGAAGGAGATCGGCAACAGGATATAGAGGGTGCAGCGCACGGTATCGACCCAGAAATTGCCGATGCCCTGCGCCGACTTCCGCGAGAAGCCGCGGATGAAGGCGACGGCCAGGGCGATACCGGTGGCGGCCGAGATGAAGTTGTGCACGGTCAGGCCGACCATCTGCGAGAAGTAGCTCAGCGTGCTCTCGCCGCCGTAATTCTGCCAGTTGGTGTTTGTGACGAAGCTGATCGCCGTGTTGAAGGCCAGGTCCGGCGCCATGCCGGGAAAGCCGCGCGGATTGAGCGGCAGATAGGCCTGCAGGCGCAGGATCGCGTAGAGCGATGCGAACAGCACGAAGTTCAGGACCAGCATGCTGATCGCATAGACCATCCAATGCTGATCGTCGTTTTCGCGGATGCCGCAGATCTTGTAGATGAGGCGCTCGACCGGAACGAAGATGGGCGAGAGGAAGTTGCGCTGTCCCTCGAACACCTTGGTCATGTAGCTGCCCATCGGTTTGACGAGCGCAATGATCAGAACGCTGAACACAGCGATCTGGAGAAGACCGTTGAATGTCATGATGAAGTTACCTTTTTATCGGGCCGGCTCTAATCAGCTGCGGCGCTCAGAGCTTTTCCGGCCACAACATGGCGATGCCCATATAGATGAACAGGCCGACGGTGATGATGGCGCCGATGGCGATATCGAGTGTCATGGCTGCCTCACACCCGCTCGCAGGCGTAGACATAAATAATGCCAAGCAAAAAGAGGCCGATTCCGGCCCCTAGAAGGATCGTGTCCAACATTTCTAACCCCGATTTATAGCGCCGATTGCGATCGGCTGTTCACGCACATAAAGCCTGAGCATAGGCACGTAAGGAATCGAGACGGATCGCTGGAGAGCCGCATAAAGGCTGCATAAAAGCACACATTGAGATTGTGCCTATTATATTGAAATATCGCGATTAATTTCTTTATCGTCTGGCCGTGCAACGCAGCCATGCGAGCCGCTAGTCAGCCCTTGACGCGATGAATCGGCCCGCCCAGCGCTTCCGCCAGAACGTCGATTCCAAGACCCGCCGACACGCCGATTGAAATGGTGCCGTCGCGGGTCGCAGGGATGCCTATGCCGTTCGGCGTTGTCACCCAGTTATGGAAGTCAACCGTGTGCAGGCGGTATTCGGCCGGCGTCGAGAGCGAGAGGTGGATCATTGCCGCAGTATCGATCTCGGCACCGCCGGTATCCTCGACGGTGACGGCCAGGCCCAGCTCGACAGCGACATCGCGAATCTGGCTGGCGGGCGTGATGCCGCCGACGCGGGCGATCTTGATGGTGATGCCGTCGACCACGCGATCCTCGTTCGCCCGCAGAAGGGCGCGCAGGCTGTCGATCGATTCATCGAGGATCAGCGGCCGGTCGCAATCGGGCCGCAGCGCGCGATTTTCCTCATAGTTGAAGCAGGGCTGCTCCATATAGTAATCGAGATGCCGCGTCGCGCGCAGGAAGCGGCGCGCCTGGTGCGTCGACCAGCCGCCATTGGCATCGGCAAAGAGCACGATGTCGCTGCCGATCGCTTCGCGCACCGCCTCGATCCGCGCGATATCCTCGTCCGGGTCGAGGCCGACCTTCACCTGCAGCCGGCGATAGCCTTCGTCGCGGTATTTGCGGGCGCGCTCGGCCATGCGCTCGGGCGACATCTGCGAGATCGAGCGATAGAGATCGACGCTCTCGCCATAGCGGCCGCCCAGCATCTCGGCCAGCGGCATGCCGGCGCTCCTGGCCAATACGTCCCAACAGGCCATGTCGATGGCCGATTTGATATAGGGATGGCCCTTGAGATGGAGGTCCATCAGCCGCCGCACCTGGCTGACCGCGCGCGGATCGCTCCGCAGCACGATCGGTGCCAGTTCGGCAAAGCCCACGCGGGCCGCAGCCGCAAAAGCGGGGTCATAGAATGCGCCGAGCGGCGCCATCTCGCCCCAGCCGGTAATGCCTTCGTCGGTGTCGATTCGCACGACCAGTGAGTCGAAGCCCTCGGCGCTGCGGCCGCCCGAACAGGTATAGGTGCCGTCGCGGAACGGTTGCCACTGGCGATAGGCCGAAATCTCGCGAATTTTCATCATCACTCTCGGAACGGCTGTCTCGGGGTCTCGGGCGATTATGGCGGCACCCTAGCATGCCGGCGGAGGCTTCGGAATCTTCCTCTCGCGCGTCGCGTTTGCGGCACGCCGGGATGACGCGGCCGATTTCCGACACGGCATGGGTGGCGCTGTTCGGCCGGCTTTTACCAAGCGACTAATTAGCCAAGTGCTTGACTGCGAGATCCACAAAGGCGCGGAGACGATGCAGCCGCCTGAGATCCCGATGATAGCCCATCCAAATCTCCCGATGTGGTGGATCTTCCGCCAAATCGAGCCGGCGTATACCGATGATCTGATCTCCTACGGGTCGCGGGAGAACGGCGATCCCCAAACCCATGCCGCACATCTGCGCCTGAACATTGCGATTATTCGATTGCAGAACGACGCTGGCGTTTGGGAAGCGCCTTTTCAGCCACTCAATATCGGGAAAGGTGCCGGTCGAGGTATCCATCGCTATCAATCGCTCCCCTGTGCCGTCCCCGTCCACCGGATCGCTGCTGCTGGCAGCCACATAGACCCCGTATTGCATATGGATAAGCCGTCTTTGCACGATATCCGGCCCCTCGAAGGGAACAATGCGGAACGCGACGTCCGCCTCGCGTTGAGCCAAGTTAAACAAGCGCGTTCCTGTCAGAACTTCGATCTCGACAAGCGGGTAGTCGCGCGAATATTCCGCTATCACTGGCGGCAGAACATAAGCGCCGAACCAGTCGGCGGACGACACCTTGAGTGTTCCTTGTAGTCTCTGCTGCTCGCCGGCGAGCCGCCGCTCCATGGCCAGCGCACTTTCTTCCATCTGCTCGGCTAACGATAGGACGGCAGTGCCTTCCTCCGTCAACACGAAGCCATCCGCCGTTCGTTGAAAGAGCGCCTGTCCCGTGGCGTCTTCGAGAGCGCGGAGCCGTCGCCCAAGGGTCGGATGACTGAGGCGCAGCGAGCGGGCGGCGGCTCCAAGCGTTCCAGTGCGCGCTACTGCAAGGAAAATCCTGACGTCGCCCCACTCCATGTCCTAGCCCCCACATTACTGAACGGAGATTGTTCAATATCTTCGATTGTCGAACAAGACTGAAATCTGCGAGACAAGGCGCGGCCGCGGGCCGTGATCGAGGTCCTTCGCATTTCCAAGCCTGCCCGTCGGGACTGGCGCGGGTTGGCGCCACTATCTCCGTGAAAGTCGAGGCGGAATCGCTCGGTGATCACGACTTGCGCCCAAACCATGGCGGATGCGCTCCGCGACCTCGGTTGAAGACCGAGACCCGAGAACAGACAAAGGAGATCGTCATGGCTCACGCTGTATCCCCAACGGTGTATGTCACCTATGAAGGCTCCTCGGACAGCCGTTTTGATCGGCGCTATTACGTCGAGCACCACCTGCCGCTCGTGATGGAGGCTTGGCAGCGTCACGGGCTGGAGAGCGTCGCAGCTTTCTTTCCGTCGCCGACGCAAGTTGGCACCATTGCAATCTGTGAATGCCGCTTTCGCGACGAGACGGCAATCGCAGCCGCCTTCAGCTCTCCGGAAACCACCGACGTCATGGCCGACGTTGCGAAATTCACTGACCTGGCGCCGATACGCTTCCGAGCTGTCCCCCTCTGAGCGGCATGCGCACCTCCGCCATGCGCAATTGTACTCGAAACACAGGAGAATGACCTTGGGCTTCTGGGCAGACGTTCCGCCGCGCACTGTTCGTCGCGGGCATATGTGGATTCCCGGCGATCGGATCGAGCGAAACGGACAGACTTATCAACGCGGCCCGCTATTTGTTGAGTGGGAGGCACCGGAGGAGGTGACTCGTCCCTGGCCGATCGTGCTTCTGCACGGCGGCGGCTATCAGGGGACGGAGTGGTTCGATACGCCTGATGGCCGGCCGGGATGGGCGCAGCGCTTGGTAGAAGCGGGCTATGCGGTTCTTGTCGCTGACCGTCCTGGACAAGGCCGCTCACCGTTCCACGTCGAGACGATGGGCTCCATGGGGCCGCCATTCTCTTATGAAACAGGCCGTCACATTTATTTCCCGGCGAAATATGAAGGTCGGCATACGCAATGGCCCTTCGCTCGGGACGACGAAGCGGCGATGGATGAGTTCATTGCCGGCTACGGCCCGCTTCCGGCGGATCTCGCGCTTTCCGAGGATATGGAGGCCGACCGGATCGCAAAGTTATTGGATCGCGTCGGACCGGCGATCCTGCTGACCCACTCCGCGTCAGGGCCGGTTGGCTGGCTTGTTGCTGATCGCCGCCCCGGGCTGGTCAAAGCCATCGTCGCCATCGAGCCGATGGGTCCCCCCTTCGCGGATATTCCCAATATCGGGTCGCTTACATGGGGGCTGACGGCGGTACCGTTGAGCTGGGAACCTCGAGCCGCTTCGCCTGAAGAGCTGCGCACGGCCGCCCCTGGTAGGTACCGGCTGCCTGCGCTCGCCGGGTTGCCGATCGTCGCCGTTACCGGTGATGCCTCCGCCTTCGCCGATGCCAGTAAGCCCGCTATTGAGCAACTCAAGGCGGCGGGGAGCAAGGCCGAACTGCTGCATCTCCCGGACCATGGCGTTTTCGGCAACGGCCATGGGCTTATCTATGAGAAGAACTCTGATGCGGCGCTCGCGCCAGTGCTCTCCTGGCTCGAGCGGAACGCATCAGTCTGAAGTCCTCCCCCCACCTGAAAGGGTCACTTTATGAAAATCGGCTTTCTCGGATTGGGCGCGATGGGGCGCGCGATCGCAACGAACCTGGTGGTCGCGGGGCACGAGGTGCTGGCCTGGAACCGTTCGGGCGGCTCGCTAGACGGCGTCACGATGGTCACCGATCCGGTGGAGGCCTTCCAGGGCGATGTCACGATGACGATGCTGTCCGACGACATCGCAATCCGGGATGTGATCCTGCAGGGAGGCGTGCTCGCCCATGCGAGCACCGGGCTGGTGCATATCGTCTCCTCGACGATTTCCGTGGCCTTCGCACACGAACTTGTTGCCGCCCATGCCAGCGCAAAGGTTGGATACGTTGCCGCGCCAGTGCTGGGCCGGCCCGATGTCGCCGCCAAGGCCGGGCTCAACATTTTGGCTGGCGGTGCTTCGGATGCCCTCGTCAAGGTGCAACCGATCTTCGACGCTATCGGACAACGGGTGTGGGACATGGGGCGCGCGCCGCCCACCGCCAATGCCGCCAAGATCGCATGCAACATGATGATCACGATGGCTATTGAGGCGATGGCGGAAGCTGCGGTCCTCACGGAGACGAATGGACTCGCGCGAGAACGCTTCTTCGAGCTGATCTTGGGAACGCTGTTCGGCAGCCGCCCGTATCAGATCTATTCCGGCAATATCATCAGGAATGAGTATCGGCCGGGCTTCAAGGCGACCCTCGGTCTCAAGGACCTTCGTTTGGCGAAGGAGGCCGCCGCCAGAGCTGATCGCGTGCTGCCGATGCTTGATGCCGTCCACAATCGGATGCGCGAAGCCGTGGACGCTGGCCTCGGCAATTGCGACTGGTCGGCAATCGCGAAATTCACCTTAGACCACGATTAAATGCGGAAGCCGTTCGGCAATTTGGCTGAGCGTCGCTACAGGGAAGGCCGATTGCAGACGTCCAATCATTTGTCCTCGCCAGTATCGGGCGTCCGTATCGATCGCAACGCCTCGCTTGCAATCGTGGCCGTCGAAAGGAGGTCTTGGATAGGCGCCCCATCCCGGGCCTGCACTGACAGTCCCTGGACCACGCCGACGACGTAGCGTGCCCAGGCCGTGCAGTCCGTGCCAGGCTGTATCTGACCTTGGTCAATGCCGCGCCGTAACCGCTCGGCCACCTTGAGCACGCCGTCCGCGCGAAGCTCGCGTCCAAGCAGGGTTAGCGGCTCATCTTCAAGCCCTGCGGGGGCCATCGTGATCATGCAGCCCGGCGTATCGGCCCTGGAGAAGGTGATTGCAGCCTCGCGCAGCAAACGCGTAACGGCATCCAGCGCATCTGCCGCTTCCAGCGCGTGGACCGAAAAGCCGCCCGCCGTTTTGCGATAGAGTTCAATGGCTTCCCGGTAAAGCGCTTCCTTGGACCCAAAGGCGGCGTAGAGACTTTGCGCAGAGATACCCATGGCCTCCGTCAGCATCGGCATCGAGGCGCACTCATAACCGGCAGCCCAGAAGATCCGCATTGCCCGCTCGAGCACGGCGTCGCGATCGAATGCGCGCGGACGTCCGCGCTCTCTTTTATTTTTCATAATGGTCATTGTTGTAATTCACCCCAAATAGCATTATAGGAATGACCATTGTGATATATGGAGTTTGACCGCATATGGCTAGTCTTCCCGTCGACGAAGCGTTTCGCCGTCTGTTTGATCCGCAATCCATCTCCGCCGACACCCATGCCGTGAACGAGCGGCTCATGGCGCTTCTGGCGCGTTATGAGGCGCCGGCGAATCTGGCCGCCTTGCGCGACGACTATGCGAGCGGCCGCGCGGGCCTTCCGGTCTTCCCCAAGGCGCCTCATGCGCGACGGATGATCATTCCAGGGCCGCGGGGCGACATTGCCCTGCGGATTCTGGTCCCCGATGAGGTCCGCGGCGCCTATCTCCATATTCACGGCGGCGGCTGGATGCTCGGCACCACGGACACGCAGGACAATCTCCTGGAGTTGGTCGGGAGCGCGGCGGGGCTGGCTGCTGTCAGCGTCGACTACCGGCTGTCACCCGAGCACCCCTATCCGGCGCCCCTCGACGACTGCGTGGCTGCCGCCGCATGGCTGATCGACCATGCCCGGCAGGAATTCGGGACATCCTGGCTGGCGATCGGCGGCGAGTCGGCGGGCGCCAATCTCGCGGCATCCACCCTGATCCGGCTGCGCGACAGGGGGTACAAGCAGGCCTACCGTGCCGCCAATCTCACCTTCGGCTGCTTCGATCTGTCCCTGACGCCCAGCATGCGCAGGGCGAAAGGAACGGCGTTCATCGATCGGATGAGGATGGAGCAGATGGGTGCTGCCTATAGCGGCACGGTCGATCAACGCGATCCGGGCATCTCTCCCCTCTATGCCGATCTCGCCGACCTGCCGCCCGCGCTCTTCACCGTAGGAACGATCGACCCGCTCGTGGACGACACACTGTTCATGCATATGCGGTGGGCGGCCGCCGGCAATCACGCTCAGCTGGCGGCCTATCCCGGCGGCGTCCACGGCTTCACGCTGCTGGGAAGCGAGATCGCCGAAGAGGCCAATCAGAAGATCGGCCGTTTCTTGAGCAACGCCAGAAACCTCCCTTAGGTGTATTGAGATGGTCCGAGCAATCAAAACGTCTCGACCTCAGCGGTGAAGACATAGCTGACACCGCGCTCGGTTCGGATGAGCTTCGGATTGCCAGGATCGAAGTACCGGCTGCTCAGTCTTCCGCGATTTTACGCGCCGACACCAGGCGGTCGGCTGCATATTACGGGGTCAGATTCAGTGCACGGCCGCGTACATGATCCTCGGCTCGGTGGCTGTCCGGCCATCCATCTCCTCGACGATCCGGCCCTGACGCGCAACCAGGATGCGGTCCGAGAGGGCCAGGATTTCGGGCAGGTAGGAGGAAATCACGATGACCGCCATGCCGGTATCGGCTAGCTCGTTGATGAACCGATGGATTTCGACGATCGACCCGACATCGACACCGCGGGTCGGTTCGTCGAAGATGATCATCTTTGGCTTCTGCACCGCTGATTTTGCGATTACCACCTTCTGCTGATTGCCACCCGAGAGCTCGATGATCCGCGCATTGGGATCGATTGCGCGGATGGCCAGCCGCTCGGTCCATTGCTTGGCCATGACCCGCGCCTCGGCCATGGAGATTACGGCCAGTGGATTGATCCCCTTCGCGACGGTGCCGAGCTGGATGTTGGCGGCAATCGACATGGTCTCGAAGAAGCCTTCGACCTTGCGATCCTCGGTCACGTAGACGATGCCATCGCGCACCGCTGGGCGGGGCGTGCGGTAGCGCACCGGTTTCTCATTGAAGCGGACGGTGCCGCCATGAAAGAAGTCGCGTTTTAGGACACCGCTGACGATTTTCATGGTCTCGGTGCGTCCGGACCCGACCAGGCCGAAAAATCCAGTGATCTGACCGGCGAAGACCGAGAACGAGGTGTTGCGCACCACCGTTCCCATCGAGAGGTTCTGAATGCTCAGCACCTTCTCGCCATAGGGGCGTGGGGCTCGGTCCTTGCCGCCGCCGCTGTAGAGCTCGTCGGTGAGGCTCCGGCCGACCATGGCCTGGATGATGCGGTCGCGCGTGAAGTTCTTCGTGAGGTCGCTAGCCGAGACCTTTCCGTCGCGCAGCACGGTGATGCGGTCCGAAAGCTCCAGCGCCTCTTCCAGGGCATGACTGATGAAGATGATCGAGACGCCGTCCCGCCGCAGCCGTTGTAGCAGATTGAAGAAATGGAACTTCTCCTCCGGCGTCAGGGTTGCCGTCGGCTCGTCGAAAATCATCAGCCGTGCCTTGTGATGCACGGCACGGGCGATCTCCACCATTTGCTTCTTGCCGGCACCCAGCGACGAGACCAGCGCCATCGGATCAACATAGAAATTCAGCGAGAGCAAGAAGCGCTGGGCCTGGATGTAGAGGCCGCGCAGCCGGTTGAACACTTTCTCGTCGCCGAGATAGATGTTCTGCGCGACTGTCATCGACGGCACCAGGTTGGTCTCCTGGAAGACCATGGCAATGCCTCGATTCAGGGCATCGGCCGGCGAAGCAAGCTGTATCGGCTTGCCGTCAAACTGCATCTCGCCGGCACTCAGCTGATAGACGCCCGCCAGAATCTTGGTGAGTGTCGATTTGCCGGCACCGTTCTCGCCGACGATGGCGTGGATCTCACCCGTCTCCAGGATAAAATCCACGTCCTTGATGGCGGCGACGCCGCGGAAATCCTTGGTGGCCTTCTTCAGCTCGAGGATTGCCGTCATAGCCTCACACCATCTTCCAAGCGGACGATCGCGCCCGATCCCTTGGCGCCAACCAGCAGCGCTCCGCCGACGTCTACCAGCGAACTCACCCCATGGATGTTGCCGCCGGCCCGGCTGTGGCAGCTCGCGAGCGGGCGCATGGCGGCGTCGCAGCGGACTACCAGGCCATAGGACCAGCTCGGCGACCAGGGCTTGAGCATGTTGAGCTTCTTGCGTGCGCCGCCCTGGATCGGCTCCAGGAAGCTGGCGCCGCTCGAGAACGCCGGCGCGATCCAATAGGCGGGATCAATGTCGGAAACCATGCGGCGGCGATAGGCCTCTTCGCGCAGCACGAATTCGACCAGCTGGTTGCGCGGCGCGAACAGGGCCAGCCAATAGCCACCGCCGGCTGCTGTGGCGATCCGTGCCGGATAGGCAGGCAAATCGGAGAGCACGGCGCGTGGTACTGTGAGGGTGCTGGCATCTAGCGTGACGACGCGGTGTCGCCAGGCTTCCGACGCGAGGACTGTGCCACCTGATCCGGGCGCCAGACCGTAAGGAAAAGCGAGGTTGCGGGCGAGCGGCGTGGCGTCGCGCGCCTGGCTGCCGAGTGCGACCCGCCAGATGCTGCCGCTGGAGCGTCGGTTCATCAGATCGCGCTTCCAATCGGCCATCGTGAACTCGGCCGAGCCGTTCGCCACAATCAGTGTGTCTGAATCGAGGAACAAAGCCGCGGTCGGCGCTCGCAAGATTTCCCCGTCGGCGTCCTTGATATGCACCCGGTCATGTCGGCCGCCCTGTATGACGACACCCCGTCCGTCCAGGCCGATGGCAAGGGCGCCGGCGGGATCGGCCGCCAGACAGGTGATGTCGCTGGTGAAGGTCCGGTCGACTGCTGCCGTAAGACCGTAGCCGCTGGTGTGAAGCCGCAGTAGCCCGGTGCCTTGCGAGCAGACCAGGCCACCCGCGGGCGCAGTCAGGTTATCGACTGCCGGGAGCTTCAACAGCACCTGCGCATCGTCCAGCGCCGTATTGGGTTTCAGCGGACCGTCCATCATAGGCACGGTGCTGCCGACCTCGTCGAAGCCGCGGAAGCCGGCATAGAACGCTTTCAGAGCGCCTATCATTGACGTGCACCCCAATAGAAGTCCTGGGCACTCCAGTTCGGATCGGCGTCGGGCAGCTTGTACCGTCCGATCCGGTTATTGGAAACGCCGCCGAGATAGAGATATCCGCGATGCTCGCGCATCGATGTGATCATTGGATGGTTCTGTCCGCCAAGATCCCAGAGCACGTCGAGAATGTCGCCTTGCGCGCTGAATTTCACCACGCAGCCGGTATTGATGTTGGGATAGAGCCAGAGATCAGGCGCGACGCGCTTGGCCATGCGGCGCCGGAAGCCCGGCATCGACAGCGCCAGGTCGAGTGCCGGCGTCCGCATGCCGAGCAAGGCCACCCAGTAGTTGCCGTCCGAGGCGCGATTGATGTTGTCGGGATAACCCGGCAGGTTAGAAAGCACCTTCTCTTTCAAGCCCTTCTTGGGGCCATCGAAATAGTAACGGCTGATCGACGCGATCCAGCTCTCTGCGAAGAAGAACGAGACACCATCATCGGCCATGCAGATGCCGTTGGGGAAGACCAGCCGGTGGATCTCGGTCCGGGTTGTGCCGGTGCGTGGGTCGTAGCAGATAATACGGCCGTTACCGCGGCTCTCCAGCGCGTCGGTCGCCCATTCCTCCTGCTCGTAGCGGACGGTCGCCTCGCTGAAATAGACCCGCCCGTCAGGCGCGATATCGAGGTCATCGGCGAGGCGAAGGCGGGAATCGTCCACCACCGAAAGCCAGCTGCGGTTGGTCTCGTCGGTGAGTTTGACCACCTCCTGGCGCGGCGTGACTTTATAGAGGCCCATACCGCCGATGCAGACCAGGAGATTGCCGCCCCGATCGAATTGCATGCCGAGCGGATGGCCGCCGATATGGGCGAACACTTCGTGGCGCTTGTGGTCCGGAGCAAAGAACCGGACGACGTCGCCATGCCGTGTGCCGCAATAGAGATTGCCGTCACGGTCGAGAATCACATCCTCTGGTCCGTCGATCGCGCCGAGGCCGATGATCTCGACGGATCGCAGGCGATCATTGAGCGCGAAGGGCGAATTTGGATCGGCGGCGGAAGGCGGGCTAGGGAGCGCCAGATAGGCCGGTGAGACGTACATCTTCGACAGCCATTTGTTGCGATTCCGCAGCCAGCGCATATCGACGAAGACCGAGGTGATCAGCACGCAGCCGAGGATGGTCGAATTGACCGGGCCGGAGACGCCGAAATTCGTGAGGTTATTGCTGAGGATCAGCACGAACAGCGCGCCCATCGCCGCCTTGGCGACCGAGCCACGACCGCCACCCAGAGAATTTCCGCCGAGCACCGCTGCGGTCAGCGCCGAGACTTCGAGTCCGACGCCGGTATCGGCACCTGTACTGCCGATCCGTGCCGCGAATAGGAAGCCGGCGAGCGCACTCAATGCACCGGACCAGACATAGGCGAAGAAGATCGTACGCCGGACGCTGATGCCCGCATTATAGGCCGATCGCCGCGCGCCGCCGACCGCGGTCAGGCGCCAGCCGGGGCGCATGCGCGAGAGCACGATGTGCCAGGCGATGGCGATGATCGTGGTTATCCAGAGCGAGAAAGGGATGCCAAGGACCGTGCCGGTGCCGATGAAGAACAGAAGGTCGGAGTCGGCGATGCCGGCGACGATCGCGGTCGACATCCGCAAGAACAGAATGTCATAGACCGAGCGGAAGATGATCAGCGTCACCAAGGTGGTGAGAAAGGCGCGGAGCCGCAGATAGCCGATCAGGTAGCCGTTGATCGCGCCGCAAAAGACACCCATCGCTATGACGCCGATAGCCGTAACGCCGACCGACCAGCCCTCGACATTGGTGCCGATCAGGGAAGCCAGCACCGCCAGGGTAAAGACCGAGGCCACCGAGAGATCGATGCCGCCCGACATCAGCACGATCGAAAGACCGAGCACGATCAGGCCGAACTCGGCCACCTGCCGGCCAAGATCAGTGATGCTGGAGATTGAGAGGAAGCCTGGCGCGATGATCCCAAACACCACCACCAGCACCAACAGGGCGACGAAGGGAACCGCGTTGTCGATCCAACGCTTGGCCAGTATCTCCCCGATCAGATGATCGGGGAGATACTGATACCGGAGGCGGGTCAGCGTATCGCTACTCATGGTTGGACTCTGGTTATGAATCTACCCACCGCATCTGGTTCCCTATTTGAGTTGGTCCAGGGTCCAGCAGTTGCGAGGGCCGATTGTGTCCTTGGTTTGGATCGTGAGCGGCGTGAAGTAGGTGCTCTGGATCTCCCCTGCCTTGGCCGGTGAGTTCAACAGTTCGACGATCGCCTGGTTCAGCGAATCGCCCTGCAGCGGCACGTCGTAGCTGACGATCATGTCGAGGAGGCCTTTTTTGATGTTGTCGCAGCCGGTCTGGCTGCCGCCACCGGAGGTGACGATGAAGACCTGGTCCTGCTTGCCGGCGGCCTGCACGGCGGCGCCAGCGCCGACATCCTGGTTGTCCCAGTTCCCGACGATGCCGCACAGATCCGGGTGCTGCTGCAGGACGGTCTCGGTGATTGCCCGCGCTTTGGCCGGGTCATAGGTCGCGGCCTGGTCGGCCACCACCTTGATCTCCGGATTATCGGCAAACACCTTATAATATGCGTAGAGCTCGTAGAGGTTGGACGCCGCGGTCGGCTGGCCCTCCAGGATGGCGACCTTGCCCGAAGTGCCGGAGCCCTTGCCGCATTTCTGCACCAGGGCATTGGCCTCGATCAGGCCGACCTTCACCCAATCGGCGCCGACGTAGTAGTCGGTCGGATTTGTCGTCTCGAGATTGACCTGCAGTACCTTGATCCCTTCTTTCACCAGGCGCTGCTCGAGCCGCGCATAGGACTGCAGGTCGGGATTGTGGATGATGGCGAGATCAGGATTCTCGGCGATGATCGCGGTGATGGCGCGCGTGCCGGCATCGGTGCTCCAGTTCGGATCGCGGATGTCGAAGCTATAGCCGAGATCAGCGGCCTGCTTCTTCATGATCGCCGCCCAGCCTTCGGTCAGGTCGAAACCCATGGCGAGCGGCACGAACACCACTTTCTTGCCCTTCAGATTTTCGTAGTAGGGGTCGCGTTTCACCTTGTTGTCGAGACCTTTCTGGTCCTCCGCCACGGCACCGGAAAAGGTTGCTGCGCCGAGCGCCAGAAAGAGCGCCGCCGCGATGATCTTGAACATCCTCATATTGCCCTCCACTTGTCGGCTCTTGTTTTCAATCTCGGTCAGATGTCGCCCTGCTCCTGCTGCGCGGTCTGTTCGTCACGCGGATTGATGATGCTGTCGACGACGATGGCGCAGAGGAGGATGATGCTCTTGATCAGATTCTGCTCGATGTAGGGCACGTCCATGATTGTCATGCCATCGAGCAGCACGCCGACCAGAAAGGTACCGATCAAGATGTTGCGCACGCCGCCGCGCCCGCCGGAAAGGCCAATGCCCCCCAGTACGACGATCAGCAGCACGTCGTAGATCATGGTCGAATTGTAGACGCGGGTGCTCATGCCCGAGGAAGCGGCGGCCATGACCAGACCCGCAATGTAAGCGATCAAGGCCGTGATGATGTGCTCGGCGACGATCATTGGCCGTATCGGCAGGCCGATGATGCGCGCCGCCGCCGGATTGTCGCCCATCGCGTAGACAAAGCGGCCGAACCGGGTCCAGCGCAAGGCCAGCCAGGTGAGCAGTGCTAACACCAGGAAGGCGACGATCAGCATCGGCATGCCCAGGATCGTGGTCCGGCCGAGGAGGTTGAAGAAGGCGGAGTTGTCGGGCGTATTCTGCACATCGACCTGGAATAACCAGCCGCGTCCGACACCATAAACCACCAAACCCGTGGCGAGCGTGGTGAAGATCGCTGGGATGGTGGCGTAGGCGATGAGCAGGCCATTGATCAGCCCGATCAGCACGACAAGCGCGGCGCCCAAGAACAGGGCCGGCCCGAGGCTCCAGCCTGAATTGGTGGTGAGCGAGAGCACCCACGAAACGGAGACGACCATGGTGGCGATCAGCGCGAGATCGATGCCGCGAGCGATCACCACCAGCCCCATGCCGAGGCCGAGAATGCCGAGGATCGAGACGCTGCGTACCAGTGCGATCAGATTGCCGGCGGTGAGGAAGTTCGGGAGTGCCACAGCAAAAAGCACGCACATGGCAATCGCCAGCGCGAGGACGACGCCCTCCTGCGTGAGCCTGATTTTGCGCACTCAGCCTCCCATAACCCGGACGGCGCTGCCCTTGATTGCGATCGAGAAGATTTTTCGTTGCGCCGTGTCGCGGCAACGCATGCGTTACCGACGCTGTCACAATCGTCAATTTCCCGAAGCCAGCAAAGCCGTTGGATTTGAATAACAGTTATGATAGGTGCAGCATCCGGTTCACGCGCAGGGCAGTGGCGGTGTATGGGTAGCCTCTGGATGTTAAAAACCGGAGGAAGCCGTCGTGCCGCGAAGCCAAGGAAGCGCCCTGATCACCGGTGCCGCCAGCGGCATCGGCCGCGCGATCGCAAAACAGCTCTCCGAAGCGGGTCGCCGTGTCGTCCTGGCCGATCTCGACCTCGCAGGTGTGACCGAGCTCGCACAGAGCTTGGGCGAGAGGGCCATGGCGCTCCAGCTCGACGTCACGGACCGCGCCCGGGTCGACGACCTGCTAAATCTGATCCCACCCGCCTTCCAGCCAATCGATATCCTGGTGAACAATGCCGGCCATGACATCGGCGGCCGCGTGCGCTTCGATCTTGGCGCTGCCGACGACTGGTCGAGCATCATCGATACCAATCTCAATGGCCTGATGCGCGTGACGCGCGCGGTGCTGCCGGAGATGGTGCGCCGCAACAGCGGCGACATTGTCAACATCAGTTCGATCAGCGCGATCCGCATGGTGCCGGATATGGCGGCCTACACCGCCAGCAAGGCGGGCGTCCGCGCCTTCACCGATATCCTGCGTGCCGACCTCGCCGAGACCGCGATCCGTGTGACCGAGATCCTGCCCGGCTTGACCAAGACCAACATCATCCTGAAGCGCCATCGTGGCGATAAGCTATTGGAGCAGGAGTATTTTGAGCGCTTCAAGATCGCGCTCGATCCGGAGGACATCGCGCGTAGCGTACTCTTCGCGCTCGACCAGCCTGAGCACGTGCAGATCGCGCAGCTATACATCCTGCCGGTCAACCGGTGGTGAGCGGTTAGTACATCACCATGCCGCCATCGGCGACCAATGTGGCGCCGTGGACGTAGGATGCTTCCGGCGAGAGCAGCCAGACGATCGCCGCGGCGATCTCCTCCGCCGTGCCCAGCCGGTTGAACGAGGTCATGCCTTCCAGCCGCTGCCGCGTGGCCGGATCCGAAAGCGGGCCGGCCGCGAAGGGGGTGTCGATCATGCCGGGGGCAATCGTGTTGACGGCGATGCCCTTCGGTCCCAGCACCCGCGCTGCGTTCTTTGTCAGGGCCAGGATTGCGCCTTTGCTGCTGGCATAGGCGGCCGTTCCCGCCAGCCCGCCGCCGCGCAACCCGGCGACGCTGGCGACGGTACAGATTCGCGCTCCTGCCTCCATCATCCGCGCGCTCTCCCGCATGCAGAGAAAGGTGCCGATCACGTTGACGTCATGAATGCGCCGATACCTCTCGGCGGTGATCTCAAAAAATGGCGTCGTCTCGTAGATGCCGGCGCAGGTCACCAAAGCGTCGAGCCCGCCGAGGATCTTGCGCACCTGATCGAAAGCGCCGACGACAGCCGGCTCGTCCGCCACGTCGACGGCGATCACCGGGCGATCGCCGAACATCTTCTTGGCGGCATCGGGATCGCGATCCAGGAGAACGGTCTGCCAGCCCCGTTCGATCAACAGCTTTGCAGTCGCCGCGCCGATGCCGCTGCCGGCGCCTGTCACAACCACTCTCTTCTTATGCTCTGCCATCATCATCCGCCTTGAAAACGCCGCCGTCAGTGCACCGCGGCATACATGATCTTTTCCTCGGTAGCTTCGTCGGCCGCGAACTCCTCGACGATGCGACCCTTGCGTGAGACCAGTATCCGGTCGGAAAGATTGAGGATCTCCGGCAGGTAGGAGGAAATCACCACCACCGCCATGCCCTCATCGGCCAGGCGATTGATAATCGCGTGGATCTCGGCTATCGCCCCCACGTCGACGCCGCGGGTCGGCTCATCGAAGATGACCAACCTCGGCTGCTGTACCAGGGCCTTGGCGATTACCACCTTCTGCTGGTTGCCGCCGGAAAGCTCGACGACCGGTGCATCGGCCGAAATCGCCCGGATGCTGAGCGACTTGACCCAATGCTCGGCGACCCCACGCATTTCTGCCCTGCTGACCACCATGGCGTGGTGCTGGGCCGACGCCAGCAGACCGGTATAGATGCTTTGGGCGATAGACATGGTCTCAAAGATGCCTTCAGATTTCCGGTCCTCGGTCACATAGGCGATGCCCTGCCTGACCGCTGGGGCGGGCGTGCGATAGCGCACGATCCGGTCGGCAAGGCGTGTCACGCCGCCATGGAAGAAGTTGCGCTTTACGACGCCGGAGACGATCTTAGCGCTCTCGGTACGGCCCGAGCCGATCAGACCGAAAATGCCGGTGACCTGCCCGGCATAGACCGCGAATGAGCTGTTCCGTACCATCCGGCCCATTGAGATGTTCTGAACGCTGAGGACACGTTTGCCGTAGCCCCGTACCTTGCGGTTGCCCGAATGAGCGCCATAGAGCTCGTCGGAGAGGCTGCGGCCGACCATGGCACGGATAATCTTGTCGCGGTCGAAATTGGCCGTGACATCAGTCAGCACCAGCTTGCCGTCGCGCAACACCGTGATGCGATCGGAGATGGCCAGCGCCTCTTCCAACGCATGCGAGATGAAGATGATCGAGCAGCCGCGGGCCTTAAGCCGCCCGATCAGCTCGAAGAAGTGCTGCTTCTCCTCTGGTGTCAGTGTGGCGGTAGGCTCGTCGAAGATGATGATGCGCGCGTTCTTGCGCACCGCACGGGCGATCTCGACCATCTGCCGCTGCGCCGCACCCAGCGAGGCGACGTTGAGCGTCGGGTCGACTGGGAAATTCAGTGATTGCAGGAATTGCTGCGCGGCGATGTAGAGCGGTCGCAGCCGGTTGAAGGCCTTCTCGTCGCCGAGGAACAGATTCTGCGCCACGGTCAGCGACGGCACCAGGCTGGTTTCCTGGAACACCATCGCGATGCCATGTTGCAATGCTTCGGCCGGTGAGGCAAAGCTGACCGGCCTGCCGTCCAACAGGATGGCGCCCTTGGTAGGCCCCACCACGCCGGCGATCATCTTGGTCAGGGTCGACTTGCCGGCACCATTTTCGCCGAGCAGCGCGTGCACTTCGCCAACCTCCAAGGACATCGAGATGTCCTGCACCGCGGCGGCACCATGATACTCTTTGGTTATCTCCCTCACTTCGAGCAGCGATGCCATGTCAGGCCTCCGGCTCACGGGCGAGATCGGCGGAGACGAGGGCATTGTCACCCTTGCAGGCGACGATCAGCTCGCCGCGGATCTCGATGCAACTGGTCACGCCATGGCGCTTGCCATCGGCGCGGCTATGCAGCGAGGTGGTCGGGGTGAAAGCGGCGTCGAGCCGCACCACGAGGCCGTAAGACCGCGACGGTGCCCAGGGCTTGAAGATACCCAGGGTCTTTACCGCCCCGCCCTGCATCGGCTCCTTGTAGGAGAGTCCGGCACGCAAGATGGGGGCGATCCAATAGGCCGGCTCGATCGTCTGCATCATCCAGTGGCGATAGCGGTCTTCGCGCAGCACGAACTCCACCAGCTGTGTGCGCGGTGCGAAGATCGCAAGCCAGGCTCCTCCGTCCGGTGCCGGCGAAAGCCGGCCGGGATAACCCGGCAAATCTTCGAGCAGCACCCGCGGCGCGGCGCGCTCGCCCGTCGGAAAGTCCAACAGACGGTGTCGCCAGGCCTCTGCGACCGCGATGCGGCCCCCGCGCAACAGGAGACCGCTCGGCCAGGCGAGATGTGCCGCCAGGCACGTGGGCTCTCCGCTGCCGAGTGGAACACGCCAGACGGAGCCGGCGCTGCGCCGTTCCAGAAGATCGCGCTGCCAGTCGGCGGCTGGATGCACGTCCGAGCCGACGCAGACGAATAGCGTGTCCGGATCGGAGAAGCCGAGCGCGGTCGGCGCGATCAGTTTCCTGCCGCCAAGTGCAACGATCGTCCGGCCGTCATGGGCGCCGCCGACAATGACGATGCCGGCGTTTCCCAGGGCCACCGCGAGGCTGCCGTCCTCCGCTGCGGCAAGCGCTGTGATCGCATTGTCGAATTGCAGGATTTCCTCGGGCTCGACGCCCTGCTGATGGATACTATCGAGCAGCAGCACGCGCCTGCCGCTGGTGAACAACAGGTGGTCGTCCTGCCATACCAGATTGTCCGGTGCCGCGCACTCCGTCAGCGTGACGGCGTTATCGAGTTCCCGGTTTGGCCGCAAGGCACCGTCCATCGACGGAACGGTTGCAGCCGGTCGTGTCCAGGGCAGCCATTGGGTGAGGATGTCGATCATGCCTGCCCCCAGTAGCTCGCCGAGGCGGTCCAGTTCGGATCCGCTTTCTTCAGCATATGCTTGCCGATTCGATTGTTGAGGATACCGCCGAGATAGAGCGCGCCCTTGTGCTCCCGCATGGAGGTGATCATCGGATGATTCTCGGCATGGATGTCCCAGAGCGTCTCCAGCACCCGACCATCGGCCGCGAACTTCACCACGCAACCGGTATTGATGTTGGGATAAAGCCATTCATCCGGCGCAACCTCCAGCGCCATGCGCCGGCGAAAGCCCGGCATGCGCAGTGCCAGGTCAAGCGCAGGCGAACGCATGCCCATCAGCGCCATCCAGTAATTGCCGTCCGAGGCGCGGTTGATATTGTCGGGATAGCCCGGCAGATTTTCCATCACCCGCTCGACCTGGCCTTTTTTGGGGCCGGCCAACCAGTAGCGACTGATCCGGCAGGCCCAGCTTTCGGCGAAGAGCAACGATTGACCGCCGGTCTCGACGCAGATGCCGTTCGGGAAGACCAATTTGCGCAAGATCGTACGCGTCGTGTTCTTCACCGGGTCGTAGCAGACGATGCGGCCGCTGCCACGGGATTCCAAAGCGTCGGCAGGCCAGGTCTCCATGTCGTAGCGGGTGGTGGCTTCGCTGAAATAGATCCGCCCGTCCGGCGCGATGTCGAGGTCGTCGGCGAGCCGCATGCGCGAATCGTCGATGATCGAGAAGGTCGAGCGATTGGTCTGATCGGTCGCCTTCTCCGCACGCCCGTCGGGATAGACACGGTAGAGGCCCATGCCGCCGACGCAGACATAGAGCAGGCCCGCCTTGTCGAAGGCTAGGCCGAGCGGATGGCCGCCGATATGGGCGAAGATCTTGCCTTCTTTGTAGTCCGGCGCCGCGAAGCGCACGATGTTGCCGAGCCTGTCGCCGCAATAAAGGTTGTCGCTGCTGTCGAATATCACGTCTTCAGCACCGTCGAGCCTGCCGAGACCGATCAGCGAGACGTCTTCCAGCCGTTCATTGAGGGCATAAGGCGAGGCCGGCTGCTCGGCATCCGGCGCTTCTGGCAGGCGGAAATAGGTTGGCGACATGTAGAGCCGCGACAGGATCTTTTCACGGTTGCGGATGAAGCGGACGTCGATCGCGATCGCCAGCAGCAGGATCAGGCCGAGCACCAGCTGTCCGGCCCCGCTTTGCAGGCCCATCTGCACCACGCCGAGATTGATCATCAGCACGATGATCGAGCCCATCAGCGCCTTGGCGACCGAACCGCGGCCGCCGCCGAGACTGGTGCCGCCGACGATGACGGCGGTCAACGCGAAGATCTCCATTCCGGCGCCGGGATAGGATCCGCCATTGCCCAGCCGCGCGGCATAGAGAAACGCCGAGAGGCCGGCCAGGGCGCCGGAGAGCACGTAAGTGCCGCAGACCGTCCGCCGCACCGAGATGCCGACATTGTGTGCCGAGCGCCGTGACCCGCCGACCGCCATGACATGCCAGCCGAGCCGGGTTCGCGAGAGAAAGATATGGACCGCGACAGCGATGACGATCAGCACGACCAGGCTGGTCGGGATGCCAAGGACGCGCCCGGCACCGGCGAAGTCCCAGATCGCAGAATCGTAGAAACCCGCCGAGATATTGACGGCAAATTTCAGCAGCAGGACATCGACCAGGGCGCGGATTGTGATCAGGCTGACCAGAGTGGTGAGAAACGCACGCAGGCGGAAGAAGCCGACCAGAACGCCGTTGATCAGTCCGGCGAAAGCACAGATGGCGATCACGCTGGGCAGGACCGCCGCCACCGGCCAGTCGAACAGGTTGGTGAGGGCGAGTGCCGTGAAGTTGCCGAGCGCGAAGATCGACCCGACGCTCAGGTCGATGCCGCCGCCCATGATGACGACCATCATGCCGAGCGCCACCAAGCCGAACTCGCCGAGCTGGCGCCCGCCGTCGGAGAGGTTGGCGCCGGTGAAGAAGCCGGGGGCCGCGATCAGAAACAGCCCGATCACCAGCACCATGAACGTTGCCGGCACGGCGCTGTCGATCCATTGCTTGGACATGATCTCGCCCAAGATATGGCTCGGCACCAGCCGTGTCCGCCATTCCACCAGCGCTTCGAATGGGTAGCGCGCCGCCGCCGGCTTCGGTGCGGCCGCCGGCGTGAGAGTTTCGACTTGGTCCATACTCGTCATCTGCCAAAGAGGCGGATCGGCCGCAGCCGATCCGCTCGTCCGTCGTACTACTTGAAATCGTCCATGGTCCAGCAGGAGCCCGGCTTGATGTTTTCTTTGGTCAACATCTCGCCGCGGGTCGGCAAGGTAAATTTCGGCGCGTCCGGTGCCGGATTGGTCTGCAGCAAGATGCGGATCATGTTATTGATATCGCGTGCCTGGCCGCGGACGTCGTAGCTGAAATAGGCGGAGTAGGTGCCGTCTTCGAGACGATCGCAAGCCGCCTCCTTGTTGCCGCCGCCCGAGGAGACGACAAACACCTTGTCCTCCATATGAGCCTCCTTGACCGCCGACCCGGCGCCGATATCCATGCCGTCCCAGAAGCCGATGACACCGCAGAGATCCGGATGCTGCTGCAGCACGGTCTGGGTGATGTCATGCGCCTTGCCGGCGTCCCAGTTGGCCGACTGGTTGGATACCACCTGGATCTCGGGATGCTTGCTAAAGACCTCGGTGACGCCACGGATCTGATAGGCGCTGGCGGCGGATGTGAGGATGCCCTGCACGATGGCGACCTTGCCGGAGCGGCCCGAATCTTTGCCGCACTTGTCGACGATGTACTGGGCCTCGGCCATGCCGTTCAGCTGCCATTCCTCGCCGATGTAATAGCTCGGATAGGCCGACTTGATGTTGACCGAGATGAACTTGATGCCTGCCTCGGTGCCGCGCTTCAGTAGCTTGGCATAGGATTGCAGGTCAGGGTTTTGCAGCACGATGATGTCCGGCTTGGAATTGATCAGCTGGTCCATCGCCTGGACGCCGACATCGGTGTTCCAGTTCGGGTCGCGGACGATGATCTCGTAACCCAGCTCCTTAGCCTGAATCTGCATGCCGGCGAGCCAGCCCTTGGCGAGGTCAAAGCTCATCGAAAACGGCACATAGCCGATCTTCTTGCCCTTGATCGCCTCGAAGTAAGGCGCGATGGTCGGGTCGTTGATGCCTTCAACCGCGGTGTCCGCCGAGACCGGCTTCGCCGGTGTCAGCGAAAAAGCCACCATCAGGCTCAGCAGGCCGACGGTCGCGGCCTTTTTCAGATTTATCATGATTCCCCTCCTCAGATATCCCCTTGTTGCGATGTCTGCTCGTCGCGCGGATTGATGATCTGGTCGATCGCGATCGCGGTGAGCAGGATCAGGCCCTTGATGGCGTTCTGTGCGGTGAACTGGATGTTGAGAATGGTCATGCCGTTCAAGAACGTGCCAATCAGCAGGGCGCCGACCACCACGTTGCGAACGCCGCCTTTGCCGCCGGACAGCCCGATGCCGCCCAGCACCACGACCAGAATGACCTCGTAGATCAGCAGCGTATCGGTGATCCGGGTGTTCATGCTGTTGACCGCCGTTGCCTGGACCAGGCCGGCGACGAAGGCGACGACCGCCGAGACGGTGTATTGCAGCACCAGGACCGGGCGGACCGGCACGCCAGTGATGCGCGCGGTCGCGCGATTGTCGCCGATCGCATAGGCGAAGCGGCCGAACTTGGTGTAGTTCATGACCAAGGCGATCGCCGCCGCGAGCGCGGCGAACACGATCACCGGCATCGGCACGCCGTAGACCCGGCCATGACCGAGCTCAGCAATCCAGCCGAGGTTCTTCGGCAGGTAGACCGTATCCTGGCTGATCAGGCCGAAGCGGCCGAAACCGTAAATGCAGGCGGCGGTCGCCAAGGTCGCAAACAGCGGTGGGATCTCGACATAGGCAACCAGCACGCCGTTGATCACGCCGACCAGGACGGCAGAGCCGCCGCCGATCAGCATGGCGAGCGGCACCGGCATGCCGCCGTTGATCAGTTGCAGTGCCCAGGCGACCGACATCGCCATCAGGGCCACCATGGAAAGGTCGATCGCCCCGGCGATGATCGTTGCCCCCATGGCGACGCTGAGGATTCCGAGTACGGAGACGCCCTGAAGAAGCAGGGCGATATTGCTGGCTGTCAGAAAGCCGGGCAGGAACAGAGAGAATCCGAGAAACAGTAGAACGAAGATCGCGAATACGATCTTTTCCTGCGTAATCAGCCGCTTCCTGCCACGCCGTATTGCGATCGTGGCCTGGGTCAAGGCAGCATCGCTCCGCACCCGGCCAACGGCTCCAGATTGCCAAACATGTCGTCCTCCCGGCTCCGTCCCTCGGTATGCGCGCACCCACGCGCGGCGAACGGTTTGCCAGCTTCAGTCTTAGGGAAGAAGCCGCAGGGCGGCAATTCTGGAGTTCTCATAGCAGTTATATCGAATGTGGCGCGGCCCGCAGCCAGCACGGCTTACTGCGCTGCAGCACAAACGACGCGTGCGATCAGAAGCCGGTTGACGCTCCAGTCCCTCCGCAAGCACAATTGCGACAAGCCCCGGCATATGGATCGGGGCCGGCATGCCGGCGCAACTAAGATCAAGAAATCGTCGCAGCCGAAGGCGCGGAAGCCGGTGTGGGGAGGCAGATGGAGCTCAAGCAACTCAAGTATTTTCTGTGCATCGCGGAGCTCGGCAGCTTCTCCAAGGCGGCCGTGCAATTGAGCGTGGCACAGCCGATCCTTAGCCGGCAGATGCGCTCGCTGGAGCTCGACCTCAACGCCGAGCTGTTCTACCGGAATGGCCGTGGCATCGTGCTGTCAGAGGCCGGCAAGCTGCTCGAGGCCTATGCCAAGGAGATCGTGCAGACCGCCGGCAAGGCGAGCTTCGAGATCATGGCGATGAAATCCTCGCCGCGCGGCCGGATCACCATTGCCATGCCGCCGTCGATCGGTTGGGTGCTGACCGTGCCGCTGGTGATGCGCTGCCGCGGCGAATTTCCGATGATAGCCCTGCATGTAGTCGAGGGTTTCAGCGGCCATGTGACCGAATGGCTGTCGACCGGCCGGATCGATATCGGCGTCGTCTACAACGCCCCACGCCTGCCTTCGCTGCTCACCGAACCGCTGCTCGAGGAGCGGTTGGTCCTGCTCGGGCCGGCCGGTGACCCGGCCGATGTCGGTAGCGGACCCGTCCCTGCATCGCGATTGGAAGATATCCCGTTGATCCTGCCGGCACGGCCGCACGGTCTCCGCCTTCTGATCGATAGCACGCTGGAGAAGCTCGGCATCGTCGCCAATGTGCAACTGGAACTCGATGCCATGGCTTCGACCCTTGGGCTGGTCGAGGAAGGCGCCGGCTATACCATCTTGTGTGATGCCGCAGTGAAGCCGCTGGTGCGGGCCGGGCGCATCAAATCCTGGCCGATCGATGCGCCGAAGATGACGCGGCAGCTGATGTTGGCAACCTCGACCCAACGTCCCACCAGCGTCGCGACGCGGGTCGTCGCGAAGCTGATCCGTGCCCAGGTGGCTGAACTCTTTGCCGCCGCCCGCGAGGCCGAGCTCGCCGAGTGATGCCAGTGCGGATCGCCGCATATCGAAAAGCGACAATCTGTTATGCCAATTACATCTATGGCGCCGGTCCACCTGGTCGTTTGATAATGGCCCCGATCTTCACCAGCATTTCGGGATCATCGTGACAGGCAAACATTATGGTTTCATCGGCGTTGGCCGGATGGGTGGGCTCATGGCGGGCCGTCTCCTCGACGCCGGCCACACGCTCAGCATATTCGACACCAGCGAGGCTGCCCTGGAGCCTCTGGTCGCACGTGGATGCCATCGTGCGGAATCGGCAGCCGCTGTCGCATCCGAGGCGGAGGTCGTGTTCGCCAGCCTGCCCACCCCGGCGATCGTCGAACGGGCGGCACTCGGCGAGACCGGCGCGATCAAAGGCTCGAAAATCAAGACCTTCATCGACATGTCGACCAGTGGTCCGCGCGCGGCACAGCGCGTGGCACAGGGTCTCGCGGAAAAGATGATCGTCGCGGTCGATGCCCCGGTCAGCGGCGGCCTGGCCGGCGCGCGCAACGGCACGCTCGCGGTCATGGTCTCCTGTCCGAAGCCGACTTACGAGACGCTCGAGTCCACCCTCAAGAACTTCGGCAAGCTGTTTTTCGTCGGTGAGAAGCCGGGTGCCGCGCAAACCATGAAGCTCGCCAACAACCTGCTCGCCGCCTGTGCGTTGGCCATCTCGTCGGAAGCGATGGTGATGGGCGCCAAGGCGGGGCTCGACGCCCAAACGATGCTGGATGTCATCAACGTCAGCAGCGGCCGCAATAGTGCTACCCAGGACAAGTTCCCGAAATCAATCCTGCCCCGCACCTTTGATTTCGGCTTCGCCACCGGTCTTTCCTACAAGGACGTCTGCCTCTGTCTTGACGAGGCGGAATCGCTCGGTGTGCCGATGATCGTCGGCAGCGCCGTGCGCCAGCTTCTCGCCGTTACCAATGCGCTCTACGGCCCGGAATCGGACTTCACCTCCATCTGCAGGAGTGTCGAACAATGGGCGAAGGTCGAGGTCCGCGGTTGACCCGCGCAAGACTATGACCATGGCGCAATCGCTTACCAGACAGATCGCGACGGCTGCGGCTGCGGCGTCCTTCGAGGACTTCTCCCAGGAGGTCGTTGCGAAAGCGAAGCTATGCCTGCTGGATTTCCTGGCCTGCGCCTTCGAGGCCCGCGGATTGCCCTGGAGCGCGCGCGCCGCGACCATCGCAGGCCGTGAGCGGGGCTCGGCGACCGTCCTGGCGACGGGTGCCGGCGCGACACCGGGCGCGGCCGCGTTCGCCAATGCGGTTGCCGGCCATGGATTGGTGCGCGAGGACATGCATGCCGGCAGCGTCAGCCATCTCGGCGTCGTCGTCTTGCCGGTCTTGCTCGCCCTAAGTGAACGGCAACCAGTTCATGGCCGCGACTTCATCACCGCTGCCATTACCGGCTACGAGACTGGCGCGAAGATCGGCCGGGTGTTGATCACGCCGGAAATCGCGCGCTTCTTTCGGCCGACCGGCTTCACCGGACCGCTTGCTGCCGCCATCGCCGGCAGTCGCCTCTTGGGCGATGATGCCGACCTTGCCGCCAATGCCCTGGGTTTCGCCGCCAATGTGACCGCCGGCCTCAATCAATGGCCGCATGAAGGCAGCGACGACATGTTCTTCCACCCGGGATTCGCGGCACGCAATGCCATCACCTGCGTCGAGCTGGCAGAACTTGGCGCGCAGGCCTCCGACGGCGCGCTGGACGGGCCGGCCGGCCTCCTGACCGCCTATCTCGGTGGCAAGGCGATCCCGGAGACCACTCTGTTCAGCGGCACCCCGGAGCTGCTGGCGGTCTACAACAAGCCGGTGCCGGCCTGCAATTTTGCCCAAACTCCATGCCAGGCCGCGCTTGCCGCGGTCGGCGCACAGCAACTGCCGACCTCAACGATCCGCCAGATCCGGATCGCAGCTTCCTACGCGGCGATACATTACCCGGGATGCGACTATGCCGGCCCGTTCCACAGCCGGCTGCAGGCGAAGATGAGCATCCAGTTCGGCGTTGCCTCAGCTCTGCGCTATGGGAAGCTTGCCGAAGCGAATTATGCCGACTTGGATGAGCCGGAAGTCATGCGCCTCGTCGGGCTGATCCGGCTCGAGACCGATGCCGGCTTCACCAGCGCCTTCCCGTCGCGCCAAGGCTCTCGGACCGAAATCGAGACAGCCGACGGCAAGGTGCTCAGCGCGACCTTGCCCGACGTGGTGCCGGCAAGCGAGATGGAGATCCGTGTCCGCTACCGCGCGGCTGCCGCGGAGGTCGTCGGCGCCGACCGCGCCGGCGAGATCGAGCACCTGGTCGATAACCTCGAGAAGGTGTCGGCGGTGGGTGCCTTGCCGCGAATGGCGCAATCCCGATCAGCGTAGCGTCCCGCCAAACGACAAGCACACAACATAGCAGAATGAGGAGAGTGGTATGGGCAATCCGGTTTTCGAGAAGGGCATGGAAATCCGTAAGTCGGTCCTCGGCAAGGAGTTTGTCGAGAAGTCCTTCGCCTCGGCCGACGAGTTCAACATGCCGATGCAGGAGCTGACGACCGAATATTGCTGGGGTGCCGTCTGGGGTCGCGACGGACTGCCGAAGAAGATCCGCAGCATGTTAAACCTTGCCATGCTGAGCGCCCTCAACCGGCCGCATGAGCTGAAGATGCACATCAAAGGCGCCCTGAAGAACGGCGTTACAAAAGACGAGATCCGTGAAGTCTTCCTTCAAGTGGCGATCTATTGCGGAATTCCGGCCGGTGTGGATTCATTCCGCATCGCCCGCGAAACCTTCGCCGAACTGGAAAAGGGGGCGTAAGCCCCCGTCTTTCTTCGCAGAGCAGGCCCGTGACCGAATCCTTGCCCGAATACGAGCTTTACGCCATCCGCTACGCGACCCGCGATGCGCGGCGCCCTGAACATTTCATCGGCGGTGATCCGCATGACGGGCCGATGCCGATGGATTATTTCACCTGGGTCGCGATCGGCAAGGAACGCACCTTCGTGATCGATACGGGGTTCACCGAGCCGGTCGGCACCAAGCGTAAGCGCACGTTTCTACGCTGCCCCGTCGACACGCTGAAACTGCTGGGCGTCGATGCCGAGAAGGTCCAGGATGTGATCCTGACCCACCTGCACTACGACCATGTCGGCAACTTCGCGCGGTTCCCGGCCGCACAATTCCATCTGCAGGACCGGGAGCTCAACTACGCGACCGGCCGTTCCATGCGGCACTCCTATTGCTCTCATGCCTTCGAGGTTGACGATGTGGTCGGCATCGTGCGCCTCAACTACGGCAAGCGTGTCACCTTCCACGACGGCGCCGAGACTTTGGCTTCCGGCATCTCCCTGCACCTGACGGGCGGCCATACCGCCGGCCTGCAATTCGTCCGGGTCCACACCAGGCGCGGCTGGGTCGTGGTCGCCTCAGACGTCGCGCATTACTATGAGAATATGGACACGGTCAGGCCCTTCACCACGGCCTACCATGTCGGCGATATGCTCGAGGCCTATGACAAGGTGAAATCCCTCGCAGACAGTCGTGACCACATTATCCCTGGCCATGACCCGCTGGTGATGAAGCTCTATCCCGCCCCACGCCCCGATCTTGCAGGCGCCATTGTCCGCCTGGATGTCGCGCCAGCCGCGCATGGTTAACGGGTCCTCATGTGTCGCGTGAATTGACTCCGCCGCCGGCAGTTTGACAGGCCATATCCCGCAATCTTCGCCGAAGCCCTTTCCGATAGCGAAAAGGGGGCAAGGCCCATCTGGTTGCAGACAGCTTCGATGGTTCGTATCGTCGGCAGATGCAGGCCCTGCTCGAGCTGGAGCAGTCCTTGCCGATTGACATCGGCCTTCCGGGCTCATCAGCTACGTGCATGCCCTTGGATTCCCGGACGGTTTTGATGAACTCGCCGAATGTTTCGGCGCTGAAGTGGCGAGGGGAGTTCTTCCGAGGCCGCGGCGTCGTTCCGGTTCCGCAATCGCCAGCAGCGGCGGTTTCGTTGCCTTTTTATCGCATAGATGCGGCCGGGGTTCATTATTTCTGCGTAATTCGATTCATTTATTTGCGTATCGCGCATTTATTCTGCGTACCGATAATAGCTGTTGCTCGCGAGCACCCGCGAGCCAGTCCGGCAATTCGGTATTGCGATTAATTCTCATTTGCGATATGGGAGGCGGCGAAGCGGCGTTCGCTGCCGTCCCGGGCCACCGTTTTGCCGGACCACCGCTTTTCATCGGCACGACGGTTCCGACCGATGCCCGGGATCACGAGGAGAGGGAGCCGATGACGGCAAAATTGTTCCTGGCACCATTGTTCCTGGCATGGGGGTTTCTGGCTGTCCTGCCGGCCAAGCCGGTCCTGGCGCAGCAACAAGTGACGGCGCCGGCAGAGGCTAATACCTCGGCGCAGACTGTGGCGCCGACGGCAACGGATTCGCTTTCGGCGAGCCCGGCCACCAATTCGCCGTCTGCCGGCGAGGCAGCCCCTGCGGGATCTCCGCCGCAACCAGCTTCTTCTCCACCGGAGACGGTGCCGGCCGATGATGCAGCGGCCCTGCTGCTGCCGCACGATCTCTCGCCCTGGGGCATGTTCCGGAATGCAGATCTGGTGGTGCAACTGGTAATGGCCGGCCTTGCCTTTGCCTCGTTCGTGACCTGGACGGTCTTTTTCGCCAAGGCGCTGCACCTGCTGCTGCTCAATCGTCGGATGACGGCGGCCCTGCGTCGGCTGGATGACGCGCCGTCGCTCGATCAGGCGCGCGCGTCACTCGGCCTGCGGGCCGGGCTGGGGCAGGTACTGGTTTCGGCCGCCGTCGTGGAACTCGACCTTTCCGGTCCTGCACCGGTCGACGGCATCAAGGAACGCATCGCCTCGCGCCTCGACCGGCTGGTGGCCAGGCTGGGACGCGGCATGAATCGCGGCACCGGCGTTCTGGCGACGATCGGCTCCACGGCGCCTTTCGTCGGCCTGTTCGGCACCGTCTGGGGCATCATGAACAGTTTCATCGGCATTTCGAAGGCGCATACCACCAATCTGGCCGTGGTCGCGCCGGGCATCGCCGAGGCACTGCTGGCGACAGCTATCGGCCTCGTTGCCGCCATACCGGCGGTCGTCGTCTATAACTTGCTGGCGCGCGGCATCGCCGCCAACAAGGCGGTGGTCGCCGATATGTCGGCGGCGGTGCTGCGGCTGGCCTCGCGCGATCTCGATCAGGATCGTGCCGTCTTGTCGCGGGCGGCGTGATCGATGGCGGTCAAGCTCAACCTCAGTGAGGACGATCTCGTCGAGCAGAGCGAGATCAATGTGACCCCCTTCATCGACGTCATCCTGGTGCTGCTGATCATCTTCATGGTGGCAGCACCCTTGGCGACGGTCGATGTACCGATCGAGCTGCCGAGCGCTTCGGCGCGGCCGCAGCAGCGGCCCAGCGAGCCGATCTTCCTGTCGGTGAAGGCCGATCTCAGTCTCGCTTTGGGGGACGAGAGCGTGGCGAAGGCCGATCTGCCTGCGCGCCTCGCTTCGGCAAGCAAGGGCGACAAGCAGCAGCGCATCTTCCTCCGCGCCGACAAGCATGTCAGCTATGGCGAGCTGATGGCGGTGATGAACCTGCTGCGCGATGCCGGCTATCTGAAAATCGCGCTGGTCGGGCTCGACCGCAATGAACTCGACAGCAGCGAAACCGCGGTGCCGGCGGCAGCGGCTCCGCAAGCGCCGGTCGCCGCGCCGGCACCGGCGGCGCCATGACGGCGGCTGGTGCGCTCGGCTGGCGGCGCGAGGCCGTCTCATCGCTTGCCGGCCTGCACGACAACGGTTTGCGCGACGGCCGGCCCGGCGCCGTGCTCTGGTCGGCCGCGGTGTTGTTCGTCCTCGCCGGTCACGCGCTGATCGCCTGGACCCTGCTGGCATCCGCAGATATGCGGCCCGATCTGCAGCAGCCCCTGCCGGCCATCATGATGGATCTCGCCCCACCTGTCGCGCCGCAACCCGTCGCACCGCAAACCCGTTCTGCGCCGCCGCCGATGGCACAGCCTGTTCCGCATCCCCCGGCGCCGCAACCCAAGCTGACGGCGCCCGAACTGCCCCAGGTTCCGGCGGAGGCGGCACTCCCACCACCGCCAAAGAAGCAGGCCAAGCAGCAAGCGAAACCGCAGCCGCAGGTCAAGCCACAACCAGTCAAGACATACCCGGCGAAGGCGCTGCCGCCAAAGCCCGACACGACTCCCATGCCGCGATCGGCCTTGCAGACGCCGCCTGCCAGCGCGCCGGCGGTTCCAGCACCGGCGCAGAATGCCGCACAACAGGTGCAGGCCAGTGCGGCGGCTGCCGTCGCGGCCAAGAGCAACTGGCTCGGCGACGTGGTGCAGCATATTGCCAAGTTCAAGCGCACGCCCCGCAGCCGCCTGCGGATGCCCTTGCGCGCGGTAATCGGCTTCGAGATCAATCGTGACGGCAAGCTGCTGTCGCAACATCTGCTGCAAAGCTCCGGCCGGGACGATATCGATGAAGAGGCGCTGGCCTGGATCAGGCGCGCCGATCCGCTGCCGAAGCCGCCCCAGGAGATCAGCGACGGCGATCTCTCGCACGGCTTCACCATCCCGGTTGATTTCATGCCGCGCTGAGGTGGTTCTTCAGAAGACCGTTCCGGAGAAGGCCGGTGGCCGCTTCAGTCGACGGAAGGTTTGCTCTGGCGCAGCGATTTGACGCCGCCGCGCCGCGATTTGCTTTCCAGCCGCCGTTCCTTGGCGCCGAGACTGGGCTTGGTCGGGCGGCGCTTGACCGGGGCAATTGCCGCGGCGCGGATCAACTCGCAGAGCCGCTCGATCGCATCCTGGCGATTGCGTTCCTGGGTCCGGAAGCGCTGGGCCGTCAGCACCAGGATGCCGTCCTGGGTCAGCCGCCGCCCGGCGAGGCGGCTTAGCCGTTCGCGCACGTCTTCACGCAAGGCCGGCGAGCGGCGCACGTCGAAGCGCAATTGCGCCGCCGTCGACAACTTGTTCACGTTCTGCCCGCCCGGCCCGGAGGCGCGGATGAAGCGGATCTCGATCTCGCTGTCATCCAGCGTAATGCCGGGCGTTACCCTCAACATGCGAAAGGCCTGTGCCATCTATCTGTCCGGCCCGCTGCCGGAAGTCGCGTGACCATAAGATTTTTCTCGCCACGCGGAAAGCGCACGCTGAAAGTCGCAGCCCGGCATCGCTTCCGCCGGGTATTGGCCTATATATCATTGAATTATATATATTTTATCCTGAAAATCTGGAGACCTGGACGGCCCAGCGCGGTGATTTTTCAGCCGCCGCAAAAATCCCCTTGCCTCCTACAGATAATCTCTATTAATTCGATAGGGTATATAGGAATTCTTGAGTCGAGACCGAGCCAAGGGATTTCATCATGGCTAGACAAATCCGCAGATTGCCGTCTCTGAATGCCTTGCGTGCCTTCTGGGCCGCCGCCCGCCACGGCAGTTTCGCCGCTGCCGCCACCGAGCTGCATGTGACTGCCTCGGCCGTCAGCCTGCAGGTGCGGCAGCTGGAGGACGAGTTGGGCGTGAAACTGTTTCAGCGCACGCCGAAGGGGCTGGTCCTGAGCGCGCAGGGTGCCGAGATTCTGCCCGGCATCAGCGACGCCTTCAGCCAGTTGCAGTCGACCCTCATCAAAGCGCCCGACGTTGATGGCGTGCAGACCCTGACCGTTTCTGTGGCGCCGTCCTTCGCCACCAAATGGCTGCTGCCGCGGCTCGACCGCTTCGTCAGCCAACAACCGGATATCGATGTCCGCGTTCTCGCCACCATGGATCTCGTCGATTTCAACGCTGAGCCGATCGACCTCGCCATCCGCTACGGCCGCGGCCATTATCCCGGCCTGCAGGCTGACCTGCTGATGCGCGAAGCCGTCTTCCCCGTCGCCAGCCCGAAATTGCTCGAAGGCCGCGAGGCGAGCGATCTTGCCAGCCTGCTGCATAGCGCCACCCTGTTGCACGATGACAGTCCAGATCAGGACCCGACCTGCCCGGACTGGAAGAGCTGGCTGCGGGCGGCCGGTATCGACGATGTCGATTGGCAGCGCGGCCTGCGCTTCAATCAGTCGAATTTCGTGCTCGAGGCAGCCGCCAACGGCCTCGGCCTCGCGCTCGCCAAGGCGACGCTGGTGCAGGACGATCTCGCCGCCGGCCGCCTCGTTCAGCTCGCCGCGACCCAGACGCAGATCGAACTCGCCTATTTCATCGTCTATCCGCCGGAACGCGCGAATCAACCGGCGGCAACCGCTTTCCGGCAATGGATCGCCGCGGAGATCAGCCAGGCGGGGGAAGCCTTGCCGCAGGCCTTGCCGGCGCATCTGCCGGTCGGCGGCCAGAAGCGAAGCGGTACCTTGATGCGTGCCTGACCGCAGAGTGCTAGAGGCGGTGTGACGACGCTGCGCCGTGCGACCATAGGGGCGGGCCGTCCGGCACGCCTGCAAATGACGCAGGCGTCGCCGCCGAATTTGCACGGCCAGACTGCTTGACCAAAAGCCGCCATCGGGCATGATCTCGCCGCTCAGCCCTTGGAGCGGATGACGAGATGCGCAGCACCAATCCAACCTACACCAACCTGCCCACCACCATCTTCGAAACCATGTCGCGGCTCGCCCGTCATTACGACGCGGTGAATCTCGGCCAGGGCTTTCCCGACGACAAGGGGCCGCTCGATGTGCTGCAACAGGCGGCAACCCAGTTGCTGGAAGGCTCGAATCAATATCCGCCGATGCTGGGTATTCCCGCCTTGCGGCAGGCGGTGGCGCGTCATGCGCGCCGCTTCTACGGGCTGGAAGTCGACTGGCAGAACGAAACCCTGGTGACCTCCGGCGCGACCGAAGCGCTGGCGGCGGCGATCTTCGCGCTGGTCGAGCCCGGCGACGAGGTGGTGCTGATCGAACCCTTTTATGACGCCTATCTGCCGCTGGTTCTGCGCGCCGGCGCGACGCCGCGCTTCGTCTCGCTGAAGCCGCCGCATTGGCGCCTGGAACGCGCGGATCTGGCCGCGGCCTTCTCGCCGCGCACCAAAGCGGTGATCGTCAACAATCCGATGAATCCGACCGGCCGGGTGTTCAGTGCGGCGGAACTTGATCTTCTCGCCGAATTCGTCACTGGTGCCGATGCCTATGTCATCGCCGACGAAGTCTATGAGCATCTCGTTTTCGACGGCGCCACGCATCGCACGCTCCTGAAGGTCGCCGGCCTGCAGGACCGGGTAATCAAGATCGGCTCGGCCGGCAAGACCTTCTCATTGACCGGCTGGAAAGTCGGCTATGTGACGGCGGATCAGCAACTGATCAATCTGCTTGGCAAGGCGCATCAGTTTCTCACCTTCACGACGCCGCCCAATCTGCAGGCGGCGGTGGCTTTCGGCCTCGACAAGCCGGCTGGCTATTTCCAGGACCTCGCGCGCGACATGCAGCGCCGCCGCGATCGCTTCATCGATGGGTTGAAGGCGCTGGAGCTTGATGTGCTGCTCTGCGAGGGAACCTATTTCGCCAATATCGACATCACGTCCTTGGGCGCCAAGGACGACGACGCCTTCTGCCGTAAACTGGTGGAGGAACTGGGCGTCGCCGCCATTCCCGTCTCGGCCTTCTACAAGGAGGCACCCGTTCGTTCCGTCATCCGCTTCTGCTTTGCCAAGCAGGATGCGGTTCTGGATGAGGCCTTGCTGCGTCTCGCCGGTTTGCGCGCAAACTGAGCCAACCCTGCTTCAGTCAGTTTTGCTTCAGTCGAGCGATCCGGCGGCGGGCCGGAACCTTACGCGCATCAGATCCGCCCTTTTCAGGCTTGCGAGGGCGCCGGTGAAGCAGCAGAAGGCAATGCCGGCGCTGAGGATTGGGCTCAACGCGGCAAGTCCGACGGTTTCTGCGATGGCGGCGATGGCGACCGTGCCGCTGCCGCTGGCTTGGGTGCTGATCGGCAGGCTTTCCATCGCAGCCTTGCCGAGGGCGGTATAGTTCGCCAGCACGATCAAGGTCAGCGCCAGCGTGATACCCTCGATCACCAGCATGACCCGCAACGGCGGGGTTACCCCGCGCCGCGCCAGGAACCAGGCGGCAGAGGCCAGGGAGGCGATGATGGCGAGCGGCAGGACGAGGCCGACCATCGTTTCTCTTCCGGCGCTTGTCGGGTCGGCGGGTTCGCCGATCGCCAGGGAGGCGACTGCGGCAGCGGCGTGATCCGCCGCGGCGATCATCAGCAGCGCGGTGAGGCTGGCATTGCCCAGCACCGTCAGCCAAGCCGGACCGCTGAAGCCTGCCTGCGCTTCGGCTTTGTCCATCTGCATCACCGGTCCATCACGATAGAACCACCACAATGCGAGCGGCAGGACGGCCAGCGAAAGCGCGATGAGCGGCCAGCCAAGGGAGGTGCCGCTGCCCAAGGTGAAAAGGAAGGGGATGACCAGTGCAGGCATCCCGCTGGTGACCGCACTCTCTCCCAGTCGGCGAAGGGAAAGGCGGGTCGTGGGCCGGCGGAAATCGGCCGCAGCCGAGCGCGATTGCCAATGGTCGCACGCCGGCGCTTCCGCCAGCCGGATGAAGGGGGCGTGGTCGAACTCGTTCTGAATGAAACTCATGATGCGTAACTTTTCCGTCATAACCGCTTAGCCGACGATAGGGGCGTGCGACTTTCGGCGGCAAACGAGAAGAAGTTGCGCAAGCGGCAAGTTTGCCTTTCCGTCTCCTGACAGGAATCCGCCCCGGCGACGCGCCAGCCAAGGTATCGGATGCGGGCTGTGACGTAAAAAAAGAGGCAGTGCGGAGGGCACTGCCTGAGGTATCGAGCGATGGTTCTGGGAGGGGAGGCATCGCTCTACATTCGGCCCATCGCATGGATGGGCCGAACGATTCCGCGGTCATCTGGCGTGCTGGGCCTAGGCCTGGTTGGCGGCCGGCGGCCTATCGACAAAGCGGCTGAGACGGGCGATCGCGGCATAAGCGCGGTGGGGCGCCATGAAGCGACTGCCGTCGAGCAGGATGAAGTGTGAATCAAGCGCGGCAAAACGATAGACATGCCGGCCATCCTCTTTTTCGTTCTGCGGCATATCCTCGACCAGGAAGCCGACGACTTGGTCATTGTACCGTACGGGCAGGCGGACGCTGTCCGGCTGCCGGGAAGAAAGCGGTATCGACATGGTTGCCTCCAGGGGCATTTGATTTGAAGGATGTTCTCTTGCCGCCGCTTATGCGGGCGACATGCAGAGCCACATACATCGACGCATATGCCGGTTCGGGCGATGCAACTCGTTGCCCATCACACGTCTCCGGTTGGAGGTGAATGCCGCCACGCCTCCGCCAATCCGATGACCGGCCGGCCGCGCAGCTTCTTCCGTCACTTAGCCGCCATGGCGCGGCCGGGGCAACCTAGAATACCTGCTTCGTCCCGCAAGCTGTGCTCGTGGCTTCGGGCAATGCTGATTGAACCAAAGCGCGAAAGTTTTCCGATCCTTGATCGAGCGCAAAGCCGAGCCCTCCTGTCATAGCAAGAATGCCCGTCTGGCAAAGACGATGGGAGAGACGGACATGGTGCAAATGATGAAAGCCGCGCGAGTTCATGCGTTCGGTAAACCGCTTGCAATCGAGGATGTCCCTCGCCCCGAGGTCCGTCCGGGAACCATCCTGGTCAAGGTGTCACATTCCGGCGTATGCCACACCGATCTGCATGCTGCTGACGGTGATTGGCCGGTGAAACCCAGTTTGCCTTTCACGCCGGGCCATGAAGGTGTTGGTTTCGTCGCCGGTGTTGGTGCCGGCGTCACGCATGTCAAGGAAGGCGACCGGGTGGGCGTTCCTTGGCTGCACACGGCTTGCGGCCATTGCGAGCATTGCCTGACCGGCTGGGAGACCTTGTGCGATGACCAGCAGATGACGGGCTATACCGTCGACGGCGGCTATGCTGAATATGTGCTCGCCGATCCCGCTTATGTCGGAAAACTGCCGGACAATCTTGACTTCGCCGGTGCGGCGCCGCTGCTCTGCGCCGGGGTCACGGTTTACAAGGGCCTGAAGATGACCGATACCAAGCCGGGCAACTGGGTTGTCATCTCCGGTATCGGCGGCCTCGGCCATATGGCGGTCCAATATGCCAAGGCGATGGGGCTGCATGTCGCGGCCGTGGACATCGCCGATAGCAAGCTCGACCTGGCGCGCCGGCTGGGCGCCGATCTCACCATCAATGCCAAGACCAGCGATCCGGTCGCGGTGGTGCAGAAGGAGATCAAGGGGGCGCACGGGGTTCTGGTAACGGCCGTGTCGCGGGCGGCGTTCGCACAGGGTGTCGGCATGCTGCATAAGCGTGGCACAATGTCCCTGGTCGGCCTTCCGCCGGGAAATTTTGATCTGCCGATTTTCGACGTTGTCTTGAATGCGAAGACTGTGCGCGGCTCGATTGTCGGCACGCGAAAGGACTTGGAAGAATGCCTGGCCTTTGCCGCCGAGGGCAAGGTCAAGGCGGATATCACGCTTGATCGGCTGGATCATATCAACGACATCTTCACACGCTTGAAAGCCGGCACGATCGACGGCCGCATCGTGATGGAGATCTGAACGGCGCGGGCGCGACGTCCGGCGGTGGGGTATCGCCGGTCGTCGCGCTCCCTTGCATCCGCCTAGCGCTGGCGCGGCCCGCCATCCTTTACATCGGCGTCTTTCGTCTTCGCGTCATCGAGATGACGCATTTCTTTACGGCCCCCTACATCGCTTTGCCGCAAATCAGCGGCTAACCTCCGCAGAGTGCTCTTGATCATTCGTGAAAGGGTGCGTGGACGGTATTCGGGGAGGGTAACGGCTTGCTTCTTCTAGGGTGCACGGACCTTCGGTTTCCGTTCAACCTCTGCTTGTTGAAGCTGCTGTTAACTATTCGTCAAACGATTACATTTAGAGTCATACTTTCTAAAATTGCTCCGAGTCAGCTTGGAAGCGGGTTGCGGCGGCCTACGACCGCGACTTAAGGGGGACGAAATGGGCTGGTCTAAGGCGGCGGCTGAGGCGGGAAGCGACGAAACCGCCCTGATGAGTGCGTTGCAGCGTCTGGATAGACATCGGCAGAATCGCTGGGGTCTGGAACTCCGCCTTTCTTCTTTGCGGTCCTATCACAAGCGGCCGCAGCACATCCGGGCCGTCCGTAAACTGCTGACGCCGCTGCGGCAGCGTTTCGAAGCATCGATCTTCCAACTGGCGTCGGGCGACCTCTTCATTCTCATGCAATGCCCCAATATCGCCGAAGCCAAGCCAGTCTTACTGAACATCCTCAATCTGTTCGTCGATGATCCGCTGGTCGCCGGCAAGGACGAGGCCGAGGCGCTGGACGCGCTGTCACCGATCTTCGACCTTGAGACCGGCTATGAGGCGGCGCGCGCGCACGTGACCGGCCTCATCGAGCAGAACCGAGGTTTGCGCGCCGAGACGGTGGCGGAGCCAGCGGCCCGGGCACCGATGCATGTCGTCTCGCCGCAGCAGATCACGGAGATCGAGCGCGCCATCAAGAACGCCAATCTCGCCAATCTCCTGCGCCGGCAGTCGGCCTGCGTGGTCGCTCCTGGCCTGCCGCCCTCGCCGGTATTCCATGAGCTTTTCTTCTCGACGACCGATCTCGCCCAGCTCATCACGCCCGGCTATGATCTCACCTCGAATAAATGGCTGTTCCAGCATCTGACCAGCCTCTTCGATCAGCGCATGCTGTCTTTGCTGATGGATCGCGCCTATCGCGGCACGCTGCGTAATGCCAGCATGAATCTCACCTTGAAGACGATTCTGACTCCGGAATTCCTCGACTTCGACACCGAGACCAACGTCAAGGATCGCGGCTCGCTGGCGATCGAACTGCCCTTCGTCGAAGTCACCGGCGAGCCTGGTGAATTCTTCTTCGCCCAAAAGCTGCTGCACGGCCTTGGTTATAAAATCATTCTCGATTGCGTCCGTCACGAAGCCCTGCCACTGATCGATCGCGAATTGCTCGGCGTCGATATGGTGAAGGTCATCTGGGAAACGGGGCTGGAAGATCACGCCGACGGCAGTTGGGGCGAGAAATTGCGCGCGGCGATCCAGCGCATCGGGCGTGAGCGCGTCTGTTTTTGCCGTGTCGACGCGCCCGAGGCAATCGACACGGGCCGCAAGCTTGGCGTTTCGCTGTTCCAGGGTCGCCTCATCGATGCCATGGTGCAGGACCGCAAGCCGGCTTCGGCGGCCGGCTGATCAAAGCAAGGCGGCGACCTCGTTGGCGATCGCCAGCGAGGCGGTCAAACCCGGACTCTCGATCCCGAAGAGCTGCACGAGACCGGCCATGCCATGGACCGGCGGCCCATCGATGCGAAAATCGGCGCCGCTATCCGCCGCATTGCCGAGCTTCGGCCGGATGCCGGTATAGGCCGGCTCCAAGGCGTCGTCGGGCAGCGCAGGCCAGTAGCGGCGGATCGCCGGATAGAAGCGCTGCGCGCGCGCCGGATCGATCCGGTAGTCGAGTGTGTCCAGCCATTCCACGTCCGGCCCGAACCGTGCCCGTCCCGCCAGATCCAGCGTCAGATGAATGCCGAGTCCGCCCGGCTCCGGCACCGGATAGATGAGATGCGCGAAGGGCGAGGGGATGCGCAGGCTGAAATAGCTGCCCTTCGCCAGGGCATGCGGGGGAATGAGATCCGCCGGATAGCCGGTGAGGCTGCGGGCAATGTTCCAGGCGCCATGGCCGGCGGCGTTGATCAGCCGTCTGGCCCGCAGCCGCATCGCACCGGCGCCACCAACTGAAAGCTCATAGCCGCGGGCGGTGATGGCGCCGCCCTCGACCGGGGCCTGAAAAGCGATTACGGCACCGCTCGCTTCGGCGTCACCCTGCAGTGCCAGCATGAGGCCATGGCTGTCGATGATGCCTGTCGAAGGCGAAAACAGCCCGCTGGCCGCGCGCAACTGCGGCGCCAGTCTATTGATTTCATCGGCCGTCAGGCGCTTCAGGTCGCCGACCCCGTTGGCGGCAGCGCGCGCGGCGATGGCGGCGAGGTCCTTCTCCTGCGCTTCATCGACCGCGACGATCAGCTTGCCGATGCGCCGATGCGCGATGCCATGCGTCTCGCAGTAATCATAAAGCAGGTCGCGGCCGGCGACACAAAGCCGCGCCTTCAAGCTGCCGCTTGGATAATAGAGGCCGGCATGAATGACCTCGCTGTTGCGCGAGGAGGTCTCGCTGCCGATCGCCGCGGCCTGTTCGAGGAGGAGAACCTCCTGCCCGCCTTGCGCAAGCCGTCGGGCGATGGCGAGGCCGACGACACCCGCGCCGATAACAACGGTTTCGACTTCATCCACGGGCCTGTTCTCCCGCTTTGTCGACGGCAGCCGTGGCCGTACCGCGCCGCAGCTGCCGGCGCAGGTCACCCAGGGTGATGGCGCCTGTTACCAGCACCGCGAGCGCATAGATGCCGCAGCCGGCGGCGATCAGCGCCAGCATGCCGATCACGCGCGCGAGGCTGCCGGCGCCGAAGACCGACGGCAGCAAGGGCATGACGAACCACAGGGCGGCGCCCATGATCGCGGCGCTCAGCAAGAGGCGCGGCAGGTTGCGGCGCAAGCGCGGGTCGGTCCGCAACATATCCTGCTGCCGCAGCCGCCAGTACAGCATGATCGCATTCAGCCAGGCAGCGCCTGCGGTGCCGCAGGCGATCCCGACATAGCCGATAAAATGGAACAGGCTGAGGCTGATGACGATATCGGCGCCGACCGCGACCATGGCGAAACGAAACGGCGTCATCGTGTCTTCGCGTGCCAGGAAGCCGGGCGCCAGGGCCTTGTTGAGCACATAGGCGGGCAGGCCGGCCGCCACCGCCGACAAGGCCGCCGCGACCTTATTGGCGTCGTCCGCGGTAAACGCACCACGCTGATAGACGGCAGCGATGATGGGGTGGCTGGCAATGATGAGGCCGACGGCGGCGGGCAGCGAAAGGAAGAGACCCATCTCGATCGCGCGGTTCTGATAGTGATTGGCCGTCTCCGGCTGCCCGCCGCGCAAGGCGCGGGTGAGAGAGGGCAGCAGCACGACACCGATCGCCGAGCCGATCAGCGCCAGCGGCAACTGATAGAGACGGTCGGCGTAATAGAGATAGGAAACCGCGCCGGGAATGAGGGTCGCAAGAATAGTGGCGATTGCCATGTTGATCTGGTTGAGGCCGCCGCCGATCAGGCCCGGCACCATCAGCTTCATCATGCGAACGACTTCGGGCGTCAGATGCGGCCAGCGCAGGCCGAGGCGCATGCCTGCGCGCCGGCAGGAAATCATCAGCCAGAGAAACTGCAGGACGCCGGCCAGGGTGACGGCGAAGGCCAGGATGAGGCCGGCCTGCTCGTCCGAGCTGGTCGGAATGAGCAATGTGCCGATCAAGGTGACATTCAGCATGATCGGCGCGGCGGCCGGTCCGGTGAAGCGATGCAGTGAATTGAGAATGCCACCCTGCAAGGCACAGAGCGACATGAAGAGCAGATACGGAAAGGTGATGCTGGTGAGGAGAACGGCGATGCGGAATTTTTCCGGAAACACATGGAAGCCCGGCGCAAAGATGCGCATCAGCCAAGGCATGGTCAGTTCGGCGCCGATCGTGACGCAGATCAGGATGACCAGCAGGACGGCCATCACCCGCTCGGCAAAGAGCTTTGCGCCGGCCTCGCCTTCTTCTTCGATCCGCCGGGCGAACATGGGAACGAAGGCTGAATTGAAGGCGCCTTCGGCAAACATCTGGCGAAACAGATTGGGCAGCCGCATGGCGACGAAGAAGGCCTCGGCGACCGGCCCTGTCCCCAATTGATGGGCGATCATGGTTTCGCGCAAGAATCCCAGCAGGCGGCTGGTCAAGGTCAGGCCGCCGACAGTCGCCACAGATTTCAGGCTGAACATTGATTGGATCTGGCAAACACGATGTTATCGATCCTGCAAGGAACAACACATTGGTTGGCCGATGTCCAGCCGGCAGCGCCGGGACGGCCCCGCGGTATCGGCATCGCCCGAGTCGTACGATCATCCCAGGCGAAGGCCATGGGGTGCATTGATCATGTGGAATCTGGCGAAATTGCGGCTATATTGCCGCGTCAAGGGAGGCCATGGCCGGCCTCGCCGGGAATTAAGGAAAGTTGAATGACGGCTCTGGTGACCGGGGCTGCCGGCTTTGTCGGCTCCGCCGTGGTAAGACATCTTCTTGACCAGGGAGAATCCGTTCGGGCCTTTGTGCGTCCCACCAGCGACCTGCGCAATCTCGACGCCCTGAATATCGAGATTTTCCGTGGCGATCTGACGGATCGCCGCTCGATCGACCAGGCAATCTCGGGCTGCGACAGTTTGTTCCATGTGGCGGCCGATTATCGCCTTTGGGTCCCCAATCCTGCGGCCATGTTCGCCGCGAATGTCGAGGGAACCCGGCATATGATGCTGGCAGCGGGCGAAGCCGGGGTGAAGCGCATCGTCTATACCAGCAGCGTCGCCACCTTGGGCCTGCTGCCGGGCGGGGCCGCCGATGAGGAGACCCGGGCGACGCCCGCCGACATGATCGGCCCTTACAAGCAGTCTAAATTCGCGGCCGAGGCGGTGGTCAAGGAACTGATCGCGCAAGCCGGCCTGCCGGCTGTCATCGTCCACCCGTCGACACCGATCGGGCCCCGCGACCTGAAGCCGACGCCGACTGGTAAGCTGGTGGTTGACGCGGCGCGTGGCCGTATGCCGGGCTTCGTCGATACCGGCCTCAATGTCGTGCATGTCGATGATGTTGCCCACGGCCATCTGCTGGCTTACGAGCGCGGCGAGATCGGCGAGCGCTTCATCCTGGGCAGTGAGAATCTCACCCTTGCAGAAATCCTGACAACCGTCGCGCATCTCAGCAACCGTCGGCCGCCGCGCTTGCGGATTCCCCATGGCGTCGTGATGCCGATCGCGGGCTTGGCGGAGAGCTGGGCGCGCGTCACGGGCAAGGAGCCCTTTGCCACGCTCGACGGGGTGAGGCTCGCCCGCAAGAAGATGTTCTTCAGCAGCGACCGGGCGATCCGCCGCCTCGGCTATCAGCCGCGGCCGGCCGAGGCGGCCATCGCCGATGCGGTTCGATGGTTCGCCGCCAACGGCTATCTGTAATGACCTGTGTCCCGGCGACAGCGCGGCAAAGATGAGCCTCCGCGCAGCTATCGGTCTTCTGGTCGGGCTGACCGCGATCGTCGTTATTCTTGCGCATCAGGATTTGCAGGCGATCTGGGCCGCGATCAGCGCGGCCGGCTGGGGCTTGCTGCCGGCCCTGGGTTGGCGCAGCGCTGCCATCGTCATGGCGGCATCGGCCTGGCGCAGTCTCTTCCAGCACAAGATGCGGCCGCAAGCCCTTTACATGATGCTGGCGCGCTGGATCGGTGAATCGGTCAATACGCTGCTGCCCGTGGGGCAAGTCGGCGGCGATGTCGTGCGGGGCCGCTTGCTGCGACATGATCTGGTCCTCGCCGATCACGCCGCCAAATCCGGTTTCGATCCGGCCACCGGAGCCAGCACACCGCAGGGCAGCCACGGCCATGGCGTGGCCGGCGGCGTTTCGGTCGCCGCTACGGTGGTGGCGGACATCACCCTCAATCTCTTCGCGCAGTTGCTGTTTGCGCTGCCCGGCCTGACCTTGCTCTGGTATCGCCGCGACCTCAGTGACTGGCAAACCCTCACCTGCCTGGCTCTGGCGGCGCTTCCCTGTGGTCTCGTACTGCTTGGCCAGTCGCCCGCCGTGATGCGGCTCGGCGCTTCCCTGGCGCAGCGTCTGGGACTGATCAAGCAAAGCGCTTCCAACCGGTCGAGCGGGCTTGGTTTCGATCTTGCCGTCGGCCACCTCTATCGCCGCTATGGCGCCATCGCCACGGCGATGATCTGGCATCTTCTCGCCTGGGTCTGCCGGACGGGGGAGACCTGGATGGTGCTGCATCTTCTCGGATCGCCGGTCAGCCTGCTGGAGGCAAGCGTGGTCGAAACCCTGCTGGGCGCTGTGCGGGTAGCCGCCTTCGTGATGCCGGCCGGCCTCGGTGTTCAGGAAGGCGCGTTGATCCTGCTCTGCGGCTGGATCGGCGTTCCCCCCGCACCCGCTTTCGCCATGGCGCTGATCAAGCGTGGGCGTGAACTGGCGCTGGGACTGCCGGGACTGATGGCCTGGATCGTCGAGGAGCGCCGCTTGCGCCGGCGGCACCGCGCCGCCCTGCATCCATCCGTGCAGCAGGAGGCACAAGGCAATGCCGCCCAGCATGAAGCGCGAAACAACGTTATGCCGCACGAGGCGCAGCAATGACGCTGCGTATAAGACCTGGCGGTACGACAGCCGCCGGAACGCGCTGACGGAGCGCTGACGCCAAGGCGGCGGGCGAAACGGCGAAGACCTGCTGCCGGCTAACGCCCGGTGCCGGTGTTCTCGCTCCAGCCGACTGTCCGGTCGCGTTCGACGAGGACCGGGCGGCTGGCACTCGCGGCGGCGCTGCGCGCGACATTGTCAGCATGGCGCCAGGCAATCATGAGATCCTTGGCGAGAACGTCGGACCAGCTCGGCCATTCGAGCTCGGCCCAGTCCCGCGCGGCGCAGGCCATGCTGCGGCGCTGATCGGGATTGTCGATGAGGCGGGAGGCGAGGCCGGCCCAGGTTTCCGATCGCTGATCTGCCGCGATCAGGCCGTCGACACCGGGCTCGGCGATGAATTGCGCGCCGCCATGGGCCGAGGCCACCACGACGGGAAGGCCGCTGGCCTTGGCCTCGATGACGACATTCGGACAGACTTCGGTGGTAGAGGGGAAGAGGAAAAGATCCGCACTGGCATAGAGTTTCGCCAGCACGTCCTGGCCGACATTGCCGGGCAGCGTCACGCGTTCCCCGAGCAAGGCGGCGATCCTCACCTGTTCCGCGCCCTGGCCGACGACCAGGGCATGGACGTCCTTACCATTATCCAGCAAATGGCGAACGGCTTGTGCCATGACCATGACGCTCTTGCTGGCATCGATCCGGCCGGCAAACATGAGAATGGGGCGCTCGGCAGGAATTCCGTATTCCCTGGCCAGCCAGAGGCGATCGCGATGATGCGGCGAAAAGCGCTGGCGATCGATGCCGCGTCGCAAATAGGAAAGGCGCTGCGGCCCGAACAGGCCGCCGAGCCGCTGATAGTCCTCCGGTTTCGATACCAGGATGTGCTGGCAAGCACTCAAGCGCCGATCGATACCGGTCGACATGCGATCAGCGATCCGGCCGGGCAGATCAAGCCGGTTGACCAGCCAGTGGCCGAGGGGCCGGCCGGCAAGGCGCGGGATGATCTCCTTGGCATAGATCCGGGTGAATTGCGGCGTGTCGGTGTGGATCGAGGCCACCATGCCCTTGCCGTGGCGGCGGGCATGGCTGAGGCCGGTCCGGCCGAAGCTGAAGAAATCTGTCGCGTGGATAATATCGCTATCCGCCAGGGCAGCATTGAGGCCGAAATGGAAGGGTGCCAGATCGGTATGGCCAGCACCTTGCTTCAGGAACGAGAAGCTGCGCGTGCCAAGGGCCGGCTGATGATAGTGGAAACGGACATTGTCAGATAACTGACATGTCTTGCTTGTCTCGCCCAGGAAATGGATCGAGAGGTCCAACGCGCCGTCCAATTCCTTGGCGGCTTCCGCAAAGCGTTCCCAGCATTTGACATGGCCGCCAGCAGCCTGGCCATGCTCAAGAGTCACAAGAACAGACACGCGCAGCGCAGGATTGCGCGGCGCCTTGAAACCGATAATCACCGTCAGCTCCCAATGCGGGTCGGTGGCGACCCATGAACAAACCCAATCCCCACCCGCGGAGACCCAGCGGCATGTCCCTATGCATCTGGGCGATCAAACCGGCTCCAACGAACCGGATGCGATGCGAACGTTCTCCGACGCCGCTAGCAGTAAGCTTGCCATACTCATTTAGTCAACCATTCAGCGATGCAATAGTGACGCAGGTCGCAGCAGCGTTAGTGGGGCGATTCCGCCGGTAATCCCTTGCCGGTATGGCCGGTGACGGCGGCGCCTGCATCATAAGATAAACCGGAAAACGTTAACGAAGATGCAGCACCGATGGCGGCGGTAATCAGGAAAGGAATCATAAAGCTGCCGGCACCGATCTGCCCGCCGTCGCGCCATAGCACGGTCAGGTGCAGCGAGAGTGCGCCGACCGCGACGCCGAAGCTCAGCGACAATTGCTGGGCAATACTGGAGAAACTGGTGGCCTGGCTGAGCTGCGGCCGCGGTATGTCGGCCAAGGTCAAGGCATTGACGCCGGTGAATTGCAGCGAGCGGAAAAAGCCGCCGACCAGCAGCGTCCCCAGGATCATCGCGCCCGGTGTGGAGGGCCGGAAGAACGCCATCACCACCATGAAAAGGCTGGAAATAACGGCGTTTGCCAGCAGCACCTGACGAAAGCCGAAGCGGCGCAAAATCGGCCCGGCGGTCAATTTCATCAGCATCGCGCCGGCGGCGGACGCAAAAGTCAGGCAGCCCGACTGGAAGGCGCTGAGGCCGAAGCCAAGCTGCAGCATCATCGGCAGCAGAAACGGCAGGGCGCCGATGGCGATGCGGAAGAGAAAGCCACCGAGGATTCCGGTGCGGAAGGTATCGATCCGCAAGAGGCCAAGATTGATCACCGGATTGGCCACCCGTCGGGCATGGCGAACGAACAGGGCAAGTGCCGCAAAGCCGCCGCCCAGCAAGAGCAGGATGGCGGTGTTGGAGATCACTCCCCGGCCGATCGATTCCATGCCGAACATGACGCCGGAAAAGCCGAGGCCGGTGCAGAGGAATCCCAGGAAATCGAAAGGCTGGCGTTCAACCTCGGTCGCGTCTTTGATGAAAAGGCTGACCAGGACGATGCCGACAATTCCGATCGGGATGTTGATCCAGAAAATCCAGCGCCACGACGCATAGGTCACCAGGAAGCCGCCGATCGGCGGCCCGACCACCGGACCGATCAAGGCGGGAAAAGTCAGGAAGGCCATGGCCCGCACCAGTTCGTGGCGATCGACGGTGCGGGTCAGCACCAGGCGGCCGACCGGGACCATCATCGCTCCGCCGGCACCTTGCAGCAGCCGCGCGAGAACGAAGGCGGTCAATGACTGGCTGAAGCCGCACAGGATCGAGCCCAGGAGAAAGACGCCGATCGCGACCCGGAACACCAATCGCGCACCCCAGCGATCGGCAAACCAGCCGCTGATCGGAATGAAGACGGCAAGGCTGAGAAGATAGGTGGTGATGGCAAGGTTGAGGTGCAGCGGATTGGTGCCGAAGGAGCGGGCGATCGACGGCAGCGCGGTGGCGAGCACCGTCGAATCCAGGTTTTCCATAAAAAGCGCAGTCGCGATGATCATCGGCACCAGAACGGTGCGGCGGGAATCGGATGTCATGAGAGGTTGGCTTTCAGGTTCGCTTGATTGTAGCGGCTGAGGTTCCGGCGACATGCGCAAATCCCATGGAAGAGCCATGAAAAAAAGCCGCAGCAAATCTTACGGTAAATGCGTCGGCGCTGCTACCTAATTGATCTGGCGTAAAGAATCTGGCTTTGCTATGGGGTGGGATACGTAAAGAGGGGAAGCTCTCCCGGACGGCGCAATGCGCGAAGCGCAAAGGTCAGGTGGCTGTCAGGGAATTGGCATTTGGTCTCGTGGATATTGGAGCGCCGCCGGCATGCCGGCTTGGCGGACCGTTGTCGCCACGATCGGCGGCCAGCACGATCGGCGACCGCCATGAGGGGCGACCAGGGGGCGGCTCCGCGGATGAAGGACCATGCAGATGATGGCCAAACAGGCAGAATTGCCGGCCCTGGCGGGGCGCGGGAATGAGATGGCAGCTCGTGGCATAGCCAAGAACGAGGCCGAGGGCGCGGGGGTTCCGCGTGAACCCCTCGGCGATCGTGCCCGGCGCATATTCCGCGAATGGCCGATCAACTCGACGCGGCTCGATCCCGGCCATCCCTGGGCGCATATCGGCATCGCCCCGTTCTTTGTCGATGTGGCGCGGCTGCTGATCTGGTGGTGGCAGACCGCCGGCCGAGTCAAGAAATTCGCCGGCTTCTCCCGCTGGTACCAGTTCCGCGACATCATCCGCATGACCTGGCCGCACCGTTTCCACGGGCAGATCTATTACATGTTCGAGCTCTACCGGCCGGAGGAGAAGGCACGGCGCGGCGAATATCTCACCCGCTGGGAGACGAAGAACGGCCTCATTCGCCTGCTGCGCCAGCAATTCGTCGCCAAGGATGCGGCCCGTTCCAATATGCGCGACAAGGTCGCCTTCACCCTCAGCCTCGCCAAGCATGGCCTCCCAGGCATTCCGATCATCGCCTCTTTCGATCAGGGCAAATCGACTCCGGCTGAAATCGATCCGGCGCTGCTGCGCCAGGACCTCTTCACCAAGTTGCGGGCGGGCAAGGGCGCCCAGGGGGCGGGCCTCATCAGATATCTCGGCGATGACCGCTATCGTTATGGCGGCCGGGAATTCGATCGCACCGGCCTGTTGCATCAATTGGCCAAGCAATCGGAACGCGCCAATCTGATTTTGCTGCCGCGCCTGACCAACCACCCGGATATCGCCGGCTTGTCGGTGGAAACGCTGATGGCGGTCAGGACCTTCTCGATGATCAATGAGCGCGGCGAGCCTGAAGTGGTCTTCGCCATGCTGCGCGTCCTCGGCAAACTGGAGCCAAGCTGGCATTCGCGGGTCGAATGGGCTGCGCCGGTCGATCTGGAAACCGGCGAGCTCGGCCTGCTGGCAGGCGACGTGCCGGAGGAATTCACCCGCCGCTATACCCATCATCCTTTCACCGGTCATCCGGTCCAGGGCGTCATTCTGCCTTATTGGCCCGAAGTGAAGGCGACGGCCCTGGCGATCCACCGGCAATTGGCGATGGATCGCTTCGTCGTCGGCTGGGATATCGCGGTGACGCCGACCGGTCCGCGCGTGCTGGAAGGCAACGTGCTGCCAGACGTGACCTTCCCGCAACGCGTCGGCCATCGTCCCTTCGGCCAAAGCCGGTATGGCGAGATATTGCACCATCATCTCGACCGCCTGGAAGCGCGGATGAAAGCGCCGGATGCCGGCCGCTAGAGTGCGATCGTCTAGCTCCGGCAGTTGATGCTGCGGATTAAGGGTGAAGTGTTCCGGCACCGCCGCCCGCGTTGTCGCTGGCGGGCGTCGCCTCCGGCGACCATTCGACGACGATCAGCAGGCAGCCCGTCTCGCTGCGGGTGAAATGATCGCTGCCGGGCGCGAAGCTGATGAAATCGCCGGCGCGCAGCACCGTGCCGTCGCTTTCGATCGCCTCGCCCGCAATGACGAAGAATTCCTCATAGCGCGGATGGCGATGCGGCGTGGTGACGGCGCCGGGCAACATCTGGAAATAATAACTGCCGCAGCCGGTCGCCCGGTCATAGCGGATCGGCAGCCAGCGAATGAGCCGCCGCTGCTCAGGCCCTTCGAGATCGTAGGTCTGCAACGGCAGGGAAGCGGCATGACTGATATGGCGCAGTTCCATGATCTCCTCGCGGCGCATGAACTGCATCCATCTTAGGCGGCATGCACGCCCGACGGAAGCCGCCTGGCCGCGGCGCGAACCGCGGCTTCAGTGAGCTTCCCCGGTGACGACGCCTTTCGGCAGCCGGAGGAGCGGCACCAGCAGGATCGCGCCAAAGAAGATCAGCGCCATGATCAGGGAGATGTCGGCGAAGCTCAAGACCTCCGCTTGGCGCAGCACCAGTCGTGAGAGGGCCTTCAGCGCCATCTGATCGCCGGCCGGCCCGGCGCGACCGTCCATTGTCTGGCCCATCTGGTCGAGGAAACCGACCACATTGGGATTGGCGCTGGTCATGTTGTCGACCAGCCGCGCCCAATGCAGGTTGAGCCGTTCCGTCATCATGTAATTGATGCCGGCAAGACCGATGGCGCCGCCGAGATTGCGCATCAGATTATAGAGGCCGCTGGCGTTCTTCAGCCGCGCCTTCGGCAAGGTGCCAAGCGCGGCCATATTGACCGGCATGAAAAGGAACATCAGGGCGAAGCCGCGCACCGCCTGGGGCAGGAAGAACTCCCAATAGCTCCAGTCCGAGGTCAGGAAGTGCTGCAGGTAAACGCCGCCGCCGAACATGGCGAGACCGAAGCAGAGCACCAGGCGGGGATCCAGCATGCGCGACAAGCGGCCGGCCACCGGCGCCGAGGCGAACTGGAAGGCGCCGGCAACGAACATGATGATGCCGATCTGCATCGGCTTGTAGCCGCGCACCTGGGCGAGGAACAGCGGGATCAGATAGACCGAGCCATAGAGGCCGATGCCGATGACGAAGCTGAACAGGCAGCCAAGCGCGAAGTTGCGATCCGTGAAGGCGCGCAGATCGACGATCGGTTCGGCATATTGCAGCACGCGCCAGATGAAGAGCAGGGCGGAGACGGCGGAAACGGCGCTGCAGAGCTGGATTGTCTCGCTGCCGAACCAGTCGAGCCGGGTCCCTTCCTCCAGCACATATTCGAGGCAGCCGAGGAACAGCGCCATCAGGATCATGCCGGGGATATCCATCACTTTCAGCAGCGCCCAATGCGGCTTGTCGAAATCGACCGTCAGCCAGACCATGATCGTGACCACCAGGCCGGGTACGAGATTGATCAGGAACAGCCAGTGCCAGGACATCTGGTCGGTGATCCAGCCGCCCACCGTCGGGCCGAGGGTCGGCGCCATGGTGGCCACCAGACCTGTCAGCACGGAGAGGCCGGCGCGGCGTTGCGGCGGGAAGACCGAGAAGGTGATGGCGAAAACCGTGGGGATCATGGCGCCGCCCAGGAAGCCCTGGATGGCGCGGAAGATGATCATGGAATTTATATCCCAGGACATCGCGCAGAGCGCGCTGCTGAGCGTGAAGCCGGCGGCCGACAAGGTGAAGATCAGTCGTGTCGAGAAGGCGCGGGAGAGATAGCCGGATAGCGGGATCATCACCACTTCGGCGATCAGATATGAGGTCTGGACCCAGCTGATCTCGTCGGCGCTGGCGGCCAGGCCTGCCTGAATCTCATTGAGCGAACTGGAGACGATCTGGATGTCGAGGATCGCCATGAACATGCCGACGACCATGACGAAGAAGCCGATCCAGTCGCGTGTCGTGACCTCGCGATGAGCGGGCGCCGCGGCCGGCTGCGCGGTCGGCGCGGCATCGCGATTGTCGTTGACCGGGAACTCGTCCCTGACAGCCAAATCCGCAGCATTGGCGGCAGGTTCCATTGCGGTTTCCTCGATACGCTATCGGGGGGCCGGAAGGGCGGCACTGGCGCCGGCCCTTCCGGGGAGAGATCAGTTGCCGGTTGATTTCGTAACGGCGGAAGCCGGCGCAGCAGCCGTGTCGATATCGGCGCCGACGGGACTGGCGGCTACCGGAGCGGCCTCGGCGGAGCCGAACAGGCTGCCGCCCGGCTTGCCGGCCTGGCTGACCAGCGTCTTGCCATTATCGCCGGCATTCTTGGTATCGACCTTTGCTTCCACCGACAGGCCCGGCCGCAACATGCCATGCAGCGGATTGCCGCTGGCGACCTTGATGCGGACCGGCAGGCGCTGCACGATCTTGGTGAAATTGCCGGTCGCGTTTTCCGGCGGCAGCAGGCTGAACAATGCGCCGCTTGCCGGGGCGAAGCTCTCGACCTCGCCGGTCAGCGGGGTGTCGGGATAGGCATCGACATCGACTTCAACTTTCTGGCCCGGCTTCATATGGGTGAGCTGCGTTTCCTTGAAATTGGCCACCACATAGACATCGGTCGGAACCAGCGAGAGGAGCTGTGTGCCGGATTTGACGTAATGGCCGACTCGCACGCCGCGGTTGCCGACGACGCCGTCGATCGGCGCGCGGATCACCGTCTTGTCGAGGTCATTGGCGGCTAGCTCGGCTTCGGCCGCACTTTGATTGACCTTGGCCTCGGCTTCCTTCAGTTGCGCCTGGATCACCACCAGCTGCGCCTGTTGCGCATTGATGGCGGCGGCGCCGCGGATGACATCGGCCTTACCCTTCACCAGGGTTGCTTCGGCGTCGTCGAACTCCTGCCGGGAAATCACCTTGTCGTTCACCAGCTTGGCATAGCGGTCATATTGCTGCTGGGCACGGCGCGCCTCGGCATTTGAGGCTTCCAATTGCGCCTGGGCCTGGGCGACCAGGGTCTGCTGATAATTGATCTGGCTGCGGATCGTCTCGAGATTGGCCTTCGCGGTTTGCAGCGCGGCATTGGCCTGATCGACCCGCGCCTTGAAGTCGCGGTCATCGATCCGCACCAGCACGTCGCCGGCTTTCACCGCCTGATTGTCGCCGACCAGGACATCGGCGACATAGCCGTCGATTTGCGGCGCGATCGAGGAAATATCGCCCTCGACATAGGCATTGTCCGTCGATTCCATGAACCGACCCTCGGTCCACCACCAATGGCCGCCGACGGCACCGCCGGCGAGGGCGGCAACGGCGACAAAACTCAAAGCAATACGTTTGGCGCTGGGCATGGCTTGACCTGATCTCTCGAGTTACCTAGTCACAGGAGGGATAGCGCTTCGACGAAGATATGAAGCGCGGCTGAACGTAGAAACTAAACCGTCCAGTTCAGTTGCTCTTGACATGCGCCACAAGCGGCCTAATGTCAAGGTGAAACTGAACCGTTCAGTTTAATTTGTGAGGAGGGTTGATTGGCCGAAACGAAGAATCCTGTCACGGCGGGCCTAGCAACGCCGAGCGCAGGGAATCGCGCGGACAGCCCGGATCCTAAGGGAAAATCATCCCATCTGGGGGAGGCCGGCGAGGCTCTGAGCGGATCCCATGCTATTCCGCAGCCGTCGCAAAACCCCAAGGCCATGGCCATCATGCAGGCGGCCAAGGCGCTGTTCCTGGAACACGGCTTCGGGGCCGTCAGCATGGACCAGGTCGCCCGTCAGGCCGGTGTCTCGAAAGCCACCGTTTACGCCCATTTCGTCAGCAAGGAGAAACTCTTCGCCGAAATGGTGTTCACTGCCTGCACCTCGCGCTGGGATGGCGAGCTTCCCCAACTCACCCGCGACAGCGATATCCAGGCGATCCTGGAAAACATGCTGCGCATCGTCGTGGAACATCTTCTCTCGCCCGAGCCCCTGTCGGTTTACCGGATCATCATGGCGGAAGGTCCGCGCTTTCCGGAACTGCCCAAGGCTTTCTTCGGCAACGGCCCGCTGCCGATGATCCGCAAGCTCACCAGCTTTTTCGACCAGGCCAATTGGCTCGGCCTGCTATCCGTGACGGATACGCGCCTCGCTGCGGAACAGGCCATCTGGCTGGTCCGCGGACCCCTCGGCATCCGGCGCCTGCTGGATATGGATGTGCCGGCGGACTTCCCGGCCGAAGAAGAGATCATCAAGGGGGCCGTGCAGATGATCTATCGCAGCTACAAGCCCGCCGAACAGGTGTGATCCCGCACAACCCGGGTATCTCGCCGGCAGCCTAGGCCGTGCCGTCGTCTAGGGCCGTGCCGTCCCGTCCCGGGCAGCGCAATCGTCCGCGGCAATTGTGGTTGCGCGCCGATAACGGTTGAGGATGATCTGGTCCTTGCGCGGACCACGCACCTGCCATCTCGACAGCCAGCAGCGATCCGTGACCAGGCGAAAGCGGCCGCGATAAAGGTCGGCGGCGCAAAGATGTTGCACGGCTACCGCGCCGCGATCGAGATGAAGCAGGTGAAACAGCCGTCCGTCCCTGAAGCGCACGGCTGCGCCGTCGACCGGATCGAGATCCCAGTGATATGACTGGCTCGCTTGCCCTTCATAGGCGCCATAGGTGAGGATGCCCGTTTCCTCATAGATGAACCCCGCCGCATCGGGCCGAAAGACGACTTTACCGGAGAGCCGGCCGGCAAGGCCGCTGCGCCGATCGATGATGCGGCGCGACAGCAGCCAGAAGCCGGCGAAATAGTCCTCGAGTGCTTGGCGACCACGCAGCGGAATCATCGCAGACCGGAACTCGCTCATTCGACAACGGAGAAATTCGAGCACACGGAGAACAGGCTTCGTCTTCCGCTTACGCCTTCGCCGCGGCCGGCTGCAAGGCCTCCCATAGGCTCTTGTCGAAAACTTTGCTGCCGATATGCGACAGGCGGATATCGGGATCGACCCAGACCTCGCCGCCGATTGCGCGCCAGCGATCACAGAAGGTGAAGTCCTCACCGCAGAAGCGGCCGTTCTCCAGGCTGGTGTCGAACAGGCAATAAAGCTCACGGCCGCTGGCGTCACGGTATTGCAGGTCAGGATATTTCGCGATCATGCGTTCCAGCGCGTCGCGGCGCAGGCGCAGGAAGCCGGTACCGACGCGCTCCGCCTTCATCAGGCCGGTCTGCTTGTTGCGCTGCACGCCATCCGGCGGAAACTTGACGGTGAAATCGACTTTGACGTCCGATTTGCGCTGATACACGCCGGCAACGACACCGACATCATAGCGCAGCAGCCGCATGACGTCGGCGGGTGTCCAGCCGATATCGCTGTCGATCATGATCAGATCCTCGGCATCGGTATCGAGAAAGTCCGCCACCAGCAGGTTGCGCGCACGCATGATGAGGCTTTCCTGCATGATGAAGCGCATGCTGAAGCGCTGCCGCCCCTCAAGTAGCAGCTTCTGCGTCCCCAGCAGCGATTGCAGATAGGCGACATGGACGGATCCATCCAATGTCGGTGTGCCGATCATGACGTGACTCATCGATTTCCCCCAGCCGCTCCGGGCAACTGCCTTCAGCAATCATTGCTCAAGCTGCCGTCGGCGGCGTCTTTTCCGTGGCGGGCCATTGTGGCAGGCGGCGCGCCGGTATCAACCGCTTTTATCAACCGCTTTCTCGCGCAGTGTTGCGAGCGCCTTCTTCCAGGCCGGCGGCTATTTGCCGAGCCTATCTTCGCTTGCCAGTGCAGGTCACGCGATCGACCAGGACGGATGACATTTCCGGCGCCACGGAGATCAGCTTCTCACCCTCGAGGCGATAGGTGATGGCGCCAAAATCCTTGTTATGGATGATGATCGCATCCGTCTGCTCTTCGTAACGGCCGAACAGGCTGGGTGGCTGGCCGGCCGCCGCATCCGGTTCGCGGATCAAGGCCTCGCCGCCGCCGGTCAGAGTTAGGGTCCCGATCGGCCCGTTCGCGTCGATGCAATCATATTCCCTGTCAGCCTTTTTCGGCACGTTTGCGGCCTGCTGCGCCGCGCAAGCGCTGAGCAGGCCGATAAGACAAAGGGGGGCCCATGCCTTGCTGGTCATTTCTTTCCTCCCGCGCATCGCATCTAGGCTCCGCAATATCGGAACCATTTGAACGCCATTTCGTTCGCTTCTCGGGGCGAGTTTCAAAGCACGGCTATGTTCGCAGCAGGGCCGTGGGAGGCGAGAATGACCGAGAAGAAGATCGAAAGAAACCCCGGAAAGCACCAGGCTGCCGGGAAAGCCATCCCGGCCAAGGACAAGGCCGAGCGGCTTCGTGAGGACGAGGATCGGATGCCGGTAAATCCCTACCCCCTCAACCAGGAATCGGACCGGCCGGGCGCGCCCATCCCGCCATCTTCGGTACCCTTGCCGGGCGGTTCAAAGAACCGATGAGGCGGCGCACTCGCACCCGGTAACGCCTATTGTATCAAGCGAACCAGGGCATCCACCTCGTCGGCCTCTGCGGCGGGCTTGTCCCAGCGAATGCGGTGGACACGCGGGAAACGCAGGGCGACACCCGATTTGTGACGGCTCGATCGCTGGACGGAATCGAAAGCCAGTTCGACGACCAGCGCCGGCGTGGTCTCGCGGACCGGCCCGAAGCGGTTCACGGTGTGGTCCCGCACCCATTTATCGAGCAGCAGCAATTCTTCATCCGTGTAGCCGGAATAGGCCTTGCCGACCGGTACCAGCAGCCGCTCGCCTGCTGCGGGGCCGCTTTGCCAGCAGCCGAAAGTATAATCGGAGTAATATGACGAGCGTTTGCCGTGACCGCGCTGGGCGTACATCAGCACGGCATCGACAGTCAATGCATCGCGCTTCCATTTGAACCAGCGGCCCTTGATGCGCCCGCCGAGATAGGGGCTGTCGGCGCGCTTCAGCATCAGGCCTTCGATTCCCGCGGCACGCGAGCCGAGCCGCAGATCGGACAGCTGCTGCCAATCGGCGAAGGGAATGAGCGGCGAAAGATCGATACGCGGCCGCGGTTGGCGCTTGAACCAGTCCTCCAGCGCGGTCCGGCGCATATCGAAGGGCAGCGGGCGCAGATCCTTCTCGCCGTCGATCAGGATGTCGTAGAGGCGCACATGGGCGGGCCAATCGGTCAGCATGCGGCCGGTCACCGTCTTGCGGTTCAAGCGCTGCTGCAGCTCATTGAAGGGACCGATCTTCAGCTCTCCGCCTTCCGGGCGGGCCACCAGCAATTCGCCATCCAGCACGCCGTCGAAGGTCATCGCCTCGACCATATCAGGAAAGCTGCGGCTGATCTCCTCGCCGGCGCGGGAATAGAGCCGGCGTTCGCCGTCCCAGGCGACGAGCTGCACACGGATGCCGTCCCATTTCCATTCGGCGCGGAACTCCGTGGGCGCCATATTGGCGAGCTCACTCTCGTCGAGCGGATGCGCCAGCATCAAAGGCAGGAAAGAAAGAGAATGTTTATCGGGCTTGTCGGCGGTGCCGCTCAGCCAGCTGAACAGCTCGCGATAGGGCGGCGCCAGTCCATGCCAGAGCTCCTCGATCTCTTCGATGGCGACCTGGCCGAAATTGGCCACGGCGGTCTTTGCCAGGCGTGCCGACACGCCGACGCGCAGGGCGCCGGTGATCAGCTTCAGTAGCGCCCAGCGTCCGGTCGGGTCGAGCTCATCGAGCCAGGCGGCTAGAAGGCCCGGCACCTCGGAGGCCGTCGACTGCTGCAATTTTTCCACCACCTCGCCCAAGGCCGGAGATTGCGCCGTGCCCTTGCCGCGGCCCGGCCAGATCAGGGCGACCGTCTCGGCAAGATCGCCGACATAATCATAGGATAGGGCGAACAGCGTCTCATCCGATTGGCCGATGGCGAGCGACTTCAACAGGGCGGGCTTGGCATTCGGAATGTCGAGCGCGCCGGTCAGGGCGGCAAGGGCGTAGCCGCGGTCGGGATCCGGCGTATGCGCGAGATAGGTCTCGATCAGCCGCAATTTGGCGTTGCGTGCCGGCTGGAATGAGAGAGCGTCCAGGAGATTGGCAAAATGCTGCATGTCGCGCGCTTCGTCCCCGCTCTCAGTTTTCTTCTTCTTCGCGGCCGATCAGTGACAGCACCCGCGCGCGCCGGCCCTGCCTGGTCAAGGCGTGAAGCAGGCCTTCCTCGCGGCCATGGGTGATCCATATTTCCGGCGCATCGACATCTTCAACTGTCTGCAGCAGTTCATCCCAGTCGGCATGATCGGAGATGATCAGGGGCAATTCGGCCCCCTTCTGCCGCGCCCGCGCCCGCACGCGCATCCAGCCTGAGGCGGCCGCCGAGACGGGATCGGGCAGGCGCCGCGACCAGCGGTCGGTAAGGGCGGAAGGCGGGCAAAGGATGATCTCGCCCTTCAATTGATTCGGCGTCATTCCGGCGATTGCGTTATAGCGGCCGAGATCGACGCCATATTGCGTGTAAAGCCCGGTCAGCGCCATGAGGGCGCCATGGAGATAGATCGGCCGGTCATAGCCGGCGGCGCGCAGCAGGGCCATGACGCGCTGGCACTTGCCCAGCGCATAGACGCCGACCAGATGGCACCTCTCGGGAAATATCTCGCGCGACTGCAGCAGCTTGTCGAGTTCCATCCGATCCGGCGGGTGGCGAAAGACCGGCAGGCCGAAAGTCGCCTCGGTCACGAAGACATCGCAGGGAACCGGGGTGAAAGCCGGGCAGGTCGGGTCGGGTCGGCGCTTGTAATCGCCGGAAATCACCGCCCGGCTGCCGCCATATTCCAGCAGCACCTGGGCGCTGCCGAGGATATGGCCGGCCGGCAGCAAGGTGACGGCCACCTCCCCGATGCGGATCGAACGGCCATAGCCCAGCCGTTGCACAGTGGCGGCGAAGCCTTCGCCATAGCGCAGGGCCATGATGGACGCCGTTTCCGCCGTGGTGAGGACGGCGCCATGGCCGGCGCGGGCGTGATCGCTATGGCCATGCGTGATGACGGCGCGGTCGACAGGACCGGTCGGGTCGATATAGAAGCCGCCGGGCGCGCAATAGAGCCCTGACGGCAATACCTTCAACCAGCTTTCCGCGTGTGCGCCCGCCACCTCTGCCTCGATCTTTGCAACCATCCGTCCAATAAATAATTCTACCTCGGGTCAGGTTGCATCAGGCGCTCCTATTCGCTCTATGGATCTCGTCGCCCCACAGCCGCCGGCCGCGTTCCCGGAACTGCCCCCGCCGGAACAGGTCCTGGCACCTCCGCTCGCGGCCTGGTTCAAGGCGCGCGGCTGGTCGCCCTATCCCCACCAGCTGGAAATGCTGGCGCGGACCGGTGGCGGAAAGGCGACGGCCGGGCAATCGGTCCTGTTGGTGGCGCCGACCGGCGGCGGCAAGACCCTGGCCGGTTTCCTGCCCAGCCTGAACGATCTCGCCCTGCGCGACCCGCAGAGCAGGCCGCACGGCTTTCACACCCTGTACATCTCGCCGCTGAAGGCCCTCACGGTAGATATCGGCCGCAACCTGGAAGCACCGATCAGCGAGATGGCGCTTGGCATCCGCTGCGAGGTGCGGACCGGCGACACGCCGCAAAACCGCCGGCAGCGGCAGCGCCGCCAGCCGCCGGAGATCATGCTGACCACACCGGAATCGCTGGCGCTGCTGCTCTCCTACGCGGATGCAGCGAAGCTGTTCGGCGGGCTCAGGGCGATCATCATCGACGAGCTGCACGCCATTGCCGATACCAAGCGCGGCCAATTGCTGTCGCTTGGATTGGCGCGCCTTGCCAAGCTGGCGCCGAAGGCCCGCTTCATCGGTCTTTCCGCCACCATCCCGGATCCCAGGGAAATGGCGAAATACCTCTCCTTTCGCCGCCGCCCGGCAGCGGTGATCCGCGGTCCGGCCGGCGCTGCGCCCGATATCTCGATCCTGCTGGCGGAGAAACGCGTCCCCTGGGGCGGTCATATGGCGCAGCATGCCGTCGGCGATATTTATCGCGCCATCGCCGCCCATCGTACCACGCTGGTTTTCGTGAATACGCGCGCCCAGGCGGAGCTGATCTTTCAGGGGTTGTGGCGCGAGAACGAGGCGAACCTGCCGATCGCGCTCCATCACGGCAGCCTCTCGGTGGAGCAGCGCCGCAGAATCGAAGCGGCAATGGCCGCCGGCCGGTTGCGCGCGGTTGTCTGCACTTCGTCGCTCGATCTCGGCATCGATTGGGGCAATGTCGATCTCGTCGTCCAGGTCGGTGCGCCGAAGGGGTCGAGCCGGCTGCTGCAGCGCATCGGCCGGGCCAATCACCGCCTCGATGAGCCGAGCCGGGCCATCCTGGTGCCAGCCAACCGCTTCGAGTTGCTGGAGTGCCAGGCGGCGATGGAGGCCGCATTGGCGGGCGAACTCGACGGCTATCCCGCGCGGCCGCATTGCCTCGATGTGCTGGCCCAGCACATTCTCGGCACCGCCTGCTCTGAGCCCGTCTGGCCTGACGGCCTCTTCGCCGAAGTGACTACCAGCTACCCTTTCCGGAATCTTTCCCGCCAGGAATTCGACGATGTCTTCGCCTATGTCGTCCATGGCGGTTATACGTTGCGCGCCTATGAGCGTTATCATCGCCTGGCGCAACAGCAGGACGGCAGCTATCAGATTGCCGCGCCGATCGTTGCCCGCCAGTATCGCATGAATGTCGGCACCATCGTCGAGGCGCCGATGCTGCGGGTAAGGATGCGGCGGGGCCCGACACTGGGAGAGGTGGAGGAATGGTTCGTCCAGGGCTTGAGGCCCGGCGATGCCTTCATCTTTGCCGGCCGGCTGCTGCGTTTCGAAGGTATTCGGGCGATGGCCGTCGAATGCAGCCCGGCGAAGCAAGGCGATCCAAAAGTGCCGGCCTATGCCGGCGGGCGGCTGCCGTTGACCACGGGCCTCGCCAGGCGTGTGCGAGCGCTGCTCGCCGATACCCGGCATCATCAATCGCTGCCGCCCGACATTCGCGACTGGCTGCTACTGCAGCGGCGGCAGTCCCGTCTGCCGAGCGGGCAGGGTGTGGTGATCGAATCCTTTCCGCGCGGCAGCAAAGAGTTCCTGGTCGCCTATTGCTTCGAAGGGCGCAACGCCCACCAGACCCTCGGCATGCTGCTGACGCGCCGCATGGAAAAGATGGGATTGAAGCCGCTGGGCTTCGTCGCCAGCGACTATGTGCTCGGCATCTGGGGCCTGCGGGCGCCTGACAAGGCGCAGATCGAGCAGCTGCTGGCCCCTGATATGCTGGGCGACGATCTGGAAGAATGGCTGGAGGAATCCTCCATGTTGCGGCGCAGTTTCCGCAACGTCGCGGTGATCGCCGGCCTGATCGAGCGCCGGCATCCCGGCGCCGAAAAAAGCCGCAAGCAGGTAACCTTCAATGCCGACCTCATCTATGACGTGCTGCGCAAGCATGAACCCGGGCATATCCTGCTGCGGGCCACCCACCAGGACGCCGCCTGGAACCTCGCCGATGTCGGGCGGCTGAGCGATTTTCTCGCGCGTATTGCGGGCAAGGTGACATTCCGCCGCCTGCCGCATGTTTCGCCCCTGGCCGTGCCGATCCTGCTGGATATCGGCCGCGAACGCATCGAAGGCGAGGCAGTCGACGAGTTGCTGGATGCGGCCGCCCAGGATCTCATCGCTGAGGCGACGGAGAGGGAGCCCCATTCCATGGCCTTCGAAATCCCATGACCCTCCGATGACCCTCCCAATGACTCTGGAAATTCTCTTCGGCGGCGCCCGCCTGCATCTCGATCCCTCGGGCGCACTCTACTGGCCCGACCAGCAATTGCTGGTGGTGGCCGATCTCCATTTCGAGAAGGGCTCGTCTTTCGCGGCTTCAGCGCATCGCATGCTGCCGCCTCATGACACGACCCAGACATTAGCGGATATCACCCGCGTCATCGGAACTTACGGGCCGCGCCGGGTGATCTGCCTTGGCGACAGCTTTCACGACCGCGCCGCGAGCGCCCGTCTCGATCTCGGCGATCTCGCGCGATTGCAGCAACTGACGGGCAATCTTGATTGGGTTTGGATCACCGGCAATCACGATCCGGTCCTGCCCGATATCGTCGGCGGCATATCGGCGACGGCCATTTCCATCTCCGACCTCACCTTCAGGCATGATCTCGCGGATGGCGGCGACCCAGCGCCCGACCAGGGACCGCAGAACATCGTCTTCGGCCATTTCCATCCGGTGGCGCTGGTGTCGCTCGCGGGCCGGCTGCTGCGCCGGCGCTGCTTCCTGCTTGGCGCGGGACGCCTGCTCTTGCCGGCCTTCGGCGCCTATGCCGGTGGATTGAACATCCTGCATCCCGCCATCATTGAGCAGTTCCCGGCGGGTTTTCGCGTCCTGCTGTCGGAGCGCGGGCGCCTCTATCCGATCAACGCCCGCCATCTTCGCCCCGACACCGATTTCTCGATGTCGCACAGATTCCCCGATCGCTGATTCGCCGGTTGCCACTGCCGGCCGTCGCCGGTGATTTTTTTCAGCCGGTCTTCGAGGTTCATCGGGACGCCGCCAAGAATGTGGCCTATTTCCCGCACGCGACGGTTGAGATAGAGCTCGCGGCGTCGCTCGGCAAATCGCCGCGAAAGATCTGCGAGTTACGTTTCTCGAAACTGCCACTGTTAGCGGTTGGTGTGAATTGCCGAGCCGGACCTGCATCGCGAAGATGCAGGCCAGTGTCACTTGCATCGCAACCCTGCGTTCAGCTTAAGCGAACTAGGTTTTGATGTTTACAGATCGGCAATAAATCTCACGCAGGATGCCTTGTCCATCTTTCGTATCGGAGCCGATATGTTGCGTAAACTGAGCATCAGCAAGAAGCTGTTTCTGATTCCCCTGGCCTTCTCGCTGATCATCGTCGGTCTGACGGCCTACATGCTCTATGACATGCGGAACGGCATGATCGAGGATCGGAAATCCAAGTTGCGTGCCCTAGACGAGATCGCTCTCAGCATCGTCAATCGCTATGGCGATCTGGAAGCCGACGGCAAGATGAATACCGGCGACGCCAAGAAGGCCGCGCTGGACGCGCTTTCCAAGGTCAATTACGACGGCAAGAACTATTTCTTCGTGTTCGATCGCGACGGGATCCTGTGGATGCATCCCACCCGGCCCAACGATATCGGCAAAAACATTTTGCAGACCGCCGACGAACAGGCGCGCGGCAACTATGTCGGATATCTCGCGGCGGCGAGCAGCCAGCCGCCCCTAGAAGGCTTCTCTACCTTTCTCGGAAGGCGTCCGGGGTCGCAGGTCAATGATACGCCCAAACTCTTCCTCAGCGTTCTCGACAAGCATTGGAACTGGGTGGTGACGACGGGCATCTTCATTGACGATGTAAACGCGCTCTTCATGAAGCGCGCGGCGCTGGTGGTGGTGCTGTTGCTCATTGGCCTGGCGGTCGGCATTGGCCTTACCTATATCATCAGCCGCCTGATCACCGGTCCGCTCAACCGGACGGTGGCGGCCCTGGAAGGCCTCGCGGAGGGGCATTTCGACGCCGTTGTCGAGAACGAGTCCGGCCGCACGGAAATCGGCCGCTTGACGACTGCTTTCGTGCGCTTTCGGGAACAGCTGAAGGAGAGCGAGAGCCTGCGGGAACGCCAAGCCGCGGCCGAGAAGCAGGCCGAGGCCGACCGCCGCGCGACGGTGCTGAAGTTCGCCGAGGATTTCGAAACCGCCGTGGGCTCGGTCGTTGAATCGCTGGCCAAGGAGGTCGACCAGACCTCGACCACGGCGGCCGGCCTCACCAGCAGCGCGCAGGCTTCGGCTGAAGGGACACAGCGCGTCAATCATGCGGCGGCCTCGGTCGCCAACAATGTGCAGACCGTCGCCTCCGCCGCCCAGGAGCTGAAGATGTCGATCGTCGAGATCGGCCGCCAGATCCACGTCGCCCGCGACGTGGTCCAGCGCACCCAGGGGCGCTCGGCGCAGACCGAGCAGCAGGTGGCCGCGCTGGCCGACAAGGTGAAGGCGATCGGCTCGGTGGTCGACATCATCAATGACATCGCCGCCCAGACCAATCTGCTCGCCCTCAATGCGACGATCGAAGCGGCGCGGGCCGGTGAGGCTGGCAAGGGTTTCACTGTGGTGGCCTCGGAAGTGAAGGCGCTGGCCAATCAGACAACCTCGGCCACCGAAGAAATCCGGCAGAACATCGAGGCGGTCCGGCAGGCCACCCAGGAAGCGGTGGTCAATGTCCGCGACATCGCCGCCGCCATCGTCGATCTCGAGGCGACCACCAGCACCATCGCCACGGCGATCGAGCAGCAGAATGCCGCGACCGCCGAAATCAGTCGCAACAGCGACGTCACCGCAAGCGAAACCCGGCAGATTACTGAGGTCATCGCCGAGGTGACGACGGCTGTGGGCACCACAGACCAATCCGCCCGCACGGTCGCCCAGTCTTCGTCGGCCATGCGCCAGAAGTCCGACGCGATGCGGGCGGAGGTGCGCAACTTCCTGCAGAGGATCAGGTCGGCCTGAACCTAGTCGACTGGAGCCTAGTCGATCTGAGCCTGGGCGGCCGTAGACTAGCCGTCAGATGGTGGCCGTGATTGGGTGCCGGTTGAGGGTCACGCTCTTCGGCAACCTTCGCGCCATGTCCGCCGGGGTTCAGCTTGTTGGCATTAGCGTTGAAGAGCCTCGGCAGGTACGGCCTTGGTCCGACGAAGCCAAGCGGACGCGCCTTGCAACCGGTCCGGCTGCTGCCTATCTCTCACCCATGCCATACGATTCTCCGCTTCACTTGGATGAAACCCTGGACCCTTATTCGGCCCGCGTCGCCCATGCCTTCGATACGGTCGGACCGGCCGTCGTGCATATCCTTGCCGAAGGGCCGCGACAGGGCACCGGTTCGGGTGTCCTCTATGCCCCTGACGGCTATCTCCTGACCAATAGCCATGTGGTCTCCGGGGCTACCCGCATCTCCGCCAGATTGACCGACGGGCGCCAATTCGCGGCGACGCTGATCGGCGACGACCCCGCCACGGACCTCGCGGTTCTGCGTCTCGAAGGCGGCGACTTTCCCTACGCCCGGCTCGGCAGCTCTGCGCGTCTGCGCGTCGGCCAGCTGGTCGTCGCCATCGGCAATCCGCTTGGCTTCCAGGCGACGGTCACGGCCGGCATCGTCAGCGCGCTGGGGCGGACCCTGCGTTCCCCTTCAGGCAGATTGATCGAAAGCGTCATCCAGACGGATGCGGCGCTTAATCCCGGCAATTCCGGCGGCGCCCTGGTCGATGGGGCGGGCCTTGTGGTCGGCATCAATACGGCGATGATCGGCCAGGCCCAGGGGCTCTGCTTTGCAATTGGCATCGATACGGCGATCGACGTCACCATGCGGCTGATGCGCGACGGGCGAGTGAAACGCGCCATCCTCGGCTTCGCCGGTCAAACGATCACCCTCGACGCGCGCCTCAGCCGCAGCTTGCAGCGACAGAGCGGCACCGCCGTGCAAATCGTCGAATTGACGTCGGACGGGCCCAGCCAGCGCGCCGGTCTTCACAAGGGAGACGTGATCCTCGGCGTCGGTGACCAGCCGATCTATTCGATCGACGATCTGCATCGGCATCTGACGGAAGAGGTGGTGGGGCAGAAGCTGAGCTTCACCATCATGAGCGGCGGCGGCATCCGTCGCGCGATGGTCATCCCTGCTGCCGATCAATAGCACGGTTGGGCCGCGCCTTGGTTGCGGCAAGGAATAGACAGAAAGAGACCGCGACCTGTCAGTCGTGGTCTCTTTTTGCAAATATTCTGTGATCCGGCCCCGAATGCGGACCCCTTAGTTTGCACAAGTTGCAACGACTTAGCATGCCGATCGGCATCCAAACCCCGCGCCGAATGACAGTAGGTTGCGCCTGAGAGTCGATCTTTTGTGCGAGCCAGAGTCAGTTTTACCGCCAATAGAGTCGAACTATCGAACTCGACGACAACATCCTCCGCTTACACGTCGAGATTGGCGACGTTGAGGGCGTTCTGCTGGATGAAATCGCGGCGCGGCTCGACCACGTCGCCCATCAGGGTCGAGAAGATCTCTTCCGCCTCGTCGGCATGGCTGACCTTGACTTGCAGTAGGCTGCGCACTTCGGGATCGAGCGTGGTTTCCCAGAGCTGTTCGGGGTTCATCTCGCCCAGACCTTTGTAGCGCTGGATGGTGATGCCCTTGCGGCCCTGTTCCATCACCGCCTCGGCAAGGCCGATCGGGCCATGGATGGTCACTTCCTTGTCGCGCAGCACCAGCGTGGCCGCACCATCATAGGTTTCCTTCAGCTCGGCCTTGAGCCCGTCGAGGCGATGGCATTCGGCGCCGCGGATCAGCGCGGCATCGATCACATGCGAGGCGGTGATGCCGCGCAGGCGCCGGCGGAACGCAAGCCCGCCATCCTGATCGGCAAGACCGGTCCAGCCGCGTTCATTGGCGGGGGCCAAAGCATCGAGGCGCCTGGCGATCTCCAGCGCGATGTTCGGATCGCTGGCGGCCTGCGGATTGAGCGCACCGAGGATGGCGCTCTGCTCCACCACGTCGGCCGAGCCCACCTTGCGGATCACCGGCTGCATCAGGCCGCGGGCCTGGGCGGCGAGATCGACCAAGCGGCGAAGATCGGCGCTGGCGATCTGCGTGCCGTTGCTCAGGCGCAGCAGCGCGCCATCGATGCCGGCGCTGATCAGGTAGTCTTCCAGCGCCCGGTCATCCTTCAGATAGCGTTCCGACTTGCCGCGGGCGGCGCGATAGAGCGGCGGCTGGGCGATATAGAGATAGCCTCGTTCGATCAGCTGCGGCATCTGCCGGTAGAAGAAGGTCAGCAGCAGCGTGCGGATATGCGAGCCGTCGACATCGGCGTCGGTCATGATGATGATCTTGTGGTAGCGCGCCTTCTCGATATCGAATTCTTCCGGCCCGATGCTGGTGCCGAGGGCGGCGATCAGCGTGCCGATTTCGGCCGAGGAGAGCATCTTGTCGAAGCGCGCCCGCTCGACATTGAGGATCTTGCCGCGCAGCGGCAGGATCGCCTGTGACTTGCGGTGGCGGCCCTGCTTGGCCGAACCGCCGGCGCTGTCACCCTCGACGATGAAGAGTTCGGACAGGGCCGGATCGCGCTCCTGGCAATCGGCAAGCTTGCCGGGCAGGGAGGAGATATCCAGCGCCCCCTTGCGGCGGGTCAGTTCGCGTGCCTTTCTTGCGGCTTCGCGGGCGGCGGCGGCTTCCACCACCTTGCCGACGATGCGCTTTGCGTCCGTCGGATGCTCTTCGAACCATTGGCTCAAGCGCTCGTTGACGATGTTCTCGACCACCGGGCGGACTTCGGAGGAAACCAGCTTGTCCTTGGTCTGCGACGAGAACTTCGGGTCCGGCACCTTGACCGACAGCACGCAGGTGAGGCCTTCGCGGGCATCGTCGCCGCTCAGCGCCACCTTCTCCTTCTTGGCGATGCCGCTATCCTCGGCATACTTGTTGACCTGGCGCGTGAGAGCGCCGCGGAAACCGGCGAGATGGGTGCCGCCGTCGCGCTGCGGGATGTTGTTGGTGAAGCACAGCATGGTCTCGTGATAGGCGTCGGTCCATTCCATCGACACTTCGACGGTGATCCCATCCTTCTCGCCCAGCATGACGATTGGCTGATGCAGCGCGTTCTTGCTGCGGTCGAGATAGCGCACGAAGGCCTCGATGCCGCCCTCATAGAACAATTCAACCTGCTTCGGCTCGACGCCGCGCGCATCGGTCAGGAACATGCGCACGCCGGAATTGAGGAAGGCCAGTTCCCGCAGGCGGTGTTCCAGGGTGGCGTAATCGTATTCGGTCTTGGTGAAAGTCTCCTTGGAGGCAAGGAATGTCACCTCCGTGCCGCGCTTCGGCTTGCCGTCGATGATCGGGGCATCGCCGACCACGGCCAGCGGCGCTTCGACATCGCCGTGCCGGAAGCGCAGGAAATGCTCCTTGCCATCGCGCCAGATGGTGAGATCGAGCCGTTCGCTCAAGGCATTGACGACGGAGACGCCGACGCCGTGCAAACCGCCGGAGACCTTGTAGGAGTTCTGGTCGAATTTGCCGCCGGCATGGAGCTGGGTCATGATGACCTCGGCCGCCGAGACACCTTCCTCCTTATGGATATCGACCGGGATGCCGCGGCCGTTATCGCGCACCGTTACCGAACCGTCGCCGTTCAGGATCACGTCGACGCGGTCGCACCAGCCGGCCAGGCTTTCGTCGATGGCATTGTCCACCACCTCATAGACCATGTGATGCAGGCCCGAACCATCATCGGTATCGCCGATATACATGCCCGGGCGCTTGCGCACCGCGTCGAGCCCCTTGAGCACCTTGATCGAATCCGCACCGTATTCGGTTCCGTTGCCGTTGGTTTCGTTCTCAGACATCATCAATCCAATCGATACATCATGTGATCAGCCGCAATTGAACCAGCGCTTCGGGTTGGTTTCCGGAAAGCGCCGCCGTTGCGGCAGCTAAAGGGCTGCTTGCGCAACCTTGCCGTCGGCGACGGCGAAACTTTGGGCGGCACCTGCGAGCGGTTTGAACCAGTCGCGTTCGGTGCCGGTGAGCCAGGCCTGGGCGCCAAGATCGAGCACGATCTCGAACAGGGCCTGGCGCCGGCCGTTATCGAGATGCGCCAAGGCCTCATCCAGCAGCAGCACCGGCGCCTGGCCGCGCAGATAGCGGGTGAGGCGCGCCTGGGCGAGGATGATCGACAGCAGCAGCGCCTTCTGCTCGCCGGTCGAGCAATCCGCCGCTGCCAGGGCCGCGTCACCCAAGGCCCGGCCGAGATAGCTGACGGCAAGATCGCTGCGATGGGTGCCCCAGCGCGTGGTGCCGCTGGCGGCATCTTCCGCGCGCGCAGCCGCCAGACAGTCGCGCAGCCGGTCTTCCGCCGCCAGCGCCGGCATTTCCTTCAGCCAGGTCTCGACGGCGCCGTCGATCTCCAGCCCGGCCAGGGGGAAAATATCCCCGGCCGTTCCGGCCATGAAGTCGTTCAGCCGCGCCACCGTGTCGTTGCGGGCGGCGGCGATGGCGACCGCAAGGCCGGCGATCTCAGCCTCCAGCCCGCCAAGCCAGGCGGCGATTTCGGCGGCGCCCGCCGTCAGCTCGCCGCGCAGCAGCTTGGCGCGCTCGCGCAGGGCGGTCTCGTAACTGTTCAACCGTGTCGCCTGGCCGGGATCGATCCCCGCCACCAGCCGGTCGAGGAAGCGCCGCCGCGATCCGGTGGCATCGCCCAGCAGGCGATCCATTTGCGGCGTCAGCCATTGCACCGAGAGGATCTCGGCAAAGCCCGCCCGGCTGCGCAGCGGCGCGCCATTCAGGCGCTGCAGCCGGCGGTCGCGGCCGATCTGTGCCGGGCCCAGCGGATCACGGCCGGTGCCCAGAAGGTGCTCACCTTGCGGCGTCTGCAGCCGGGCATGGACGGCCCAGGCCATCTCGCCCTGATTGCCCGTCGTGCGGCAATCGACCTCGGCCAGCTTGGCCTGGCGAAAGCCGCTGCCCGGGGCGAGGAAGGAAATCGCCTCCAGAAGATTGGTCTTGCCGGCGCCATTGGCGCCGGTCAACACCACCGGCCGCTGATCGAGATCCAGTGCCACCTGTCGGTAATTGCGAAAGGCGGTCAGGGTCAGATGCGTGAAGCCGGTGCGGGCCTCCGCCGGTCCGCTATTTTCGCCCTGCCGGGCGATGTCGCTCATCTGGCCCCGATCGACCACGGTTGCAGGCGGCACGCGTTCCTGTCCCGATTGAGACAAGAGCCTCACACCCGCATCGGCATGAGGACATACAAAGCCATGGCGTCGGCCAGATCGCGCACCAGGGTCGGCGCCACGGAATCGGCCAGCACCAATTGCAATCCCTCGCCCTCGATCTGGTCGGCGACATCCAGCAGATATTTCGAGTTGAAGCCGATTTCCAACGGCGCGCCTTCGTATTTGACCTCCAGCTCTTCCACGGCGGTGCCGTTCTCGGCGCTGGTGGCCGACAGGGTCATGGCATTGGCCTTGAGGCTCAATTTTACGGCACGCGACTTCTCGCTGGAAATGGTCGAGACACGGTCGACCGCGTCGCGGAAGCTGCGGCGATCGACTTCCAGCACCTTGTCATTACCGGTCGGGATGACGCGCTGGTAATCGGGGAAGCTGCCGTCGATCAGCTTCGAGGTCAGGATAGTATCGTTGAAGGCGAAACGGATGCGCGATTCCGACAGCGAAACCTCGACCATGCCCTCGACTTCCTCGATCAGCTTGCGGATCTCGTTGACCATCTTGCGCGGCACGATTACGCCGGGGATGTTTTCGGCACCTTCCGGCAGCGGCATTTCCACCCGCGCCAGACGATGACCGTCGGTGGCCACGGCGCGCAAGGTCTTCTGTTTGCCGGTGGAGAAGGCATGCAGATAGATGCCGTTGAGGTAATAGCGGGTCTCTTCCGTCGAAATGGCGAATTTGGTGCGGTCGATCAGGCCGCGCAGATCGATCGCGGAGAGCGGGAAGCGATGCGGCAGATCACCGCCGGCCGTGGCCGGGAAATCCTCCTTCGGCAAAGTCGCGAGGGTAAAGCGCGAGCGGCCGGCCTTCAGGGCCACCTGGGCGCCGTCGGCCGCCAGTTCGAGCTGCACCTCGGCGCCATCCGGCAGCTTGCGGACGATGTCATACATGGTATGGGCAGGCACCGTGGCGGCGCCCGGCGTCGCCACATGGGCGGAGGTCTGTTCGACGATCGCCAGGTCCATATCCGTGGCGGTCAGGCTCAGACGGTCACCCTTGGCCTCCACCAGTACGTTGGAGAGGATGGGGATGGTATTGCGCCGCTCGACGACGCTCTGCACATGGGCAAGGGAACGCAAAAGGGCGGTCCGATCAATGGTCAGTTTCATGGCCACTCACACTCATCCAATGGGCCGCTCCAGCACCCGTCGACGGCTCATCCGTCGCCAGCATCCTGGACGGTCTTGTCACCCAATCACCTTGCCGGAAAAGCCGGTCTGGCCGGCAGGAGGAGGGACATTCGGTACCCGAATCACGCCTCCGCGACAGCAAGTGCGGGATTATAGCAGCCGGTTCCGCTGGCAACAGCTCTTTTCGGCGAAAATCACACGAAATCAGCCGATAGAAGCGCCCGGAAGGTCCGTGCCGAAGGCCATCCTTCGGAGCCGACTCGGCCATGCGGCTGCTGATTGCGCGGAACGGGGGCCATGCCCCTTACCTGACAGGCGATGTCGCCTTGGCGGCATTTGACGACGCTTCTGAAAGGACCCGGACGATGCGAAACCGGCCTCAAGCATATGTGATGGTGCGGCCATCGGCTGAAACCAATCCTGCCGCAAAAACGCCTTACTTCGCCGGCTCATTGTCGGCCTCGCCGGGCTCGAGCGTTCCGCATCAGGCTCATCATTATTTCGAGTGCCAGTATCAAGGGGACAGATTTACATGCCGGGGACCATGGTCTGCAGCAACAGATCCGTCAGAGCAAGCCATCATCACGACATTGCCCGATGTGGGCCGGGCGCCGCCGCGCAGTACCGACGGTTCACGGCCCGGCGCCGCATCAAGCCCGCCCTCGCTTCGGCCGCTTTCCTGCTGGCCGGTTTCGCCTCCCTGCTGGCGCTATGCGTCGACCCGGCCGCTGCCCGCGACCTCGCGGATCGTTCCGCCGCCGCCGAGCCGCCAGTGTCGCCGCCGGCAGCACAAGCACCCCAATCCCCCCCCGCCGCAGCAGGTTTGGTGCTGTCCACCGCGGATGTGACGGTGGATAAGGGCGATACGCTGGCGAGACTGCTCGCCGCGCAAGGCGTGCCGGCCGATAACCGGCGTGCCGTTCTGGCCGCCATCAGCGATATCTTCGACCCGGCCAGCCTGCAGCCCGGATCGCGCCTGCGTCTTACTTTTGCGCCCCCGCCGGCAGATGCCGCGGGTACCCCGACCGCAGCACCGGCCCGCCTGGTCCAGACGGTGGAATTGATGTCGGGCGATAGCACCAGCATCACCGTGCATATTGACGCCCCCCGGCCGGTTTCCGAACAGGATATCGCCCATGCGCTGCGCGGCCATGGTGCCGGCCAACCTTCCGCCGAGCAATCTTCCAGTGGGCAACCGTCTGCGCAACCTTCCCCCGGTCAACCTGCCAAGGCATCGATATGGACGGCCAGCCACCTGCCGGAAGCGGGGACGACTGCCGATCAGCGGCAGACGTCAAGCCTTGCTCCGGAAGATGACGGCCAGTTCATCGTGCGGCATGTCGCCGGCACTGTCGGCAAGAACCTGCGCACGGCGCTCCTGGCCGAAGAGCTGCCGCCGTCCCTGGTGGATGAGATCATGCTCGGTTTCAAAGCCGGTCCGGGCCAGCGCCCCGCGCTGCATGGCACGGCCTCGTTCGACGTCATCTACGAAGGCGTGCAGCGCGACGGCAAGCTGGACGAGCCGCAATTGCGCTATGCCATGCTCGATGATGGCGGCAAGACGCGGCGGATCTATCGCTATCAGACCGATGACCAGACCACGACGCTGATGCAGGACGATGGCCACGGGGTGGCGCTGCTCGATCTCGGCAAGCCGCTGCAGATCGACGCCCGCATCACGTCGCCTTTCGGCTGGCGCATTCATCCCGTCTTCGGCGATCGCCGCTTTCACGAAGGGGTCGATTTCGGCGCCCCGACCGGAACGCCTGTCGTCGCCGCCAGCGATGGCGTGATCGAGGATATCGGCTGGCGCGGCAATTACGGCAAATACATCCGTCTCCGCCACGATGGCCGCCTTGCCACCGCCTATGCCCATCTGTCGGGCTTCGCCCGCGGCCTGCAACGGGGCAGCACAGTCAAGCGGGGCGATGTCATCGCCTATGTCGGCCGCAGCGGCGTCGCCACCGGCCCGCATCTCTATTACGAAGTGTTGGTCGACGGCAAACAGATCGATCCGCTGAAGCCGACGGCGGTGCCGGTCAATCTTACCGGCCAGCAATTGGCGGAGTTCCAGCGTTACGTGGAAACCACGCCGGAAGAATAACGGCGAACAAGCATCGACAGAAAAAGGCCGGGTCGTTTGCGACCCGGCCTTTTTCACGTGAAGCGCATCCGGCGCTCAGCCTTCCAGCATGCGGCGCAAGAGATCGACATCCTCGGCGAAACCGGAATCGCCGGCGCAAAGCTCTTCCACTTTCTTCACTGCATGCATGACGGTGGTGTGATCCCGGCCACCGAATTTGCGGCCGATCTCCGGCAGCGAGCGGGTGGTCAGCTGCTTCGCCAGATACATGGCGATCTGGCGCGGGCGGGCAACCGTGCGGGCGCGGCGTGGCGACTGCATATCGGCGAGCTTGATGTTGAAATGCTCGGCGACCCGGCGCTGGATTTCCTCGATGCTGACGCGGCGGTCATTGGCGCGCAGCAGATCCTTCAGCAGTTCCTGCGCCGATTCCAGGGTCACCGGCCGGCCGACCAGGGTAGCATGGGCGGTGATGCGGGTGAGCGCCCCTTCCAGCTCGCGCACATTCGAGGCGATCCGGTGGGCGAGGAACTCCAATACCTTCTGCGGAATCTCGACGCCGCTCTGCTCGGCCCGCGACTGCAGGATGCCGAGGCGCAGCTCATAGGTCGTCGGATGGATGTCGGCAACCAGGCCCCAGCCGAGGCGCGAGCGCATGCGCTCTTCCAATCCTTCGAGGTCCGATGGCGACTTGTCGGCGGAGAGAATCACCTGACGGTTCTGGTCGGCCAGCGCATTGAACGTGTGGAAGAACTCTTCCTGGGTCGATTCCTTGCCGATGATGAACTGCACGTCATCCACCATCAGCACATCGACGCTGCGGAACTGCTCTTTGAAGGCCATGGTGCTCTTGTTCCGCAAGGCGCGGATGAACTGGTACATGAACTTCTCGGCGGAGAGATAGATCACCCGCTTATGCGGCTTCCTGCGGCGGATGTGCCAGGCGATGGCATGCATCAGATGGGTCTTGCCGAGGCCGACGCCGCCATAGAGGAACAGCGGATTGAAGGGCACTGTATCCGCCTCCGCCACGCGATAGGCGGCGGCATGGGCGAGCTCGTTGGATTTGCCGACGACGAAATTGTCGAAGGTGAGGCGCGGATCGAGCGGTGCGCTCACATCGTCGAAACTATCGGCCTCATCCCGGCTGACCAGATGGGGGGTGACAAACTTCGCCACGGCCGCGGCACCGACGCTTTCCGCACGCGCCAGCGTCGTCACGCTAGCCTCATTGCCGCCGATCTCGGCAATTGCACCCTCATCCGCCGCATTGTCTTCCGCAGATTGCGCACGGCCCGCCAGCGCATCGACGATCACTTCGACCGAACGGATCTCCGGATTCTCCGTCGACCACAGGGCCTTGATGCGGTCGCCGTAATGCGTCGTCACCCAGTCGCGCATGAAACGTGACGGCACGGCGACGCGCAGGTCGGCGCCGCGGCGGCCAGCCAGGGTCAAAGGCTTCAGCCAGCTGCGAAACGTTGCCTCGCCATATTCCGCGCGCAACCGTCCGCGGATGCGTGCCCATTGTGCATTGAGCTGGGTATCGCTGTTCAATTCAGACATCACTCTTCCCCGTCTGCCGCGCGCCTCTGGCAACCACGTCCGCCCCCTTCGGTTGCCCGGGCCCTGCGACATAAGCTTCGGCTTTCGCCACCTCACCAGACCGATCTGTCCTGTTGCGACCGACCGGCCCACTAACTAGACGGTGCGTTCACATCGCGCCGTTCGATTTCCGCCCCAATCCTGCCGCTTGCATCAATCCTGGATCCAGGGCAGGCCCGCAACGCGCCACCCGCTCACCGTGTTGCGGTGGCCGGCGCTGTCGCGATCACCCTCAAATCCCCCTGCAATGTTGTAGCAACGGGTGAAGCCCGCTGCGCTGGCGGCCGTAGCTGCCGCCCTCGACCGTGCGCCGCTCCGACAGAGGAACAGGAGCGGACTGGACTTGTCCGCATTTTCCAGTTTCTCAATCAGCTTGCTGACGAAATCGGCATCGACCGCCATCTGGGGGTAGACCTGCCAGCTCAACAGAAGGGGAGCCTTGCCAAGATCGTGCAGATCCGGGCGGCCGGTGAAGCTCCATTCCGGCGCGGTGCGAACATCGACCAACTGCGCCGCCTTTTCGGCGGCCAGCATCTGCCAGGCCTCGTTCACGCTGACATCGCCGGCATAGCTCATGGCCGGCCTCCGCTAATCGGCGAATCCTGCCGAAAATGCTGGAAGAACTGCTTTGACATATCCGCACAACCTTCAGGTGATGAGCGTCAGGTAACGAGAAAATAAGCCCATCGTGACTTTTGAATCACGATTGGCCATGGCGCGGTCGGCCCGCAGCGGCTCCCCCAGGAGCCGGCGTGGCTAAAACCGCGTCACTCAGGAATGCAATTTTTAGTGGAAGAAACTCCGGAGGGGAGGCAGCTCGAGCGACGGCTTGCGTGGCGAAGATGGATCAACGAAGCGCCTTGTTGCATTTTAGTCACTGCCCTTCTGTGCGCCAGATGCCCAAGTCCTTGCGGTGCTAGACGGGGGCCACCCCACCATCTAGATCAGTCACAAGAACTCGTGGGATCTACGCGCCCAACTGCCTGAAATTGCTTTAATTTTTCTTGGCCTTTGACCAAAAGGTCGGCCTTGCCTCAACCCGTCTACTCTTGGGGATAACTCTACGTTGGCCGGCTTCGGAAGGCAATATGATCGAATCAAGAACGCCATTTTAGCCGGCCTGGGGGCGCTTTCCGTGCTAAAAAAGCCACAGGCTCGCTCCGGGACAGCCGCTGACATCTCCGCCACGCTGCAACGCAAAGTGGCGGAGTGCCCGTTGCCGGGCAGGAAAAGACAATCGCTGCAGTTGGCGAACTGCAGCGATTGTCTAATCAGCAGTGACAGTTATGTGACGAGCTTGAAGCGCGTCCGAAAGGCTTAGCCGGCGGCCAGCGCTTTCACGCGTTTGGACAGGCGAGACACCTTGCGGGCAACCGTGTTGCGGTGCAGCAAGCCCTTGCTGACGCCACGGTGCAATTCCGGCTGCGCGGCGCGCAATGCCGCTTCTGCAGCAGCCTTATCGCCGCTGGCAAGCGCCTGCTCGACCTTCTTGACCTCGGTCTTGATACGGCTGGAACGGGCGCGGTTCTGGGCGGTACGCGTTTCGGTCTGGCGAATACGCTTTTCAGCCGATTTATGATGGGCCATGGGTTTGATCCGTCGAATTCAGTGTCAAAAGGGACAAGCTATTTTTCAGCGGCGGCTTATACAGGCGCATGGCGCTACCGTCAACCATGCCGACGCCAGGGCTGCGGCCGGGACTTTGCATTCTGGGCGGCTGTCCGGCGGCCGGGCGCTTGCCGGGCGGGAATCATTAACCAATGTGGATAGCGGTAGACAAGGCCCGCCGGAAGACTACAAATAGCCGCGAAATCAAGGCGGCCGCTTTGGTCGTGACTGAAAGGCGCCGTGGCGCCGGAATGAGCTATCTGATGCCGGTTTCCAGCCAGACCATCCTGCAATCCGCTCCGAACGGCACGGCGTCGCAGCCGGCTGCGGCAAGGCGCGATATTGCCGGGCAGCAGGATGCCCTCCAGGGGACGGCCGGCAAGCTGCCGTTCAGCAAGATGCATGGCCTTGGCAATGATTTCGTGGTGCTGGATTTCCGCCGCGGCGGGCCGCGGCTCAGCGGCCGGCAAATCAGGTTGATCGCCGATCGCCGCCGCGGCATCGGCTGTGACCAGCTGATTATCCTCGAACCGGCGCAGCGGCCGGATGCCGATCTCTTCATGCGCATCCACAATCCGGATGGCAGCGAATCCGCGGCCTGCGGCAACGCCACGCGTTGCATTGCCGCGCGGGTGATGGATGAACTTGGCCGCCAGTCGCTCAGCATCGAAACGGTCGCCGGCCTGCTGTCGGCGGAGGCTCAGGAAGACGGCCGGGAAATCGCCGTCGATATGGGGCCGGCGCGCCTCGACTGGCGCGAGATCCCGCTCGCTGAGGCTTGCGACACGGCGCATCTGCCGCTTGCTTTAGGACCGCTCAGCGATCCGGTTGCCGTCAATGTCGGCAACCCCCACGCCGTCTTCTTCGTGCCCGATGTTGCTGCTATCGATTTGGCCGGGCTCGGGCCACAGCTCGAACACCATCCGTTGTTTCCCGAGCGCGCCAATATCGAGATCGTCCAGCTGTTGCCGGACGGCACCTTGCGCATGCGGGTCTGGGAACGCGGCGCCGGCATCACCCAGGCTTGCGGCAGCGGCGCCTGCGCGACCCTGGTCGCGGCGGCACGGCGCGGCCTGACGGGCCGCTCCGCAGACGTGCTGCTCGATGGCGGCCGGCTGCATATCGATTGGCTCGCCAACGGCCATGTCCGCATGACCGGTGGCTGGACCCACAGCTTTGACGGCGTGATCGATCTCGCGGCGCGGGATCTGGCCGGGTGATGGCTGAAACGACGACTGCCGAGGCGATTGCGTTGTCCGAACCGGCGCCGGCCGCCGGTGCCGCCGCGCCGCAGTTCCTGACCTTCGGCTGCCGTCTCAATGCCTTCGAGGCCGAGGTCATGCGCGGCCATGCGGCAGCTGCCGGTCTCGACGATGCCATCATCGTCAATACCTGCGCCGTCACGGCCGAAGCCGAGCGCCAGGCGCGTCAGGCAATCCGCCGGGCCCGTCGCGCGCAGCCCGGCGCCAAGATCATTGTCACCGGCTGCGCAGCACAGATCGCGCCGGAAAGCTTCGCAGCGATGCCGGAAGTTGATCATGTCATCGGCAATGATGAAAAGCTGAAAGCAGAAACCTTCGCCGCCTTTGCCCAGGCGTCGGCCGCACCGCGCATCGCCGTCACCGACATCATGACGATCCGGGAGACGGCCGGGCATTTCGTCGGCGGTCTCGCGCATCATATCCGCGCCTTCGTCGAGATCCAGCAAGGCTGCGACCATCGCTGCACCTTCTGCATCATCCCCTTCGGCCGTGGCAACAACCGGTCGGTGCCCATGGGCATCATCGTTTCCCAGGTTCAGCAACTGGTGGCTGAGGGCGCGCGGGAAGTCGTCCTGACCGGTGTCGATATCACCGGCTATGGCGGCGACCTGCCCGGTACGCCGACGCTCGGCCAATTGGTGCGGCGGGTGCTGAAACTGGTGCCTGATCTCCCGCGCTTGCGGCTCTCTTCGGTCGATGTCATCGAAGTCGATGAAGAGCTGCGACGGCTGATCGGCGAGGAGGAGCGGCTGATGCCGCATCTCCATCTCTCGCTGCAGGCCGGCGACGACATGATCCTGAAGCGGATGAAGCGGCGCCACAGCCGCGCGGATGCCATCCGCTTTTGCGCCGAGATGCGCCGCCGCCGGCCGGATATCGTTTTCGGGGCCGATTTCATTGCCGGCTTTCCGACTGAAACCGAGGCGATGTTCGCCAATACCGTGGATATTGTCGAGGCCTGCGGCATCACCTATCTGCACGTCTTTCCCTATTCGGCGCGCCAAGGGACACCGGCCGCCAGGATGCCGCAGCTGCCGGGCGATATCCGGCGTGATCGCGCGGCCCGGCTGCGGGTCGCGGGACAGGCGGCGCAGGCGCGCTATTTCGCCAGCCAGATTGGGCAGACGGCCGAACTGGTCATCGAGACCGTACAGGAGGACGGCACCGTCTTTGGCCACAGCCGGCACTTCGCACCGGTCCGCCTGATCGGCCAGGGGCGCCATCTGAAACGCGGTGACCTCGTCGCCGCCCGCATTCTCCACCATAGCGACGCGGAACTGATCGCCGAACCGGCGGTCGCCGTTGCCGCCTAACCAAAAGCAGACCCCATCCGATGAGTGAGCAGACAAGCGAAACCGAAAAGCGCGGCTGGTTCGCGCGGCTGAAATCCGGACTCAGCCGGACCTCGACGCGCATCACTGGCAGCATCACCGGCATCTTCACCAAGCGCAAACTCGACCGCGAGCTGCTGGATGAGTTGGAAGAGGCGTTGATCGCCGCCGATCTTGGTCCCGCCACGGCGGCGCGCCTGATCAAGGCGCTGGCCAAGGACCGCTTCGACAAGGAGATCGACGAAACCGAGGTGCGGGAGATTTTTGCGGCCGAAATCGCCGATATCCTGCGGCCCGTGGCCCACCCCTTGACCCTGAAGCCGCTGCATCCGCACGTTATTCTGGTCGTCGGCGTCAATGGCAGCGGCAAGACCACGACCATCGGCAAGCTGGCGAAGCAATATCAGGCCCAGGGCAAGAAGGTGATGCTGGCGGCCGGCGATACCTTCCGTGCGGCTGCGGTGGAACAGCTTAAAATCTGGGGCGAGCGCAGCAATGTGCCGGTGGTGGCCCGCGAAACCGGCAGCGACGCGGCCGGCCTCGCCTATGATGCGCTGGCACGCGCCAGGGCCGAGGGCATCGACGTGCTGCTGATCGACACGGCAGGGCGGCTGCAGAACAAGGCGGGGTTGATGGAAGAACTCGCCAAGATCATCCGGGTCATCAAGAAGATCGACCCGGCGACGCCGCATGATTGCCTGCTGGTGCTGGATGCGACCACCGGCCAGAACGCCCATTCCCAGGTCGAGATCTTCAAGGAGATGTGCCAGGTGACCGGCCTCGTCGTCACCAAGCTCGACGGATCGGCCAAGGGCGGCGTGCTGGTGGCGCTCGCCGAGAAATTCAAGCTGCCGGTCGTCTCGATCGGCGTCGGTGAAGGCGCCGACGATCTGCGTCCCTTCGAGGCCGAGGTGTTTGCCCGTTCGTTGATGGGGCTCTGACTGCGCGGCAGCCTGAGTCAGCCTCGACTGCCGGGATCAGGGTCAGCGCGATTTCGCCTCCGCGAGGATATGATCGGCCGCCTTCTGCGCCACCATGATGGTCGGCGCGTTGGTGTTGGCCGACGTGACGGTGGGAAAGACCGAGGCATCGACCACCCGCAAGCCATCGAGCCCGAAAACCCGCAGCTGCTGATCGACCACCGCCTCGCCGCTGGCGCCGCCCATGCGGCAGGTCGAGGTCGGATGATAGACCGTGCTCGCCCGGGCGCGGAAATCGGCCAGGATATCCGCATCGGTCATCTCGGCCAGCAAAGGCGGAATGCGCTCGGCGATGAGCGATCGATAGGCCTTGGTGTTTTCCATCTCCCGCATCAGCCGGCCGCCGGCGACCGCCACCGCGGCATCTTCGGCAGTGGCAAGGTAATTGGGCTCGATCGCGGGTGCAGCCGCCGGATCGGCGCTGCGAATCCCGATCTTTCCGCGGCTGGTCGGACGACAGGGCTGGAAACAGAGGATGAAGCCGGAAAAGACATCCATCTCGTAACGCCGCTTGTCGCCGCTGCCGGCGCTGTAATAGGTCACCGGATTATAATAGAGCTGGATATCGGGCCGCGGCGCATCGGAATGCGAGCGGATCAAGCCGCCGCATTGATTGACGCTGATGCTGAGCGGCCCCTTGCGGGTCGCAAGATAGGTGAGGCCGGCCTTCAGCTTGCCAAGCAGCGGCCGCAGCGTGTCGTTCAGGGTCGGGCGGTTGGCCTTATAGGAATAGGTGACGGCCAGATGGTCCTGCAGATGCGCTCCGACCGCCGCATTGTCGTGAATGACGTCGATGCCATGTTGGCGCAGCAAGGCGGCGGGGCCGATGCCGGAAAGCTGCAGCAGTTGCGGCGAATTGACGGCGCCGCCGCTGAGGATGACGCTGGCTTTCGCATAGGCCTTTTCGGTGCGCCCGTCGCGGCGATATTCGACGCCGACGGCGCGGCCGTTTTCGATCAGGATGCGGGTGACGAGAGCGCCAGTCGTCAGCGCCACATTGCCGCGTTGTAAGGCCGGCCGCAGGAAGGCATCGGCTGCCGACCAGCGGCGCCCGTCCTTGACGTTGATCTGATAGAGCCCGACCCCTTCCGGCTGGTCACCATTGGACCCCGCGCCGAGCGGCTGATCGCTGTTCATATTGCTGGTGCGAGGCAGGCCGAGCTCGGCCGCGGCATCGAACAGGTATTGCTTCAGCGGATGCGCACGCTCGCCGATCTCGCTGATGGTGAGCGGCCCGTTGCCGCTGCCCGGCTGGCCGAGGAAGTTCTCGCTGCGGCGGAAATAGGGCAGGACGTCCGACCAGCCCCAGTCGCTGTTGCCGAGCGCCCGCCAGTCGTCGAAATCCGCCGGCAGACCGCGCATATAGACCGAGGCATTGATCGAGCTTGAACCGCCGACCACCTTGCCGCGCGGCCAGTAGATCCGGCGATTGTTCAAGCCGGGCACCGGTTCGGTCTCATAGGCCCAGTTCACCCGACGGTCGAAAAAGGTCATGCCGTAGCCAAGCGGCACCTTGATCCAGAAGCGGTTGTCGCTGCCGCCGGCCTCCAGAACCAGGATCTTGCTGCTTCCGTCCGCCGAGAGTCGATCTGCCAGAACACAGCCGGCCGAGCCGGCGCCGATGATGATGTAATCGAACTGATCCATGTACTCAATCCGGCCGTGCCGTTGTGATGCGCTGCTGCTGTGACGCGGTCCTGCGCCCCCGGTCGATACACAATGAAAACAAAGCTCTAGCTGCCAGCCTACCAGCGACCGGAATTGCGACGACGCGGACTTTCGAAGCGCCGGCAGGCTGAGGGTTCGTCGCCCGCGAACGGTGCTCCGTTGGGGGGTCTCGGCAGCAACGGTCGCCCTGCCTATGGGCGTATAGAGAGATTCTATTTTATGTCAATTCGATGACATGCAACTGTGGCGGTAGTGAAACACGTTCTGGCGCCGCTTTGGGGCGTGGCAGAGCGAGGCACGGCCGGGGCCGGTGCCCGAATGGTGCAAGATGGCGCTTTCTCCTGTAATGGCCTTGCTGGTTCTGGCGGCGGCCTTGATGCATGCCGGCTGGAATATCATGGCCAAGACCGCCGGCGACAAATTGCTCAATATCGGGCTGATTTCCCTGGGGCTGGGCGTGGTCGGCCTGGTCTTCACGCCCTTCGTCGCTTTTCCCGATCCGGCAAGCTGGCATTTTCTCCTGGGCTCGCTGCTCGCCCATCTCGGCTACTACGTCTTTCTGTCCAGCGGCTACCGGCATGGCGATCTCAGCCAGGTCTATCCGGTCGCCCGCGGCATGGCGCCGCCGCTGGTTGCCTTCGCCGCCTGGCTGTTGATCGGCGAGACCCTGTCGCCGATGCAGCTTGCCGGCGTATTGGCGACCTCGCTGGGCATTCTGGCGCTGGCCATCGACAAGCCGCTCGATCGCGCGCGCTCCTGGCGGGCAATCGCCTATGGCCTGCTCACCAGCCTCACCATCATGAGCTATACATTGTTCGATGGACAGGGGGTGCGCATCGCCGGCGATCATCTCGGCTATGTCGTCTGGCTGTTCGTACTGGATATGCCGCTGGTGGTCATTCTGTGCCTGTGGCGGCGACGCGGCGCGGTCGATTATTTCCGCAATCGCTGGCGCTTCGGGCTCATTGGCGGCGTGCTCTCCGGCGGCGCTTATGGCATTTCAATTCTCGCCATGTCGCAAGGCGGTCTCGCCAATGTCTCGGCCCTGCGCGAGACCAGCGTCATCTTCGCGGCCGTAATGAGCTCGCTGTTCTTAAAAGAACGTTTCCGGCACCGCCGTTATGTTTCGGTGGTACTGGTGGCGACCGGCGCGGTCTTGCTGCACTAGGACGCTGCTCCTTCGAGCGCGCACAACTTCAGCTGTGCAGCTTGCGCGGTTCCTTCAGCAGATATTTGCCGCTGACCACCAGCCCGGCGATCGACAAAGACTTGCGCGAGCCCGGCTCGTTCACGTTTTGCAGCACCACATGCGGCGTTTCATAGCGATCGGTATAGGCGTGAATGACCCGCCATTCCGGAAAGCGATGGCGCGGCAGAAAATCCGAACTTTCCACCAGGACGGTGCCGATGGCGAAGGCCGGATCGCTGTCCTGTATGATGCAGGGATCAACGGCCTTGCGGCTAAAAAGCGACAGTTTCAAGACAACCACTCCCCAACAGCTGCTGTCATCTCCTGTCCGATATGGGGATCTTCCCAATGATCCGTCGCCTCCAGGCATTCGCCAAGGTGACACAGGGCATTACAGCCATATGTGATTTTGCGGAGAAGCTATTAACAATTAGTTGTCGATATACAGCATTTTAGCAGCTTCCGTTAAGCTTATGGCTCAAAGGATGCGGCCAAGGCCGCTTCGCGCGTGGTCGCCGCACGCGAGAACTAACCATCTGATCTGAAATGATTATTTCATAAAATGCAAAACCCGGCGATTGGCCGGGTTTTGTCGGATTGGGGTCGCCTTGCCTCCGCCAGGCAGAGGAATATTTAGCTATCGAAGCGGATCGACTTGATGTGATCGCCTTTTTTGATGGCATGGAGGGCCGGCAATCCCTCGATCACCCGGCCGAAGACCGTGTGCACGCCATCCAGGTGGGGCTGCGGTTCCAGCACCAGGAAGAATTGCGAGCCGCCGGTGTCGCGGCCGGCATGGGCCATGCTGAGCGAGCCTTCCAGATGTTCATGGGGATTGCCTTCGGTTTCGCAGGCGATGCGCCAGCCCGGACCGCCGGTGCCGGTGCCCTGAGGGCAGCCGCCTTGGGCGACGAAGCCTGGGATCACGCGGTGAAAGGTCAGGTCGTCGTAAAAGCCGTCTGTCGCCAGGGTGTAGAAATTGGCGACCGTGTTCGGCGCGACATCGGGATAAAGCTCGATCACCATGTCGCCGGCATCGGTCGACATGACGCAACGGGTCAATGTCTTGAGCTTCTCCGGGTCGATGTCATGTATTTTTACACTGCCACGTGCCATGTAGTTTCTCCTCACCCCTCTGGCATGATCGCAAGCGGCCGTGGCCTCCTAGGTCCCGGCGGTCTCGTCGAATGGCGGCGACACTAGAGCGCCAGCGTTTTGAGGGAAAGCAAATTCGCGTCCCCCCGGCCGATCCGCCTCCGACAAGGAAGCCGCGCTTTAGCTTAGGACCAGATCCTGGAACTCAGCCACCACCTGTCGATAGAGGTCCCGCTTGAAGGGTACGATGAGGTCGGGAACCGTCTGGAAATCAACCCACTGCCAAGCCGAAAATTCCGGATGCTTGGTATCGATATCGATATCTTGATCCGTGCCGTCGAAGCGAAAGGCGAACCACTTCTGGCGCTGGCCGCGAAACCGGCCGCGCCAGATGACCGGCACCAGATCATGCGGCAGGTCGTAATGCAGCCAGTCGCGGCTCTCCGCCACCATATGGGCGCGGGTGGTGCCGATTTCCTCCTGCATCTCACGCCAGGCGGCGGTCAAGGGATCCTCGCCGTCATCGATGCCGCCCTGGGGCATCTGCCAGGCCGGGCCGGGATTGTCGATGCGCTGGGCGACGAAAACCTTGCCGTCGGGCTGGAAGAGGGCGATGCCCACGCAGGGACGATAGGGCAGAGCGGCGATCTGCGCCGCAGTCAGCGCTTTACTCATGAGACCTCGTTCGATGGGCGGCGGCGCGGATCGCGCCGCCTCGGCCGGTGACGGCCGATTGCTATTGCGCCAGCATATTGCTGGCCGGCGCCAGGGCAAGACCTTGATTGATCAATTGCTGGCACCAGGCGGCAATCAGCGCCACGGAAAGTGGCGAAGGCTGTACCACCAAAAGGGCCTGGCGGGCTTCGCGGGCCTCGGCGCCCGTGGCTTCCAATGCGCGCAGGATATCGACCCGCGAGGCGGCCTGATCAAGGGTATCGGCGGCTTTGAGCCGGGGCAGGTGGATGGCAGCGCCGGTCTCGCCGATCAGCAGACGCGGATCGGGGGAGCTCTCGATGACCGCCAGGCCGCGCTTCTTGAGGGCGGCGAGAACCGGCTGCAAAGCGCTGCGATCAGTGAGGAAACGGCTGCCGAGGCTGGTGGTGACGCCAAGGGAATGCGGGGCGCGGCCGATGATGCGATCGAGCCGGGCCTCGTTTTCTTCCGGCCGCAGCCCCGTCATCAGGCCGTCGGCGCCGGGATCGTCCTGGGGCGCCGCCGATTCCAGCGGCAGGTCGACGAAAGCTTCATGGCCATGGGCGCGCGCGGCCTCGATCCAGGCGCCCAGTTCCGGCGCATAGGGGCTGAAGCTCAGGGAAATATCGGGCGGCAGATAGAGGATCGCGGCGGCGGTCAGCCCCTTGTTGAGGCCAAGGCCGGTCACCAGCATCGCCAGATGCGGCCGCTCGGCCGCCGGGGAGGGCCGGGCAAAGCGCTGCCAGGCCGGCAGGTCGAACTCACCCTCCTGCAGCGACTGACCCGGTAGCGGCGGATAATGCTGCATCAACTCGGTCGGCGACAGTGGCGACAGGGTTACCGGCCCCGCCAGGGTCGGAGCGGTGAGAAGCCCGGCCGCCGCCGATGGCGCATGATTGACGGCAACGGCCGACCCCGCCATGCCGGTTGCCTTGGACAGCCAGCCCGCCAGCGGCATCAGGCGCTCGTTCAGCAGGAAGAGGGCGGCGGCAAGCAAGCCGCCGGCGAACAGCAGCGCCGCCAAAAAGCGCAAGGGGCCGGCGCCCGAGCCTCTGGCTGTCGCCGATAGCAACGCACTTTGGCGTTCCACCGGATCGGTCGTGCTGATCATGCTCATCGAGCCGCCTCCGCCTCGCTCCGCCGGTCCCATGCTCGGGTCCGATGCTGTCACGAATCCGCAGCAAGAAACGTGCCGTGGGAGCGGGTTGGGTTTAGCGGGACAAAACAGCCCGGATCAGCGCTTTATCGCCGATCCGGGCTGGTCCGCTTGCTTCATTTGCCGGGCGACCGGGTGGATTTTTCCCGGCACCCGGTGGCTGACCCGGCGGCTGGCTGCCTCAGCCGGCCTTCTGGGCCTGCACCAAAGCGAGACCCTTCAGGAGATCCAGGGCGCGGCCGAGCTGGTAATCCTTATCCGGAGCGGTGATGGGTTCCTTCTCCGATCCGACATAAGGCTTCTTGTTGGCCTGGTCGGCGGGCTTGCCGGCTGCGGCCGCCTTGGTCGTGGCGTCCTTGTTCTGCGGATTGGCATTGCTGTCCGGCTTGGCGCCGTTGCCTTGATCCGCCGGCGCTGGCGCCGGCGTCGCATCGGTAGGTGCCGTGCCGCCCTTATTGGACAGCGCGCCCTTCAGATCGGATTCATGCCGGCTGTTGTCGTTGTCGATCTCCTCGATCTTGGCCTGCTCGACCGGCAGGTCGGGCTCGATCCCCTTGGCCTGGATGCTGCGGCCGGACGGCGTGTAATAGCGCGCCGTGGTCAGTCGGATGGCGCCGTGATTGGCGATGGGAATGACCGACTGCACCGAGCCCTTACCGAAGGAGCGGGTCCCGAGCAGGATGGCGCGATGATGATCCTGCAGCGCGCCGGAGACGATTTCCGAGGCCGAGGCCGAACCGCCATTGATCAGCACGACGATCGGCTTGCCGTTCATCAGGTCGCCGGGTTCGGCATTCCAGCGCTGCGCCTCATCGGGATTGCGGCCGCGCGTCGAGACGATCTCGCCCTTGTCGAGGAAATCGTCGGAGACGTTGATCGCCTGATCGAGCAGGCCGCCCGGATTATTGCGGAGATCGAGAATGAGGCCGTTCAGCTTGTTCTGGGTGGCGTCGTTGAGCTTGGCGATGGCGTCGCGCAGCCCGGAATCGGTCTTTTCAGTGAAGCTGGAGATGCGTACATAGCCGATATTGCCTTCTTCCAGCTCCCAGCGCACCGACTTCACGGCGATGACCGCCCGCTTCAACGTCACGTCGAAGGGATCCTTGGTGCCGCGGACAATCGTCAGCTTGATGCTGGAACCGACCTCGCCGCGCATCTTCTCGACGGCGTCGTTGAGGCTAAGGCCCATCACCGGATCGTTGTCGATCGCTGAGATCAAGTCGCCCGCCTGGATGCCGGCCTGGGCCGCCGGTGTTCCGTCCATCGGCGAGACCACCTTCACCAGCCCGTCCTGCATCGTGACCTCGATGCCGAGGCCGCCGAACTCGCCCTTGGTCTGCACCTGCATATCGGCGAAGTCCTTGGCGTTCATATAGCTGGAATGCGGGTCGAGCGAACTCAGCATGCCGTTGATGGCGGATTCGATCAGCTTGTCGTCGCTGACCGGTTCGACATAGCTGGAGCGGACGCGTTCGAAGACGTCGCCGAACAGGTTGAGCTGCTCATAGGTGTCGGCCGGCTTGGTGTCGGCGCTGACGAAATGCGGTCGCAAGGCGAAGGTACCGACGGCAAGGCCGACGGACAGGGCGGTTGCGATAAGTAGGGTCGATCGGAACATGCTTTACTGACCTTCGCTGTTATCAACACGAGTTAGACTGCCGAACCACGGCGCCGGATCCACCGGCTGACCGTTGTGGCGCAGCTCTACATATAATTTCGGGTGGTCCTGATTCGAGCTATCCGGGCCGCCGACCGATTGCCCCGCATCGGTCACCGCCCCGCCGGACATTCCCATGATGCCGACTGGTTCGCCAGTCCGCAGCCATTGCCCAACAACAGCGTCGACCCGGCCCAATCCGGCAAGAACCGTATGATAGCCGCCCGGATGTTCAATGATCAATATTTGCCCATAGGACCTGAAAGGTCCCTGAAAGACGATCTTGCCGTCAAAAGGCGCGACAACCTGGGCCTGCGGCCTGGTTTGCAGGACGATACCGCGGGCCTGAGATAAATCTGTGGTGGCACTCCCGAAGCCTGATACCAGTGTCCCGCGCACCGGAACGCGGACGCCGCTGCCGGGAGCGGCGGCATCGGGAAAGCGCCGCGCGGCGTCTTGCGCCTTGGCATTGGCGACAAGGCCGGCGGCGCTGAGGCCGCTCGGGGCCGTGTCGCCCCCGCTATCGGCCTCATCGCCCGGTGCTGCCGGCCGCCGCGAGGCCTTGCGGGTCGCATCCTGGCGCTTTGCTTCCTCTGCCGCTGCCGCCTGCCGGGCGGCCTCCTGCTTCGCCGCCTCTTCCTGTCGGGCGCGATCGAGCCGGTCGAGAAGGTCCTTCAGGCTCTGCGCCTGATTGGCCAGTTCCTGCATCTTGTCCTGGGTCGCGGCACTTTGCGCCAAAGTCGATTTTTGCAGTTTCGACTTCTGTTCGATCAAAGCGGCCAGGCGCTGATTCTGCGTCGCAAGTGTTCCGAGCGTGACGCTCAGGCGCTCGCGCCGGTCGACGATCTGATCATGGAGGTCATGCAGATCGGACAATTGCGCCTTCAGGACGTTCGCCCGCCGGTCGAGCTGCGGCACGATCAGGCTCAGCAGGCTGGCCGTGCGGGCCTGGTCCACCGCCGAGCGGTCGGCGAAGAGCGCCGCCTGCGCCGGTTGGACGGACAGCCGCTCCAGCGCCATCAGGGTTTCGGTCATCTGCTGGCGCCGCGCCGCCAGTTCATCGGTCTTGCGTTTCTCTTCATCGGTCAGGGATTGCAAGGTCGCTTCCAGATCGGAGGCCTGCTGCTCGGAATCCTGCACCGACTGGGCCGATTTCACGAGGGCGTCCTGGAGCTGGTTGATCTGCCGGCCGAGGTCATCGGCCTGCTTCTGCAAGGCTGTTGCCTGGGCCTTGCCCTGCTCGATCTGCTGGTGCAGCGTTTCCAGATCCTGGCTCGATTGCGCCATGGCCGAAGCAGCGTCGAGGCAGATCGCCCCGGCACAGATCGCCCCGGCACAGATCGCTCGGGCACAGATCGCTCGGGCCGCGATCATGCCGAGGCCGGAAAGCCGAAAGCCCGGATGCGCAGAACGGGCGCGCGCCGCGCCGCGCTGCAATTGCCCCCGGGCCCGCTGGCGCCTATCGGAAGAAGTCACGGACAAGAATCATCAAGCCGAGGCGCGGTTGCGATCACCGGCGCGTTGCTGCGCCGCCTCGTCGCCTGCCGCGGCAATCAGCGAATGGCCTGTCATCTCCTTCGGCTGCGGCAGATGCAGCAGTTGCAGAATAGTCGGCGCGACATCGGCCAGTTGGCCGTCCCGCAACTTGATCGCTCTGCCTTCGTTGCTGACAACGACGAAAGGCACGCGGTTGAGCGTATGGGCGGTATGCGCTTCGCCGGTCTGTGGGTCGCGCATCATCTCGGCATTGCCATGATCGGCGGTGATCACCAGGGCGCCGCCCTTCGCCTCCACGGCGGCGCGCAGCCGGCCGAGGCAGCGATCAACCGCTTCCACCGCCTTGATGGCGGCACCGAGAATGCCGCTATGGCCGACCATGTCGGTATTGGCGTAATTGACGACAATCAGGTCGAACTGGTCGCTCTCGATCGCCGCCACCAGCTTGTCGGTCACTTCATCCGCCGACATTTCCGGTTTCAGGTCATAGGTCGCGACTTTCGGCGACGGCACCAGAATGCGCTCCTCGCCGGGAAAGAGGCGCTCCTCGCCGCCATTGAAGAAGAAGGTGACATGGGCGTATTTCTCGGTCTCGGCGATCCGCAGCTGCTTGAGGCCGGCCTTGGAGACGATTTCACCCAGGGTATTGGTCAGTTCCGCGGGCGGGAACAGGCACGGCATGAACTTGGCCAGCGCCGTCGAATATTCCACCATGCCAAGGAGCGCGCCGAATTTGACGACCCGCTTGCGGGCAAAGCCGTCGAAGGTCGGATCGACCAGCACGGTGAGAATCTGGCGGGCGCGGTCGGCGCGGAAATTCGCCATCAGCAGGCCGTCGCCGTCGCGCATGCCGGGAAAGCCGGCAATCACCGTCGGCTTGGCGAATTCATCGGTCTCGCCTCGCGCATAGGCCGCAGCCACCGCCGCCGGCGCATCCGCTGCCGCGAAGGCGGACTGGCCGAGGAAGGAATCGTAAGCCAGCTCGACCCGGTCCCAGCGCTTGTCGCGGTCCATGCCGAAATAGCGGCCGCCCACGGTGCCGAATTTCACCTTACTGCCGCCCAGCGCGGCTACCACATCCGCGACATATTGCCTGGCGCTGGAGGGCGGGGTGTCGCGGCCATCGAGGAAAGCGTGCAGATAGACCTGTATGCCCGCCTGGTCGATGATCTTCGCCAGGGCAACGATATGATCCTGATGGGCATGGACGCCACCCGGCGACAGCAGGCCCAGCAGATGGCAGGCACCGCCCTCTGCCTTCAGCTTGGCAATGAACTTGGTCAGTTCCGGATTGCGGGCGAGCTCGCCATTGGCGACGGCCTTATCGATCCGCGGCAGGTCCTGCATGACGACCCGGCCGGCGCCGAGATTCATATGGCCGACCTCGGAATTGCCCATCTGACCGCTCGGCAGGCCGACATGCAATTCGGAGGCGTCGACCAGGCTCTGGGGGCAGTCACGTTCCAGGGCATGCCAGTTCGGCGTCACCGCCTGGTCGACCGCGTTATCGGCGATCTCGTCGCGATGCCCCCAGCCATCCAGGATGCAGAGGACGACGGGCTTCGGCCGGGACGATGTGGCGCTGGAGGATGCGGTCTGACTCATGGCTTCCTATCTGTTCTGGCAGGCCTGTCGGCCGGATTTGGCGGTTCGGAACTGTTCGGCGGCAGGCCGGCAGCGGGATTTCGGGCCCGATCCTAGCCGGATTCTAGTCCCGATGGTAGGGATGGCCGGCGAGGATCTGCTGGGCGCGGTAGAGCTGCTCGGCCAGCATTACCCGCACCAGCTGGTGAGGCCAGGTCATGGCGCCGAGCGACAGCAGCAGATCGGCCCGCGCCCGTACGGCCTCGTCATGGCCATCGGCGCCACCGATCAGAAAGACGATCTCGCCGACCCCGTCATCGCGCCAAGTGCCGATCTTCGCGGCGAAGTCGCGGCTGGCCAGGTTGCGGCCTCTTTCATCCAGGACGACAGCGACCTGACGACCGGATCTGCTGTTGTCCAATGCGGCCAGCAACAACTCGCCTTCGCGCTTTTTCAAGGCAGCGGGTGGCAAGGGACGCTTTTCCTCGACCTCCTGGATCGTGAACGGCCAAGTGAGGCGTTGACGGTATTCCTCGATCAAGGCGATTTCGGGGCGCCTGGTTCCCGCCCGGCCCACGGCCAGCAGGCGTAGCTTCATGATCCACCTCGTTCCGGCTGAGAGCCTCTTAGCAACCGGTATATGGCGAGCGGGAAGAGGTCAACGGATGCCGGGCGCGAACAGGCCGCTGTCGTCGCCGGCGGCGCGACGGCGCTCCAATTCCTCGCTGTAGCGGCGCAGGGCATATTGCTCGGTGAGATAGCCGAGAACGCGGCGTTCATGCACATCGCTGATCACCGGCAGCACCTCGACCGCCGCCGCCTTGAAGCGCTGCAGCGCCGTGCGCAGGTTTTCCATCGGCAGCAGGAAAGTCGTATCCGACCGCACGAGATCGCGCACCGTCACCTTCTTGTCATCCGCGATCGTATCGGGAGAATGCGCCTCGGCGATATCCACCACGCCGACCAGCCGGTTATCGGTATCGATGGCGAAGGCCTGGCGCGTGCTGCCAAGCAGGAAAGCCTGCCGCAAGGTGCTCAGGGGACTGTCGACCCGGATGACCTTTGGGTCGCGCCGCATCAGGCGGCCCACTTTCAGCTCGTTGATCCAGCCGATATCCTCGGCGCCGCGGATCTGCATGCCGCGCAGATGGAAGCGCCAGGTGGCGAAGGAATAGCCGAACCAGTGGCGCACCACGGCGGCGGCGACGATCACGCCCACCATCACGCCGATACTGACGGAAAAATCGCCCGTCGTTTCCAGCACCAGCAGAATCATGGTGATGGGCGCACCGATGATGGCGGCGGCCACGGCGCCCATGCCGACCAGCATATAGGTCTGCGGATCGGCAGGCACGCTCGGCAGCAGCAATTGCATGATCAGCGCGGCGGCGCTGCCGACCAGGCTGCCGAGGAACAGCGATGAACTGAACAGCCCGCCGCGAAAGCCGGTGCCGATCGAAATGGCGGAGGCGATGATCTTCGCCACCACCAGGGCCAGGAGGAAGGGCAGCGAATAGCCCTCGCGGATATTGTGCAGGATGGCGCCATGGCCGCTGCTCAGGACCGGCAGGAAACCTTGGGCCAGAAGGCCGACGACGAGGCCGCCCACCACCGGGCGCAGCCAGATCGGCGTCTTCCATTGCTTGAACCAGGCCTCGGTGCGGGTGACGCCGACCATGACGGCGATGCCGAGCAAGGCGCTGAGCAGGCCGAGAACGGCAAAGGCGTAATAATCATGGGTCTGCAACTGCAAGGCGCCCTGCACCACAAAGATCGGTTCGGTGCCGAACAGCCAGCGCTCGGTGAAGCCGCCCATCAGCGCGGCGATGCCGATCGGCACGAGGTTATCGAGCGTGTAGCTGCCGATGACCAGTTCAAAGGCGTAGAAGGATCCGGCCAAGGGCGCGTTGAAGGCCGCGGCGATGGCGCCGGCGGCGCCACAGCCTACCAGCACGCGGATGTCTTCGCGGCGCAGCTTCAGGATAAGGCCGAGCCGCGAGCCGAGGCTGGCGCTGAGCTGGGTATAGGCGGCTTCCAATCCGACCGAGGCGCCGAAGCCGCCGGACAAAATGGTCAAGAGGACGAGGCCGAGGCTGTCGCCGACCGACATGCGGCCGCCGAACAAGGCGTTCGCTTCGATCGCGTCGACTACGTCGCGCGGCCGCCACCGCTTGATCAGCCAGGTGCTGACGCCGACTGCCAGGCCGCCGGCCACCGGCAACGCCAGAAGGCGCCAGTGATCGACAATCTCGGCATCGCTGAGATGCGTCCCTTCGAGGTTGAAGAGGTAATGATGCATCAGGCCGACAATGGCATCGAGCAAGGCGACGACGAGACCGGCGGCAATGCCGATCAATCCCGCCAGGGCAAAGCGGATAAGGCGATTTCCGCGCGCTTCGGATCTTGAGAATGATCGTAAAAGTAGTCGCCACTGCAACAGAATGAACCGAAACAGGCCGGATTGGGTGGCGCGAAAGGGCTTGCTGATGCTGAGCATGGCGACTGTACTGATGCGATGCATCCGACCCTAGCATGGCCTTGACCACCCATGCGAGCATCACATGGAGGCGGCGGCGTGCCGGCCATCACTTATCGGTGACTATTTTCGCTACTTATCGCTCGCTATCCGCTTGGCTTATCGCGTTGCCTCGCATCGACGGCGCCGGCGAGGAATACAGTCGCCTATGAGGCGGCGGCGATCCTTTTCATCGGCGTGGCGGTCTCGGCCAGCTTCTTGAAATCGAAATTCGGTTCGGGCGGTTTGCCGTTTCGCGAAGTCTCGGCCAGCTCGCCGATCTCCTGCAGCTTGTTATTGATGGATTCGCGGGTTTCCTTGTCGATCGCCGCGCATTTCTCCATATATTCCTTGCCGCGTGCCGGATCGACCAGGCCGGCCTGGACGGCCGCCGTCATATTGAGCCGCACCTTTTCGGGATTGAGCATATCCACCAGGGTCAGGCCGAAGCCGTTGGGGACGCGGGTCAGGATGGCATAAACGTCGTTCGACGGCAGGCCATAGAGGCAGACGCCGAAGGCGCGCAGGTCGTTTTCCAACAGGGCCGCGTGGAAAATCGTGCTGTTCTCCTTGTCGCGCTGGAGCAGCAGGGAGAGCAGCGGGTTGTTCGGCGCCGGGGAGGTGGTATCGACCGGTACGTCCTGGCGCACGGGCTCGCCGCGCACCAGTTTCTTGACATGCAGCTCGTCATGGAACAGCAGCGAGATCATCTTGCGCATATGGCCGTGCTTCTGCGCGGCCAGCGCCTTCAGCAGGACGCCGCGCATATTCTTGTCGCGCTTCAAGAGGCGGCGGCACAGCAGCACCTGGCGATAGGCCTTCTTGGTGGCGACGTCGGACACGCCCATGCCGGCGACGGTTTCTTCGACATTCTGCTGCAGGAGATTGAGCAGATCTTCGAACATGCCGTCATTGGTGACGCTGATCAGCTGCAGGAAGGCCGTGCTGCCATCCTTGACGTTGCGGTAATCGAAGAACAGGCGGCAGGTGGTTTCGCGCAGCGTCTTGCTGGCCTGGGAGGCGACCGATTGCTTGAGCACGTGCTGGCTCAAGAGGCCGCGATTCTCCGCCAGGTCGCTGGCGAAGATCATGCTCATGAAATGGGCGCGGATCTGTTCTTCCTTGGCGCGCTCCTGCACCGCGCGGTCGATATGCTCCAGCGACAGATGCTTGGTCTGGATGAGCGCATTGATCGACTGCCATTTCGGCGTCGGCATCAGGATCTTGCCGAGCGGGCTGATGCCGGCCTTGTTGGCGCGCGAGAAGTCGACATCGAGAGCCAGCAGCGTGCGGGCCATCTTCATGGTCTCGCGGCCTTCATTGCCGCGCAGGCAATCGGCGAGATAGTGCCAAATCCCGTTCTGCTCGCCGTCCTCATGATTGAGGAAGGTGTAGACGCGCTTCGCCTGTTGCTTCTCTTCCCAATAGGCCTTGGAGACTTCCAGGATCACGGATGCCGATGCGACGTCGTTCTGCGACAGCTTGAACTGCAGGTAGTTCTCGCCCTTGTCGCCAAGCGCCATATATAGCTTGTCGGTATTATCCTGGAACTTGATCCAGTTGGCGAAGAACGAGCCGAATTTGCCCATCGTCTTGCCGAAGCGGGCTTGAACATCCGCGTCGAGCGAGGCAATGGTCGGGCGTGGCTGTGTACTCATGACATTCAATCCCCTGACGCTTTCAGCAGCTGTTTGGCGGCCGAAACCTTCAAGTCAGCACCTCAAATGATCCAAAAGTGGATGTCGAGCGGGCAACTTATTGCGGTTAATATTAATTATTCGTTGATTAAGATTGGATTTCGCCCGTAACGAGTAGAGGCCTCGCCCGGGCAGGCTTTTGCGGCCTGCGGGCCGCTGGACGGCTCGGCTTCCTGGGGCTGTTATCGGCCCGGCGCCGCCGGGCGGCGGAGGCGCTCAATGCGCCTCTGCCCAATTGTCGCCAATTCCGGCTTCGGCGATCAGCGGCACGGAAATGTGCTGCGCCGGCTCGGCTGCCTTCTCCATGACCTGGCGCACCAGTTCAGCGGTCGTCTCGGCCTCGGCCTCGGGCACCTCGAACAGCAATTCGTCATGTACCTGCAGCAGCATGCGGGCCTTGAGGCCTGCCGACTTCAGTCCCGCCGGCAAGCGGATCATGGCGCGTTTGATGATGTCGGCGGCGGTGCCCTGCAGCGGCGCATTGATCGCCGCCCGTTCCATGAAAGCGCGCCGCGCCGGATTCTTGTCGGCGATGCCGGGCATGTAGCAGCGCCGGCCGAACAAGGTGGTCACATAGCCATGCTTGCGGGCGAAATCCTTGGTCCGCTCCATATAAGCGCGGATTTCCGGATAGCGTTTGAAATAGGCGTCGATATAGGCCTTGGCCTCGCCCTGCGGAATGCCGAGCTGTTGCGCCAAGCCGAAAGCGGAAATGCCGTAGATGATGCCGAAATTGATCGCCTTGGCGCGCCGCCGCACCATCGGGTCCATGCCCTCTACCGGTATGCCGAAGACTTGCGACGCGGTCATGGCGTGGATGTCGTCGCCCCGCTGGAACGCTTCCTTCAGCGCCGGAATGCCGGCCATTTCCGCGGCAAGGCGCAGTTCGATCTGGGAATAATCGACCGAAAGAAGCTTCATGCCGGGCTCGGCGATGAAGGCGCGGCGGATCTTGCGGCCTTCCTCGGTGCGGATCGGGATGTTCTGCAGATTGGGATCGCTCGACGAGAGGCGCCCAGTCGAGGTCAATGCCAGTGCGAAGGAAGTGTGGACGCGCTTCGTGACGGGGTCGATCTGCGCTTGCAGCGCGTCCGTATAGGTACTTCTCAGCTTGGTGAGCTGGCGCCAGTCCAGCACCTTGAGCGGTACAGGATGGCCAGTCGTGGCGGCCACTTCCTCCAGCACATCGGCGCCCGTAGCGTAGGCGCCGGTCTTGCCCTTCTTGCCGCCCGGCAGCTTCAGCTGGTCGAACAGGACCTCGCCCAATTGCTTCGGCGAGCCGACATTGAAGTCGACGCCGGCGAGCTGGCGGATCTCCTTTTCGATTTCCTCCGCGCGCTGCGCGAAATCGGCCGAGAGGCGCTGCAATTCGGTGACGTCTACTTTCACGCCGCAGCATTCCATATCGGCGATCACCGGGATGAGCGGACGCTCGATCGTCTCATAGACGCTGGTGAGACCCTCGGCGATCAACCGAGGCTTCAAGACCTGATGCAGGCGGAGCGTGACATCGGCATCTTCCGCGGCATAGGCCAGAGCCTTGTCGAGCGGCACCTTGTCGAAAGTGATCTGCGCCTTGCCTGTCCCGACCACTTGCGTGAAGGGAATCGGCTTGTGACCGAGATGCAGTTCGGAAAGCTCGTCCATGCCATGGCCGTGGGCGCCGCCCTCCAGCACATAGGATATCTGCATCGTGTCGTCGATCGGCGCCACGTTGATACCGTGGCGGGAAAGAATGCAGAGGTCGTATTTGATGTTCTGGCCGATCTTGAGCACGGCCGGGTCTTCCAGCAGCGGCTTCAGGGCCGCCAGGGCCTCCGTCAACGGAATCTGCGTGGGACGGTCCTGGCTGTCGAGAAGGTCGCCGCTCATGCCATGGCCGAGCGGAATGTAGCAGGCCTTGCCGGGGGCGAGAGCCAGGCAGACGCCGACCAGATTCGCGCTGGCGATTTGCAGCGACGTGGTCTCGGTATCGACCGCGACAAAGCCCTGTGCTTGCGCCTGCGCCACCCAGGCGGTCAGGCTCTCGATATCCTGGATCAGCTGGTAGGTGCCGGTATCGATCGGCGTCGCCGTGGCGGCGCTGGGTATCGGCGGCACCATGCGGCCTTCGCCGTCGCCATAGGGATGAGGGGCGCTGCTCTTCTGTGCGTGCCGGGCAACGGCCTCGTCGATGGTCGGCCGGCCGCGCATAGTTGTGGTCGCTGCCATCGGCGCACCGGCATTGGCGAAGCGGTTCTGCACCTTGACGATGATCGAGCGGAAATCGTTGGTCCTGAGGAAGGCGAGCAGGGGCTCGGCCTCCATGGGCCGGCGGCTGAGCTTTTCCAGCGGCACCGTCACCGGCACGTCGCGCTTCAGGCGAACGAGATCGCGGCTGATACGGGCGAGGTCGGCATGTTGCTGCAGGCTCTCGCGGCGCTTCGGCTGCTTGATCTCGCCGGCCCTGGCCAGGAGCTCGTCCAGCGAGCCATAGGTGTTGATCAGCTCAGCCGCGGTCTTGACGCCGATCCCCGGCACGCCCGGCACGTTGTCGGTGGAATCGCCGGCCAGGGCCTGGACATCGACAACCTTGTCGGGGCCGACGCCGAATTTCTCCATAACTTCGGTGCTGCCGATCGGCTTGTTCTTCATCGGATCGTAGAGGCGCACCTTGTCGCGCACCAGCTGCATCAGATCCTTGTCGGAGGAAACGACGGTCACATCGGCGCCGGCCGCCACCGCCTGTTCGGCATAGGTGGCAATAAGGTCGTCCGCTTCATAGCCTTCCATCTGCAGGGCCGGCACGTTGAAGGCCTCGGTCGCCTCGCGGATCAAGGCGAATTGCGGGATCAGCTCGGCCGGCGGCTCCGGCCGATGGCCCTTGTAATCTGCATAGATCTCATTGCGGAAATTGCGCCGCGCCGCGTCGAAGATGACGGCGATATGGTCGGCATCGGTATCATCCAGCAGCTTCATCAGCATGTTGGTGAAACCGAGCACGGCATTGATCGGCGTCCCGTCCGGCCGGGTCAGCGGCGGCAGGGCATGAAAGGCGCGGAAGATATAGCCCGAGCCATCCACCAGGTAGACATGTCGGGGCGGTGCCCCGCTGCCATCCGGCGGTACCGATTGCATATCGGCGAGGACGGCGGTTGCCGTGTTCTCGTTCCCGGTCCCGGGGCTATTTCCGCTCAATGCGCTTCTGCCGGATGGGCGCCCTTCTTGAGCACGAAATGACGGCCGCAATAGGGGCAATCGATCTCGTTTTCCTTGCTCAAGGTCAGGAAAATACGCGGATGGCCCAGGGCGCCGTCGCCGCCGTCGCAGGCCACACGGGTGGTTTCCACTTCAATTGTCTCAACCGGCTTCATGACCCTGTCATGTCCTTCATTAAACTAGTGAATTTCGTGTCGGACTCCTGGCAACGCCCGACTTGCGCCGGCCCGGCCGGCGGCGGGGCGTTGCATTGACCCGATGCGGGGCGGATGATACCTGTCTCCTCGGTCGATAATCAACCATTGGCGACGAGCCGCGACGGGTCGTCCCGGCCAAGACGTCCATTCCATTCCAACGGATTAGCACCAGCGATGTCAGATCAGATTCCTGCCGCCGCGGCCGACCGGGCGGCTTCCGCCAGTACAGCTTCTTTGCCGGATTTCGCAGTCTCGATTCGTGGATTGACCAAGGTCTACGGCAAGGCGGGCGCCGGGCTGGCGCCGAAAAAGGCGCTCGATAATGTTGATCTCGATATTCCGCGCGGCAGCCTTTTTGCCTTGCTGGGGCCGAATGGCGCCGGCAAATCGACCCTGATCAATATCCTTGCCCAGCTCGTGGTCAAATCCAGCGGCGAGGTCAGGATCTGGGATATCGATCTCGACCGCGATCCGCGTCATGCCGCGGCGGCGATCGGCGTCGTGCCGCAGGAACTCAATGTCGATCCTTTTTTCACGCCGCAGGATCTGCTGGATCTCCAAGCCGGCATGTATGGCGTGCCGAAGGCGGAGCGGCGCACCGCCGAGCTGCTGGCGGCGCTCTCGCTCAGCGATAAGGCGAAATCCTATTCCCGCACCTTGTCAGGCGGCATGCGCCGGCGGCTGATGGTGGCCAAGGCGATGGTGCATAATCCGCCGGTCCTGGTGCTCGACGAACCCACCGCCGGCGTTGATGTCGAGCTCCGTCAGCAGCTCTGGGCCTATGTGCGCCAGCTGAATGCCCAGGGCGTCACGGTCCTCCTCACCACCCACTATCTCGAGGAGGCGCAGGAGCTGTGCGACCGCATCGCCATCATCAATCATGGCAAGGTGATCGCCTGCGAAACGAAGGGTGAATTGCTGGGCCGCCTCGACAACAAGGAGGTGCTTTTCACCGTGGCGGTCGATATCAACCTCGACCGGCCGGATTTGCAGATTCTGCGCGAGCGCTTTCATGCCGAGAAGTTGGGGCCGCGCCGGCTGCGCATCCGCTACGCGCCATCGCAGACGAAAGTCGACGAGATCCTCACCGCCATGCATCAGGCCGGCCTGCCGATCGTTGACCTCTCTACCGTTGAAACCGATCTCGAAGATATCTTCCTGCAGCTGACGCGGCAGGATGCGCAGGGCTGAAATTGACCAAGCCGGGTTCCGCCTTGGCTTGATGGGTCACCAGCTCGGCGCGCCGGGCAGATCCCTGCGGGCCCTCAGGATCGCTTCGGGCGGCAGATCGAGGCTGGCGGCAAATTCCAGCAGCAGCGGCTCCCAGTTCAACAGATAATCGAGCACGGCGCCGAGCCCGGCCTTGTCGGTCGCCAAGCCGCGCAAAGCCGTCATCTCCATGCCAGTCAGGCCGAGGAAGCGGCTCAGCCGCTCTTCGTCCTCCACCAGGAAGACGAGAGCTTGCAGGGCGATGGTTTCGCCGTCGGGCCGGGCGGGTTTCTCAAGCATGCTTGAGGCTATAGCAGGGGACCTCGTGGGGCGGAAGACCGCCCATCCGGCAGCGGATCCCTTTCGCACTGCAGCATCAGGGAATGCGCCGTTATGCGCATGGCTCTCCCGCAGATCCTCCCCGCAGATCCGTGGCGACATCATGAGCGGCTCGCCGTTTGTTGAGGATGCTGAAAGGTTGTGTCGCGGCCTTAGGTGACATAGACTTTACTTATTAAACCGTGTTCCACGACGGCGCACAGAGTACCGATTTCTGTGAGGACGAGGCGGAGGAAACAATGACGGTTGCACATTTGCTGCACGGCAAGCCGGCGCGGCTCGTGACGATGCCCACCCATGAAACCTTGGCTAAGGCGGCGGAAATTCTCGCCCGCGAAAGAATCGGCGCAATCGTCGTGACGGCGCCGGGCGGTGATCTCGCCGGCATCGTCTCCGAACGCGATCTGGTGCGGGCCATTGCCAAACACGGCGCGGCGGCGCTCACCGGAAAGGTGAGCGAAACGATGACGGCGGACGTCATCTGCTGCAGCCCGGGCGATACGCTCGACCAGGTTATGAGTTGGATGACGGAAAAGCGTTTTCGCCACCTGCCGGTCAAGGATGCCGGCCGGCTGGTCGGCATGATCTCGATCGGCGACGTGGTCAAGGCCAAGGTCGAGGATGCTGAGCGCGAAAGCGCCGATCTGCGCGCCTATATCGCCGGCACATAAGGCGCGCCGCGCCTGTTCGGTGCTGGCCGCTGCCCCAAGGTCCGACGCCGAAGGGCGCGTCTACGCGCCCTCATTTCGGCCCATTCTGTCTAATCTCTTGAATTGTCTCGATTTCATCGCCGCTATGTAGCTGCCGCCGGATCACCGTTCCATGATCGGCGACCCTTGATGCGGCGTAACCGCTCCTGTATGGTGCGGCCCACGCCACGTCGCGATGCACCCGTAGCTCAGCTGGATAGAGCGTTGCCCTCCGAAGGCAAAGGTCGTACGTTCGAATCGTATCGGGTGCGCCAAATTTCCGTGTAAATTCAATATATTAGCAAACCTCTCTTTCAGCGTGGACGCCGGGTTTCCCCGACGTGGAATCGCAATGGAATCAATAGGGGCTAAGTTGGGGCCTGTTGATTTCGGTATCGCTATGGAGACTGGTCGTCCCGTCGCAGCTGTGCGGCAAAACTCGAACTCCTTCGTCGTTTAGAAGGCGGCTGGAAAGGCGATCCTTGCGCCGGTCAAGAGATCGAATGTCGTTCGGCGCAGTCTCCCTCTGACGGCAGCTTCTGCGGATGGTCAAGGTAGGTAGATACCATGGGGGTGGATTGTGATCCGCGCTTGGTCAGAGTGAGGTTGTCGCCCCCTCACTTTGGAGATTGAGCATGAACGTTGCCCTCCCCCGTGTTGCCGAACAGACCGCCATCCAGACAC